>OFFT01000002.1_pt1 | contig 439170 bp, 361 predicted proteins | sample 1521581 | NCBI WGS metagenome assembly OFFT01 (sample SAMEA3504084, study PRJEB24116) | mouse gut metagenome | biome: mouse gut; feature: mouse-associated habitat; material: faeces | place: Denmark | collected 2011
GCAATTTGAAGCGTTTTCAGGTGGTCAATTTCTTCCGTTTTTCTGGGGACGGTTTTTCCGTTTTTTCCAGTTATCTCTTTTAACCAAGGGATTAAATAATTTATAGATGTGTTGTATATGAACTACTCCATATATAGAAAGATAATATAATTGAAAAAAATAGTTAATTTTATTTTCAAAACATTTGCAGGTTAAAAATATATTAATTAAATTGCAAATATATGTTAAATATAGGTTCTAGATAATATATATTATAATATATGGCAAAGACAACTTTTTCTATTGTTATTCCGGTATGGAATTGTGCTTCCTATATCTGTAATTGTTTAGATTCGGTTCTGAATCAGTCTTATCAGAATATAGAAGTAATAGTTATTGACGATGCTTCGACTGATGAGATCGAGGGGGTGCTTGCATATTATCTAAAAAAAGATAGCAGGGTTGTTTTGTATACCAATTTTTATAATCAAGGTCTTGGAAAATGTAGGAATATCGGGTTAAGTAAAGCTCATGGGAAATATGTCTTTTTTGTTGATGCCGATGATTTTCTTGCAGAAGGAACACTGGCGGCTGTTGCACAAAATCTGAAGGATGAAGATGTGTTGTTGTTTAATGGTGCAGCATTTCGGCAGGAGGATATGCATATTGAAAAGCCTTGTTATCTTTCACTGCAACCTGAATATTTTGAAAAAGGCAGAATAAAAGAAGAGTATCTGCTTCGGTTGTACGACAGCCATACGGCTTGTATGAAAGTGTATGCGGCAGATTTCCTGAAACGGTATAATATTCGTTTTCCCGAGGGTGTGTATGGTGAAGACGTTGAGTTCTGGATCAGATGCCTGATAAACACTCATAAAATCGGTTATCTTCCCTACTTCGGTTATATGAGACGTTACAGGGAAAACTCTATCATGACATCAGGAAGCGAAAAAAATCTTTCGGATCGGTTTGATAGTCTTGCTACCTTGTTGGAACTTACCCAAGCCAACCGACAACTATATTTATATATCGTTGATTATTACCTTCGGGGACTTTGTCGAAAAGCCATAGCCCAAAGCCGTGATTTTTATCGGCGAATGTTTCCTATGCTTGTTAGTCTATCCGAAAAATATCAATTGGGTATTTCATCGGATTTGGTATCGGTTGTGATTCCGGTATATAATAATGGGGACAGGATTTTAGATACGGTGGGAAGTGTTCTTGATCAGACTCATCTTCATACAGAAATATTGATTATTGACGACGGGTCGGAAGAAGATATTGCTGCTTTGTTGAAAACCTTACATGACGATCGGATTATCTATTATCGTTTGTCACACACCAATGCAAACGTTTCCAGAAATTTTGGAATTCAAAAAGCTACTGGCAAATATATCGCCATGCTTGATGCCGATGACATATGGAAGCCCGACCATTTGACAGATTGTATTAATGTGCTGAAACAAACCGGAGCAGATGGCCTGTATGGAGATTTGCTTGTTCGTTATGAATCGGGAAAAGAAGTTAAAATTACTGCTTCAGCTCCACAGCAAAATGAATCAATGATTAATTATTTGCTAAGAACAGGATTTGGTGCCCAAACTTCGACTCTTTTTCTGTCTGCGAAAAGTGCGAAGGATATTCTGTGGGATGAAAACCTGAAACGTCATCAGGATTACGATTATATAGTTCGTTACAGCAAAAGATACCGCTTTGCAGTAAAAAATGGCGCGACAGTAATCTATCGTTATTTGCCATCTAAACAAAAAGTAGACTTTAAGTCATGTATGAGGGTCATTAAAGCTTGGAAAGAAGAAATTGAACCGGAAACATATTATAATTACAATAAAGGTATGTTCTGGCTGGCTGTTAAATGGGAGGCGGAACCGGAAATTATTGAATATTATCGCAAGGAGGTACTTGCTAATGTTGAATATCTGTCGTTTGAGGAATTTTTTGTCATCCATGCTCCCCAAGATGACAATCAACTGGAATATTTGAAAAGAAAGTATCTGGAATTAGTACGGAACGTAGAGGTGGATTATAAGGAATGAGTATACAAAAATATGAGGTAATTATTTGTATGGGATGAATACTATAAAAAAACGAAAGGAGGTGTAATATCAAAGAGCTTTATCATTATTTATTTAAAAATGAATGAAGAGAGAAAAATTATTAATCTTAAAAAAATTAATTATGAAATTAGAAAAGATTAAATTAACAGAACTTGCTGACGCTAAATTAAATGAGCGTGAAATGTGTAAAATCCTGGGAGGGGGAACTCCGGGGTGTTGTCAGTGTGGTTGTCATTATGCGACCTCTGGAGGTTCCAGCACGAGTGCCAACGACAGTGCGAACAATAGTGGCGGAATGACTTCAGATCCAGAAGAACAACCGTGTTGTTCAACTACACCTATTTTTACCCTTCCCCCTTTGGGAACTGCGTGTGATCCTACAAGATATGGGCAAGATCGGTTATGCAAATAATCATACTCATCCTATGTGTTAATTTGTAGAAAAGAAGGTTGCCCGAAGTGTCCGTTTCTTGGAGAACAGATGTTTCTTTTTGGAGGATTGGTCGGAACTATTGGGCAACTTTCTTTGGAATTTTTATATAGAAAGTCATGAAAGTTGCGAGAATTTTTTATTTATTGTTTTTTGTTTTTCTGAATGTGTTGTGTGGTTGTAAACAACAGGTGGATACTTCCAACCGGAGTTATTTTACTTTTGATTTGGAAGACAGAAAAGTCGTTCCACTCGTACAGTTGAACGATAGCGTAGCGGTGAAATTGCTCTTTGATACAGGGGACGGTATTGGATATAAGCGTGAATTTATGACTTTAGATAATGATATTTTATCGGCTAATCCATCTTTGTCTCGAAATCATGTATTGGGTACAAGTCTCTTGAGAACTGCATGGAATCCGAGCAGATATCCGGCAATATTTTATGACTCAATTCAATTAAAGTTAAAACTTGGCAGGACCGAATTTGTCTATTCAGGAATATGTGCTATACCTTATAAAAAGCAGATGAATAGTACAGTTTCGGATGGAGTATTCAATATTCCCAAAAGCGATACGACACACGTATGGGAGTTGAATTTTGAGAACAATTATATGGAAGTTCATTCCGCAGACAGCTACCGATTTCCGAAAGATTGCATGCTGCTACCATTGGAAGACTCAGAATACGGTCCTTTTTTTGTCACTCTCCCGTTAAAAGTCTGTTTTTCGGACCAGAATACCTTGACCATACATCGAAAGTTTTTTATTGATACGGGATATGCAAGGGATATTGTCCTTTTGTTAGGAGCGCAGGAGCAGGATTATTTGCATCAAAGGGAGGATGCGGTATGGTTGCAGGATTTAGATCGTTATATACGGTATTATACGGTAACAGGGACGTTGTTTGATGATTTGCAGTTGGATTCCTTGCGTCTCTATACATTGGATTATAAAAATTCTGTGGCTCATCCTTACCTTATCGGTTTGAATTTCCTGAAACGCTTTAATGTTTTTTTTGACATGAAAAACAAGCGTCTTGGCTTGCAACCTATCGACAATTTCCAGCGTCTGGTAAATCCTTTATATTGTCGTTTTCATTATTCGACTGAAAAGAACAAGGATGGCAGATTTTTCGTGAATTGTGTAGGCGATTACAAGGAGAATTATTATAAGACGGCGGGTTTACAGGTGGGTGATGAGATTGTAGCCATAGCGGGTATTCCCTATGACGAGATTACCTTGGAAATGGGTAATCAAGTTCGTCGGTTGTCTGTCTTGGATGTTGACATTGTTCGTGACGGTAAGCTACAGACTTTATATGTGAAAGTCGACCATAACGAGCCCACAGGGGATTAACAGGGCTTTTTTCCTGATTAAAGAATGAGCACAAAAACATGAGGTAATTATTTGTACGGGATAATATTATAAAGAAAGACGAAAGGAGGTGTGAAATCAAAGAGCATCATGATTTTTTAGAAAAAATGAATTGAAAGAGGTAATTAGTAACTTTAAAAAATTTTAGTGATGAAATTAGGAAAGATTAAATTAACAGAACTTGCCGATGCTAAATTGAACGAACGTGAAATGTGTCGAATCCTGGGAGGTGGAACTCCGGGTTGTTGTCAGTGTGGTTGTCATTATGCGACTTCCGGTGGTTCCAGTACAAGTGCCAACGATAGTGCGAACAATAGTGGCGGAATGACCTCGGATCCGGTAACAACACCGCCTACGACTCCGATAACTATCGCTCCATCAATATTGGGACGTTGGTGCAATCCGACAATACCTCAGGATAAGCTATGTGGTCAAAACTCTGATCCCATGTGTTAATTTGTAGGTGAGAAGGTTGTCCGGAAGTGGCTTATTCCTAAAATGGCTGAGTTCTGTTTTTGGAATTGCTCTGGACTTCCGGACGCCTTCATTAGAATTTTAATTTATAAGATTATGAAAGTAATAAATATTCCTTATTTGTTGTTTATTGTTTTATTGGGAGTGTTGTGCAGTTGTCGGCAACAGGCGGACACTTCCAACCGGAGTTATTTTACTTTTGATTTGGAAGACAGGAAAGTGGTAATTCCCGTACAGTTAAACGATAGCGTGACAGTAAAATTGGTGTTTGATTCTGGGGATAATTTTGGCTATAATTTTGAGTTTGTAACTTTGGACAGTAGTATATTGTTGGTCAATCCGTCTTTGCCTCGAAATCATATATTAGGTACACAACCTTGGAGAATCGCATGGAGTCCAATCACCTATCCAGCAACATTCTACGATTCAATGCAACTAAAGTTGAACCTTGGCAGAACCGACTTTGTCTATTCGGGAATATGTGCATGGCTTTATAAAAAATATATGAATAGCACTGTTGCTGACGGGATGTTTAATATCCCCAAAAGCGATACGACACATGTATGGGAGTTGAATTTTGAGAACAATTATATGGAAGTTCATACCGCAGATAACTACCAATTTCCGGAAGATTGCATGCTGCTACCGTTGGAAGCCTCGGACTATAATCCTTTTTTTGTCACTCTTCCGTTAAAAGTTCGTTTTTCGGACGGGGATACCTTGACCATACATCGAAAATTTTTTATTGACACTGCACTTGCCAGGGATATTGTTCTTTTGTTGGGAGCACAGGAACAGGAATATCTGCATCAAAGGGAGGATGCAGTATGGTTAAAGGATATGAGCTGTTATATACGGTATTATACAGTGGCAGGGACATTGTTTGATGATTTACGATTAGATTCCTTGCGTCTCTATACGTTGGACTATAAAAATTCTGTGCCTCATCCGTATGTTATCGGTTTGAATTTTCTGAAACATTTCAATGTCTTTTTCGACATGAAAAACAAGCGTCTCGGCCTACAACCTCTCCGTCATTTTGAGCGTCTGGTGAATCCTTTGTATCGACGTTTTCATTATTCAACCCGAAAGAGCCAGGATGGCAGATTTATCGTGAATTGTGTAGGCGATTATAAGGAGAATTATTATAAAACGGCTGGTTTGCAGATGGGGGATGAAATTGTTACCATAGAGGGTATCCCATACGGTGAGATTACCTTGGAAACAGCCAATCAATTGCGTCTGTTGGATACTTTGGTAGTAGGCATAGTCCGGGACAGTAAGCCACAGACTTTATATGTGAACGTCGACCGAAACGAGCCCACAGGGGATTAATGAAGGAAATTACTAAGTTAAAAATAGAAATACAATGGATGATAAGTTAAGTAAATTTAATATTGAGGTAGAACACTGTAGTTGTGTACTGCTTTACAATGCGTTAACAAATAAGTTGTTACCCATAAGTTTCCAGGATTATGCTGTGATTGAAACCTTGATGGAACATTTGCCGGAATTCCGGAAGCGTTATCCAAAATTGTATCAATCATTTCGGGACTCAGGTTTTATTATCTCTTCGGATTTTGATGAATTGGCATTTATCAAATTACAAAATAAAAAAAAGATATTTGCCAACAATGATTACAAGATTACGATCAACCCGACATTGGATTGTAATCTGAATTGCTGGTATTGTTCCGTCAGTACTTCGGGTGCTGTACGCACGAAAGAAAGGATGAGTGATGAAACGATAGAAAGCTTGAACAAGCATATATCCTACTTGATTACAAAGAAAAAAGTGGAGACATTGATGTTGGATTGGTTTGGTGGAGAACCTTTGATGTATTTTGATGAAGTGATTGCCAGAGTGTCGGAATTTTCGCAAAAGATGGTTTCAGAACATTCTGTCGGTTTTGCACAGCAAATCACGACGAATGGCACTTTGCTTAATGAAGAACGAATCCGCATGATGAAAGATTATCGTTTTATTTTTTTTCAAATAACGTTGGATGGGAACGAACTTCGTCATAACCAAATCAGGCATTATGCTGATAAAAAGGGAAGTTATAAGGATATTATCCATAATATAAATCTGCTTTGCAGCATGATGCCGGAAGTCCATGTTTGTTTGCGCATAAACTATGATATGCAAACTTTGAAAAATATCAGGGATATCATTCGGGATCTTTCGGAAGAGAGCAGAAAAAATATCGTGGTGGACTTTCAACGGGTATGGCAGGTAAAGTGCACGGATGAAATGCGACAATTGTTGCAAGAGGCTAAAGAGGAATTTAAAGCTGCCGGATTCTATTCTGATTTTTGGGCTTACAGGCCTCTGTCATTCAAATGTTGTTATGCTGACAATTATAACTACTATGCAATCAATTATAATGGAAAAGTTTTTAAATGTACTGCAAGGGATTACAGTGATAAATTAGTAATAGGAAATCTTCAGCCTTCTGGGATGATAGATTGGAATGAAGGTCTTTTGGGAAAGATGTATAAAAAAGCGACCTTTGAGCATGAAGAGTGTGAAAAGTGTAAAATGCTTCCTTTGTGTATGGGCCCTTGTATCCAGAAAAATTATGAAATGTTACGGGATAATAAACCTTTTCAATGTTTGTATCAAAATATAGAATATAGCCTTTCGGCTTATATCACAGACTTGGCTAAACAAAGAAAACTTATTGAGTGATATCATGGAAAAATATATTTCGGCTGATGACATCAGGTATCAATTGGCAAATCTTAAACAATTAACCTTTGAGGTGACGGATGCCTGCAATCTGAGGTGCAAATATTGTGCTTACGGAGAATTTTACAATGATTATGACCGCCGCGAAAATAAAACCCTGAGTTTATCGGCAGCGACTCGCTTAATAGATTATCTGAACGCTTACTGGAACTCGGAATGGAATATGTCGCAAAACCGGAATGTATATATCAGTTTCTATGGCGGTGAACCTTTATTGAACATGCCGTTTATTGAATCTGTTGTCGCATACGTGGAGAAACTACATTCTCCTCATCGAAGTTTTACCTTTTCAATGACAACTAATGCCATTCTATTGGAAAAATACATGGATTTTCTGGTTGCTCATGATTTTAATTTGCTTGTCAGCTTAGATGGAAACGAATATAATACTTCTTATCGGGTGGACCATGCCGGAAGAGCTGTTTTTGCCGGTATCGTGAGAAATGCGGATGCGTTACGCCGAAAATATCCGGATTATTTTGAAAAGAAAGTAAATTTTAATGCCGTACTGCATAACCGTAATTCGGTTGGCGACATTTATCGTTTTTTTAAGAAACAATACAATAAAATTCCGGGAATCGGAGAATTGAATAACTCAGGTATCCGTCCGGACAAATTGGAATTATTTGCAAAAACATACCGGAACTCCCGGGAAAGCCTTCGTCAGGAAGAAAATTACGAAATCATAGAAAAGGATATGTTTGTCAAGTCGGCTACTTATCAGACGCTGACCACTTTTCTTCATCAATACAGTGGTTTTGTTTATCGGGATTATACGGACTTATTGTTTGGACGTCCGGAAAAAACAATACCAACTGGAACCTGCATTCCTTTCGGGAAACGGATGTTTGTCACCGTGAACGGAAAAATCATGCCTTGTGAGCGCATAGGACAACAATTTGCCTTGGGACAAGTTTCGGATTCCGGAATAGATATTGATGCAGAGCACATAGCTGATGCTTACAATATGTATTATAGTAAACTGGAAAAGCAATGTAAAAAATGTTATCGCTTTGAGAGTTGCATACAATGTATATTCAACTTGAAAAATCTTGAAGACAATCCTGTATGTCATGGTTTTATGAGCCGGGAAGATTTCAACAGCTATAAAGTTGCCCAATTGGATTTTTTGCGACGTAATCCGGAAGAGTATTATCGGATTATGGAAGAGGTCGTTGTTGAATGACAATGGCAACTCGGATTTACGTTGATGTTCTCATATTTTCTTGGTTTTGATTGCTGATATATTTGAAATAGTTACTTAGAATAAGATTTATGTTTGATTCGGACAAAGATTATTGGCTGTATATAGTTCCTCATGTATATTGTAACATGAAAGAAAATCAGGCTCTGTTATACAATACCTTGAGTGGCGATTGCATGGAAGTTGCCGGTCAGGAAGTGATGGCTTTATTGAAATCCTTGCATGAAAAGAAGAATTTGGGTTGTATTCATTGCCGAGGAATGCAACTGAACCTTTCTCCTGTCCGGGAGTTTGTTTCCGAATTTTGCCGTAAGGACATGGGAGGGGTTGCGGATCTCTCTCGGGTTCCTGAAAAACCAATACAATTGATGCCTGTTCTTAACCTGCAATACGATATGGAAAAATTAAAAACGCAGGATGAACGCAGTATAGGAGAAGATTTATTAAAATATTTGCTCGGACTAAATATATACCTTAATTCGGAATGCCATCAACAATGTCCGCATTGTAAACATTATTTCAGGCAAAATATATGTTGCACTACTTTTTCCGGTAAAAAACCGCAGGCATTGGATTTATGTGTCCTTCAAAATGTCTTGGAACAAATACGATATGGTTTGGTCGGCCAGTTGAATTTATTGGGAGGAAATCTGTTTAATTATCCTTATTACGAGGAGTTGTCGGACTTATTGATACCCTTTGCTGGTCGTACGCACTTCTGGAATCATTATACGGCCTTTTCATTTCATAAAAGATTCATTTCGGATTTTATTCAGGATATTGTGGTGACTTTCCCTCTTCAGGAAGATGAATGGAGACATTGTGTCACCCTATTGGAACATCTGGATGCCCGATACCATTTTTTTATAATTGATGAAGAAGAATACAAAGAAGCTGTTTGCTTAATTGAAAAATACGGAATAAAGAAATATGCTTTTCATCCTACTTATACAGGGGACAATAATGTTTTTTTTGAAAAATATGTATTCCTGAACCGAAGTGATATATTTGATAAAAAATTATCATTTCGTCAAATCTTTGCCCACCAGAAAATGAACACTCATTTCTTTGGGATATTGACTGTTTCCGCCAATGGGGAGGTCTATAGCAATGTAAATAATATTGCTTTGGGAAATATAGCTGACTCAAATTTATTGGATTTGATTGGCAAAGAGATGACAGAAAATCTTTCCTGGAGAAAGATACGGGACAAGCAACCTTGTTGTGACTGCCTGTATCAATATCTGTGTCCATCGCCCTCTAATTATGAGATTGTTATGAATAAACAGAATTTGTGTCATATTAAACTTTAGACCTATGTCAGGAAAAATATTAACAGTCATAATCCCTTTTCTGAATGAGAAATATGAAGTGGAAAATACGGTGCGGAGTATTCAAGCACATTCCTCCGACCGGATTGAAATCATGTTGATAAATGACGCATCGGATGATGGTTTTGACTATGGAATCCTTCAAGAAAAATATAAGCTTATTTATATAGAAAATCCGGAACGTTTGGGAGTGGCTGCTTCGAGAGATATGGGTATCGGGCAATGTGAAACCCCTTATTTCCTTCTTTTGGATGCGCATATGCGATTCTATGATAGTCTTTGGGAACAAAGAATTATCGATGAATTGGAACGGGATAAAAGGACGCTATTGTGTTGCCAGACTAAGGTATTAAGCATAGAGGACGGATTATTGGTAGAGCCAAGAAATCGTGGGACAACTTATGGCGCATGTGTTGAAATAAATGAAGGAAGAGCATTGATAGACCCTTTTTGGATATTTAATGTTCCTTTCGATGCCTCCCGGGCACAGACACTTCCAATTGTTTGTGTATTGGGAGCTGCTTACGCATGTAGTAAAACTTACTGGCAGTATCTCAGGGGATTGGAGGGATTGAAATATTATGGCTCGGACGAACCTTATATCAGTATGAAAGTGTGGATGGAAGGAGGAAGTTGTAAATTATTGAAAGATGTCGTTATCGGACATATATACCGGACTAACAGCACTCCTCCTTATGAAACGGCAACGAAATTCCGGGTATATAACAAGTTGTTGATGGCGGAATTGTTTTTTCTGGAAGAATTGAAAAAAGAGCTTTATGGCATGGCCAGTTATTATTATCCCAAAGAGTTTGTCGAAGCAATCTATATGTTGTATGATTATCGGGAAAGGATAAAGCAGTCAAAAATTTACTTCAAAAAAATATTTACCAGGAATTTCCATTTTTTTCAAAAAATGAATCGTGAATACCATAAAAAATACCTATTAACAGAGCAATTGTTTGAGTCCGTGGATAGCATATTGAACGAGATTGCCGTCCGTATGCTTGAAGAGCCTGTTGCAGATATTGGCTTGTCGAAGGGACGGATGGGAATGGTTATCTTTTTGTTTCATTACGGTCGGTTCTGCCAGAGCGAATTATACAGACAAAAAGCGGAACAATTGCTGGAGAATCTCCTGTCGTCAATAAAAGTTGATACGCATTATGGTCTGAATACGGGGCTTGGCGGTATCGGTTGGGGAATTGCATATCTGCACCAGGAAGGTTTTGTGGAAGGGAATATAGATGAGATTTTAGAGGATTTTGATAAAAAGATTATGGAGATAGATCCGGAGCGAATAACCAATTTAAGCTTGGGGTACGGTTTTTGTGGAATAGTCATTTATTTGCTGGCCAGACTCCACTCTGTAAGAAAGGGAGCAACCAAGCCTTTTGATAATGATTATTTGGAAAGGGTTTTTGCCAGAATTCATCAAATACTCGAACAAAACGATTTGAATTGCGACAGACCGGATGTTTTATTACGTTTCAGGGCTTACTACAAAGAGAAGGAAAAGATAGGAAAAGTGAATATATTTGACGTTTGTAGTATGCGTAATCCGGGAAACATCCCTTTACAGGGTTTGGATATGGGATTGGAAGGACAGGCAGGAATAGGTTTACGACTTATATTCGAAATGGAAAGGGAACATTCAGAAAAAGAACATTCAATGTAGTATGTTAAATTTACTATTTCAAGCGTATCAGAAATGAAAAAATTTCCTTTTTTCCGTCAATTGGATGCCATGGATTGCGGACCAAGCTGTTTACGTATGATAGCAGCGTGGTATGGTCGGAAATATAGCTTGCAATATTTGCGGGAACATGCCTACATAACCCGGGCAGGTGTTTCCATGTTAGGAGTAAGTGATGCAGCGGAAAATATCGGTTTCCGAACAGGTGGTTACCGTATGAAATGGGAACAATTGCAGGAAGTTCCGTTGCCTTTTATTGCCCATTGGAATGGAAATCATTTTGTGGTGGTTTATAAAATTAAAGAACGACGAAATGGAGATGCTTGGGTACATGTGGCTGATCCGGCAGTAGGACTGTTGACATATACTAAGAATGATTTTCTGAAATTTTGGTATAGTACTGAAAAGAGAGGGGAACCAGAAGGACATCTTTTGGTTCTTGAGCCGACTCCCGATTTCTATGAGCGGGAATTCAATGAAAGCAACAAATTCAAAATAGGTTACTTAATAAATTATCTTCGCCCTTACCGAAAGTATTTTATTCAGTTGTTCTTGGGTATGCTTACCGGAAGTATCATCAGCCTGATTTTTCCATTTTTGACCCAGTCTATTGTGGATTATGGAATCGGGAATAGTGAGCTTTCATTTATTTTGATGGTATTGATTGCACAGATGTGCTTGTCCGTAGGACAGACGGCAAACAATTTAATCCGGAGTTGGATTATGCTGCATGTGACTACCCGAATCAGTATAGCTCTCATTTCGGATTTTTTGATGAAATTAATGAGGCTTCCGGTAGCATTTTTTGATGTAAAATTAGTCGGGGATATTATGCAGCGGATTGGAGATCACGGACGGATTCAATCCTTTTTGACCGGAACACTGATTAGCATGGTGTTTTCAGTGGTAACTTTTATTGTTTACGTCTTTATAATGGCTGGTTATCATGTCGGAATGCTGACGGTATTCATGATAGGAAGTGCTTTATACATCGGATGGGTGCTTTTGTTTCTGAGAAGGCGCAGAGATTTGGATTATATGCGATTTCAGGAAGCAGCAGCGAATCAGAGTAATGTAGTTCAATTGATTGCTGGAATGCAGGATATCAAATTGAATGGGTGTGAAAAGCAAAAGCGTTGGGAATGGGAACGAATACAGGCGCGTTTGTTTAAAGTCAGCATTAAAGGAATGGTGTTGGGACAGACCCAACAGGTAGGTGCTTTTTTCATTAATCAGATAAAGAATATCCTGATTTCATATATGGCGGCTAAAGCGGTTGTATTGGGTGACATGACGTTGGGGATGATGATGGCTGTCCAATATATCATGGGACAGCTGAATGGTCCGATAGGACAATTTATTAGTTTTGTGCAGGCGGCACAGGATGCTAAAATCAGTCTGGAGCGTTTGGGAGAGATTCATAACCGGGAAGATGAAGAAAAGGCTGAGGATGGGAAAATACAGGAAATTCCTCAGGCAAAAAGCATTGAGGTGAAAAATCTGAGTTTTCAGTATGAAGGTCCGTATTCTCCAAAGGTTTTGGATAACATTAGTTTAAAAATACCAGCTTGTAAAACAACGGCTATTGTTGGAATGAGTGGTAGCGGGAAAACTACTCTGATGAAAATGTTGTTAGGATTTTATGAACCGGTAAAAGGCGAAATCTTGCTGGACGGTATTAAATTAAGTAATTACAGTCCCCGGCAATGGAGGCTGAGTTGCGGTATTGTCATGCAGGAAGGATTTATATTCTCCGATTCAATTAAACGGAATATTGGTGTAATCGATGAAGTTCCGGATAAGAAAAAAGTTGAAAAGGCGGTTGTTGTTGCCAATATTAAAGAATTTATTGATGAATTGCCAATGGGATATGAAACAAAAATAGGCAATGACGGTCATGGGATGAGTAGTGGGCAAAAACAGCGTATATTACTGGCTCGGGCTGTTTATAAAGATCCCGGATATATTTTTTTGGATGAAGCAACAAATTCTTTAGACGCCAATAATGAGAAAGTGATTATGGAAAATCTGAGTCGTTTTTTTCAGGGAAAGACTGTAGTTATTATCGCTCATCGTTTGAGTACGGTGAAGCATGCCGACCAGATTGTCGTCATGGACGAAGGCCGGATTGCAGAACAAGGGACTCATGAGGAGTTGGTCCGGAAACAAGGAACTTATTATCGTTTGGTAAAGAATCAGTTGGAATTGGATTAAAATATTGAACTATGCCATTATATAGCGAAGAAGTACAGGACATTATGGGTCGGATTCCAAGACGGATATTACGGCTTGGATTGACTGTGATTTTTGGAATTATGCTGTTGTTATTGTGTGGCAGTTATTTCTTTAAATATCCGGAAGTCGTTTCTTGTCCGGTGAAATTAACCACTCTTAATCCCCCACAGGAATTATATTCCCGTACAACAGGAATGATTGAACGCCTGGAAGTAAAAGAGCATGACTTTGTCCGCCCTGGTCAATTAGTTGCCCTTCTGAGGAATACCGCTAATTATGGCGATGTTCGTCAACTTAAAAAACTTTTGGATAGGTTGGGCAAATTTGTTGTTTGGGATAGTCTGGTTATGCAGGAGCAGTTGTCTCCGGAATTGCAAGTCGGAGAAATGCAGTCGGGTTATATACAACTATATAAAGCCTGGATTGGTTTCAGACATTATTGCGAACAAAATTACTTGCCTATAAAGATAGAATTACAACGCCGGCAAGTGGACAAACAACGGGAAGATTACCGTGAATTAGTTAAACAACAGGAATTGCACCGACAGAATTTTGAATTGGCTTTAAAACAATTCCGGAGAGATTCGTTATTTTATCATCGTTATAAAGATGCTGTCAGTACGGTAGAGTATGAGAAACAAACGCAGGGATATCTTCAGGAAAAGACGGCTTATATGGATTTCTGTACTACTGTTCGTAATGCCGGGCATGAAATACTGAAACAGGAGAATGCATTGATTGATTTACAAATCCAATATGAACAGGAATTGGATAAATATCGTCAGGCATTTGACGAAGCTTATCGGTTATTGGTTGAAAGCTATAATCAATGGAAAGAAAAATATGTTTTGGAAAGCCATACGGAGGGATTTGTAACCTTAGCCGGATATTGGAGTGAGAAACAGACAGTTAATTCGGGAGAAAAAATAGCTACAATTGTGCCTAAGGATACGATACAAATTATGGGACGGGCTGTGATTGACATGGCGGGTATCGGGAAAGTGGAAAAAGGACAGAAAGTGAACATCAAATTAAATAGTTTTCCTTATATGGAATATGGAATGCTTCGGGGAACAGTGAATAATATCTCGTTAGTGGCTAACAATGAAAAAGGATATATTGCAGAAATTCTTTTGACCGAAGGGATGCAATCCTCCTATAAAGAACAGCTAAAATTTATCCAGGACATTGAAGGTACTGCTGAAATTATCACCAAAGAGGAACGACTGCTCAGCAAATTAATTAATCCGTTAAAATCAAAAATGAAAAAGTGATGTTTTTTGAAGGATGTATAGTAATATGCTTGAATCGAAAAATATAAAGTTTTAAATATCAGCGTGGTAATTCTTTTAGGAGAATCCCAGGCGGATCACCAAGAAGCTGGACAAAACCAGACAACAAAAAAACAACTCCTGCAATACCTTGATATTGCAGGAGTTGTTCTTTGTATAGTGTCCGTGACTTAAGGTACGAAAAGGTCACAAAATACACTTTCGGGTACACTATCTTTTTGCTTGATTGTATTCATCAACATGTACTACGTAATTGGGTTTGCGTGGTTTGGGGGTGGGTGCTTCCTGGGCACTATAGCCGAGGATACAATTCCCGATCCCTTCATAGTCTCCTTCTATGCCCCATTTTTTGAGGAGTGCTTTACCTTCGGGGGTGTCAAAAACCTCTTTTGCGCGGTGTATCCAGCAGCTACCCAATCCTACGGCATGGGCTGCATTCAGAAGATTTCCCATGACCAGAGCTCCGTCATACAGGTAGGTCGGATATTGTTTGTTGGCTAAAACTACCAGCACGACCGGGGCCCCGTAGAACGGGTCGGTATCTTTTCCCATGACTTTTGCATTGAGTTGTGACAGGTGGTCGCGTACCTCTTTGTTTGTGATAGCCACAATAACGGGAGATTGGTTTCCCATTCCGGTGGGGGCATATGTGCCTGCTTCGGTTACTTTGTCAATCAATGCCTTTTCGGGCATTTTATCTTGATAAGCCCGGATTGCCCGGCGTGTTTTCAGCATTTCCAGGGAGGTATTTTCTTTCATGTTGTTTTCTGTTTTAACATTTGAACAGGAGGTCATAAATGCCAGTATTATGACTGCTAATAAAATACTGTATTTTGTTTTCATTATTTGAAATGTTTATAGATTTTATTTTGAGTGCGAAGATATATTCTTCTCTCTATCCTTGCAAATAAACTACGATGATTCACAGAAAGTACAGTTAGTTATACACGACGGACAGAATATTTGAAACGTTTGCTTATTGTACATTGTCGAGGTATTTCAACTGGTATTTATTCTTTCAGATTTTCGGAAAAAACACTCGTTGGGGGTGGCGTTCTTTTCATGATTCAGGTGTACTTTTGTTCCAGGAAGTAAACCTAAGAAAGCGTTTGACCGGATTTTTTTACAAAGAGCCTTTGTTAGTTTACAACATTAACCGGAGTGCCTTGCAGAAAGTGATGAATATTGTCCAGTGCTTCCTGTCCCATAGCGATTCGTGCATCAATGGTGCCGGTACCGATGTGAGGGGTAAGAATTACGTTATCCAAACCGTAGAGGGTTTCAGTTATATGAGGTTCGTCTTCAAATACATCCAGTGCGGCACCTGTAATGCGGCGTTGTGTAAGAGCTTTGGCCAAAGCTTTTTCATCGATGATGGCCCCGCGTGCAGTATTGATTAATATAGTTGTCGGTTTCATCAAAGACAGTTCATGTTCCCCTATTAAATGCCGGGTTTGAGGGGTTAAAGGGGTATGCAGACTGATAAAATCCGATTCTTTCAGCAAGGTTTCGAGGTTTACCCGGCGATATCCCGGTACTTCTGTCCGGTCGTTATAGTAAATAATCTGCATCCCGAAGGCTTTGGCTTTAAGGGCTACATTTTTACCAATATTACCCATTCCGATAATGCCCAGTGTTTTGTTTTCCAGACCAATACCCAGATTATGCATCGTTCCCCACATATTTTCCTTTTCTGTCCGGATTTTTAGGTTACATTCGGCAACCCGGCGCGCTGCACTTAGCATCAGGGATAAGGCTAATTCTGCTGTCGGATTGTTTACGGACTTTGGGGTATTAGTCACTGCTATGCCTTTTTTGCGGGCGTATTCAATGTCTATATTATTGTAACCTACCCCGTAATTGCTGATTAGTTTTAATTTTTTTCCGGCATCCAGTATTTCCCTGTCAATGGGTGCATGAAAAATGGCCAGCATGACATCATATTCCGGAAGTAACCGGATGATTTCTTCTTTACTCATGATTTCTTTTTCCGGGAAAGTGATTTCCCAATCGGCAGGTAATTCTTGGAAAGGTGTACGGGGAATGTTATAGGTTACTAATAGTTTCATCCTATTTTTATTTAATTGTATATAAATGGTTCTTTTTATTCCAGTGTGGTCCGGGCATAGGGAGCTGCATCCAGACCGATAAATTGGCCTGCCAGGTATTTGTAATAACCTGTAACTGCCACCATGCCGGCGTTGTCAAGGGAAAAGCCCAGGTGTGGGATGAATACTTCCCACCCGGAGCGTGTGGCTTCGTCGTGTACTGCTTTTTGGAGTGCAGAGTTTGCCGAAACGCCGCCTCCGATAGCAATCTGTCTGATGCCGGTTTGTTTGGCGGCTTTTTTTAGCTTAGACATCAGGATGTCAATGACTGTTTTTTGTAAAGAAGCACACAGGTCATTTTGGTTTTCCTGAATAAAATCAGGATTCTTTTTTAATTCATCCCGCAGAAAATACAGAAAGGAAGTTTTTAAGCCGCTGAAACTATAGTCTAAACCCGGAATCTGAGGTTTATTGAATACAAAGCGTTCCGGATTGCCTTCTTTTGCAAGGCGGTCGATAACAGGGCCGCCCGGATAAGGCAATCCCATGACTTTGGCACATTTGTCAAATGCTTCACCGGCAGCGTCGTCGATGGTTTGTCCGATCATTTCCATGTCGAGGTAATTTCTTACAACGATGAGCTGGGAATTTCCTCCAGACACCAACAAAGTCAGGAATGGAAAGGAGGGATGCCGGCTTTCAACTCCTGGTTCTTTGATAAAGTTTGCCAAAATGTGGGCTTGTAAATGGTTGACTTCTATCATCGGGAGATGATTGGCAATGGCAAATCCTTTTGCAAAAGAGGTGCCCACCAATAATGAGCCCAATAACCCCGGTCCCCGGGTGAAAGCTACTGCGTCAATATCTTTTATTGCTATTCCGGCCTTTTTGATGGCTTCGGAAACCACTGGGATAATATTTTGCTGATGTGCCCGGGAGGCGAGCTCCGGTACAACTCCGCCGTAAGCTTCGTGGACTTTTTGACTGGCAATAATATTAGTCAATACCATACCGTCTTTTAATATTGCAGCAGAAGTGTCGTCACAAGAGGATTCTATCCCTAAAATTACAGTCATAGCAAAAAACTAAAAGTTTGGACCAAAATGTTAAAATTTAAGTACTGAGAATTAAGAACTTTCATCTTTGATTGTTTTTAAATCTGATGCAATATTAATATTTTTGTGGGCAAACTGAAAATAACGGCGGGTATAAAAAATTTTCTACGGATATTATTGTATTTTGCGGCAGGCATGGTATTGCTGGGGATAGGGCTGTATGTCCTTCTGCAATCGTCGTATGTTCAAACTTCTTTGACGGGCTATGTTACCCGGTATATCGAGTCGGCAGCAGGTGTGAAAATACAGGTTGGAGGTGTTGATTTTCGTCCGGTACGCTCGCTGGTGTTAAATGATGTTCTGGTTCGTGACTTCAGGAATGATACTCTGTTGTATTGTAAAGATATTCGGGTGAAAGCAGACTCTTTCAGTTTGTTGGGGTGTCGTTTTAATATTCGGGAGGTTGTTTTGAATGAGGCTGATTTCCGTATTTGGGTACAGCAGGATTCCAGAAAGACTAATGTTGAGATGTTGTGGGATTCTTTACGTCAGGTTTCTGCTCCTGACCGTGCTCTTTCTGAACAGCGAAACTGGTGGGTTGGTTTGCAGAAAATCAGTTTTCGGAATTCGCGTTTTTGTTATCGGGAAGAAGTTTATGAACCTGTGGATTATGGGGTAAATTGGAGAGATATTGATTGCCGGGATTTCAATGCGGATATAACGGGTTTCAATTTTGCGGATAGTCCGGTCAGAATGAAGGTTTCGGGGTTAAGCCTGATAGAAAAATCGGGACTGGTATTAAAAAATATGTCGGGGAATGTCCGGGCAGGGGTGGATAATCTGTTGATTACAGATTGTCATTTTGAATTTGAAAGGAGTAGTATTGAGTTACTGAAGTTAGAATATAACTGGACTCCGGGGCAACATGACTGGAGGTATTTTACCACTCGTATGAATCAGTATTATGAATTGGGACTTTCCTCTGTCAGTTTTATTGATTTGGCTTATTTTAACGGTGTTCTGCGCGGAATTACCAATACGGTGAAATGTAGCGGGGTTGTTTCTAATACAGTTGAGCACCTGGAGGGGCATGACCTGCATTTTGAGTTAAGTGATAAAAGTGTCTTTCAAGGGAGTTTTACATCTGTCGGTTTGCCGGATGTCTGGAATACTGTTTTTAATATAGAACTTCATAAAGCATATTTGGCTCCGGAAGACCTTGCTTCAATTTATTTGCCTTGGTTTGACATGAATATACCTGTGCCGGCTCCTTTGTATAAACTGTCTTCTACCGATTTTGAGCAGATACGGTTTACCGGTACTTTATCAGATTTTATAGTGCGTGCCAGGAGTGTAACACCTGCTTTGTCCGGAGACTTGAGTTTTAGTTACGGTCCGGGCAAAAATGCTTCTCAGGATTATGCAGAAATGAAAGGTGATTTTAATTTTGATTGCATAAATTTCAGGAAGTTTACGGGGTTATCCATGTTGGGGAACGGAGCATGGCAAGGAACGTATGCCGGTAACTGGGGTGAAAACGGACCTTCTTTTCATATGAATAGTCATTTGCGTCGTTTTCATGTGAACCAGGGAAATATCCGGGAGGTGTCTCTGGATATGACTTTAGAGAATGAACAACTGAATTTGTTGGCGTCTGTGGATGATAAGTTGTTGGGAGGAGGTTGTGCCTTGAGTTATGATATGAATGATACGTTAAGTTTCGTTAGTGCTAAAGGCCAATTAAATTTTTATGATTTGGGAGCTTTGGGTTTTGGGGTGAACACAGGTACGGAGACAGCCGGAGCAGTTTTCAATCTGGTACGTGCCGGCCAGGCGGACAAAAGTTTTTTTAACCTGACTTTAACAGATTTGCGGTATACCAATGAGAACGGTGCATTTTCCGTTGATAATCTGTGTATAGAGGATAGTCGTTATCAAGAGCATAGTACAACCATATTAAAATCTGATATTTTTGATATTTCTATAGAGGGAAACTTTTGGGATATTCGTCCTACTCCTTTTGTGTGGGGATTGATACAAAATTATTTGCCGGCGTATTCTATAAATAAAAAGAAATCTTTCAGAAAAAAGAAGGTGGATTTAAGAAAGTTTGATTTTGAATATATTGTCCGGATTAAGGATGCTGATCGTGTCCTGAAAGTTCTTTATCCGGGGTTAAGTATTTCTGCCGGTTCTCAGATCACTTCTTTTTTTCGTCGGGGGGACGAAAAACTGACTCTGAATTTATTGGCTGATACTATCCGCTATAATGACATAATATTGTTGAGTCCGGAGGTTCATATGGAGGGTGATCCCCGGCGTTTAAAATTAAACTGTTCCACAGATAAAGTTGTTTATAGTTCCGGATACCAGTTATTCAATTTGCGTAATGAGTTGACATTAGAAGACAATCATCTGGATAATCGGCTCAGTTGGTGTAATTGGGAATATAGCACTTATAGCGGAGTATTGGCTGCCAGTGTGATTTTCAGACCGTCGGAAAAGCGCGGTTATACAACGGAAATAAAAGTACATCCAGGGGTAATTGTGATGGCTGACAGTGTCTGGCATGTGAATCCTTCCACCATTTTATTGCAGGGGAAAGAGTTGAGTGTGAGTGATTTTTCTATTCGTCGTGGTAATGAGTATTTGTCTGTACGGGGTAAGATTTCACAAGATCCTCAGGAAAAGTTGTTAATAAATTTGGAAAATTTTAATTTGGAGAATCTGGCGCGTATTACGTTTAAGAAGCGGTTAACCTTATTTGGGATTGCGACAGGTTCTTTGAGTTTGCAGGATTATTATAAAGATTTTATTTTATTGACTGATTTTAATGTGGAAAATTGGGGACTTGGCCGTGATACACTGGGGTCTTTGCGTTTCCGTTCGTATTGGGATGCGGAAAACAGGAATTTGGTTGTAGGAGCGGAAAACCGGGTTGGTCGGGAAATACCGTTGTTGGTAAGTGGATATTATAATCCTGCGACAGATACTATAAATGTAAATATGAAACTGGAAAAGGTAGGTTTGGAACGATTAAATACCTATACTTCTGATATGTTTTCAAATGCCAGTGGTTATCTTTCCGGTAACCTTTTTGTTGGTGGAAGTGCCAGACAGCCGGATATTTCTGGTTGTGTCTATTTGGATTCTGTAGGTTTGAAAGTTAATGTATTGAATACTAAATATTTTATTCATGATAGCATTCGTGTAGACCGGAACCGGCTTTTGTTCCGGGACTTTTTACTGAAAGATATTAACGGACACCGGGCAACGCTCAACGGTGAATATCAGATTTGGGATAGTCGTTACAGATTAAATACCAAATTTGAGCGTTTTTTGGTCCTGAATACCGGTTTTATGGATAATGAATCGTTTTACGGACAAATGGTGTTGAGCGGATTGGCTGAGTTGGATAATGTCAATGAATCCGTAAATGTAACTGTCAATGCCCGGACAGAAAGCAATTCATATTTATATTTACCTTTGACGTCAAGTTTGACTGAACAATCGAATAATTTTCTTCATTTTATTACTTCCGGTAAACCGGATGTCCAAGAGGTTCAACAGACATCGGGTGTTATGTCTGAAGTAAATCTGAATGCTAACCTTGAGGTAAATGATAATCTGAATGTGCAGGTTATTTTTGACCCGACGGTCGGAGATGTTTTACGGACTACGGGGGGTGGTAATATAAAAATTGCCTTTGATAAGGATGGCAGGTTGAGTATGTTTGGTGAATATCGGATTTCCAAAGGGGATTATTTGTTTACACTGAGTAATTTGGTGAATAAAAAATTTGTGCTTACTCCGGGAGGTACTATTAATTGGAGTGGTTCACCTTATGAAGCGATACTGAACATCAATGCTGTTTATAATCTGAAAACCGCGATAACTGAATTGTTGCCTGTGGAAAACAGTTCAGACGGAGAGGACCAAACCACTGAATCCGGCCGTAAAGTTCCTGTGGAATGTATTTTGAATCTGAGCGAGAAGCTGACTAATCCGACGGTGAAATTTGATATTCAGTTTCCGACATTAGCCACTCAGAACAAGAGTTACATTCAGAGTCTTTTCTCCAGTCAGGATGAAATAAACAAGCAGGTGTTTTCCCTGTTGGTTCTTAACCGGTTTTACCGGACAGACAATACCGGGGATTACGGACTTCAGGCGCAGACAGCAGGAGTGACAACTTTGACTGAGATGTTTACTAATCAGATATCGCGTTGGTTTTCAAAATATAGTGATAATGTAGATATTGGATTTGCATATCGGTTTGGGGACCGGGAAAATGAGATTACGTCGGATGAGCTGGAAGTTGCTGTCTCTACTCAGTTATTGAATGACCGGGTGATTATTTCTGCGAATGGAAATATGGATGTCGGTGGTAACCGGAACACGACTGATAGCCGTAAGACAAATATTGCAGGGGATTTTGATGTGGAAGTAAAGTTAAATAAGCAGGGGTCTCTGAAAATGAAAGCCTATTCCCATACTGATGAAAAATTACTTTACAATAATACAGAGACTATTCAGGGAGTAGGAGTTTCTTATCAGGAGTCTTTTGATACATTCCGGGAGTTGTTGCGGAAATATTTTTGGTTTTTGGGGAAAAAGAAAACAGGAGAGAGAGTTGAAGAGAAAGCGGAAAAATAAAAGAAATATTTGTTTTTTAGGTACGATTGATATTTTAGACAGGTGGGGAAAAGGTAAAGTTTTTGTAGAGAAGCGGCTCTGAATGTTGTTGTGTAAAAATTCAATATGATATGAAACATAACTGGAAACCGGGGACTATGATTTATCCGTTGCCTGCCGTTTTGGTCAGTTGCGGGGCAACACCGGAAGAATATAATTTGTTTACAGTTGCCTGGACAGGTACAATTTGTACGAATCCGCCGATGTGTTATATTTCTGTACGTCCGGAACGGCATTCTTATCCGATAATACGTAAGAATATGGAATTTGTCATTAACCTGACAACGGAGCAATTGGCATATGCTACGGATTGGTGTGGAGTGCGGTCGGGAAAGGATTATAATAAATTTGAGGAGATGCATCTGACTCCCGGGAAAGCAGAAATTGTAAAAGCTCCTACGGTTGAAGAAGCTCCGGTGTGTATTGAATGCCGGGTGAAAGAAATTGTTTCTTTGGGGTCACACGATATGTTTATAGCAGAAGTGGTGAATGTGCAGGCTGACGATTGTTTTTTGAATCCGGAAACCGGTAAGTTCGAATTGGAAGAGGCTCATCCTTTGGTGTATGCTCATGGGGCTTATTATAGTCTGGGAAAGAAAATCGGTAAGTTCGGATGGTCTGTGGAGAAGAAGAAAAAGAAAGGAAGTTTATAGGTGAGTAACGATTTCATTCATACCTTTTATCTTGGAGGTAATGAATATAAATCGTTACTCATTTTGTTGTAAATTGTTTATTTTTATTCTATCCTGGTTATTCCACCGGGCAATATGGCCTGTATACTGTTGTCGTACATAGCAGAGCAGTTGATGGCCGGTAAGAGGTATTCTCCCCGGAATGCTGCGTTGCTGCGGAATTTGAATGTTTTTGACTGGCCTTGCTCCAGACTGAAATAGACGTAAAACCGGTCGTCGCGAATATCAACATGTTCCGCCTGGGGGAGGGTTGCATTGCCGGTGAGCCGTTCGTTGATAATTTCGAATCCGGAAGGAACCAGGTAGCTTAATGCCAATTCCTGATAGGTTCCGGTGACTCCGGTGTTTTTTACAGTGATTTCACTGATTACATCTGTACCTTGTTTTAATTGGTGGATGTTTATTGCTTTCCCCTGGTCGTTGTAATAACGGATTTCCATAGACAAACCGGACATGATTTTTTCCTTCACCACATCCAGTGATACGGAACTGTTGATTTGCCGGGCAAAGAGGGAGCCTGTTCCGTTGTTTTCTATTGAAGCTGTGGACCGTTGATTTTTGATTGTCAGAGGTAATTGCCAGATGGTTTTATCTGTCCGGATTTCTTGTTTGCCTTTTGGGGTGGTGACTGTGACCTGTATGCCTTTCTGACTTCCCAGGTATTTTCTGACAAATTGTGCGGCAGCATGGAGAGAGAAAGCGGTTTCCTGGGTACTGAGCCATTGCTCTGAGCCCATTGCTTTTGAAATTTTTTCCAGCATCCGGTAGGCATCCTGCCGCATGTCGAGAATTATCATGGATTGAAGTATAAGTGCATAATCCCGGATGTCAGAGCCGTAAGTTCTTCCGGTTTCACGATAGGAGGCGACTTCGGAGGATAAGTTTCTAATCATTGTCCTGGCAATTTCTTCCTGATGGCTCAATGCATAAGCAGAAGCGAGTAGCCATTGGGAAACCGGATTTTTTAGCTGGCTTTCTTTTAGTCGGTTCATGGCTGCCATATCGGGATGTTCTGCCAGAGCCAGAACAAACAACCGATAGGCTTGCTCTTGCTGGGCCCAAGGTTCTGTACGGACCCATCTGTTTGCAATCTGTCCGGTATAATTCAGGGCATTTTGTAACATGGCAACCGGAACGGAATATCCTTGTTGTTGTGCTGATACCAGAAATTGGATAATATAGGCTGTAACCCATTCTGAGATATAGTTTTCACCTGGCCAGTAAGCAAAGCCTCCTTCTTTGGTCTGATACCTGCTTAGACGGTCTATGACTGTCCGGATGTTATTTTCTGTTGTCATGGATTGTTCCGGTGTCAGTGATAGTAACACAGGTAAAGATAATTGAGGGAATGCCTGCGAGGTGATTTGTTCTGCACAGCCATGCGGATAGTCTATCAGGTAAGTCAGCCGTTGTTCCAGATTGAGAGGGGGGATAGAAGAAATTTCCAGTACGGATAAAGGTTCCAAACCAGTAATAGGAGTATCGAAAGAAATGGTTTCTCCGGCTTTTACTTCCTTTGCTTCTATTTTTGTAATACGTGGATTTGGAATGCGGACGGTGATGTCTTCTGTTACAGTGGCTTTTTCGGCACCGCCACTTGCTTCCGTCCGGAGTGTTGAAGTTCCGGTTGTCTGGTTGATGCGGGCTTTGAACCATACCAGTTGTTCTCCTTTTGTATCAAACTGAACGGTTTGGGTTGATTCACTGATGAGTGTGATTTTATCATCTGTGGTCATTTTAACTTTGACTTTTCCTATATTCTCCCGCATAGCAAAAACGGTTACCGGTATGTCAGTGATATCGCCGGGAGTAAGCAAACGGGGGAGTGCTACGGACAACATCAGGGGTTTGTTGACAGTGCTGTTGGTTGAAGCGGCTCCGTAACTGCCGTTGTTGGCTGCGACGACAGTGGTACGTATCTCTCCTATATATTCCGGCATTTTGAAAGTATGTTTTGCTGTTTTTCCGGCTTCCAGCGTAAAAGGTCCGGCAAAGAGCACTACAGGTTTAAAACGGTTTGTTTTTTCATCCTGGGGATTTTTCAATGCTTCGTCACCGCCGACAGCAAAAGCCTGGTCCAAGCGTATGCCATAAGCTCCGTAAATATAGTCGTAGAAATCCCAGGTTTTTACTCCAAGGGCTTCGCGGGCGTAAAAGGTGTTGAAGGGGTCAGGGGTCTTGAAATTAGTCAGGGACAATAGGCCTTCGTCAACAATGGCTATTGTATAATTCATGGCTTTTTTGTCCTTTTCTTTGATTTGTACTGTAAATTCTTTACCGGGGCGGAGTTCCGATGGTATATCTATAACCGGATTCAGCCGGAGACCGGGGTCTTCAATATTGACATTGACCACTCCGTACATCCGGACGGGACGGTCGTTGTCTTTGGCGTTGTGAGGCTGGAGCAGGGAAACGGCAACGTAGATATTCGGGCACATTTCACTGTTAGCTTTAATTTCGAAGGTAGTAGAACCGGCTTTGGTTGGTATGCGTTGTATGCTGCTGATGGTTTTCCCGTTTTCAAGGCTTATAATGGCAACAGCACCTTCGGAAGAAGGAAAAGTAACTTTAATGGTTTCTCCGACCTGATACTTTTTCTTATCCGTATTCAGGTTTAGCATGGTGGCAGTTTCCTGACTGTTGCTTTCTCCCCAGCTTCCGAAGTAGGCGATGATTCCGGAAGAATGTCCGGAAGGAGCAGTGGCTTGAATGAAATATCTGCCATATTCATGGATAGGCAAGTCAACGGAGAATGCTCCGTTTGTTGCTTTTACTTGTTTGGTGAAAATACTTTTGCTGTATTCCCGGTTAATATATGAACTCAGGTTTTCGTCTTCGGAATCCCACCACCAATGCCAATTGAGCCGGTAAACATTGATGCGGATGTTGGAATTCCCGGTTTGTTTTCCGGTAGGAGTTACAATAACACCATTTAATTTGGCCGGGCTCTGAGTAGAATACCAGTTATCTTCGGATTCCGGTAACCGGATACCTACATATTCTCTGTATGGCGAATAGCGGATGCTTTGCGAACTGATGCTAAAGTCGCCTCCGTTTTCAAAGACGCGGGTGGTGAAGACGGCATTTAATATACCCGGAGCATTGTCTGTTTTAATTTTATTTAACGGGAATGAAAATTGTCCTTCACTATTGGTGGTGCCGTCGAATAAGTTTTCTGTGGCTGGTTCGAAATATCTGGACTTGTCGGAAAAAGTATAATCCGGAAATTCCGGAAATCCTGCATTGTTATTGTATAATTTTACTTCAGTTATGGCTTTCTGGTTTGAGCTGCCTGCACCATTCAGCCAGCGTGTATTTACTTTTACGGGGCTGTCAGAAACGCCTTCTCCGATGATTTTGTCATTTGGAAATTGCATTTGAATGGCAAGGCGGTTGGGTTTTATCGTTTCTACCCGGAAAGTTTTTCTGAAAGTCAGTCCGCCGACCCGGAAAAGGGCTGTCCAATAGCCGGTTTGTGCATCTTCGGCAGTTTTAAAGGTGAAACAATGGATGTTGTTTGTGTTTATACTACTCTGGAGTGTTTGCGTGATATGTCCGTTCGGATCAGTCAATTGTGCCACAATCGGATGTCCTTGCGGTAATACATTTAGTTTGTCCTCCAGAATAAGAGAGAGGTAAACTTCATCTCCCGGACGCCATACTCCGCGTTCTCCGTAAATGAAGCCTTTCACTCCCATTTGCACATGTTGACCGCTAACATCAAAATTACTTAACGAGAGTGCATTTCCGTCAGCCAGTTTCAGCCAAGCCCGGTCTTGGTCTTTTTCTGCCATTACAATAAAAGCTTTTCCTTGCGGCCTCAAGGTTGCAAAGCCATTCTTGTCTGTTTGTGCGGAGTCGGTTTTTTGATTTTGGTAATTATAGAGGGTTAGTTTACAATCGGCGACAGGTTCTGCTGTTGACAGGTTGTTAACACAGATAACATAAGAGTTGTCTTCTCCTTTCTTGGCCATTAATCCCAGTGAGGTATTAATGATATTCCTTGCGGCGAATCGTTCTCCGATGTAGTAGGATATATTGCAGGGATTATTTCGTTCTTTCCATGTATAACCGTTGGGGTAGTGGTATTCACTATAATAGGCATAACCGTTTTGGTTATCCCAGTCTATGGAATTGTAGTCAGAGTCCGGAGCTTCATTCGCGCAGGCAAGGGAAGTATAGGATTTCTTGAATTTCAGCCGGATCCGGTATACGGTTCCTTTTTCCAATTTTACCATTTTAGATAAGTCGATAGTAAAATCGTTCCATTTGCCGGGGTCAAGGTTAGGATGTCCTTCGGTCAAGTCTATTTTTTTCAGGAATACCGGCCGGGCTGTCCGTACTAACTCCGTGTGCTCATCGTAAGCATTTTCCTGGAGAAAAAAGTTCATATTTTGGTGAAGAACCTGAATGATTTCCAGGTCAACAGCTTTTAAGCCTACGGCTGAAAAAGGGATAAGAACTTTGTTTTTGTCGGGTACGATAACTCCTTTACCTATGAGTTTCACTTCTGGTTTGGTGGACCGGAGAGTTAATGTGGTTGTATATTCGGTTTGCAGAGTGATGCCGGAACTGCTCCGGATGCCCGGAAAAACATTCATGGTTACATTGCTTACATCGAGGGAAGAGGGAAGGTAAGCCTGGATAACATTATCGTGAATCTTAAAGTTGTCGAGTGTGGTTCCGGAGATTGTGACTAATCCACGGACATCCTGTTCCGGGTCGATATTTTCGGACATGTATATACTGAGAATAATGGGTTCTGAGTCGGATATTTTGACATTGAGAACCGTAAAATCATTTTTTCCCGGAATTTTAATATCCTGACTCTGATTGTTTTCAATTTCTTTGGAAAAATTCAGTGTGAGTTTTTGTCCGGATGTTCCTTTTTCCAGGTGGCGGAACCGGAAATAATGGCGGTTTCCATTGTGTTCCCATTCTGGCACAAGATGGTTTCCCTGATAGGAGGCGGACACCATTTTTTCTATTTGCAGAGGTTCAATATAATCAGAAGTATGTAGTACGCCCTGGTATTGTAAATCGTTACTTTTATCCGGTTCAGCCGTCAGGTTGCCCGGTTCAAAGACGATGGTAAGCGGTATGATTTCAAATTTAAAATTGAATTTCTGGAACGGGGCAGGGACTTCACATAGGTCGCCCAATCTGAAATTGACTCGATATGTTTCCCCGTTTTTAAAAGGTTCTTCCGGGATAAACTCAATGCTATTATTGTCTTTCAGAACGGTTTTACCCTTGACGGCAGGGGAAAATTGCAGAATTTCTGCCGGAAGGTCGGAACCTGGCTGAAAATTTTTGTCGGGTTTTTGAGTGAGGTAGACGGAGACCGGGGAGGAAGATTTTATTATTCCGCTTGTATATCCGGAGATATATCGGTTGAAATTTGTTGTTTGTTTTTCTTTACATCCGGCCAGAAGGGCTACAATCAGTAAACATCCGGCCAAAAAATGTTTGTATTCCATAGTATTTGTTTTAGAATCATTAACACAAATGTATAAATAATGTTTGAATTTCTGTTTCTATTTGTGCGGAAGTCTTTTCTTCTAAATTAAATAATATAACTTTGCAAATCCATTTTGTAATAGTAAAAAAGAAGTATATATGAGAATAGCGGTTGTCGGTACAGGGTATGTCGGATTGGTTTCAGGAACTTGTCTGGCAGAGACGGGTGTGACTGTTACTTGTGTTGATGTGGATGTATCAAAAATCCAGAAGTTGAATCAGGGAGGTATTCCGATTTATGAACCGGGACTGGCAGAATTGGTGGCTAAGAACCGGGCCAATGAACGTTTGTTTTTTACCACTTCATTGAAAGAAGCACTGGAAGATGCTGATGCTGTATTTATAGCTGTCGGAACACCTCCCGATGAGGATGGGAGTGCTGATTTGCGTTATGTGTTGGGGGTTGCCCAGGAAATCGGAGAATTGATAGATGATTATATTGTCGTTGTTACCAAATCGACTGTGCCTGTAGGTACGAATTGGAAAGTGAAAGCTACCATTCAGGCTGAATTAGAGCGTCGGGGAGTGCAGGTGGAGTTTGATGTGGCTTCTAATCCGGAGTTTTTGAAGGAAGGAGATGCTGTCAATGATTTTATGAAGCCGGACCGGGTGGTAGTCGGAGTGGAGACTGAACGTGCCGGAAAGGTGATGGAGCGTCTGTATCATGCTTTTATCTTGAACAATATTCCGATTCTGTTTATGGATATTCCATCGGCAGAAATGACAAAATATGCTGCTAATTCTATGCTGGCTACCCGGATTTCCTTTATGAACGACATTGCTAATTTGTGTGAGATTGTTGGTGCGAATGTGGAATCGGTAAAGCGGGGGATAGGCAGTGATTCGCGGATAGGTAAAAAATTTCTGAATGCTGGTTGTGGTTATGGAGGTTCCTGTTTTCCGAAAGATGTAAAAGCATTGATAAAGACGGGGGAGGATTACGGCTATGAAATGGGGGTACTGAAAGCGGTTGAGGAGGTGAATGAAAAGCAGAAATCTGTTTTATTTCAGAAGATACAAAAGCATTATAAGGGAAATTTAAAAGGCCGGCATTTCGGATTGTGGGGGTTGTCGTTTAAACCTGCAACGGATGATATGCGTGAAGCTCCTTCTTTGGTGCTGATAGAACAATTATTGGAGGCCGGAGCTACGGTGACGGCTTTTGACCCTGTGGCCATGGATGAATGCCGTCGGAAAATCGGCGACCGTATCCGCTATGCTTCTCAGATGTATGAGGCGTTGAAAGATGCTGATGCTATGGTGGTTGTGACAGAATGGCAGGAATTTAAAGTGCCGAAATTTACTTATATTGAAAAGTCACTGAAGGAAAAAGTCATTTTTGACGGACGTAATATTTATAGCCCCGAGCAAATGCGGGAGTTTGGCTATATATATTATGGTATCGGGAGATAATAGCGGGATTTTTGGTAGGGAAGTTCAATTTCAATATATGCGTATATTATTCATTGTCAATCCGATTTCGGGACTTGGGTCAGGGAAAGAGTTGCCGGAGAGAATTAAAGCGATACCTGAGTATGAGCAGGTTGATTTTGACATTGTCTTTACTAAATATGCCGGACATGCAAGGATTCTGGTGGGAGAGGCAAGAGATTCGGGTAAATATACGCATGTTGTTGCTGTTGGCGGCGATGGTACGGTGAATGAGGTCGGGACTGCTCTTTGCGGTAGCGATATTGCTTTTGCGGTGGTTTCTTTGGGTAGCGGAAACGGTTTTGCCCGTCACCTGGGATACTCTATTTTTATGAACAAAGCACTCAGACAGGTATTGACTGACTGTTATGCGCAGATTGATGTCCTGCAAATTAATGATAAATATTCCCTGAATGTGAGTGGAGTGGGATTTGATGCAGAAGTGGCTCATGAGTTCAATCATTTAAAACTGAGAGGAGTACTTTCTTATATTTATGCGGCTATAAAATTGTGGTTCCGTTATCCGGAAAAGAAATATAAAATTATCAGTGGGGGCAAAGTGATGAAAGTGAGTTGTTTTATTCTGAGTTTTGCTAACAGTTCGCAGTACGGCAACAACGCCTATATCGCGCCGCATGCTTCTGTCCGGGACGGGCTTATGGATATCTGTATTCTGAAACGGCCTGCTTTTTTTGAAATCATGTGGTTTTTACTTTTCTTTATCAGTTCCAAGCTTTACAAGCTTTCTTATTACAAAGAAATCCAATGTCGGGAAGCCGTGGTGGAAGGTGATATTCATCGCGTGCATATTGACGGCGACGCTTATCTGATGGAGTCGCCGCTCCGGTTGAAAGTACTTCCGGGAGTCTTGAAAGTGGTTGTCCCGAAGAAGTTGAAAGGGGAATAAGGTATTTTGTGCATGGGATGTTTTCGAAAAACGTGGAAAATCGGCTTGGATGAAATCAGTTGAAAATCCGTTTGTGCCGTAGAGACGTTTTTGTATCATGTACCAAAAACGTCCTATTATAAGAATCGTAAGTTGGATTGTGAGTATTCCTGTGATTTAGAAAAAACATTGTCTCCGGATAGATGGGAGTACTGTGTAGTAAGAACTGAGTATAGCGATATTTTTTATTCAAATTTGGCTAGAATTTGGTATCCGACTCGTGATTACATGATTGTTGAATATCACGTAGAGGAATATTGGAATGGTCCTAACGGAATTTGATGTGCAGGGCAAGGTGACTTACTTTTTCGTTTCAAAATGCATTTTAAAATGGTTATTCCGATGGGGGAATGCCCATTTCTTCGGCCACTTTGAACATGTATGTGCGGGCTTCTTCGTAATTGTTGCCAATAATGCCATCGAGGATGGCTTCTTTGATGGCGTTTTTAATATCGCCGATAGCTTTGCAGGGAGGCAGACTGAAAGTGGCGATAATTTCTTCTCCGCTGATTGGAGGCTGAAAATTGCGTATGGAATCTTTTTCTTCTACTTCTCTGAGTTTTTGTCTGACGATTCTGAAATTCTCTAAAAAGCGTTTTACTTTTTCTTCATTTTTTGAAGTAATATCGGCTTCAGCCAAAGTCATCAGGTCGTCTATGTCATTTCCGGCATCGAATAAAAGTCGCCGGACGGCAGAATCAGTAACAGTTTCTTCTGCCAAAACAATAGGACGCATGTGCAGGTTTACCAGTTTTTGTACATATTTCATTTTTTCATTTTGTGGTAACCTGAGTCTGTTAAATATTTTGGCTACCATCCGTTCGCCCACATGATTATGTCCGTAAAAAGTCCAGCCTTGTCCTTTTATGTATTTTTTGGTGGCAGGTTTTCCTATATCGTGTAGCAAAGCTGCCCAGCGCAGCCATAGTTCCTGACTATACAACGATAAAGTGTCCAATACGGTCAGGGTATGGTAAAAATTGTCTTTGTGTTTGATACCATTGATATTTTCAACTCCTTTCAGGTCTGTGAGTTCCGGAAAGAACAGTTCCAGCAAGCCGGTTTCGTCCAATAGCCGGATACCTCTGGAAGGTTCGGGAGAAAGCATGATTTTGTTGAATTCGTCCATGATGCGTTCTCCGGATACGATGGAAATCCGGTGACGTTGTTCTCTGATTCCTTTTAAAGTGTTTTCTTCGATGGTAAAGTTCAGTTGCGAAGCAAAGCGAATGGCCCGCATCATCCGGAGCGGGTCGTCTGAGAAAGTGATGCCCGGTTCCAATGGTGTTTTGATGATGCGTTGTTCGAGATGCACCAGACCACCGAAAGGGTCAATAAGGGTGCCGTAGTCGTGTCGGTTCAGGGAGATGGCCAGGGCATTGATGGTGAAATCACGGCGTTTTTGGTCATCATCGATGGTACCTTCTTCCACAATGGGCTTGCGTGAGTTGGCCCGGTAGGATTCTTTCCGGGCTCCCACGAATTCGATTTCCATGCCTTTGTAGCGGAACATGGCTGTCCCGAAGTTTTTAAATACGGATACGTGTAAATTACCTAGTTGCCGGGCAGTTTCTTCTGCCAGTCCGATTCCGCTGCCGTGCACGACAATATCAATATCTTTGGAAGAACGGCCTAACAGTAAGTCGCGTACATAGCCGCCGATGACGTATGCTTCAGTATTCTGGTCTGCTGCGATGGCGGCTAGTATTTCAAAAATCGGATGTTCTAAAGGTAACTTCATTCCGCTTGTTTTTTCGGATTATGGATAGCAAAATTAAAACATATTGTCTAAAATAAAAAAGATACTTGTACATCAAGATTGCACTGGTTTTTATAAAAAAGACGGATGAAACTTATTGGGGGCAAAGATTATCGATTAGGGGAATAATTTAAAGAAACTGTCTAAAACAAATAAAGTTGTGCCAAAATCAATGTTCTGATTTCAACACAACTTCGCTAAAAAAATGTTTTTTCAGAGAACAGAATTGTTTCTTTACACTATTCCGGAGAATCCCATGAATGCCATTGCCAGTAAGCCTGCAGTTAACAGAGCTATGGGCGACCCCTGCATTCCTTTGGGAATGGCGACCAGTTCCAAATGTTCGCGGATACCTGCAAAAATCGTCAGGGCTAATCCGAAACCAATGGCAGTTGAAGCGGCGAAAACCAGGGATTGCAGTAAATTGAAGTCTTTCTGAATGACCATGATTGCTACGCCCAGTACGGCACAATTGGTAGTAATCAGGGGCAGGAAAACTCCCAAGGCCTGGTAGAGTGAAGGACTTACTTTTTTCAGAATGATTTCGACCATTTGTACGAGGGCTGCAATAATCAGGATAAAGGTAATGGTTTGCATAAAACCGATACCGAATGGTTCTAATACAGTTTTCTGTACGATAAAGGTGACTAAAGTAGCCAGAATCATGACGAAAGTAACGGCCCCAGTCATCCCTAATGCAGTGGATACTTTTTTTGATACGCCCAGAAAAGGACAGATACCCAGGAATTGTGCCAGTACAATGTTGTTTACAAAGACGGCTGCAATAAATATTAAGATGTACTCCATAACATAATTAAGGTTGGATTTTACAATTAGTTCGTTTTTCTGAGCCGGTTAACAACAGCTATCAGATAGCCTAATGCAATGAAAGCTCCCGGTGCAAGAACAAAGATCAACATGCCGTAATTTTCGTTGAATACCGGCAGATTGAATGCTTTACCGCTTCCCAGGATTTCGCGGATAACTCCCAGAATAGTCAGACTCAGCGTGAATCCTAATCCCATACCCAGCCCGTCGAGGATGGACGGAATTGCTTTGTTTTTGGAAGCAAATGCCTCTGCACGGCCTAAGACGATACAATTTACAACAATCAATGGAATGAACAGGCCCAAAGATTCGTGCAGAGAAGGCAGGTATGCTGCCATACACATATCTACAACCGTTACGAAAGCCGCGATGATGACAATAAAAGAAGGTATACGGATTTTATCTGGTATGATGTTGGTTACCAGAGAGATTACCAGGTTTGACATGACAAGCACGAAAGCGGTTGCCAAACCCATACCCATACCATTGATTGCCGAAGTTGTGACACCCAGGGTTGGGCACATACCCAGCAATAAGGCAAAAGTCGGATTCTCCCGGAATATGCCGTTGGTTAAGACTTTTAAGTTGTTCATATCATAAAGTTTTAAATTTAAAATTTTGAATTACTCCATGAGTTCAAAATTTAATTATTATTTTGTTGTGTTGCACCTGAAGAAATATCCGAGCCTTCCAGTCCGGCCGCAGCGCGGTTTACTGCATCTAAGAATGCACGTGAAGAAATAGTTGCGGCTGTGATAGCATCTATATCTCCCCCGTCTTTACTAACTTTCAGGCCTGTGGTGCCCGGTTTTTTTCCGATTATGTTTCCTTTTCCGTTTTTTGTAAACCAGAGGTCCATCTTAGAACCTAATCCGGGGGTCTCTTTGTGTTCCAGTACAGAATAATTGGAAATAGTGCCATTGGGATTAAATCCGACCATTAACCATACTTTCCCTCCAAAGCCATTATTCGTATATGTTTTGACTGCAGTACCTACCAGTTCACCGTTTCTTTTGGCCGGATAGAATTCTAATTTTCCGCCGTCGGGGGTTTCTTTTTCCCATATCTCAGCATTGGGATCATTGTCAAATTCTCCCGGGATTACCTGACGGATGGCATTTACCTGCTTCGCTTGCTTTGCATTGTCGATAGGACCGGCTGTCAAAGTGTAGACATATCCTACGGCAGCAGAAGCAATCAGGGTGACAGCAAATAATACTATCACCATATTTATGAAGTTTGACTCTAATTTCTTTCCCATCGTGTCTAATTTTAAGTTTTAAATTGAAGAAAATTATAATCTGCAATTTAAAAAGTTATGCAAATCGGGTTGGTTTACAATATCTGTTAATTAGTGGTGTGAATGCATTCATGATCAGGATGGCAAAGGACATACCTTCCGGATATGCACCGAACACGCGGATTACCACAGTCAGGATTCCGATGCCTGCACCGAAAATGAACATGCCTTTATGGCTCATCGGAGAGGTTACGTAATCCGTCGCCATAAAGATGGCTCCCAGCATCATACCTCCTGATAACAGGTGGAATAACGGTCCGGCAAACTGGTCGGGATTGCAAAGATGCAGGATTCCTGAGAATACGATTACTGTTGCGAAAATGGTTACAGGAATGTGCCAGGTGATAATCTTGCGAATCAGCATATAGGCAAAACCGATTAACAGGGCCCAAGCAGCTACTTCTCCGAGACTGCCTCCCATATGACCTAAAAACATTTCTTTGTATCCGATGAAGGTATCGGCAACGAGTAAATCATTAACAGACTGACCTGTTTTTACTGCTTCTTTAAGTAGTGCCAGAGGGGTTGCTCCGGTTTGTGCATCCGTATATGAACCTGCAAAACCTTGCGCTAATGGCCAGGTTGTCATTTGTACCGGGAAAGAAATCAGCAGAAAAACACGTCCCACTAAAGCCGGGTTAAAAATATTGCAACCCAGGCCTCCGAAGCTCATTTTACCGATTCCGATGGCCACTAATGCACCGATGATAATAATCCAGACAGGTAAGTTGGAAGGTACGTTGAATGCCAGTAACACACCAGTCAGGAATGCCGAACCGTCAAAAATGGTCGGTTGCTGTCTGAGCAGATATTTTTGAATGATGTATTCAAAAAACAAGCATGCCAACACTGAGGTCAGTGTTACAATAATGGCTCCCGTCCCAAAAAAGAGTATCGAGCAAATAAATGCCGGTATGAGTGCAATAATAACCCCATACATATTTTTTTCAATAGAGTCACCGCTGTGCAAATGAGGAGAAGGAGATACTAATAATTTCATATTTTAGATTTATATAGTTCAAAATTTGCAATCTGTCATGTATTATTTCTTTCGGTTTCTGAGCATTGCACCGGTCCGGGTTTTCCCTAAACGAATATAATCGAGCAAAGGACGGGCTGACGGACAGGTGAAACTACAGGAACCACATTCTATGCAATCCATGACTTTCTCTTCTTCCAGGCGTTCCAGCAGGTTGAAAGTGGCTAATTTTGCCAGCAAATAGGGTTCTAGCCCCATCGGGCAAACTGAGACACATTTACTGCAACGGATACAATTGCGGACGGGACTGCGGCGAGCTTCTTTATCGCTGATAAGCAAAATTCCGCTAGTACCTTTCATTACCGGTGAATCGATATTCAGCATAGTGCGTCCCATCATCGGACCTCCGCCAATTACTTTGGCGGTATCTTCGGGAATGCCTCCGGCAGCTTCAAGTAGTTTAGAGACAGGAGTACCGATGCGGCACAGGTAGTTTCCCGGATTTTTCACTGATTTCCCGGTGACGGTGACTACCCGTTCTATCAATGGTTTGTGTTTCATGACAGCCTCATATACAGCCAGAGCAGTTCCTGCATTTTGTACGACCGCTCCGACTGCAATGGGAAGTGCTCCGGAAGGAACTGTACGGCCTGTCGTTGCTTGTATTAACTGTTTTTCACCTCCTTGGGGATATTTCACTTTCAGAGGGCAGATTTCTATTTCCGGTGTTTTATCTGCTATTTGCTGCAAATGGGCAATTGCGTCCTTTTTGTTATTTTCAATTCCGATGATTGCTTTTTTTACGCCGATTGCTTTCATCAGGATTTGAACACCTATTATGATTTCTTCTGCTTTTTCCAGCATAATCCGGTGGTCGGAAGTCAGATAGGGTTCACATTCAACTCCGTTGATAATCAGGAATTCTGCTTTGTTCCCGGGAGGCGGGGTCAGTTTCACTTGAGTGGGGAAAGTAGCCCCACCCATGCCCACTATACCTGCAGCGGCAATTGCTTTGATAATTTCTTCTTGGGATAAGGCAATATTGTGTTCAATCTTTTCTGTCCGGTCAATACCGTTTTCCCATTCGTCGCCTTCTACTTTTATTGTAATGGCGGGTTTAGAGAGACCGGCCGCATCTGTTACGTTGTCAATGGCTACGATTGTACCGGATACAGAACTATGAATATTTGCAGAAACAAATCCTGTTGCCTGGGCTATTAGTTGTCCGGCTTTGACTGTATCGCCTTTTTGAACAATAGGGGTAGCAGGTGCTCCGATGTGTTGGCTGAGCGGGATGATTACCTGTTCCGGTAACGTCAATACTATGATTTTCCCGTTTGCTGATAATTTATTTTCGGGTGGGTGAACGCCACCAATTCTGAATGTTTTTAACACAGCATATAAGTTTTAGGTTTACTTGTATTTAAATTTCAGTTTTTGCTTTGTGGACCATTTTTCTTCAATCGCCGTTTTTTTCTTTTGCTATTATTTGTGTATCATTAGCAGGTTGCGATAGAGAGATTGTTGTTGCCGATTTTGCAGCCGGATTAGCTTTTATAGCATCGGTTTCCATTTTTCGTGGAGGAAAATTTACTTCATGGATGGCACCTGTCGGGCATACTCCTACGCATTTCCGGCATAATTTGCATTTTGTAAAATCAATATAGGCCAGGTTGTTTTCGATGGTGATGGCATTGAACGGGCATTCTTTGACACATTTTCCGCATCCGATACAAGCCACTTTGCAGGCTTTACGGGCAATACCGCCTTTGTCTTTATTAACGCAGGAAACAAATACCCGGCGGTCTTTCGGACCTTTATTTCTGAGTTCCATAATGTTGCGTGGACAAGCTTTGACACATGCCCCGCAAGCGACACATTTTTCATCAGAAACAATCGGGAGTAAAGTGGCCGGGTTCATGTGAATCGCGTCAAACGGGCAGGCAGCAACACAGTCGCCGCATCCTAAACAACCAAAACCACAATCGGTATCTCCTATATACAGAGCATGTTCGATGGCACAGGAGCGTGCACCGTCATATTCGCTGGAGCGCGGACGATTTTCGCAATTTCCGTTGCATCTGACTACTGCAATCTTAGGTGCTTCGGTTTTTACTTCGCGTCCCAGGACTGTTGCCACTTTGCTCATGGTTTCTGTTCCGCCCACCGGGCACATGATACCGTCGAGTGTGTCTGATTTTACAGCAGCTTCAGCCAAGCCACGGCATCCGGGATATCCGCAACCGCCGCAATTAGCTCCCGGAAGCAATCCCTCTACAATGTCGATACGGGGGTCTTCTTCCACTTTAAATTTTTGTGCTACAAAATAAAGTATTACTGCTGATACAATTCCGATAGCACATAGCGAAATGATAGTAATAACAATTGTACTCATTATTCAATATTTAAATTGCCTGTTTTTCAACTGTGAATTTAATTTTTTTATTTATTTTGTTCCGTGACAAATATAAAATAATAAAGTACAGAACAAGCAGAATTAAGCTGGAAAGTGCTGCCATCAGTTCACTATTGCCTGATATTTCAAGAAAAAAAACGATTGCAATAGTGAGGATGGAAGGTATGATGTAAGCCAGTAATACAGAGTAAAAAGCGTTGTCCAGACTGGCATAAACCGTGACTTTGTCACCGATATGGATTTCTTCTTCCGGAAGCGGAACTGTAATAATTTTTTGCTTTACATCTTCCATTCCGCAAGCTCCTTTCGCATGACATCCTGAACATGCAGAATGGCTATGGATGACTACATCCAGTGTTTGGAACGATATGCTTTTGACAATGCCTTCGTGTTGCACTTTTTTTGTCATAGAATTGCCGCAAAATATAAACAAAGGTAGTATTAAAAAGGGTAAAAATGAAAATTAGTATCTAAAAATTACAAGTAGGCAATAAATTATTATTTTTGCAATCGTAGCGGTATAGAGTATGCAGAATATAATATCAGACATAAAGTCAGGAGATGTTGAGGCATTCAGAGAGTTTTTTAACGATTATTATGTTGTGTTATGTGTATTTGCAGCACGTTTTTTACAGAGTGACGAGCAATGTAAAGATGTGGCACAGGAGGCGTTGACGGAGTATTGGGAAAAGCGGGAAGATTTTGATGAACTGTATAAGGTGAAGGGATATCTTTATACTGTTACGCGCAACCGTTGTTTGAATATTTTGCGTCACGAGAAAGCGGGGCGGGAGTGTTTGGATGTGTGTGAAGCAAATTTGGAATCGGAGCTTGTTTTTGAAAATTTGGTGATTGAACAAGAGACTTATTTATTGGTCCGTAAAGCTGTGGATACTCTTCCGCCACGGATGCGGACGATTATATACGGAATGCTTGACGGAAAGAAGAATGCCCGGATTGCGGAGGAAATGGGTATTGGTGAAGGGACCGTCAAAGCCTTGAAACAAACAGCTTACCGTAAATTGAGAGAACAGTTGAAAGAGCATTTTTATCTCCTGCTGTTATTCTGATTTTAATTTCGGATATTTCCATCAAATGTTAATTTTTTTATTTTTTTAATTTTCCGACTATTTCCATTTGTCACTTTAAGTGTTATATATAAAATTTAAAGTGAGTTGTGTGGTATGAAATTGGCAAAGAAACATTTTCGGATAGCTGAGATTTTAGCTATGTCCTTCATTGGTGGTTGTACAGAAAAAGAGACGGAAGAGTATGTTGCCTGGAAGCAGGAGCGGGAAGAAAACGAGGAATTGGCAGGCTTGATATTAAACCGGGATAATTACAGGAATTTTGAGCGGGTTTCCGAACGTTTTGATTGTGAGGCGGGTTGGAAGGAGTTTGCAGCAAAGTATCCGCTGGTGACAGGACAAGGAACCAATAGACACAAGGGGAAATTTGGACGTCGCATAGTACGATTGGGGTGGGTTGCTGCTGTGGTGGTAATGCTTGGTGGTATTTTATTTTGGCTGAGAGATGCCAGACTTGCAGAATCCCGTTTGGATTCGGGAGTAGCTTATCGGCTTAAGGCCGGAACAACCGGGGCTCAGCTTATTTTGGCGGACGGTGAGGTTAGGAAAGTGACCGGTAATCAGACTTTTTTGTATCGGGAAACAGATAGTACCATTGTGCTGACAGATTCTGCGGGTATTGATTATGCTGTTTGTCCGGCAGGTGATGAAAATAAATTGATGAATACGGTCCGAACCTTGACGGGCATGGAGTATGCCCTGACTTTGGCAGATGGCACGAAAGTATATTTAAATGCGGAGTCGGAGATTCGTTTTCCTATGGTATTCAACAGTAAACAGCGGGTAGTAGAAGTAACTGGTGAAGTTTATTTTGAAGTGGCAAAAAATGCCGCTTGTCCTTTTGTGGTAAAAACGCGGGATTTATCGGTAAAAGTGCTGGGTACTTCTTTTAATGTGCGGGCGTATGACGAAGACCATACTGTGTTTGTTACTTTGACGGAGGGGAAAGTACAGGTGTTCGATGGTTGTCAGTTTGCAGATATTGTTCCTGGCGAACAGGCTGTGTATGGAAAGGCGACAAAGAAACTGGAGGTGAATTGTGTCGAAGTTTCGCGGTGTATGGCTTGGAGGAACGGGATGTTTATTTTCCGCAACGAGCGTTTGGAAGATATCATTATCTGTTTGGCCCGATGGTATGATATAAAATACCGCTTTATGGACGAACGGATAAAGGATGTACGTATCGGTGCGAAACTTGACCGTTATGCCGATATGAATCCCATTGTGGAGATGTTGACTGTGAATCCGGCAATTTCTGTGGAATTGGTTGATGGGGTATACTGTATAGCAAGTAAGTAAAAATATGTTTATGTCGCAAACATGAACGCATGAAATATTATCAATTATTTTATTACATTTTACAAATATTATGGAAAAAAAACGAAATGCCCGAACTCCGAGGTGGGGAATCCGGCAAAAAATTTTACTGATGATGAAATTGAAACTATTTTTGGTTTTGATTGTTTGTGGTCCGGTGACGGCGGCTGTGCACTCCCAAAACAATATTTTGGATGTACAGTGGAAAAATGTTGCATTGGAACAAGTGATTTGGGAACTGGAACAGAAGACGGATTATACATTTATGTATTGGACGGCTGAGATACAGGATGTGAAAGTTACCCTGGACATCAAACAAAAATCCATCAATGATATTCTGGACCTGTGTTTGCGCAATACTGGCCTGAAATATAAAATCAACGATAATGCTGTTGTCATTCACCGCGTTCAGCAACAACAGGCAGAACGAGAGGCGGAGCGGATTGTAGTGAAAGGTTCGGTAAAAGATACCAAAGGTGAACCGCTACCGGGAGTGACCATCCGGCTTGAAGGCACTTCTTTAGGTGTCACCACAAACCAGGACGGACGTTTTGAGTTTTCGGCACCCAATCGGAAAGGTATGGTTCTCGTAGCTTCCTTTATCGGAATGAAGGAAGTGAGAATGCATGTAGTTCCGGACAAAGAATTGAATTTCAAGATGGAAGAGGCGGTAAACGAGATGGATGAGGTGGTGGTTAACGGTTATTTTACGCAAAACCGCAACAGCTATACGGGAGCGGTGACCACCATTAAAGGCGACCAATTGTTGGAAGTGTCAAAGACCGATGTGCTCAAGGCATTGTCTTTTTCGGTGCCCGGTTTGCGTATCGTGACTGACAACGCCAGTGGTTCGAATCCCAATAAAGTGCCGGAAATCATCTTACGGGGAATGAATTCGCTCGATAGTGAAAACATGGAGCAGGGATTGAACCGCCCCCTGATTATTATGGACGGTGTGGAAATCAGTCTGCAACAATTGTACGACCTTGACATGTTCGACATTGACCGGGTCGATGTGCTCAAGGATGCTTCTGCTACGGCAATGTACGGAGAAAAAGCTGCCAATGGTGTAATTGTGGTGGTAAGAAAGCGGGTGATGGAAAGTAAATTGAGGGTGCGTTATAACTTCGTTCCCAATATCGGTTTCCCCGATGTTTCTTCTTTCAACCTTTGTTCTCCGTGGGAAAAACTGGAGTTGGAACGTTTGTACGGAAAATACGACAGTAATACAGGTGCATTTGACGAACTGTATAACGAAAAATTAAAACGGATAAATGCCGGTGTAAACACAGACTGGAAATCCATTCCGTTGCGCAATTCTTGGTCGCACGCCCATTCCTTGAGCATCACCGGACGGGGGAGCGGCATGGACTATGGGATTAACGCCAGTTATTCGGATGACCGGGGTGTGATGAAAAAGGACTACCGCCGTAATTTGGGTTTGGGATTCTATTTTTCCTATCATTTGAATAATAAACTGACGATGAGTTTCCGTTCCGATTTCTATAAGACAAATTCTAAAGATTCACCTTACGGAAATTATAGTGATTGGGTGGTTCTCAACCCGTACGATTCGCCTGTGGATGAAAACGGGGAATGGGTCAAAGTGTTGTCGTATGAAAAATTAAATCCGATTTACAATGCCACGTTGAGCAGTTTCAGCGTTGCGGAAAGCAAGCGTTTCACCAATAGTTTGAGTCTGAGATGGGATATTGTGAAAGGATTGTATTTCACCGGAAATGCCAATTACTCCATGGCAAACAACCAGTCGGACGTGTATGTTTCTCCGGACGACAGCCGTTTCATGCGTACAGAGACCAAGGAAGATGAAAAGGGGTCTTACGACCTGAACGGGGGTAATGATTATTCCTGGGCTTTGTCCGGTGTGCTTAACTATAGTCTCTCTTTGGATGAGAATGGCACCATACTGAGTCTTCACGGAGGAGCCGATGTGTCGCAGAGCGGAGGAAGCACGTTTGCTTTCCGGGGTGTCGGATTTACGAAAGACCGATTGGATGACCTGAACTTCGCACAGCGTTATCCGAACGAAGGCAAACCTTCCGGCTCGGAATCCTATAGTGCGACAGTGGCTTATTTTGCCAATGCCAACTTTATTTTGAAAGACCGGTATTTCGTAGATTTCTCTTGGCGTACTTCAGGCAACTCCGTTATTTCCAAAGACCGGCGTTGGTCGCCTTATTGGTCGGCGGGTATAGGTTGGAACATCCACAACGAGGTTTTTTTAGCCAATTTGGAATGGGTGGAGAGTTTCCGTTTCAGGGCAAGTGCAGGATATGTGGGAAGCAATAATTTCGGAGGTACGTTTGCACAGACTATCTACGAATACGGAGAGCCGTATGATGATTACCAAGGAGCTTTGCCGTCGTCAATGGGAAACGACAAATTGAAATCGCAACGTACCCTGAAACTGAACGGCGGTGTGAGCCTCGACCTATTCGAGGGGCGTTTGGGCGTGAATGTCGATTTTTACAAAGAGACTTCCAAAGATTTGTTGATGGACATTTCGTTGCCGTCTTCCACCGGATATGACAAAGTGAAATACAACCTTGGAGAGAGCAGCAACCGGGGATACGAAATTGCTGTTTCGGGTTCTGTCATCCGTACCCGTGACTGGGGCTGGACGTTAACCGCCACGACGAGCCATACGGCAAACAAGATTTTGAAAATCAGTAACTCTTTGAAGAACGTAAACGATGCGAATCGGGATGACAATACAAGCTCCCCGAAAATTCAGTTGGAGGAAGGAGAATCCGCCACCTCTATTTATGCTGTACGTTCTGCAGGAATCGACCCGGCATCCGGAAGAGAGATTTACATCAAGAAGGACGGCACTTACACTTTTACTTTTGACCCGAAAGATAAAGTGGCACTTGGAAATACGACCCCAATCATGCAGGGCTCGCTTTCGACAGGTGTCCGGTGGAAGGCCCTCACGGTGTTTGTCGGGATGTCTTACACGTTTGGAGGAGACATCTACAATTCCACACGGGCGGGTAAAATTGAGAATATCTCTATCGAAGAGAACGTGGACCGGCGGGCATTTACGGAACGCTGGAAGAATGTGAACGACTATGTCATGTATCCGAGTGTGCAATGGCCCTCGGCCGGACATACAGAGCGATTCGTGGAGCGGAATAATGAATTGTATCTCTCTGCAATCAACATTTCTTACAACCTGGAGGGCGATTGGTTGAAAAAAATCGGGTTGAGACGTCTGGGATTAGGTATAGGCTTCAGTGATATTGCCCGCCTGAGTACGGTGAAATATGAGCGTGGCACCAGTTATCCTTACATGAGAGGATATAGTTTTACCATTAGTCCGACATTTTAAAACGACAATACGATGAAAAAATTAGCAATATTATGGATATTGGCAGTTCTCCTGTTGGGGGGATGCGATGATTTCCTCACCTCCAGAGACAAGTCGCAGGTGTTGGAAAAAGTATTATTTACCGACCGGGAAGGTGTGGAAGATGCGCTGTACGGGATATATGCCGGATTGGCAAAATCGGGATTATATGGGGCTGAGATGTCCTATCGGCTGGATTTGCTGGCACAGTTTTACGAACCTCTCACTTCCTCGCTGTATGACATGCTGGAATATGAATTCGACGACCCGGGGGTAAGACCATTCCAAAATGACATTTGGAAAAGCATGTACCGCAGCATCAGCGACATCAATAACTTTCTGGATAATCTGGATGCTTACGAAGGCAAAGAACTCAGGTTTGAAAACCTTTATCGGGGAGAAGCTTTGGGATTGCGGGCTTACCTGCATTTCGACCTGCTCCGGATGTATGCGTCCGTAAAAATGAGTGAGCGCGGTATTCCTTATGTTACCCGGTTTGGTTCGTCGGTGACCTCTTTTTCGACGGTAAAAGAGTGTTACGATTTCATTATCGGCGATTTGACCGAAGCGGAGCGGTTGCTGCGGCAGGACGACACGCTCCTGACCTTGCCCCGGGTGCGGTCGCATGAATTTATTATGTGCCGGAATCGGGAACTCCATTTCAATTGGTATGCAGTGCAGGCGACCCTGGCACGGGTGTATTACATGCGCGGGGAACCGGGAGACCTGGAAAAAGCGGGGCAATATGCGCGCACGGTAATTGAATCCGAAAAGTTTCCTTTAATCAAGAATCCGCAAGATGTCCGTTTTGTCGTGGCGGGAGTAGTAGCCGAAACGGAAAGTATCTGGGGATTGTCCAACAAGAAACTGTATGAAGTATTGCATTCGCATTATGTGGAATCGGATGGAAACAATTCAATTGCCCCTTCCTCTGCACAGATAAAGCTTTATGTCACTACGGACGGAACAACCGACTGGCGCAAGGATTGGTTCAGGACGGTTATCGGGAGTTCCGGCGACCGGAGTGTTAAAATTCTCGACCCTGTGGAATTGGGAATTGGAGATGAACCGGCGGGAGAGAAAGGGGTAAATCAGATTCGCGTGGCAGAGATGTACCTGATTGCGGCGGAAGCCGCTTTGGATACCGAGCCGGAGACTGCCCGGAAATATCTGGATGATTTGGCACGTTCCCGGGGGTTGGAGCAATTCAATGAACTGCTGACATTGGAGGGCATCGATAAGGAATGGAGGAGGGAATTGGTACAGGAGGGACAGGTATGGTTTTTGATGAAACGCCGACATCCGGAAAAAGTGGTTGCCGTGCATAATAATCAAGAAATTATCATGACCGAGGACAAGTGGCAATTGCTTATTCCGGATGATGAGTTTGAGTTTAGAGAAGATTTTACCATGTAATTTAATGGGACAGAATATGAAAACAGATATGAAATGGAACCGGTTTTTTAAGATTTGTTGCCTTCTTCTGGCATTCTCTGCTTTGTGGGGCGGCTGCGAACGGGATTATTTGTGGTATGACGCCGAACAGAAGGATGGGGTGCGTTTTATTCCTTTGAGAAACGATACGGTTGAGGTTAGGGAAAAATCATTTGGAGAAGAGTGGCTAACCTGTCAGGAGATGGTGGGCATGGTCGGTTTTGCCCGGGATTTCGACCGGCGTTTTAAGGTGGAGGTGGTGGACTCCCTGACTACGATACCTGCCGACAGGTTTTCGTTTGAAGACACGTGCTACATCCCGGCAAATGAGACGTATGGATGGCTGAACTTTTCTTACGCCTATTCGGAAGAGGATACTTTGTCGCTTGTTTTCAGGCTTGTGGAAAATGACAATTTCCGTCCCGTGATGGCTTCGCAGGTTTGTTTTATCCTGTATCCGTATAAGTTGAACTCACCTGATTGGTGGGTGTGTAATAAATATATGTTCGGGTCGCCGTGGACTCCCCGGTTGAACGAATTGTTCTTTCAGTTTTATCATGCGGTGGAGCAAACCGAACCTTATATATGGACGATGTTTTTTGAATCGAATTTGGGGGAAGACTTTGAAAAAGTGGAGAAAGGTAAACATTGGGAGTATGTTTTTTTTCAGGGATATAAATGGAAATCCCCTTATGAAAATTTGCTTCGGAAATTTGTTGCCCGCCCTTTGTACGACCATTTGAAAGCTCATCCGGAAGACGGAGATTTTACAAGTATGCCTGACCCGTATAATTAAATAAAGCATATCATGAAAAAAATATCTATACGATTATTATTGTTGTTGCTCGGCGTATCCGCAGGAATGGTTTCCTGTATTCACGATGATACAACCGGGTTTGTGAAAAAAATCTCTGAAATCACGATTACGAAAGTGTCGGGAGAGGGAGTGGACGAGGACAAAAAGTACGCGGTTGCGGAAGTTATGGTGCCGGTGCGTATCGAGGCGGAGGCGGAACAGACCCTGGAGGGATACGAGTTGTCGTATGAGTGGAAGACGGGATTTATAAAAGAGTACGATAGAGAGGGAAAGCCGCAAATGGATTCGTTGGGTTTGATTTCGGAGTCGAAGATTTTGGAACATTCTTTTAATCGGGTGGGGGAATTTTTAGTGCGTTTGCGGGTTTATAACGAGTTTGGCAGCACCTTTTACTATATGACGGTGGAGGTCAAGGCAGGCATGGAGAGAGGGTTGATGGTCTTGAGTTCGGACGATGCGGGAAAAGGGAGTTTGACATTCTGTTCCGTTGAGCGGGGGGCGAACGAGTTGTTGCAGGCAAAAGCGGAAGATTTTGAGCCTGATGCGTGGGCGAGGATAAATCCCGATTACGAGTTGGTGGGTGCGCGGGATATGGTTGTCATGGATTTTGGAAATTATAAAAATTCCGTGTTTGTGCTTTCAGCATCCCGGCAATGTATGTATGAATTGGATCAGAATTCCTTGTTGGTGTTGCGCAAAATAGATTTGACCATTTTGCAGAAGGATATAAAACCGGTTGCCTTGGTTCCGTGCCGGATGAATATGGCTGTTATGACCGAGGCCGGACAAGTGGTGTGTTCTGAATTGGGACAGTTTGGATTGCTTGATGACCGTTGGGGCACGAAGATGAAAGGCATAAAATTGTATCAAGGTGTTACGATGCTGGATGGAGGTCCCATATCAATTCCCATAGTGGCGGATAATGAAAATGAGAGGGTAGAAGTTTATGGGAATATAAATAAAACTCCGGTAAATTCCGGAAGTGACTTTCAGGGACGTCGGATTGTTAATTTTGCATTGGTGGGATTTCCTGACAGTCGAAGCCTGTTGGTTGTCAGCGAACCTAAAAATAATCCTGATAAGGTGTGGATTACGATTTATCAACCAATGTTTAATGTTGATTATTATGATGAAATGTTCAAGAAAGAGAGTGGCTATCAGGAGAATGAATATTCTCTTTCCGCACCGTTGACCTTAGATATGCAGTCCGATATGGTTTATAACAGGCAGTACAATGTCATGTTTTACAACAGTGGTAATACGGTGTATCGTTGGCGTTATACGAGCGGATTCTCCGATTCCCACCAGACTTCCTTGCCTGGTAACGGAGAGATTACCTGTATGGCAGAAAGTCCCGACGGAGAGTATTTGTATGTGGGAGCATACGATGCGGCAGCCGCCGGGTTGAAAGGAAGCGTCTATATTTACACGACGAAAGACCTTCAACTGGTTAAAAGTTTTATCGGAATTACGGATAAACCGTTGAAATTATTTTATAAAGATAAAAATTAAAAACAGATGGCAAAAATTTATGTGCTTTTCGTGCTTGTCCTTCTCGGTCTGTCCGGGGGACAAGCCGTAGCCTCGGGACGGACGGCAATGGCGGAATCGGACACCTTAAAAAAAGGTATGGCGTCGCCGGATTTCAGATACCGGGATGTGAACGGAAAAATCGTAACCTTGAAAGATTTACAGGGAAAATACGTGTATGTTGATATTTGGGCGACCTGGTGTGGCCCTTGTTGTATGGAAATACCCCATCTGAAAGAACTTGAGCGGAAAATGCATGGTAAAAAAATTGTTTTTGTTAGTATATCGGTGGATGAAAACCGGAAAAAGTGGCAACAGTTTGTGAAAGAGAAAAAGATGGGGGGGATACAGTTGAATGTTGAAGGGAATGAAAAGTGGGTGGAGGCTTACCATGTGGACGGAATTCCCCGTTTTATCCTGTTGGATAAAAAAGGAAAAATTGTGGATGCTGATATGACTCGTCCTTCCGATGCGAAAACGCTGCAATGCTTGTCTGAATTAAAAGGAATATAAGGGATGAAAAAAAGTTTAGTTATATTGTTTTTATCGATAGTCAGTTGTGTATTTGCCGGTAATCGTTCTTCTGTAAAGACGGAAGGAAATAAATATGTTGTGTTGGCGAGCCGTGCGGTAGAACAGGATGCCGACTGGAAAAATGTGGTAAAAGCTCTGTGCGACCGTCATGCCGCACAAGTGCTGTATTATACAGAACGGCCTGCTGAGGTATTGGAGGCTTTGCAGGGGATACGGCCCCGTTATGTGGCGGTTGTGGAAAAACCGCAACGGATAGACCGGGATTATGTTATCGGCATGAATACCCTGGCGCGTCGGGTGACTCCTTCTGTCTATGCCGATTTCATGTGGGGCATCATTACAGGAATCGATGCCACAATGGCTATGAAGTTGGTGGACAATGCTGTTGGGCCGCTTGTGCTCGACAATGGGTTGGTGTCGCAAAATCGGGTGGAACTGACGGATGCGGACTGGCAAAGGTTCGGATATGTCGGTTATGGAAAGTCGGGAGTAAAGACGAGGCCGGAAGATACCCTCGCCGTAAAATGGTGGCCCGTGGAAAAGCAGTTTGAGGTGTTCAATCAATTATACCACATGGTTGAACCCGATTTCTTGTTATGCGAATCTTATGCCAACAAGTATTCTTTTTCTTTGCCTGATAATTCCAGCGTATATGAGGAGATTTATGCCAAAGACAGTGTCTTTCATTATAAGACGTGGAAATCGGAGTATAAAGGGAACCGCATTGTGTCTTACGACACGGTAAGAAGTATGGTCAACTGGTCGGGCGGCCGGAAAGCGTATATTGCTGCCGGAGCTTTCGGTTGTGATGTGGATAACCCGGAAAAAAGTTGTGCCTTGGCATGGATGGGGAGTCCTAACGTGACTTCGATGGTGGGATATCCTGCGAATCAGATTGTGCTGGGGCAGACGTTGTGGGGCGGTTTGAAGTTCTGGCAGGCTACACCCGGACGCTACACCATGGCGGAGGCCTATTTTTTGAGTCGTCAACACCTGTTACACACCTTGCAGGCCTCTTCACCGGAATTACTGAAAGCGGATTACGATTACAACTGGAATCTGAATGAGGAAATGGCAGATGTTTATCGGAAGATGCAGGAGTTGACCGGGAAACAGGTTGCTGGTGCCATATTGGGATTCTGGCAGGAACGGGACCTGTTGGCTTATTTCGGCGATCCGAAATGGGATGTCCGTTTCCGTCCGGAAAAAGAGAGCTATACCATGAAGACCACCTGCAAAAACAACAAGTATATCATCACCTTGAAAACGAAAGAAAACTTTTCACCCGACCAGGTAGAAGGCACTAATATCCGGATGTTTGATTCGCAGGATTTGGGAGCTCCGAATAGCGTGGGACCGATACCCTTTTCCTTTCTTTTCCCTCAGAGGTTGAAGAATCCCCGTCTGGCTCCGGGACAAGACTGGCAGGTGGCATTGTCGGAAGATATGATGTTGGTTTACGATGCCTGGTTTGAAGCGGGAAAAACTTATGAAATCGTCTTATTGGTAGATTAAACAATTAATGGAAAACATGAAAAAATGGATTTTATGGATTGTGCTATGCGCAGTCCCTTTTATGGGTTGGGCGCAGGAGGGGGTAAAATTTGAGTCTCTGACTTTTACGCAGGCACTCTCCAAAGCCAAGGCAGAAGGTAAAGTTTTGTTTGTAGATTGCTACACATCCTGGTGCGGACCTTGTAAATACATGAGTGAAAAAATCTTCCCGCAAGCTTGCATGGGTGAGTTTTTCAATCCGAGATTCGTTTCTGTGAAATTCGATATGGAAAAACCGGAAGGAAAACAATTCGGAGAGCATTATAGCGTTACTTCTTATCCCACTTTTTTTATAATTGCAGCAGACGGAACCGTGCTGCACAAAATTATAGGAGGATTCGAAGCGGAGGAGTTTATCCGGCGTGTTCGCAAGGGACTGGAAGGAAATGCTCCACTGGAACAATGTGAACAAAAATATAAAAGCGGAAACCGCGACAAAGAATTTCTGTGGCAATATTTTCGTGTCCTCCAGGAATACGAGCAAGAGACGAAAGTGCTGGAAATCGCAGAAGAGTTGCTGAAAGTAGCAGACGATGAAGAAAAAATATCTCAGGAATACTGGTCTATTTTTGGGAATCCGCAGTGTTGTCCTGTGGACTCCAAAGCTTTTGCCTATCTGGTTGCCCACCGCGAACGATTTTATGCGGCAAATGGACGGGAAGTTGTCGATAAGCGGTTGACGGAGCCTCTTTGTGCTGAGATTTTGGAGATGATGGAAGGAGTACAATCCGGAGCTGTGGCGCGTTTGAATGAAATTGAGAAAGAAATTGGTAAGTTGCAGCCCTTAAATGAATCAGTGTTACTGGCAGCGGCGAAAATTGCCCGGTCTGTACAAACGGACGGAATCGACGGATTATTGGATGTTTGTGAGCAGGAAATCCCCAAGATAGAGAAAGATAGTCAATTGGCTGTGTCAATGGCTTTTCGTTTGGCCGGTCCTTTCCTACAGTATGGTTCGGGTCCTTTTTCTCAAGCCACCGCAGCCCAAAAAAACCGATGGGAAAAAATAATCCGTTTGAAACGCAACTGATAATAAAGAAAAATAACTTGCATTTTCTGACACCATCAATATCTGTTGTTTGGTTCGGCTGAGTATACATATGATAAGGGTGTTCAAGGGAAAGCAGGCTCAGGCTGATACAGGACAAGTCCGTTTCGGAGACCTGTTCAGTATGAACTTCCGGGAGAAACGGACGGCACGAATGAGAGAGTTTTTCAGATTTTTCCCATTCGTGCCGTCTGTTTCTTTTATTTGAAGATGCTTTATTTTTTTCGCATAAAAATCTGAATCGGTACCCCGGTGAAATTCCAGTTTTCCCTTATTTTGTTTTCCAGGAACCGTTTGTAAGGTTCTTTTACGTATTGAGGTAAATTGCAGTAGAATGCAAACGAAGGAGCATGGGTTGGTAGCTGGGTGACGTATTTGATTTTTACAAATTTTCCTTTCAGGCTTGGAGGAGGATAATCTTCAATGCTTTCGAGCATCACCCGGTTAAGTTCTGATGTTTTCAGTTTTTGTTGCCGGTTTTCGAAGACCCGGAGGGCAGCTTCCAGAGTTTTTAACAAGCGTTGTTTGGTTAAAGCAGAAGCAAAAATAATGTCAACGTCTTTAAAAGGAGCAATTTTGTTGCGTAGTTCCTTTTCATATTCAATCATTGTTTTGTTGTTTTTTTCGACCAGGTCCCATTTGTTGACAACGATGACAATGCCTTTCCGGTTCCTTTCAATCAGATGAAAAATATTCAAATCCTGAGCTTCCATGCCCCGGGTTGCATCCAGCAGTAGCATGCATACATCCGAATCTTCGATGGCACGGATAGAACGCATGACGGAATAAAATTCCACATCTTCGTTCACCTTTGCTTTTTTCCGGACGCCGGCCGTATCTACAAGGATAAAATCGTAACCGAACTGTGTATAATGCGTATTCAGAGTATCGCGTGTGGTTCCGGCAATGTCTGTCACAATATTTCTTTCCTTACCGATTAAGGCATTGATTGTAGAAGATTTTCCCACATTGGGACGTCCTACAATGGCGATATGGGGAAGGTGTTCGGTATCTTCGATGGTATTTTCTTTGAAATGCGAAACAACCTGATCCAAAAGGTCTCCGGTTCCGGAACCGGAAACAGAGGAAATGCAGAACAATTCTTCTTTGAATCCGAGACGATAAAATTCCTGTGCATCATAAAGTCGTTCCGTATTGTCTACTTTATTGGCCACCAGATATACCGGTTTGTCAATGTTGCGTAACAGACGGGCAAAATTCTGGTCCAGGTCGGTTAAACCAATTTCTGCATCCACCATAAACAGGATGACATCGGCTTCGTCAATGGCCAAAAGTACCTGTTTATTAATCTCTTCTTCGAATATGTCATCGCTGTTGCATACATATCCACCGGTGTCTATCACGGAAAATTCTTTTCCGTTCCAGTACGATTTTCCGTAATTCCGGTCGCGGGTTACTCCGCTTTCTTCGTTTACAATGGCTTTCCGGCTACCGATTAACCGGTTGAATAGTGTTGATTTACCTACGTTTGGTCTGCCTACGATGGCTACTATATTACTCATAATTATTTAAAAGACAGGTTTGAGGAAATATTATTTATTTGCGTATCCGAAATTTTTTAATTCATTATCTTTATTCCGCCAGTCTTTCAAAACTTTGACGTAGAGATTCAGGAATACTTTTTTCCCGAAAAACGCTTCAATATCCAAACGGGATTGTATACCTACTTTTTTGAGGGCTTCTCCCTGGTTGCCGATGATGATACCTTTTTGGGAAGAACGTTCCACGTAAATGACAGCCATGATATTGATCCGTTTTTCGTCTTCTTTGAATTCTTCCACTTCGACTTCTACTGAATACGGAATTTCTTTGTCGTAATTCAGCAGGATTTTTTCACGGATAATTTCATTTACAAAAAAACGGGCCGGCAAATCAGTCAGGTCGTCTTTGGGAAAAAAAGGTTCTCCTTCCGGCAATAATTCAATGATTCGTTGAAATAAATTGTTTATATTGAAATTCTCAGTGGCTGATAAAGGGAATATCTCGGCTTTCGGGAGAAGTTCTTTCCATTTATCAAAGAGGGCTTCCAATTTCTCTTGTGTGGTCTTGTCAATCTTATTGATGACTAACAGTACCGGAGTTTTTGATTTGTTGACTTTTTCTATGAAATCCAGATTTTTTTCCGGACTTTCTACGACATCGGTTACATAAAGAATAATGTCGGCATCCACTAATGCTGATTTAGAGAATTCGAGCATGTATTCCTGCATTTTGTAGCTGGGTTTTACCACACCCGGTGTGTCTGAGAATACAATCTGATAATTGTCTGTGTTGACAATACCTTTAATCCGATGGCGTGTGGTCTGGGATTTTGACGTGATAATCGATATTTTTTCTCCGACCAACCGGTTCATCAGGGTTGATTTTCCAACATTCGGATTTCCTACTATATTGACGAATCCTGCTTTGTGCATATCTGTGATTTTAAATGGTAAGCTGGCAAAGGTTCTCAGCTATTAGGATACAAAGATAGTGTTTTATACTGAATTTTTATACATTTGCTATCACCTAACTAATCATAGAGAAACATGATAATCGGTTCATTAAATGATACGGAAAGGATTGAAATTTTAAATCCTCATTTCAAGAAAATATTTGACTATCTGAAATCGCATGATTTGCAAAGTTTGCCGTTGGGGAAAACAGAAATAGACGGGGATAGAGCATGGCTCAATGTCAGTGAGGTTGAGGGTAAAACAGAGGCACTTGCTGAAATGGAAACCCATGATCAGTATATAGATATTCAGTTGCCATTGGAAGGAGCAGAGACTTTTGGCTGGCAATCCCGTGGTGAGTTGACACATGAAGCGGGAAGCGGTTATGATGTAGTGAAAGATATTACTTTTTATGCCGACCGGGCTGTTGTATTCTTTACTTTGTCTGCGGGGCAATTCTGTATATTTTTTCCGGAGGACGGGCATGTTCCCTGTATCGGAACGGGAAAGATAAAAAAAATTGTAGTGAAGGTGAAAATTTGAATTTTTCGTAACTGTGGCTGTGGGTTTTTCGTATTCCGGGCATAATTTTTGCTGAAAATATATCAGATATAATTAAAAACAGATAAAATATGAAAAAATTAATTTTAGTGGCCACTGCCGTGTTTATGGTTTGTATAGCTAAGGCACAATTAAGTTCAGGCAATTTTGCTTATGGCGTAAAAGGAGGATGGAATGTTACAAATGTTTCCAATGCGGAGGCAAAAAATAAGATGAGTATTCATTTGGGAGCTTTTGCAGAATGGCGGCTCAATGACTATTTCGGAATACAACCTGAATTATTGTATTCCCGTCAGGGATTCCGGGATAAATATGATTGGGACGGAAAAAAGGTAAAAGCCAAGTGTCGTATAAATTATCTGAATATTCCGGTTTTAGCAAAGTTATATGTTTTGGAAGGTTTGAGTGTGGATTTAGGTCCTCAGTTCGGGTTTGCTCTGAATGTCAAAGAGAAGATAAAATATGACGGACACACTTCTAAGAATAAAATCAAGAGTTTTAATACATTTGATTTTAGTTTTGCGGTCGGTGCTTCCTACAGTATTGATGATTTTATTTTGTCAGCACGTTATAATATAGGATTAACCGACATATTTGACAAATGGGATGAAAATAATAAAAACCATGTTTTTCAGTTGTCGGTGGGTTATTGTCTGAATAATTTGTTTTAGATTACAGAATTATAAAGTTTGTAAAGTTCATAAAGTTATAAAATATAGAATCTTATTTTATAACTTTATGAACTTATTTATTTTATTCTTTTTTCAATAAGTCCCGGATTTCAGTTAATAACTGTTCTTCTTTTGTTGGTGCGGGTGCAGGGACTGGTTGGGCATCTTCTTTTCTCTTCAGTTTGTTGATTAGTTTGACAAAGAGAAAGATGGAAAAAGCTATGATAAGAAAATCCAGTGCCGTATCTATGAAATTTCCGTAGTTGATACTTACAGCTTCGGTTACCTGTCCGGTTGCAGCATCAGTGTATCCCTTTTTCAATACGATTTTCAGATTTTCAAATTTAACTCCTCCGATTAATAGTCCGACGGGAGGCATAATAATATCGCTCACCAGGGAAGAGACTATTTTTCCGAAAGCCCCGCCAATAATGATACCGACTGCCATGTCGACGACATTTCCGCGCATGGCGAAAGTTTTAAATTCTTTTATAAAGCTCATCTTGTTTTATTTTAATTTGTTGAAAAATATTTTAGTTTTATTCTTGTACCATACTGACCAATTGTCCTTCCCGTATAGAAGAAAGTCCGGCAGTAGCGATGATATCGTGGCTGTTCAGACCGGACTCTACGAGTATACGGCCATCCAGCCGGCTTGTTTGTATTTGATGCCGGCGGGCAAAACCGGAAGGTTCAATCAGCCAGACGTATTCTTTGCCGTTGATGGTCTGTAAAGCCGAAGCGGGTATAATGAATTTCTCGGCAATCATGTTGTCGATTACCCAGGTTACTTTGCAGGAGAAGCCCGGGAAAACATTTTTCCGGTAGGGAGCAAATTGATCGTCAGTGATTTCCAATGTTATGGGTATCCCTGAACCGTCGGAAGCATAAATGTATTCTTTTATACCGGCACTGAATAGTTTGCCTCCCTGACTGTCGAATTCCACGAAGATTTTGCAAGGAATGTGCAGTAAAGGAATGCCGGCTTCCGGCAGAGTAAAATGAATTTCAACTTCTTCCGGATTTACTAATTTTACAATGGCTTGTCCTGCCTGGACTTCCTCAAAATTGTCGACGTATTTTTGTTCGATGAAACCGCTGAACGGAGCTTTTAATATTGTATAATCCAAGGTACGGCGTGACATGTTCAGGGCTGAAGCGGCCCGGATATAATCGGCTTCTGCAATTTCAAGATTCTGAACGGCTGTAGCATTGGCTGCCAGGAGACGTTTGGTGCGTTCGTAGATGGATTTGGCGGTCTGGTAATTTGTTTGTGCTGTTTCGTATTGTAATTGATAGTCAATGGGTTTTAGCCGGGCAATGATTTGGTCTTTTTTTACTTTCTGTCCCGTTTGCACGTTCATTTCTTTCAATGTACCCGGAAGTCTGAAAGCCAGGACACTGAATTCTGTTGCTTCGACAACTCCTGTATATTGGCGGTTGATACTTCCTAATGCTTCCACTTTGACTACTTTGACTGGCCGGGGCAAGGAGGGTGCAGTTGAAACAGCGTCCTTTTTCCCGCAGGAAAAAAGAAGCTGGATTATTATTGTGGCACAACCGACAATTCGGTACATAACTGAATAAGATTAACGATTTCTTATTTTTTACGGAATGCATGTACCGATGTTGCATTTTAATATTTGAAACTACTGCCTCCCAGGAATTCCCGGATGATGGATGTAGGGGGGATTTCACGTGTGGGTAGTGCTCTGATGTAGGAAAAGAATTTCAGCAGACGCAGTGCTTTTGAGTGTTCCGGATGTTGTTGGGTTACTTCCCGCAACAAAGGTTCCGCCTGTATTTTTAGAGCACCTAATTCATAGATTAGGGCAGAATTGAACATGGCATCGGCTTCTTCCTGATAGGGCACGATGTGTTTCTGTTCGCCGAGCAGGACACTTTCCCAGCGTTTCAGGGTTTCCAGTGCAGAATAATTGCGGTATTTGTAATCGCGTACTATCCGGCGGATTAATCTGTTGTCTGCAGGATTAATCAGGTTATGATTGTCGATAGAGATGGAAGTAAGAGCAGATACAAATATTTTAAACAATGATTCGGGAGGAAGTAAATGAGTCAGCTTGGGATTTAAACCATGAATACCTTCTACGATAATTACATTATTTTTGGAAATTCTGATTTTCTCTCCATCGTAATATCTTTGTCCGGTTTCAAAGGAGAATTTCGGGATTTCGATTTCTTCTCCCTGTATAAGTCTTTGTACATTATCACTAAAAGTTGCAATGTCCAGGGCATCTATAGATTCGTAGTCGTATTCGCCTTTTTCGTCCCGGGGTGTTTCTTCGCGGTTTACAAAATAATTGTCCAATGAAAGATTAACCGGTTTTATGCCATTTACCATCAATTGAATGGCAAGCCTTTTCCCGAATGTGGTTTTTCCGGAAGAAGAGGGACCTGCAATGAGGATAACCTTGATTTTTTTCTGGCGGGCTTTAATTTTATCTGCTATCTGAGAGATTTTTTTCTCGTGCAGAGCTTCACTGATTTTAATCATGGGGCCGGAAAATTTTTCTTCTACTATTTTATTGAGTTGTCCCATGTCATTGACTTCCAATATTTTTCCCCACTGTTTGTTTTCGCTGAAAATCTGATAGAGTTTATCCTGCGGGATAACTTGAAGTATTTGGCCGGGTTGGGTACGTTCGGGCAACACCAGCAGCATGCCGTCTTTATATGGGATAAGGTCGAAAACAGGCAAACATCCGGTGGAAGGTGCCAAGGTGCCGTAAAAATAATCAGGCAGATCGTCCAGGTAGTAAAGTGAAGTATAAAGCTTTCCCCGGGTTGCCATGAGTTCTGCTTTGTCTTTCAGTCCTTTTTTCCGGAAGATGCGTACAGCTTCCTCGGTGGGTATTTCTTCGCGTGTAATGGGAATATCGTTGTGAATGATTTCCTGCATTTTGTCTTTTAATTGCCGGACAATTGCCGGAGTGATGTGAATTTCTTTATTTTCTATCCGGCAAAATATCCCGTTAGAGATAAAATATTCTGCCTTGAACGTTTTCCCGGGAAATAGCTGGTTGACTGCCCGGTAGAGAACAAAAATCAAGGAACGGGAATAGATGCTGTAGCCATCCAGAGTTGTGACATCAATGAAATTAACCCGAAGCGGATTCATGACTACATATTGCAGGTCCTGCAACTGATTGTTAACCAGTGCTCCCAATATGTGATTATGATTTTCAGGAAATACGTTTTTTTTAACTTCCCGGAGAGTTGTTCCGAGTTCTACTTCGTAATCCTGTTGGGTGTTTTCGCAAGTAATATTGATTGTTTTCATAGATTTATACATGATTGATGTTAGCTAAGGTACTAACAAAAAATGTATAAACAAATAGTGTGCCTGAATTGCCGACGGGAAAAATGGGATGATGTACGGATATTTTATTTATAAAATTGTTTGTTTTCCGGAATACTGATTTGATAGGTTTTGTGACGGGGGTTTTTCAGGTCGTTTTTTCGTAGCCAGGGATTAAATCGTTTGAGTGTTTTGTAGGTAATGCCTTGTTCCCGGGCGAAATCTGTCCAGCTTTCAACGGGACCTTTTATTTCTATTTTCCGGATGGGTTCCAGGGAATAGCTGTTCTTGACGCTGAAATTGTATTTTTCAGGATTATTCATAATTTGTTTGAGTGCCAGAATTCTAAAGACATACCGTTCGGTTTCTTCACCTAACAGCAAATTATAATAGTCTTTTTCTTGTTGGATATTCATTTGTTTGGAAATCATAGAGGCACCTCCGTTGTATGCTGCTGCTGCGAGTGTCCATGAACCGAATTTATCGTATGTTTTTTTCAGGTATTTGGCAGCAGCTTCTGTGGCTTTTTCAATGTGATAACGTTCGTCAACTTCGTTATTAACTTCCAGCCCTAGTTCTTTTGCTGTGTTTTTCATGATTTGCCATATTCCGACGGCACCGGCAGGAGAGACTGCTTGTGGTTCCAGCCGGCTTTCGATAACTGCCAGATATTTAAAATCATCGGGTATGCCGTTGGCTTTTAATATGGGTTCCACTATAGAAAAAATCCGTGGGGCATTTTTCAATATCTGAATGGTGTGGGAATGCAGATAAGTGTTCACTATGAGTTCTTTTTTTAACGCTTCCCGGACATCCTGACGGTTGATGGGTACTGTTTCGCCTGCCAGGCTGATTTGGGCGGGCATGGCAATATCTGAGCAAGACAGCTTGTCAGCAGAGGGAAGGTTGACCGGGACTTGAGTCTCTGCCGGTGTTCTCTGCCGGAAATAGAGAGTAATCATGAAAATATTCAGGACAGATATAACAATACAGATATAGAGTAGGTTTTGTATTTTCTTCATGATTAGTTTTATATTTGTATTGTACAAAGATAGTGCAAACGAAGTGTAATATCAAACTTCTTTGAATATTACACGGAGGCTGTCTGAATTTAAGAATAAAAAAGACGGATATGTTTAATTTTGATAAGATTATAGAGCGTTATCATACCGATAGTGTGAAATATGACGGAGTGTATGATGAGTTTGGTTGTGGTGATATTTTGCCGATGTGGGTGGCTGATATGGATTTTCAGGCACCGCCTGCAGTTATGGAAGCTATCCGGGAATACTGTGACCGGGGTGTATTCGGGTATACTTTTCGTTCTGCCGAAGCGAATGATGCTTTCCGGGATTGGGTAAAGAGACGGTATGGGTGGGATACCAAACAAGAGTGGTTGTCCTCCAGTCCCGGTATTGTGACAGCCTTGTCGCTTGCTGTAAGGGCTTTTACACAGCCGGGGGAGCGGGTATTAATCATGACTCCGGTCTATCCTCCTTTCTATTCTGTTGTCCGGGATAATGGACGGAAATTGGTTTATAATCCTTTGATACGGGAGGAGGATAAATATGTGATTGACTGGGAAAATCTGGAAGAGGGGTTACGGGGAGGAGTACGTCTGCTGATTCTTTGTAATTCTCACAATCCTGTAGGGCGTGTATGGACCCGGGAGGAATTGCAGAGGATAGGGGAGCTTTGCTGCCGTTATGATGTGTTGATAGTTTCGGATGAGATTCATGCGGACCTGGCTTTGTTCGGGCACCGTCATACCGTTATGGCTTCCGTTTCCGATGAGATTGCGTACCGTACATTGACGGCTATGGCTCCGAGCAAGACATTTAATATTGCCGGGATGATGAATTCGGTGGTGATTGCTTCGAATCCTGATCTTTTGAATAAATATAACAAAGAGTTGCTGGCTTTGCATCTGGATTCCGGAAACATATTCGGGCATGTGACCCTGAAAGCTGCTTATTTGCATGGAGAAGAGTGGTTGAATGAACTGGTCTGTTATTTGGAAAACAATGTCACGTTTGCTATGGATTACTTTCAGCAGGAACTGCCGGATGTCCGGGTATGTTGTCCGGAGGGTTCTTTTTTATTGTGGCTGGACTTTAACGGCACCGGGCTTTCTCATGAAATTTTGGGAGAGCGGCTTTTAAAGCGTGGCAGGATTGGTTTGAATGACGGACTGACTTTTGGTGCAGAGGGGCAGGGTTTCCGCCGGATGAATATCGGGTGTCCCCGCATTGTTCTGGAAGAAGGGTTGGCACGGATAAAAAAAGCAATGAGTTAATGATTCTTATATTTTTTTCTTTCTCCAGTGTGAAAATTTCAGGTAGCAGACGGATACTATCGCAATCAGTGCGCCATAAGTGAATTCGCTGGTCCATGCCCATTCCACCCGAGTGCCGATGTAGGAAGCAAAAAACCAGACAGACGTGGTATATGCAATTAGGACCAGGGATTCCAGAATCAGCGCATGGGTTGTATTTCCGGTTCCCGAAACGGCTTCGAATAATGGCATGCCAAAAGTCATTGCAACCGATGCGGCACCAATAACCAGTAATGAGGGTATGGATGCATCTGCTAATGCTATATCATTGGTATAAATGGATAAAATCAGATGAGGGAAAAAGCAGCAGCATAACAGTACGGGAAGTATAGCAATTAAACCTTGACCGATGGTTTTAAAAACTGTGGACATTACTTCATCTTGTTTGCTTTCGCCGATTAAACGGCTGGTGAGGGTATTTGCCGTTGCTCCGAAAGCAAAAACCGGAATCATAATTAACATATATACACTTCTGACAATGCCTGAAATGGCAATCGGTCCTTCTCCCATATGTTCGACCAGAACAAAAAAGATCATCCAGGTACCGAAAGACAAAAGTTTTTGAATCATGGTGGGGAAAGCCAGTTTCAAGATAGATACCATGAGCCATCCTTCAAGCTTGTGGAAGTAAAAAAGCATGTAAGTTTTCAGAGGTAATTTGATGATGGTATATCCTGTAAAGAAGATAAGGGCAGAAATTTCAGCACAGACAGAAGCAAGTGCGGCCCCTCCGATTCCCATTTCCGGAAATCCCATTTTTCCGAATATTAATGCGTAGTCGAGGAAAATATTGACTGCTGCCATCAGTGCGGTTGAGAAACTGATAACTTTTGTATTGGACAACCCAATATAGAGTGCCCGGAAAAGGAAATTGAAACATACGAAAATAATGCCGTAGTGTCTGTAATCCATGTATTCCATGGCTGCGGCATAAATATTGGGGGATTGTATGATTTTTTCCAGTATTCCGGCAGTGCAAAAGTGCTGTATCAGAAACAAAAGTATTGAAAGGGATAGCACAAAAACCAATCCATGTTCAAAGATTACTCCGATCCGTTCCAGGCGTTTTTCTCCTAACCGACGGGCTACAATAATCTGGATTCCAATGGCAAATCCCCAGGCCAGGGTGGAGTACACGTAGTAATAAATTCCGGCCATCATGGAAGCTCCGAGGGCAATGTTACTGACTCTGCCTAAAAAAGCGGTATCGGTCAGGGTAATTAAAGTTTGTGCCAGATTTCCGAAAATAATCGGATAGGCGATTAACCAGATTGCTTTGTTTTTTACGGAGCTTTTCATCATTTTAGAAGGCTTCAGTCATGTTCATATAAATACCCCATTTTTGTCCGGGTTCCTTACCGATGTCCAGACGGAAATTTTTACGGGGTTGCAATTGTATGCGGAGGCCCACACCGTAGTTGAGCTTCCATTTATTCCAGTCTGCCGGGGTTTTTCCCAATGTTCCGGTTCCTACCCAGGCAACCGCTCCCCATTTTGACCAGAAGGCACCCCGTGCATAGGCTTCCTGCGACATAAACATGTGCCGGTATTCCACAATACCGTAAGCCATGGATTTATCTCTGTATTTTCCCCAGAGGTATCCGCGCAGGTCAAACGGATTACCAAAGTTGGGCAGTTCTGTGTACGGAATATTATCCATACCAATCTGGGTCTTTGCGGTCCATGCGAGTGTGCTTCGGCGTTTAAACACTTGTTTGAATTGCCTGTATTCCAGTTCTATCATTTCGTAATTAAAATCTCCGCCCAGGTATTTTCCATATATGGTTCCCATGGCACTCAAAAATGTACCGTGGAAAGGGGTGGCTACATCGTCGCGGGTGTCATATTGAAAAAGTCCGCCTATACCGATGTTGTGATATTTATTTCCGTATTTGGCCACACCGGGATTATGCATCATCCAGTAGGGCATATCTTTGGAATAGCTATAATTGATGTCCAATAGGGTACCGGCATATAGATTCGGACGTATTTCCCATACAAAACGGGGGTAAAATTGGAGGTTGGTTTTGTGAAAAGTGACAGAATCTTTTCCGAACAGGTCTTTCAGTTTTTCCGCTTCTTTTATTTGTTTATAACCGATGCCGTAAAAGTTAGATGGTTCTGTCCGGTATCCGTATTTGATGTAAATACGGAATCTGTTTTCGTTAAAGAACAGTGTACCGGCTCCTGCTGCAATGAATGTTCCGTTGATGGAGATATTGAAGCCGACGGGAATAAAAGAACGCTGGCTGATGGTATCGTATTTGTTCATCCGGAAAGTCATCAGCATGGCTCCTCCTATGCCCAGTGATGCTTCGGGGTTGTAGGACGGACCGCCGAGAATGGACATCCATACTTTTTTATGTGCCCGGATGGAATCCCTTCTTTGCTGCCGGTGGAGTTGTTTCAGTTCCCGGGAATTTAATTTTTCTGTGGTACTTAAAGTGTCCTGCGGAGTCTGTATGATTACAGAATCCTGTTGTGTAAACGCCATCAGGGGAAACAAAAAGGAAAAGAAAAATAGTATTATTTTCATGGTCGCACTAAAATGTTTCAAATTTACTTCAAAAATTGTACTAAAAAGCATTCTTCATGTTAATTTATATTATTTGTTAAATTACGTACAGGGTATGAATAGGTTTTGGGATTTTAGTGCTAAATTCGCAAATGAATAGTATGATGTATCATTCTAATTTTAAATGATTGTATTATGACAATTGAAGAACAAGTAAACGAAGGTATAAAGAATGCCATGAAAGCCCATGATAAAGTGCGGCTTGAAACGATGCGGAATATCAAAAAAGTAATTCTGGAAGCTAAAACCCGTCCTGGTGCCGGCGATCAGATTGATGATACGGAGTGTATAAAATTGATTCAGAAATTGGCAAAACAAGGGAAAGAATCTGCTGAAATTTATAAACAACAGGGACGTGAAGATTTGTATATGCAGGAGAGCGGACAAGTGGCTGTTCTGGAAGAATTTTTGCCCAAACAGTTGAATGATGCGGAATTGACGACGGCTTTGAAGGAAATTATAGTATCTGTGGGAGCAAGTTCACCCCAGGATATGGGTAAGGTGATGGGTGTTGCCACAAAAAAACTGGCCGGTTTAGCAGACGGAAAGGCAATATCTGCCAAGGTGAAAGAATTGTTGGCTTGATAAGAACAGAAGAGACGGAAAAATTTGTGGTATTAAAACAGATTTTTCCGTCTCTTTTGGAATTTGTTTTTTATTCTTCTTCATCATCTTCATCCTCAGGCGGGAATGGTTCCATTGTATCCGGTCTGTAATAAAGGTTCATAAAACGTTCTATTTGTCTTACCTGAGAGATGTAATGTTGCATCATAAAAACGATGAAATCATTGAATTGTGCGAGTTTGATTGTAAAATCCATTTCCCGGGTCAGCAGGTCGATGAGGCGCGGGCGTTCTTTTTTCGCAACATATCCTTCCAACAGATAGTAATTAAAAGCTTTCTGGGCTTCGGGGAGAAGTTGTCCCCAGTTGTGCTGATACATGAGTGTAAACAGACGTTCCATACGTCTGATTCGTTTGTAGACCGCATGAATTTTACTGTATTCCGAGCAGTTGACATGAGTTGCGGGGCATAGTAACCGAGCTTCTTCCAGAAAAAATAATCTCATTCTCTGATCTTCGGGAGGCATGCTTGCTACCCGGCGCGGATCCATGACGTTACTGTCGGAAATCGTCTGGTTGTTGTTCATTGTTGACATGGCTCTTTTTTTGATAAAAGGCAGAAAAGAACGGTTCCGCCTTTCCCGTAAACTAAACGTATCCAATTTTTATTTTTTTTCGGGTTACCCCACGGAAGTACGGAACCGTATCATTAAGAGTGTGTCAGGCGTAGCTGTTGTTGTATGTATGAGACACCTCTGGATGGGTTGAAATTGGACGTTTAGTTGATACAAAATTACAATGTTTTTTTAAAATACCATACAATTTTGTGAATTATTTTGAAATAATATTGTATAATATTGTAATATGTCTATTACTTAATGTTTTTCTCCGGAAGATATTTCCAGAAACGTACCGGCAGGTTTTGGCGATGGAGCTTTGGGTTAATCCTTTCTTTGATGCAGGTGGTTTTGAAATATTCCTGCCACATTTTTTGGAATAAAAGTTCTTCCCGGTCCATCAGATGTTGTTCCGGTTGATTGTTTTGCAATACAGGGCTTTCTTGTTGGAAACAAACTTCTTTTACTTGACGCTGGTCGTAGTAATATCCGTAGTTTCTTTTCATGTCGTAAATAATCCAGGTTTGTCCGGCAAAGCGGTTTTTGAGGTGTTCAATAGTAAAAGGAAGAACATTGTATAAAGGTTCTGTTGCGGCGAAGAAAGTGCCGTCTGCCATTTTCTGAAAGCGGAGAAATTGGATGACCCGGTGTCGTTCCCGGTGTACTTTTTTTGCAATCTGCACTACTTTTAATACAATCGGGTCGCCGAAATTAAGTTCTATGGAATCCGGTGTCTTAAAAACTTTATATATGTACTGAAATAACAACCAGTCGCTGCCGGGGAGTTCGGATTGCCAGGTCATCGGGATAGACGGCAGGGCTGCCGGTGAGATTTTTTTTTGCAGTCCTTTCCACACCCGCCGGGCTTTGTTGCTATCGGTTGTGATTTTGACTTGCCGCTCGGAGAACAGGGTGGGCGGTGTGTTTTCGGATAACAGGTTTCCGGGTATGATTTTTTGTTCATAAGCTTCGAATACGGAGCACAACAGACCTTCAAAAGACTGATCGTAAATAAAGGTAATCATAGTCTGTCCTTCTTTATTCTTCATTGTCAAAAATGATTTTCAATTGCCGCGGGTCCTCTTGTTTGCCGGTTTTCCGGGTCAGGATTTGTCTGACTTGTCCCGGGGTAATTTCCTGAATGGTTTTCAGGGCCAATTCGTTACAGGTCATGAAATATTGTGCTTTTTTCATGACAACTCCCATTTTTTTCAGTTGGGAAGCTCCCAGCCGTCCATACCGCCGGGCTATAAGAATCATTTTTGCTGATTTTACGCCCAGACCGGGTATGCGTAGCAACATTTCGTAATCGGCCCGGTTGATGTCGACCGGGAATTTTTCCGGATGACGTAATGCCCAGGCTAGTTTGGGGTCTATTTCCAGTTCCAGATTGGGATATGAATCATCGACGAGTTCCTCAGCTTTAAAATTGTAAAAGCGTAATAACCAGTCAGCCTGATAGAGCCGGTTTTCCCTGATTAGCGGGGGATGTTTCAATACAGGAAGCCGCGGGTCATAGCTATTAACGGGGACAAACCCGGAGTAGTAGACCCGTTTCATGGTTGAACGCTGATACAAAGCCGAGGATAAAAACAAGATGTCTTTATCGCTGTCATCTGTTGCTCCGACAATCATTTGGGTACTTTGTCCGGCAGGAGCAAAACGGGGGGCAGACCGGTATTTGCGGCGTTCTTCTTTGCTTTCGGACACCCCTTGATGGATATATTGCATAGGAGTCAGGACACTATTGAAATTTTTTTCCGGAGCGAGAAGTTGCAGGCTTGTTTCGTTCGGAATTTCAATATTGACACTGAGTCTGTCTGCGTAAAGTCCGGCTTCGCGTATGAGTTCCTGGCTGGCACCGGGAATGCTTTTCATGTGGATATAGCCGTTGAAATGGTAGATTTCGCGGAGGTCTTTGATTGTTTTTACCAACCGTTCCATCGTGTAGTCGGGATTGCGGACAACACCGGAACTCAGGAACAGCCCTTCAATGTAGTTCCGCCGGTAAAATTCGATGGTAAGCTGAACGAGTTCTGTAACAGAGAATGTAGCCCGCGGGATGTCATTGCTCCGGCGATTGATGCAATAGGCGCAATCGTATATGCAATAATTGGTGAGCATGATTTTGAGCAGGGAAATACATCGTCCGTCTTCTGCAAAACTGTGACAAATCCCCCAGCCTGTCGTACTTCCTACTCCGCCTTTCCGGTGGGCGCGTGAAGTGCCGCTCGAAGCGCAGGATACATCGTATTTTGCGGATTCGGCAAGAATTTTGAGTTTTTCTAATACAGATTCGTTCATCATCTCACAAAGAAAAGGTATCCTTGCGAGAAAACAAAGGGAAGAGACTGTTTTAAAAATGTGAAAGTTTATGTATGAAAGGTAATGGTATTTAATTGGGGAGGTGATTTAGTAGTAAACGGTATTCGTAGGCAAAGTTGGGGGTGATTGTTTCTTCCCGGATTCCTTGTTCTATTTCTTTTTTGTTCCAGAATCGTCCTTCGTCTACTTCGTCATTATCAATGCGGATGCAGTCATAATCCGTACACAGGAAAGAAAATATCAGTTCTTTTTCCCTCGGGCTTTCCCAGATATATGAACCTAAAAAGTGTGCTTTGAAACAGTTGATACCAAGTTCTTCGGATGTTTCCCGCTTGAGGGCATCCTCTACTTTTTCGTTCAGACCGATGTGACCGCCGACGGCCGTGTCCCATTTTCCGGGAAGCAAGTCTTTTTTCAGACTTCTTTTTTGCAGGAAAATGTCATGCTGTTGATTTGTGATGTGAAGATGAACGACAGGATGAAGCAGTTTGCTTCCGGAATGGCACAGGCTGCGTGGTGCTTTTCCTGTGATTTCTCCTTTTTCATTGACAATGGGGAGCCATTCTTCTTTTTTCATTTTGGAGGATAGGATGCGGTTACGGATATAAAGAGCGGAGAAAAAGGTTCCTAATAGGAGACAGAGCAAAGTGCTGCTGACAAATTTAGCTGTTGACGGGGATAAGAATAGGATGGCTGCGTAGACTAAAAGGGTATGACCGGAGAGCAGGAAAAACAGATAGCTGATTAGTTTGCGCATGTTTTTCAATTGTAGCGGGGATAGGTGCAGTTCTTGCCGGCAGGAGGCGGGCAGGAGAATGGATACTCCGGCTTTTGAGAAGGCGGAGATTCCCAGCAGCAGGCATAATCCGGTTTCAACGATGGCCGGATGTAGCCGGGAAAAGACATTGTGGACCGGAAGGAATGTAAGTAAGCCGGGAAAACAAAAGAATAGAGTGGTCCATAAAATCATTTTGTCATATGTTTTTTTCCGGATTCGGGTATGGATGAATTCTGTGATGCCAAGTCCGAGGATAATGTATATTCCGGTTTCCGGACCGAAAAACTCATCGGCGATGAAATAGACTGCGATGAGTAATAGCGAGGGCAACAGGCTTTTAAATAGAGGCATAGTATATGTTTAAATGACGGACAAATTTAATGATTTTGCCGGAGGATTTTATGTTTCCGGGTTTTTGAAAGGTATTTCTTGTTCAGGATGAAAATGACTAATTTTGTTTTCGCGGACGGGGTGTCTGTTGGACTGCTCAGGAATAATAGCCGGGCAGGTAAGTCAAACATGTAATATCTGAGCTATGCTTACAATTGTTGGGATTATGTCGGGGGGAATACTTTGTGGTTTTTTGTTGAGAGGATGGAAATTAAAATGGGTGTCGGATTGTATCACGCTGTAAATCTGGATTTTGTTGTTTTTACTGGGAATAGCTGTCGGAAACAATGAGGATATTCTGAATAATCTGGATACAATTGGTTGGCAGGCATTGGTGATAAGCCTGGGGGCAATTCTGGGGAGTGTGATATTGGCGGCTGTGGTTTATCATTTTTTCTTTAATAAGAATGGAGAATGATTGAGGATGACTTTTGTTATTTTGTTTATTAATCGCTTGTGATGAAAGGCTGTTTGATTATAGTATCTTTTTTTGTCATAGGGTTGTTGTCGGCTCATTGGCATGTTTTGCCTGCTGAGATGACAGAGAATGATTTCAGTATGTATGCGCTTTATGTATTGATGTTCTTAGTGGGGATAAGTATTGGCGGAGAGCCCGGGGTCCTGAAAGCTTTGAAAAAACAGAATAGTAAAATTCTTTTTGTTCCCCTGGCTACTATAGTGGGAACTTTGGCGGGTAGTGCTTTGGCGGGTCTGGTTTTGTCCGGACGTAGTTTAACGGATTGTTTGGCAGTAGGGTCTGGTTTTGGTTACTATTCCCTGGCTTCCGTATTTATCACTGAATATAAAGGGGCAGAATTGGGGACATTGGCTTTGACCGCCAATATTATTCGTGAAATTATAACTTTGTTGGGAGCTCCTTTATTGGTTTGTTGGTTCGGTAAGTTGGCACCGATTTGTGCCGGCGGGGCTACTACGATGGATACGACTCTTCCGGTGATTACCCGTTTTTCAGGGAAAGAATTTGTTATTGTTTCCATATTTCACGGCTTTGTGGTTGATTTTTCCGTTCCTTTTCTGGTGACCTTTTTTTGTCGGATATAAAAGCGTGAAGAGAATTTCTGATTGATGTAGCCGTAAATAAATACCACTCAGAGAAGTCTCTGAGTGGTATTTATTTATCAGTTTTTGAAAAAACTGATTATTTTACAGTGTTCATATGAACAATTAATTCCAGCACTTTATTTGAATAACCCCATTCGTTGTCATACCAGGAAACGAGTTTCACAAAGTTTTTATTCAATGCGATACCTGCTTTTGCATCGAAGATAGAAGTGCGGGCATCTCCTAAGAAATCAGAAGAAACCACTTCTTCTTCAGTGTATCCCAGTATACCTTTCATTTCACCTTCTGAAGCTTCTTTGACGGCAGCTTTGATTTCGTCATAGGAAGCTTCTTTGGCTAAACGGAAAGTAACGTCTACAACAGATACATCCAGTGTCGGAACACGGAATGACATACCGGTCAGTTTTCCGTTCAATTCAGGAATAACTTTACCTACTGCTTTTGCAGCCCCCGTAGAAGAGGGGATAATATTGCCAGCGGCGGCACGTCCGCCTCTCCAGTCTTTCATAGAGGGACCGTCAACAGTTTTCTGTGTTGCGGTGGTTGAGTGAACAGTTGTCATTAAACCTTCAATAACACCGAATTTATCATTGATTACTTTAGTCAGCGGTGCCAGACAGTTTGTCGTACAGGATGCGTTGGAAACAATGGTTTGACCTTTGTATTCCTTATTATTCACACCCATTACGAACATTGGGGTATCGTCTTTGGAAGGTGCAGACATTACTACACGTTTTGCTCCGGCTTTGATGTGTGCTTCTGCTTTTTCTTTTGTCAGGAAAAGACCAGTTGATTCAACTACATATTCAGCTCCTACTTCATCCCATTTCAGGTTTGCAGGGTCTTTTTCAGCAGTTACGCGGATAGCCTGGCCATTCACAATCAGTTTGCCGTCTTTTGCTTCTGCAGTTCCGTTGAAACGTCCGTGCATGGTGTCGTATTTCAGCATGTATACCATATAATCCACATCGATGAGGTCGTTGATTCCTACGATTTCAATATCGTTACGGGTCATTGCTGCGCGGAATACCAGACGGCCAATGCGGCCAAATCCGTTGATACCAACTTTAATCTTTGCCATTTTTTTTATTTTTAAAGGTTATAAATCTGTTATTTCATTCCAAAATTACAATAAAGTCGTTAACTTAATGCAACTTGAAAACAAAAGTCGTTAAAAAAAATACTCAAACGATTTCAATTAAGCTGTCTGGAAACTGGCTTCTGTTGTTGCTTTTGAGTAGGCCGGGCATTTACGGTCTATTGCGCACGAAGATAAAAGTCCCAGCAGAAATAAACTGAGGACGAGTCCAATAATCATTTTTTTCATTTTCATGATAACTAATTTTAGTTTGAAATCCTGAAATAGTCTCCGTGAACACAAGCTTATGTAAAGCTTTACATAAACAAGCATTGTTTACGGATTCGGATTCAATAGGTTTCTTATTAAATTAAAGTTTAGTTTTCATTGTTAAATGTGTTGTAAATCACACTGTCAACGGCCTGCCCGGTTGTCCTGGTATATTGGGTTGCTCTAAAAAACAATGACAATTACAAATGTAAAAGAAATATTTGAATGTAAAAAATTCGAAATTTAATTCTTAATTTATGGGGTAACAATGTAAGTTTTTTTTGTTTTTTCTTTCAAAAAGTTTGTGCAAACGTTTTAAAATTCTATCTTTGCCACACGATATAGGAATTATATTGCTTTATAAGTGTAGTAAATTTATTGTTAGTGTGTTTAAAAAGAGGTCTTCGGACCTCTTTTTTTGAATCCGGTAATTGCGGACCGTTTTTTTTCGGTTTAACTCGTATTTCAGTCCGGGGTGAAAGGCCTGTTATAGTAATTTTACTTGCAGGATTTGTTTTGTGAGCGGAGTGATTTTGAAACGCTCATCCGGTCTTTGTCCGATGACCCATGCAATTTTATTTCCGGAAACCAACAGGAGACATTCTTTTTTTTGTTTTGCACTCATTTTTTGGTTAGTAAAAAAATCGCTGATTTTTTTCTTGTTTTTTTTCATTCCGATGGGGTGGAAATAGTCTCCGGCCTGCCAATTCCGGATGGTTAAGGGGAATTTTATTTTTTCAGCATCCAAACAGGCAATTTTAGGGTCTTTCGTAATTTCAAAGTTTGCCGGACGCGGAAAAAGGGTTATTTCAAGTGATTGTCCGGCAATGCGGAATTGTCCGGTGGAGCCAATGCGTTGGTAAATATACGGACATTTACTATCATCGTAGAGACGCCAGCAGGTTCGGTCCTTTACCAGGATGTTTGTCCCTGCCCTGAATTGCTTACCGGAAACAGTGTCGTGAGTATTCAGGATATCCCGGATTTGTGTTTTGTTGAAACCGAAGGGGTGCAGGATTTCGTATAGGAGGGTATAAGGTGCCGGAGATGCCAAAGTTTTGGCTATATCAAGGAGAATTTCGTCCTTTTCGTTCTTCAGGATTTCTGTCCGGAGTTTTTGGAGACCATACCGGAAAATTTTTTCCGTTTCTTCCAGTACCATGCAGTTTTCTTCCGTAGTTTTCAGGAAAGACGGATTGATTTCCTTGCATACGGGAATAATCTGATGCCGGATTTTGTTCCGGATATAGTTCAGAGAATTGTTTGTGGAATCTGTGCGGAAATCCAGTTGATGTTCTGCTGCGTAGTGTAATATGTCTTCTCGGGAACATTCAAGCAGGGGCCGGAGAATATCGCCGTTCACCGGTCTGATTCCTGTAAGGCCTTTGATACCTGTACCGCGGCAGAGGTTGATGAAAATGGTTTCGGCAACGTCATCTGCATGGTGGGCAACGACGATGTAATCCATTCCTTGCTTTTGTTTTATTTCCCTGAACCAGGTATACCGGAGTTCCCGGGCGGCCATTTCGATACTGAGCCCTTTTTCCCGGGCGTAGCGTGTGGTGTCAAATTTCCGGATTTTGTATGCAATTTTGTGGTTTTCACAAAATTGTCTGACAAAAAGTTCGTCCATATCCGATTCTTCATTTCTCAGTAAAAAGTTACAATGCACTACAAAAATTTTTAAATTCAAGTCTTGAAAAGCATGCAACATACTGACGGAGTCTGCGCCTCCGCTCACAGCCAGGATAAATCCGGCATTTTCGGCTATCTGGTGCCGGTTCAGGAAATGTTGTATCGTTTTGCGGATCATGCAGATAAAGTTAAGATTCAATTTCGCTTAATTCCAGCCAGCGCATTTCCTTTTCGTCCAACGCACTTATGATTTCTGCAATCCGGTTTGATTTATCCAGTAATTCGCCGGGGGAGAGTGTGCCGCTGCTTAAAGTGGTTTCAATGGCTGTTTTTTCGGCATTAAGTTGTTCCATTTCGCTTTCCAGTTGCTGCATTTCCTGTTTTTCTTTAAAGCTTAATCTGGGTTTTTTGTTGCTTTTGCCGGGGGAAGGCGGGGTGGCAGCTTCCTGTTTTTTCTTTTCTTTGTTTTCTTTTTCCTGTAATTCTTTTTCTTCCTCTTTTTTATTTTTGTATATGGTATAATTTCCCGGAAAATCTTTAATAATGCCATTGCCTTCAAAAGCAAAAATCCGGTCGGCTACTTTATCTGTAAAAAATCGGTCGTGGGAAACGATGAGCAAACAGCCCTTGAAATTTTGCAGGTATTCTTCCAGTACATTGAGGGTGACAATGTCCAGGTCGTTTGTCGGTTCGTCCAGGATTAAAAAGTTCGGATTATTGATTAATACGGTCAGCAGGTACAGTCGGCGTCGTTCGCCGCCGCTTAGCTTTTCTACCAGGGAATATTGTTGTTTATCGGTAAACATGAAATATTCCAGAAATTGTGAGGCTGACATTACTTTTCCGTTGCCCAGTTCGATGCGTTCGGAGATATTTTTTACGATATCAATCACTCTGTCATTTTCGTTGAAAACAATCCCGGATTGTTTGTAGTAACCGTAGACGACGGTTTCGCCGATGGAGATGCTGCCGGAGTCGGGTTCCAGATTTTGTGTGATGATGTTTAAAAAAGTGGATTTTCCGACTCCGTTTTTTCCTACAATTCCGATTTTTTCTCCCCGTACAAATTTGTAAGAAAAATCCCGGAGTACGCAATGTCCGTCGAAACTTTTAGAAACGTGGTCCAGCTCCAGAATTTTTTTGCCGAGTCGTTTTCCCTGGATGTCCAGTTCCATTTTTTTCTGGGATATATTTTGTGAGGCTGTTTCTTTTATTTTATAGAAGTTATCTATTCTGTATTGTGCTTTATGACTGCGTGCCTGGGGCATCCGGCGCATCCATTCCTGTTCTGTACGGAGCAGGTTGCGTGCTTTGTCGATTACTGTATTCCGGTTGGCAATCCGTTCTTCGCGTTTGGCCAGATAATAGGCGTAGTTGCCGGTGTAAGAGAACAGGCCGAATTCGTCAATTTCGATAATTTGATTGCATACCCGGTCCAGAAAGTAACGGTCATGTGTGACCATGAGCAACGTGCAATTTGCTTTTCCCAGGTAATCTTCCAGCCATTCGGTCATTTCAATGTCCAGGTGGTTGGTCGGTTCGTCAAGAATCAGAAATTCGGGATTGCTGATGAGGATTTTTGCCAGACCAATCCGTTTTTTTTGTCCTCCCGATAATTGGCTGATTTTTTTATCATAAGTATTTATTTTTAATTCTGACAGAATTTGTTTGACGGTTGTTTCGTAGTCCCAGGCTGCATGTGCGTCCATTTCGGGAATCAGTTTTTCCAGCAGGGAGATATCGTTGCAGGCAATTGCATTTTCATAGGACTTGAGCAGCGTCAGTATAGGTGATTCCGAATTGAATACTTCTTCGAATACGGTATTGTCCGGATTCAGGACCGGGTCTTGTTCCAGAATTCCGATACTGATGTCGTTTCTGAAAATGACGGTTCCGGTTTCGGCCGAGTCTTTACCTGCTATGATGCGCAGCAAAGTAGATTTGCCCATTCCGTTTTTAGCGATCAGGGCGACTTTCTGGCCTTTGCCTATACCGAAGGTAATATTTTCAAATAAAAGTTGTTCTCCGAATCGTTTACTGAGATTATCGACTTGTAAATAACTGAGCATGTTTAGGATATAATTAATTTATTTGTTCAGATATTTTTTTCGTTCTTCTGCCGGGAAATGTTCTATGGCATAACGGAGCATAGTCCGGGGCATATTCCGGTAATGCGTTTCCAGAAAACGGCTCAAAGTTGCCCGGTCTTTTTTGCCGGTTTCGCGGAGCAGCCAGCCGACAGCTTTATGGAGTAAGTCATGCTGATGGTGTAGCAATTGTTCAGAAATTGCCAGACAATCCTTAAAATCTCCCTGACGGACAAAGTGCATGCAGGTGACGATGGCAATGCGTTGTTCCCACATGTTTCCGGAAGCAGCCAACTGATAGAGCAGATGACGTTCTTTATCGTTCAGCCATACTCCGAGCAGTTTATAACAGCTCAAATCTACCAAATCCCAATTATTGATGTGGTTTGTCTGGGACAGATAAAAATCCACGCAGTTTTTCCGGAAATCAGTGTCTTTATTTTTAGTAAATTGTTCTACAAGAATGAGCAGTCCTGTTAACCGGATTTCATGATAAGGATTACAGAGTAATTCTTGCAGGACATTGAAAGGGACTGTCCGGTATTTTTTTGCAATTGCCCGTTGTTCGGGGACGGTGACTCCCAGAAACAGGTCTCCTTCTCCATATTGGCCTTTGCCGGTTTTAAAAAAACGGGAAAGGTGGACTGCTTTGGCGGGATTGCCCAGAGTTTGTAATTCTTTGATGATATCTTGTGCCGTCATGTATTCAATTTAGTTTTCTTTTCCATACGATTTGTTCAGCCAATAGAAAGGCAATAGCCAGAAGGATAAACCAGAAAGTGAGGTATTTGTTGTTGTCCTGGAGAACAATTTCTTTTACCAGATTACTGTTTTGGTCCATTTGGGTGGTTTTTATGTTTTCAATCCGGGCCTGCGGGAATTGCTGTTGCAGTTCTTTTTCATTGCAGAATTCCATCCGGGATTCTGTCCGGTCGTAATTCCAGGCCAGCACATCAATAACCTGATTGTCCTGAATCACTTCGTATAATCCTGCATCCCGTATATTGTTGCAATTGGTGAGGGTTATTTCCCCACTGAAATTTTTCCGGATGTCAGGTATAAATTCAAAAGACCGGTCGTCCCGTTGAATTTTTAAAGGGATGTTTTCCTGATAATTGCGGGTGCGGATGGTTACATTTTGTTCTGTGTTCAGTTGATATGAGGTGTTCAGGGCTGAATTGACCTGGCAGGCCATGTTTGCCATCAAAGGGACAAATAAGGGGTGGTAGACCATGTCACTGTTGTCCGGGTTGAAATTGAATGCTGAGACATACAGATTACCTTTGCCCAGTGTTTTTGCTGCCAGTAAAGTATGGTTCTTTTTGTCTGTCAATAGTTTTTCAGTTCCTGTCGGTGTGGATAATACGTAAAAATGTCGGATTCGGGGCAGTACAGCTTTGGCGTCTTCTTGCTCAAGAACATTTTTGAAGAGGGATGCCTGAGTTTCTAAATGCGTAATTGTGGTATTGGTATCCTTTTGGGTCCATTGCGGAGCCTGAAGTTTTTGCAGAAAACGGTTCAGATTTTCCGGTGAATCCGCAGGAGGAATAAAAAATAAGTTACCTCCATTGAGCAGATATTCTTGCAGCAGACTTTCCACACCGCTGCTTAAAGTGGGAATATTGTCCAGTATAAGCAGATTATAACAGGACAGATTCTGGGTGGCCAGTTGGTTTACAGGGAATGTCGTGAAATGAAATGTGGTGGAATCGGAGAATAATTTGGCAAAGTAAGGATTGGTTTCTTTTTGCCAGAGATATCCTATGTTTGTTTTTGGATGAATGCCGTAACTGAAAAAGAATTTATTGTCGAACACAACAGGAAAATCTGTGATTTCCGCTATTCCCTTGTAAAATCCGTCGTCGGTATTCAGGTAGCTGATACTGATTTTTTTTTCGCTACGGGCAGGGATGTCTATCTGGCTGATGCTTTTTTTCTTTCCGTTGATGGTCAAAGTAACGGGAAGGTTATGAAATTCCCGGTCGGAGGCGTTTATCACTGAGATGTGGATTTTATCGTTTTGATTTTTTTGATGGAAAGCCTGGTCGAAGTTTACTCCGTTGATATACACATTGCTTTGATTCTCGGGCTTTATTACCAGAAAAATGGTTTCCATCGTGGAATCCTGCACGATGTGTTGAAAATCACAGTTTTTTTTCTGAAAATCGGAGATGATAAACAGGGTTGCCGGTTGTCGGCCTTTAAGTTCCCGGCTTTCTTTTATGACCTGAGACAATGGTTTTGTATCCGGAGTGATTTTTAACTCACCCAGGGCATTGGCTATTTGTTCTTTGGTCAGCACCAAATCATTGGCAGCTTCGTTGGTTAATAACCTGAAACGGGTTCCGTTCGGATAATTATTAATAATGTCGAACAAATATTTTTTACTTTCTTCCAACAAGGTACCTCTTGAACCGGTATTACTCATGGAAAAGGAATTATCTGCATAGATGATGACCTGATTTGTTTCCGGTTGGGTGGGTAGTTTGTGTTCCGGATTAATGTAAGGTGTTGCAAAGGCTAAAACAATACAACTGATAATTGCCAGGCGCAGGAGCAGTAACAGTAAGTTTTTTAACCGGGAACTGTTTTTTCTTTGTTGTTGCAGGGCTTCCAGAAAATTAAAATTGCTGAAATAGACTTTTTTGTATCTTCGCAAACTGAACAAATGTAATACTATAGGCACGGTTAATAATGTCAGTCCGTATAGAAATTCCGGATGCAAGAATTGTATTTGTAAAAGCATAATAAACGGGTGTTTTTGAACGCATAAAAGTAATTGAAACAATTGAAAACGAAAAACAGAATGTCAAAATTGTTGAATTGTACCGTAAGTTTGCAAATTATTGATTTCCAGTTTAGGAGTTCCAATTGTTAATAAAAAAGCTGTTTTTGTTATTAAAAAGGTTTGTAAAAATCGGCCAGATAATTTTTTTAGTTGTATTTTTACGACAAATATCATAAAATGGGAATTTATGTCTAAAATCATTGCTATTGCTAATCAAAAAGGTGGTGTAGGAAAAACGACAACTTCAGTGAATCTGGCAGCCAGTCTGGCTGTTCTGGAACAGAAAATATTATTGGTAGATGCTGATCCTCAGGGGAATGCTTCATCCGGTTTAGGGTTTGATGTACAAAAACTGGGGGATTCTACTATTTATGAGTGTTTGGTGAATGGTTTGGAGGCCGAAAAGGCTACTCTGACGACTGAAATAGACCGTTTGTTTTTGTTGCCTTCCAATATTAATCTTGTGGGTGCGGAAGTAGATATGATGAATTTGCCGGAACGGGAGAAAATCCTGAAAAAAGTTTTGGAAGGGGTAAGGGACAAATACGATTACATTTTGATTGACTGTTCGCCTTCTTTGGGATTGATAACCGTGAATTCGCTGACTGCTGCTGATTCGGTCATTATTCCGGTGCAATGTGAATATTTTGCTTTGGAAGGTTTAGGAAAGTTGCTGAGTACTATAAAATTGATACAGAAACGTTTGAATACGGAGCTGGAGATAGAAGGCTTCGTGCTGACCATGTATGATGCGCGTCTGAGGTTATCCAATCAGGTAGTGGAAGAGGTTAAAAAGAATTTTCAGGATATGGTATTTCAAACCTTGATTAACCGGAATACGAAACTGGCTGAGGCTCCCGGATTCGGTCAGCCTGCTATTTTGTATGATGCCAGTAGCAGGGGTTCTGAAGATTATATGTTATTGGCGCAGGAATTGATAAACAGAAATCAGGAATAAAAAATTACGCTTTTAGTTTTAATTTATGGCAAAAAAGAATGTTTTAGGACGGGGATTAGGAGCCCTTATAGCTGATGCGGCTGATGAACCGTTAACGCGGGAAGTGGTTGTATCGGCTATGCAGGAGTTGAATTTGGCAGATATACGTCCGAATCCTTTTCAGCCGCGAACGGAATTTGATGAAGAGGCGTTGAATGAGTTGGCTGCTTCAATTCAATCGATAGGTATCGTACAACCTATTACGGTCCGTGCCGTGGAGGACGGGAAATATGAGATTGTTGCCGGAGAGCGTCGTTTCCGGGCTTCCCAAATAGCCGGCCGGACTACGATTCCGGCCTATATCCGCAAGACGGAGGATGAAAATTTGCTGGAACTGGCCCTGATAGAGAATATACAACGTGAGGACCTGAATGCGATAGAGGTGGCTATCAGCTACCAGCGGTTGATTGATGAATGTAACCTGACGCAGGATGGACTGAGTGAACGGGTGGGTAAAAAGCGGGCTACAATAACGAATTATTTGAGGTTATTGAAGTTGCCGGCCCAGATACAGTTTGCGGTCCGTGACAGAAAGATTTCAATGGGACATGCCCGTGCTATTCTCGGTGTAGAAGATCCTGATACACAGTTGATGATTTTTGAACAAATCCTGAGGTATGATTTTTCTGTCCGTAAGGTGGAAGAGATTGTCCGGGAGCTTTCCAGTCCGAGACCGGAAGAGCCTGAAATGCCGGAGGAGCCTGTTCAGGAGAAAAAGCGGTCTGTCAATGAAATCGGGGATTATATTGAGTTGCAAAAACATTTGTCACGCCGTTTTAATACGAAAGTGGAATTGAAACGGAATGAAAACGGGAGAGGAAAAATTGTTATAGGATTCAAATCGGATGCTGAGCTGGAAAAGATTATTGAGTTGCTGGATAGAATAGAATGAGAAAGATTGTCATATTAATTTCGACATTATTGTTTTGTATCAGCAGTCAGATTAGCGGCTCTCCCCGGGATACGGTGATTTTTCAGACTGGGAGTGATACGCTGAGAGCGATAGAACAGTTCGTAAAGAAGCCTCATTCTCCCCATAAAGCAACCGTTATGGCTATGGTGCTTCCGGGTTCCGGTCAGGTATATAACGGGCAGTGGTGGAAAGTACCTATATTGTATGGTGGAATTGCAGCGGATATTTATGGGATTACCTGGAATCAGAAACATTTCAAACAGTATCGTGAAGCGTATGTGGAATGGGTACGTTACATCAATGCTCTGGCAGAAAATCCCGATACTCCTTATCCTGAAAATCCGGCCTGGGATAAGATACCCAAGAGTTTTGACGTAAAAACCGATCCTTATTTCCAACAGGATGCCGGCCGGAACTGGTTTAAGAATACGCTGAACAACCGGAAAAATAATTTTAAACGGAACCGGGATTTATGTTATATTATTATGGCTGCCATTTATGCCGTGAATATCATAGATGCAACGGTATATGCCCATTTTTATGATTTTGAAATTGACGAGGACCTGAGTTTTCGTATACAGCCCACTTCTTCTTATTCACCTTTATGTGGCGGAACGGTGGGGCTGACTTTAACTTTCAATTTTTAGTGAGAAATAACCATGAAGGAGGTAAATGGAATGATGCGTTTTTTTATATTGCTCTTTTGGGGGCTGTGGTGTGGTAAAGGATGGGGAATGAATGTGATTTCAGGTGATGCATTGACGGAAGCGGATACGGTGGAAGTTTCACAGGTATTGAGAGATTCTGTTCCGCAGTCGTTTCTGGATAAGCTGAATTATTATTATAATACCTGGTATCTGAGTAAGCAGGATAGTGTCGGTTATGTCGATTCTGTCTATATTGCCGAAAACTCGAAGAATATACCGGTTTGCAGTGATTCGTTGTATTTGTTGCGCCTGGATTCGATGCAGTCGGCTATACCGTTTTCTTTCAATGATATTGTACGTAATTATATTGAATTGTATACGGTGAAAAGGCGGTTTCAGGTGGCCAATATGCTGGGTGTCGCAAAATATTATTTTCCCATATTTGAGGAGGCTTTGGATGCTGAATGTATGCCATTGGAGCTGCGGTGTCTGCCTGTTATTGAAAGTGCTTTGAATCCCAGGGCCTTGTCTCCGGTCGGAGCTTGCGGTTTATGGCAGTTCATGTATTCCACCGGGAAGATGTATAAGTTGGAAATTAATTCGTTTGTGGATGAACGCAGGGACCCTTATCTGGCAACTAAGGCTGCTGTCAGATATTTGAACGATTTGTATTCGATTTATGAGGATTGGATTTTGGTAATTGCTGCTTATAATTGCGGACCCGGTAATGTGAATAAGGCTATACGCCGTTCGGGAGGAAAGAAAAATTACTGGGATATTTATTACTATTTGCCCAGGGAGACACGTGGATATGTCCCTGCTTTTATTGCAGCAAATTATGTGTTTCGTTATCACAAAGAGCATGGTATTTTCCCTATAGAGCCTACTTTACCGGCGATGTGTGACAGTATTATGGTGGAGGATGCTTTGCATTTTGAGCAGATAGCGGCTAAACTGGATTTGTCGGTAGAACAGTTGAGGGATTTGAATCCGCAGTATCGTGCTGATGTTATTCCTGCCGGTTTTGGGAAGTGTTATGCTTTGCGGATGCCTTATAATCATGTCCATGATTTTATTGACCGGCAGGATTCTATTTTTGCCTGTAACCGTTCGAAGTATTTTAACGATAATGACCGGACTGCCGACCCGGCAAGCCGGATAAAAGTACATGCACATGGTTTGGGGGCCGACGGGCGTGTCCGTTTGGTGTATACGGTAAAATCCGGTGATGTACCGGGAGCCATTGCCATGAAATTTAACGTGAGGCTGGCCGATTTGAAATATTGGAATAATCTGAATAAGAGACTGACCATTCGTCCGGGACAAAAATTGGTGGTTTATGTTCCTGAAAAGAAAGCCGCCCAATATAAAAGCAAGGCTGCTTTTGCCGGAAAAGTGAATAATACGGTGAGAGCTCCGAAGGTTGAGACCATTGACGGGGAATTTGTACTTTATACGGTGAAAAAGGGGGAGAATCTTTGGACGATAGCCAAGAAATATCCCGGAATCTCTAACCGCGACATTATGAAATGGAACGGGCTGACGGATAGTGATGTCAGGGGAATAAAGCCCGGGCAGAAGCTGAAGATAAAGATTTAGAGCCTGTCCAAAATGAATTTTTTGGACAGATGGGTGTATTTTGCTGTTATTTGATTTCGGGAAGGTCTATTCCTTTGATTTTGCGGTATAGGTTCAGTGCATAGGAATCGGTCATGCCCGAAACGTAATCAACAACAGTCTGAATTTTGGTGTACATGGAATCTTCTTTGCTCACTTTGTATTGTTCGGGCATGATGGAAAGAATATTCCGCGCATAGTATGTTTCGGGCTTTAATACGGCGTCCGTATATTCTTTCAGGATAGTACCGAGGATTTTGAAACCGGCGATCTGGATTTGAGTTACCATATTGGTGTGATAAATCCGTCCATAAGCCAGGTTGGTACAATTTTCATATGCACTTTGGTTGGTGCCGCTTAGCTGTTTAATCAGGGTACTGTTGAATTCTCCCGCCATGATTGCTTCATAATTCCGGCAGAATACGTCGGAACAAGCGTTAATCAATTTATTGATGATACCGGCGCGCAGAAAAGCGATACGTTCGTTTTTATCAGAGACAATCTTAAAGGTTCGGGCAATAATTTTCAGGTCCTCTTTGTCTTCGTTTTTGTCGTAGAAGCTTTCCAGTATGTTTACAGTTTCGTCGTAAGAGAGGATACGCAACTTGTGCGAGTCTTCAATGTCCATAATCTGGTAGCAGATGTCATCGGCAGCTTCTACCAGGTATACCAAAGGATGCCGGCTGTATTGCAAGGGATGTTCTCCGATTTTCGGGATGCCGAGTTCCTGAGCTACTTGTCGGAAAATTTCTTTTTCGCTCTGAAAGAAGCCGTATTTGAAACCTTTGGGGTTGGCTTTGGCGGATTCAAAAGGATATTTGACAATGGATGCAAGAGTGGTGTAAGTCATTGTATATCCTCCCGGTCGCCGGCCATTGAAACTGTGAGTGAGCAAGCGGAAAGTGTTGGCGTTGCCTTCAAAATGACTCAGGTCGTTCCATTCTTCGTCGGATAAGAGTTTTTTGAGGTAGTGTCCTTCCCCTTCGCTGAAAAAATAGGAAATAGCTTCTTCGCCTGAATGGCCGAAGGGAGGATTTCCCAGATCATGGGCAAGGCATCCGGTGCTGACAATGGTGCCTATTTCTTCCAGTAGTTCCGGGTTTTCGGTTTTGATTTTTTGTTGTTTCAGGAATTGACTGATTTTGTTTCCTAATGAACGTCCGACGCTGGCAACTTCAAGACTGTGGGTTAGCCGGTTGTGTACAAATATGTTTCCGGGCAGAGGAAAAACCTGGGTTTTATTCTGTAAACGCCGGAATGGAGAGGAGAAAATCAAACGGTCGTAGTCCCGTTGAAATTGCGAACGATCGTGTGAATGAAACAAAGAGGTGGTAGCTCCCGGATGATAACGATGTGCAGATAAAAGTTTATTCCAATCCATCATAACAATATTGTATTGATGGACAAAAGTACGATTAAAATGCCGAAAGTCAAAGTGCCGGAAAGAAAAGAGGCAAAAGTAAACTTTTGCCGGATGAATATTTTCCGGACCTGATGAGAAGTCTTGCAAACTTCTCCTATCAGGCCCGGAGAGACTCTGACTTATTTCAGTTTATTTGGTTACGAAATGGAAATGGCTTCCGAATCGTTCGAAAGCTGCTTTGTCCAGTTCTTCCTGATGGTCGGGGTGGGCAATTGAGATTAATGCTTTGGCCCGGTCCTGCATGGTTTTTCCGTATAAATCCACAGCACCGAATTCAGTAACTACGTAATGTACGTCAAAACGGGTGGTTACTACTCCGGCTCCGTTCATTAACATCGGGCAAATTTTACTCATTCCCTTGGCAGTTACCGACGGCATGGCGATGATGGGCTTTCCGCCTTCACTGGCAGCGGCTCCCCGGATGAAGTCCAACTGACCACCGCATCCGCTGTAAAATTTACAGCCTAAAGAATCGGCGTTTACCTGACCGGTAAGGTCGATGGAGAGGGCGGAATTGATTGCTGTCATTTTGGGTTGTTGGGCAATGAGGCACGGGTCGTTGGTATAACCAACATCCATCATGGCTACTGCAGGGTTGTCGTCAATGAAGTCATAAACTTCTTTGGAACCCATCAGGAAAGTAGAAACAATTTTACCTTTGTCGTGTTTTTTATTCAGGTTGTTGATGACTCCTTTATAATACAAAGGCAGCACTCCGTCAGCAAACATTTCGGTGTGGATACCCAGATTTTTGTGATTCCCCAATTGCGAGAGTACGGCATTCGGAATGGCACCGATTCCCATTTGCAAACAAGCTCCGTCTTCAATTAGTGCAGCACAATTTTTACCGATTCTGATATCTTGTTCAGAGGGTTGAGCGGGTTTGGCTTCAATTAACGGCGTATTGTCTTCACAGAAGATGTCAATGTCCGATAATTTGATGATGGCATCACCGAAAGCGCGGGGTACGTTGGGGTTAATCACAGCAATGACTGTCTTGGCGTGCTGGACGGCTGCCAGGGTTGCGTCTACGGAAGTACCCATGGAAACGTAACCGTGTTTGTCCGGAGGACATACTTGGATCATGGCTACATCCACAGGGGTGATGCCCATACGGATTAATTTCTGGGTTTCACTTAAGTGTACCGGGATGTAGTCAGCCCAGCCTTCCTGGGTCGGTTTACGCACGTTATGTCCCACAAAAAAGGATTCCAGTTGGAATACACCTTCGAATTCCTGTTCCGCATAAGGGGCACTCCCTTCGGTGTGAAGGTGTTGTAATTTAATGTTTTTCAATTCGCCGGCACGTCCGCGTGCGCAGAGAGCCTGAATGAGTCCCTGCGGAGCACAGGCAACGCTGTGAAGGTGAATCCGATCACCCGATTTCACCACTTTTACAGCTTCTTCAAATGATACTGTTTTTATTCCTTGATACATGATGTTATTATTTAGATTAAAATCTTTACCATACAGACCGTGCGAAGGTAACGAATAAAAGTAAAAAGTAAAAGGTCTTTGCGGGCGAAATTGCAGGATGTTTTTATTTTCAGGTTTCCGGTTATCGTTTCATAGCCCGGTCCATGTCTTTTTTTGCATCTTTCAGTTTTAAGGATTCTCTTTTATCGTATTCTTTTTTTCCTTTGGCGAGGGCGATGCGCATTTTGGCATAACCTTTTTCGTTGAGAAATACTTTATAAGCTATAATGGTGAGTCCGGATTCTTTTACTTTTCGTTCCAGTTTTGCCAATTCTTTATGCGTCAGCAACAGTTTCCGCTCTCTTTTTTCTTCGTGGTTGTAATAAGTCCCGAGTTTGTATTCGGAGATATTCATTCCTTTTATCCACAATTCTCCCCGGTGGAAGTAGCAGTAAGAGTCTACCAGGCTCGCTTTGCCTGCCCGTATGGATTTTATTTCCGTACCTGTTAATACAATTCCGGCTGTATATTCTTCCAGGAATTCGTAATCGAAAGAAGCACGTTTGTTACGGATGTTTATTTCGTTTGACATAGAAGGTAAAATTAGACATTAATCACAGAAATTCTGAATACAATCATTAAAATTTGAGTGATGATAACCGGAATGAATACGATTGACAGAAAGGTTATAATGAGTATATTGGTTTTATGGTTTGCCTGCAGTTGCTGCAATTGTTCTGCTCCTGTATACAGGGTCCGCAGGAAAATAAGACTGAGTAAAGTAAATATCTGGCCGATGAAAATATTTTCCAACGCTCCGCCAATGCTGTGGAAGATAATGAAAATCGTGTAACTGTATATAGTCAGATTAAGCGCAGCATGGTCCGGATAATTTAGTTTATTGCAAAGGTATTCCCGGGTAATCAAATAGGTGAACCAGGCTCCGCTGGTGGCTGCTATGAAGTTGACGATTCCGAATCCTAAAGCTTGTAAAGGGGTGTAATAAATCAGCCGGAGCAGAAATATGAAAACTGACAGAACAATCGCAATGGGAAACAAGTAACTGCGAAAAGTATTTCTGACTGTAGAATTTTCTTTCAGTACTTCTGGCCATGTGACGGCTGGTTGTGTAAGCATTTGCCGTGTCCGGATATATATGTGTTTGTAATCTGTTTTCATCGGAATACAAAATTATTGTTTTTTTTCTGATTCGGATAGTTAACCGATAATTTTCTGAACTGGTTTAAGCAGACTTAATGTGAAGCATCCGGAGAGATGCCGGAATGTAAAGGATGAGGCATAAGTTGCTTCTGCCGGTGTTTTCTACCATTGCCGACATGATGCCTGTGCCAATAGTATCGGCTGTCAGGCCCCAAAGGAAAAAGACGATGTGCCAGCCTTTGAGTTTGCGTTGTATGCGTCCCGGTCCATGTGTTTGCATGTGAATTAATTTCTTACTTTCTGTTCGGAAAAATCAATACCGCTATGAATCCAAAAATACCGAATATTCCTGTGATGCCTAAATCTAACAGATTAAACGGATTATACAGTTTCCTGTGATTTTGGAGTTTTATAGCCGCCAGTATTATCAGCAGTAACATGTTCAGCCAAATAAAGCGGCAGAACGGATTGAACAGAGGAATCATGTGGGCGTAGCCCGGGGTGAGTATTATTTTCAGAGGAAACAGGTATTGTTCGGTTTGGGCTACTGGACTTTTGGAATAGTTGTCGGCTTCTATGGCATGGTAGTCGGCTAAATTGTAATCTGCGTCCAGAACATACAGGCGGATGCTGTCGTTGTCCGTATTTTTATAGCTTTTATAAAAACAATTGGAGGAATACATGAACCTCCCGTTTCCCGGTCGGATGGGCAATTTTTTTATGCTGTAATCCGTGCGCAGGACGTAAAGTTGTTGTTGGTGGTCGTAAATGTAGGCATATAAATCGCCGGGTACCATACATTTCATGGAGCTGACGGAGATGTTTTTGGGGATGTGGTGGCAATAAGGCCGGCCTTTTATCATTTTCAGATGAAACAGTTCGCCTCGTTGGTCGATTATAAAATAGCCGTCGTCACGTGATTTTAAAGTGGAGGGAATGCCGTAGATATTCCGCGCAGGGGATTGGAATCCGGCAGCTTTCAGCGTCTTGTTGAAACTCCGGCTTTTTTCCGGGAGAATTTTATTGGTTTCCGGGTCTAAAAATTCAATGCCGCGATGATTTATCCGGAACAGGTCGTCCGGCAGTTCCGGTCTGACTTTTCCTGATTCTGATTCGAACAGGGGATTCAATTGGAAAGTAAAGGAACTGACTGGCATCAGCATGCCTCGTTTGATTGTTTTTATCAGTTGCTGGTCGAACTTATTTCCGTTGATGGTATCGGGTAATTCGCCGAGCAAGGCCAGTTTCCGGGTGTACAGAAATGGAAGTTGCCGGTTGTATTCCCGTTCTGTATATCGTTTTCCTGTCTGGTCATAATAAATGATGTGGTTCTCATTTGTCAGGGTATCACTGAAATCTTCACTAATCATAAAGTTTTTGCTGATTTCGCTGTAATAAATCAGTTTTTTGCCCGGACGTTTTTCAAAGTTTTTCCGATAAAGTTCGGGCAATGTCATGGCCAGTACCATTACTCCCAATAGTACCAGAAAAAGACGTATTATTTTGGCGGCTAATGTCATAGTTGTCCTTTATTGAATCGGTATGAGGTGTAGACCGGAGCTATGCCGGATAAGCCGGTAATCAGACAGAGGACCGGCAACAGGCTGACTGCATTTCCGATGGATAAATACATGAAAAAGAGGGTTAATACTTTGTAACTGATCAAGATATACAGGAAACGGAATTTCCATGCCGGTTCCAGGGCAATGGTGGCAATCAGGAAATAAGCACAAAAGCCTCCCAGCAGCCACGGCGACATGGTTTGAAGGACCGGGATTGTGATTTCTGCCGGCAGATAAACGGAGATTAAGCCTGTAAAAATCAGAATTCCCGGTATCATGGTCAGAAACAGTAGCACAAAGCCGTAAACGACCATGATATAGATGATTTGCAGGTTGTGTAGGGGAAGATGCAAAGCCAGTTTGATTCGTTTGTCTGTTATTTCCGGAACAAATTGTGAAAGTCCGATGAGCAGGGCTATTCCTAAGGGAATGTAACGATACAGGGAAAAAAACTGTGTTTTATATGTCATTAGGGTAGACAGATAAATGGTTCCTCCCGCAGAAAGGAAGTTGCTCCGGAGTGCAATAAAGATATAGATTAGCACTCCCAGGTTAAGCAACAGGGCAATGGATGCAAACCATCTGGTTTTCAACCATTCTTTGTATATCAGATGTTTTAATGTTTTCATAACTCAGGGGATTGGGAGTTCAGTATTTCTTCCCGGCTTTTTTTGAGCGGAAAGGCAGATATGCCCATTAAACCGTATATTCCGAAAATAGTTACGAATAGGATATCTGTGATGACAAACGGATTGGAAAGGCGGTAACCGTTTCTGCGTTTATAAAATAGGGTTATTCCGGCTAACACCAGATTGAGCCAGAGGAAGCGTTTTACCGGCGACCAGTCGGCATAGAAGCCCTCCCAAGCAGTTTGCCCGATGTGGAACGGAAATAAAAATTCTCCGAAAATGCCGGCCGTATTTTGAGGTTGTGGCTGAAAATACAGTGTGCAGCTATCCACTAACCGGAAATTCCGGTCGAAAACAAAGGTTGTTTGCTGGTTTTGGGCAGGCAAGGTGAAAATCCGGTAGAAAAGGTTACCGGTGAGTCTTCCGGATTTTCGTAAAGAATCGGGCAGCTCCAGTCGGGTATAACTTTGGTCCGGGTGCTGAATATACATGTTTCCGTTTTCTGTGTTCAAAATGGCGCGGATATCCGGTGATTTTCCGAAAGTAATATTCCGGATATTCCGGGAGTCCGGTTTTTCCAGTTTTTGCACGGCCGGAACGGACTGGTTCATGGACAGACAGTAGAGTTCGTTTTTGCTGTCAATCACATAATACCCTATGGCTTCGGATATATTTTTGTCTGGAGAAGTCCACATCCGGAGGGCCGGAAACCGGAAGTCCGCAGCGGTGAGACAGTTGGTGAACAACCGGCTTTTTTCTTCATCAATCTGGTTGGTTGCGCATACAATAAATTGTATTCCTTCCGGAGTAATCCGGAAAAGGTCCCGGGGTTCCAGAGTTCGGGTGGTGTAGCTTTTTTGGTCGCGGAGTTCACAGAGGCCATAATATAATCCGGGTTGGGCGGAGTGATATTGTGAAAAAGCTTCGGAGGACACGAGTTCTGGAGTGACTGCAATGCCGCAGATGGTGTCGGGAAATCTGCCTTCATAAGCTAACTGGGAAACATTATCGAGCAGAAGGAGCCGGGCGACAGAATCGCGGGAGTAGCTTTTGCCATGACGGTCGTAACAGACAGTTTGTCCTGTGGCTTGTTTCTTATCGGTGGAATAAATATATTCGGAGATAATAAAATCGCCGAGTATTTCGCTGTAACAGATGTTTTTATGACTACTTCTGCCTTCCGGGGGGAAGGTGGTGTAATATAGCTGAGGAAGTACGGTCGCAGCAGCTATCACGGCAAATAAAACAGCTATGATTCTTATGATTTTTGTCAGCATGGTTATTTTTCTCCTTTATAAAAACGTTGTGAGGAATAGAGTACTAATCCGGATGACAATAGCACCATTAGCGTCATAATGGGTAGAGATTCCCTGAACGCACCGTGCGGTTCGTTGCCAACTAGAAAAAGTTGCAGTATATAGTAAGCAATGACCGAATAAATGACTTTCCGCCATTTGTTGGGTTCCATGGCAATCATGGCAATAAAATTGTAGGCGATGTAGCTGCTCAATAGCCAGGGTGTCAGGGAAATCATGACGGGTTTTGTGAGTTCTTCCGGAAATAAACGGATGTTGTAATAAAGGAACAAGCCGATATACAGGAGATTGCTTAAAGTCAGCAAAATAAGTCCGAATCCCGCCATGCCTGAAATCAGTATGTTGTTTTTTACCGGCAGATGCAATGTCAGCCGGATGCGTTTCTGTATCACTTCAGGGACATATTGGGCAATACCGATGGCCAGAGCGGTGAGCAGGGGGATGTATAGGAATGAGGCGTAATAAATTACAGGCGGTTCGTCGTATAAAATACGCAGGAGTATTGTTTTGGCACCTGTTAAAGTGATTTTGTTTTCTACGGCAATGAATATATACAGTATGGTGGCCGTCCCCAGCAACAGAGTTCCCAAAAAGGCCCAACGGGTTTTGAGCCATTCTTTATAAAATAAGTGTAAAAAATATCTTTTCATCATTTGAATCGCTTCCAGTTAGTATTTGCCGGTGAGACCGATAAAGGCATCTTCAAGGGTCATCGGTTGTTCTTTGAAGTTCCGGTATGCAATGCCTAGGTTTTCCAGTAGTTGTCTGACTTCGTTTTCGTTTCCGTAAGTATAGAATTCATAGTGGTTACGCAAATGTTCTACATTCACTGCTAATGGATGGTCTTTTAATTCTATGTCGTCTCTGTCCAGTTCAAAGGTAAATTCTTTAAATCGGGTGGTGAAGTCCCGTACAGGGCTTTGAACCAATACGCGGTTATAGTCCATGATTAGGATGTCATCAATCAGGCGTTCCATATCCTGGATAATGTGTGAGGTCAGGAAAACCGTTTTCTTTTCAGCTTTGGCATATTCGCGCATATAATCGATAAACAGGCGGCGGTAGCCGGGGTCGAGTCCTAATGAAAAATCGTCCAAAATCAGCAAATCCGGGTCCTGTGCCAGAATCAGTCCTAAGGCCACCTGAGCACGTTGGCCGCAGGACATGGTGGAGATTTTTTGGTGAGGAGTGATTTTCAGTTTATTAATCAAATTGAAATAAGCGTCCCGTTTCCAGTTGGGGTAAAAACCGGAGTAGAATTTTTCTATCTGGCGGACATTCATAAAGGAGTATTGTACATGTCCTTCAATCAGATAGCCGATGCGCCGTTTGGTGGCCGGGGACAGGTGCTGTGTATTTTCCCCGTAAATCAGGCATTGGCCGGAACGGGGTTCCAGAAAGCCGTTCAGGATGTTGATTGTGGTACTTTTTCCGGCTCCGTTTTTTCCCAGTAAACCCAATATCCTGCCTTCGGCCACGTTGATGTTCAGATTTTCGTATACCAGTTTTTTCCCGTAATAATGGGTGAGATTGATGCATTGTATGACGTAGTTCAGTTCCATAATTTGTATGATTAGCATTTAATAAAATCTTTTCCTATACCCGGGATTGCGTCCGGGTATTCATTAACCGTATCACCAGTTATGGTGTTATAAATGTGGATGGTGGTGGTATTTTTTTGTTTGTTATACAGATAAACAACGGTATATCCATCTGCATCTTTCAGACCTGTACCACCGATTAGCGGGAAAATTTCCATAATCTCATATTCAGTCGGAAAACTTTTGAATGGAACAGGGTCCGGATTGAAAGAGGTAATGTTCAGGTAATCGAATTTATAGATGGCGTGTTTAGTGACATAGAAGCCGTAGCGTTGTGAGAAAGCTCCGAACCAGGCGATGGCTTCTTCTGCGACTTGCCGGGGTAAAGGGATGGTTTTATTCCAGACCGGAACTCTGAAAGCCGTACCGGCATAGGTAACGTGGAATTCGTAAAGGTTATAACTGTTGTTTTCTTTTCCGATGAGATATATGTTGTATGGTTTTTTGGAAGCCAGCCCCGTGCTTTCGGTGAACATGCCACAAATGCTGTCCAATTTGAAAGCCGTACCTTCTTTGGTTAGGATTTGTTCTTCTTGCTGGTTGTATTCGTGAAAACAAGAGATGGTATTGTTTTTATACCGGATAATGTTTGCTTTTTTATATCTCATGAATTGTTTGGAAGCCAGGATTTGAGCGACTTGTTCACTTTTCAGGTAGGTTTTGTCGTCGAAAATCAGCAGTCTTTTTTCTGTACCGTTGAAAGTGTACAGTTTGTCATTCATTACCAGAAAGCGGGTACCTCCTTCACAGTAGCGGACAGAGTGGAAATTCAGATTGGTTTCTTCTCCCAAGTATATGCGTCCCCGGATTGGAGATACAATTTCTCCGATGGGCAGATTGAAATCGGCTTCATCGTTGTCTTTCAGCAGACTGATGGTGAAGCCGTAGCCCGGAGCTTGATCAGTGAATATTGCCAGTTCCGATTTAGAGGTCATTGCTCCCCGGAACTTTCCGCCGATTGGCTGGTCAGCTCCGTTGACCATAGCATTCATGCCGGTGGTCAGACGTGTGAATGCTTCCGGTTTTCCCTGTAATGATATCCAGTCGATACCGTTTGTTGTTTCATAGACGGCAATGTAGGCCGGGGTCAGATTGGAATAGACTTCGATGCTGAATGTTTCCCTGTATTCCAAACCGTTGACTGTGTTCCGCACGATGAGGACACCCGGAATCGTGATTTTGTTTTCATAGTCCTTCGGGCGCGTAATCAGCCAGTTCAGGTTTTGTTCTTTTCCGACCGTGTCTTTACCGATTATCCAGCGACAGACATAGTTTTCTGTATGGCTGTCCGGAGTATAGGTGATTACGGGTTCCAGTTTCAGAGTGTCTCCCATATAAAGAATATGGCTGTTTCCCTCTTCGGGCTGTAAGCCTGTTACGGACAAAACGTGTTCAAAATCGCGAGTGGCCAGGCTGTCTTTGTTGTCGAGACAAGAGACATGGAGCAGGAGCATAACTGCGGAAATAAAATAAAGTTTCTTTTTCATCATTAACTTCCTTTGGTTATTCATTGAAAAAAATCCGGTTGTTGTTTTCGTCATATTCTTCATGGTCTGCAAACCATTGTGTGGCCAACTGTATCCAATAATCTATGATGACACTGTTACCGGGGTCTGACCATTCCGGGTCGGTAATTTTACTGATTTCCAAAAATTTGATACATTTCCGGGGATGATAGGTAAATTTGGACAGTTTGGAATTTCCGGTCCAGAACAGGGGAGGAGTATTTACGTTTTTCATAAAATCTATTTCAATGAATTGCAATTCTTTCACTCCCGTTGAGAAGGTTTCGTTGGGAAGCAGTTCCAGGTAAATTTTATAATCATCTGTTTCATTTAACGCACTTACGTGGATGGTGAGCGGAATACTGTCTTCGGCTAAGCCTTTGCGGAAGGTCTGGAGCGTATCGAGGGAGTAATGTACACCGGCTTCCACCAGTTTTGATTTTCCGGGGTTTAGTCTTACCCGGTAGGTGCGGTCGCTGTCATAATCAATCAGACCAGATAACCGGACCGGGATATACAGAATGTAGTCGTTTGCTCCAACTCCCAGAAAATAGGCATTGAAAGAATAACTTTCCGGGTATTTTATTTCTCCGAATTCTCCTTTCAGGATATTCAAGGCATTATAGGTGGTGTCGACTTGTAGGATGTCCTTTTCCTGACAGGCGGACAACAGGAAAAGACTCCATATAAGCGGGTAAATGATTTTCATTGTGTCTTTATTTAATTGTTACGGCTTGTTCCGAAGTCTATTTCGTATTGTGGCAACGGAAATGTATAGTATTTAGGGTCTATGGGTATGGTGGTACCTAAATAATTGCCATTATCGACGGCATTTTTGTTGGTTCGTTTATAGTACCAGAATAATTGTCCCTCGCCTCTGAATTCACAGATGTATTCGTGGGTAATCTCATGAATGATTTCTGTTGTTGTTGCGTTCAGGGGTATTTCTGTCGTTTTTCTGTGTTGTTTGAAAGTATTCAGGATATTCCGGGCATCATCGTTTATGGACGGCTCGTTGAGTACGGCTTCGCAAGCTATCAGGTACATTTCGCCGAGTTTTAGCATGGGGGCCAGGGGAGCTGTATATTTATCGCTATTTCCGGTGTTGGACGAACGTTTGTATTTAATCAGGTTAATCTTGCCCAACTGGTTGCCGGCATGCCATGCGTTCAGCCGTAAATCCCCGGAGGTATAACAGTTGGTAGACAGGATGAAATCGTAAGACAATCCTTCATATCTTATCCGTGAGATTTCGGGAATGTTTTCGGTGTACAGACCGAATAATAATTCCGGCATGAACAGGCGGTCGGATTTGAGTTCATTGCCATACAAGTCGGTTTCTATAATTTCATTTTCTTCAATGAAACGGAATTTTCCGCTGTTTATGACCATACAGGCATTGTCGTATGCTTTGCGGTAATCTCCCCGGTAGAGGTATATCCGGGCCATTAGTCCGCATATCGCATAGTAGTTCATGCGTTGATTGCGGTCGTAATTCAGGTATTTGTTCCGGAAGGATTTTCCGGTAATAGGGTCTGTGTTTTGAAGCAATTCCCGGGCTTCTGTCAGGTCGTTCAACAGGAAGTCCAGAATTTCGTCGGTTTTAAAAGATGTGCCTATATTTAGTCCGAAATCGGTTTTATAGGGTACTTTTTTTGAGTCCGGGTCAACACCCCGGGATTCGTTGAACATTCTGACCAGGTCGAAATACATATAAGCTCTTAGTCCGAGAGCTTCTCCGAGAAGAATTTCTTTGCCTCCGGTTTCGAAAAGATGACGTTCTTCTTCCCGGAGGTGGGAAATCAGCAGATTGCAATTTACGATGTTGTTATACATTTTGCTCCACACTTTCAGCAGGTTATTCTCAGCGTCTTTGGTGGTGTAATCAAAGTTTTTCCATTTTTCCCGTTCCGGTTCGTTTTCATTGATAGAATATTGTTGTCCGAGTGGTTCCGTCAGGGTAAGTGTCAGGTTTGCTCCGTAAAGTTCTGCAGAGCCCATGTTGATATAGATGCCTGTTAATGAGGATTGGTAACCATTGGCGGTTTCGAACATTTCTTTTTCATCGACTTCGGATTTTGGCAGAACATCCAGCCATTCTCCGCAGGATATGAGTAAAAGCCCGCTTAGTAATATCAGAATATATGATTTAGTATTCATCTGTCTTGGGTTTAAAAGTTTATCTGAGCTGCGAAATGAATGGTACGTGCGAAAGGATACGACAGGCCCCGTTCTTGCCTGATGGTGGAAATGTAAAACAGGTCGTTCATGGTGGCTGAGAGTCTCAGCATGGAGATGAAATTCTGTTTCAGCTTTTCGGTGGGCAGGGTGTAGCTTAGCCGTAAGGAATTCAGACTGAGCATGTGTTCTTTCTGGACAAACCGGGAGGTGGACCGGGTTGGCGAGGTGTCTTTGATACTTTTATAGCGGGCTACGTCTCCCGGTCTTTTCCAGCGTTCGGTCAAAGCCCGGCGGTCGTTGTTTTTCATGTTGTTGACTCCTTCTATTTTTTCGTGCAAGGTATAGTTATATTTGTCTGCACCGGTGGAGTAATGGAAACTGCTGCCCAAGTCCCACGACCTGTATTTCAGATTGAAGCCGAAATAACCTTCCAGGTCTGCTTCTTTGCATCCAACAGGAATTTGTTCGTCCGGATTCCAAGTGAAAGTCTGTTCTCCGTTTTTGGTCAGGAATATTTCTTTTCCGGTTCCCGGGTCTATTCCCAGGCTTCTCACTGCGTAAATGGTGTTCATGGATTGTCCTTCTTCGAACAGGAATACATTTACGTTTTCTTTCTCTGCTTTTTTTCCCACCATATCGTTGTATTTTTTCAGTGCTTCCGATATGCGTTTGATTTTATTGGTGTTGTGGGAACCGTTCAGATTCAGGGTCAGCATCCAGTCTTTTGTCCTGACGGGTGTAATGGTCAGGCTGAAATCAATTCCGTTGTTGGTCAGGTCTCCCATATTGGTTTTATAAGTTTCAAAACCGATGGAAGGAGCAATGGAGATATCGGTCAGATTGCCTTTGGTGATGTTGTTGTAATAGTTCAGGTCCAGATTGATGCTTCCTTTCAGCAAATTAAATTCGATGCCGATGTTGCGGTTCAGTGTTTCCTGACATTTCAGGTTGGGATTGCCCAGGGAGATTATGGAAGCTCCTGAAAACGGACCATAGGTCGGTCCTAACCAGGAATACAGGCTCATGGCCTGATTCAATGTGAAATTTTGGTTGCCGATGGTTCCGATGCTTGCCCGGACGGCCAGATTTTGAATAAAATTCTGATTTTCCATAAATTTTTCCCGGGAGATATTCCAACGGATACCGACGGACCAAAACGGGGTTGTCGGCTGATTCCGTCCGAACAGGGAAGAACCGTCGAGTCGTCCTGTCAAATCGAGCAGATAACGATTGTCAAAAGAATAATTCAGATTTGAGAAAGCTCCGGCACTGCGGATGGTGTTTTCTGTACCGGCAGGGCGGCTATATTGTTTGAATTGAACGGCATAGGAAAGGTGGGTGAGGGCGTCGTTCATAAATCCGGTGACGGCATATGAGTCGCTCCGGTTGTCCTGTTGTTTTAGTTCTCCGCCTATAATCCCCTGAAACAGATGTTTGTTTCTGCTTAATGTATATGAAATGATAACATTTCCACTGAGGACAAGGCCGGATGAATTGCTGAGGTTATATTGTCCCCGACTGAATAATACGTCCGGCTCATTGACCGTGTTGTCGTTGTCTTTGATATAGTAGTAGCTCATCGGTGACAGATAGGCATCGGTGCGGTTGGTTTCATTGCTGATTTTAAAGTTGCCTTTCAGTCTCAGGCCGGAAATTAATTCCCAGTTGATTCCCAAATTATTGTAAAAATCAAGATTTTCACTGGTTGTGAAACTGCTGAGGTATTTAGCCTCATACACGGGGGATAGCTGAAAATCGTTAATACCGAGACTCATGTCTGACGGAGCGACATTTTGCAGGCTCAGGGTTCGGTAATATTTCCCGTTTTCATCTTTTTCCCGGTGATAGGGTAAAGCTTGGGTGTAATTACTGAAAGAACCGTAGGGAGATTCCTGGCTGGTTACGCGGCTGAAGTGTAAATCGTTGGTGATGTTCAGTTTTTTGTGTTGGTACAATAATTTGGTTCCGGCACTAAACTGATTGCGTTCCGAACCTTTCATCACTCCTTTGGTACCTCCTCCGCTCAGGTTGATTTGATAGCGCAGATTTCCAGTTTCTTTATTTTGTTTTTTTACGCTTCCTTCAATGAACAGGGAGTGATGATGTTGAAAAGAAACCTGCAAAGGTTTGGAGAGCCAGTAGGTATTTACTCCGGACATAATTTCTTTCCGGATGACATTGTATGAATTGAGTTTGTTTCCGGCATCTTCCCCTGGGACAGAGGCATCGAAAACTCCGGCCTGACGCTGAAATTCCAGTACTTCCTCAGCGTTCATCAGGTTGTAGGAGCTCAGGTCCGGTATTTGCAGGCTGCCGTTAAAAGTGTAGCTGATTTGTAATTTGCCGGTTTCCGGGTTTCTGCTTTCGATGACAATGACGCCGTTTGCTGCGCGTGAACCGTAGATGGCTGCGGCTGATGCGTCTTTGAGAATGGTGACGCTTGCGATGCGGTTCATGTCGAGGTCGTATACTTTTTCAACACTGATTTCGAAACCGTCGAGGATAAAAACCGGAAGGCTGGTAACCGTTTTCAGATTGCTTTCGGAGATTTCCGGAAAGCTGTTCTGGCCCCGGATTTCTATACGTTCTGGAATCCGGTTCGGGTCAGAACCGTATATTCCCCGTTCGTCAATCACTTTAAAGGAAGGGTCGAAAACTTTCAGGGCATCAAAAAAATGGGTGTTATTGATGTTTCTTAAATCATCTCCGTTAACGACAACGGCGGTTCCGGTAAAACTGTTTTTGGCTTTCGGATAGTAGCCGCTTGCAATGACGGTTTCCATTTCCAGGATTTCCGGTTCCAGTTTAATCTGTACGTTTGTTTTACCGTTGAGTTTTACTGTCAGGGATTTGTAACCGATAAAAGAAAACAAGAGTTCATCTTGTAAGGAGGTTACCCGGATGTTAAAATTTCCTTCTTCATCGCTGACGCTACCGACACTTTGAGCACCGAGCAGCCGGATGGTGGCCCCTGGAAGAGGCTGTCCTTTTTCGTCGTTCACAGAACCTGTGATTTTGATGTTCTGGGGTTTGCCGTGTGCGGCAGCAATGTCGTTGGCAACGGAAATGACAATGGTATTATTGATGATTTCAAAATCCAGTTCCAACGGGGTGAGTAATTGCCTCAAAGCTTCTTTCAGAGGTTGGTCGGAAATTGAGACGGAAATGTTTTTGTGAGTATTCACCTTTTCCTCGTTATAAAAGATTTTATATCCGGATTGCCGTTTAATTTCCTGAAGAACTTCCCGGAGAGATTGCTGACGGAAACGGAGTGTCAGGTTTTTCTGGGCCTGGGTTTCCAGATTTAACAGCAAACATCCGCACAGAATCAGAGAGAACAGAATTGTTTTCAGGTATCTGGCCGATTTTATACAGGGTTGTTTATTCATGTGTTATTGTTTGAGTTTGAATTTAGTTTACTGATAATCCGTTAGCCGGAATCGGTAAAGTATATTTTGTCGCCGGCATATCGAACTGTTTCCCGTCGTAGCGGATGAGTTGAGTATCATTCATGCGTTTGTGAAAAAAGAACAATTGTCCTTCTCCATAGAATTCGCGGTGGTATTCGGCCCGGATTTCTTCAGCCAGTCTGGCTTTTGTGAGGGTTCCGGTGTTTTTCAAATCTTTAATAAAGTCAATATCGCGATTGTTCTGCAATTCGATGACCCATTCTGCTGCCTCGTTTGTACGGTTGAGTTCGTTGAGAGCTTCTGCTGCAATCAGGGCTACTTCTCCCAGTTTTATAAACGGGATGCGTACGGGCAGTTCTTTGGTTTCACTGGTTGTCGATGTATAACCGGATAGTAACGATTCCCTGGAAAATTTCTCCGACAGGATAAAACGGTCTGTTGTGTTGGCTTTGAGTTGAAACCAGTCCCGGTACCGGGTGTCTTTGGCAGAGGGATAGATGATTTTAAAACTCTGACAGGTTTCAATCTGCCGCTCCCCGAACATGTTTTCGGCCACCTGAGTCAGGCCGGTCGGACCGGAAGCGATTCCGAAAATGTGTTCCCGGGAAAAACTTTTGTCGCTGTTGTATTTTCCTGGACCGAAATAATAAAAGACTTGGTAGGAAGGATTCATTTGCCGAATGTGATGAAAGGTTGTGTCGGCATAGTTGTATGCCTGCTGATATTCTTTTTTATACAGATAAATTCGTGCCAGTTCGGCAGTCACGGCGTAATAATTCATGTGGAATGTCCGGAGTTTCCGGGAGAGTTTGCCGGGTTGCTCGTCGCTATTGTTGTATGCGCTAAACAGAGGGTCGGTTTTATACAGAAGTTTTGCGGCGTGTTTCAAATCGCGGATGATGTATTCCAGTAACTCACCGGTAGAGAGGGCCGGTCCTGTTTCCGAACCGAAGGTTGTCATATAGGGCATACCCTTAAAGGAAGGAGCGACGGACGGGTGGGGATGAAACATCCGGAGGAGTTCGAAATGCAAGGCTCCCCTTAAGGCATAGAGTTCGCCGGTGATGATTTCCCGTTGACCGGTGAAATTAAAAACAATCTCTGTGGCAATGATGTGTTCCAAGGTTTTATTGCAGGCAGCAATGGCGTTGTACATATCCCGCCAGATATCGTGAATCATTTTTTGATTTTCAGGGGTGGAATAGTCGTAAGCTGTTAAAGACTTACTGATTTCATCGTCCGGAACGAAATTCTGTGCCATGAATTCCAGGGAAGAGACAGAGAGTTGTTCTCCATAAAGAGTGTTTTCCCGCAATTGGGTATATATGCCGGCCAGGGCGTTCAGGAAAGCAGTTTCGTCGGAAAAGAGTTGTTCTTCACCGATATTGCCTTGTGGCTGTGCGTCAAACCAGTCGTTGCAGGAACTTAATATCAGGACGAGGAATAAATATATGGATTTGTTCATAAGTAGTCGTTTAAAAAGTTGCTCTTAAAGATACGGTTATTGTCCGGGCGAAAGGATAAAGCAATCCCCGCTGGTAGTTGGCCGAACAGTAGTGAAACAGTTGATTTCCGGTGAGATAGATGCTGCATTGCTGCATGTGTAATTTAGCGGCAGTTTCGGGAGTAAATTCATATCCGGCCCGGACGGTTCCTAAACCTGTTTCGTTCCGTTTTTCAACAAAGAAATGTCCCTGCTTTATATCTGGTTGGCTGAGTATCCGCCGGTCCATGTTATAGGCCGGATTTCCCAATAATGTATTTGCTAATGTGGAATTGTAGATTTTTCCGCCTGTACTGTAATAAAAATGTGTGTTCAGATGCCATTGTTTATAAGAGAATTGAAAACCGAAAGTTCCTTTTAATTTAGGTGTGGTTGTTCCTGCTGCGATAACATTTTGCCAGGAATCCTCATAGTTACGGCTTTTTTTCTGATTGACAGATAGTGTTTTGTCTGCTGTATAAATCGGAACGATATATAGGGTATTGACAGACTCTCCCTGCCGGAGCAGAGTTGGGTATAAAATTTTATCGGATTGTTGTTTGCCGGCATTTTGGTTATAAAGGTTTGCAAAATAGGCGGGTACTGCTGTGATTTTATTCTGGTGGTGCACTCCGTTGGTAAAGACATTCAGGCGGAATCCGTCTTTCTGTCCGAGAATCTTTACGGATAAGGAATATTCGATGCCGTTGTTCCGGATGCGGCCGCCGTTGCCGGGCATATGGTCAAATCCGGTGGCTAAGGCTGCGGGGACAATTACCGGAAGATTGCGGGTGGTGTTGTCGTAATATTGGATTCCCAGTATTACTCCGTGGGTTTCTGCCTGTAAGGTGATATTTTTATTTTGTGTAGTGCTCCATTTTAGGGAAGGATTGTTCAGGGAGTTGATTTTTGCTCCGAGCAGATAATAATTGTATATGTATTCATTTCCGATATTATAACTGTAGGTCAGGGTATGGGCACTTGAGGTGAAACCGATATCACCGCTGCTGCCGATAGCTGCCTGCAATGTCAGCCGGTTAATGCTCCGTTTGTCTTTCAGAAATTTTTCCCGGTGTATATTCCATGCTACTGAACCTCCGTAAAAACCGGCCCGGCATTTTTCCGGTGCCAGTAGGGAGGATTTGTCTACCCGCATTTGGAGGCGGACTTCGTAGCGTTTATCGAAATTGTAACGGGCTGATAAGATTCCGCTTAACATCCGGTCGTGGTCTTCCTGTGCATCCGGTTTCTGTGAAGTATCGTAGGACGTGGCGAAGGAGATAAAGCTCATCCGGTCGATTGGAATACCTGTTCCGGCATATGTGTCGTAATCGTATTTTCCCTGAAAAACATTCAGACCGATGTTGGCTCCGAATTCCGAGCGTATATAAGATTGGTTATAAGAAAGATTGGCCTGTCCTTCGAGGGTGAGCCGGTTGTTGTGGGTGATTTCATATACTCCGGCATTTTTATTTTCGTTGGAGGATGATTTTGAAAATACATAGGATTCCGGTGAAAGGTAGAAATCATTTTGTGCATGGTCGCGTATAAAGATAAATCTGCCATTTAAGCGAAAGTGATTCAGAAAGGAATAGCCCGCCGTGAAATTGTTGTAAAGGTGTATGGACTCCTGTTTTGAAAAGGAGCTCAGGGAAGTTTCGAACAGTGGATTTGCCTGTTCGTTGAAACTGTTTTCTCCCAATGAGTTATACAGTAATCCTTCTGCGTCTTGTCCGGCAAAATAGGGATTTAGCATGCTATAATAGGAGAAACTGCCATAGGGAGATGCCTGGGCGTGGATTTTATCGATACTGATGCAGTTTGATAAGGTGAATGAGCGGTAGCGGTATTCCAGGTAAGCGTCGCCGCCGTAAATGTCCCGTTTGGATTTTTTCATAACACCTTTCGCTCCGGGTGCAGCCCGTAATGTGAATTTATAACGGATAAACTCGTCTCCTCCATAGACGTCGATTTTGTGCCGGTGGCTGAAAGCGGTTTGAAGCGGTACTTTCAGCCAGTTTGTGTTTATTCCTCCGGCTATTGCGTTTTCCCTTTCCCTAAGCCATTGTTGCAGTTGTTGTTGAGTTTCCGGTTCTTGTGACTGATATAGGCCATGTTCTTTTTCCAGTTCCAGTTTTTCTGTCGCATTCAGAAGATTCCAGCTACTGAGGTCTGCCCGTTTGAAAGAGCCGTCGAAACTGTAAGAAAGACGGATAGGACCGGAGGTCGGGCGGATGGTCCGGATTTCAATTGCTCCGTTGCTTCCCCGCAAACCGTATGTGGTTAATGTTGCTGCGTCTTTGCGGATGGCGAGTTCTGCTATTTCGTTGATGTTCAGGTCCCGGATTCTTCGGGCGTCGACTATAGCGTTGTCCAGGATAAATACAGGCTGTGCAGATTGTGAAGGCCAGTGGTGACTGCCTCTTAAATTTATACCGTCCGGAATATGATTGGGGTCAGAGCCGTATGACTCTTCGTCACTTTCTGAAAGTGAGGGCTCCAGTTGTTTTATGGCCTCCCAAAGATTGACAGGGTTTATTTGCCGGAGGTCTTCCCCGGAAAAAATTCTGTCGGCACTGACCTCCTGCCTGGACTGTTCATTTTGCTGAGCCTGAAGACTTTGTCCTGCCGACAGGACAAGAAAGAGAACGGCCAGGAAGAGCTGTATATATTGCGGATGATGAGTCCTGTTTGTGATTGTTTTTTTCATAAATTTTAGCGTGTCGGTTTTAATAATTTGTTGGTTTTGGTTGCTGGTTTAAACCAGGATTTTTGAACTTTTCAGAATCCGGAATATGTTGTCAATGTAGTTATTTTTATCGTGAGTTTTAATTTTTTTTGCGGGACGGGTTAAGTAGAGGTATTCTCCCATATTGTATAAAATTTGGATGCTGTTTAATTATTTTCGGAACAAATGTAATATAATTCGGGAGTAATTCTTCTTTTATAAAATAGGGAAATAATCATTGGTAATCACCGGATTCAGGCAGAGGTGATTTTTACTTGTGTTGTGTATTGCGAAAGGATTCCCGTTTTTAAGGTTAATTTTTATAAAAAAGTGGAGTAAAGTGGTGAAAAGTGGGAAATATTTCCTAATTTTACATCATCAATTCAGGTCTGTCTCTTATGAAATGTGTTGTATTGTAAAATATTGTTGAACAGATGGTTAGACAGATGGTTCGTATCGGGTGAATAAAAAATTGAGATGAATATGTCTTCTTTTATCGGGGATTATACTTGTAAGGCAGATAATAAATGTCGTGTTGTAGTACCGTCTTCTTTCCGGAAAGTGATGGCGGTGTCGCAACAGTCGCTATTTGTCCTGCGTAAAAATGTTTTCGAAAAATGTATTGACATGTATCCGATGGATGAGTGGGAAAAGATGATGACTGGCTTGAATGAGAGGTTGAATCGTTTTAATGCTAAGCATGTTGCTTTTTTGAGGGAGTTTTGCCGGGGGACACAAGAGGTGGAGATGGATGCTAACGGACGTATTCTTTTGCCCCGAAAAATGCTTGAAGAAGTTGGTATCCAAAAAGAAATGGTTTTGGCAGCTCAGGATGCTATGATACAAATATGGGATGCGGATACCTATGACAAGGTGGCGTTGTCTCCCGGAGAATTAGGCGAGTTGGCCGGAGAGATTTTGGGGAACGGATGATTTTTAAATTTAAAGGATAGGATTATGTCAGAATATCATATACCGGTGTTATTGGACGAGTCGGTTTCGGGATTGAATATACGGCCGGGAGGAGTGTATCTGGATCTGACATTCGGAGGAGGGGGACATTCCGGGGAAATACTCCGGCGGATGGATGCCGACAGTTGTCTGATAGGGTTTGACCAGGATGAGGATGCAATGGCTAATCTGCCTGAAGATAAGCGTTTTATTTTTGTCAACCATAATTTCAGATATTTGCATAATTTTGTGCGTTATTATGGGTATGAAGAGGTGGATGGAATATTGGCAGATTTAGGTGTTTCCTCTCATGAATTTGATGAAGCAGACAGAGGTTTTTCTTTTCGTTTTGATTCGGAGCTTGATATGCGGATGAATCAGAGGAGTAAGCTGACGGCTGCTGTAGTGCTTAATACTTATGAACCAGAGCAATTGGTTGCTGTTTTCAAAAATTACGGGGAAGTAGAAAATGCCCGTCGCCTTGCCGATTTGATTGTGAAGAGAAGGGGAAATTCGGAAATCAGGACTTCTGAGGATTTTATGCAGGTAATAGCTCCCTGTGTTCCGAAACTAAAGGAAAAAAAATATCTGGCAAAGGTTTATCAGGCATTGAGAATAGAGGTGAATGGAGAGCTGGAAGCGTTGAAGCAGATGATGCAGCAAGCCATGGTGGTGTTGAAACCCGGAGGCCGGTTGGTGGTGATTACTTATCATTCATTGGAGGACCGGATTGTGAAGAATTTCCTGAAATCAGGGAATGCGGAAGGGAAAATGGAGAAAGATTTATTGTTCGGACATGTCAATCATAATTTTGAATTGGTGAACCGTAAGGTAATAGTGCCTTCGGAGAAAGAGGTTGAACAGAATCCGAGAGCCCGTAGTGCAAAGTTAAGAATTGCTGAAAAAGTGAAATAGAGAGATACTATAACATTGATTTGAGGGTTATGGCTAATGAAGATTTTGATGCAGATGCAGCTACTGACACGCAAGAGCAGGAGAGACCGGGGGAATTCAGGACGGGTGCTTCTGTGAAAAGTGTACTGGAAGGTAGTCTGCTGGCAGAGAAGTTACGTCGGAACATTTGGTTTGTACTTTTTGCCACGTTGTTGGGAATCTTATACATCACTAACGGATACTCGACAGAGAAGCTTCATCGGGAGAAGATTGCTTTGGAGAAGGAGGTAAAGGACCTGAGATTTGAATCGATAACCAAAGCTGCCGATCTGATGTTTATCCGTAAACAATCCGAGGTTATTAAACGAATAAAAGCCGAAGGATTAAATTTAGAAGAAAGTAAAGAACCACCGGTAAAATTGTACAGGAAATAATATGGCAATACAGGATGACATAACATGGCGGACAGTAATTGTGTATGCTGTTATTGTTTTGTTTGGTTGTCTTATTGTGGGCAAAGCTGTGGTGGTCATGACGGTAGAAGGGAAAAAATGGAGGAGTAAAGCTGCGGCAAGCGAGCCTGCACGTCCTGTTGTTATTCCGCCTAACCGGGGGGATATTTGTGCGGATGACGGACGTATTTTAGCCACTTCCGTCCCTTTTTATGAGTTGCGTTTTGATCCGCTGGCCGTGAAGAATAAAATATTTCAGGAACAGATAGATAGTCTGGCTTACCGGCTTTCCGCTTTTTTCCGGGATGGTAGTAAAGAGTTTTATAAAAATAAGTTGGTCAGTGCGCGGAAAGGGAAACATCCGAATCGTTATTTGCTTTTGAACCGGGAAAAAGTCAATCATACAGAATTGAAATGTATCCGTGAATTTCCGATTTTCCGGTTGGGAAAAAATAAAGGAGGTTTTCAGGCGGTTGTTTATAATAAACGCATTCAGCCTCATAAGAATCTGGCTGTTCGTACCATAGGTTATTTGAATGAATCAAAAGACGGAGTATTGGAGGGACGGGTTGGGCTGGAAGCTGCTTTTGAGAGTGAATTGAAAGGTGAAAATGGTTGGGGGATAAAAAGGATGATGTCCGGTACGTGGATGGTGCTGACAGAAAAAGAACCTGTTGACGGACATGATGTTATTACTACCATTGATGTGGATTATCAGGATATTGTCCAGCATGCTCTGAAAAAACAGTTGGAAAAAAGTGAGGCTACTCATGGAACGGCTATTTTGATGGAAGTAAAGACCGGTGATATAAAAGCGATTGCTAATCTGGCCAGGGATAAGAATGGGGAATATGTAGAAAACCAGAATTTTGCTATTAATGGTGCAGGGGAGCCCGGTTCTGTCATAAAGGCTGCGTCAATGATTGCTTTATTGGAAGACGGGTATGTCACTCCGCAGGATACGATAGATTTAGGGACAACGGGGGTATACAAATTTTATGACCGTGAGATGAGGGAATCACATGGTGGATTGGGGAAAGTGACTGTTACTCAGATGTTGGAAAAGTCTGCTAACGGAATTTCCAGATTGGTATTTGAGCATTATAAGGAACATCCGGAGAAGTTTGTAAATCGCTGGTATGCGATGGGATTAGATAAAAAAGCGGGTATTTGTTTGCCGGGAGAGGCGGTTCCTTATATTAAATATCCGAAAGATAAAACCTGGACCGGGATTACCTTACCTTGGATGAGTATCGGGTATGAATTGAAAATTACGCCGTTGCAGCTTTTGGCATTTTACAATGCGATTGCAAATGACGGACAACGGATGCGTCCGCGTCTGGTGAAAGAAATCCGTAACCGGGGAGAAGTCATAAAGTCTTTTGAGCCGGAAGAAATTGGCGGGAGAATATGCAGCCGGAAAACGTTGAATGAAGTCAGGGAGATGTTGGAATGTGTTGTAAAGAACGGTACTGCCCGAAATATTTACACTTCGAAATACCGCATTGCCGGAAAGACAGGTACAGCCCGGCTGACAAACAATTCCGGGGGGTACGGAGGCGGTTGCTACCGGGCCAGTTTCGTCGGATATTTTCCGGCAGAACAGCCGTTGTATTCTTGTGTTATTGTTATTGATAATCCTTCCAACGGGTATTATGCGACTACTGTATCGGCTCCTGTATTTCGTGAGATAGCTGATAAAGTGTATTCTATGGCTTATGTTCAGCATGGAAAGTCTGAGTATGAAACCGACCGCTCTTTGCCGGTATGTAAAGACGGCTTAAAGCGTGATTTTATGACTGTTTTTAATGGCCTGAATATGAAATTGGATGGTTTATGTGATGTCCGGGAAACGGATTGGGTTATTACAGCAAGTAATGAAGCGGAAAATGTGGTGGTAAAACCCAGGCGTATTAATTATTCAGTTGTACCCAATGTCCGGGGGATGGGACTGAGGGATGCGTTGTATGTGTTGGAAAATTCCGGATTGAAGGTAGAGGCTTCGGGTACCGGGATGGTGCAAAAACAGTCTGTCCGGGCTGGAAGCGAAGTATCCCGGGGAACTTTTGTACAAATAGAGTTAAGATAAAATATATCATGTCGGATAGCAGGAAAATGAAATCATTAAAAGAATTATTGACCGGGGTAAACACGAAAAAAGTGTACGGAAACATTGAAGTCAATGTGGAAAGGGTACATTTTGATTCGCGTAAGATAGAGAAAGGAGATTTGTTTGTTGCTCAGCGTGGTGTCCATGCTGATGGCCATGCTTTTATAGAAAAAGCAGTGTCGATGGGGGCAGGGGTGATTGTTTGCGAAGAGTTGCCTGTTCATTTGGATGAAAATGTTACTTATGTTGTGGTGGCTGATTCTTCGTTTGCATTGGGGATGATTGCATCGAATTATTATGGAAATCCTTCCCGATTGCTGAAACTTGTGGGGGTGACCGGTACTAACGGAAAGACGACAACCGCAACATTGTTGTATGAATTGGCGCGTTTGGCCGGACATAAAGCGGGGTTATTGTCTACGGTTTGCAATTATATCGGTGAGGAGAAATTGCCGGCTACTCATACCACACCAGATGCTCTGGCCATTCATGCATATATCCGCCGGATGGCAGATGCCGGTTGTGAATATTGTTTTATGGAGGTGAGTTCACATGCTATTCATCAACAAAGAATTGCAGGTTTGGATTTTGACGGAGCGGTTTTTTCGAACATAACACACGATCATCTGGATTATCACAAGACTTTCAGGGCTTATATTGAAGCGAAAAAGGCATTTTTTGATGGTTTGCCTGTATGTGCTTTTGCACTGACAAATGCAGATGATAAAAACGGATTGGTCATGCTTCAGAATACAAAGGCACATAAGTTTACTTATTCATGCCGTACAATGGCTGATTTTAATTGTAAAATTGTTGAAAAGCAACTGGACGGAACATTACTGCAACTGGACGGAACAGAGGTCTGGACCAAATTTACCGGTGATTTTAATGCTTACAATATTCTTGCTGTATATGCGTCGGCTTGTTTGTTGGGGTTTGACAGAGATGACGTTCTGGGTTATATCAGTCGCCTGATTCCTGTTTCCGGACGTTTTGAAACGATTATTTCGCCTTCCGGAATTATGGCTGTTGTTGATTATGCCCATACACCGGATGCAGTGGAGAATGTGCTTTCCACAATCCGGGGACTGGTCCGGAAAAATAATATTGTCATTACGGTGGTCGGTGCCGGCGGAGACCGGGATAAGACAAAGCGGCCGGAAATGGCGGAGGCAGCCTGTCGTTACAGCGACCGGGTTATACTGACTTCTGACAATCCGCGTAGTGAGGAGCCGGAGGCTATTATCCGGGATATGTGGGCAGGTGTTCAGGCGGAGTATCAAAACAAGGTTTGTTCTATTACCGACCGTAGAGAGGCTATTCAAAAAGCGATTGCCATGGCTTCTTCCGGGGATATTATTTTGGTTGCAGGGAAAGGACATGAAGATTATCAGGAAATTAAAGGAGTGAAACATCATTTTGATGATAAGGAAGTGGTTCGCGAGTTTTTTGGTTTGTAATAAAAATAATTGAAATTGTATAGGCTATGTTTTTCCATTTATTTCAGTATTTAGAGGAGCTTAATTTTCCGGGTGCCGGAATTTTTCAATATATTACTTTCCGTTCGGCTTGTGCTATTATTTTATCTTTGGTCATAGCAACAGTCGGAGGAAAAAAGATTATCCGGATGTTGCAACGACAGCAAATCGGAGAAGAAATCCGGGATTTGGGATTGGCCGGACAGATGGAGAAAAAAGGAACTCCCACAATGGGGGGTGTCATTATTTTACTGGCAATTTTAGTACCTGTATTGTTGTTTGCCCGTCTGGATAATATTTATACCCAGTTGATGCTGATATCTACGGTATGGTTGGGAATTATCGGATTTGCAGATGATTATATCAAAGTTTTCCGCAAGCACAAGGAGGGATTAAAAGGCCGTTTTAAGGTAATTGGTCAGGTCGGTTTGGGATTAATTGTCGGTTTGACTCTTTATATGAGTGATGATGCCGTGATTCGTGAAAAAGCCGGATTGATGGATGTGGGGGTGACTACCAGTACGATTGATGAAGGTTTTTCACAGGAAGGGAGAATGCAGGTGCTGACGAAAGATATAAAATCGACTAAGACTACGATTCCGTTTTTTAAAGATAATGAATTCGATTATGCTTGGTTTACTTCGTGGGCAGGAAAGTATTCGGAAGGATTAGGTTGGATTTTATTTGTGATTATTACCATTTTTATCATTACAGCAGTGTCTAATGGAGCCAATCTTACGGATGGATTAGATGGTTTGGCAACGGGGACTTCGGCAATTATAGGAGCCACGCTGGGTATTTTGGCATACGTTTCGGGGAATATGGTTTATGCTGATTATCTGAATATAATGTATATTCCTCATTCCGGAGAATTGGTTGTGTATATATCGGCTTTTATCGGCGCAACCATAGGTTTTCTTTGGTATAATTCCTATCCGGCGCAAGTTTTTATGGGGGATACGGGAAGTCTAGCGTTGGGTGGAATTATTGCTGTTTTCGCCATTATTATTCATAAGGAGTTACTGATTCCTGCTTTGTGTGGCATATTTTTAATGGAAAATTTGTCGGTAGTGATGCAGGTGAGTTATTTTAAATATACTAAACAGAAATACGGAGAAGGCCAGCGTATATTTCTGATGGCACCTTTGCATCATCATTTTCAGAAGAAGGGAATTCCTGAACCGAAAATAGTAACCCGTTTTTGGATTATAGGGATTATTCTGGCGGTATTGACTATAGTGACACTGAAAATGAGATAAATAATTTTGTTTGATATGAAACTGGTTGTTTTAGGGGGGGGGGAAAGTGGCATCGGAGCTGCTTTGTTAGGAAAAAAATTAGGGTATGAGGTGTTTTTGTCGGATAAAGGTGATTTATCGGAAAACTATCGGGAGATATTGGTAAAGCAAGGATTGCAATTTGAAGAGGGGCAGCATACAGAAGAACGGATTTTTGCAGCAGATTTGGTTGTGAAAAGTCCCGGAATACCGGAAACTGTGCCGATGATTGTCAGATTGCGGGAACAAGGTATAGAGGTAATTTCTGAAATTGAGTTTGCCGGAAGACATACTGCCGCTAAATTTGTGTGTATTACTGGTAGCAATGGGAAAACGACAACGACTTTATTGGTTCATCACATATTCACCCATGCCGGAGTAGATGTCGGTTTGGCCGGAAATGTAGGCAAGAGTCTTGCGGCTCAGGTGGCGGAGGAAGCCTATCCGTTGTATGTGGTGGAACTGTCCAGTTTTCAGTTGGACGGAATGTTCCGTTTCCGTGCAGATATTGGAATTTTAACCAATATTACTCCGGACCATCTGGATCGTTATGGGCATAAATTTGAAAATTATATAGATTCGAAATTCCGGATATTGAATAATATGGGTCCGGAAGACTTGTTTATATACGGAGAGGACAGTGAGGCTGTGCGGCAAAAGCTGTCTGCATTGAAAGTTGTACCTGAAATGGCGGGGTTTACTTATGAGGAAAAAGAACAGAATAAAACAGCCGGAGCATGGATGGAAGGTGAGATGATTGTGGCCCGTTTGGGGGGACGAGAATTCCGGATTAACCGGAATGAGGTCAGTATAAAGGGGCGGCATAATGTTTATAATGCGATGGCTGCTATATTGGCTTGTATGCGGTGGGGGCTTAGTCCGGATGCCATTGCTTCCGGTTTGCGTACCTTTCCTCAGGTAGAGCATCGTTTGGAAACGGTACGGATAAAGGATGGAGTTACTTATGTCAATGATTCGAAGGCAACCAATGTGGATTCTGCCTGGTATGCGCTGGATAGTATGACCACACCGGTTGTATGGATTGCCGGGGGAACGGATAAGGGGAATGATTATAGTGTATTGTTTGAACTGGTTCGCCGGAAAGTGAAAGTGTTGATTTGTATGGGACTGGATAATAAAAAACTGGTAAGTAGCTTTTCGCCGTTTTGTAAAGTGGTGGATACAGATAATTTGTCTGATGCAATATCGGCAGCCCGGAAGTATGCGGTAAGCGGTGATACCGTATTGCTTTCGCCTTGTTGTGCCAGTTTTGATTTGTTTAAAAATTATGAAAACCGGGGCGAATTGTTTAAGGAAGCAGTGAGAAAATTATAGATTAACCGGAACGGCATGTTCAATTGGAAAGAAAAAATAACATTTAAGGGGGATAAGATTCTCTGGTATGTCATCATTATGCTGATGATTATTTCGGTGATGCTTATCTATTCGTCTACCGGACGGCTGGCTTACAATAAACAGGACGGGAATACGTCGTTTTATCTGATGAAACAGTTGGGGTTGATTGTGGGATGTTTCGGAGTGTTGTTTGTCATGCAGACTTTTTCGTGGCGTTGGTTGTACAGAAATACGGGATTGTTGCTGCTGATTGCTGCCGGTTTGCTGGTAGTGGCAGCGTTTGGTGGTGATAATATCAATGGAGCCGGCCGTTGGATAAAGGTCCCTTTTATTGGTATTACTTTTCAGCCTTCTGAGTTTGCTAAAATAGCCATAGTGATTTATACGGCCCGGTTATTGTCAGATTATCAGACTGAACGGTGGTGTGATGATGAAGCACTGAAAAAGTTCTGGATGCCGGCGATGGTAATCGGATTGATATTTTTGGATAATTTTTCAACTTCGGCTTTGATTACAGTGGTGTGTATGGTCATGTTTATGGTGGGGCGGTTGAGGTGGAAATTACTGGTTAAAACATCGGGTATTTTGATTGGGCTTTTAACGTTGGTGATTGTATTGGGAATCACCGTTCCGCAAGTGCAGGAATTTGGACGTATCGGCACAATTGTAGGGCGGTTGACGGCTTTTGTTGTAAAGGATGACGATAAGGCAAAAGGGGGCGACGGGGAGAAGAGGGATTATCATATGCAATCGGAACATGCCTGTATGGCTATTGCCCAGGGAGGGTTGCTCGGATGTGGTCCGGGAAACAGTATTCAGCGTAATATGCTTCCGCATGCTTATTCGGACTTTATTTATGCAATTATTATAGAAGAGTATGGTTTGGGAGGCGGGATTTTTGTGCTTTTGTTGTATGCTGTTATTTTATTCCGGGCGGGAGTAATCGGAAGAAAAAGCATGAAATCCGGGTATTTGAATCCCCGTGGAGTTCCTGAGGTTTTTCCGACCTTGATGGTGGTGGGGCTTGGATTATCGGTAGTACTTCAGGCATTATTTCACATGGGGGTGAACGTCGGGGCTTTGCCTGTTACCGGGCAAACTTTGCCTATGGTGAGTTTAGGAGGGACCTCGATGTGGTTTACAAGTGCTACTTTGGGAATCATACTGGGTGTGGCGTATTCCTTTTCTGCGGAAGGACAGGCAAAACAACAGCGGACGGAGGACAGTAAGTTTGCCGGAAAGCGGAATGGGAGGTCTTACGAACCGACAGAGGAAGTTTTGGATGAATTGGAGAATGGGGAGTTGGCCGGGGGGGCTGCCAGTTCTTTTTATCCGGGAAGAAGGCGGCGCAGACAACAGGTTCCGGCAGAGGAAGAAATAGATATTATTGGTGAAAACGGGCTTTCGGATATAGAGGAACAGTTGGAAAGTGAAGAAAGAGAAGCTTTAAAAGAACTGAGGCGGAGAGGCAGGAGGATGGGAATGGAGTAAGATTGATTTTCAGAAATAAAAAAACGCTTTGAGTTTATCCATGGATAATTTTGTAATTTTGAGATATGAAACGAGTGATTGTTAGCGGAGGCGGTACAGGTGGGCATATTTTTCCGGCTTTATCTATAGCCAATGCCTTGAAACGTCTGGAACCGGATATCGAAATTTTGTTTGTAGGTGCTGAAGGGAAAATGGAGATGGAAAAAGTTCCGGAAGCCGGTTATCGTATTGAAGGTTTGCCGGTCAGGGGATTGCAGCGGCGTTTGACGCTTGAGAATATAAAAGTATTGATTAATCTTTGGAAGAGTTTGCGGAAAGCCAGAAAGATAGTCCGGGAATTTAAGCCTGATGCAGTTGTTGGTGTGGGGGGATATGCCAGCGGACCAATCGGACGTGTTGCTGTAAAGTGTGGAATACCTCTGATTTTGCAGGAGCAAAATTCTTATGCCGGTGTTACCAATAAATTGCTTGCCCGGAAAGCATGCTGTATTTGTGTCGCATACGACGGCATGGAACGTTTTTTTGATAAACAAAAATTGGTATTTACGGGTAATCCGGTAAGAAAAGACTTATTAAAAGCCAAGGAGGCCAGAGAGGAGGGGATTGCTTATTATGGTCTGGAACCCGGAAAAAAAACGGTATTGGTTACCGGAGGAAGCCTGGGAGCCGGCACTATAAATAAGGCTGTGAGAAAGAATATCGGAAAAATCGCCGGTTGGAAAGAGGTGCAGGTGATATGGCAGTGTGGCAGTTATTATTACGAAAATCTGAACCGGGAACTGGAAGGCAAGTTACCTGAAAATATACGGTTAACGGCATTTCTGAAAAGGATGGACCTGGCTTATGCTTGTGCAGACGTGGTTGTTGCCCGTGCAGGAGCAGGTACAATATCAGAACTTTGTTTGCTGGAGAAGGCTGTCATTCTGATACCTTCCCCAAATGTAGCCGAAGACCATCAGACTAAAAATGCGATGGCCTTGGTGAACAAGGGTGCTGCCGTTATGCTGAGGGATGCCGATGCGGAAATGGAATTCGGACAAGTGCTGGAGCATGTATTGCAGGATGCTGAATGTTGCGGAGATTTACGGAAAAATATTGCAGCATTGGCTATTCCGGAATCGGATGAGAAAATTGCGAAGGAAATACTGAATGTGATTAACAGACGTTGAATGATGAAAATGATACCAGATACGATTGAAAATATCTATTTCCTTGGCATTGGGGGGATTGGAATGAGTGCTTTAGCCAGATATTTTAAAGTGAAAGGTTTCCGGGTTGCCGGTTATGACCGCACATTGTCTCCTCTGACTCAAAAGATGCAGTCGGAAGAAGGGTTCCGGATTAATTATCGGGATGAAGAGGAGGAAATAGGGACGGAATTTCGTTGTCCGGAGACGACATTGGTGGTTTATACGCCGGCCATTCCGGCTGATAGCAGACAATTGAATTTTTTCAAAAATCGTGGGTTTGCTTTACATAAACGGGCAGAAGTCCTGGGGATGATTTCGCGGCAGGGGAAAGCGATATGTGTGGCTGGTACGCATGGAAAAACGACGGTTTCGACGATGACCGCTTTTTTGTTGCATCATTCTGCAATAGGATGTAATGCTTTTTTAGGAGGGATTTCGGTAAATTTCGGAACTAATTTGTTGTTAAATCCGGAATCGCCTTATATTGTAATAGAAGCAGATGAATTTGACCGTTCGTTTCTGCATCTGACACCTGCTTTGGCTGTTATTACTTCTATGGACGAGGACCATTTGGATATTTATCAGAATAAAGCGAATCTGACAGAAGCATTTGAAGAGTTTGCCGGGAAAGTGGTGGAAGGCGGATTGTTGTTTTTAAAGAAAGGTTTGTCATTGGTGAAGTCTGCTGTCACCGGTTATTATGGTGTAGAGACTGAGGCCGATTGTTATGCTGATTGTTTGAGGGTAGAGAACGGATGTTATGCTTTTGATTATCATGGCAGAGGTGTCGTGATAGAGAATCTGGTTTGCGGGATTCCCGGACGTCTGAATGTTGAGAATGCAACGGCTGCTATTACGCTGGCTTTGGAAGCGGGAGTCTCTCCGGAAGAAATTCGCAGGGCTTTGCCTGAATTCAGGGGAGTGGCCCGTCGTTTTAATGTCCATGTAAATGACGGGAAAAGAATTTATATAGATGATTATGCCCATCATCCCCGTGAGATAGAAGCGACTTTGAGGTCCATCCGTGAGATATGGCCCGAACGGTCCCTAACAGTTGTATTTCAGCCGCATTTATATACCAGAACCAGGGATTTTTATCCCGGTTTTGCAAAAAGCCTGAGTTTGGCTGACGAGGTGATTTTATTGGATATTTATCCTGCCCGCGAATTGCCTCTTCCGGGTATAGATTCGGAGCTTATCCGGGAACGTTTGACGGTGTCCGGACGTATTTTGAGCAAAGAGGCCCTGATGGAGTACATCGGCTGCGATTTCCGGCAAGGGATTTTGGTCACGATGGGGGCCGGCGATATAGACCGGTTGGTTCATTCAATCAAAACACAATTGCTTATCGGTAAATGAAAAGAGCATTACCTTACATATTATCTGTCAGTTTATTTGTATACCTGATAATTGTGCTTACCTTTGTATCGGCAAAGTTGGGAGAGGTGAAATGTAAGGGAGTTCAGGTTGTCGTTGACGATACCGGAGAGAATGCGTTTATTGATGAGGATGATGTCTTGCAATTGATTAAACGTAATTATGGAGAACTGAAAAACGTAAATGTTGTCGACATTGACAAAGACAGTATGGAATGCGTTTTAGTCAGAAATTCGGTCATAAAGTCGGCTCAGGTTTACTACAGTTTAGATGGTTATTTCCATGTAGAAATCACACAACGGAAGCCTGTTTTAAGAGTTATGTCAGGCGAAGGATATTATGTGGATGAAGATGGAAAAGTGATGCCATTATCGGGAAAATATACATCACGTGTGGTGGTGGCTACCGGAAACATATCCAGGAATTTTGCTTGTAACGGATTGTATCCTTTTGTGATGGGTTTAAAGAACGATGGGTTTTGGGATGCCCTGATTGAACAAATCGTTGTTGCAAACGGGAATGAAGTGATTCTTATCCCTAAAGTGGGAAATTTTCGGATTGTTGTCGGGGAATTGGAAAATGTAGAGAAAAAAATGGAAAATTTACGTTTATTTCTTCAGGAAGGTATCGCTTTGAAAGGATGGAACGTATATAAAGAAATTAATTTGAAATTTGAAAACCAGATTGTTTGTATAAAACGATAGTTTGAATTTCAGAGTTGTGATGATTGTCGGTAGTATAAAGCCGGTAAATCGTATTAATTTTAAAGAAGAAGGTTATTTAATAGGCTAAGTTTATGGGTTTAACTGCATCTTTAGATATCGGATCCGAAAAAATGGTTATGGCATTGGGTTCTGAGGAACGTGATGTTGTTCGTTTAACGGGGATTAAAATCCTGGCTTCGCAGGGAATGGAACGGGGAGTTGTGAGAGATTGGGAGAAAGTGAAAACTTGCGTAAACAGTCTGATGACAGAATTACTGAAGGACAGAGAGGTGGAGGTCATGAATGTTTGTTTGTCCGGAGAGGTTTTGTATATGGGAGAGTACCGGGTGAAAGTAAATCTGCAGAAGAGAGTGGTGGAGCCGGGAGATTTGATTCGGGCCGGGCAGCGTTGCCGTGAGATTGCAGGAAATGGAAGGGAAGAGGAATTGGTTGATATGATACCTGTGGCTTATGCCGTGGACCGGGGCGAACTGGTAGCCGACCCGCTGGGGCGGACGGGACGTGAACTGGAGGTTACTTATCAGGTGTATAAAGCAGATGCCGGTTATTTGTCGCAGATGCTCCGTTTATTTGATGGCCGGGGAATAGGTGAAGTTTGCTTTTATCCTGCGGTTCGGGCATACGGAGAGGCTCTGGATGCAGCCCGTGCCGGCAATATGGCTTTGATTGATCTGGGAGCAATGGGAATTAATGTGGTACTTTTCCGGGACGGACTTTTGGAATATGAAGCCCGTTTACCTTTGGGGGTCCGAACAATAGATTCTGATATTATGCTTGCTTTCGGAGTAAATGCAAGTCAGGCACGGAAATTGAAACATGAATACGGACAGGCTGTACGGTCGGCCTGTAAAAATAAGAAAATACAGATTCCTGATACGAATCTTACGCTGGAAAGCCGGGATTTGGCAACGGTGGTACAGAGTCGCGCTGAAGAATTGCTGGAAGGGGCGGTTTATTTGCTACAGACCTGGGGGTACGACCGTCCGGAAGATAAGATTGTGTTGACGGGCGGAGGGAGTCGTCTTGAAGGTATAGATACTCTGCTTTGCCGTTTGTCCGGGCATTCTGTAGAAAGGGCTGTTGTCCGCCGGATTCAGACGTCCCGCGAAGAAGTTTTGCGGACTCCGGAATATATGGTGGCATTGGGATTGTTGAGGTGTAGTGATTCGGAAAACGGGGAAGAGCGTCCGGGGATTGGCAAAAAACTGGCTGCCGGATTAAAAGGTATTTTTGGAATTTAGCCCATATCTTTGTTTTATACTTTATATCTTGATTAAGTTATGGAAATAGAAGACGACCTGATAGCATTGAAGTTGCCGGAACAACAACAAGAGGAGTCTATCATAAAAGTGATAGGAGTCGGGGGAGGCGGAAGCAATGCTGTGAATCATATGTTTAACCAGGGAATTCATGGTGTGGAGTTTGTTGTTTGCAATACGGATATTCAGGCTTTGAGGCAAAGCCGGGTAAAAAACCGGATTCAATTGGGGAAGGAACTGACGGAGGGAAGGGGGGCCGGATGTTTGCCTGAACGGGGCCGGTTGTCTGCTATAGAAAGTATGGATTTTATCAAGACCATTCTCCAGCGGAATACCCGGATGGTTTTTATTACTGCCGGCATGGGGGGAGGAACCGGTACCGGAGCTGCACCGGAAATTGCCCGGCAAGCCAGGGAGCTGGGAATATTGACTATTGGAATTGTTACGGTGCCGTTTGGTTTTGAAGGAAAACGGAAGATAGAGCAGGCTATGGAGGGAATTGATGAGTTGGAGCAGTATGTGGATGCTTTGTTAATCATTGCCAATGAGAAATTGAGGGAAATATACGGAGATTTGAAATTGTCGGAGGCTTTTGCAATGGCTGATAATGTTTTGACTATAGCAGCCAAGAGTATTGCCGAAATCATTACAGTAAAAGGTTATGTAAATGTAGATTTTGCTGATGTTGAGAGTGTCATGCGGGATAGTGGTGTTGCTCTGATGGGGGCTTCGGAGGCAGAGGGAGAAGAGAGGGCTAAGGATGCTTTGACGAATGCATTGATTTCTCCTTTGCTGAATAGTAATGATATTCGCGGAGCCTCGAATATTTTATTGAATATGCTTTATGGTAATCAGGAAGTTACCATGGATGAGATTAGTCTGATTACCGACAGTATACGGGAAAAGGTGGGACGGAACGTAAATGTGATATGGGGAACCGGAAAAGATGAAACTTTGGGTGATAAATTACGTGTTGCAGTAATAGCTACCGGTTTTAACACAAATCACAAACAGGCAGGGCCTGTGGATGAGTGTACGGAAGCGGGCAATGCTCCTGTCCGGAAACCTTATTTTAAAGTGGAAGCTTTGCCAGATGATCTGGAAATGAAGATGGTGGATCCTGCAGAACTGGAAGAGGAAGCCCGGCAGCGGCGTTTGCGTCAGGACGAAGAACGCCGCAAAAGACAGAAAAAAGAGCGTCATACAGACCATGCAGAGAGCGGGCGTGGAGGAATAAATGATTTGCCGGATACCAATAGCTGGCTGAAGCGAAAGATCGGAACACTTTTTAGCGATGAGGAATAAAGTAATGTAAATTAGAAGAAGACTATGGTTGACGGATTTATAAATTTCAATCTGAATGAGAAAACTCCTACTATTATCAAAGTAATCGGAGTTGGCGGAGGAGGTGGAAATGCTGTGGAATATATGTATGATAAAGGAATCTGTGACGTAGATTTTGTGGTTTGTAATACAGATTATCAGGCATTGAAAAATAGTCCTATACCCAATAAAATACAATTAGGAAAAGAATTGACAGGCGGGCATGGAGCCGGAAATAGTCCGGAGCGCGGGGAAAAATCGGCTCAGGAGAGCCTTGGCGATATTGAGACCTTGTTGAAGAAAAATACAAAGATGGCTTTTATTACGGCTGCAATGGGAGGAGGAACCGGTACGGGTGCAGCTCCGGTAATCGCCAAGTTGTCAAAAGATATGGGTATTCTGACGGTTGGAATTGTATCTATTCCGGCCCGTTTTGAGGGACCGAAACGAATAGACCAAGCCAGAGAAGGGTTGATTCGTCTGAAAGACCATGTAGATTGTCTGATTGTTATTGATAATGAAAAGATTAAGGCTATTTATGGCCCTCAGCCTATTTCTGCTGCTTTTGATAAGGCTAATGATGTATTGAATATTGCAGCTAAGGGAATAGCAGAGATTATTACTTTGCCCGGATATATAAATGTTGATTTTGAGGATGTTAAGACAGTGATGACCAATAGCGGGGTTGCTATCATGGGAGCTGCGAAAGCTTCCGGTGAGGACCGGGCTATCCGGGCTATCACTGAGGCTTTGGAAAGTCCGTTACTGAATAATAATGATATATTGGGAGCAAAGAATATATTGTTGAACATCACTTCCGGAACAGATGAAGTGACTATGGATGAAATGTCCCAAATTACCTCGCATATTATACGCAAAGTGGGGAATAATGCGGCTGTTATCTGGGGAGTGGGGACGGATTTGAATTTGGGTGATGCTGTTTCAGTGACGATTATTGCAACTGGTTTTCCGGCTGATGTGCTTGAATTGAACGGTGTGCAGCCGGAAAGCAGACTTGGAGAGGTTGCACCGATTAAGGATGCGGTTTTAAAGCCGGGTTTGTCTGCTGTCCGTATCCGGGAATTGGAGACAACACCTGCATTTGAACGGAGGGATTTGAAAGTCAATTAGGGGTAGCGGAGTTTAAGATGGAGATAAAGCCGGAAAAGATTTATTAGAATAGAGAGGGCGGTGTGCGCCCATGAATAGTAATGCAACCAGTGGTTGCGCGTAAAGCAGTTGAGGCTGCATAAAAAAACGAATGGAAAAATTTACAGAATTAGGTTTAAAGGGAGAAATCCTGAAAGGTATTCAAGATTTGGGTTTTGAGGTCCCGAGTCCTGTACAGGAAAAAGTAATTCCCGTTATTTTAGGGGAAGAAAATGATTTGGTTGTTTTAGCCCAGACAGGAACGGGGAAAACCGCTGCTTTTGGTTTGCCGTTGTTACAAAAATTGGATATTTCCCGGAATGAGATTCAGGTGTTGGTATTGAGTCCGACCCGTGAATTGTGTGTGCAGATAGGGAAGGATTTGCAGAATTATTCTAAATATTGTCCGGATATAAAAGTGGCTTGTGTATATGGAGGGGCTGAAATCCGGAAACAAATCCGGGAATTGGAAAAAGGAGTTCATGTACTGGTGGCTACTCCTGGCCGTCTTTGCGATTTAATTAAACGTTGTGCTGTAGATATTGACAATGTTCAGTCTGTTGTCCTGGATGAAGCCGATGAAATGCTGAATATGGGTTTCAAAGAAGATTTGAATTTTATTTTGGATGAAACTCCGGAAACGAGGAATACTTATCTGTTTTCAGCAACAATGCCCCGCGAGGTTGAGCGTATTGCCAGAAATTATTTGCATGACGCCAAGGAAATATCTACCGGGAAAAAAAATCAGGGAGCTGATACGGTGAGCCATGAATATTATATGGTAAAGGCTAAGGATTGTTATGAGACTTTGCACCGGATTATTGATTGTGCACCGGATATGTATGCGATTATTTTTGTCCGGACAAAGGTAGATGCCCGTGAAATTGTAAAAAAATTGCAGAAAGATGGTATTGATTGTGATGCTTTGCACGGGGATTTAAGTCAGGGACAACGGGATGAGGTGATGGAGCGTTTCCGTGCCAAACGATTGAAGGTATTGGTGGCTACGGATGTGGCAGCCCGAGGGTTGGATGTGGATAATCTTACGCATGTAATCAACTATAATTTACCGGAGGATGTAGAGAGTTATACGCACCGGAGCGGACGTACCGGACGTGCCGGAAGAGAGGGGATATCCGTGGCAATTATTCACTCTAAGGAGAAGAGTAAATTGCGTCGTATTGAGAATATTATCAAAAAGAAATTTCAATACCGTGAGGTTCCCGGAGGGGAAGAAGTTTGCCGGGCTCAGTTGTTGTTTTATGCAGATAAAATAATGGCGGCTGAGCCGAAAGAAACGATGGACAGGTATCAGCAGGAATTATTTGAAAAATTTGAAGTATTGTCCAAAGAGGAGCTAATCCAAAAGTTGGTTTCGTTTGAGTTTGGCAAATTGCTGAAAAAATATGCATCTGTGGAAGATTTGAATCTTTCAGAAGCAGAACGTCATGAAAGTCGGGGCCGTGAAAGTCGCCGGGGCGACCGCCGGAATGAAGAGGTAAATAACGAGTTTACAACATTTAGTGTAAATGTCGGCCGGGAAGATGGTTTTACTCCCCGTGACCTGATGTCCATAGTTAATGCCAATTCTCCCCGAAAGGGATTGCAGATTGGAAGTATTCGTATTTTTGAAAATAATACGAAGTTTGAGGTGGATATCCGGGGAATAAATGGATTTACGTCTTGTTTCCGGAATGTTAGTTTTAACGGTTTACCATTTACTTTGACAGAAGTAAAAGAGCGTTTTTCCCGGGAACGCAGCAATGGCCGTGAATGGGGGCGTGAGTCTGGCGGAGGACGTAAAAAGTCGGCTGCAAGCAGTAAATGGCGGTCTGAAAAACGACGGAACGAGGGGAGTACCCGTGGTCGTTTTGGTGAGAAGAAAAGGGGCATAGAAAGTGGTGGAAAACGTTTCCGAAAGAAGTGAATATAACTAAACAGAAGAGGTTGTCTGAAAGTTTCAAAACCAGCGTGAAGTTCCGGACTGATGTTGCTTCTATGTGTAAACTGGGGTTTGATATAAGCCTGAAAGGTATGAGTGCCGATGAGCTGTTGTCAATTTTAAAAGATTAAAACCGGTAGTACTGGATGGTGATCAGTATCGTTTGGTTTCACTTTATGAAGGAAATCATATGGCTGTTATGTATGTTGATAAAAACAAGCAAAAGCAGTTCTTTATACCTATGATATTTATCCTCGTTATCAGGAAAAATTGTTTCCGGTGAAATTACATGGACTTCATCCTGCGAAAATGTATAAAGTTGAAGAAATCAATTTGATGCCGGGACGAAAGTCAGATTTAAAAGTACAAGGAAGAGTTTTTCCGGTGATTATCTGATGAAAGTGGGGTTAAATGCTTTCACCCCGGGTCAGGCAAAAAGCCGGATGATTGAAATTACCGAACAATAAAATTGTATGGATTCCAGGATTTTCGGTTTGTTTCAATTCATTTTTGTTTAATATTTAAAATCTGCCGGATTCCGATTAACCAAAATCCGGCAGATTTTTTAATAATGTTGTTATACATCCGGAAAGTGTTTTGCGATGTTTAATCTATTGCCTGAACACTGACGGCGTCTATATAAATTCCCTGACCGGAAACCGGGTCATTGTAGTTTCTGATTTCTATCCGGAGTTTATTTGCATCCGAAGGGGCTCTGAAAATCTTGTTTTCATAGAAATTTATATATCCGTTGGTTTTGCCTTCATAAACTGAAGATTGCAATTGGTTTGAGGACAGAGAAGTACTGCCTTTGCGCCAGGTGCTGTAACATTTCCATCGGGCGTCGGAATGGGGTGCATTAATATATAAGTGAAGTTGGTAACATTTGCCGCCAACAATCGGAATATCTTGATAAATGTAAGTCTTGCCTTCTATGAGTACTGCTTTATTGCCTTCTTGTACGGGAGAAGTGACGGAAATGGCTGTTCTGGGGTACTCTTTAGCGGCTGCATCCAGAATCCAGTATGCTGGTATGTTTTCAAAAAATTTTTCTTCGAAACTTCCGTTGAGGACTAATTCTGTTCCGTTTCCGGTTCCTGTACATGCTTTTTCCGGCGGGTCTATTTTCCAATCCTCTTCCCGGTTGACCGGTGTTTCCCATTCTACTAACCGGTTTGTAAAGTTCACTTGATATGGGGTGGCTGCTTCCTGGAAAACGGCTTTAATTTCTGTGATTTGGTTTGCCTGAATCGATTCAATGGGATGTTCCGGGGTAATGAAAACCAAGGAATTTGAAAAAAGAGTCAGAATTGCTTGGTCATTTCCCTGAGGAGGAAATACCAGTAGGTCGGTTTCTGAGACTCCGTTTTCCGGTATTGTAATGTTTTTGGTGACAGTGTAATTGCCTGAGTATTCTCCGGAAAGATTCATTTGTTTTGGAATATTGGAAAGATTTATTTGCAAATCAGTCATCCATTCTGGGATGTTTTCAATCCGGACTCTGAGCATGCCTACTTTGCGGTTCAAATCGAAAATAACAGGTACTTCATTTGTTTCGTTAACAGAGAACTCTTGAGTACCCAGCAGATGATCTTTGGCTTCATTGTGACTTTTGGAATTTTTTTGGGCTTTCAGAAAAATCTTTTCAGGGGGCAGATTTTCTTCAAAAATCCAGGAATCTTCTTCTTCTCCTCCTGTCAGGCAGTATCCGGTATAATTACCCGGCAGCAATTTGAGAAACATTTGGTTAGGGTTGTTTGGGTCAGGATTTGTGCTAAAACGGGAGAATTTTGCATTTTCTTTGTTAAAAATCAAAAATTGATAAGTTGTTGGAAAAGGAGTGATGCCTGAGAGGCTTCGGGTACGTACATACATGGGCACATCCTGACGGTCTCCGTCTGACGGCCACGGTTCCATGGAATGATGGCATGCGGTCAGCGTGAATACAACCAGCAATATCATAAAATGTTTCATGATAGAGTAATTTTTGGTAAGCAAGGAATTCAAGAAACATTCCTCCACAGGGAATGTCTGGTACATACAACTTATTTAAGAATAGTATAAAATTATAAAAAAGGAGAAAGGCAGGCAAGAGATTATAAAAAAAATATTTGTCAAAAGTAAATTTTTGCCGGAAGGATGTGCGGTCTCTGGCAGGAAGAAGCTCCAAGGTTGTAAATACCTTTATTTGGTGATAAAGTCAGGTTGTAATAGTGAAAATAGTTTGCTTAGTTTCGTTTTTTTAATTTATATTTGAAAGCAAATTGTTAATATCTGCTCCACTGATTTTATGACAATAGACTAGTAAAAGATGAGCAATTATCATATTGTGGCTTTTTACAGGGAAAGTGAAACAGAAGTTTCAAAACACGCTGAGGTTATCAGCCGGCTGTTTCACTTGCAATTGAGGTATGAAACGGTTCCCCGGTTGCCTGAAACTATTGCTGCTCTGGTGGGAACAGATACGGTTCTTTGTTTATTGGACCGTACTGTTTTCAGATTCAGGCGGCTGATGAAATATGTATATGCTTTGAACAGACCGGTTATTGTAGTACATCCGGAAGATTCAACCGAAGTCTACAACCATTTGAAAGTTCCTGTCGGATATTTACAGGAAAATAAGGAAAAAGTAGTCTGGGCTAATTTTTTTCAGCGTAATAATCCCGAAAGCAAAATTGAGTTGGTAGTTCCGCAGGAAAAGGATGAAGACATAGCCTCTATGGTCCGGAATAATGTGGCTTTTATTGAACAGATTTTGCAAAATTCGAAGGCTTCCTATTCGAAAAGTTATGCAAAAGGCAGTTTTGAGAAAAATCTGAAAGAATTATTCCGGGGAAGTGACGACTGTATTCTTTTTATCATGCGGCCTTTCCGGATTTTTTCTTTTTACCTGCCTTTTAATATACGTCTTTTCCGGAAATATGCGCACACTCCGACGATGATTATTCCGAGGGATGATGCACTTTATATTCCTTGTCATTAACGGAATTATATACTTAGTCCGATGGAAAAGATGAGTTCTGTAAACATTTTATGGTTTTGAGTTTCGTAGCCGGTACGGACCCCCAGATGAATGGGATAGGTAAGCTGAAAAAAGTGAGTATCTGTAGTAAGTTCTATGCCATAAGACGAGTAGTTGCAAGTCTTGATTTTATTCCGGCTGGTTCCTAAATCGTAGAAAAGGCAACCTTCCAGATTTTTAAAATAGAGCACAGAGCCCAGTGAGCGGTCCGGGTAACAAACCGGAAGCCGGTAGGAACATCGTAGTGTTGCAATTTCATAGCCATATAAGCTGATTCCCCGCGGGGATAATATTTTGTTGCCGTAGTTCCGTGTTTGTCCGGACATATGTTGGAATCCGTTATATATGTTTAGAGAGTGGTTAGTCTGGATACCGGGAAAATAGAATCTGCTTTCATACCACCATTGGTATCCCAGGTCGAGTCCGTTACGCAGTGCATCGGTGTAGCCGAGAGACAATATTTGTCCCCACCGGGGGTTCGTTTCTTGTTCTGTCATACGTGTTTGATTGCTAAAGGTCAGACCATATTCTAAAAGTTGGTAAAATTTGGCTGACTGGTGGATGCGATAGTCTTGTTTATTGGCGGGATAGCCCCATAACTGATTGTCAACGATGCGGAAAGCATACAGTTTGTCCGGGCGTTGGCGATGAAGGGATTCTATTTTATAGCGGAAGTAAGGATATATATAGCGGTTGTATTGTTTTCGGGAAATGTTGAAAGGAAATCGGACACTGAGTTCTGCTTGCGACCGTCGGGCCTTATTATGGATGTATAGTGGTCGGAGGGAGTCTGTATTCAGGTGTGTAGCCATGGCCGTAGTGTAATAGTCGTCCCTGCCGCTTTTCAGATTCAGACCGAAAACCGGCCATAAACCGCTGTAAGTGGCATTCAATAACCAGGCTCCGTGGTCGTAGCCGGAGTTCAGAATATAGCCGGCTGTGAAGGACAGAGAACTTAATTTATTCTGGGAGTATATAACGGCACCCAAATCAACGTCCATTCCATTCAAATCTATGTACAGAGGAGCCCAACTGTGAATGTTGAGCAGGTGTGTGAATTTGTTATATTTCCTGGTGGGGTAAATGGAATCGCTACTCAGGGATAATTGCCAGTTTTCCTGGTGTTTCATGCTGTCTGCCAAGCGAAAATCAGTATATTTTACCGGCCGGCTATGTAGGTGTTCGTGTTTCACTTGTCCGGGTTTGTAGCCGTCGGCAGTGTAAAAAGAAAAATAAAGTTGCCCGTTGGCAGGGTCGTAAAAAGGAAACCGTATTCCGTAACGGCTTTCCAGAATTTGGGTGATTTTTTCTTGGTTGAGCTGGTAAAAAGCATTGTTTCCATTGTAAGATGCCCTGTAAATGACACAACTGTCACAAATTACCGGGTTGTCTGTTTCATAATAAATGTTTTCTGTCAGTTGTTGCCGGGTTTGTGTTGCCGGTTCGATACTTTCCAGGTGTAATCCTGCCGGAGACTGCACTACTGTAATGATTTTTCCGTTTGTGTATGAAGGGTGTATAAAAAGTTCGTTATCATTTCCTTGCAGACGCCAGATTTCGTGCTTTAAGGTGGAGTCGGTGAGTACAAGAAAAGCTTGGTTCCGGTTGTTTATTTCAACAAATCCCCATCCTTTGTCTGTTTTAAATGGGGCAAACTGGTTTGTATTTCCCCGGTGGCGTTTGTATTTTCCGGAGGTCAGGTTATAAGTGCTTAAACGCATCCGTCCTCCTTGTTCCCATCTGACGTGCGGGTAATATTCACTCCAGACAATCTGATTGTGGTTGTATGCAAATTTGTAATCGTCCGGAATTCCTGTCCGTGTGAGTATTTTTTCTGAATTTTCCCGGAGCAGTACAAAGGCCCCTGTTTCCTGTAATCCTTGTTTATAAGCAATCAGGGAATTAGTAGAGACCGGGGTCGGATAGTAATAATTCGTGTAAAATTTATTGTGGGTGGCAATGGTGTCGAAATGGTTTGCAATCCTGCCGGATTCCCGTTTCCATATTTGCTGTAATTCTGAAAAATTATCCCGGTAAAGAGTGCGTTTGGCATTCGGGAAGGTATTTTTTTGTTTTATGCTGTCCGGACGAAGAAATAGGGAACGGAATGTGGAGTCGTTCCATAAGCTGTCACGTTTATTTTGCATACTTAAAGATAAACTTTTCCTGAAAGGAGTGATGCTAAAAGGACGTCTTCCTGTCCGGGTCAAAGCTTTTGCCCATATATCCGGGCCATAGTTAATTCGTGAATTGGCAGTCATAAAATAGCCCATGGTGTATCGGTTGGGAACAAAATCTTTACAGGAACCGAGGATGGCTTTTTGAAAGTTGTAAATTCCTTTCTCGACAACCTGGGCTTTCATTTGATTCAGAAATTCGGGCGAACGTCCACGTCCGATATGCCCGACGGAACTTTCAAAGCATACTGCGTCTCCTTCCATAAACCACATGGGGACATATAATCCTGTAACTGCAATTGGAAAAAGTTCGCCAAAAACGTAGCTGAATCCTTTCGTGATTCCCTGGTTTATTTTGTCCAATTGTACGACATGGCGGAATTCGTGAACGCAAAGATGTTCCAGCCAACTGTCTGTGGGTTCCTGTGGCGGCATCGTATAAAGTTCGCTTTTGCGTGGAACCAAGGCTACATTTCCGTTGGCTATGCCTCCGTCGGCGTGGATAATCATGGAAATTTTTTTGGGTTTTAGTTGCAGAGTATTGGCATGTTGATAAAGTTTTGTATAAATGTTTGCCATTTTTTGTGCATTCTTTTCAAAAAAATCAGGGAAGATGATTTGAAAATCTTTGGTGTGAATTTGCTTCCAGTGAAGTGAAGTACGATCCTGACCAAAATTGACGAATTGTGCACGACCGGACAAGACTGAAGATAGAAGGACGAAAATGAAAAATAATTTGTAATAAAGATTTTGCATATTCTTTTTCCGATTAAAATGCTAAAATACATGATTTGGTTGAGATAACGGAGCATACGTACTTATTTTTTGGCGAATGGTTTTCTGACCGGTAATAAAGGAATGCTTTGTTTTTGTAAATGGCGTAAAGTGGGGACCGGTGCAGGTAACTTAAAAAACTTTCCCTACCTTTGCAGAAGGATAAAAAGTTCAGTAATTATGCAGACAGAGCAGGATAGAATTATAGAATTGCGGAAAGCACTGGAATATTACAATTATAAATATTACATTGAAAATATTTCTGAAATTTCAGACCGGCAATTTGATGAGATGATGCACGAATTGGAGAAGTTGGAGGCTGCTTATCCCGGTATGTATGACCCTAATTCTCCGACTCAGCGGGTGGGGCAGGATATTAACCGGGAATTTAGCCAGGTGGCTCATAAGTATCCGATGTTATCTTTGGGAAATACTTATAGTGAACAAGAGTTGCGGGATTTTGACCAACGGGTTCGTAAAGTGACTGGTGAGCAAGTGCAGTATGTCTGTGAGTTAAAGTACGACGGAACTTCAATTAGTCTGACTTATGTGAATGGTGAACTGGAACAGGCTGTGACCCGGGGAGACGGAGTGAAAGGGGATGATGTAACGGCTAATGTACGGACAATCCGTACTGTTCCTTTAAAATTGCACGGTGACTATCCTCCTAAGTTTGAAATCCGGGGAGAAATTCTGATGCCTTTTTCTGTTTTCAGTAAGTTGAACCAAGAGAAAGCGGAGGCCGGAGAGCCTCTTTTTGCCAATCCCCGGAATGCGGCTGCGGGAACCTTGAAGTTACAAAATTCATCTTTGGTGGCAAAACGGCATCTGGACTGTTTTTTGTATTATATACCGGGGGATGTGACACCGGCTTCCACACATTATGAAAATCTGATGAAAGCCAGGGAATGGGGATTTCATATGCCTTCCTATATTCAGCTTGCCAATACTTTTGAGGAAGTATGGGCTTTTATTACCAAATGGGATAAGGAAAGGGCTAATTTGTCTGTACCTATCGACGGGATTGTTATCAAAGTGAATGACATCGGGATGCAGCATTTATTGGGATATACGGCAAAGTCGCCCCGTTGGGCCATTGCTTATAAATTTAAAGCAGAGCAGGTGGAGACACCTTTGACGGATGTTGTTTATCAGGTGGGGAGGACAGGGAGTATTACCCCTGTAGCTAATTTGGAACCTGTACATATTGCCGGTACGACAGTAAAGAGGGCATCTTTGCATAATGCTGATATTATTGCTTCTTTGGATTTGCATGAACATGATACCGTCTATGTGGAGAAAGGAGGGGAGATTATACCGAAAATTGTTGGGGTTGATAAGTCAAAACGCCGGGAGGATGCTTTGCGGGTGGAGTTTATCACTCACTGTCCCGAATGCGGTACAGAACTGGTTCGGATGGAAGGAGAAGCTAATCATTACTGTCCTAATGAGGACCATTGTCCGCCGCAAATTGCCGGAAAAATAGAACATTTTGTGAGTCGTAAGGCCATGAATATTGAGGGAATGGGTGAGGAAACGATTGATTTGTTGCTGAGTAAAAAAATCATCGGGAATGTAGCGGATATTTATGGTTTACCTTCGAAAAGAGAGGAATTGGTCGGGCTGGAGAAAATAATTTATCCGGAAAGTTTTGAAATGACCAGTATCCCGTTGGCGAAAGTTATTTATGCTTTTGAAATCGGTTTTAAGAATATTTCTGTCCGGATGGCGGAGGCTTTGGCGGATCGGTTTGGGCATTTGAAGGCCTATGTCAATGCTTCCCGGGAGGAGTTGTTGGCAGTTGTCAGGGATGAAAATATAGTCAACCGGATACGGGAGTATTTTCGCACGCCGTTTAATCAGTTTTTGGAAAAGCTGGAAAGTGCCGGAGAAGTAGAAAATATACCTTTGGATTATGTCATTTTTGCATTCGGTATCCCCGGTATTGATTGCCATAAAGCTGACTTACTGGCAGCCCGTTTTGATTACATATATGAACTATCTGTTGCTACTCCGGCAGAAATAGCAGAAGTTGAAGGGATTAGCCCGGAAGAAGCCGATGGTATTGCCCGTTTCTTCCGGCATAATGAAAAATTGGTACGAAAATTGAATACATTGAATGTTTATCGGTTGCAGGAAAAGTCTGTAGATAATCTGATTGCGGGAATTGAAAAATCAAAATCGGCCGGTTTCCCGGCTTTACTGAATGCTTTGGGAATTCGTTACATTGGGGAGACTGCTTCGCGTAATCTGGCAAAAAGTTTCCGGAATATCCGCAGTCTGATGGATGCTACTTATGAGCAGTTGAAAGAAGTTGAAGATGTAGGCGAGCAAATGGCCGGTAGTTTGTTGCGTTGGTTCGGAAAAGAAGAAAATCGGCAAATTGTGAAACGTCTTGTGGCATATGGCGTACAAGCAGAAATGGAAGAAAAGGCGGGGGAGAGTGACCAGTTTTCAGGTATGACTTTTGTAATTACGGGGACTTTAAGCCGGCCGCGTGAGTATTTTAAAGAACTGATTTTAAATGCCGGGGGAAAGGTTAGTGATTCCGTGTCAGCGAAGACGACTTGTTTAGTTGCCGGGGAAAATGCCGGAAGTAAACTTAAAAAAGCCGAAAAACTGGGGACAAGGATTTTGTCAGAAGAGGAATTTTATGACTTATTGAAATAATTTTAGTTTTTCAATATCCTTTTTCAACGGAATCTTTTATCTTTATCAGATAAAATGTCAGAAGTAGTGAATTTATTGAAAGATTTATATGGGATATACTTATCGGAAAATGGCAGGATTATTGTCCTGAAATAATCCGTAATAATGAATTTTATGGCAAAGGACGAGACGAAAAAGTTAAAGGAAATCATGATATTGGCGGGTGAGGAGGCAAAGCGGCTGGGGAATTCTAAAATTTCGCCGGAACATTTGTTTTTGGGGATATTACGCCTGAAACAAGCCTGGGCAATTGATGTGTTGATCGCTTTGGGAATTGATTTTTATGAGGTAAGGAATAAAATAGAACGGAAATTGAATAAACAACGGGATAAAAATGAAGAAATCCCGGAAACGCTTGATTATACATTGGCTGCTAATAGTATTCTCAGAAGGGTAGCCGAAGAGGCCTGGAAATTAGGAGATGAAGAAGTTGAGTCGGAACATTTGATGTTGGCAATGCTGAGAAATCAGGCTGGTTTTGTGACTAAATTGTTTAATACAATGGGGGTTGATTACGATAGATTTAAAGAGCAGTTGTTGAAGGAGAAGACCCGTATGCAGTCTGATTTCGGTGAAGAAGCAGATGAAGAAGAGGACGGCGGCGAAGAGGATGCCATGTATAATCCTTACCGGCAGGGAGGGGCGATAAAATCAGATACTCCTGTATTGGATAATTTCGGGATTGATATAACCAAAGCAGCAGAGGCAGGTTCGTTGGACCCGATTGTGGGCCGTGACCGGGAGATTGAAAGGTTGGCACAGATATTGAGTCGCCGGAAAAAAAATAATCCTGTATTGATTGGTGAGCCGGGTGTCGGCAAGTCTGCCATTGCCGAAGGGTTGGCTATCCGGATTGTCCAGAAAAAAGTGTCCCGGGTTTTGTTTGACAAAAGAGTTATTGCTCTGGATATTGCTTCCATTGTGGCCGGGACAAAGTACCGTGGACAGTTTGAGGAACGAATGAAAGCTATTCTGAATGAACTGGCTAAAAATAAAAATATCATCTTGTTTATTGATGAGATTCATACAATTGTCGGTGCCGGGGGTTCGGGAGGAAGCCTGGATGCTGCCAATATGCTGAAACCTGCATTGTCCAGAGGAGAAATACAATGTATAGGTGCAACTACATTGGATGAGTATCGGCAGAATATTGAAAAGGACGGAGCATTGGAACGGCGTTTCCAAAAAGTATTGGTAGAGCCGACTACTTTTGATGAAACGGTTGAGATATTGAATAATATCAAATCCCGTTATGAAGACCATCATAATGTGCGTTATACCGATGCTGCCATTAAGGCTTGTGTCCAGTTGACCACCCGTTATATTTCCGACCGGGCTCTTCCTGATAAAGCAATAGATGCAATGGACGAAGCCGGTTCGAGGGTGCATATTACCAATATTGTTGTTCCGCCGGTGATAGAAGAGTTGGAAAAGGAAATAGAAGGGATTAAAGGGAAAAAGAAAGAAGCAGTTAAACAGCAAAATTTTGAAGTTGCTGCTGCTTTCCGGGATCAAGAGCGTCAATTATTGGCACAGTTGGAACAGGAAAAGGACAAATGGCAGAAAGATTTGCAGGAAAACCGGGTGGTTGTGGATGAGGAAGGCGTAGCGGAGGTGGTTGCCATGATGACTGGTGTACCTGTGAAACGTATTGCTAAAACGGAAGGAATGAAGCTTTTGCAAATGCGTGAAGAGTTGTCCGATAGTGTAATTGGTCAGCAGGAAGCCATTGAAAAAATAGTAAAGGCTATTCACCGGAATCGGGCCGGGTTGAAAGACCCTAACCGTCCTATTGGTTCTTTTATTTTTTTGGGACCTACGGGAGTCGGAAAGACCCAATTAGCCAAAGTTTTGTCACAGTATCTTTTTGATACGCCGGATTCTCTGATTCGCATTGATATGAGCGAGTATATGGAGAAATTTGCTGTTTCCCGTTTGGTGGGAGCTCCTCCGGGATATGTGGGATATGAAGAAGGAGGGCAACTTACAGAGAAAGTCAGACGTAAACCTTATTCCGTTGTGCTTTTGGATGAGATAGAAAAAGCACATCCGGATGTATTTAATATTCTTTTGCAGTTGCTGGATGACGGTCAGTTGACAGATAGTCTGGGACGACGGGTGGATTTTAAAAATACGATTGTCATAATGACTTCGAATATCGGAAGCCGGCAATTAAAGGATTTTGGCAGGGGAATCGGATTTACTGCTGTTGACCGGGGAGGGGACAATGATTATGCTAAGAGCGTTGTGCAAAAAGCATTAAAAAGTGCTTTTTCTCCCGAGTTTCTCAATCGGATTGATGATGTGATTATCTTTAATTCTTTAAGTAAAGAGGATATTCATAAAATCATTGATATTGAATTAAAGGGATTGTTGAAACGGGTGAACGAATTGGGGTATCAGGTTCATGTATCGGATGCTGCCCGGGAGTTTTTGACAGAAAAAGGATATGATCCGCAGTATGGTGCCCGGCCATTGAAAAGAGCTATTCAAAAATATCTGGAAGATGAACTGGCAGAAGTGATTATAAAAGGCGAAATACCGGAAGGAAGCACTCTGGAAGTTGAATGTGATAAAGAAAATGACAGATTAATAATTAAATAATAGAAAAGTAAAGGAGGGGCAAAATCCGGGGGAGGATTCTGCCCTTTCTTTTAATTGTCTTCGGAACAGATATCTACTTGTTTTTCTATTAATTGGTCCAGGGAAATAAAAGATTCGGTCTTGGCAATTCCCGGAATGTTTTGTAACGTGTTGATTAAGATGTCCATCAGATGTTGATGGCTGTTGCACCGGATTTTCAGGAAGAAAGAATAGTGTCCTGTAATGAAATGACATTCAATGACTTCTGGTATTTTTTCGATTTCTTTGACAACCGTTTTGTAATGAGAGGCATTGTCCAGTATGACTCCGATAAAAGCACATATTTTGAAACCTAATGCCCGGGGTTTTACGATAAAACGTGAACCTTCTATAATTCCGGCATCTTCCATTTTTTTTACACGTTGGTGAATTGCTGCTCCGGAAATACCGCATTCCCTGGCTATTTCAAGAAAAGGAACTCTTGCATTTTTTACAAGATAGGAAAGAATTTTCCGGTCTATATCATCAATTTGGTATTTCATAGTCTGTTGGGGGTTAGTTGTAATTATCTGAAATTTAGTATACTGTATAGTTGTTTGCGTTGTTTATAATAGTTTCTCCCTTCTTCGCTGGTAATGTTTTTAATCAGATTGTCAATCAGATTGTTAAATATGGTGGAGAATGTAAATTCTTCGGGCGGATAAATCTGGGGATTATGAATATCGTTTAATTTAGCGATAAACATTCGGGCAAGCATCTCACTCGAAACATCTCGTTTGTATATCCCCTGTTGCATTCCTTTTTCAATATTGATTTTCATTTTTTCGAAAATGAAATCAGAACGTTTTTGAAGATGATTTTGAAAAATATCCGGAAAAAATTCTGCCAGTGTGATGGTTACAGAAGGGGTGACATTGAAAAAACGATTATTGATTTCGTTGCTGACCATTAATAAAATATCAATGGCATTCCAGCCTTCGAAATTATATTCGTTGAAAATTTCTTCAAAACATTTTCTTTCATATTCCAGGATAGCCTGAACCATATCCTGACGGTCGGAAAAATTCTCTTTTAATTCATCAATAGATAAACCTACTTTTTTCAGATGGATTTCATTGAGGTCATTTATGCCGTAACGGGCTATATAACTTCGTAATTTATCAGCAAGGGTATATCTTTTTTCCGTCATAGTGCAGTAAATTCATTTTAGTGCTGTAAAAATAACAAACAAAATGGGATTTATCCAGTAATAGTTGTAAATTATTATTATATGAATCTTGTTTATTCGTATCATGTTTGATTTCGGTGAATGTTTAAAGCTTTATTTTTAAGGACATTTGTCTACCCGGTTTACAATTTATACCTTTGCCGGAGTCTTTTTATTTCAAAAATGATATTTATGAAAAAGGGGTTGTTGGGAGTATTGTTAATATTAAATATTGGATTTGTTGCTGCTGAAAATAAAAGCCGCTTGGTAGTGGGGATTACCGTCAATCATTTTTATCCGGAATGGCTGATGATTTACCGGAATGCTTTGACGGAAGGTGGTTTTAACCGGTTGCTTTCGCAGGGCAAAAAGATAATGGCTGACTATAGTTATTTATATTCTCAGACCGGAGTGGACCAAGCTACAATATATACGGGTTTGCTGCCTGCTGAGCATGGTATTATTGCTCATCAGTGGTATGATCGTTTGAGAAATAAACGTCAGGATAATGTATTGAGTAACGAGTCGCGTTTGCTCGGGGAAGAAGGTGCGGGGTTGACTCCGGATTGGCTGCAGGCGATGACTTTGGGCTGTGCCATGAAGATGAATAATGTATTTTCTAAAGTATATAGCATAGGGGTGAATGGGGAAGAGGCAGTACTCAGCGGAGGGAGTTGTGCGAACCTGGCTTTGTGGTTGAGTGAAAATACAGGGAAATGGATTTCTTCTGATTACTATGCAGACTCTTTGCCATCCTGGCTTTCAGTTTATAATACAAAGCTGGAAAGTGATTTTTTTATCCATAAGGGATGGATGTCATTGGAGGATGAAAGCGGAAATTCTATGGCTTTGAAACTGAAGAGTAAAGTAGGGTTGGGAAATAGTTTTTATTACGATCTTGCGCAGGCAAAACGGAAATACGATACTTATCGTATTCTTAAGGCTACTCCTTATGTAAATACTTTGGTGACGGATTTGGCTATAGAATTGATAAAGAATGAGCAGTTGGGAGTTGATAATGATGCAGATTTGTTAACCTTAAATTTTTCAAGTCTTGATTATATGAACCGGGATTTTGGAGTGTATGCCCGGGAATTTCAGGATGTTGTGATGCGTTTGGACCGGGATGTGGAGAGATTTTTGGCAGCATTGGACCAGAAGGTCGGGGCCGGAAATTATACGGTGTTTCTGACTTTTTCGGAAGCCCGGGAATTGTTGCCCGAAGAATTGAGTAAAATGCGTTTGTCCTCTGATTATTTTAGTATTTTCAAAGCAGTTGCTTTGCTGAAATCTTTTCTCAATTTGATTTATGGAGAAGGAGATTGGGTGTTGGATTATGATGCGGCTCAGATTTATCTGAACCGGACCTTGATAGAGGAGAAGAAGATATCTTTAAAAGATATACAGGATAAGGTTGCAGATTTTTTGATTGAATTTGAAGGGGTTTCGCGGGTGCTGACTGCACATTCGCTGACTCACAATACTTCTTCGGCAGGTGTGGAGGTTTTGTGTCAGAATGCTTATTCGCAAAAACGGAGCGGTGACATTTTGTATGCACTTCAGCCAACCTGGATTCCGGCTTTAAAAGACAGGGAAGACGGTTATGCCCGTTACAGTAAACGTTGTAAAGTTCCGCTTTATCTCTATGGTGCAGGAATTTCTGCGGATATAAAGGAAGAGTGTCTGATGACTTCACTTTTACCTATGTTGTGTGACATTTTGTGTATACCTGTTCCTTATACTGCTGTAAAATAGGTGTCATTTATTTAAACCGGATAGTTTCCATCAGATTTACTATATCTTGTCTGAGAAAATGAATAACCGGAGCCAGAGAATCTTTATCCGGATGCTGTTTGAAATATAAGGCTCCGCGCAGGAAGTGGTGTACGGAATCAGTGACATAAAATTGAGTAGAAGAAGCGGTATTTCCTTCGATGAAGTATATCAGACCTGAAATATGGTTGTTCCGATAATATTTTTCGTTGATGGATTCTGCTTTTATTGTGTGTGTATAGGCCATGTGGTGGCAATCTTCCGTAAAATGACGTAATGAAGTGTCTGCTACTATTTTTTTGTAGGAAAGATGAATTTTTGCATTATATTGGGGATAACAAATATTGACCCAGCCAGCTTCGGCTTCTGGGTCTGAATCAGGTTCAATTGTGGCAGTTGTTGCCATCTCAAATTGATAAGGCAGACTGTCGCCAACCGGAATCCAGTTTTTTTCCGGAAAATCAATCCGGTAATATCCGTAAGGTTTGGGGGTATATTTTTCATTACATCCCCCAAAGAGAAGTAGCAGAAAATAAACTATGATTCTGGTTCTGGTAAGCATGTATAATTCAACTTTTTTTCTCGTATTTGATTTTTTTGATTCTCCGGTTGTCCACTTCTAAAATTGTGAATTTATGTTCGTGATAGACAATAATTTCATCTTTTTGAGGTAATTCTCCTTTGATTTCCAGAATTAACCCTGCCAATGTATCTGCTTCTCCTTCGATATCTTTAAAAATATCCTGGTCTGCATCTACAATTTTAATGAAATCGTTCAATAAGGTACATGCTTCGAAGAGATAGACGTTGTTAGGCAACCGGGTATAAGTTTCTTCCTTTTCATCGTATTCATCGTTAATTTCTCCTACGATTTCTTCCAGAATATCTTCCATTGTGACTATGCCGGAGGTGCCTCCGTATTCATCCACAACAATGGCCATGTGCACTTTTTTGAGCTGAAATTCTTCCAGCAGGTCGTTGATTTTTTTTGTTTCCGGAACAAAATAGGCCGGTCGTATCAGGGATTGCCAGTTAAAGCTTGCATCTTCTTTTAAATGGGCCAGTAAATCCTTGACATACAGAATACCTTCAATTGTATCCAGATTGTCTTTAAATACAGGTAAACGGGAATAACCGTGTTCAATAAAGATGGCTTTTACGTGGTCAAAATTATCTTTTGTATCTATGGCGATGATGTTGATGCGGGGGCGTATGATGTCTATGGCGTCTATGTTGCTGAAACGTACTATTCCTTCCAGAATATCTTTTTCTTCGTTAATTTCAGCATCTTCTGTCAGTTCCAGTGCTTTGGAAAGCTGGTCAATGGAGAGTTCGTCCTTTTTGGCAATCCGTTTACTGATGATTGAAGTTGATTTGATGAGTAAAACGGACAGTGGCCGGAACAAATAAGTCAGAAAAGTGAGTGGTCTGGCCATAAGGATGGCCATCCTTACCTGTGAGCGGTTTGCATATAATTTGGGCATGATTTCTCCGAACAAAAGAATCAGAAAAGTGACGAGAATTACCTGGATAATAAATCCCAGTACAGGACTGGAAGAAAAATTAAACAGAGAATTTACCAGATAAGTGGAGATGATGACTATGCCGACGTTTACAAAATTATTTGTAATCAGGATGGTGGATAATAAGAGGTTGGGCTTCCGGTGAAGGCTGCAAACTTTATCATATCCTTTTTCTTTCAGTTTGTCCAGTTGGGCAGGTGTAAGTGAGAAATAGGCTACTTCAGAACCTGATATCAGGGCTGAGACTAAGAGCAGAAATAATAATATAATTAAGAAAGTGATGTCCAATAAATCAAATGAACCGCGAAAAATACTTTGTGCCGCGTCGTATGTGTCTGTTTCCAAAATAACAAAAATTAATTAAACAAAAGGTTATGGTCCTGAGGCTATAAACAAGAAACTGAAAACAATTTTCCGGCATGATGTTTATAGCCTGCAGGTTTCAGTTTTTAAAATGGCAAATCGTCGCTGTCGTCCGGGGCCAGTGAAGCTGCTGCAGGAGCTGCAGGTTCCGGGTTGGCAGGCGTGTTGAACGACCGGGGAACTGCTCCGGTGTTGTCTCCTTCCTGTTTATAGGATAACATTTGCATATTATCGGCCCATATTTCTGTCGTATAACGTTTGTTGCCGTTCTGGTCGTCCCAGCTTCGGGTCCGGATGCGTCCTTCGATATACAAACGCATTCCTTTGTGTACATATTTTTCAACTATTTCTGCCAAACCTCTCCATAGTACAATATTGTGCCATTCGGTTTGGTCGATATTTTCGCCGTTTTTGTTTTTATACCTTTCTGTGGTTGCCAGACGGAGGTTTGCGACAGCAGTTCCTCCTTCAAGGTATCTTACATCGGGGTCGGCCCCTACATTTCCGATTAATATTACTTTATTGACCATAATTGTTTCTTTTCATAAAATTAAACATAGAATACATCTACATTCTTTTTTGGATACGTTGCAACTTGAATATGAAAGCTTGTAGATTTAAATTTTACACAAGTTACAAAAAAAATGATAATCCTGTATGTTAAAAACAGGAAATTTTCCAAAGAGCGAAATTAAGGAAAAAAAATTGAATCAGAAAAAAATAACAAAAATCATCTTGTTTTTTTTATTCTTCATGGAAAAGCCTTATATTTGCAAACTGAAAATGAATCAAGAAGAAATAAATTATTGAATATTAAATATTTAAAGAAAATGACAAAAGCGGATATTGTTAACGAAATTTCGAGAACAACCGGGATTGAAAAAGTTGCTGTGCAGGCAACGGTGGAGGCTTTTATGGAGTCGATTAAAAATTCCGTTGTTGAGGGTAAAAACGTGTATTTAAGAGGTTTCGGTAGTTTCGTGGTGAAAAAAAGAGCAGAGAAAACGGCACGGAATATTTCTAAGAACGTAACTATTAAAATCCCCGAACATTTTATTCCTTCATTCAAACCATCCAAGAGTTTTGTTAACGAGGTTAAGGGTAATGTTAAAAAATAAGAAAGGAGGAATTTATGCCAAGCGGAAAAAAAAGAAAAAGACATAAGATGGCAACCCACAAACGGAAAAAAAGACTGAGAAAGAATCGTCATAAGAAGAAATAATTCTTCACGTTTGTGAGTGGGAATATAAACCTAAAGGCTTTTGTCTTTAGGTTTATTTAATTAAATAACAAGGATTTTTATTATGGCGGTGAGTAGTGAGTTAGTAATAGACGTAAAAGCGGACGAAATCGTAATTGCCTTACTGAGGGAGAAGAAGTTGGTGGAACTGACTAAGGAAAAAACCAGTATGCAATTTGCGGTGGGAGATATTTATCTTGGTAAAGTAAAAAAAATTATGCCCGGATTGAATGCTGCTTTTGTGAATGTAGGGTATGAGAAAGATGCATTTTTGCATTATCTGGATTTGAGTCCGCAGTTTCATTCCTTGGACAGTTATATTAAACAGTGTATAGCCCGTAAAGGAATGCCGGTTTCAAAGTTGAAGCTGGAACCGGAAATAGTGAAGAACGGAAAAATTGGTGATATTCTGACTGTCGGACAATGGGTGGCAGTGCAGGTAGCTAAGGAGCCTATTTCTACCAAAGGTCCCCGGTTGACCTCTGAGTTGAGTATTGCCGGCCGGAATCTGGTGCTGATGCCTTTTTCGGATAAAGTGTCTGTTTCTCAGAAAATCAAATCTCCGGAAGAGAGAAAGCGTTTGAAACGTTTGATAGAAAGTATTAAGCCTAAAAATTACGGAGTTATAATCCGGACTGTGGCAGAGGGAAAGAAGGTGGCGACATTTGACAGCGAACTGAAAGAATTGGTAGAGCGTTTTGAGACTGCTTTCAAGCATATCCGCGATATAGAGCCTCCGAAGTTGATTTTGGGAGAGATTGACAGAACGAGTGCAATTTTAAGGGATATTCTGAATCCTTCTTTTGAGAATGTTTATGTAAATGATATTACTTTAAGTAAAGAAATCAGGCATTTTCTGAGTACAATAGCACCTGAAAAACAGGATATTGTCAAATATGTATCCCCGGAGATACCTATTTTGGACCATTTTGGTGTGGATAAGCAGATTAAATCTTCTTTGGGCAAAACGGTTTCTTTTAAAAATGGAGCTTATCTGATTATCGAACATACGGAGGCTTTTCATGTTATTGATGTCAATAGCGGAAACCGTACAAAATTGGGCGATGATCAGGAAACGAATGCTTTGGAGGTAAATCTGGCTGCAGCAGAGGAGGTGGCCAGGCAATTACAATTGCGTGATATGGGGGGAATCATTGTCATAGATTTTATTGATATGCAAAAGGCGGAGAATCGCCAGAAGCTATTTGATAAAATGAAAGAATGCATGGAAATTGACCGTGCGAAACATACTATTTTGCCGTTGAGCAAATTCGGACTGATGCAAATTACCCGTCAACGGGTTCGTCCTGAGATGACGGTAGATACTACTGAATTATGTCCTGTTTGTCATGGCACTGGAAAAGCGGAAGCGGCAATCCTGGTTATTGACAAGATTGAGGATACTTTAGAATATCAGGTTTGCGAAAAGAAAAATAAAAATATTATTCTGAAAGTGCATCCTTTTGTAGGGGCTTATCTGAAGAAAGGTCTCTGGTCGTACAGAAGAAAGTGGGCATTTCGTTATCGGATGTCCCTGAAAATAATAGATGTCCCGTCGTATTATATTTATGAATATCATTTTTATAATAAATATAACAGGGAATTAGAAAAATAAAGTACCGGAGCGGGAAATACTCGTTCTGCAAAACCGGCATACAGGTTTTGCAGAACGAGTATTTTTTTGAGAAGTATGGGTACTTTTGTGGCTTTGGGCAGAATCTTCTTAAAGAAAATTGAAAAACGTTTGCATAGCCATTAATTATATGTTAAACTTGGAAGCGAGGTTATTGTAGAAGTAAATTAATAATATTTTTGTATAGAAATTTTACATCCGATACGTGTAGAAGCTGAGGAAAATCGTTTTAATAATAATTTACTTGAAAACTTTATGAAAAAAAGGTTATTTGCTTTTTTGTTGATGTTCATTGCCGGGAGCTTTTCAGTATTTGCTCAGGTAGAGAATCCGACGAGATGGTCTTACTCCCAAAAGAGTCTGGGGAATAATGAATATGAGCTGATTTTTAAAGCTGCAATAGAACCCGGCTGGCATGTTTATTCTATGTATACACCGGCTGGTGGTCCGATGGCTACTGTCCTGAATTTGCAGGAAACGGGAAAAGGGATTGAATTGGTTGGCAAAGCTGTTGAGAATGAACCAAAGAAAGAACAGGATGCTATATTTGGTGTGGAAGTTTGGTCGTTTGAAAATGAATATACAATCACTCAGAAGATAAAAGTAATCAATTCGTCAGTTGCTTCAGTTCAGGGAACTTTGGAATATCAGGTTTGCCGGGAGGGGCAATGCGTGATGTTTGACGAGGAGTTTAATATCAAAATTGGCGAACCGGCTGTTGCAAAAGAAAATATGCAGCCTGTAGCGGAAGAAAAGGATGCTCAGAAAGATGAATCGTTGTGGGCGTTCTTCTGGATGGCTTTTATTGCCGGTTTAGCTGCTGTTATTATGCCTTGTGTATTCCCGATGATTCCTATGACCGTGTCGTTTTTTATGCATGGGGACGCAAGTAAAGCCAAGGCTAAGGCCAAAGCAATATTCTTTTCTTTGTCTATCATTGCTATTTATACGGCATTGGGATTGATTATTTCTATGCTGTTGGGACCGGACTTTATTAACTGGTTGAGTACTAATTGGGTGCCTAATCTGTTCTTCTTTGTTATTTTTATGATTTTTGCGGCGTCTTTCTTTGGTGCTTTCGAAATCGTGTTGCCTTCCTGGATTGTAAATAAATCGGATGCACAGGCGGACAAAGGAGGCTATGTAGGGGCTTTCTTTATGGCCTTTACATTGGTTTTGGTTTCTTTTTCTTGTACCGCTCCGATTGTAGGAACTGTATTGGTGGAAGCAGCACGCGGTTCTGTTTTACGTCCGATTATCGGTATGTTGGGTTTCTCTATTGCAGTTGCCCTGCCGTTTGGTTTCTTTGCGTTTTTCCCTTCTAAGCTGAGTAATTTGCCTAAATCAGGTGGTTGGTTGAATTCCGTTAAAGTTGTATTGGGATTTATAGAAGTGGCACTTGGTTTCAAATTTTTGATGGTAGCCGATCAGACTTATCATTGGGGATTGCTTGACCGTGAAATATATATAGCTATTTGGGTGACTATTTTTACTCTGCAAGGTCTTTATCTGATGGGTAAGCTCAAATTTGCACATGATAGTGATTTGCCTTACATTGGGGTGCCTCGATTGGCTTTCATCATAGCAACTTTCACCTTTGTTGTGTATTTAATTCCGGGTATGTTTGGTGCTCCGTTGAAAGCATTGGCAGGGTATTTTCCACCACAGGAAACTATTGATTTTGATATAAATCGTATTGTGCGGGATAATGTAAAACAAATTTCTGTAAGCGGGGGAGCTGTTGCTTCCGGTAGAGTCCGGTCTGAAGCGTGCGAATCTCCGAAATATGCTGATTTCTTGCATTTGGCACATGGGTTGGACGGATATTTTGATTACGAGCAGGCATTGAAATGTGCTCAGGCTCAGAATAAACCTTTGTTCATTGATTTCACTGGACACGGATGTGTAAACTGCCGTGAAATGGAACAGACAGTGTGGGCAGATCCCCGTGTATTGGATATGTTGAGGAATGACTATGTAGTTGTTGCTTTGTATGTTGATGACAAAACGACCTTGCCTGAAAATGAGTGGTATGTGTCTGAGTATGACGGTAAGAAGAAAAAAACTTTGGGAAAGAAAAATGCTGATTTCCAGATTAAAAAATTTGATTCCAATGCGCAGCCGAATTATATTCTGTTGGATAGCCGCGGCGGAAATGATACGGATCTGAAACAACATGTGTTGGCTCCTGCCCGGGGACATAATCTCGATAAGGATGCATTTGTAAATTTCCTGAAGCAGGGATTGGAAGAGTATAAGAAAAGGGGAAATTAATTTGAAATTACACAAGGGGACGGGGCCTTTGTATCATTAGTGATACAAAAGCCCCGTCCCCTTGTGTTGTTTTGATCAAAATATTATATTTGCCTTGTAAACAATAAAAGACAGAAAGTATGCCTGCTCCGTTGTCCTCGCCTTTGCACGATATTTTGCGTTATGATGATATGGCGGTGAAGTTTCTGTTTGAGCATTACTATGTGTCGTTGGTTCTCTTTGCCAAAAATTATTTGCCGGATATTGAAGATTGCAAAGACGTAGTGCAGGGAATATTTCTTCATATGGTTGAAAACCGGGAGAAATTTACTTCCATAGACAATCTGAAAGCTTATCTTTATCAGACTACCCAAAACCGTTGTCTGAAACAATTGCGTCATGAGGGGGTGAAACAGCGGTATATTTTCGAATCACAGGCCGTTGAAGAGGAAGCTTTTTATTTAGACCATATACTGGAGGAAGAGGTATATGTGCTGCTTATGCGGGCTATTGATTCTTTGCCGTTACAATGCCGGAAGGTTTTCCGGTTGGTGCTTGAAAATAAAAGCAATCAGGAAATAGCCGAAATTCTTTCTATTAATATTGAAACTGTCAAATCTTACAAAAAACAGGGAAAAGCTTTATTGTACAAGCGATTGAAAGGTATTGTCCCTTTAGTTTTACTGACTTTCTGGTTGCAATTTTGATTATTTTTCGTATTTGTATACCCTCTTTTTGTTTCCTTAAGGGTCATTATAATAATTTGATATATTATGGAAACAAAAGAAAGCAGGATATTCCGTCTGGCGGAAATTATTACACGTTCCTTGCGTGAGGAACTACCTGCACCTGAACGTGCGATGTTAGAGGAGTGGCTGGCTCAGGACGAGCGTCACCAAACTTTGTATGACTCTTTCGGACAAGATGAGGTATTGGCGGAACAGGTGCGGTTGCATCGGAGCATAGACTGGCAGGGTGACTGTCGGAGGTTTATGTTAAAACAGAAGCCTTTACAGCATCGTCACAGGGTGTTTTATTATTGTCTGCGTTATGCGGCCTTATTTATCTTGTTACTTTCCGGATTGGCTGTGTGGTTGGTGAAGTCACACCGGATAGATTCACCATTACCTGCCGGAGAATTGGCCGACTACCACAATAAAGCTTGTCTTACCCTGGCAGGAGGGGAACAGATTATTTTATCGGCAAACGATACAGTAATCGCTCCTGTGCTTTCCCAAAGGGGAGCGCATATTGAAATCCGGGAGAATCAAATTACCTATTCTACGACAGTAGCTGTTAACGACGATATACCCTGCAATACCCTTACTATACCGCGTGGTGGGGAGTATCTGCTGACTCTTTCTGATGGTACGCGGGTATGGCTCAATGCTGAATCGCAACTACGCTATCCGGTGAAATTTACCGGTAAACAACGTACAGTCTACCTTGTGGGTGAAGCTTACTTTAACGTACAAGCAGATACTTCATGTCCTTTCACTGTCATTTCGGGTCCTGCAGAAATCACGGTATTGGGGACAAGTTTTAATCTGCGGGCTTATCCGGAAGAAGATATCCTCACGACGCTGGTCTCCGGAGCTGTGCAGATGGCTGAGAAAGTCGGCGGGCAATGCGTGCGTCTGGCTCCCGGCGAACAGGGATGTTTGGAAAAGACCAACGGGTACATGACCAAACAGAAGGTTGACACTTATCTGTGTACGGCCTGGAAGGACGGAAGGCTTGTTTTCCGTGATATGCGGCTGGAAGAGCTGTTTACTATTCTTGTCCGCTGGTACGACCTGGAAGTGTTCTATCTCAATCCGGAAGCAAAAGACATCCGGTTTACGGGAGATATGGATAAAACCGAGTGTTTTGAGAACATCCTCCGCATCATTGAGCAAAACCGGCGTGTGCATTTCCATGTCAAAGGTCGTGCAGTCTCCGTGTCATTGCGATAAAATCATTACCTAACATAAAAGTCTAAATCAAATTTAATGAAAACCAGAGCTGAAAACAGTCATCGTTATGGTGGACGATGGCGCAAAACACAAAAAATCATGAAACTTTGCATGTTGCTCCTGTGTGCTACATTCTTGCAAGTATCGGCCAGGACATACTCACAAGAGGCCAGATTAGATCTGAAAGTGAACAATGCTTCGTTGGAGCAGGTGATGAATAACATCCGCCGGCAATCGGAATTTAGTTTCTTTTTCGATGATGCTGCCGTGAAAAATATTTCCAACATCACGTTGGATGTCCGGAATGTTTGCATCGAAGAAGTACTCACCAGTTGTCTGAAAGGGACGGGATTTTCTTTCCGTATTCTGGACAAGACCATCATTCTGTTCCGGGAACAACCGCAAACCGTAGAGCAAAATAAGTTTTATAAGGTACAGGGCAAGGTGGTGGATGAAAAAAATATGCCGTTGCCGGGCGTTACCGTTTTGTTAGAAGGTACGCAGATGGGGGTTTCTACAAATGTAGATGGAAATTTCATCTTCTCTGTACCGCAAGAAAAGGGAAAATTAGTCTTTTCGTTTGTGGGTTACAGAACAATGACGGTTGGTTATGCCGGTGAAAATCCCGTCCATATAAAGATGGAACCGGAATCTGCCAGTCTGGAAGAAGTACAGGTAGTAGCCTATGGTGCGCAAAAAAAACGTACTGTTGTCAGTGCTATCTCTTCCGTAAAAGCCGAAGACCTCAAGGAATTGCCTACCCACAGTCTTGAAAATCTTTTACAGGGACACATGGCGGGAGTAGAAATCAGTAACATTTCCGGTTCTCCGGGAGGGGGAGGTTCGCTGGTGGCTATCCGGGGCTATAACTCTTTGTTTGTGGAAGGAGAAGGTGCTGACCGCAACTATGGGACCCCGCTTTATGTCATTGACGGTGTACCTATGCAGTCGTTTACCTCGCCGGTAACGGGTTCGAATACTTTGTCAGATTTAGACCCTTCGATGATAGAATCCATTGAAGTACTGAAAGATGCTGCTTCGGCTGCCATTTACGGTTCGCGGGCGGGAAACGGTGTTATCCTTATTACAACGAAGAAAGGACAGGCTGGAAAGGCTCGTTTTTCCGCCAATTTTTCCTATTCAGCTTCCTGGTTGCCTGAAGCTCCCGATCAATGGGGCGGTAATTACGAACGCAGGTATCATCTGGATGCGCTATACAATACGCTTGCACCTTATAAGACAGCAGACGGTACATGGAAATTGCCGGAATCTTATGAAGAGGTATATGAGAACCGGCAGGACAAAGGCCCCATGTACAACTGGTTTTGGGGTACTACCCGTCCGCAGAATGCTATCGCTTTGCAGGATAGTCTGAACCGATTTTATAACAATTCCACCCATTGGTGGCGGCAAAATTATCAGGTTGCCAAAGTGTTGAATGCCAACCTTCAGGCTTCTGGCGGAAATGAGAATGTACGCTATATGATTGGTGCCGGATATTATGACGAGGAGGGGATAGCCATCAATACAGGTTTCACCCGTTTCAATGTATTGACGAACCTGACAGCGATGCCTGCTAAAAAATTGCGGATGGACAGCCAGTTGTCCCTGACCTACAGCGACCGGAGCCGCGGTAGCAATGCAGGCAGTAATGCCAGTAAAATGGAAGGCATCACTTCTGACCCGACAGACACGCCGACCCTGTTACCCGGAGACGGCGAAGTGGGGCGGATGATGCTTCAGCAATTGAATGAGACCTCAGAAAAAAACCAAAGCTATTCGGGTCGGTTCAATTTAGTGCTGGATTACGAAATCATACGTAACCTGCATTTGAAATTATCAGCAGGCGTGGACTTCAACCAACAAAATCAGAACATCTTCAAACCCAAGGCATTGGATCCAACTTATCATTTTTCAACTTCGGAAGGAACTATCGCCCGGGATATTTCATTGATAAATGAAAACTTGTTGAGTTATAATTTTTCCATTAAAAACCGGCATAATTTCGACGTCCTATTGGGACTTGCTTTTCAGAAAGACCAGAGTTTCACCAATAAAGGTTCGGGTATCAATGGGCCGAACGACCACGTTCATTATGTCGGTGAACAGGGCTGGGGTGGCGATAACGGTTTGAATAATGTGGGTGACGGCACTACGGACCTGTTTATGTCTGCCTTTACCTATTTGTCTAATTTTGATGAAGAACGCCTCAACAGTTATTTTGGCCGTGTGACTTACAATTTCCAGGAAAAATATATGCTGGAAGCTACATTGCGGCGTGATGGTTCGTCCGTGTTCGGTGAAAATGTACGTTGGGCTACTTTTCCCTCTGTTGCTTTGGGGTGGGCATTTTCGGAAGAGCCGTTTATGAAACGGTTCTATTGGCTGAGTTTTGCTAAAATCCGCGGTAGCTGGGGTATTTCGGGCCAGAAATTCCACCAACCCTATTTGGCTCACGGATTGCTGTCGCCCGATCACTATACGTTTCACGGCAATGCAGGCATGCTGCCGAATACGAATGCCGGTGTTATCAACAAAAATCTGAGTTGGGAAGAAACCAACCAGTATGACGTAGGGTTGGATGTCAGTCTGCTGGATTACCGCTTTAAAGTCAATGTGGACTATTATTACCGTTATACTCAGGGGCAATTAAACCGCATTACATTGCCGGGAAACACACAATATCTTAATTTCCAGTGGCAAAACGGAATGGCCATTTCCAATCAGGGAATCGAGTTAGAACTGACAGCCGATATTTTTCGCGAAACGGCAGTACAGTGGCGAATGAAATTCAATCTTTCACGTAACTGGAACCGTTTTGAAAAGAGTGCGGATGGTTTTGACTTCAACAGCCAGATTATCGGTCGTCCGCTCCATCAGTTGATGGTGTTTAAAACGGACGGTTTCTACAACAGCCTGGATGAAGTACCCAAATATTACACGGCGAATAAAGAAATCCAACTGATATACGACAATGACATGAAAGCGGTTTATTTGCCGGGAGCGCGTAAACTTGCAGACCTTAACGGTGACGGACGCATTAGTGCTGCCGACAAATATGCAGCAGCCAGTCCGCTACCGAAAGCCCACGGAGGGTTTATCAATGAAATCCGCTGGAAGAATCTGGACCTGAATATCTTTTTTAATTACTCTATTGGTCGTCATGCGTTGAAAATTTATGATGATTTCAGTCTTAAACCGGATGCCTCTTCCGGTCCCCTTTTTGCCGACGTAACCAAACTGAATGCCTGGAGCAGTGCGGAAAGCCAGCAGGTTGCCTACCCGAAACCCCAGGATTACGGGTTGTATTATCAATATTCCGGTTTGTTTGATTGCGATATCGAAAAGGTACATTTCCTGCGTCTGAAACAATTGACGTTGGGATATAACTTAGAAGAAAAGATTGTCAGGAAAATCGGTATCAGCAGTGCTCGTTTCTTCGTGACAGCCGAGAACCTTTTCCTGCTTACTAATTATTCCGGCATTGACCCGGAATTGATAGACCCGACCAACGGAATGGATAATCTTACTTCTTATCCGTTGCCCCGCAAGTTTACCGTAGGATTGACCGTTAACTTTTAATATGCCGACATGATGAAAAAGATATATTTATTCTTATTGTTCCTGCCGCTTTTTTCCTGTAATGACTGGCTGGATATTTCTCCCGAAAATTCCGTGACGCTGACAAATTTTTTCCAGAACGAAGCCGATTTGGAATCTTTGCACATTTCCATGCTGGCCCGCATGAAAGTAGCCTGTAAAGGCAAACAACCCTATTATTACATCTCCGTTGATGCCGATGAGTTGAAACCAAACATTTCCGGTTTCCGCGAACTGGATGTGGCCACACACACCACCCAGACACTCGCCGGCGGAACGCTGAAAAGCTCATGGCACGACCATTATGCCCTGATTAGCCTGGCCGACCTGATGATTGATAACGAATACCGCTTTCAGAATATTCCGGCAGAACGGGCTGCCTTTTGGCTTAAGCAAGCGCATTTTGTCAAAGCAATAACTTATTTCCGGATAGCTCAGATTTGGGGGGATGCGCCTATCTCACCGGGTTCAGAGTCCCTCATTGCTTTGGCTAAAAAACCGGCTCTGGAAGTATTGAAATATGCTGTTACAGAGGCTGAACAAGCCCTGGATTTACCGGCTCACGACCAGATGACGGACGCCAACGGTCATACCATCGTGTCTAAACAATATGCCAGCCGGGGGTCGGTAAATACCTTACTTGCTAATATTTATGCCTGGATGGGGGGGCTGACTCTAAACGAAAAATATTGGGAGCAGGCAGAAAACTACGCTTCACAAGTTATTGATGAGTTTGCCGGAGACTACGAACTGGAAGATATGGCGGGACTGATTGCCAATGTATTCGGTAAAAACCGTCACAGCAAAGAAACCATTTTCTGTATTGATAACGACATCCTGGATGATGCCCATACTTATGACAACCGTTTCACAGGTGAACTGCCAGGACAGGAATTAATAGATTATCCCTACATCAACGTCAGTCCGCAGAGCTTGTCTACCAATAAGAGCCGGGAATATAACCGGATTTTGGTAGAGACGGTTGAAACCATCTATCCGGAAGAAAACGATTTGAGGCGACAGGAATTTTGGTACAATCTGGGAAAAGTAAAATATTCCGTAGATGAAGAAGAAATAGTATCCCCATACGCTTTTATCAACAAATGGCGTGATTATCATTATCAGACCAATGCGGAAATACTCGGCGGGCAGGGGAAAGTGCCTGTAGCTACTGATTGCGATTACGTTTTTTGGCGGTTGGCTGACGTAGTGTTGCTGCGTGCTGAGTGTCGGGCACGGCTTCAAAAGGCAACAGCGAAAGCCGACCTCGACCGGATACGCGAAAGGGCCGGACTGGGTACGTATACCGGGAGTACCGACCCGGAAGCATTGCGCCGGGAGATCTTCTACGAACGCCGACGTGAACTCTTCGGCGAAGGGCAGTATTATTTTGACATCGTGCGCAACGGTTACTACCGGGATATGCTTTACGGCAAATTCAAAACCCTCACTGACGAGGAGGTTCGCAATGGGGCACTTTATACCTGGATTAGTTCCGATGCTTTTGAAAAAAATACATTAATGACTCAAAATACATATTGGTTATGGCAAAAATAAAATCTTGTATACATGTGGCTCTCTTCTTATGTGCCGGCTTTTCTTTGGTTTCCTGCACAAAATGGAATTATCATGACGGGGGCATAGCCTACGGAGTACACGACTGTTCCATGTGGGACTATTTCAAAAAACAGCCCCGTGACTGGGATTCCACACGGGTAATGATTCAACATGCCGGGTTACAGGATTTGTTCGAAGGCAAAGGCGAATACGGTCAGATTACGTTTCTGGCTCCCAGTAATCTGGCTATCATGACCTATCTGTTCGATAACAACTACAGACGGGTAAACGAAATTCCTGCTGCCGAATGTCGGCGTCTGCTGGAAAAACTCATTATTCCGCAACGTATCCTGACAAACGACGTACCCCGTGGTTCCCGTTCCGATGCGACAGGCGAAAAGACCGGCGGCAAAACCTATACCCTGATGGACGGAAGTGAAGCTTTCCTCTGGACTTTCCAGGAGTCCTACTTAGGGGTTGAAAATGCAGGTGCCGTGCACTTGTGGTTCTACATTGAAAAATTCGCCACCTCCCGGAGAATCTACTCCAGCAACATTCAAACCGAAAACGGGGTGGTGCAGGCTTTAGGACATGATTTTTTATTTGAATAACCCTTTAATTTTATCCGGATATGAATAAATATACCATATATCTCAGTCTCTTTTGGGGCCTGTTCGCTTTGGCGGGTTGCGAGAAAGAACACACGGGCTACCTGTTTACAGAAGATGCCCGATACCCGATAGACAGTCTGAAAATTATCCGTTATGAAGACTATAATAAAGAGGTGATTCGGTTGGAAGAGCAATTGAACAGCTATTCCGGAGAGATTCTCGACTCACTGAACGCTTATCGCGCGATTGAAGCGGAGGAAGCCAAAATCACCGAAGAACTCGAACGTTTGGAAGGCATTATGAATAAACACGGAGAAACGCTGAATGCCTACTTAGACCAGTTTGCGGACGAATCCGATGCCGACCCTGCCCGCGTGCAGGAATTGACGGACAATTGCGAAAAAGCGTACGAAGCCTATGCGACATACGAGGCTGAGGTGTACTACCCTGTATTCCGGATTAGGGAGCAGATAGAGAGGAAAATCAAAGCTCTTTGTCAGGAAGCTGGTATGGAAACTCCCTTTACCATTGCCCGGGAATTGGAAAAATTGCAGAAACAGCAATCCTTAGATATTCCTTGGACCACCTCGTGCATTGAGCAGTTGTTGGGAACAGAACCGATTACCTATACTTTAGTAAACATCCGGAGCGACCGGGGGGAAGCCGCTGCCGCTGATTTCGGCCGTTACCTCACCGTTATCGGGGGCGGACGGATGTATGTGGAGGCCCGAGTCAACTCTCCGGCGGGAAAATACATTGTTTCGCTACGGGTCAGCAACGAAGGTTATAGCGTAGTGCTGCCCGATATATTCACCTTTATCCTGCAATAAATCATTTCTGAAGATATGAAACAATTGAAACTTTTGTTTGTTGGTCTGTTCCTTATGGCGGCCAACGGTTTATTTGCCCAAATCACATTTACAGAGGGCACTTTTGAAGAGGCTTTGGCCAAAGCCAAGGCGGAAAAGAAAAATCTTTTTATCGACTTCTACGCCAGCTGGTGCGGTCCCTGCAAAGTGATGGCCACTCAGGTGTTTACCATTCCACCGGTAGGCGACTACTTCAACGAACATTTCATCAATTGCAAATTAGACTGCGAAGCGGCAGCCAATAAAGAGATTGTCAAACGCTACAAAGTGGAATCCCTGCCCACGCTGATGTTCATCGACAGCAAGGGCGAGGTGTTAAGGACCCTGATTGGAGCCGTTACTCCCGACGTGCTGATGCTTGAAGCACAGATTGCCGCAGGCGAAGAACTCACGTTTGAGAAACTGTATGAAAAATCGCGCAAAGAGAAGAAAAACACCGAATTGCAACAAAAATTGCTAATCCGTGCACCTTATTTTATCGGTACGCAAAACGATTACAACCAGGAAAAATGGAAGGTGCGCATCGATGCCCTGTTCCCGGAATACCTCAAAATCAGGAAACTGGAAAACATGGTTAACCCCACAGATTTTGCCATCCTCTCCCTTTATCATCCCGAGATGGAAAAACAAGACGAAATATTCGATTTCGTAGTCAAAAACTACGACCGTTATTGCCAGGCGGTAGATAAAGAGACGGTACAAAACTACCTCATCGGGCTTTACAACACGCATATCCTGCGCCTTTGCAGCACCGGCAAAACCGACTACAAGCAAGCCCTCGGGCGCATCGGTGACGACTTACAAGCCATCTATGCCGACATGCCCTTCGGCGACCTGACGGCGGTTGAAGCGGTAACCCTGCTGGCCGACAGTTATTTTAACCTGTTCCGTCGCAACCTGCCCCTCTTTTTTGAAAATATGGACAAGTATTTCGCAGGAGCCGGAAAAGCGTTGAGTATTAACGACTACACTCAGCCCATCGAAGACCTCTACGGTCTTTATCAAGGTAATCCGCCGGATAATGCCCGCCCCATGCTGATTCAATGGTTAGACCGTGCCCTGACATTCGACATGACCGCCCAACTGCGTGCCCGTCTGTTGATGTTGCTGGCGGAAAACCAGCAGAAAACCGGCGATTCGGTCAAGGCTAAACAAAGCCTCAACCAGGCCTTTATCGTTTGTGCCGGCATTCCGGAAGAAGCTGTAAAGGTGCAGTTACAGAATATGATTCGTGAAAAACTGAACAACCTATGAGAATCTTTTTCCTGACATTGCTGACCGTCTGTGCCCTTCGCCTGTCGGCGACGCCGGAAACACCCTTCCGCTACGGACGGTTGGAAAACGGACTGACCTATTATATCCGTGCTACGGGGGCATCCGTAGGGAAAGCCGACTTTTATTTAGTGCAGAACGTGGGGGCCCTGATGGAAGAAGACCATCAAAACGGGCTTGCCCATGTGCTCGAGCACATGGCTTTCCATGCCACGGAAAATTTCCCGGAAGGCGTACCCGCTTTCCTGAAACGCCGGGGTATCTCGGATTTAAATGCTTATACAGGGGCCGATGAAACGGTCTACCACATCAACGGCGTTCCCACGGCCGACAACGGGCTGGTCGATTCCTGCCTGCTTATTCTCCACGACTGGTCGGGCTTCCTGCAACTCCGCGCCGACGAAATGGAAATCGAGCGCAAAGTCATTCTTGAAGAACGCCGCCAGGGAATGGACCTTTCACAACGGATGCAAAGCCGGCTCAACGCTTACCTCTACAATCACAGCAAATACACCATCCACGACGTTATCGGCACTCCGGAAGTCCTGAACCACTTCACTGCCGATGAAGTGCGTGCCTACTATCACGACTTCTACCGTCCCGACCAGCAGGCAGTCATTGTCCTCGGCGACATTAACCCTGAAGCTGTGGAGGCCGGGGTGAAACGCCTTTTTGCCGGCATTCCCAAGCGCGTGAATGCCAAACCGCGGGTGGTATATACTATTCCGGACAACGAACAGCCCCTGTATTGCCGACTTATTGACGAAGATATTCCCCAGAATGCCGTTGTGCTGATGAAACGTTTCCGGAAACCGGAGATTCGTACCCTCGGCGACCAGGTCAAAGACCAGCTGTGCCGGGAGTTCTATAACCAGATTGTCGGCGAACGGCTCCATGATTTTATCTCGGAAGAAGACGCCTTATTCCTGAGTGCGCAGGCCGGTGTACACGACATGGTGCGCCATTACGAGGGACAAAACATCGCCATTACCCCTCTGCCCGGGATGGAGAAAGAAGCGGTGCAACAAGTGCTGGAACAGCTTGAACGCATCCACCGCTATGCAATCACAGACCAAAAGCTAAAGGAACTGACAGACAACTACCGCCTCGGGCTGAAACAGTCGGCCGCCATGCTTGGCCGCATGCCCAACAGCGTCTACCTGAAAATCTATCAGGACCATTTTCTGCTCGGTTACCCATTGGCCGAAGTAACCGAAAAATTAGACGCCACCTGGCATTTGCTCGATTCCATCGACAGCCGTACCGTGCATGCCTGGCTCGACCGGTGGAATGCCGGCGATCTTAACCGGATATATGCCGTACAAGGCAACAACCCGGATTACCCTTTCCCGGACAGCGAAACTTTGACACGTCTGCTCCTCGAGGCCCGTCAAGCCTTGCCGGCACCTTACGTGCAGACTGTTGCCGATACGCTGCCGGCTCTGATGGATTTCACGCCCGCTGCCGGCCGCATTGTCAAAACCAAGGTGTTAAAAGCCCTCGATGCCGAGGAATGGACCCTGAGCAACGGGGCCAAAGTCTACTACAAACACAACGATTATGAAAGCGGTGTATTTAACCTTCTGGCCGGAAGCCCCGGAGGCCGTTCCCTGTTGCCTGCAGAAGACCTGCCCTCGGCCGATGCGCTGAATACCTTGTTCCTGCAATACGGGTTGTACAAATACCCCGCCCGGGTGCTTAATACCATTATGCGCGGGCACAACATCGACATCAATATCAACCTCGGCGAACGGTCGGAAAGCATCAATTGCAGCAGCACACGCGACGATGCGGAAATTGCTTTCCAGTTCTTTCACCTCACTGTCGTACATCCCCGGTTTAGCCGTCCGGACTTCGACAAATACGTGCGTGCCAACAAAATCCAGCGTACCTATGCCAAACCGACAACCGATGATTCGATTGCTGCCGTCATGCAGGAGTTGCATACCCTTCCGTCGCCCCGAATCTACAAAACAGATACGGCTTATTATGCGGCGATGGATTACGACCGGATGGTAGAAATTTTTAACGAGCGTTTCCGCAATGCGGCCGACTTCTCCTTCTATCTTGTCGGCGATCTGTCTCGTGAAGAGGCCCGCAGATTAGTGGAACTTTACATTGCTTCTCTGCCGACACGTAATGTCCGCGAAACGCCGGTATACCACCGGTATACCAGCACGGCATCCGCTACGCGTGACATCCGTTTAGGTTTGCCCGAAGAGAAATACATGGTGAACATAGAATATAAAAACCACCTGAAAACCAAGGAATCGGATAAAATCTGTTTTCATGTCCTGCGGAAGCATTTCGACAACCTCTTCCGGCAGATTATCCGTGAGGACGAGGGCGGTTCCTATGGAGTGCACCTCCATACGGAAGCGGAGGATTATCCGTTCTACGACCAGACTTTCGCCATACAGTTTGAGAGTTCGCAGGCCAAAGGACCCCGGATGCGGCAAATCGTTCACGACCAAATCCGACGGTTCCTCAATGAAGGTATCTCCGAAGACGACGCCGAGTACTATCTGTTGGTGCTTAAGAAAGAACACCAAAAGGCCTTTGCCGGAAAAAACGTGGCCTATTGGACGGAAAACCTGCAATTTTACAACCGCACTCATACCTCGCTTGATGCCCCCCGTTATTTCGATGGCATCATCGACAAAATCCGTGCGAAAGACATTGTTGCATTTGCCCGCAGATTTTTTGACACGGCACAATGTATTGATGTGGTAATTTACTAACCTTTTAAAATTTAAAATTATGAAGAACATTTGGATGATGCTGCTCATAATATGCAGCGTATCTGTTTTCACCGCCTGCTCGGATGATGACGACGAACAGATGCCTCCCGTTGCCCCGACTGCAACTCTTCCGGAAACTTTGACCGTCGGTCAGGAAGCCATCATTAATGGCAAAGATTTTGTCGCTACTGCGAAACTCATTCTCAAAAACATTGCGGATGCCGCTAGAACTTTAGACATTGAAGGTGCAGAGTTCACGGCCACAAGTGTAACTTTTACCGTGCCCGCCGACGTAGAGGCTGGTAACTACAAGGTCATAGTACGTCAAAACAATGAAGAGTATGAATTAGGTACGGTGGAAGTAGTTTTGGATAAAGTGGAGAAAATGCTCACCAAAGTCATCTTTTCTGCTTATGGCGAGACTTTGGAATATGCCCTGACTTATGGGGAAGACGGAGAAATTGAGAAAATCGCATATACTGTAAAAGGAGAAGACGAACTCCAAGAAACAATTTACAGTGTGAAACGGGAAGGAGAACGGATTCTTATCGCTGACGACGACGAAGCTGAAGTGTATACTTATACCCTGAAAGACGGGAAAATAGCCGGTTGTGTGGATGCTTACAATACATCTTTCAGCTGTCAATATACAAACAACTATCTTACTGCTTTGGCCGTGAGGTATGAGGGAGAAGAGGAAGAATATGTCATCGAATACGAATATACCGATAATAATTTGGTGGCCATTGACGGAGGCGGACTTAAATTCGGAGAACAAAAAAATATCCCGAACGGTGTAGACCCGGTGATTTGTATTTACAAATTTATCCTGACGTCTATTACAGAAAATAGTGACTTCTTCCCGCATCTTTTAGGACTTTGCGGAAATTCATCTGTCAATCTTCCCACATCTTCGGATGCAATGTATGGTAATTTACCGTTTACCTATACATATGAAGAATGGGGGGGAATAAAGTCGATTACCTGTACAAATGAAGAGGATGTATCTACCATTGGTTTTGAATACGAATAACCGAGACCGATTCAAGTGTCCTTTCCGGAAAGATAAGGATGTAAAAAAAGACTGCCAAAATGGGCAGTCTTTTTTGTCTTAAAATACCGCTTGATTCATCAAGTCGGATTTCATATATTTGAAACTTCTTTTTACAGGGAGGAAGAGAAATACAACACTTTTTATCATGCGCTATATTATCCTTATTTTGTTATTAAAAATACCTGCTTTTATTTTACCTGCTCAAAACTTACAAAGTTTTTCTTCTACACACCATTTTTATGGACAAGGAAAAATCGATAACTCCAATATTTCTCTTGAATTGGATTTTATTTGCCGTTATGCTTATAAAAAAGGATGTATGACCCAACGTTATTATCAAATTAGTGGTAACTGTTATTATGAACGGTTTGGAATACCTATCCAACTTATAGGCAAACTGGAAGCTCCTGAAAATAATTATTTCTCAGCAAATGAGATATTTGAAATTACTTTATATGAATTATCTTCCAACTATAAAAAAAGAGCTCTATGGAAGGGTAAGGTTTCTTCTGAAAGTTTTCAAGGCGACTGGATAGACGAAATTTCTTCCGAATGCCTGCCTTTCCATATTGATTGGCAGGCGTCAAATTTAGGCAATCTTAAAGTACAATGGAATTATCAGGAATATCTGTTACCTACTCTTAATAATATAGCTTATCAGGGGGAATATGAGCTTATCCATCAAATAGAAAATCCACACCAGTTATTTTTAATCTTACTGGTGACCATTCCCTCTTGCGGAGTATACGACTGCAGAGGAAGCAGTTGTGGCGGAGCAGATTGCTACTTGTATTGGTATGCCATAGAAAAACAAAAAATAGAATGGCAATGCGAAACCGTATACAGAGAAACTCCTTTTTTGAATTTAACAGATACCCAACTTACTGCTGATAGCTGTGTTTACCGAAGCAAAGATCCCGAAGGAAATTGTTTTCAGGTAAAAATTGATTACCAACATCCGGAAAAAGGAATAATAAAAACTTTTTGTAATTGACGCGATACATAGAGACGGGGCTTTGTATAAATTTAATAATTTTGTGATATAAAATTTTAGAATCAAGTCATGTTGAAAGCGGATGTGAGACGAATGAAATATTTGTTGTTGGGATTACTGGTTGTTTTTGTATTGGGATGTGAGGGGAAAAAGAAACAAGGAAATTTTAAGTATTTCAGAAATTATCAGCGGACCTTCAATGATATGAACGACAGGCATTTGAAGGCTGCTAAACAATGGGGAATAAAGCCTGTTCATTCGGAGCATGATTTTCACTTACAAGAGGAGAAATTAACTGAAATTAGTTCGTGCCGTTTGTATGTTTTAGATAAACTTACCCATTCTGTACCCTATCTGGTGCCACGGGCAGCGGAATTATTGGCAACCATCGGGCGTAATTTCAGGGATTCTTTGGATAAAAAGGGATTACCTGACCGGAAGATTATTGTGACCAGTGTTTTGCGTACAGCAGGGACAATAAAGCAATTGCAGAAGAAAAACATAAATGCCAGTGTTCATTCAGCTCATGTTTACGGGACGACTTTTGACGTTGCTTATGCGCGGTATAAAGGGGCAAAAAAAGAGGAAACTGATAAATTGAAATCTGTCCTTGCCGAGGTGCTCCAGGATTTGCGCAAGCAGAAAAAATGTTATGTCCGTTATGAGTTTAAACAGGGGTGCTTTCATGTTACTGCGCGGTAATATGAAAAAATGTACTACCTTTGTGTTCTGATTTGAAGAGTGTGAAAATCACTTTACTTTTTACTTTATACTTTTTACTTGAATTTGTATGGGTTTACAATGTGGTATCGTTGGACTGCCGAATGTAGGAAAGTCTACGTTATTTAATTGCTTGAGTAATGCAAAAGCTCAGTCTGCTAATTTTCCTTTTTGTACGATAGAACCGAATGTGGGAGTTATTACTGTTCCGGATGAGCGTTTAAATAAGTTGGTGGAATTAGTACAGCCTCAGAATGTTGTACCGGCCGTAGTTGAAATTGTAGATATTGCCGGATTGGTGAAGGGAGCTAGTAAAGGTGAGGGATTGGGAAATAAATTTTTGTCTAATATCCGTGAAACAGATGCTATTATTCATGTGTTGCGTTGTTTTGACGACGATAATATTGTCCATGTGGATGGTAGCGTTGACCCGGTACGTGATAAAGAGATTATTGATACGGAATTGCAACTGAAAGACCTTGAAACAGTTGAAAACCGTTTGCAGAAAGAGGAGAAAAGGGCAATGACAGGGGGAGACCCGGTGGCTAAACGTCAGGTTGAGGTCCTGCATCTTTATAAGGCTGCTTTGGAAAAAGGACTTTCTGCCCGTACTGTTATTTTGGACGATTTGCAGCAGGAGGCTGCTAAGGATTTGCAATTGCTGACCAGTAAGCCGGTGTTGTATGTTTGCAATGTGGATGAGGCTTCTGTCGTTAATGGCAATAAATATGTCGAAGCTGTAAAAGAGGCCGTAAAGAATGAAAATGCGGAGGTATTGATTATTGGTGCAGGGATTGAAGCGGATATTGCAGAATTGGAAACTTATGAAGAGAAACAGATGTTTCTTGAAGATTTGGGACTCAAAGAAGCCGGAGTGAATAAATTGATTCGTACGGCGTATCATTTATTGAATTTGCAGACGTATTTTACTGCCGGAGTGAAAGAGGTGCGTGCCTGGACTTTCCGGAAAGGGATGAAAGCTCCTCAAACTGCAGGTATAATTCACTCTGATTTTGAAAAAGGCTTTATTCGCGCTGAAGTTATTAAATACGAAGATTTTATTTTTTATGGTTCGGAAGTAAAATGTAAAGAGGCCGGAAAGATGTCAGTAGAAGGAAAAGATTATATTGTGCAGGATGGAGATATGATGAATTTCCGTTTTAATGTATAGAAGAATGTGTGTCAAAAGTAAAACAGTTATAAAAGTTTACTTTTGACACATTTCCTTGTTATCTCATGTCAATAACTTCTACATCCGGATGTTTTGCTTTGTCAAAGCTGAAAAAGGAGTCGGAGGGTGCCGGAGTAAGTTGTTTTATATTTTGGATGACAATGGTTATGTTGTTGCCGTCTTTACCAAAGGAGGTTACTTTTTGAATGGAGGAAGTGGCCGGATTTACCCAGATTCCGATTTTTTCGAAATTTTTCTTTTCTTTCGGGTAGAGTTCTATGTAAGCAATACTATTGGTTGTGTTGATTAACTTTTGGGTAAATCCTTGGTTGTGAATATCAAACAAAGTGGCCGGATTCAGGAATTCTTCTTCATCGTCATTGGGATTTTTGATGTTTACTTCCTGTACTTCGGGCATGTAGGTGTATATTATTTTTCCGTCATAATAATTTTCAACATCCATTAGATTTAATTTGTACCTGTTTCCTTTCATCCAGGCTTTCCCTTCGTGAATTTCGTTGATGTTTTCTGTTTTGTTTTCCATAGCAAGCGTAAAACTTACTTCTGCTGCCGGGTAGGTTTTGAATTTGGCAGCAGCTTTGTCAAGAATTTCTTTGGCTTTCGGATCGCTCTGTGCCAGAATGCTGAAAGTCAGCATAGTCAATAGTAGTGTTGTAAAGTATCGCATAATGTATAAATTTTATATTCCTTGAAATTAAGACAAAGATAAGGAATGTACCGTATATTCTGAAATTTTATTTAGATTTGTCATTTGAAATGGGAAATGCCGAATGACGGGTGACGGCTTGTTCCCTGACCGGAAATCATAATCGTAATTTACGGATAATATGTTGTTATTTATCAAATTGGGCTTTTTCGATATTCTGGATATTCTGATTGTTGCTTTTATTTTTTATCAGCTTTATCGTCTGGTAAAAGGAACGGTGGCTATTAATATTTTTGCCGGAATATTTACTTTCTATCTGGTTTGGTTGTTGGTAGGGGCTTTCAATATGGAATTGATTTCTGCGTTTTTGGGTAAGTTTATCGGGATGGGGGTAATTGCACTTTTGATTGTGTTCCAGCCGGAAGTACGGCGTTTTTTATTGTTGATTGGAAGCCGGTATAATTTGCAGAATATTTTTAATCTGGAGAAAGTGTTTGTTAAGCCGGGAATTCAGGAACATGTTTCTGATGCGATAGTAGAGGCTTGTGCCAATTTTTCGGCAACCCAAACGGGTGCTTTGATTGTTTTTCAACAAAATACTGAATTGTATAATTATGCTCAGACAGGAGTAATGATGAAGGCTCAGGTTACAGATGAGCTGATTGAAAATATTTTCTTTAAAAATAGTCCTTTACATGACGGAGCAGTGATTATTACGGACAATAAAATTCTGGCTGCCCGTTGTATCTTACCGGTTTCCGACCGCCGGGACATTCCGGGGAGTATGGGATTGCGGCACAGGGCTGCTTTGGGATTGAGTGCAGTCAGTGATGCTTATGTGGTTGTTGTCAGCGAGGAAACCGGAAATATTACTTTTTTCAAGGATAGTAAGTATAAAGTGAGGGTAAGTCCGGAAGAATTAAGAAAATTATTGTCGAATGATTTTTCCGGGTTTGTGGTAAAATAAAACAGGAATCACCGGATAGTGATTCCTGTAATTCTGCTTTTCGTTCGGATGATTATAAAGTTTTCAAAAAAGTATTTACATTATCTTCAATCCGTTTTTGCACGTTGTTGTGTTCCGCTTTTTCAAATTTTTGGCCGGTGATGTTTTCATAAAGTTCAATATAACGGTCTGTAATTCCGGTTACGACTTTTGGAGTCATTTCCGGCACCTGTTGTCCGGCTTGTCCCTGAAAGCCGTGCTCCATTAGCCATTCGCGGACAAATTCTTTGGATAATTGTTTTTGTTTTTCCCCTTTGGCAAATCGTTCTTCATAGCCGTCTGCATAGAAATAGCGGGAAGAATCAGGGGTGTGGATTTCGTCTATCAGATAAATTTTGCCATTCTTTTTTCCAAATTCGTATTTGGTATCTACCAAAATTAATCCTTTTTCTGCTGCTATTTCTGTTCCGCGCCGGAAAAGAGCGTAGGTATATTTTTCCATTAATTCGTAATCTTCACGGCTGACAAGTCCTTGGGCAATAATTTCTTCTTTGGAAATGTTTTCATCGTGTCCTTCGTCAGCTTTAGTTGTAGGGGTGATTAACGGAGATTCAAATTTTTGGTTTTCTTTCATACCTTCCGGCAAGGGCAAGCCGCAAAGAGTCCGTTCTCCGGATTTGTAGGCCCGCCATGAACTACCCGTGAGATATCCCCGAATGACCATTTCCACTTTGAAAGGTTCGCATTTATGTCCGACGGTGACCATTGGATCTGGTGTTGCAATTTTCCAGTTTGGAACAATATCTGCTGTGGCATCGAGGAATTTTGAAGCAATTTGGTTGAGAACCTGTCCTTTGTATGGAATCCCTTCGGGTAATACAACGTCGAAAGCTGAAATCCGGTCGGAGACAACCATGACCAGGTATTCGTCATTGATATCGTATACATCGCGTACTTTTCCTTTGTATACACTTTTTTGTCCCGGGAAATGGAAGTCTGTTTTTACAATAGCATTCATACTGTTATTTTTAATGTTCAATGTTTTTATTTCTTTGTTTTTTGGTTTTCTGTTTCCTCGTTATTATATGCCTTGACAATTTCTTTCACTAGTCTGTGCCGTATGATGTCGTCTGAATTGAATTCGACGAAAGCAATTCCTTTGATGTCCTTTAATATCTGAAAGGCGTGTATCAGACCGGATTCCGAGCGTTTTGGGAGGTCTATTTGGCTCATATCGCCGGTTATGACAAATTTTGCGCTGACTCCCATTCGGGTCAGAAACATTTTCAGTTGATTGCGGGTAGTATTTTGTGCTTCATCCAGAATAACAAATGAATCGTTCAGGGTTCTTCCGCGCATATATGCAAGAGGAGCAATCTGGATGACTTCGGATTCCAGATATTCTTCCAGTTTTTTAGGAGGAATCATATCGGAGAGTGCGTCGTAAAGAGGTTGCAGATAAGGGTCGACTTTTTCTTTCATGTCTCCGGGCAGGAAGCCAAGGCTTTCTCCTGCTTCAACGGCAGGGCGGCTCAATACGATTCGTTTGATTTCGCGGTTTCGTAATGCTTTTACTGCCAGAGCAATGGCAGTATATGTTTTTCCGGAGCCGGCCGGACCGGTTGCAAATAGCAGGTCATTGTTTTTGGATAATTCAACCAATTTGCGTTGGTTGGGGGTACGGGCACGGATGGCTTTTCCGGCATTTCCGAATAAAATAACGGATTCGGCATCTTCCGGGTCTGTTATTATATTGTCTTCCAGTATAATTCGTTTCAGGTTGGCTACTGTAAGCATATTATACCGGTGATAATGTTCTAATAAGGCATTGATTTTATTACTCAGAATTTCGATGTCGTTGATTTCTCCCTGAAGAATGAGTTCGTCTCCTCGGGCAGTAATCTTCAATTTTGGAAAGTATTCTTTTAGTAAATTGAATTTTGAATTGTTAATTCCGTAGAAATCAACGGGTTCAATGTTTCCTATACTTATTCTTTTCTCAATCATGAAACTTCAAATAAATCCCTTATTTTTGCAGGTGCAAATTACGAAAAAACACTGAATGGCGAATGATTAATGCCTGAAGTTTTTATGTGTGATGTATTATCGTTTGTGTTCGGGGGAGGAACAGTATATGGAAAATCTGGAAAAGAAGAAAGAAGCATTTGCTGAGTTATTGGAGATTATTGAAACGTTGAGGACAAAATGTCCGTGGGACCGGAAACAGACTATGGAGTCATTGCGGGGATTATCAATAGAAGAGGTTTATGAGTTGGGCGATGCAATCCTTGCCGGCGATATGGCAGAAGTGAAAAAGGAGTTGGGCGATTTATTGATGCATATTGTGTTTTATGCGCAGATTGGCCAGGAACAGCAATCTTTTGATATAGCAGATGTATTGCATGGTATTTGTGAAAAATTAAAATACAGGCATCCTCATATATACGGTGAAGCGGAGGTGAAAAATGCTGAAGAGGTTTTACAGAATTGGGAACAATTGAAACTGAAGGAAAAGGGGCGTAAACATAAGGTTTTGGAAGGAGTGCCGGTATCTCTTCCGGCTTTGGTGAAGGCTTACCGGATTCAGGATAAGGCCCGGGGAGTGGGATTTGATTGGAAGGAGAAAGAGGAGGTATGGAATAAAGTGAAGGAAGAATTGGATGAATTTGAAACAGAGGTATGCCAGGCAGACCCGGAAAAGATGGAGGCAGAGTTCGGGGATTTGTTATTTTCAATGATTAATGCGGCCCGGTTGTACGGTATAAATCCTGAAAATGCTTTGGAGAAAACTAACCGTAAGTTTATACAACGTTTTGGATATGTAGAAGAACAGGCCAAAGCAAAAGGAAAAAAGATGCAGGATATGACACTTGAAGAAATGGAGCAGTTATGGGAAGAGGCAAAGAGGCAATCATAATCGGAATAAAGGGATAGTTGTGGAGGTTATTGAAAGAATTCAAGGGGCGGGTAATGAATCTGACTGGAAAATGGAAATATTTTGAGAATTACCTTCAGGGAATAGCTGAAGGAGAGTTGTATATAATACAGGAGGGGTATAATTTGTCCGGGCGTATTGTATTTACGGACCGGTTGAAAGGGGAAGTGCCGTATATGATACAGGAATTTCTCACAGGAAGTATAGAGGAGCGGAAGGTTAGTTTGAAAGCTACGGAATTTGATATTATTCATGCTGATTTCCCTGTTGCTTATGAATTGGACAGTTGGTTCGGGATTCTTGTAGAGGATACTGTTATAAAAGGGGTTAGTCTTGATGAACAGGGAGTGTCCGGTAATTTTGAATTTGTAAAGGTTGAGGAGACTGTATCCGTGAGATTACAGAAGTAACGGGACAGTGCAAAGGTAAACGGTTGGGTGGAGAAAACTTTTAAATAAGTATAAACTGATTCCGGTGGATTCTTTGGATGACTGGTCATAGGTTAAAGTTGGAAATAGAAATAAGTTTGAATTTCATTTTTAGCTTATGGCTTTAAATTTTACATTTGTCTGAAAATACAATTACATGGTTGAAATAGGAAAATACAATACACTGACTGTTATAAAAGCGGTTGATTTCGGTGTTTATCTGGACGGAGGCGAGAGAGGTGAAATTTTAATGCCGAAAGAATATGTGCCGGAGCATTGTTCGCCGGGGGATGAAGTAAAAGTGTTTGTTTATTTTGACTCGGAGGACCGTGTAGTGGCGACAATGGAGGAGCCTGCTGTGATGGTCGGGGAATTTGCTTTTTTGAAAGTTGTGGCTGTTAACCGGGTAGGTGCTTTTCTGGATTGGGGATTGAAGAAAGATTTGCTTGTACCTTTCCGGGAACAGCGGGAACCTATGTCAGAAGGAAAAGTTTATTTGGTATATGCTTATCTGGATAAAGCGTCGGACCGTATTGTCGCTTCGGTTAAGGTTGACAAGTATCTGGACCAGACTTTCCCTGACTATGAATTTAATCAGGAGGTAGATGTTTTGGTGGTTCGTAAAACTGATTTGGGGTTTGCTGTTATTATTAATAATGCCCATTGGGGATTGATTTATGATAATCAGATTTTCCAACCGCTTAAAGTGGGACAGAAGCTAAAAGGATATATCAGGACGGTACGTGAAGATGAGAAAATAGACGTCGCATTGCAGCCTGCCGGATTTGGTAAGGTTGAAGGCCTTGGCCGGCTTATTCTGGAGAAATTAAAGGACTATAACGGAGTGCTGGATATTTCGGACAAGAGCGAGCCGGAAGAGATTTACCGGGTATTCGGATGCAGTAAGAAAACTTATAAAAAAGCTTTAGGAACTCTTTACAGACAGGGCTTTATAGAAATCGATGACTTGGAAGTCCGTTTGAAAGCAGAAGAATAAATTCGGTGATGAATCCGGAACTCAGTCAATGAGTTCCAGATCCATTACCGGAGGAATATTTTTTTTCTGTTTTTCTTCATCGTTTTCATTTTCTTTTTCATCTGCAACAGGAAATATGTCTATCTGTCCTTCTTCCTGTGTTTCTTCCATTTCCGCCGGGATATTTGCTTCTTCTGTTTTCTGCTCCGTTTTTTCCTTTTCTTCGGGTTCAATTTCGGGCAGATGTTCCAGTTCATAATCAAAAGCAGAAATTTCCGGATAATCCAGTTTACCGATTAACGACAAGATGTCCTCCTGTTGTTCCATACATAAAGGTTCTGGTGAGGCAACGGGAGTTTCTGCCGGAATCTCCGGGGAAGTTTCCTTTTCCGGGGTGTCCGGAATGATTTCTGTTACCGGGGGGACAACCGTTTCTTCTGTTGCAGTGGCCATTGATAGAGGTGGTTGCGATTCGGTCACCAGCTCTTCTGTTGCTTGTCCGCCGGGGGTATTTGAACAATCACAGGAATTTGCCGGAGTTTTTTCAATCAGTTCCCCGTTTTCACAACACAAGATACGTCCCGGATATTTTTTTATCAGGTCATATTGATGGGTTGCGATGATGATTGTTTTTCCCGTGTCGCATATTTCTTTCAGAAGTTCAACGAGTTGGTAAGAAGTTTCCGGGTCTATATTACCTGTAGGTTCGTCTGCAAGGATTAACGGAGGAGCATTCAATAAAGCACGGGCCAATACAATACGTTGTTGTTCTCCTCCTGATAATTGATGAGGCATTTGGTTTTGTTTGTCCTGCATACCGACTTTGGTAAGGACGTTTTCAATCCGTTCCCGGATATCTTTTTTATTTCTCCAGCCTGTTGCCCGTAATACAAATTCCAGGTTATCATATACATTGCGGTCAATCAAAAGTTTAAAATCCTGGAATACAATACCGCATTTGCGTCTTAGTAACGGAATCTGGGATTTTCTGATTTTTTTTAATTTAAATCCGACTATTTCTGCATTTCCGTATTCCAGAGGCAATTCTGCGTATAATGTTTTGAGGAAAGAGCTTTTCCCGCTTCCTACTTTCCCGATCAGGTATATAAATTCACCACTTTTTATTTCTATGTTTACATTTTTGAGAATGGTGTTTTTTTGCTGACGGATTACACCTCCCGTCATCTTTATGATGGTGTCTGACATAATGATAAATTATATCCTGTAACAAATTATGCGTTTAATTTTTTCAATTCCTGAATGGTTGCGGCCGGATTGTCAGATTTAAAGACAAAACTTCCTGCAACAAGAGCATTTGCTCCGACAGAGACTAACTGTTTTCCGGTTTCCAGATTAACACCGCCGTCTACTTCTATCAGGCTATTACTGCCGGTTGTGCAGATAAGTTGTTTTAGTTTTTTAACTTTATCCAGGGCCTGCGGGATGAAAGATTGTCCGCCGAATCCCGGGTTAACGCTCATGATTAGCACTACATCGATGTCCTGAATGATATCTTCCAGTTGATTGACAGGAGTATGCGGATTTAAGGCAACTCCGGCTTTCATGCCGCAGGATTTGATTTGTTGTATGGTACGGTGCAGGTGGGTGGAAGCTTCCAGGTGTACTGTCAGAATGTCTGCTCCGGCTTCCCGGAAAGCTTCGATATATCTTTCCGGCCGGACAATCATCAGGTGAACATCGAGGGGTTTGGTTGCCACTTTTTTGATTTGACTGACGACGGGTAAACCATAGGAAATGTTGGGGACGAAAACACCGTCCATGATGTCCAGATGAATCCAGTCGGCCTGACTTTCATTTACCATGTTGACATCTTTGCCCAAATTCAGAAAATCGGCCGACAACATGGAGGGGGATACGATTGTGCTCATAGGTTAATTCCGTATTTGTTTTATTTGAAAGATTCCGTTTGGTCGTACCAACCGGCATACATGGAATAGGCATTCACAATTCTTTCCACTTCTCCTTTTAACAGGTCTTCTCCCATTTGTTTTATTTTTTTGGCCGGAATACCACCATATACCCATCCGGATTCCACTACGGTGCCTTTGGTTACGACGCTTCCTGCTGCTACGATTGTATTGCTTTCCACGACGGCATTGTCCAGAACAATGGCTCCCATTCCGATCAATACATTGTCTTTGATTGTACAACCATGTACCACTGCATTGTGGGCAATGGATACATTGTTGCCGATGTGGGTCGGGGATTTCTGATAAGTGGCATGTATGGTGGCATTGTCCTGAATGTTTACTTTGTTCCCGATGCGTATTTCGTGTACATCTCCCCGCAAGACAGCTCCGAACCAGATGCTGCAGTCATCTCCCATTTCCACATCGCCGATGATGGCAGCATTATCGGCCAGGAAACAATTTTTCCCGATTTTAGGGGTATGTCCGTTTAATGATTTGATGATAGCCATATGCTGATGAATAAATCTTCAAGTTTTTATTTGCGCTTCGAAGTTACAAAATAAGCGTTAAACGGCAATGGAATGAAGAAATTTTCAATTTTTCATTTTCAATTTTAATTATTTAATGAAACTTCCGAAACAGCGATAATTAAATGGGCGTAAAAGAGGGTGAAATGATTGGAAGTTTATGGTAATATAAAAGAAAGAAGTAGTATGAATCTGGTGAGGAAAAACAATGAAACAAGGACATTTTATCCGGGTCTTTTGGACGAATTATTCAATACGGGACTTTCGGTTTTTGAGGACAGAAGGGGAGTTCCTGCACTGAATGTAAAGGAAGATGATAAGGAATTGGTTCTGGAATTGAAAGTACCGGGTTTGAAGAAAGAGGATATCCATTTGGATTATAATAATGGAATATTGACAATATCCGGGGAAAGAAATGAGGAAAAAGAGGAGAAAGACAAAGATAAATATCTGAGAAGGGAATTTTGTTCTTATTCTTTCCAGCGGAGTTTCGAACTACCTGAGGACAGGTACGATGTGGGAAAAGCCCAGGCGGCCTATAAGGATGGGATTCTTGAGGTAACTTTGCCGAAAAAAGAGCAGCAAGATAAAGTGAGTAGAAAAATAGAGGTAAAGTAGGTAGTTTGATTTTAGTGGTCGGCCGGTCCTGAAAGGACCGGCTGATTTATTGTTATAAATCAGTATTAAAAAAAATAATTGATTTTTTATTGAAAAATATTTGGAGAAATGAAGTAAAAGCTTTTATCTTTGCGGCGTCAAAAGACAGAGAAGTTATTATTTTGCGAAAATAGCTCAGTTGGTAGAGCACGACCTTGCCAAGGTCGGGGTCGCGGGTTCGAGTCCCGTTTTTCGCTCTTTCAAGCCGGAAGTTATCCGGCTTTTATTTTGTCTTTGAAAATTTCCCCGGAAGTGGGTGGGCTTGCTTTGAAATTTCCTATCTTTGTAAGGTAATCATTGGTGTTAAGCGATGGAATCCAATCCGCAGTTAGATTTAGCTTTCAATTTTTTAGAATATACCGGGACCAGTGTTTTTTTGACAGGTAAAGCCGGTACCGGAAAGACTACATTTTTGCGGGAATTGAAACAGCGTTCTCCAAAACGCATGATTATAGTGGCTCCGACCGGTGTTGCTGCCATGAATGCCGGTGGAGTGACCATCCATTCTTTTTTTCAATTACCATTCGGTCCTTATGTGCCCGGTGCGCTGGAAGATGGCCGGAGAGAAACAAAGCATGCGATGCATCGGTTTGGTAAAGAGAAGATAAATATAATCCGGAGTATGGATTTGCTGGTCATTGATGAGGTCAGTATGGTGAGGGCTGATTTATTGGATGCGGTGAGTGATGTGCTGAAACGTTACCGGGACAAGGAGAAACCGTTTGGCGGAATACAATTGTTGTTAATCGGCGATTTGCAGCAATTGGCACCGGTAGTGAAGGAGGAGGAATGGGGATTGTTGAGGGAGGTTTATGAATCTCCGTTTTTCTTTTGTAGCCGGGCTTTGAGGGAGGTTTCTTATGTGAGTATAGAATTGGAATACGTTTACAGGCAGTCCGATATGGTTTTCATTGAGCTATTGAATAAAATCCGGGATAACCGGGCGGATAATGCGGTGCTTCAGGCCTTGAACAGACGTTGTATTTCTGATTTTAATCCGGACGATACGGAAGGTTATATTACTTTGACCACCCATAATTATCAGGCACAGCGGATTAACAGGCGTAAATTGGAGCAACTGGAGGCCCGGGCTTATACTTATAAGGCTGAAATCAAGGATGATTTTCCGGAGTATGCTTTCCCTACAGATGAACAATTGGTTTTAAAAAAAGGGGCGCAGGTGATGTTTGTGAAAAATGATTCTTCGCCTGAAAAGCGTTATTACAATGGTAAAATAGGTCATATTACTGCTATCAGTGCCGATAATATTATGGTGAGATGCGGAGATGAGGCAAAAGCAATAGCTGTGGTACGGGAGGAATGGACGAATACGAAATACATGATTGACCCGGAAACCAAAGAAATTTCGGAGACGATAGCAGGAGTTTTTAAGCAGTATCCGTTAAAGGCAGCCTGGGCAATTACCATACATAAGAGTCAGGGATTGACTTTTGAGAAGGCCATCATAGATGCAGCGGGAGCTTTTACTCACGGACAGGTATATGTTGCGCTCAGCCGTTGCAAGAGTCTTGAAGGACTGGTGTTAAGTTCGCCTTTGCGTTCCGGAGCATTGATTAATGATCCGGCTGTTAAACAATTTTCAGAACAGGTGTCACAACATCCGCCAGACCAGGTTTGTCTGGCGGATGCTTGTCGCAGATATTATTTGCAACTGTTGAAAGAATTATTTGATTATCAATCTGTTTTTCGTAGATTGTATTTTGTAACCCGTTTGTTTCAGGAACATTTGTGGAAGTTGTATCCGGATTTGACAGAGCGTTTTGAAAGCGTGCGGGGTTGTTGCCGCGATGAGTTGGCGGAAGTGGGGAAACGTTTCCAGGGACAATTGGAACGGATGATAAACGAATGTGACGATTATAAAGAGGCTCCGCATATTGCCGACCGGATTGGTAAGGGAATTCATTATTTTAAGGAGAAAACCCGGGGGTATTTTGCGTCGTTGCTGGATGAGGCAAACCCGGAGATTGATAACAAAGAACTCCGGAAGGCAGTAGGGGAAGCTTTGTTGCGTTTACGACAGGAGGTTGAATTAAAAATGGCTGTACTGGAAGCTGCTGCCGGGGGTTTTGAAGTGAAATCTTATTTGGCTGCCAGGGCAAAAGCTTTGCTTGAAAAGCCGGAAGTGTTTTTGAAGAAACCAGAAACTCCTAAAGTGGAAGTCAGCAATGATATATTGCATCCGAAGTTGTACAATGCATTAAGGAGTTGGCGGAGTGAAGAGGCTAAAAAGCAGGGGCTTCCTGCTTATACGGTTTTGCATCAGAAGGCTGTTTTGGGAATTTCCAATACGTTGCCGACGAATGGCAAAGAGATGCTGGCTGTTCCCGGTGTCGGGAAGAAGGTGTTGGAAAGGTATGGGAGTGTGTTATTGGAAATTGTGGACCGGTATCGTTTTGATTTTAAGCAGGGATAATGGGTCGTTAAAAAGATAATAAACAACTAATAATATGGAAATGAAAGATATTTATGTATTGGGGGTAGATATTGGCGGGTCGCATATGGCTTGTCAGGTGGTTAATTTACACGGCTGCCGCCCTTTGTCTGACACCTATGTTGAAGTAAAGGTTTCTGAAAAAGAACCGGCGGGAGTTATTCTGACTGCTTGGGAAAAAGGATTAAAAGCATGTTTGGAAAAAGCCGGGGGAAAGCCAATCTGTGGTATAGGTGTTGCCATTCCTTCACCCTTTGATTTTATTCAGGGAATTGCTATGGCCGACCATAAGTTTGCATCTTTGAAAGGGTTGAATATCCGCGAAGAGCTTCACCGGGTGACGGGTATTGCTGCGGATTCCATTTTGTTTACTAATGATGCTGCGGCTTTTGGAATGGGAGTCTGGAGGTTAAACGGAGCTACAGACCGGCATATGATTGGGGTTACGTTGGGGACCGGATTCGGGGCTTGTTTTATTGTGGACGGGTGTTATACTACCTATGGTCCTGGTGTGCCTATTGGCGGAGAGTTGTGGAATTATCCTTTCCGGGGTGTTATTGCCGAAGATTATGTGTCAACACGCTGGTTTGAGGCGCGTTTTGCCGAATTGACGGGTGAAACAATCAAGGGTCTGAGGGGAATGATTGATTTTTATGAGGCTGGAAAGTATAAAATGGAAACAGAACAGATTTTCCGGGAATTTTCAGATTCGTTCGGAGAGATTATGCTGCCTTTTATGTTGCGTTTTAAAGCTGATAAATTGGTAATCGGCGGAGGTATGGTGTTGTCGCGACAGTATTTTTTGCCTTTGATTGAACAATATTTTAGAAACAACGGAGTGGATGCGGCAGTGGTAACACTGGCAGATACGACTTCGGCTATCATCACCGGGGCTGCAGCTTTGTGTGAGTAGATAGCTTTGGTTCTAACTTTTATAGTGTTATATCGTATACCGTGTTGATAACCGGAAATTGAATGTTCAGTTTCTTTTTTTTACTTTCAATTTTTAGATTATGAATCACGGTATAAGTGTTTTATTCCGGGCTATTCCGGTAGCGATGGCATTTATTTGTTTTTTCCTGGGAGGTTTTATCTATTTGTATGGGGATGATGGTGCGCGTCAGGTGGCGGGACCTGTTGTATTTTTTCTGGGAGCGGTTTGTCTGGCGTTGTATACAACTGCGGCGACAATAATCCGGCAGTTGATTCATAAATTTCATCCGGTGCTGAAATACGTTATTCCGGTCTTCGGATATCTGGTGGCTGCCATAGTCCTCATTATGGGTATTGTAGTTTTTGATACTGCGCCGAATTCCAATTTTATTGTTTCGGGACATGTTGTGGCGGGTATCGGGCTGATTGCAGCCTGTGTTTCCACAGTGGCAGTTTCTTCTGTGAAATTTTATCTCATTCCTGTAAACTCAGGTGTGAGTGGGAATATTGTCAACGAGAAAGGTTTCTCGGGGGCGGCACAGTATATTTTAATCGGCTTAGCTGTATTGATTTCATTTGTGGCCTGGGTATGGGCCCTTGTTTTATTGTCGAAGATTGATGAGGGAGCTTATTATTTTGTTGCAGGGACTGTAATGGGGGGACTGGCGTGTATCTGTACCAGTCTGATCGCTTTAGTTGCCAGTATTGTTAAACAGGTCCGGAATACTTATACAGACCGTGACCGGCAGATGTGGCCTAAATTGGTGTTGTTGATGGGGACTATTGCATTGGTCTGGGGAATAGTTGTGATATTATCCATGGCCGGGGATGCGGCTGATACTACCGGATTTATTATGATAGGTTTAGGATTGGTATGTTTTAGTATATCCAGTAAAGTGATTCTGCTGTCGAAAGTATGGAAACAGACTTTTGTTTTGGCTAACCGGATACCGATGATACCGGTTATTACTGCATTGTTGTGTTTGTTTCTGGGGGTTTTCTTATTCGAAGAAGGGTTGTATGACAATGCTTTTTTTGTTCCGGCACGTGTGTTGGCTGGATTGGGTGCCATTTGTTTTTGTTTGTTTTCGATTGTCAGTATACTGGAAAGCGGTACTTCGAAGAAATGAGACTGAAACAATGAAAAAAGAAAAATTAAATCCGTATCTTTGTGAAAAGATACGGATTTATTTATGGGGAATCAGCCGTTAGCAGAGAGATTGCGGCCCAAGACACTGGATGATTATATTGGTCAGCAGCATTTGGTGGGCAAGGGAAAAGTATTGCGCAAGATGATAGAATCGGGTGTTGTGTCTTCTTTTATTTTATGGGGACCTCCCGGAGTTGGCAAGACTACGCTTGCTATGATTATTGCCGAACAACTAAACCGTCCTTTTTATGTTTTGAGTGCAGTAAGTTCCGGTGTAAAGGATGTGCGTGAAGTGATACAGAAAGCTGAGAGTCAGCGTTTTTTCAATACTCCCAATCCGATTCTGTTTATTGATGAAATCCATCGTTTTTCTAAAGCCCAGCAGGATTCTTTGCTTGCAGCCGTAGAAAAAGGTACAGTGACTTTAATTGGTGCTACGACGGAAAATCCTTCCTTTGAGGTGATTTCTCCGTTGCTTTCCCGTTGTCAGGTGTATGTTTTAAAGGCTCAGGAACGGAGTGACCTGGAAAATCTGATAGACCGGGCTGTCATTAAAGATTTTTATCTGAAGGAAAAAAATATTGTAGTCAAAGAAAAGGAAGCTTTGATTTCATTTAGCGGGGGAGATGCCCGGAAATTACTGAATATTCTGGAATTGGTTGTGAATGCCCAGGCCGGCCCGGAAATCGTTATTGACAATGACATTGTCCGGAGGGAATTACAAGAGAATCCTCTGATGTATGACAAGGACGGGGAGCAGCATTATGATATTATTTCGGCCATGATTAAATCAATCCGGGGAAGTGACCCGAATGCAGCCCTGTATTATATGGCGAGGATGCTTGAAGGAGGGGAAGACCCTAAATTTATTGCCCGCCGTTTGCTGATATCGGCTTCCGAGGATATTGGTCTGGCCAATCCGAATGCCATGTTGCTGGCCAATACTTGTTTTGATGTTGTTCATAAAATCGGAATGCCGGAAGCGCGGATTCCTTTGTCGGAATGTGTTATTTATCTGGCTACTTCTCCCAAAAGTAATTCGGCTTATCTGGCCATTAATCAGGCCATGGCATTGGTCAGACAAACGGGGAATGTGGCGGTGCCCTTATACCTGAGAAATGCTCCGACTAAGCTGATGAAGGAATTGAATTACGGAAAAGATTATAAGTATGCACATGATTATCCCGGTAATTTTGTGGAGATGGAGTTTATGCCTGAAGAATTGAAGAAGGAGATTTTTTATAAGCCTCAAGGGAATGCGGCGGAGTTGAAAATTCTGGAACGTTTGAAAAACTGGTGGAAGAAAAAATATTGATTTATTGTTTGGTGTATAGAATTGTTTGTAGAATAAAATGGTGGATAAAATGAAAATATTGGATGAAATTACCGGGAAAGGTATGTTTTTTTTGCTGGCAGGGCCTTGTGTCATAGAAGGGGAGGAAATGGCTTTGGAAATTGCTCGGCATATATCAGAAGTGACTGATAAGTTGGGAATTCCGTATATATTCAAAGGTTCTTTCAAGAAAGCCAATCGTTCACGTCTGGATTCTTTTACGGGAATAGGAGATGAAAAGGCTTTGAAAATTCTGGCCAAAGTCCGGAAAGATTTTCAAATTCCGGTGGTTACTGACATTCATAGTGCAGAAGATGCTGTTATGGCTGCAGAATATGTGGATATTTTGCAGATTCCGGCGTTCCTGTGCCGCCAAACGGATTTACTGGTGGCTGCGGCGCGTACCGGTAAAGTTGTGAATGTGAAGAAAGGGCAATTCCTTTCTCCGGATGCCATGCGGTTTGCTGTCGATAAGGTCCGGGAGTCCGGAAATGAGAATGTCATGGTTACAGAACGGGGAACTACTTTCGGTTATCAGGATTTGATAGTGGATTACCGGGGAATTCGTATGATGCAGGAGAGTTGTCATTGTCCTGTAATTGTGGATGCCACCCATTCTTTGCAACAGCCTAATCAGTCTAGCGGGGTCACCGGAGGGCAGCCTGAGCTTATTGAAACTATTGCCAAGGCCGGAATAGCTGTAGGAGCTGATGGTTTATTTATAGAAACTCATCCTGAGCCGAAAGTAGCAAAATCGGATGGGGCAAATATGCTGCGGCTGGATTTACTGGAAGCTTTGCTGGAAAAGTTGGTACGGATACGGAAAGCCATTCAATGACAGACGGGTAAAAGTTGCCGGGCGGTGGAAGGTTTCAGATATCCAACCGGACAACAGTGATACCGGCACCGCCCAGTTGTACTTTTTCGTCGGCATAGGAACTGACTAATGGGTTGGTGCTTAGATATTGCCTGATAATTTGGCGTAAAGCTCCGGTTCCTGTTCCGTGCAGGATGCGGACTTCTTTATAGTTTAACATGACAGCTTCATCCAGGAAAGTGATTACCCGTTGCAAGGCTTCCTCTCCGCGTGTCCCTCGTAAATCGATGTCGGGTTTGAAAGTCATCCGTTTTTGGCTGATGTTTTCCCGAATGTTGACATAGGATGCCTGTTGCTGAGGTCGGTTTATTTTTTTCGCTTGTGAGGCTGATACTTTTTTTAATTGTGTCAGACGGACGTTTGTTCTGAGGTTGCCCAAGGCGATAACGGCATTTTTATTGTCCAGTTCCAGTATTTCACCAACAACTTTATTGGGTAGGCTGACCATGTCGCCTTTTCTGAAAAGGGGGGCACTTGGCGTTGTCTGGTTTTCGACAGTAGGGGTGTCGGGTTGCTTTTGTCTTTCTTTTTTCTTTTTTTCTCTGTTTTGTAGTTTTTCTATTTTTTTGCGGATACGTTCTTCTTCTTCGCTGGCTGTTTTTGTCAGTAACCGCTCTTTTTCAGCTGCCATCTGCTGCCGGATTTGTTTGGTTTTTTCTTTTTCTGCCTGGTTTTCCCGGATTTCGCGGATTGTTTTTTCTATCATTTTATTGGCAGAGTCAATAATTTCCCGGGCTTTTACCTGTGCTTCCTGAAGAATTTCTTTTCGGATACGCGAAGTTTCGTTTAGTTCGTTGTGGTATTTTTCAACAACTTCATCCAGGCGTTTTTCGTTTTCATGGATTTTTTTCCGTTTCTCTTCCCAATAGCGTTTATCCCGGGCGATGTCTTTCAGATGTTTGTCGTAGTTAATGTGGTCTGCTCCGATTTTTGAAGCAGCATTTTCCAGAATCTCTTTGGGTAAGCCGATTTTTTGGGCAATCTCAAAGGCAAAAGAAGAACCAGGTTGACCAATCCGGAGTTCGAAAAGTGGCAGCATCCGGTGGCTGTCATACAGCATTGCGCCGTTTTCTATGCCGGAAGTTTCCGCTGCAAAATGTTTCAGATTAGTGTAATGGGTGGTAATCACGCCTTTCACGCCTGATTTGTTGAGCGCAGAAAGGATAGATTCGGCAATGGCCCCTCCCAGCATCGGTTCGGTGCCTGTACCAAATTCGTCAATGAGTACAAGAGTATCCGTATTTCCGTGACGCAGGAAATTTTTCATGTTAATCAGGTGAGAACTGTATGTACTTAGGTCATTTTCAATGGATTGTTCATCTCCTATATCAATAAGAATTTTGTTGAATATGCCGAATTTGCTGGCTTCGTTGACGGGTACCGGTAGGCCGCACTGAAACATATATTGCAGGAGGCCGGTAGTTTGCAGGCATACTGATTTACCTCCGGCATTCGGACCTGAAATCAGGATGATTCGTTGGGCCTGGTTGATTTCAATGTTCAGGGGCACCAGTTTTTTTTCTGTGTTTTTCAGACTGAGCCATAGTAGTGGATGCCTGGCTTGATACCATAACATTTCTGGTTGTTTTCCGAACACGGGGACGATTGCTTCGATATAATTGGAAAAAGCAGCTTTGCCCCGAACAAAGTCAATGTCGGCCAGAAAGTCATAGGCAGGGAGCAGGTCATCGATATTAGGACGAACTTCGTCGGCAAACTTGCGGAGGATGCGGATGATTTCCCTTTTTTCTTCCAATTCCAGTTCCCGGATTTCGTTATTGATTTCAACGATTTCTGTCGGTTCGATATAAGAAGTTTTGCCGGTGGCAGATTCGTCGTGTATAATTCCGTTTATTTTGCGTTTATAGGCAGCAGGAACGGGGATAACCATACGTCCGTCGCGTATGGCAACGGAGCTTTCTTTGTCAGCCCATCCTTCTGCTTGTGCTTGCTGCAAAAGATTTTGCATCCGTTTGGAGATACTTGCCTGTTTACGCTGCAAATGGTGGCGGATATCGTTCAGTCCGGGTGAGGCACTGTCTTTGATGGTTCCGTGTTTGGTTACTATGGCTTCCAGGCGTTGCTGGATGTAAGGAAAAAGCTGGATGTTTCCGGCTTTACCTGTTAAAATGGGGTAACGTGTTTCTTTATTTTTAAAGAAACGAACAATGGCATTTATGGATTCAAGGGAATATTTTAGGGTCACCAACTCTGCAATTTCAGGGAAAAGTCCTTCAACCTTGATTTTGAGTAGGATAGGACGGGCGTCCCTGAAATGTTCTCCGGGGAAATGTTCTTCTGCCTGTAAGATGTCCATAAATTCTTTTGTCTCAGATAACTGTTCGTGAATAGTTTGGTAATCTGAGGAAAAAATCATGGCTTCGACTAACTCGCGTCCCATATCGCTCAGACAATAGTCTTTGATGAGTTGTCTGACTTTGTCGAATTTAATCTTGCTTTCAAAATTCTCCGGATAAATCATATTGCCGGGGGGTCTAAGTTATCAGTTTCTTTATGAGTTTAGGGAAATTACAAATTCATTTTATTCTTTCACTGTTCCGTTGATAGTGAGAATTGTTTCCGGATTTTTAGGGTCGTTGGTGATGATGGTGACTGTTTTGTACTGGCGGCCTGATTTTCCGGCAGAATCAAAAGTTGCCCGGATTACCGTTTTTTCACCCGGTTCCAGGGTTTTATTCCCCAAGGTTACTGCAGTACAGCCGCAACTGGCTTTTGTCTTACGGATATAAAGCGGATTTTTGCCAGTATTGGTCAGTGTAAAATCACAGTTGGCTTTTTCTCCTTTTTTTATTTCTCCGAAATTGAATTCCTTTTTTTCAAAAGAAGCAACGGGAGCATTGGCCAGTTCTTTCTTGCTTAGTTTACTGAAATCTTCCAGTAAGGTGGCAGTTATTGTGAGTCGGTCTGCATAATTTCTGGCGTTGTTGATGGAAAAAACCAAAGATTCGTAGCTATAACCGTAGTCATTTTTCATTGCGGCGTTGTATTGGATAACAAGGGCACCTTTCTGACCGGGCTCTACTTTAGAAGGAATAAAAGTGGCTTCGATGTGTGAAGGTTTGTATTGGATACCCAGTTTGACTGGTTCCGGGCGGCTGTTGATGAAATAAACGGTGTCGCATACAGTCTGCCAGGTGTAAATATTATTTAATCCGATGTGGCTGCTTTTGAATTTCAGGCCGTCTATTTTTTGTTTATAAAGCAGCTCAGGTTGCTCCGGATTGTCAATGACATGACCGGTGATACTCAATTCTAACCGTTTGTTTTTAGCATTGGAGAATACTATAATTTTATAATTGAATTTTTCCTGAACCAGATTGGCAGAGGTAAAAGTAATCCGGATTTCAGCACTTTTTCCGGGAGGGATGGGGGCCCGGTCCCAATCTGCTTTGAATTGAGAGGCCATAGGAGTTACGCGGGTGATGATGACGGGTTGATTGCCTGTGTTTTTTATCTTGTAACTTTCCGTTCTGGCTTGTGTATCGGCTTTTATTTGTTTTAAATCTAATACCGGATTTTTTATTTCCAGATTTCCTTGAGCAAAGAGGAGGGAACAATGGAATAGAATAACGGATAGGATGAAAACAGATTTCATAGTATGTTGTTTTTATTTGCTGGTATTGACCACTAATTTGTAGTTGATGACGGAATGTTGCGGGTCGTTGGTTGTCAATTGAATGATTTTAGTGGTTTTGGGAACATTTTGGGTTTTATATGTCACTGTGGCTTTTACCTTCTTTCCTGGTTTTATGGTAGTTTTAGGTAAAGTGATTGAGGTTTCCGGATCAGATGCTTTTATTTTCCGGATAATTAATTCTGATTTACCGGAATTTTGGATGTAAAATTCATGTGTATGCGTGCTGTTTTTTGCAATGTTTTCCAGGTTAGCTTCTGTTTCTGATAGCGCAATTACCGGGGCTTTTTCGAAATTTCCCTGATAAGAAGAGAAATCCTCACTGATATTGGCGGTTACGTTCAGGGTTCCCTTTTCCTGGTTATTAACCAGTATGTCGATGTGGTCGGTAATAAATCCCCAGTCATTTTTTTTAGCGGCGTCATATTTAATCACTATACTTTTGATTTCTCCTTTTTTCAGAGGAGAAGAAGGTACAGTGACATTTATTGCCGGGGAGGAAGAGGTAGCAGTGATTGTAGCAGGTTGTTCCCCTGTATTAACGATGGCCAGTTTACGTTCTGGTTGCTGGGAGTCTTTAATATTTCCCAAGTTTAGGTTGTTATTGAAAATTTTAATTGTTCCGACCTGATATTTGTACTTGTCGTATGGACCAACCGGTTTACGACTGACATTTCCCCGGATGGTCAGGGACACCACTGAGTTGGAGGCATTTGAATTGACAGTGATGCTTTTGGTAAATGAACCTGGCCGGTTGCGGGGGTCGAAAGATACTTTAATATTACCGGATTCGCCCGGTGCTATGGGCTGGCGGTTCCATTCCGGAGTGGTACAGCCGCAGCCTGCCCTGACATTGGTCAGGATTAAAGGTGTATTTCCTGTGTTCTTGAAATTAAAAACATGAATAGCCTTACCGCCGGCTTCACTGATGGTGCCGAAGTTAAAGGAAGTTTCCTGAAATTCAATTTTAGCTTTTTGGCCGAATACCAGACAGGGTATAAAGACCGCGAACAGAAGAATTAATCTTTTCATTTTTTTATTATTATATCATTATTGTTATACACACAAACAGACTGCCGAAAAAGGTGTCTATTATTAAAACTTACAAATGTAAAAAAGAATTTTTTGATTTATGTTTTATTGATTTGTTAAAATTAAAAATATGATTGTGCCCCTGAAAAGTAGTTTGTTTTATTTAGATATTTTCTTTTCATTTTTGTTTGCCGGAATTTGTACTGTTATATTTTTGGTAACTATTAAAAAGTATATATCTTTGTGATTAAACATGAGGGGATTTTCATTTATTAAAAACGGACGTTTTTTTGTTTACTTATTCTTTTGGAAATCAGTCATTCTTTCTTTTTATAAACTATTGTTGTTTAGTCTTTTAGGAAATCTGCATATCTTATTTCTATTTGTTTTATAGAGTTGAGGAAAAAACTGGAAACTTTGTGTAGGATAGAGCAGGAAGAAGTAAAGATAGAGGAGATGGATGTGCTGTTGGCTTTGCTGGATGCCTATGAGGTGACACGGGATGAGGGGATGTTGCAGGAGGTGTTGGATGTTGTGAGTGGACATTGGAATGACCTGACATCCTCACCGGAGGCGGTGAAGTTGCTGGCGTATTGTTATTATTATGTAGAGGAGGAAGAATGTATGGAGAGGGCTTGGAAGATGGTAGAAGAACTGAAGGAAAAGGGAATGGAGGGAGAGAAAGTGGCGGAGGCGGAAACCATATTGCGGGAAATGATGAATGAATGAAAATAAGCCTTGAAGTTCTACGGGAGATTTTTGGTGGCCCCTTCGGGGGTGGAATTGGTGTGTCCTTTGAGTTTTATAAATATGTGGTTTCTGAAATAATTAATTGGGCCTTCTTTTGCAAATTCGGGAGAAATCAGTATCTTTGCGGCGTTTAAACGATATTATTCAATTTAAAGAATTAGAAATCATGTATTTATCAGCAGAAAAAAAACAAGAACTTTTTTCTCAGTACGGAAAGTCTAATAAAGACACTGGTTCTGCGGAATCTCAGATTGCTTTATTTTCCTACCGTATTAGTCATTTAACAGAGCACCTGAAAAAGAATCACAAAGATTTTGGTACACAGAAAGCTCTGATTAAATTAGTTGGAAAACGCCGCTCATTGCTGGACTATCTGAAAGACCGCGACATTGAAAGATATCGTGCGATTATCAAAGCATTGAATATACGTAAATAATACGTTTTCCATAAGCCCGGCTTCAACCGGGCTTGTTTTTATCCTCCCTCCTCCCTCCAAAAAAAGAATTCCGTTAAAAATTTATTTTAACCGTTAAGTTGTTATGAACGTTATTGAAAAGAACATTACTCTGGCTGACGGAAGAGTAATTACATTGGAAACCGGTAAATTGGCAAAGCAGGCTGATGGAGCCGTGATGGTGAAAATGGGCAATACAATGTTGCTTGCGACAGTGGTTTCGGCACAGGAAGCCGGCCCTGATGTGGATTTTATGCCATTGTCTGTAGATTACAAAGAAAAATTTGCTTCTGTCGGCCGTTTTCCCGGAGGATTTACACGGAGAGAAGGAAAAGCATCCGATTATGAAATTCTGGTTGCCCGTTTGGTTGACCGTGCTTTGCGTCCTTTGTTTCCTGATGATTATCATGCGGAGACTTTTGTACAGGTTACGTTGTATTCGGCAGATGAGGAGTCTATGCCGGATGCATTGGCAGGATTGGCTGCTTCTGCTGCTATTGCTGTCAGTGATGTTCCCTTCCACGGGCCGATTTCAGAAGTGCGTGTGGCCCGTATAAATGGTGAATTTGTTATAAATCCTACGGCTTCTGCATTAAAGCAGGCTGATTTGGATATTATGGTAGGAGCTACCTACGAAAATATTATGATGGTGGAAGGCGAAATGAATGAAGTATCTGAAAAAGAGATGCTGGATGCCATTAAATTTGCACATGCAGCCATTAAAGAACAGTGTTTGGTTCAGAATGAGCTGGCTGCTGCTGTCGGGAAGGCAAAGCGTACTTATTGTCACGAAGTAAATGATGAAGAATTGCGTAAAGACATTTGGGATAAATGTTACCAGAAAGCTTATGATGTAGCTCGTCAGTGTAATGCCAATAAACATTTGCGTGGTGAATTGCTGGACAATGTGCGTGCTGAATATTTGGCAACTTTGAGTGAAGAAGATCAGGTGACCAAGAAAGTGCTGGTGGGCCGTTATTACCATGATGTAGAAAAAGAGGCAATGCGCCGGATGATTCTGGATGAAGGTGTACGGTTGGATGGGCGTACTACGGAACAAATCCGTCCGATTTGGTGTGAAGTGGGTTATCTGCCCGGACCTCACGGTTCCTCTATTTTTACCCGTGGAGAAACTCAGTCTTTGTCAACGGTGACTTTGGGGACCAAACTGGATGAGAAAATCATAGATGAGGCTACTGTTCAGGGTAAAGAAAGATTTTTGTTACACTATAACTTTCCGCCGTTCTCAACGGGTGAGGCAAAAGCTTCCCGTGGTGTAGGACGCCGTGAAATCGGTCACGGAAACCTGGCTTTCCGGGCATTGAAACCGATGATTCCGGCTGATTTTCCGTATACGGTGCGTGTCGTTTCTGATATTCTGGAGTCCAATGGTTCTTCTTCGATGGCTACTGTATGTGCCGGAACCCTGGCGTTGATGGATGCCGGTGTACCCATGAAAAAACCGGTTACCGGTATCGCAATGGGTTTGATTACGGATAAGGGATGTGCTAAGTATGCTGTTCTCTCGGATATTCTGGGAGATGAAGACCATTTAGGAGATATGGATTTTAAAGTGACCGGAACCCGTGATGGTATCACTGCTACTCAGATGGATATTAAAGTGGACGGTTTGTCATACGAAATTATGGAACAGGCACTGGAACAGGCCAAACGGGGACGTATGCATATCATGGATATTATTACTGAAACCATGCCGGCTCCGCGTGAAGACCTGAAACCGCATGCTCCGAGGATTGTAACTGTTATTGTTGATAAAGACCAGATTGGTGCTTTGATTGGTCCCGGTGGTAAAATTATTCAGGATATGCAGGAAAAATCAGGAGCTACTATCAATATTGAGGAAGTGGACAATAAAGGTATTGTAGATGTTTCTGCAACGAATAAAGAGTCTATCGATAAAGCACTTGCACGTATTCGGGCTATTGTTGCCAAACCGGAGGAAGGAGCAGTATATGATGGTGTTGTGAAATCTATCATGCCATTTGGTGCTTTTGTTGAGATTATGCCGGGCAAGGACGGATTGCTGCATGTTTCGGAAATCGACTATAAACGTATTGAAAAAGTAGAAGATGTATTGAAAGAAGGGGAGCATATTCAAGTGAAATTACTGGAAATTGATCCGAAAACCGGAAAATTGCGTTTGTCTCACAAAGCATTATTGCCAAAGCCGGAAGGCTGGACAGAACGTCCAGAGCGTCCGCGTGGAGAACGTCCGGAACGCGGTGAAAGACGTGAACGCGGTGACCGTGGCGGTGAAAGACGCGAGCGTGGTGAAAGACGTGAACGTCCTGAAAGAACTGAAGAAAATCAGGGTAACGAGGAATAATGGAAGTTCCTTTTCTATATTGACAGCAGATTTATAGAAAATGCTCATCTGGTGAAATCAATGATTTTGACAGATGAGCATTTCTTTTAGAATGAATCCGGAGATTCCCAGTTTAGCAGAACAGAAATTTCTGGTAAAAGTTTTTTTAAGATTACAGTATACTATGATTTAATAATTGTCTTGCAATTTTATCAAGGGCTTTCTGCGGACCGGTATAGTGTTGGGTTGTGTGGACGTGCAACAAGGTTTCTTTGGCTGCCAGAGCAGCAGCGGGAGAAGAAGACTCCAGTTCGTAAAATGGTCCCATGATACTTCCGTCTTCCAGCGGACCGTCATTGTAAGCGTTCATAACATCTCCCCTGAAAGGTTCCTGCTGATATTCCCACATGGCATTTACATAGATGCCGGGATGTTTCGGAATACTGAATTTTACAATTGTAAGAATATGATTTATAGCATCATAAGCACCAGCTATGGGCACGACCATTTCAGGAGGAATACCGATTTTGCCCCGTTTTTTTCCGTCCGCTTTGAACAGTAAAATTTCCCCGGTGTCTTGTAGCCGTTCATTTCCGATTTTTCCGAAATAAGAATCGTTGACCTTTGATTGGTGTGAGGATAGATAGGGGATGATGATGGTATTATTTTCGGAAGGAGTAAACTGGCCTAAAATCCAGATAGAGGGTAGACCGGTTTCTTGGGTCCATGCGAAATTTCCGGTGTTGGTCAGCCGGTTTTCTGTACGGAAACTGATACAATGTACATCTTCGGGCAGGTTGACCGGATTTTCTTCCAGGATTACTTCACGTTCCAGGAGGCAGGAGAGGAGTGTGCCGGAACAGTTTTCCAATGTGGTTTCTTTCCGGAAAGAGGCTGTTGTCCGGGTTTGTCCGGTCAGTTGCCAGGATTCAGTATCAATGATTGCCGGAGTTTGCCATTCTTTGAAAGTAAAAGTGGTCCCTTTTTTAAAGAATAGCGAAAATTGACCGCCTTCCGGCCCTAACCAGAAACGGTCTTCACCTCCCCAATTATTGCAATGGGGGAGGTGTTGTCCGGAAGCAATCAAATCATAGTTCAGCCATCCAAAACTGTATCCCTGTTCTCCGTTGGCTGTACTGGTGAGTACCCTCCCTTGTAAATCCGGTGTCAGTAACACTTTCTGTTGCCCGTGCTGAAGTTCGATAACATTCAGGTGATTCCGGAGAAATTCTTTGTCGTATTTGTAAGTTTTTGTTGTCATGGATGAAATATTGAGGGGCTATTTTTAGACTTCACAATTTATTGATGTACGGAATAGCTCCGGTATCCGTAAATAATGATTACCGAAAAGCACAGCAAAGGCAGAAGAAAGGAGATGTTAACGGCCGGAAGTCCCCAGACTGTCTGACAGTCTATGATAGCAGCCTGAAGGGGAGGCATCACCGAACCGCCCAGAATAGCCATAATAAGTCCGGCTGCACCGAATTTAGCATCATCTCCTAATCCTTGCAATGCAATTCCGTAAATTGTGGGGAACATCAGTGACATGCAGGCCGAAACGCCGACCAGACAATATAATCCCCAAATGTTCTGGAAACCAATAACGCCAAGAGTTAAAATACCACCGCCAATAGCTAATGTCATTAATAATTTTCCCGGAGAAAAATATTTTAGCAGGAAAGTACAGACAAACCGGCTGACACAGAAAATAGCCATTGCTGCAATGTTGTATTGCTGGGATAGTACTTCGGCATCCTGCTCTGGCATACCCTGATTGACAAAAATACGGGTGCCGTACTGAATGATGAATGTCCAACACATAATTTGTACGCCTACATAGAAAAACTGAGCGATGACTCCTTCCCGGTAGCGGGCTATGGAAAAAATTCTTTTTAATGCATGGCCCAGGTGTAAAGAATGGTCCTGATCTGCATTTTTGGGCATAGGGGTAAACCGTATAATCAGGAACAATACCAGTATAATGAGTCCGACAGTGACGTATGGGGCAATTAATACCTGCAGGTCTGCAGCTTTTACTGCTTCAAATTCCTCGGCGGACAATTGGGCGCGTTCGGCCGTACTCAACGGATTTAATTTCGCTTGGATAAAAGTCATTGCTGTAAACATACCTAGCAAGGAACCGATTGGATTAAATGCTTGTGCCAGATTCAGACGGCGGGTAGCCGTGCTTTCATCTCCCATGGTCAGAATGTATGGATTAGAACTTGTTTCGAGAAAAGAGAGTCCGCAGGTTAAAATGAAATAAGCAATCAAAAACGGGTAATAAAGCCCGGTCATACTTGCCGGGATAAAAAGAAGAGCTCCTGCAGCATATAAGGCTAATCCCAGGAGTATGCCTGTTTTATAGGAAAATTTACGGATAAATAAAGCTGCCGGAAAAGCCATGGCAAAATATCCTCCATAAAAAGCTAACTGTACCAAGGCTCCGTCGGTGACGCTCATCCGGAAAATCTTGGAAAAAGCTTTTACCATTGGATTTGTGATATCGTTTGCAAAACCCCAGGCAAAAAATAAGGTGGTAACCAGGATAAAAGGTACCAGGAGCCGGCGGGGGATGAGTTGTGATTTGGGTTTCATTTCAGAAAATTTTAAATTGTATTCTGTATCGGTTAATCAAAATTATATTTTATAATTTGTGGGCCATTTGTTGCACTTTGATATTGCCTATTGCTGTGGCTTCAACGGCTTTGCATATTACTTTTGCGCCGGTCAGTTCTTCTGTCAGGCGGTTCAGCAGGTAGTTTTGGGAACCACCGCCGACAATATATATTGTCTCAATTTTACGGCCAGAACATTTTTCCAGCATATGTTTCACTTCTGCGTATTTTGTAGCCAAAGAAAGGACGACACAGCGCATGAATTCTCCTTTTGTGCGGGGGGCTTCCAAGCCTTTTTCCGTACAATAACGGCTAATTGCTTTGTTCATACTGTCCGGTTTGTTGAAGCAAGGCGCGTCTACGTCAACGACAGAATTCAGGTGACAATGTTCTGCTTCGGCAATCAGGTCGCTATAGGAACATTTTTCGCCGGCTGTTTCCCATTCCTTCATCAGATTTTGCAGTAACCAGAGTCCGGTGATATTTCTCAGAAAACGGATTTTGCCGTTTACAGAGCCTTCGTTAGTGAAATCACAATTCATGGCTTCCGGCGTAAGGATGGGTGAGTCGGTTTCGATTCCCATCAACGACCAGGTGCCTGAACTGATAAAAGCCCAGTTATCGCCTTCTGCTTCAATGGAAGCCAGGGCACTGGCAGTGTCGTGTGAGCCTACTGCGACAACTTTTACTCCGCTTCCTCCGACTTCTGAAACGAGTTCGGGGGATAATTGGCCGATGACTGTTCCGGAAGGTACAATGGGTTGCATCAGGTGTTCGGGGATATTCAGCCGTTTAAATATTTCATCGGCCCATCCCCGGGTGGCGTGGCAGAACAGTTGGGAAGTAGAAGATATTGTATACTCGTTCACTGCAATGCCTGTCAGAAAATAATTGAATAGATCGGGAGTAAACAGCAATTTGTCGGCAATTTTTAAAGCGGGGTCGTTCCGGAGTACCATACTGTATAATTGGAAAGCCGTATTGATTTCCATAAACTGGTTACCCGTGAGAGTATAAAGTTCTTCCCGGGGAATTGTTTGAAACACTTTTTCCAGGATACCTGCTGTCCGGGAATCCCGGTAGCAGACAGGATTGGATATCAAATGGCCGTTCCGGTCTATCAATCCGAAATCCACACCCCAGGTATCTACGCCGATGCTGACGATTTCGTCATACTGTGCAAAAGCTTTTTTTAGTCCGGTTTTCAGTTCTTCAAATAAAGCCAGAAAATCCCAATATACGGTGTTGCCTAAACGAATCTGGCGGTTGGGAAACCGGTGTACCTCATCAAGGCGGATGTTGTCTCCGGGAAGTATTGTTCCGACAATGACGCGTCCGCTTCCGGCACCGAAATCTGCTGCAATATATCTCATGTGTGATTTATAAAATTTACAAAGCTTACTAAAGCCGAACATTTCATTATTTGGTGATTTTTCCTAAAATGTATTTGTCCAGATCGTCTATTTCGTGCTGGGTAAGGGTATTGTAATTCATTCCTGTGCGGAGGATTATCTCACATGCCATTTCCAAAAATTCGGCTTTCTCAATAGCGTCGTTAAAATCTTTTCCGGCAAATACTTGTCCGTGTTTTTCCAAGAGGACAGAATCATGGTTTTGCATGGCTTCGCATACAGCTTTAGCCAGTTCGGGCGAACCGGGACGATAATAGGGGACAATGGCGATTTCACTGCCGCAGTGGCAGGGAAGTTCGGCTGTAACATTAAAATTGACCGGTTTGTTTTTCATACAGGCAATTGTTGTGGCGAAAATGCTCTGGCAATGAAGCACAACATTTACATCTGGTCGGTTACGCATAATTGTCAGATGGAATGTGCTTTCCATGGAAGGTTTCACTCCATTAATCCATTCGCCGGTGGCAATTTTGCAAATGGATACCTGTTCTTTTCTTAATTCGGGGACCCAGGAGCCTGTTCCGGATACAAGTGCCAGTTCGCCAAGACGCCAGGATAGATTTCCGCTACTGCAACGGGTCAGTTTGCGGTCGCCTACTTTGTGTGCTGCCGCAAGAAATTGTTCAATATGTTGCTCTGTTATTTCCATAGATAAATGTGTAATAAAACTTGGAATTAGTTTAGTTAATTATTTTTAGAACCGGATGGATACTTTATATCTTAGCGGGACTAAAGTCACTGATTTTTTGTTTGTTTATCAGAACTTTAGTCCGCTCATCAATATAATTTGCTTATTTATAAAGTGCTCCGTAGTTTTTGCAAGCTCTGTAATCGGCACCTTCCGGGTCCATACCGAAAGCGTTCCAGGCACTTGGACGGAAAATTTTTTCCGGTGCTACGTTGTGCATACAAACCGGGATTCTTAACATAGAAGCTAATGTAATCAAGTCCGCACCAATGTGCCCGTAACTGATTGCTCCGTGATTAGCTCCCCAGTTGTTCATCACTGAATATACGTCTTTGAAGGCTCCTTCTCCTGTCAGGCGGGGGGCAAACCAGGTGGTCGGCCAGGTTTTGTCGGTACGTTCATTCAGTGTTTTGTGGACTTCCGGATCGATTTCTACTGTATAACCTTCAGCCAACTGCAGGACTGGGCCTAATCCTTTGACGATATTAATGCGCATCATGGTTACAGGCATTCCGCCTTTTGACAGGAAATTGGAAGAAAAACCGCCTCCCCGGAAATAATCGCGGTTAGCCGGATACCAGGTAGTAGCTTTCAGACATTTTTCCACTTCTTTCTCTGTTATTTCCCAGAAAGGTTTCATTGCCGGCTGGCCGTCTTTTGTCTGTTCGCCGCAGCCATCCAATGTAGCTGCTCCCGAATTAATCAGGTGAATAATACCGTTGGCCGCAGCTCCGGTCAGTTTTTTGCCGGTGACCCGCTCAACGGCAGCCGGACTCCAATAGGTACGGACATCAGCGAAAATCTGTGCGCTGTTTGTCAGTAATTTACCGAATAGCATGGCAACTCCGTTCAGAGAATCATTTTCTGTGGCAAAAACAAATGCTTCGCGGATGCCGTTCCAGTCGAATGAGGTATTCATAAAAGCTTCTGCAAAGTCTCCGTTGGGCATGTGGTCTGTCCACTGGCGTTGTCCCTGGAATCCGCCGGCAATGGCATTGTGTCCCAAGGATTCTTCTTTGAACCCCATTTCTTTTAATTTTGGATTACCACACATTAAATCACGGAATACAATAAACATTTTGACAACATATTCCCAGTCGGCATCCAGTTCAATCCGGTTCTTTTTCTTTTTGGGAGTGTTGAAATCAGTACCTTCATTGACTTTACAGTATTTTTCTGTCCATGCTATTGCTTTGGTATATTCTGTCTTGTCATAAATGCCTTCGTCTATACGCCGGATTACCTCTGTCATATCGACTTGTTCGTTGCGCATGCCCAGGTAAGTCTGGAAAAAGTCAGCATCTACAATACTGCCGGCGATGCCCATAGCCACATTACCGATGGACAGATAGCTTTTGCCTTTCATCGTGGCAACAGCAATACCGGCTCTGGTGAAACGTAATAATTTTTCTTTGACATCTTCCGGAATATTTTTATCGGTTGCATCCTGTACGTCGTGTCCGTAGATACCGAAAGCCGGCATGCCTTTTTGGCTGTGACCTGCCAGTGCTGCTGCCAGGTATACGGCTCCCGGACGTTCTGTACCATTAAAGCCCCAGATGGCTTGTGGCAGTCGGCTGTCGTAATCAATGGTTTCACTGCCATAGCACCAGCAAGGAGTGACGGAAATGACAACACCGACACCTTCTTTGCGGAATTTTTCCGCACATGCAGCAGCTTCCGGAACGCGTCCGATGGTTGAGTCGGCGATGACACATTGTACAGGAGTTCCGTCGCTGTATTTGAGTGTACTGCTGATTAATCCGGCTACGTTTTTAGCCATATCCATGGTTTGTTCTTCCAATGATTCGCGAACACCTCCCTGACGGGCATCAATAATGGGACGGATACCTACTTTAGGATAATCTCCGATAAATCTTGCTTGTTTCATAATCGTTTATTTAAAAAAAAGTACTTTTTATTGTTTTATTTTTAATTGGATTCTGCTGTTTTTATAAGGAATTCCGTAATATCAACCGGGTAGGGAGAAATTCCTGGATTTTTTGCCGTGATTTAATAAATTCTGCTGCTTTTCTGCCCATTTCTACGAAATCAACAGAAATGGAAGAAATTCCTTTTTTGATGATTTCAAGTACGGGCGTATCGTTGTATACCAAAATACCTACTTCTTTGCCTACTTGGTAGTTATAACGATTGCAGGTACGGACAACACTTACCAAATCCTGTTGTTTCAGGCAGATGTAAGCACATCCTGTCTGTATATCTTTGTCCGCAGGGGTGCGGTTGATAACTTCATAGCTGAATTTGCGGTCTGTGCAATACCGCACAAAATAATCAATTGCACTAGCCGGATGCATGAGTTCTTTCGGAAAAAATAAAATGAGTTTCCGGTAACAGCTGAATCTGGCATCCGCTTCTGCAAGGCAGTTGTAAAAGGCCTGATTAAAATCCTGACAGATGTATGAAAAATTGCCTTTGTTGAAGTTCCCGAAATCCAACAGCAATAATTTATCCGCAGGGAGGGTATACAGTTCTTCTGAAAAACGCTCGTTGCTGAAATTCATAATCAGGTAATAGTTGTAGCGACCTATGCTGTCCTGTATGATACTCCTGAAAAGATGCTCATTGTACTGGTGAAACAGTATGTCTGCTTTATAATCGTTGGTTGACAGGTTTTCAGTGAAGCTACGGAAAAGAGTCTCTTTAAACGGTGTATAGGTGTCGAGTAACAACAATACATTACATAGTTTTTCTTTGATAAAATAGCCTTTGGTGGAGGTGGAATCAATCAGATTCCGTTGTTTTAGTTCTGTATAGGCTTTGAAAACTGTGTCGCGTGAAACTCCCCATGTTTTACTCATTTCATTGATGGATGGTAAATTGTCCCCAATTCCCCATACGCCATCTATGATTTTCTCATGGATGGAGTCAATTAGCAAATTGACTTTGGATTTAGAATTTGAAAATTTTTTCACGTTAACACCACTATGCTGAACTATGCTGAATTGTGTACAAACGTATGAATTAATAATTGTAATTCAAAAGATTTTTTCAAAAAAACGATATAGGTGTGAAATTTTTCCGGATGAACATTTTTTCAGAGGCAAATAATTATATTGCAGATAAATAGACCTGAAGTTTCTGGTTTGTTTTTCAGAACTTTATTATGAAATACCAATTTGAAATGACTTGCTGCTCCGTTTTGAAAAGCGGTTCATTTTTGCTGTTTATAAGGTATATACCAATAAAAATGTTCATTTTAGCAGGCATGACTTCCAATAATGATTACAAAAATATGCATTATTTTAAAACACTTTGTATTAAGTATTAAAAAAAATTATATATCCAAGAAAAATTATATATAATATACCAAATAAAACGAACGTTATTTGTAGTAGAAGTTTGTTTTTGATATTTGAATATATTATTGTTAATCAGTGTGATATATGTAAAGTGTAATATTTTTAAGTGGTTTCAGATTTTGTTTTATAATCTGTTGAATAATTTTATATAAATATGAATAATGGAATAAAAACAATTCTGCTTTTATTTATGGTATTATGGGGAATGTGTGCCCATAGCCAGAATGTGGCAGTCAAATCGAATCTGCTGTATGATGTTGCTGCATATACTCTAAATGCAGGTGTTGAGGCAGGGCTGGCCCCCCGTTGGACATTAGATGTTTCGGTCAATTACAATGGCTGGACACTTTCGCATGAGCGCAGGTGGAAACACTGGCTTTTGCAACCGGAGGCCCGTTATTGGTTTTGCGACCGTTTTGCAGGTCATTTTGTTGCAGGTCATCTTCTTGGAGGACAGTATAATATAGGAGGGATAAAGAATCATATCCATTTTTTAGGGAGTGATTTTTCGAATCTCGGACAACAGCGTTATCAGGGGTGGATGTTCGGAGCCGGAATAGCTTACGGGTATGCGTATGTTTTGGGAAAACATTGGAATGTAGAGGGCGAAATTGGTTTGGGATGGATTTATACCCGTTATGATGTTTTTCCCTGTGCCAATTGTGGGAAAAAGTTGGCCAAAGGCCGGGCGCATAATTATGTAGGTCCGACGAAAGCGGCTGTTAATTTAGTGTATACCTTTTAATGGTGGGGTTTATGATAAGGAATATATGTATAATTTGTCTGTTGTTGTCGGGATTGATGACAGAGGCACAAATCAGGTTATTGCCGGGCGGACAGGCTCAGGTCAGTAATCTGGATATAGCCCGTACGGAGGGCAACTTGTTTGTATCGATGAATGTTGATTGGTCCGGGTTGGAAATAAAGGGTAACCGGGAGATGTTTTTCACTCCTGTACTTTGTTTTGGGGAAAAGACATTGACGTTACCATCCATATTGGTTGCCGGCCGTAACCGTTATTATCATCATTTGCGTAGTAAAAGTGCAGACAGTACTGTAATGCTTTATCGCCGGAGTGAAGTGACGGCGATGGATTACCGGGCGGTAGTGCCTTATGAGTCGTGGATGAATGAGTCAAAGCTTGTGATGGACGAGAGGGAATGTGGTTGTTGCAGTGATACGTTGGCACAAAACAGAGATACTTTGGTGACTCTCAATTTTGCGCCGAAGGTTTTCCGGCCGCAGTTTGTTTACATTCCACCCAAAGCGGAAATGGTGAAAATGCGTGAGATGAAAGGAAGTGCGTATATCGATTTCCCGGTAAACCGGACAGAGATTCATGAGAATTACCGTAGTAATTATACGGAATTGCAGAAGATTCGCAATACGATAGATGTTGTGCGTAATGATGCAGACACACGTATCACTTCCGTGTTCATCAAAGGATATGCATCGCCGGAGGGGGCTTTTGCCAACAATGTACGCCTGGCGAAAGGACGGACGCAAACGCTGAAAGAGTATGTGCGCAAGCAATATGCTTTCCCTGACACGTTGCTGACGACAGATTTTGAGGCGGAAGACTGGAGCGGATTGGAGCGTTATGTTGCGGCTTCCGGTCTGTCGGAGAAAGAGGGTATCCTCGCTTTAATTGGCAGTGATTTGGAACCGGACGTCAAAGAACGGAAAATCAAACAGATGTATCCGGCAGATTATGCTTATCTCTATCGTCATGTTTATCCCGGTTTGCGTCATTCGGATTATGTTGTGGAGTATGAAGTACGTGCCTATACTGACGTGGAGGAAGTGAAACGGTTGCTCAGAACACAGCCGCAGAAACTGAGTTTGCAGGAAATGTATGTAGCGGCGCAGGAAATGGTGCCGGGTAGTGATGAGTACAATGAGACATTTGAAATTGCTGTGCGCATGTTCCCGGATGATTCGGTTGCCAATCTGAATGCTGCCAATACGGCGATGGGATTAGGCGACCTGAAGAATGCTGCCCGTTATCTGGAAAAAGCAGGTGATAGTGCGGAAGCAGTGTATGCCCGTGCTATTTATGCTGCCTTGAATAACGACTATGATACGGCTGCCAGATTGTTTGCCGATGCGCGACAGAGGGGCATTGCCCAAGCAGCCGATGCGCTGAAACAATTGCAAGAAATGAAAAAGTAATAAATATAGAACGATATGAAAGCTTTGATTAAATTCTTAATGTATGCTTTAATTTTTGGTTTGCTGGCAGGATGCCACAAGCATGAGGTAGGACCGGGGAAGAATGATTCTATGCTGGAGGGGGTAGACGATAACAGTACTGTTTACATGAGTGTCAAAGTACAGCTTCCTGTGGTTCCTGGTGCCCGTAGTCAGAGTCAAGATAATGGTAGTTCGGACGGTGGAAATGAGGAGGGGCAGGATTATGAGAACAATGTAAACAACATCTTGCTGGTACTCGCGGAGCCGGACAGCAATATTTATATTGCACATGGATTGGCCGGGGCTTTGAAACAGCAAAATGGCATCGTAACCACGACGGCTGCAATTACCCAGACTTCACTTTCGCATTATTACAGCAAATATGCACTCAACAGAGTGACAGAACTGCCAAGTGGCAGAGAGAATATTTTGGTTTATGCTTTCTGTAATCCGCCACAGGATTTGTTGGATGTTTTTAATAAGAATTTGCCGAAAGACGAAAAACTTCGGTCGAGTTGGTTTCATTCAGCGTGCAAGGTGATAGGAAGCAATAATCCGGACAATACCGGAATGACCGATGGTTCCAACCGTTCCATTTGGGCCAAGAATACTTTTCTTATGTCGAATTCGGAGGTGGCTGTAGTAACTATTCCGAGGACTTTTGATGAATGGTTGCTGAATTATTCTACCATAGCTAATCCTCTCCTGTTAACTAAAGATAAACCCATACCTGTGGAGCGTTCCGTGGCACGTTTTGATTTTAAGGATGGCTCCGATTATCCTGGCACAAATACCTATGACGTGGATGTTACCGGACAAAATGGTGGTAAACTTCAGGTGAAATTGATACGTATGGCACTGGTAAATATGAGCAAACATTTCTATTATTTGAAACATGTTTCCAATGCTGATAACGGGCATGCTGATGCTATTATTTGCGGAAAGGAAACAACAACAAATCATGTAGTGGATACTGATGCGGAGGCACCTCATAAACACGAATCTATTAAGGGACAGACTCCTGAGGAATTGAAATTGACAGACTATTTCAATTTTTATTTATTTAATCAGGATGGTTCAATTGATGAAAATACCCGCAAAGGGTGGAACAACTATCGGATTGATGATGTAATAAGTGGTGACAACGATGTGCTTGGCGGAGGAGACAAATGGACCGGGACGGTGAATCCTGTTGATAAATCGGGTTATCATATTTGGCGTTATGTTACTGAAAATACGGTATCACACGATGATTTTCAGACGCATGCAGTTTCTACTGGTATTGTTTTTAAAGGCAAATTGCTGGTAGACAGAAATGACGAAGGTGTGAATGAAATACTTCGGAAAGCGGTCCATGGAGAATACAGTCTGCCGGACGATAATGGATATGTTTATCAGGTTGACGGAAAAACTTATCCGCTTTTGTTTGTGTATATGAGTAATATATATGTCGGCTGGAATGACCAGATTAAGCATTTTATTTCGGAGGATTACAACGGACAGGCTATGTACAATGATGCTCATGCTGAATATACGTATACAAATGATAAAGGCGAGAGTACCACTAAAACTGTTGATGAATGGTACCAGAATCTGGTTCAGGTTTACAAGGCTAATGGAAAAGATACGGAGAATTTCTTTGTAAAAGAAGCATTGAATATTTTCCGTGCCGCTGCTACAGCTCACGGTTTTACCATATACCAGGCCAGTGATGATTCCGAAGATTATAATCCTGATATGCAAAAAGAGGGAGAAGGTCCGGGATTTTATTTTTATTATTTCTACTGGAACCGTCATAATGATAATGGTAGGAATGGGGTGATGGGGCCGATGGAATTTGCAGTGGTTCGTAATAATGTTTATAAATTGTCGGTTACCCGCATCAGTCAATTGGGACATCCGCGTATTTCCAGCAATGATCCGGATAAACCAACTCCGGATAAGCCTGATGAGGATGGTAAACTGTATTTCACAGTCAATGTAGAGGTATTGCCTTGGACAGTACGAGTAAACAATATTATATTCTAAGTATCAGAAAGGGATGAAACGAGATATAATTTTCTGCCGGATGAGAACACTTGTTGTTTTCGTGATGCTCGTCGCCCTGTCTTCGTGTGAGAAGATTTACGATGATTTGGAGGCGTGTCCGCATGGGGTATCCCTGCGTTTTGTGTACGATTACCACATGGAGAGAGGCAATGCTTTTCCGTGGAATGTAGATTGTTTGACACTCTATGTGTATGACGATGAAGACAATTACGTGGCGACGTATGTTGTGACAGATTCAGTGTTGCGGGATGAAAACTATCGTATGCGTTTGGAATTGCCAAAAGGACATTATCATTTTGTGGCTTACGGTGGTCTTGCTTGTGAAAAGAGTTCTTTTTCGGTGACGAAAGCTCCTGTTGATACGTCCCGTTTGGAAAGTCTTCACGTATTGATGGATGCGTATCAGTATTCGGATACGGTGCATGAGAATCTGCACGGCTTGTATTGGGGCGACTTGGAATTGGAAACAGCTGACCTTTATCAGGAAGGTACGGTGGAAATGATGAAGAATACGAACAATATTCGTATTGTCTTGCAGGATGTGAATTCCGAACAACCAGTGTATGGTAAAGATTTTACGTTTTCAATCAGGGATGATAATACACTTTTCGGTGCGGACAATGACTTGCCGGAAAACGGAGAGGTGACCTATACACCCTGGGCCCAGGGGGATGCTTTTATCGGTTTAAATACAGCCGGAATGGAGGTTATCGGTGCTTATGCGGAATTGTCTGTATCGCGGTTGATGACAAAAAACGCACCTGTATTGCTGATAAAAAGTGTGGATACGGGAGAGGATGTGATTGATATTCCCTTATTGAATTATCTAAGACTGTATAAAAGTGAGCTTTATAGCAAGATGGGGGAACAGGAATTCCTTGACCGTCAGAGTACCTGGACATTGCTTTTTCTTTTGGATAGTCAGAAACGCTGGGTGCAGACCTATATCAAAATCAATGATTGGAAGGTTGTAATTAACGAAACAAGTCTTTGAAAATGAATAAGTCGATATATATGATATTCTTGTTTGCGGCGTTTTGGGGAATAACAGGATGTGAGCAGGGAGAATATCCGGAAATAGAGGAAAGGCCTGGCAGCGTGACCTTAAAAATCGGCGTGGATATATCTGATATATTGCCTCAGACACGGGCTGACGAAACTCAGGCAGAGAACGATGCAGAGAAAATGCATACCTTGCGTATTATCATTGTACGGCCGAATGGCCGTGTAGAACGGGTTAAGTACATAGAATTGGCAAAGCCTGCTACTTTACAATCCTGGGATTTTGATACGATTGTCAGTGGGGAAACCAAACAAATTTATCTTATTGTCAATGAGAATACAACTAAAATAGAGGAGAATATAGTCAATAAGGTGACGCCTTATAGTTTTACAAAAATTCATGAAAAAGAATTTTTTCCGTTGGATGAGATTTATAACCTGACCTTTAGCGTAAATAGTAATACGGAGCAATTGAAAGGACCATTGCCGATGAGCGATATGCACCGGGTAGAAATTCCGCCTGTTGCTCCCGATGGTAAAGAACATGAAATCGAGTGCCGTCTTACTGTCAGGCGTGCTGCTGTAAAATTTACTTTTTATCTGACTAATGAAAGTGATAAGAATTTTAAAGTAGTTGGCTTGGAAATGGAAAAAATGGCTCGCCGTTCATATTTTCTGCCGAGGGAATTCAACGGAGAGTATACTGTTCCTTCTGTAAATAATAATGAATATTATACGTTTAAGCACACATTTCCCAAAGTAGTAGTATTACCGGCAAAATCGAAAACTGAGGTTAATTTATTGAAGGAGGCAGGGGAACAGCCGCTTTATCTGATGGAAGGGAAATATGTGGATAATGACAAGGAAAAGGATACAAAATTGAATTATAAGATAGCATTGATGTTGCAAAGCGATGAGTTCGGAGAGAAACCGTGGAACACGACTTTTGAATATTTCCCGAATTTGCCGGATTTGCCGCGCAATACACATGTTGTTGTTCATGCTACACTCCAGCATGATTTGGAGATAAAATGGGAGGTACATGTGCATCCTTATATCAGTGTGCCTCTTGAACCAGATTTCGGATTGTAATAAAAGTATGGAAGATTATGAAACGCAGTTTTTTATACATTTTAATTTGTATGTTTTTGCTGAGTGTTACAGCCTGTGTGGATGATGAAATACGCCCTTTTGATGATATACCGGAAGGTGAAACTACAGTAGGTGTTATTGTGGAATTTAATCCGTTGACACCGGCACTGGCGACCCGTGCTTCAGCCGGTGATGCGATTAAAAATATAGAAAGCCTTTGTGTTCTGGTGTACGGATTGGACGGGAATTTGACAAGTCGTCACCTGATAAAAGGAAGTGACGGGAGTCAAATACCAGGGTATGTGGAAAAAGATACAGAGCGGCAAGATAATGGACAGATTGCTGAATCGGAAACGCCTTGTGCCAAATTCAACCTGACTATTCCTTATGGACTTTACCGTATTTATGCCGTTGCCAATATGGGGGACTTGAATGGGTACGACGTTCAAACAGTGGATAAATTGAAAAGTATTGTTCTTCAGTGGCAAGAAGATGACACGAAAAAAAATAACCAGATGCTCGGGCATTTTACTGAGAAAGGTGTATTTTGCAACGACGACAAAGATTACGTGTTAAAGATTAACCGTAAGCATATGGAAGTGCGTGCGGGCATCCGGCGGGTGGCGTCGAAAGTGACGTTAGCATTTGACGGTTCACAGTTGAAAGAGGGGGTATTTGTATACATCAAATCAGCTCAAATCAAAGATATTCCCCGAACTTGCTTTTTAGGGAATTCCAATACACCGTCGCAGGCGGATGAATTGATAAAAGAGGGGGATACCATCCGGTATGACCTGCAGTATGATGAAGAAGCAAACAAAATGATACAGGCTCCTTTTGATGAGCATTATTTGGCGCGTGTCACCAAGGGACGTCCCTATTATCCACACGATTCGGAATATGGAAAAGTTTTTCATACAGAAACCGAACGGGCCCTTTTCTTTTATGAAAATACGCAGGGAGAGGGTAAGGACAAACGGCAAATACCTGACGGAGATGGGAAACTGCCTTATATTGACAAGGATGCTAAATCATATGGTAGTTATATTGAAGTGAAAGCTTATTACCGTTCCATTCACGAAGGTAGGGTGGGGAACGGGGATATTGTTTATCGTTTTATGCTTGGCAAGGATGTTCTGAAGGATTATAATGCAGAGCGTAACCATCATTATAAACTGACCCTGAGATTCAAGAACTTTGCCAACGATGTAGATTGGCACATTGAGTATGAGGAAGAAGACCCGAGTATTCAGGTTCCTGAACCTTATTTTATATCTTATTTGTATAACCACAAGATGATGTTTCCTGTAAAAGTCAATACGGGGGGGCATAAATTGGTGAGTCTGACAGCGCGTATTGATACCAATTCGTGGGCACCTTATGATGCGCCTTATCTGGATTACTACAGGGCAATGGATCCTAATGTAACGAAAGGAGCACAATTGAATCCTTGGAATGGTTTTTTGTCTTTGCGAAGAACACGGGAAACAGTTGTTACAATGCCGGGAGATGATCAGTTTCCTGCTCTTAATCGCCTTAATAAAGAATATTGGGAGCGTTTTGAGCGTGGAGAAAGGGATTATAATGTGGGTCCCGGCGAATATGATTCGGACGATGGGGATGGGAAATATTATGTATATACGGGAGAAAACGGAGAGATGAATTTTTTCCTACCCATGTACACCCGGGCTAAACAGTTGCTTATAAAATCGGGTTATACGGGCAATAATCCATATGTGGCTTATCAGCGTAAAGCAATTGTTTTTCTGGAAGGGAAATTAGATAATGGTACTACGATGCAAAAGTTTGCCAGAATCATGCAGGTACGCCGGGTAGTAAATCCGAAAGGTATTTGGCGGAACCATGATAATGATAAGGATTTTCATGTCGTTTTGAAGCGATTGCCAAGGGAAATAAGTGAGTCATTTGAAGAGTTTACTTCCGAAGGCAAATGGCGGGCTTATCCGATTGTTGACCCAACGGATTTAGTCAGACTTGACGGACAAAACGATACGGTGACGGGAAACACAGGTACTCCGATTGATTTTACGATTCATTTTAATGGAACATGTGATGCCAGTCAGAGCCGGTGTGCTATCATTCGGGTAGAGTATCATGATTACAGTTGTTTTCATCTGATTTTTGTCCGTCAAGGAAATGCGCCTATTGATTTGGCAGGTAACGGGACCTGGTGGCATACGAGCAATATGCGTACTTACAGTACAGAAGCCGGTTGTCCGTTAGAAGAAGGTTCGTTGTTTAAATTTGGTAACTGGGACCAGCCGATAGATGCTACCAGTAATGCGAATGACGTAATACCGTGGACGGAAGTGGGACCTGATGATTTCAAAAATCATGCCAATACTTCTTTTTTAATAGCAGGTACCGCCAAATCTGCATTATGGTCACAAATCACCGCACAGGGAACGACAGGAAGTTTTTCTGCTCCGGGACTTCCTCCGTTTGTGTCTGGCAGAAAGGTGTCTGTTGCTTCATTTGATGACTATAATGCTCTTTGGGAACATGATGATATTGAGAATGCTTACGGTGTGATGTACGGAAATGATGCGACTGAAACACTTACTACTTTGGAAGAGGTATACGGACATCGTTACGATAAACATCGGGGTGGTGCGGGGTATGGGATGCGGGGAATTTTTGTCTATAATAGAGAGAGCGGAGACAATTTGTTTTTTCCGATAGGAGCTTCCGGTTATGGTCACAGAAAGCATAAGGACGGTAAAGGAACGGCGGTATTGAGGTATGGCGGCCGGTACAAACCTCTGGATAAAAGTAATCCGTCAACAGGGGATTATTTGAATTTCCGCCCATTGATGTATGATATTTATATGCGTCCCGGAGCTATTTATTGGTTGGAAAAAAGAGTGAATACCACCAGAAAGAACGGAGAAAAAGTAACAGAGGCAATCGGTTGGGATATAAATTACTTCACTTTTGATTTCAATTATATCAGTTCGGCGAATGTATTTTCTCCGAATAATAGTAATAATAGCGATGCTTGTTTTGTGCGTTGTGTGGAAAAATAGCCGGATGTAAAAATGAGAATTTGTTGTATATTATTTGCCCTGTCTGTGTTACTTTTTATCAGTACAGACGGGGCGAATGTTTTTGTGCCGGAGAAGGGGGTACGGATGGATACTTTGTCCGGGATGCCGGAATTGCCATTGCCGTCTGTTCCTCCGGAATTGCAAAGTGTGCCGGAACGGGCGGCTTATGTATTGGCTCATTTTTGGGATGGGATGGATTTCCGGGATACCCTCCGCAGCCACAATAAAGCTTTCATTGAGCAGAATTTTGTCAATTTTGTTTCTCTTTTTCCACATGCTTCCGGAGAGGACCGGGCTATAGCGGTGAGGTTGCTGCTGAAAGCTGCAGAAGCGGATGTTCCGGCTTATAGGCTTTTGGCAGAGGTGGCTGGAAAATATCTTTACGATACGGATTCCCCGATGTTGTGTGAGGAATATTATATCTTGTTTCTGGAAGAGTTTGTAACTGCATCTGTCTGGGACGAGGTCGGAAAAGTACGGTTCCGGTATTTGCTTGAAGCTGCCCGGAAAAATCGTCCCGGAACACCGGCCGCCGATTTTACTTATGTAACACGTGAAGGAAAGCAACAGACCCTTTATGGTACTTTGGGCGGAAATCTGTTATTAATTTTTTATGATCCTGCTTGTGACTATTGTCAGGAGGTTATGACGCTATTGCGTGGTGATGTTTTTCTCTGCCGGCAGGTACAGGATAAACGTCTGACAGTGCTTGCCGTTTGTGTTGATACCGACCGTGAAATATGGGAACTGACAAAGACAGATTTGCCGGCAGAGTGGATTGCCGGTTTTGATGCGGGTAATTTACAGGAGAAAGAATTGTATGTACTTTCCGGATTGCCAACGTTTTATCTATTGGATGCAGCTCGGAGTGTAGTATTGAAAGAGATTCTGCCGCAAGTGCTGATTCCGGTGCTGACAGCCAAATTGGGTGGATAACGGCGTGAGATATGTTTATCTCCAACGGTTTTTGATAAGTGTTTGTCAGACGGGTTCAATGTTGTTTTTTAATTTTACATTTCTCTAATCTGTATTTTAATATTATCTTTGCTTTGGATAAAATAATAAAAGCTTAAGTTTATGAAATTGCTGAGTCCGGGGTTTTCAGTATAATGCCTTTGTGTTAGCCGGCTGTTTGTAAACTACATTAAAATATAATATATGGAGGACAGATTAATTGCAGGAATTACTCACGGAGATGTAAATGGTATAGGCTATGAGCTGATTATAAAGTTGATGGCAGAGAATAAAATCTGTGAAGTGTGTACCCCTTTGTTGTTTGGTTCGTCTAAAGTTGCCGCATATCACCGGAAAGCTTTGAATATAGAAAATTTTAACCTGAATAGTATACAAAAAGTTCAGGAAGTAAATCCTAAACGTTGCAATATTATTAATTGTGTTGATGATGCAATAAAGGTTGATTTTGGACAGGAAACCCCTGAATCTGACGAGGCAGCGATGATTGCTTTGAAAACAGGTTTGGATTGTCTGGAGCGTGGGGAAATAGATGTATTAGTGGGAGCACCGCACGGATACAGTTCTTTCAAACCGGATGCCGGGTGTTCTGCATTCTTTGCCAGACGTTATGAAGTGCGGAATACTATGCCTTTGCTGGTAGGAGAAAAAATGAAAATGGGGTTTGTTACTGATTGTTTGTCTTTCAAAGAAGTAGGTGCAAATATTACCTTTAACAATGTATTATATAAACTGAAGCTATTAGACCAGTGCCTGAAAAAGGATTTTATGCTCCGAAAACCACGGATAGCTGTTTTGGGATTGAATCCGCGTAGCGGAGAAAATTGTATGTTTGGGGAGGAAGAAAAAAATATTATTATACCTGCAATTGAGAAGGCGCGGAATAATGGTATCATGGCTTTGGGACCTTATTCACCTGAGGTGTTGTTTACTGGTACCGGGTTTGAAAAATTTGATGTGATTCTTGCTATGTATTATGACCAGGGGATGATTCCATTCCGGGTGATAGAAGGAAATGGAGGAGCTGTTTTAATAGCGGGTTTGCCTGTTGTGTATACCTCTACGGTGCATGGCATGGCTTATGATATTACAGGGCAAGGTGTGGCTGATGAGTCCGGAATGCGCAGTGCCTTGTATCTGGCCATAGATGTTTATAATAACCGGAAGATGAATGCTGAACTTTCGGCAAACACTTTGAGGCATTATGATATCGCTTCCAATAGTAATGAAAGTGACCTCAATGTTGAACAGATTGCGGGAATGAAAGAGGAAGAATAAATTATCTTAATTTATTTAACTTTCCCCATATTTTTGGGATATATGTTGCAATATGCCTTTTTTTCTTGGCTTCATAAACATCCGCAATCTTGATGAGTATGGCTGTTTCTTCCACACCTCCGAACCCGGGATTGATAGCAGTTCCGAAAGTTTTCATGGAAGGAGAAAGGCTCATATATGCATTAATAAGCGGAGGGATATTTTCTCCTAATTCCCGGACATAATGGGATAAGATTTTGTAATCTTCATCATAACTGTTTCCTGAGAATATCTGTTGCATTTTTTTCTGGTCGATGCTGATGTTTAATGGTTCTATCGGGTATACCAGATGTTCGTTGTCGTGGAAATATTTTTGCATGAAATGTAAAATCATATTCCGGGCCTGAATGTTGAAATTGGTATACATTGTGACTTTACCAAAAAAATATTCAATTTCCGGGTGGTCTACGGTCAAAGCTCCCAGCCCGTCCCAGAGATTGTCCAGAGCAAATACCGATTTTCTTCCCATTCGGGTAGATTGGTACAAAGGATGTACAAACGAACGGCCTAATTCTATCATTTTAGGCAGATATTTTTCTTTGAATGGTTCTGAGAAATGAAAAAGTTCCGTGGTGGCCAAATTAGGTTCTCCTGCCGGATTTTTACTCAGGCGGTTACATAAAATGAAACGGTAACCTCCCAGAATTTCTTTTTCTTTAGGGTCCCAGACAATTAATTGCTGGTAGGGGGTATCTTCGGCTATATCAAATTCGTCAATGTCAATATCTTTACCCGTACCGCCTCCGGCACTGCGAAAAGTCAGTTCCCGGATACGTCCCACCTCTTTCATCAGATACGGAGCTGTGTGTGCATCAAAAATGTAAATTTCATTCCCTGCTTTATTGGTTTTACGTATAAAGCGTTCTTCGGTTAGTTCTGATATAAGTTTTTCTTTATCAACAGGATAAATAACAGGTCGCATACTTGCCGGATTTTGATATATAACAGTTCAGGAAACAGTTTTTGTAAGTTTTATTCCCTTTAATTTGCAGGGGCAAATATAGTGTTTTATTAGAAAAATATATAGCGATAGCGGAAAAATGCGGCTGCTTTACTAACAGATTGAAACTATATGGATTCTTTTTTGTAATTTCACCCAATTAATTAATTTATTTATGAGAAATATTTTGACTACCCCATATAGACTTGGTTTAGCAGGAATATTTTTTGCTTTGTTGCTGTATTCCTGCCATAAATCTGAACCTATGTCTCCCGATGTACCTGTACCTCCCCGGGTTGACCGAACTATTTTGGTTTATCTGGCAACTGATAACTCACTTGATTCTTATGCCAGGAAAAATATTAATGACATTCTTAAAGGAATGGATGAGTTTAGCGGAAGGGTTGTTATTTATATGGATTCCCGTTATGAAGTTCCTGTTTTAATGACCATTCAGAGACATGGAAATGAATGGAAACTGGATACCTTGGAAAGATACGGGGAAGAAAATTCTGCCTCGCCGGAAGTGTTGAGGCGGGTGGCTTACAGGACCCGGGAACTCTATCCTGCCTCTTCATATGGTTTGATACTGGGTTCGCATGCCACCGGATGGCTACCGTATAATGTCCGGTTTTCTGCTCAAAAGATGAAAAAGCGGAAAGCAGAGAATACCCCTTTGACCCGAACTTTTGGAGAAGATGTGAACCGGGGAGATGAATTATATGGTTACGGCGGACTTGCTCTTTCTGATTTGGCGGATGCCCTGCCTGAAGGTTATCATTTTATTCTGTTTGATGCCTGCCTGATGTCCGGCATTGAGGTTGCGTATGCTTTGCGGTATAAAACGGAATATATTCTGGCTTCTCCTGCCGAGGTATTGGTAGATGGTTTTCCTTACCAAAAGATAATGCCTTTATTGTGGGGGGATGAACCGGCATTGAGGGAGGTATGCAAGGAATTTTGGAATTATTATGAAAATCATCCGAACGGGGGAGGATGGTGTTCGGGAACTATTGCATTGATACGGACTGAATTCCTGGACGCATTGGCAGGGCAAGTCAGGGATATTTTGGCAGGGAAAACGGAGCTGATTGCGGGGATGACGCCGGCAGATGTGTGGCGGTATCCTTTAATAGACTTTAATCAGAATGTATTTTTTGATTTAGGGGCATATGTCCGGAAACTGGCATCTGAAAATCAATATCATCAATTTAAAGTATGGCTCGAACAGGCGGTGTACCGGCTTGCTACAACCCGGTTTAATGGCATACCTATTCCGTCTGACGAGTATAGTGGTTTGTCTGTATATATTCCAATGAGCGGATGGATTTCTGCCAATAATGAGTATTACCGTCTGGAATGGAGCCGTTACGTATATGATAAATAGTCAGATGAACCGGCGGATACTGCGGTTGGCTGTGCCTTCCATTGTTTCTAACATTACTGTTCCCTTGCTGGGATTAGTAGATGTTTCTATTGTCGGGCATCTGGGGGAGACCGCATATATTGGAGCGATTGCTGTCGGGGGATTGTTGTTTAATATACTGTACTGGAATTTTGGATTTCTGCGTATGGGGACCAGCGGTCTGACTTCGCAGGCTTATGGCAGAAAGGATCAGGCAGCGGAAATGAAGACATTGGTACAGGCTGTCTGTACGGGATTGTTTTTTGCATTGGTGATATTATTATTGCAATATCCTGTGAGGCGTATGGCTTTTTATCTATTGGAAACCAGTGCTGAAGTGGAACGGTATGCGGTGGCTTATTTCCGGGTATGTGTATGGGGTGCTCCGGCGGTTTTGGTCATGTATGGTTTTAAGGGATGGTTTATTGGAATGCAGAATTCCCGTTTTCCCATGTACATAGCTATTTCTGTGAATGTAGTTAATATCTTGTGCAGTCTTTGTTTTGTGTTTGGTTTTGGAATGAAAGTGGAAGGAGTAGCGTTGGGAACGGTGGTGGCGGAGTGGTCGGGACTTATACTGGCGGTAGTGTTGTGGTTGAGACGGTATGGTTATCTCCGCGCCCGTATTGCATTTCGGGATAGCTTGCAATTGGCAGCTATGCGGCATTTTTTTGCTGTAAACCGTGATATTTTTTTGAGGACATTATGTCTGATTGCAGTGACTGCCTTTTTCACTTCTTCCGGTGCCAGGCAGGGCGATGTGATTTTGGCTGTGAATACTTTATTGATGCAGTTGTTTACTCTTTTTTCTTACATCATGGACGGATTTGCATATGCGGCAGAGGCATTGACCGGACGATATATAGGTGCTTGTAATCTCCGTCAGTTAAAACATGCTGTCCGTAATCTTTTTGGCTGGGGAATAGTGTTGTCTTTATTATTTACAGTGATGTATGCAGCCGGGGGAAAGAATTTTCTGGGATTACTGACGAATGATACCGGAGTAGTTGAAACAGCAGGGGATTATTTTTATTGGGTACTGGCTGTCCCTCTGGCAGGTTTCGGGGCATTCTTGTGGGACGGAATATTGATAGGAGCAACGGCTACACGTCAGATGCTCTTGGCAATTATCGTTGCTGCCGGGGTATTTTTCGGTATTTATTTTGCAGGTTCAGGGGCTACTGATAATCATATTTTATGGCTGGCATTTCTGGTATATCTGTTTTTGAGAGGTCTGATGATGACGGTGTGGGGAAGACAGATATTTTCAGAAACTTATTTGAAAAAAATTGCCGGTAACTAAATAATAGCCGTTGTTTTTTCTTTCATTGCTTTTACTCCCTGCCATATAATCCAATAATTAAACAGAAAAATTATAATTAAACCGCCCAGAAAGCAAGGCCATTCCCAGAGATCCGGGATTACTCCTGTTCCTGGACCCAGTACACTGGACCCCAGATAGTAAACCAATAGGTAAATGGAAATAGTGACCGAACGTTTGGTTACATTATATTCGCCCATAATACGGTTACACAAGACATGAACCATAAAAAGTAAAGATGGTAAGTCAATGGTTACTATATGAAAGTGAGGCAGATACAAAATTAATCACTTTAAGCTGTTTGATTATGTTAAAATATACATATTGAAACTCTCCGGTGAATTTTTCCGTTTTATTTTTAAGCTTGACGGACGTACAACCGGCTGATATGGCTGGGAAAATGAAGAATAGGAATCAATTCTAAAAACGACAGAGGAATGAAAAACGGAGTAATGTTGCAATATTTTGAATGGAATATGCCTAATACCGGGGAATTGTGGAAAGAATTGAAAAGAGATGCGGCCCATCTACATGATATCGGAGTGACATCGGTATGGATACCTCCTGCTTACAAAGCACATGAGCAGCAAGATGAAGGATATGGTACTTATGACCTGTATGATTTGGGGGAATTTGACCAAAAAGGAACTGTGCGGACGAAATATGGCACAAAGCAAGAATTGCAGGAGATGATAGAAGAATTACACAAATATCAGATATGCGTGTATTTGGATGCTGTCATGAATCATAAAGCCGGGGCTGATTATACTGAAAAATTTATGGCGCGGGAAGTCTGTCCGGAACAGCGTGAAGAGGCAAAAACCGAGCCTTATGAGATTGAAGGATGGACAGGATTTGATTTCCCGGGGAGAGGAGAGCGTTATTCTGCTTTTAAATGGCATTGGTATCATTTTTCCGGGGTGGATTATGATGTGTCCCGTAAAAAAGAGGGTATATTTCAGATTGTAGGGGAAGGAAAAGCCTGGAGTGAAGGTGTGGACGGTGAAAATGGCAATTACGATTTTCTGATGTGTGCCGATATAGATTTTGACCATCCGGACGTAATTCAGGAAATGAAAAACTGGGGAATATGGGTTGCCCGGGAATTGAATCTGGATGGTATGCGTCTGGATGCCATTAAGCATATTAATGATTTGTTTGTCAAAAATTTTCTGGAGGCAGTGAGAGCTGACCAGGGAGACCAGTTTTATGCGGTGGGTGAATATTGGAAAAATGACAAAGAAACATTGGATGAATATCTGAGTCATGTGGAGTATAAAATAGATTTGTTTGATGTTCCTTTGCATTACAATTTCTATCAGGCTTCTCAGGAAGGGGAGAAGTTTGATATGCGGGAATTATTGAAAGATACCTTGGTGAAAGCCCACCCGGCTTTGGCTGTTACTTTCGTGGATAATCATGATTCTCAGAAAAATAGTTCGTTGGAGTCTCAGGTAAAAGATTGGTTTAAGCCTTTGGCATATGGATTGATTTTATTACAAAAGGAAGGATACCCATGTGTTTTTTATGGTGATTACTATGGGGTAAAAGGAGTAGCTTCGCCTCATCATAAGATTATTGATATTCTGTTGGAGGTTCGTTGTAAATACGCATACGGGGAACAGCAAGATTATTTTAACCATCCGTCTACAGTCGGATTCGTGAGAATGGGAGACGAAAAACATCCCGAAGCAGGTTTGGCTCTGTTGTTATCCAATGGGAAAGACGGAGAAAAGACGATGAATGTCGGAAAAAAACGGCAGGGCGAAATTTGGTATGAGGTAACTGGTAACCGGTCTGAAAAGATAACGATAGATGCTGAAGGAAACGGGACATTTCCGGTATCCGGGGGTAAACTGGCTGTATGGGTAAAGTGTGAAGAGAATCTGTAATGTGAACGAAGGAATGGAAAAACAAAATGATTGGTGGAAAGAAGCGATTGTATATCAGGTATATCCCCGTAGTTTTCAGGATAGCAACGGAGACGGGACCGGAGATTTGCAAGGGATTATTTCCCGGCTGGATTATATCCGCAGTTTGGGAATAGATATCATTTGGCTCAATCCCATTTATGCCTCTCCTAATGATGATAATGGATATGATATCAGTGATTACCGGGCTATCATGAAAGAATTCGGGACCATGGAAGACTTTGATGAATTGTTGAAAGAGGTTCACGTCCGGGGGTTGAAACTGGTGTTGGACCTGGTGGTAAATCATACCAGTGACGAGCATCCTTGGTTTAAAGAAGCACGGAAATCCCGAAATAATCCTTATTACAATTATTATCACTGGTGGCCTGTTGAAAAAGAACATCCGGCGTATCGTCCCAGTTATTTTGAAAAAAGTGCCTGGCAGTATAATCCCCGTACCCGTTCTTGGTATCTGCACTATTTTTCCCGGAAACAACCCGATTTAAACTGGGAAAATCCGGAGGTAAGACGGGAAATCTATAAAATGATGGAGTATTGGTTTGATAAAGGAATTGATGGTTTCCGGATGGATTCAATTCCTCTGATAGCCAAGGAACCGGAATTTCCTCCTATAGAGCGTCGTAAATATCCGGATTTTTTTTCTTCGTATGCTCATGGACCGCATTTGCATGATTATCTGCATGAAATGAATCGTGAAGTATTAAGAAAGTACGATGTTATGACGGTGGGCGAAGGTTCGGCTATAACTTATAAAGATGTGGCAAAATTTGTAGAACCGGAACGGGAGGAACTGAACATGCTTTATGGTTTCGGACCAGCGGAAGTACGTAACTATACAACTCCCGATTCGCCGGATTCCGGGGTTCCTTACAGTTTACTGGCTTTAAAGAGAATGTTTTCCGCTTGGGATAGGGCGGTGGGGAATGGCTGGCCGGCTGTATATCTGGGAAATCATGACCAGCCGAGGATGCTTTCCCGATTTGGGAATGATGTACCTGCTTTCCGGGAAATTTCAGCTAAAATGCTGGCAACTTTTTTGTTAACGTTGCGCGGCACTCCGTACTGGTTTGCAGGTGATGAGCTTGGAATGGTTAATCCCGGGTTCGGGCACATTGAAGAGTATCGGGATGTGGCTACTTTGAACCAATACAAGGAAATAAAGCGGAAAAAAGGCAGTCCTGAACGGTTTTTGGAAACACAAAAACAGATTTCCCGCGATAATGCCCGTACTCCGATGCAATGGGATAGTTCCCTGTATGCCGGTTTTTCTTCGGTGCAGCCTTGGATAAGGGTTAATCCTGATTATAGAGAGTGGAATGTCGCTGAAGAAGAAAAAAAACCGGATTCTGTATTGAATTACTTCCGTAAAATGGTTGCTTTCCGGAAAGCAAACCGGGCATTGGTCCGGGGGAATTATACCTTAATAGAGGCGAATAATCCACAGGTATATGCGTATTGGAGGGAAGACGACCGACAAAAATTTTTGATAGCCTTGAATTTTTCACAGTATACAACAGAGTTTTCTCCTGGAATTGACGGAGAAGAACTTGAAACTGTATTGGGAAATTATACGGATTATCGGGTACTTGGTAAGACGAACCGGCTTCGGCCCTATGAAGCCCTGATTTTCAAACGCCGATAATTACGGAAGCATATTTTCTGAATTATTTCCGGAATGTTTTGTATCAGATTGAGCAGACTGCAATCCGGACAGGCAACTTTTATCCTTGTGGAAAAATGTTACCTTTGCATATTATTTTCCGGAGATGTCATGGAGCGGATTATTTTTGTTTTATCATATGAGAAAAGGTGGGATTGCTGGATGATATATGCCAACCGGGCAACGGATGCCGGGGATTTTTTTCAGAGCATGGGGAGATATATGGGGGAGGAAATCAGAAATCCTGCGGTGGTAAAAGAAATTTTTCCTTTGCTTCAGAAATATGATACACCTGCCCTTTATCGTCGGTTTGGAAAAAAGAAATACAAAGATGAACGGGAATTTTTGCAGAAAGCGGAAGACAGTTATATCCGGGAGGAAATCCGTCCTTATATTGAACTTCAGGTTGCCCATGTGATTGATATGCTGGCAGATTCCGGTTGCCCGTTGTTTTTGAAAGGAAGCCGGCTGGATAATTTTTATAAAGAACAGCGGATTTTTTTACAGCCTGTGCCTTTGAGAGCCTTACTGCGGTTTGAGCGGACGGAGGAATTTACCCGTTATATCCTTCGGCTGACTGATGACAAATGTGTTTTTTATCCTGCAGATTATGATTTAAAGGTGTTGACCCGAAAACCTTGCCGCGTGTTGTCCGGACGCCGGTTATTCCGTTTTCCCGGGGATTTCGACGGTCAACGTCTGTTGCCTTTCTTGCAGAAAAGAGAAATTTTGATTCCGAAAGCGAACGAACAGCTTTATTTCCGTAAGTTTATTTTGAAAAATGTGAGGCATGAAGAGATTGAGGTCCAGGGGTTTGAAGTAATTGTGAAAGAGGTTGATAAAAAAGCATTTCTGTCATTGGAAAGAGATGTATTCGGAGGGCCGGTGCTTGTGCCGGTTTTTTATTATGGCAGTCAGTGGATTCCTGTATGGTCTGATCGGAAAGCTTTAGTGGAATTACATACCGATGGCGAGAATTATGCATTTCATAAAGTAAACCGGGATTTTGGTTGGGAGAATATTTTGCAAAAACAGTTGTCCGGACTTGGATTAAGGAATTTACCGGATGGTGGTTTTCAGGTGAATGGCATACCGGAAATTTTTGTAAATGGTGAAAAAGGACAGGGGGAACCGGAAGAAAAAATGAGGTGTGAAGTTTGGGTAAAAACCATTGGCTGGTTACGGCAGCATCGAACGGATTTGCAGCATCTGGGGCTTGAGATAATGCAAAAATCTTTATGCAAAGCTTATTATATTTCAGGTTGGGACATGGAGATGGCGGTCAGTGAGAAAACAGACTGGTTTGAATTGAATGCTGTGGTTGTTTTAGAGGATGGGCGTCGGATTCCTTTGATTCGTTTCCGGGAACATATTTTGTCAGGACAAAAGGAGTTTATTTTGGAAGATGGCACGATATTCCTTATTCCTGAAGAATGGTTTGCTTCGTATACGGAGATATTATTGTTTGCAGGAAGCAGAGGGGATTCTCTTTTCCTGCACAGGAGTCAGTATATGTTATTGGATAAAGACTATTGTCTGGCGGGAGAAGGTGGCAAACAGGAGGCTTTGGCTGTGGATTTGCCTTGTGGCCTGAGAGCTGAGATGCGTTACTATCAACAGGTTGGTTACCGGTGGTTGTATACCTTATATAACAGAGGGCTGGGAGGATGTTTGGCGGATGATATGGGATTGGGAAAAACTTTGCAGGTAATAGCTTTGCTTTTGAAATACCGGCAGGAAACGGTGAAATCTGTTGTTGGAAGAAAAAGACCGGTTAGGGATGGGCAGCTCACGCTTTTTGATGACATAGAGATTGAAGGACGGGAAGAAAATACAGAGGGCCGTCCGGAATTTGATACATGCCTGATAGTGGTTCCGGCATCCTTGATACATAATTGGAAAAATGAACTCCGGAAGTTTGCTCCCCAGCTCACTGTAACTATTTATGCCGGTTGTAACCGGGAAGATTTGCGCCCTTATCTACAGCGGTCGGATGTGGTGATTGTTACTTATCATACTTTGAGAAATGATATCCGGTATTTATCACGTCTTTCTTTCGGAATTATTGTTGCCGACGAAGCACAAAGCATAAAAAATCCCGGGTCTCAGTTGTATCAGGCGATGTTGTGCATCCGTGGAAAACATTTTTTTGCTCTGACAGGAACTCCGGTGGAAAATTCTTTGACCGATTTATGGGCAATTATGAATTTGGTAAACCGGAATATGCTGGGGACCAGTCGTTTTTTCCAGGTTCATTTTATCCGTCCCGTAGTAGCAGATAACAAGGGTAAAATGGGCATAGTCCTGCAAAGATTAATAGCACCTTATCTGTTGAGACGGACCAGGGAAGAGGTATTGTCAGAATTGCCGGAACTTACTTCTGAATTGGTTGTGTGTGAGCCGGATGAAGAGCAACGCAGATTTTATGAAGAAGAACAGGCAAAAGTCCGGAATTATATTTTGGGAAACCGGGATACTCAGAAAAGTTTGCGGTATGATTTTATGGTGTTGAAAGCTCTTGTCCGTTTGCGGCAAATAGCCAATCATCCCCGTTTGGTGGAAGCAGATTATACCGGAGATTCCGGGAAGTTCCGGGAAATATTCAGAATGTTGGAAGGTGTTGTTAATTCCGGGCACAAAGTGTTGGTATTTTCTTCTTTTGTAAAGTATTTGAATATGGTGGCAGATGAGATTGTACGAAGGGATTGGAAATATGCTATGCTTACGGGAGCAACAGTGGACCGTGAACAGGAGGTTAGGCGTTTTACTGGTGATTCGGAGTGTCGTATTTTTTTAATTTCTCTCAAGGCCGGAGGGGTGGGGTTGAATCTGACTGAAGCGGGGTATGTCTTTATTCTGGATCCATGGTGGAATCTGGCAGCCGAAAACCAGGCCATAGGAAGGGCCTACCGTATGGGGCAAAAACAGGCTGTGTTTGTTTACCGTTTTGTTACTGCAGGTACGCTGGAAGAAAAAATACTTGCTATCCAACGCAGGAAACAACAGTTGGCAGAAATTGTTCTGACAACGCCGGTGCAGGTCCCTTTTAGTGATGAGGAATTGCTGGAGGCATTGAAAGGGTGAAATACGGAGATTGTCCGTTTTTTTATTGGAATTGGCTTTATCCGGAAGTGCCGCCCCGGGTGGAATACGGGCTGACAGTGCGGGGCGGTAGTTTGATTCCTTGTTTGAAGAAACTGGTGGACTGGGCTTTGGAATATATGCCGCAGATTATAAGTGAACGTAAAGAAAAGAAGTTGGAATGAATATGGAGCTTGTTTTTTTAGGGACGGGCAATGCGATGGTTACCCGTTGTTATAATACTTGTTTTGCCTTTCGGCAGGGAGAGGCGTGTTTCTTGGTGGATGCCGGCGGCGGTAACGGGATATTCAACCAGTTGGAGAAAGCGGGCATTGGCTTTACTTCGGTTCACCGCATGTTTGTCACCCATGCCCATACGGACCATATTCTGGGGGCAATTTGGGTGGTGCGGAAGATTGCTACGCTGATGTCAAAGGGGAAGTATACGGGTGATTTTGTGGTGTATGGGCATGAGGGGGTGATTGAGGCTTTGACGGTTTTTTGCCGTTTGACGCTGCCCGGAAAGATTGTGAAGTACATCGGGGAGCGCATTGTGTTTCAGGAGGTGAAGGAGGGCAGCCGGGTGGAGGTGATGGGGATGGGATTGCAGTTTTTTGATATAGCTTCCACCAAGATGAAACAATTCGGTTTCCGGGCTGATTTGCCGGATGGGAAGTCATTGGCGTGTCTGGGAGACGAGCCTTACAATGAAGTGTGCCGGGAATATGTCCAAGGGGCAGACTGGTTGTTGTGTGAGGCTTTTTGTTTGTATCGCGACCGCGAAATCTTTTCTCCCTACGAAAAGCATCACAGCACCGCCCGCGACGCCGGGCGTCTTGCCGGGAGCCTGGGGGTGAAGAATCTGGTGTTGTATCATACGGAGGATAGGAACCTGGCGATCCGCAAAACCACCTACACCGCCGAAGCCGCCTCTGAATTTTCCGGCAACATCTACGTCCCCGACGATTTGGAGCGGGTGGCGTTGTATTGATTTGCTGTGCGAACGGAGCGTTGAAGCAGGAGTGCATGCCCGTGATTCCCTGTTTCAGGCGTATGCGGGAGGGATGGGCATTGAAACCGTAGGGTAAAGCAGTGGCGGAGACTGTTTTGCAAGTTGTAGTCCGGACGTATTTCATCCGGTGGGGGTGAAAGATCTGTTGTCAGGAAAAGCGGCTGTGATTTTTACTGTATGGTTCCGATAAACTCTCCTATGACGATGAAACCTTCCTCGTTTTGTATTTGGATGGGGGGATAATCTTTGTTGAGGGGATGTAGGATAATGCTTTCATGGGTCCATTCTCCCGTTTCGGGGTCGTACTTTTTCTCGCTGGTGTATTTTTTGATGGAGTAGCAGCCGCCGTATTCGAAATCGTAATGCTCCCGGTGTTGGATGAGGACGATTTTGCCGTTGCGGGAACCGACGATGCCGTTGCGGAATACACACAGGTCCCCCTCCTTGATCCGGGGTTCCATCGAATGGCCGTTTGCCCTGACGATGAACATACCGGGATTGAGCTTGCCCAGGCCTTCTGTTTTAACCCACCCTTCTTCCTCCGCTTCCTGCCATTCGCTGAATTTTCCGCAGGCTGCTTTCAGAGTGTAGAGGGGGAGGTAGTCGATGTATTTGACATCATCATTGACTTCCGCTTCAATACGGGGCACCTGGGGTGTCGGTTGACAGGGCGTTTGGTGTGCAGGTGCGGGGACCTGAAGCTGTTGTCTGAGATAGTTTTCCAGGGGTTTGTCGCAGCAATAGACATAGCATCCCTTCATGCCCCGGGTGAGCAGGGTGCGGTAGGTGTTTTTTATGATTTCTTCGGCGAGTTGCCCGGCCTTTACCGGGTCATTACCGGCGTGGATGCCTCTGACAGAATTGTCTGCCCGTGAGCGTTGGGTGACGTCCGTAACGACTTTGCCGTTTTCGTACCTCAGGTCTTTCCCGATAATGACGCCGATGTAATCGACTTCCAGCCCCTGACAGGTGTGGATACAGCCGATTTCGTTTATTGAGTTCTCGCCGATAATCCAGGTGCTTCCGTCTTTTTCGAGGTTCCATTTCATGGCGAACCCGAATTCCGGGATGTTCACGTCTGTTGCTGCCGGCTCTTTCTTGCTTTTCCAGTCCCAGCAATAGCCTGCCACCATCCGGGATTTGTTGTTTACTTTGTTTTTTTCTTCAATAACCTGCCGGAGTTCGCTGGGGTCGGAAAAAATCCTGAAATCGAAGTCCTCCTGCGACAAATGCACGTTGGCCGTACCGGTGATTTGCAGGGTATTGTCCAGCCAGGCCAGATAGCCGTCCGAGCCGTTACAGCGGAATTGCGAGGACAATTCAAGTTTTTTTACACAAGCATGCCGGCTTAGGGCGATTTTTTCGATGTATTGTGATTCCCCGATGTCTTTGATATGGACTTTCTGGTGGTCATCTACGAAGAAAACGGTGAATTTGGCGGCATCAATGATTTCACGGACCTGGTTTTCCCCTTTGTTCTGGAACAGTCCGCTTTTGTGGTTCAGGCGGTGAGCCTCGTCGACAATAAGCACATCAAACGTGTTGGCCGGAATGTCATAAAAAGTCCCGGAGCCGCCGAACATGTTGTAAATTTGGTTCTTCCTTAATGTCCCCGTAAGTTTGGCGGCATAAACCGCGCGGGGTGCGGCATTTTTGGAGACATAACGGGATACCAGTCCGTTTTGGGTCGTCTCTGCCAGCAGGTTGATGGCCACGACACTTTTTCCGGTGCCTGGCCCGCCTTTGACAATCAGCACTTGTTTTTTGTCAACGCTTGCTTCCCGGCTCATCGACAGGGCTGTTTCGTACACCACCTTTTGGTCGTCCAGCATGATAAATTCCCGGTTGCCTTTGAGCATTGAGGCCAGGCTGTCCGCCAGTTGCTTGGAAGGGCGCAGGCGTCCGTTTTCTATTTTATACAGGATGTCTTGGGTGTCCCCGTGTTTTACAAATTTTTTGATAAAATCCCGGAGTTTGCCCGCATCCGCCTGGAAGAAGGGAGGGGCTTCGGTGATATACGGTTCGTAACAGGGATTGCTGATAATCCGGTCTTTCGGATAATTATGGAGGTAGGCGCAGGGCACCAGGTTGATGTGCTCGTCCCTTATGGTTTGGTTGTAATCCCTGAGCGTTGCGGCATACGACCACGCCTGGTAAGAGGGATGGGCGGTTTCGGAGTTCCCGTGCTGAAAACGTGTTTTAACCAGGGCGTCCTTGTCGGTCAGTTCTGCCGATGACCATTGTTTCAGTTCGATGATGATGACCTGTTCCTGCAATCCTTCATTCAGTCCGGTGATTATGAAATCTATCCGTTTGGAGGTGAGGGGAATCTGGAACTCGATAGAGATACCGGAATCTGCCGGAATCTCCGGGTCTTCCAGAATCCGGTCCATATAGGACATGGAATTTTTCCACGACAGGATTTCATTGCCGGAAGTGCTCCGTCCCAAATGGCTGATGTAGGCATGCAGGATTTTTTCGTCTATCCGGTTACTGAATACATCCTCCCGGAACCCTTGTTTCGTGGATTGGTAGACAATCATAATTCGTTGTATTTTTTGGCGGTTCCCCTGGCTTTTTCCACCGGATATTTTTCTTCGTTTTTCCGGATTTTCCGGAGTACGATATCGAATATGTCGAGGTGATGCTTTTCAGCCAGCAGCAAAGCATAAGCCAGTACGTCCGCCAGTTCCTCCTCCAGCCGTTCGGGGTTTACTCTTTCGGCCTCGCTTTCTTTTTTCCACAAAAACAGCTCATTCAGTTCTGAGGCTTCCAGCAGCAGTGCCAACGCCAGATTCTTCGAATCGTGAAACTGCGCCCAGTCCCGCTCGTCCCGGAACCGGAGCAATGCTTCCATGGCTTCCTGATATTTGTCCATATTTATCGCAGATAATTTTAACCAAAAATAAGAAAATGTTTTGATGCGGGAAAAGAATTCGGTGATATAAATTTTAAGGCTCTTTCCGGGGGATATGGAAATATCATTTATTTTTATGAATCCGTTGGGGGGTATCGCGGTGCCAGAAAATTATGCAGGCTTTGGGAGTTTAATCCGTGAAATATTAAACGAGGTTACATTTTTGTAAAATTATATTCTGTATATTTGAACACAAAATGTGAATATACTCTCTATGATGAACGAATTTACCTCTCTTACACGCGGGCATGTTTTAGCTGCAATACACCGGATTGAGGAGGAGGGTATTCCTGTCCGCTATCAGTCTTCTTATTATGATTTGATTTATGAAGGGAAACGCTTCCCGCCGAAACTTGTATATTCGTATGCGTATTATGCGGCTCATCATGTAAAATTGAGCCATAAAGAATTTCATGGAGGGGAGGAAACGGATACTTTCCATTTTTTGAGGGAGATGGGATTTGAGATTATGGGTAAAGAGATGAATGTGGCTATTGATGTGGCGACTTTTATAAAACAGTCCCGGACAGAAGATTTAAGAGCCCGGTTTTATGCCCGGAAATATCAGGGATTAGCTGTTGAAATTGATTTCGGACAAGTCTCTGACACCCGGATTCCTTGGATGTCTTTTTTATACAAAGGCCAAAAAACGAGTCATGGAATCTATCCGGTATATCTTTTGTTTAAAGAGTATGATAAGCTGATATTGGCGTATTGTATAAGCGAAACGAACAAGCCTGAATTGAGCTGGAATTTGAACGGAGAACTGGAAACAGTTAAGACCTATTTTTCAAAATTAGGTATTGTTCCTCCTCGTTATGGACAATCTTATGTTTTTAAAGTTTACGATACTTCCAAAGCTCTGGATTATGTAGGTATGGAAGAGGATTTAAATCAGATTGTCAGGGAATATAAACAATTAATGGGAGCGACATCAATGGGAAATACAGACTTTCGCATAGATAGATTGAGCACTGATTTGCAATCAACCGGTCTGCTTTTTGAAAAGCGGTTGGTGTATCGGTATGTGACGGCTTTGCTGGCCAAACCGTTTGTGATATTGACGGGATTGGCGGGTTCGGGAAAAACAAAACTGGCTCAGGCGTTTTCGCAGTGGATTTGTGAACGGCAAGAGCAGGTGTGTATTGTGCCGGTGGGGGCGGACTGGACGAACCGGGAAGCCTTGCTGGGCTATCCGAATGCTTTGAATGAGGGGGAATATGTATGGCCGGAAAACGGAGTAATCCGTTTATTGACAGAAGCGAATAAACCCGAAAATCAGGACAAACCTTATTTCCTGATTCTGGACGAAATGAATCTGAGTCACGTAGAACGTTATTTTGCTGATTTCCTGAGTGTGATGGAATCACGGGAGGCGATTCCTCTGCATCCGGAAACAGAGCCCTGGAAGGATTGTAACGTACCTGCCAAAGTCGGCTTGCCTCCCAATCTGTTCATTGTCGGAACGGTCAATATCGACGAAACAACGTATATGTTTAGTCCTAAGGTACTGGACCGGGCTAATGTGATAGAGTTCCGGGTTACGACAGAGGAGATGGAACAGTTCCTGAAACATAAAACTCCTGTGGATTTAAATCCCGTCCGGGGAAAAGGAGCCGACATGGGAAAGGCGTTTGTGGAAATGGCAAAAGACAAGGTATGGCAACCGGGGGAATCTGAAAATCTGACTGACACTTTGCTCGGTTTTTTCGGCAAATTGAAGGAGGCAGGGGCGGAATTTGGTTACCGGACTGCCAGTGAGATATATACTTTTGTGGCCCTTGCTCACCGGCTCATTCCCGATTGGCCGGAAAACGAAGTGATTGATGCCGTGATTATGCAGAAATTATTGCCCAAACTACACGGTTCGCAGCGGAAACTGGAAGGCACGTTGAGAACTTTAGGGGAGTTATGCTTGCGGGAAGGGCAGAATATCGATGATTATTTCGTAAAAGACAACCCCGTAAAAGGGGTAAAATATCCTTTATCCTTGGATAAACTGGTCAGGATGTATAAAGGGGTGGTGAACAACGGATTTGTCAGTTATGCAGAGGCTTAGGGCATGAACAGGCTGGATATACCCGTAACGTTGCAGGATGGTCAGACGGTATTTTTCGTGCTGTTTGGGCAGGAAGGGACTTTGTTTAAAATACCGCAGGAAGAAGCCCGTGCTTATGGCGAGGCGTGCTGTCAGTTGGCAGAGGGAAAAAGTTATGAGTACGGAATAACGGAGGGATATAAAGTGGCGGGAGGAATGCTCACCCCTTCGCGTGTAAATCCTTCTGCCGGTATTTTGCAAACAGGTAATTTTGTAGGTACTTTGTCCCTTGAAATCCGGAAGGGAGAACAGCGATGTGCTGAAATTCAGCTGGAAATCCGGTCGGTGAAAGAATCTTACCGCGAGGACTATCGCCGGATGCTGGAAGAGATTACGGAGTATTCCGCAGAGTTGCTGATGCATCATAATTCACCGGTCAGCCAGTATTTCAAACCTCAGCCTCCGGAAGATGCGCGGATTTTGTACCAGCGTTTTGCTTTTATAAAATCGTTGATAGATTCCGAAGAGTTTGCGAATGCGGTCCATCAGATATTATCTGCTCCGGTCACCTGTTGGGAGGAAAATAAACAACTGAAAAGTGTTTGCGGGGTGAAAAAAGCGGACCGGCGGGCGATGAGGCAAATGGCCTGCTCCGCGCGTCGTATTCATACTCCCGCGCAACATCCTCTGTACGACCGGTTAAAGACAATTCCCGAAAAAATAGAAACCCGGAGTTTACAGGAGACTGCGGACACTCCCGAAAACCGTTTCGTGAAATATGCTCTTTCTGCGTTTTATACTTTTTGCAGTGCTTTGATGACGACTAAAGCAGCCGGAGAGCGTTTGAAGAGAGAGGGCGCGAGGGTGCTTGACTGTCTGGGACGGTATTTGAATCATGCGATGCTGAAGCAGGTGGGGACGCCCGATTTGCTGCCATTGAACAGCCCTGTGCTGCAACGCCGGGAAGGCTATCGGGAAGTGCTGCGGGTGTGGCTGATGTTCGACTTGGCGGCAAAATTAGTATGGCAGGGGGGAGAAGACGTCTATCAGGCCGGGAAACGGGATGTGGCCTGCTTGTACGAATATTGGTTGTTTTTCCGGTTGCTGCGTTTGGTGGAAGAGGTATTCCGGTTAAAGGTGCAGAACCTGGAGCACTTGATTGTTCCTTCGGACAATGGTTTGGCTTTGCAGTTGAAACAAGGGCGGCATATTGCTTTAACGGGCATATATGCCTGCGAATCCCGGCAGTTGAATATAGAGTTTAGCTACAACCGGCGTTTTACCGGCGATAAATCCTATCCGCAAGGCGGAAGCTGGACGTTGGAAATGCGGCCCGATTATACGTTGACAATTTGGCCGGTAGGCATTACGCAGGAGCAGGCCGAACGGGAGGAACTGATTGTACACCTGCATTTCGATGCCAAATACCGATTGGATAAAGCTAACCGGTTATTTGATACAGAGGCCGGAGCTTGTGATTCCCCGGCGGGATGCCGGAAAGAGGATATCTGGAAGATGCACGCCTACCGTGATGCTATCCGGCGCAGTGCCGGGGCTTATGTTTTATATCCCGGAACCGGTTCGTTTGAGAAAAGAGGCTTTCATGAGATACTGCCCGGAATAGGGGCATTTGCAATAAATCCTGCTAAATATAGCCGGGGAATTGAAGACTTAAGGCAGTTTTTGAAAGAGGTGGCCGAACATTTTCTTAATCGCACTTCTCAGCGGGAAAAGATAGCTTATCGTATTTACGGGATATTTAAAAATAATGAACCTATGGTAGTCAAAGAATATTTACCGGAATGTTTCGGGAAAAACAGGGGCCTGTTTCCGGACGAGACACCTGTTTTAGTCGGGTTTTATAAAGATGCGGCACACTGGGAATGGATTGTCAGGCATAAATTATACAATGTCCGTCTGGCTACCCGGCGGGGGGCTGTCAAACTGGATACCGGACTGATTCAGGCAAAATACGTTTTGTTGCATACAACGGGCGAATTACGGACATCCCGGTTGTATAAAATTGTTCCGGGAGGTCCTCAGATTTATAGCCGTAGCGACTTGGTTAAAAGGCACTATCCGGCGTCGGAAAAAGACAAGGCCCGCGAGGCTTCTTATCTGGTGTACTCTGTTGAGGAGGTAAACGAACCGGAGCTGAAGGACAGGGTATGGGATATTTCGCGTCTCTCTTCCCATCAGGGGGGAAGAAATTCGGCCCTGCCTTTTGTGGTGACATTATACGATTTGATGAAGGCCCAAGGGTGACCCCGGTGTGCGGGGTTTTGCGGGGACAGGAGGGGGAGTTTTTCAGGCATATCCCAATCTGTCGATATAAACCGGCGAGAAATAGAGGGTGGGACGGTCTGAATGACACCGGATTACTTGGAAGGGAATGATTTCCCTGGCAAAAAGGGCAGTGAGCTGTGAGAAATCGAAAACCACTTTGACTTTTTGTACATACAATAATATTTCCGTTGTTTTTGTTTTGGGCAGGGAATCAACCGAAACATCCGCCATATCCTCCCGGATGGCTTTCAATAGGCCTGTCCTGGAAACCAGACATCTGCTGGGAGTATCGAATACATCTGCCATTTCGATTAGAATAGAGTCCGGGAACCATTTTTGGAGGTCTCGTTTCTTGACGAATTGGTAAAACGCCAGGAGTAAGTAGGTTGAAATTGCGCGGATGATTTGCATACGGGTGTAAGGAAGATACCGCATCCCGTCCCAAATGTTTTTTACGTTTCGATTGATTCGCCCGGCTATTTCCCGGTTGTGTAATTGAGGGGTAAAGAAAATGCGGGGTTCAATGCATTTTCTTTTCGTTATGTTATATTCTTTGAAAAGGAGGGATAACTGCTTAGCCATTTGTATCGCGTCCTTGCGAAAATGGTCGGTGCTTTTAACATGAAACTCAAACTCGACACTTTTTCTTGTACGCAACGTTACGTTCATTTTATATTCCCATGCTTTGGTATTAGCCGGTTGCCAGGAAGCGTGCTTTTTCCGGGATTTCACATATTGATAATGGGATTGTGTGGGGATATGTGTGATGGGGATACCGTTTGTTTTAACAAATTTTTCCAATCTTTTGGCACCCTCGTCAATTCTTTCGGCTGCAAAATAGTTGTCCAGTAAAATTTCCAGTTCACTTTTATCAGTAGGATACACATCAGTTGCCTGGACATTTACAGGTAAACCGTCGTGGGGAAATATGATTTTGTCAAATGGGTAAAATGTTTCTATATTCCTGAACATCACTTGAAGAAAACATCCCTGTTGGGCTTGTAATCTCCATAGACTTTCTATTTTCACATCATAGATATAGGGAGGAGTCAGTTTGCGGTTGATAAAAATACTTTTAAAAAAGTCAACATAATCCGTAAATTCTTTTTTATTCAGGCATAAAATAACCCCCTCTTTGCCTTGCAGCTCCTTTGTTGAATGAGTGGCAAAGAAAAGGGCAATTTCGGGAGAACGGCTGAAATCTATAAAATCTGTCGGAATGCCATAATGTTGGGCAATTGCAACGACATAATCCAAGTCTTTCGCATATCTTTGGGTAGAATTATGCCTGGACAGAAATGCCTGGAAAAGACACAAACGTTCCGCCGCTTCTCTCCTTTTTTTCGCGGATAATCTGTATATGGATGCCACCAAAGGCCAGTCCTCATTTTGTCCCCTGAAAAGCTCATAAATCCGGTTTTTCTGTAACTCCCGGGCCAAATCCAAAGCCTCAGCCGGACTGTTTACTCTGTACGTTTTGTGCATTTTGTTCGACGGATATAGGGATAAAAGTGGCTACATGCTAAATAATTGAACTCACCTTACAAAAATAAAAAATCAACATTTACTATAACACTTTAGTTAAGAAAAATAAAACTCTCCATGCTCCCAGACCTCGCAAAACGATAGCTCTCCTTGATTTCTGTGGGGGAAAAAGCGGAATAGCATTTAAAAATATTAATTTTGTATCATTTCATTAATCTGGTTTAAACTGCGGACATCCGCACGGCAGCCGGCGGATGGCCGGCGGCATTTCCGTCGTCGGGCGTTTTGGCGGAGGTGGTTGCGGGCTTGAGGTCACCGGCACGGAATATCCGGAATACATCAGGGGTCTTGTCCGGCAGGCAATAAAACAAAGATAGCGGAAGAGTCGGGCTGCATAACATAAAGGTGCCGGAACCGGCACCTTTTTTCGTGGGGAAGGCTAAGGTTGGGCTTGCACCGGGGCGGATATGGTGCGGATGTGGTGCGGTATTCCTGCGGCGGTGACCGGAGGAGTACCGCACGTATACCGCAGCAATACCGCAGGAGTACCGGAGGAACACCGCACCTGTAGGGGCCAATCCCCGGCGGAACCCTGCCTCCGGCGGGCCTGTTCCGGGGGGAGAGGCCGGAACCTGAAAAAGGACGAACGACATTCAAGATATAACCAAAGCCAGGGAGGGAGTATGATTCTGAAAGCATTTGACAACTATGTGACCGGCCTCATGTATGCCGATATATTTTTCCCGTCCGGGCGGGGAAGCACAGCCTGCGTGTTTAACACATTCAGGAGTAGGAAACAATACATCGGCGCGTGGTTGCAGCTTTCGCGGCTGATGGCGGTGGAATTGGGCAAAATCAGCCTCGGTGCGCAGGAACGGCAGAGCGTCTTTTTCCGGCTCCAGCAGGTGGGCAAACTCTTTATCTGCGAGGGGCAGGAGGTCGTGTCGCACAGCCACCTGCTGGTGCATCGCGGAGGCATGCCCGTGCATGTCGCCACCCTCGACGGGCACGAGCAAATGCTCCTCCGCTCTTTTCTCCGCATACAATACACGGCGTGGCTGGAATTGTGCGAGCTTTGCAACTCCGTGCTCTCCTTCTACCAGGGAAATTATGTGTGGCAGGGGAATGTGCTGGAACTGCTTGAGCTGGGCGATGCACTGTGGGTGACGGGGCGGGTGTCCCCGCAAGACGGCGAAAAAAGCAAACGGCAATACCTGCGGCGGTTGCTTGCGCTGTTCCGTTTTCCGGTGCCCGACCAGCCTTGCCGCCGGCTGGGGGAACTGACCGGAAGGGTGCGGCCCGACACCTTTGTGACCTGGCTGCACCAAAAATACCGGGATTACTGGCACAAACGCGAACGCTGAAACTGTCCGGTTTTGCCTTTTTCCCCCTGTTTCTTTCCTCCGTTATGTTAACTTTCTGCCGGATGTGGCTGTGCATCCGGCTGTGGACCAGTGTCTTGTGAAAAATTTTGTTTTTTCCCCGTCATCCGGACAGGAGTATGGGGCGGAGTCTGCCGCGTTGCCCTACCTTAGCTTCCATGAAAATCATCCCGGGAGATTCAGTGACTCATTAAAAACAAAATGTTATGAAATTACTCTCAAACTTAATCGGTGAAATCGGGGCGGTGGTGAACACCCTCTCAGTTTCGTCCAAAGAAAAAAAACAGATTGAGGCCGATTTGATAGCGGCCATAGCCCGCCAGGAAGAAGAACTCCGCCGCAGCCAGGCCGCCATCATCGGGGCCGAGGCACAGGGCAACTGGTTGCAGCGTTCGTGGCGTCCCCTCATCATGCTGGTCTTTGCCGCCATCGTACTCGTGGGCACTTTTTTCAACCTGCCCATCCTCGACGACACCTCCCGTTTCTGGGACCTGCTGGAAATCGGTATCGGCGGGTATGTCATTGGCCGGAGTGCCGAGAAGGTGGCCGACCGCCTGAAAGGAGGCCGCAAATGAAAATCGTGGAACATTGGCTGGAGGGTCCGGATACGGAACGCCTCCGGTGTACGAAAAACAGCCGCCGGATGGAGGTCGCCGATACGATTGTGCTTCATGCGACGGAGGGGGCGAATGCCATGTCGTCGGCCTGTTATCTGGCGCGCCGCGACACCTCCGTGTCGGCCCATCTGGTGGTGGGACGCCGGGGACACGTGATACAGTTGCTCCCCTTCAACGTCGAGGCATGGCATGCCGGGGAGAGCGAACATGCCGGGCGGAAGGGGCTGAATGCCTGTTCCGTAGGCATCGAAATTGACAATGCCGGACGGCTCCACCGCCGGGGCGACCGCTTTTTCTCGTGGTTCAACCGCGAGTATATGCCCGATGAGGTGTTTACCACCGTCGAAAACGGACGTGCCGCCTACTACCACCGTTTTACGCGCGAACAGACGGACCGGGTGGCGGAAATCTGCCGCCTGCTCAAGGCGCGCTACCTCATGCACTGGTTGGTGCGCCATTCCGACATCACCCGCCGCAAGTCGGACCCCGGACCCGCTTTCCCCTTTGAGGAAGTGAGGCGGCAGGCGGGGTTCTGACGGAGATAAAAGACTGTGTAACCATTCAAAATCTACGATTATGGTACGTGTTAAAAACAACCTCTTCACCCGTTTGCAGGGCAAAGTGGACGATGTGGTTTTCTTTACCCGCTGGGGACGGCTGTATGCCCGCAAAGCCGCCGTCAAAACCGCCAGGCCGCAGACCCCTTTGCAGCAGTTACAGCGCAACCGGATGAGCGACGCGGTGACGTTCTACGGGATTATCCGCACCACGTTTCTGGCGGCAGGCTGGCGCGAAGCGGCGAGAGAGAAGCCGTACAGTTGCATGAATCTGTTCATTCAGAGGAATATCGGGGGATTTGACGGCAACGGGCAGGTCACCGATTACTCCCGCCTGCATTTCACGGCCGGGCCGTTGCCCGTGTGCGACGCTCCGGAAGCGGTTTACGATGCCGGGGAGGGGGTGGTGTGGCTGAGCTGGCAGAACCGCACGCCTCTGGGCCGGGCGAGACTGGACGACCGCCTGGTGGCGGTCGTGGTGAACGGCGGCGGGGAATTTGCGGTCTTTGCGCCTCCGCAATTGCAATGCCTGCGCGGGGAAGGTATCGCCGTAGTGCCCCTGGCCGCCCCGGAAAATCCGCCCCGCTGGGTGTATGTGGCCTTCGTCGATGAGGCCGGGAAAATATTTTCGGACGACGTGGCGTGTCCGCTCAACTGATAAAACTCAACCGGGGAGTATAGCCCGTTCAACCGTTGTCTGACAAGTGCAGGCGACCTGCGAAGATTTCCGTAGTGGAATCACCGGAACCGGATAAATAACATTTAAAACCGATGAATTATGGCAATTTTCAGATCTTTTTTGTTGGGTGACGTGAAAAAATCAGTAGCCAACCTGACGATGTACATTGCAAAAGGCGTGAGTATTGTAAGGAGCAAACCCCTCAACGTTCACAACCCCCGCACGGAAAAACAGCAGGTGCAGAGGGCCAGGATGAAAACCCTTGTCCGCCTGGTGAGCGGCTTCGGACCGGCCCTCTCCGTGGGCTATCCGCCGGCAACGGGGTTGGTGAGCCCGAACAACCGTTTTGTGCAGGACAATATGGCTGCCGTCACCGTGGACGATGATTTCAAGGTTAGCGTGGATTATTCCAAAATTGTATGTACCGCAGCCCGGCGGCTGAAAACGCCGAAAGTGGCGGTCAGTTACGACACGGAGGGGAAACGCTTTGTGTTTACCCAGGGCGTGCAGGAGCAGACGCCTACCTGCCACCCGGCAGACGTGGCCTGGGTTGTGGTGTATGAAAAGGTGCAGCAGGAGGCCGAAGTCTACGAACTCCGCACCCGCAGGGAAGGCGGGGAGCTGGCGAAAGAACTGCCGGAGGACTGGGGTATCGGCAACTGCGAGTTTTACGCCTTTGCCCGCAACGCCGACGGCACAAGGGTTTCGCGCACCGTCTATCTGTCGTTGTCCACCCTTTAATCCCCACCCGCTATGAACCGTATGATGCATTTTTGTATGGGCTGGCTGTCCACGCTTGGCATTTCCAACCTGCTGGACGGCGTGGGCATGGAATTTTGGTGGGACCACCTGTTCAGCCTCCTCGGTGGCATTTGCAGCACCCTCCTCATCGCCTGGCTCCGTTGGCACTGGGAACGCCCCCGCCGCGACCGCGACCGGCAGTGAGCCTCACCGGACCCGATTGTCTGACCCTCCCCGGCTGTCATAGGCCGGGGAAAATTTTGACACATGGGGACGGGGCATTTGTGTCATGACGCAAAAGCCCCGTCCCCTTGAGTCATTCCGGCGGGCGGTTCAGAAACTCCCCTAATTTCCGGTAGACGGCCACAAAGTCACCGAACGACATTTCCGGGGAATGGATTTCATTCACGTCAATGCTGTACTCCGTCTCCGTTTCCCCGCTTTCTTCCTGACAAATGCGCTTGCTTATCCACGGGACGGAGCGGAATGCGGGCTGACGGCTGTCCTCCGTGATGGCAAGGACGATGCCGGACGGGGAGGTTTCGGGGTGGTCCGCCATGTTCCAACGGACTTCCTGTTCGCCGTTCTCGCCATATACCCGCAGAAAAGCGGAGATGGCATCGGCTATGCGTTGCAACTGTCCGGCAGACATCCAGTCAAAATCCGCGTCGATATTGTCAAGGCTGTAACTGACGAAGAACTCGTCCCGGTCGGCATACAAACCGACGTGCTTGCTGATGCTGACGCCGTGTTCCTCATACTCTTTTATCTGACACCGGAAAGGGGCCTTTTCCCGTTCGATAAACCGTCCCATCACCCGGTGGAGTTCTTCTATCTGGGGATACAATATCCCGTAAATTTCTCCCTCGCCGATGGTCAGGCAGTATCTTTTGCCTTCGGACTCCGCCTGTCCCTCCTCTTCCTTGTGCTTCCGCTCCGTTTCCTGCTCGTAGTCAGACAGCCGCTTTAACTCCTTTTCCTGCGTGCGGAAAAAAGTCTGCATCCTTTGGGTAAGCTCATTACACTCCGAGAGCTGGCAGGCCGAAGCGGTAAAACCGTTCAGGGTGTCAATCAGTTGGCGGGCTTCCTCCTTGCCCGGTTTGGCATAGGCAAGATACCATGCACAGGCTTTTTGAAGGATTCCGCAGTCGGCAAGCCACGGACGCTCGAAAGAGACGAAAAGGCGGCTTAAACGATGGAAACTGTCGCGAAGCGTCTCCAGTGGTTTCGGGGCAGTCATGTCGGCGGCATACTTCCTCAGGCTCTTTTCCAGTTGGCGGAAAAAGGCGGATTCCGAAGGTATGAGGGTAAACTCCCGTTCTTTCTTTTGCCCGTCCTGTGCCCCCGTTGTTGAAAGGGGACGTTTTTCAGTGCCTTCCATTACCTGCCTCCTTCCTGATGAATGGTTTGTGATTCGGCAGAGGGCGGGGGGAGCAGGCATTCGATTTCCTGTATCATGCGCCGCTGGTACCTGAGAAAAAGGGAGGCTAAGCCCCGGTAGCGGCTGAGCTTAAACTGGAAATCGGCCCAGTTGCTCCATGCTTCGATGACTTGCTGCCGCTCCTTCCGGGGGATATAATCTTCTGTAAGGTATGAAAAACAGGCTTTTTGGAGGACGGGCATCCCTTCCACCCACGACTGCTCCAGAAAAGTCAGCATGTCGGCAAACCGTTCGGCGCGGCGTTTGAAACTGATTAACCACGCATCGTCGGACAATTGGGCCGTAGCATTGGGGTTCAGTAATAACTGGTGGTGAAAGTAATGTTTCCTTACCTCGGCATTTCCACAGCCTGAGGGGTGGTTGGTTTCTTGCGGGGCGTTGAAAACAACGGCATTTGTGTTCTCTTGTTGGTTCATGTTTAGTCAATTAAATGGGTTAATCACTTTGATTCAGTTGTAAGCATGACATAAACACGAAAAGGCGTGAAATATTTCATCTATTTCGTAACCTCAAGGCATCGCCAAACGCCTACCACCTACGAATAGAATCCATAGTCCACGCCTATACAGCATGAAACTATTTTGTCCATTGCCTCGGTGGTAAAATTTGGCGATTTTCCGGTGAGAGACATCAAAACAAAAAGTTTTCACTTATATACCTTTCCGTGTCCTAACCCTTAAGGAACACTCTTTTCTTTCTTCGCGAAGATATTAAAAATTTTCATGACTACATAGAATTAATTATCTGACGAATGTTCTATTAATTTTTGTCAAAGATATTGTTATGATTTATCATAACAAAATATTTTACCAAAAATCTTTTCTTTACAAATTAATTAAACAAAAAATGAACAAGACCCACACCACAATCGAAGCATATATCATTGAAGCTGTCAAAAAAAGGAGGGAGGAATTAGGAATCAATCCAAGTAAACTATCTTTAGAAATGGGGTTAGTCCGCAATTTTGTTAAATATACAGAAGATTATACTCGCGGATATAAATACAATTCCAACCACCTCAACGAACTTGCCAAAATATTGGATTGCAGCATTGCCGACTTTTATCCTCCCCGATACGTTGAGGAAAACTGCATCGAAGAATACCACGAAATCCGCGACCGTCGCCGGCAGGAACTGAAAAAGTGACGCAAGGGGACGGGGCATTTGTGTCATGACGCAAAACCCCCGTCCCTTTGTGTCATTTCTTGTGGGTCGTTGAAAACAACGGCGTTTGTGTTCTCTTATTGGTTCATGTTTAGTCAATTAAATGGGTTAATCACTTTGATTCAGTTGTAAGCATGACATAAACACGAAAAGGCGTGAAATATTTCATCTATTTCGTAACCTCAAGGCATCGCCAAACGCCTACCACCTACGAATAGAATCCATAGTCCACGCCTATACAGCATGAAACTATTTTGTCCATTGCCTCGGTGGTAAAATTTGGCGATTTTCCGGTGAGAGACATCAAAACAAAAAGTTTTCACTTATATACCTTTCCGTGTCCTAACCCTTAAGGAACACTCTTTTCTTTCTTCGCGAAGATATTAAAAATTTTCATGACTACATAGAATTGATTTTGTCTAAAACGTTAATTAATCGACGCAAGGGGACGGGGCATTTGCGTCATAGCATAATGTTTTGTTATGTCATTAAATTTTTGTAAATTTATATCCATCCACCAAAAGAGTGCGTCATGGGGTAGATTTACAGATGATACAGCGTAAGATATATGAAATCCGCGGTCAGCGCGTGATGCTGGATTTTGATTTGGCAGAATTGTATGGAACTGAAACCAAACACCTCAAACGTGCCGTGCGACGTAATATTGAACGTTTTGATGGTGAAGATTTTATGTTTGAATTGACGAAAGACGAACTTTCAAGGTGCCAAATTGGTACCTTGAACACTGGAAGAGGTTCTAATATAAAGTATATGCCTTTTGCTTTTACCGAGCTTGGTGTTGCAATGCTCAGCAGTGTTCTTAATTCCAAAACAGCCATAGAGATAAACAGAGGTATTATGCGTGCTTTTGTTGCCGTCCGCCAATTAGTCGCCGTTTCTCCTGTTTCCGGAAATATTCAACTCCGGCAGGAAATGAAGGAACTCAAAGAATATATGGAAGAAGTGTTTGCCGACCAAAACGACATCAACGAAGATACCCGGCTGCAAATCGAATTGATAAACCAGACCCTTGCCGAGTTACAGGTGCGCAGCAAAGAGCGCGAAAAGGCTCCCCGTCCCCGAATCGGATTCATAAGGTACGACGAATGACACAAAACCCCCGTCCCTTTGTATCATCCAATAGATAAACCTTATCACAACAGCCATGAACCAACTGCAAACCATCCAGAGCAAGATATACGAAATCCGTGGGCAGCATGTGATGCTGGACAGGGATTTAGCGGAGTTGTATCAGGTTACAACCGGTAATTTGAATAAAGCAGTAAAGCGAAATATTAAGAGATTTCCTTCTGACTTTATGTTTCAATTAACGAAAGAAGAATTTGACCAGTTGAAAGCAAACTTGATATTCCATTTTGGAATATCAAATTGGGGAGGTACCCGTAAGCTCCCTTATGCTTTTACTGAACAGGGCTTGGCAATGCTTTCCGGTATATTGAACTCGGATACGGCGATACAAGTGAATATTAATATTATGCGCGCTTTCGTTGCTGTCCGCCAATTAGCCGCCAATTCTCCGGTTGATAAAAATGCAGAACTCCGGGAGGAAATGAAGAAATTGAAGGAATACATGGAAGAAGTGTTTGCCGACCAAAACGACATCAACGAAGATACCCGGATACAACTCGAACTGATAAACCAAACGCTTGCCGAGTTGCAGGTGCGCAACAAAGAGCATGAAAAAGCCCCCCGTCCGCGAATCGGATTCATAAGGTACGACGAATGACGCAAAACCCCCGTCCCTTTGCGTCTGTCTAACTTATAGAAATAGCGTTGATTTTTTTGCTAATATCCTGCAAGGCTTCGTTGAGAATTTTTATTTCCTCTTTAGTAAATTGTGCTGGTTTTCCATTGACGATGTTACCGTTCAAACGCTGATAAAGCCATTGCCGGGTTTTGCCAAAATAACGCTGAGCAATATACCCCATGTTACATATATCGGGCAATTCTCCCAGTTTGTTCCGTATTTCAGATTGCGGCGAAGGAACATAGTCAAAGAATCCCTCATAACTCAAATCTTCATCCAATTGCAACCAGTGAATACCAAAAGGTGAAAGCTCGTAGGCCTCCCGTTGTTCTTTTGTAGCGAAGCGCAACTTGGGGAAATCATTTAATGGTAATTTCCCGGTTTTTCCTGCATCGGTCTCAATGCAGATGTATTTATCATCAAACCAAAGTTTTTGCAATTTCATGGTATCCTCCTTTCCTGTAGGGAACTTTTTGAAAATCAATTCCCGAAAAATTCATTCCAACGTGCAATAATTACTTCTCTTTAATTCTCTTTTTTTCAATCCCTTATTTTCAATCAATTCAATAGGATTTATCTTAAACCTGGCCTCGTAATCTCCGTTACTTACATGCACATGTATCGGTTCGTGGTCGTTTGCATAAAAGAAAAATCTTAGCCCTAAGTAATAAAATAAAATTGGCATCCCGGTTTGTTTTTGTCTGTTCAATACAAATGTAATAACATTTTTGTTATTATTGAAGTATTCTGGCGTTTATTTAGGGTGACACATGGGGACGGGGCTTTTGTATCATGACTCAAAACCCCCGTCCCCATGTGTCACCCGGTTGATAAAGTTTCCTTGCTTCAACGGGAAGTAAAGGAACTCAAAGAATACATGGAAGAAGTGTTTACCGACCAGAACGACATCAACGAAGACACGCGGCTGCAACTCGAACTGATAAACCAGACCCTTGCCGAGTTGCAGGTGCGCAGCAAAGAGCGCGAAAAGAAACCCCGTCCCCGAATCGGATTCGTAAGGTACGACGAATGACACAATGGGACGGGGGGTATTCTGAAATTAAAGGGTATGGGGAAAATATGGAGGGATGTTTTTGACTTAAATATGAGAAAAAACCTCAAATTTTATTCGTAATCAAAAACAAATACGTATATTTGGCGTATAAAATGAGAATCATTCTCATTTTTTAATATTATGCTATGTTATTGGAATTTACTGTAGGAAATTATAGGTCGTTTAATAAAAAATGTACGTTGTCTCTTTGTGCTCAGGGGATTAGTGATGAACCTAAAACGAATGTAGTAAAAAAAGGAAATGTAAAGATTTTAAAAACGGCGGCTATTTACGGGGCTAATTCCAGCGGAAAAAGCAATCTTATCCGTGCTTTGGCGGTAATGGGGAAATGCGTGCTGGGTTCGGTAAAGCTGAATGACGGTGATGAATTGAATTATGACCCTTTTTTGCTTTCGAATGCAGAGGGGAAACCTACATTTTTTGAGGTGTTGTTTTTATTGGATTCGGTTTGTTACAGATACGGGTTTGAGTATAATTTGAATAAAATTATAGGTGAGTGGCTTTTCATAAATGAAGGGACAAGAAAGGAAAAAATGCTGTTTGTAAGAGAGGGTGATGGAATAGAGGTTAATGAGGTGCTTTTTACAGAGGGGATTGATAATGAAAAGAATACAAATGATAACCGGCTGTTTTTGTCTTTGTGCGCGCAATTGGGAGGGGAGGTTTCTAAAAAAGTAATGGGCTGGTTTCAAGTCGGTTATAATGTAATTTCCGGACTTGAGAGCGATGGTTATCAGGGATTTTCTAAGTTTATGTTTCATACCCATGAGGAAGGATGTGAAGAAGCTCTGGCATTTTTCCATTCTTTGGAATTGGGTTTTGAACATTTGGAAACATTGGAAGAAGAGGCTATCGTTCCCAAGGATTTGCCTTCGGAGTTAAGGGCATTTTGGTCTAAGCAACTTACAGGTAAAAAAACAATTTCTTTGCAAGCTGTTCATCATAAGTATAATAGGGATGGAAAAATTGTCGGGGATGAAAAGTTTGATGTGGAAGAAAAAGAATCGGCAGGAACGAGGAAATTGATAGATTTGGCGGGACCGATATTCGATACTTTAAAAAGGGGAGCGACATTGGTTGTTGATGAATTGGATGCCAAGATGCATCCGTTGATTTCCATGCATATTATAAAATTATTTAACAGTAATGAGTATAATCCTCATGGAGCCCAGCTTGTATTTTCCACCCATGATACGCATTTATTGTCTTCGAGGCTATTAAGGAGGGACCAGATATGGTTTACGGAAAAAGATGAGAAAGAGCAGACGGATTTGTATTCCATGATGGATATTGTTTTGCCCGATGGAACGAAGCCCCGTAATGACAGTAATTATGAGAAAAACTATATAAACGGGCGGTATGGTGCTATTCCTTATATTAACTGAATGAGGGATAGAGGCAATGGCACGGAAAGTAAAAATAGATAATTCGATTTTAAAACGTCGTGGGTATAAGAGACGTTCCCATGAACCGGTAAATATCGTATGCAGGATTTTAATTGTTTGCGAAGGGAGTAAAACTGAACCTAATTATTTTAAGGCATTTCATAAGAAAAAAAGAGGGTTGTATGTCGTTGATTTGGAGTTTGGCGGAGGTGGAATTAATACAAAAAAGGTGGTGGATGAGGCGATAAGACGGAAGACGCAGGCGGAATTGGAAAATAATCCGTATGATAGGGTGTGGGCTGTGTTTGATAAAGATGATTTTCCCGATGTGGCTTTTAATGCTGCTATATTGAAAGCAAAAAAGAACGGGATTGGGTGTGCCTGGAGCAATGAGGCTTTTGAATTGTGGTATCTGTTGCATTTTTGTAAGAGAGAAACTCCGATGTCAAGAACTGAATATAAAGAAGCGATATCAAGGGCTGTAAATGATTCTCCTGCTTATAAAGATAAGAAAGAGTATGTGTATGAGAAAAATAATCCGGAGAATTATTCCATTATGAATAAGTATGGCAGCCAGGATTCAGCCATCAGGAATGCGTTGGATATGGAAAAATATTTTACTGACCAGAGTTTTGCAACACATAATCCGTGCACGAAAGTACATGAAATTGTATTACAATTGATGGGAAAGGATGAGGAATTGAATCAAGAGATAAGTGAGAGAGTAAATCAAAAATTGGATTAAAGGTCGGGGTGACACATGGGGACGGGGGTTTTGTGTCATGACGCAAAACCCCCGTCCCCATGTGTCATTTCCGGCAGATGCAGGCGGTGAGGTGGTCGTTGATGAAGCCTGAGGCTTGCAGGTGGGCGTAGCAGATGGTTGTCCCGAAGAATTTGAAGCCCCGTTTTTTCATGTCGCGGCTCATGGCATCCGATTCGGGGGAGGATACCGGAATTTCGCTCAATGACCGGACGGTGTTGGTTATCGGTTGTCTGTTGGGGAAGAACGATAGGGTGTAGTTGTAGAAACTTCCGAATTCTTTTTGTATGTCGAGGAATAGGCGGGCATTGGTGATGGTCGCCTTGATTTTCAGTCGGTTTCTGACAATGCCGTCAAATAACATCAGCCGTTCCACGTCCTCGTCGGTCATGTTTGCTACCTGTCCGGCATCGAAGTTGCAAAAGGCCCGGCGATAGCCTTCGCGTTTTCTTAAGATGGTAATCCAGCTCAGTCCGGCCTGGGCACTCTCCAGTACAAGGAATTCGAACAGTGTTTTATCGTCGGTGACTAATTTTCCCCATTCTTCGTCGTGGTATTTTACATATAATTCGTCTGTTCCGCACCAGCCGCAGCGTCCGTTTATGATGTCCTGCATGATGTTTATTTTTATGGTGTGGTGCAAAAATACGAATTAATATTGAAGTGGCACATGGGGGACGGGGGGAGTGATTCCCGGATAAATTATGTATTTTTGCCGTCGGAATAAAGGTGAACAGATTAAATTCAGGCGTGATGACAACGAAGGAAAAAGTAATATCGTTTTTTTGGCAGCATTTGCTGCTTATGGTTTCATTGTATTTGATGACGCTGGGGGTGGTGCTTTGCGTAAAATCCTGCCTGGGCAGCAGTGTGATATCTTCCCTGCCGTTTGTATTTTCGCTGGCGGGGCCGGTGAGCCGCGTTCCGGAATGGACAATCGGCGGCTATACTATTGCGATGAATTTCATACTGGTGTTTTGTCAGGTGCTCATTTTGCGGAAAAAATTCGAGCCTGTGCAACTGTTCCAATTGGTTATTGGGTTTGTGTTTGGCTGGCTCATTGATTTGAATATGTTTCTGACCTCGGCTCTGGAGTGTGGGACTCTGCCGTCGCAGTTGTTTGTCCAGTTTGCGGGATGCACCATCATGGGTATCGGTATAGCCTTTGAGGTGCGGTGTGGTTCGGTTACCATGCCGGGTGAGGGTATTTCTATTGTTATCAGCCAGGTGGCGCGCCGTCCTTTCGCCAAAGTCAAGATTGGGGTGGATACGGCCCTTGTCGTGCTTGCCGTGGGAAGCTGCTATCTCTTTTTCGGACGTTGGCAATGGAATGTCATCGGTGTCGGGACACTTTTCGCGATGGTCTATGTCGGCCTCGTGGTGAAGTTCATTACCCCGTATCTGGGGTGGTTTGACCGTATGCTGGCTTATATTCCGGGATTCCGGCGTTATCTGTTCGGTTTGGCGCGATTGCTTTATCGTCGCGGCGACAGGGAATGACGCATGGGGACGGGGCTTTTGTGTCATGACGCAAATGCCCCGTCCCCATGTGTCATTTGATGTTGAGGTATTCGATGGGTTGTTGGCGGGTGGCGTCCAGGGGGAAAGACTGGTAGGGGGTGGCGGCGAAGTCGATGGCCTGGAGGTCAATGCACCGGATGGTGGAATTGTAGGCGGTTTTGTAATATATTTTGCGGTTGGTGAGGTCGGTGGCCGATGTCCATTGGGTGGCACTGGGGATGTCGGGGGATTGGCCGAGGGGGTGTTCAATGCCGATGGGGATGTCGAAGTTGTTGAGGATGTGGAAGCATTCCAGGATGGTTTCGAGGGCTGTGGGGCGTTGGGGGGCTGTGGCCCGGTAGAAGGCGATGCGCACGAAACGGGAGGGGGGTGTGATGTCGCCGGGTATGCCCAGGAATCCGGCTCCGGAGCCGAAGGGGGCTAAGGTGAGGTCGCTCAGGGCGTGGGGGGCCACGCCTCCGGGGGTGAGGTTGACGTAGTTGTTCAGGTTTGTCAGGTGCCATTCAAATCCGGGGGCGTTGGTCAGCACTCCCACCGGGTTTTCGTAGAAATGGGGGATGCCGTCCACGATTTCGAGTACGACTTGTCTGCCGGAGGGTTCCCCTATGCGCCAATGGACGGTGGAGGTGGAGCCTGCGGTCTGGTCGATGCCGATGATACGGATTGAGGGAAGTGCCGCTTTGATTTCGTCGATGGTTGAGAATTGCGACAGCATCCAGGTGACCAGTTGCAGGTCGTTTACCGAGTGTTGATTTTCTGCGGGGTTGTAGCTTACGTAGCTCCCGTAGCGCGGGAAATAGAAAAGCCCGGCGGAAAGTCCGGCTTCATTCAGTCCCTCGGCGATGAACTCTTTTCGCATGATGGCGAGTCCCACGACGCCGTATTTGGTTTGAAACACCGCGCCGTTTACGCCTGTCGGGGTATAGGATGTAATCTGCTGTCCTCTGGGGATAATTACATATTCGCTTGGCAGGTCGCTGCTTCCCCATTCGATGGTGCGTGCCTGGACGTATGCGCCGTCTTTGGCTTTGAGCGAGAGACCGGTGCAGGCGTTCAGGGAGGAGGGGAGGTTCAGGAGGATAACGGACAGGCTGATGATAAGATATTTCATGGGTATGGTGTTTAATGGTTTGTAAAATCTGCTATGGTTGGATTGTGGATGGTCAGCCCCCCGTCGGCGGTCAGGGTCTGTCCGGTGATGTACCGGGCGTCTTCGGAGGCGAGGAAGGCTACGGCGGAGGCGATGTCCTGCGGTTCTCCCAGATAGGGGAGGGCATTGTGACGTTCGAATATCCTGCGTGTTTCTTCCGGCAGGTTTTTCAGTGCGGCGGGTGTCAGCACAAGTCCCGGCGCAACGGCGTTGCAGCGGATGTTGTGACGCCCTGTCTGGGTGGCGATGTAGCGGGTCAGGTTGATAAGTGCCGCTTTGGATGTGCCGTAGTAAGTGCCTCTGAAATCTCCGGTGAATCCTCCGATGGAGGCGATGTTGACGATATTTCCCCCTTTTTGCCGGAGCATGGCGGGGATGGCGAGCTGGCTCAGGCAGATGGCGGAACGCAGGTTGAGGTGGAAAGCCCGGTCGAAAAAGGTGATGTCGAGGGTTCCGATGTCTGTGTCGCGTTGCAGGTCGGTGCCACCCACGTTGTTGACCAGGACGTCTATCCGTCCGTATTTATCCAGTGTCTGTTCTATCAGGCTCCGGCAGCTTTCCAGGTCTTCTGCTGAGAAATAGACCGGAAAAACTTCTGCTTTTCCCGCTTTCAGTTCCCTGGCCAGGAGTTCGTTTTTTTCCCTGGCAAAATCTGCCATGACTACTGTGCCGCCTTCCGAGGTGATGCGCCGGGTGGTGGCTTCCCCGATGCCGGAAGCGGCTCCTGTGATGAGGATGACTTTGTTTTTGAATCTGTACATTTTCGTTTGTTGTTTTCTTTTATAACGATGGGGCGGGGAAATGGTTTGAATGGAGGGGAGGTTTGACGGGTTGGACGGGGCCGGGCGCGTAACTTCTTGTGTCGTTTCCCGTTTGTAAGGAAAAACGGAGATGAAATGAGAAAGGGTATCAGGATAACGGTTTATGTTGTTTTTGCACTGACGGTGCTTTATTTTGTCGTAGAGTGGTTTTTGGAGGCAAAAATCCGGTATTTCGTGGAAAAGAAGGTAGAGGAGGTGAGCCGGGGGGCTGTCCGTGCGGAAATCGGTTCTGTATCGTTGCGGCTGATTGGCAGGTCGTTGTGGCTGGAGGAGGTGAAAATCAGTTCGGACACGGTGGCTTTGCGTCGCTCCGGGTGGCCTCTTAAAAGGGTTGAAGGGTATTTTGACCGCTTGGGGGCCAGGGGGGTGCATTTCCGCAAGAGAGATTCGCTTTTTTATCTGCGGGCCAGGGAATTGGATGCGGGGATATCCCGGTTGGCGGCTGATATATTGAAGCCGGGGCCGGGCGGACGGTCTGCGGCCCGGACACTGGCGGGGGTGCAGGTGGAGGTTGAAACTGTCAGTGTGCGGCTGGACCGGATGTATTGCCGGGTGATAGAGGGCAGGAATTCTGTGGACTATCGCCTGAATGGTTTTTCCGGGAAAGTCACGGACGGTGAGTTCCGTACCTTTCCGGCGGGAAAGGGCTGGCCTTTTGCCTGCGGGGATATTCAGTTGGCGTTGTCTTCCTTTCAGTGCCGTTTTGCAGAGGGGTCTTCCCTGTTGGAAGTGGATTCTTTACGATGGCAGGGGGATGAGGAGCGTTTCACGGTGGGTGCGCTCCGGTTGCTGCCGCAGTACGGGATGTATGAGTTTGCCCGGAAGTCGCCGGGGCATGCGGACTGGACCCGCATAGAGGCGGCGGGACTGGAGGGGACCGGGGTTGATTGGCGGCGGTTTATGGCGGAGAGATGGATAGACGTGGATAGCCTTTCTTTCGGAAAGCTCTCTGTCCGGAACTTTAAGAACCGGCAGATAGAGCAGACGTCCAGGGTCAAACGCCTGTTTTACCAGTCGGTGCAGGAGTTTCCGTTTCCGTTGTCCGTGCGGCGGATAGCCTTGCAGCATGCCGATGTGGAATACCTGGAGCTGGCGAAGCACGGTTCGGCTCCGGGGCGGATTACATTTAACGGTTTGCAGGGGATGTTTTACGGGCTGACAAACCGGGGCACTGCTTTTACTGTTAAGGCTAAAGGGAAGTTGATGAATCAGGGGGAGATGCAGGCCGTTTTCCGTTTGCCTGCCGGGCGTTCGAATCCGTTTTTTGAAGTGGAGGGCCGTCTGGGGGCCATGAATCTGGCGGCATTGAATCCGATGACGGAGCCTTTGGCTAAAGTAAAAATCGCCTCAGGCCGGGTGGAAGGAATGACTTTCAGCATGAAAGGGGATGCGCAGAGGGCGGATGCGGATGTGTTGTTCCTGTATGAAAAATTGCGCATCCGCATTATGAAGGAAAAGGACGGGCATCTGGAAACCCGTTCATTTCTTACCACGTTGGCCAACGGGCTTATCGTGAGGGAGAACAATCCCGGTTCCGGCGGCGAGCGCAAAGTGTGCGGTTCGGCGGAAAGGGACCCTTACCGCTCGCAGTTCAATTATCTTTGGAAAACCTTATTTTCCGGCCTCAAAAAGTCCGTAGGGCTATGACGCATGGGGACGGGGCTTTTGCGTCATGACGCAAATGCCCCGTCCCCATGTGTCATGTCACGTTAAAAGTTAGAAAATAATAGGGTGATATGTATTTATGAAAAGGAATAAGAAAAATTACGGTATTTATGTGTTGATGCTCCTTGTTTTCGGGGGGCTGATTTATGTGGCTTTGCAGACGGGGGAGAGGTTTTCTGCGCATGCTGTGGCGGGGCAGCTCCGGGAGGGGGCTTTCGGGATGTTTAAGAGTGTTATTCTGAATAATCTCCGGGGTTCGCTTACGGTTCTGTTGTTTCAGATTATTGTGATATTGCTTACGGTCCGGTTGTTTTCCGGGTTGTTCCGGTTTATCGGTCAGCCGGGGGTGATTGGTGAGATTGTGGCGGGGATTGTGTTGGGGCCGTCGGTGTTGGGGTTGTTTTTTCCGGACCTTTTCCGTGGTTTGTTTCCGGAGGATTCGCTGATGAATCTGGAGTTGCTGAGCCAGATAGGGTTGGTGCTTTTTATGTTTGTCATCGGGATGGATGTTGATTTTTCTATGCTGAGGAATAAGATGAATGAAACGCTGGTTATCAGTCATGCCGGGATTATTGTGCCTTTTTTTCTGGGGATTGTGGCGTCGTTTTGGGTTTATGAGGAGTATGCGGCCGGGTCGACGGCTTTTTTGCCTTTTGCTTTGTTTATCGGCATTTCGATGAGTATTACGGCTTTTCCTGTGTTGGCGCGTATTATTCAGGAGCGGAATATGACCCGGACGCCTACCGGGGTATTGGCGATTGCTTCGGCTGCCAATGATGATGTGACGGCGTGGTGTTTGCTGGCGGTGGTTATTGCGGTGGCTAAGGCGGGCACTTTTCTGAGTGCTTTGTATACTGTGGGACTGACGGTGGTGTTTATTCTTGTTATGTTTGTTTTTGTGCGTCCTTTTCTGGCTAAAATCGGGAGGACGTATGCGCATGCGGAGGTTATCAATAAGAGTTTTGTCGGGTTTATATTTCTGGTGCTGATTGTTTCGGCTGTGATGACGGAGATTATTGGTATACATGCTCTTTTCGGGGCGTTTATGGCGGGGGTGATTATGCCGGCAAACAGTGGTTTCCGCCGGGTGATGATGGAGAAGGTGGAGGATGTGGCTTTGGTGTTTTTCCTGCCTTTGTTTTTTGCTTTTACCGGGCTTCGGACGGAAATCGGGCTGATTAATACGCCTCAGTTGTGGGGTGTCTGCGTATTGCTGATTTTTGTGGCGATATTGGGGAAGTTGGGCGGTTGTACGCTGGCAGCGCGGTTGGTCGGGGAGTCGTGGAAGGATAGTTTTATGGTGGGGACGCTGATGAATACGCGGGGGCTGATGGAGCTGGTGGCTTTGAATATCGGGTATGAAATGGGGGTGTTGCCTCCGGAGGTGTTTGTCATATTGATATTGATGGCGTTGACGACGACGTTTATGACGACTCCTTTGCTGAAGTTGTTTGAACGGATTTTCGGGAAAAGCGGTGTGGCGTCGGCCCGGCTGAAGGTGTTGCTGTCATTCGGACGTCCGGAGAGTGGTCAGAATTTGCTGGCACTGGCAGCGCACTTGCTTGGGAAAAGGGTGGCGGATGCTGCTATTGTTGCCGTGCATTATACTGTTGGCACGGATTTGAATCCGGTGAAGGCGGGGCAGTATGCCCGGAATAGTTTTAAGCCTCTGAACCGTGAGGCCCGGCGTTTGGATTTGCAGGTGGATAAGCGGTATCAGGTGACGGACCGGCTGGTGCATGATATAGGTAAGCTGGCGAAGAGCGAAAGGGCCGATTTATTGTTGCTGGGGGCGGGGCCTCAGTTTATGCAGGAGCATTTTTCCGGCTGGTGCGGGGGGAAGATTCCGGTACGGCGTCTGTTGCAGAAGTTGCAGCGTCATTCTCTCCGTTTGCCTGGGGAGTTGTTCCGGGATAAGTTGCAGCCTGTGATTGAGAATACGGAGAGTAGTGTTGCGATTTTTGTAAGTCGGTCGCGGGTGGCGGCCAAGCAATTTTTCCTGTTTCTGGACGGGGAGTCGGATTTGGATTTTCTTTCTTATATGCGGGGATATTTTACGGGGGAGGCGGTTCGTATCCGTATTTGTTTTCTGGCGGGGGAGTCGGCGACGCCTTTGGTGCGGCAAAAGGTGGAGGAGTTGGTTGCTGCCGAGCCGTGTCGTTTTCTGGCGGATGTCCCGTTGAAAGATAATCTGGTGCTTTACCAGCCGGACAGTCTGCTGGTGCTGAGTTATGGGAGTTGTCTGACCCTTTCCCGCAATCCTCTTTTGTTCAGTCGTTTGCCCTCTCTGTTGGTTGTGCGGCAATGACACATGGGGACGGGGCTTTTGTGTCATTTTGTTTTTTGGATTTTTTTTTGTAAATTTATCGTGTGGTTAAATGTGGTATCGGCATTGTGTGCTTACCGTCCCGCATCCTTCCCTTTTATCTGCCGGTCTCGGTTTTTTCGGATGCCGTCATTTCAGTAAGGCGAATGCCTATTTCTGCAGTAAAGGGTTGGAGGAGATAGTGTGGTGATACGAAAGCCCCGTTCTTTTGTGTCAGTTTGTTTTTAGTTTTTTGGCCATGGCTTGGGCAATTGTTTGGCATTGTTCCATGTCCGATGGTTTCATGGTTCCTGTTGCTTCGCTGGGTTCGGCAATTATTTCCCATTTTATTTTTTCGGCGAAGGTTTTGAAGCGCGGTATGGCTCCTCCTCCCCAGGTTTTGTTTGCAAAGTAGGCCAGGTAGTGGTTTTTAATTCCCATGTTTTCCAGTTCGTTGAGCAGGGTTTCCATGGTAGGGAATATTCCTCCGTTGTATGCACAGCTGCCGAGGATGACTCCTTTGTAGCGGAAGATGTCGTTGATGATGTAGGATGGGTGGGTTTTGGATGTGTCGTGGATCCGGATTTTTTTGATTCCTTTTTCTGCGAGGAAGCGTCCGATTGTGTCTGCCATTTGTTCGGTGTGTCCGTACATGCTGCTGAATGCGATGACTACTCCTTCGTCGGTTTCGTATTTGCTCCATTTGTCGTATTTGGCGATGATGTCGCTGATGTGTGACCGCCAAATGGGGCCGTGGGTGGCGCAGAGCATGTTCAAGGGCAGTGTCCCCAGTTTTTTCAGTGCTGTTTGGGCAGGTAAACCATACTTACCGACAATATTGGAATAATAACGGCTAATCTCCTCCTCCAAATAATCCAAATCTGACTGATCATCAAAAATACCGCCATCCAACGTCCCGAATGCTCCGAATATGTCTCCGCTGAAAATTATATTGTCTCCCGGGATATAGGTGACCATTGTTTCAGGCCAGTGGAGCATGGGGACCATGTAGAAATTCAGGGTTCTTTTTCCAATGGCAAGGCTGTCTCCTTCTTTTACTTCCAGTAGGTTGTTGTGTATGCCGTAGTAGTTTTGGAGCATGGGAAATGTTTTGGCATTTCCTATAATGGTCAGTTCGGGGTAGTGGCAAAGCAGGGCTTTAATGGAACCGGAGTGGTCGGGTTCCATGTGGTTGATGATGAGGTAGTCTACAGGGCGTCCTTGTAGTACTGTCCGGAGGTTTTCGAGGTAGTCGTCCATGTGGCTGCGTTCTACCGTGTCTATTACTACGATTTTTTCATCGATGATGACGTATGAGTTGTATGCGACTCCTTTTGGGAGGGGCCAGTAGTTTTCGAAGATGTGGGTTCTGCGGTCGTTTACTCCGATCCAATAGATATTTTCTTTGATTGCTATAGTGTTGTTCATATTGGTTATGTTTTGGGTTTGTTGATTTAAATGTGTACAAATTTAGGAAAAATGTGGCAATGTAGAGGCTGGGTATTTGGAAATTTGGAGGTGGGAGATAAAAAAAAGAAGTTGTCCGGACAACTTCTTTTGGACAACTTCTTTTTTGTTTTGGTTGTTTTGTTATTTTATTCCCAGTTTCTTTTTCAGGTCTTTGGGCAGTGCATCTTTGTGGATCATAACTGAGGTTGTTTTGTATGCCACAAACGGATAGGAAGCGTAAAGGTATCCTCCGTGTTTTCCGTAGTTGCCCCATGAGTTTTTAACGATGAAGTATTTGTTTCCAATCTGGTCGACTGCTTTTCCTACTACATGCATTCCGTGGTCGTCTGTTGTGAGTTTGTTATCAAATTCTTTTTGGCGCAGTTCCTGGGTAATTGTTTTTTCTTTACCGGGTTTTTTGGTGATTTCGGCTTGTTGTTTGTCTTTTGGCATTTTGACCCATTTGGCGATTTCCGCGTCGCTCATTTCTTTGACGTTGATGTCGGGAACGACAGCCAGGCCGTCGCGTGTAAATCCGACTTCTGATACGTCGGAGCCCCAGGCGAAGGTATAGCCTTTGTCGATGGCTTTGTCCAGTACGTCCATCATTTCATCCAGCGGTATGTTGTAGGATGTTTCGCCGATCCAGTTGTCTTCTACTTCCAGGGCGAATTGTGTGTAGAAAGGATGGTGGGTGAAAGAGGTGAGGCTGATGTAGTTATCCATGTTTAATCCGCAGACGTCGGTTGTAAAAGTCTTCGGCGTGTATTCTTTTCCTTTCCAGGTGAATTTTTCGGGTTTTGCACCCAGGTAAGCGTCCAGCACTGCATCGTATCCTTTTTGCCATGCGGTACTTAATTTTTTGTTTGAGTTTTTGATGACTGCGTTTACATAGCCTCTCAACACGTCGTCTAATTCTCCGTGTACGTGCACATCTTCGCCGTAATTCAGTCCGCTATAGAGTTCCAGGGGCACGATGCCATAGTTTTTGATGGCCCAGGTTACGTCGGCACAAGCTCCTCCCTGTCCAAAGTTTACGTGGCCGTTCATGCGTACATATTTATCTCCTTTTCCGTGGTAAGTGTTCCATACGACGTATAACGGGGATAGGCTTACAGAGTCTTTTCCCAGGCGCATCATTTCTGATTCGAGGAAGGAGATGGTTGACCAAGACCAGCAAGTTCCTGCGCGGTCTTGCGATTTAACGCTGGTTGTCGGAAGGCGTTTGATTTCTGTGAATTTGTAACCTTCATCTTCTTTTTTTTGTTCCTGGGCGTTGGAAATTGTGGTGAAAGCCATAAGTAAGCCCAAGGTTAAAAAGGTGAGTTTTTTCATGTTTAAAATTTGTTTTATGTGTAATAAAGAAATAATCTGGTGTTTGTTTCGCACAACTTTCAAAGTTAAATATTTGTGTGCTGAAAATAGTCAGTTCTTTCGGATTTTCTGTGTGTTTTAAGAAAAATATAACATTTCTTCTTTGTTTTTTTATGATATGTTTTGAATTTTTTCCCGGATATTATTTTTGTTTATAAAGTGGTATTTCCGGTTGCAGCTCCAGATGAAAATGGTTCCGATGATGAGTATGACGAGGGTATCCGTCCAGGAGGCTACGGGATGAAGGTTTTTGAACAGTGCGTGGGTTTGTAAAGCGGAAGAGTCTGAAGTAATGGTAATTGCGGCCAGAATGTTGTTGGCCATGTGCAGTCCCAGTGCTAATTCCGTACCGTCGTCTTTGACGGTTACATATCCCAGGATGAGTCCCATCAGGATGTATTGGGGGATGGTTATCCATATGCCGAATTCTTTTACTTCGGGATTGGCTCCGTGCATGAGGCCGAACAGAGTGCCGGTTATCAGGATGGCAACCCATCGGTATTTAAAGAGGTATGCGGTCCATTGCATCAGGTATCCCCGGAAGAGCAGTTCTTCGAAGGAGGTTTGAAAAGGAAATAAGAGCAGTGAGATGAGCACCAGTATGAAAAAGTTGAGGGGTTCGAACCGGAGTATGATGTCCGGAGAGTTGCTGGTAAAAAGCGGAATGAGCAGAGTTGCAAGGGAAAGTATTCCCCAGATTCCGGCAGCGAAGAAGATTCTTCCCCAGTCTGTTTTTTGGCGGGAAGTTACAATGGATGTTGGTTGTTTACGGTGTATGTATTTTACACAGTAGAAAATCGCAAAGAATCCGGCAACGAAGCTGAACAGTGAAAGAGCCAGGCCGGTGTTGGTCCCGGTGGCTGCAGAGATGTCTCCCGTTTGCAAAATGTCGGGATTTTCCCGGATCATGTATCCCACGAGGGGAAGGCTACCGATTTGTGTTGTCATAAAAATGAACAGGAGGGAGAATATGTACAGATACCATTGATTTTTTCCGGAGTAGGCTTGTTCTAGAAACATTTTATTAAAGATTGGTAGGGGGTGGATTTGTTGTTATTTGTTGAGTATTTGTTCCAAAGAATATTCGTCTTGTATGAGCACTTGTCTTGCTTTACTGCCTTCAAATGGGCCGACAATGCCTGCAGCTTCCAGTTGGTCCATGATTCTCCCTGCGCGGTTGTAGCCGATGGAGAAGCGGCGTTGTATGGAGGATGTGGAACCTTGCTGACTGTTTACGACCAGCCGGGCAGCTTCTTCAAACAAGGGGTCGCGGGAGCCTAAATCCATTTCTGAAATGTTGCTACCGTCGTTTTCCGGTACGTATTCGGGTAATGCGAAAGCACTTGGATAGGATTGCTGGCTGGCAATGAAGTGTGTTATGGCGTCAACTTCGGGGGTGTCGACGAAAGCACATTGTACACGTGTCATTTCACTTCCGACGGAAATCAGCATATCTCCGCGTCCGATTAGTTGATTAGCTCCCGGTGAATCCAGGATGGTACGGGAATCTATCATAGAGGCAACTTTGAACGCAATACGTGCGGGGAAGTTGGCTTTGATAACTCCGGTGATAATATTAGTGGATGGCCGTTGTGTGGCAATAATCATGTGTATACCGACAGCTCTTGCAAGTTGTGCGATTCTGGCAATGGGGGTTTCTACTTCTTTTCCGGCTGTCATGATGAGGTCGGCAAATTCGTCAACAACGACAACGATGTAGGGCAGGTATTTATGCCCGTTGTTGGGATTCAGTTGTCGTTTTATGAATTTTTCGTTGTATTCTTTGATGTTTCTGACTTGTGCTATTTTAAGCAGGTCATAACGGGTGTCCATTTCAATGCACAACGAGTTGAGTGTATTGACTACTTTAGTTGTTTCGGTGATAATGGCTTCTTCTTCGTCGGGTAGTTTGGCCAGAAAGTGTTTTTCTATCACTGAATAGATGCTCAGTTCTACTTTTTTGGGGTCTACCATCACGAATTTTAATTGTGAAGGGTGTTTTTTGTATAGCAGTGAAGTAATAATGGCATTGAGTCCTACGGATTTTCCTTGTCCTGTTGCTCCGGCAACCAGCAGGTGGGGCATTTTGGCGAGGTCGAAGGTGTAGGTTTCGTTTGAAATGGTACGGCCGAGTGCTATGGGCAGTGCATATTTGGATTCCTGGAATTTTTTAGAAGCAATGATGCTGTGCATGGATACCACTTCGGGTGTTTGGTTGGGGACTTCTATACCGATGGTTCCCGCTCCCGGTATGGGTGCAATGATTCGTATGCCGAGTGCAGACAGGCTTAGGGCGATGTCGTCTTCCAGGTTTTTGATTTTTGAGATTTTGACTCCCGGGGCCGGTACTATTTCATATAGAGTGACTGTCGGTCCGATGGTGGCTTTGATTTTTACGATTTCAATTTTGTAATTCCGCAGGGTTTCTACGATTTTGTTTTTGTTTTCTTCCAGTTCTTCCTGGGTAACTTTAGGGTTTCCTGAAGAATGTTCTTCCAGTAATTCTAACGGAGGATATTGATAGTGGGAGAGGTCGAGGGTGGGGTCATATTCTTCGGAAGAGAGGATATTCCGGTCGACTGTTTCTTCCAGTTCTTTATTATTTATGGTCAGGAGGACAGGTTCTTCGCCGGGTTCCGGGGAGGATTGTTCTGTACTTTTATCTTTTGTTTCTTTGTTGAATTCAAATTCTGTTATGCTTACAGGTATGTTTGAGAAACCTTGTTCCAAAGCTTCATTTTCCTGTGTTGTTCCGGGGCTGGTGATTAGACGTTCAGGTGTATCTGAGAGATTTTGTCCGGAGGATAATTCCTGTATTTCCGGTTCATCGGTTGTGGTCCCGGCTGTAGAATCGGGCAGAATGTCTTCTGTTTCTTCTGTTGGATGTTGTTCTGTATATTCGTTTACAGTTTTGTTTTCCGGGGTTCCGGATGGGTTTGTCCGGATTTGTGTTGATTCGTATGCAGCCTGTGCTTCGGCTCTTTTGGCTAGTAAAGAGGCTAGTGTTTTTTCTTTGCGTTTGCGGATGTTTTCTTTGATGTAGTTAACACAACGGTAAAAGGTGTTTTCGAATCCGACAAACAGGATGATGATAAAGGCGAGGAGCAGCAACAGGGTTGTACCTACTCTTCCGATTAATGCGTTGAGCCATAAGCTGACAAAATATCCGTGACTTCCTCCCAGGAAGATGTATCCTGTTTTCATTTCGAACCAGTGGTATACGGATTCTGTGATGAATCCCAGGAGTAGGGAGGTCCAGAGAATAATCATCATACCAATGAACAATTTCCGGCCAAAGTGTCTGATTCGTGCTCCGGCAATCCGGAAGCTGCATACCAAGAGGAGGTAGCAGAAGATAAAAGAGGATATTCCGAACCAGCGGTTGATTAGCAGGTTTGATATCCACGCTCCTATTTTACCGGCGGGATTGGCTGCCGTGATTTGCGGATTGGTGATAATTTTCCCGGCAGAGTTGTCCACCAGGCTTTGGTCGATGCCTCCGGAAAAGAAGAAGCCGATCATCGAGAATAGTATGAAGAGGGATATCAAAGCTATTGTAACTCCCAGGATGATGCGTGTACGTTGTTCTTTTAGTATACCGGGAATCGGATAGTCCGTTTTTACTTTGTCTTTGGCCGGTGCAGGTTTCCGTTTTATGTTTTTGTTCATTTTTTTCGTTTTTTGAGCTTACGAAGGTACGAAAAATTAGAAACCGGAAAGAATTTTTTTGTGAAAATGGGAAAAGGCAGGAATACCGGAAGATTTTCAGGAATTGTCGGGAGAAGTCTTTCGGATTTCTGATTGGCGAGCTAAAGTTTTGACTGATAAATACAAATCCGCTACTTTAGTTTTGTCAATTTGTGTTATTTTGTTTTTGGGCTGTCAGCAGGTTTTATTGGTACAGGAATCGTTTGATACTTCTTTTCGGAGTTTTTTCAAATTCTTCGTTATAGAGTTTATAACTGCTGATTTGGCTGTATGCCGGTAGTTGTTTGTTTAATTCTTTGATGTTTTCGTCCATGATTTCTGTTAGTTGTTCGTCTGTCAGTTTTTCTGCGTTTACTGTGTCGAAATCGGGGTAGATTAATGCTATGAGTTTTCCTTCTTTTTCGATGACTATGGTTTCGCTGATATAGAGCATGTTGTTTAATTTATCCTCGATTTCTTCCGGATAAATGTTTTGTCCGTTTGAGCTGAGTATCATGTTTTTACATCTTCCTTTGATAAAAAGGTATCCGTCTTCATCGATGATTCCCATGTCTCCGGTGTGGAGCCATCCGTCTTTTCCGAGTGCAGTCTGGGTGGCTTCCGGGTTTTTGAAGTAACCGGACATTACGCAGTCGCCTTTTGCTAATATTTCGCCGACGTGGTTTTGCTGGTCCGGTGAGTCTATGCGCAATTTCACCCGGGGTACTGCTTTTCCGCATGAGCCTTGTTTGAATGTTTCCCATCCGTCGTAGCTGAGTAACGGTCCGCATTCGGTCATGCCGTAGCCAACGGTATAGGGGAAGCGGATGGAGTGCAGAAAGTTTTCTACTTCTTTGTTTAAAGCTGCTCCGCCGATAATTAATTCTTTGAATTTTCCTCCGAAGGCATCCATTACTTTTTGCCGGATATTATCTTTGATTTTGTCATTGATGACGGGGATATTCATCAATAGTTTCATGTGGGGTTTTTCGATTGTCGGGAATACTTTTTTGCGGATGATTTTTTCAATGACCAATGGGACTGTGATAATCAGGTCGGGTTTTACTTCGGCGAATGCGTCTGCTATGATTTTCGGTGACGGGGTCCGTGACAGGAAGTGGATGTGCATGCCCGAGGCAAATTCGTAGATGAATTCGAATGCCAGTCCGTACATGTGTGCCATGGGTAACATGCTGACTATTTGTTCGCCGGGAGTTAGTCCGAAGACGCTCAGGGCGAATTTCAGGTTGGTCCATAGGCTCCGGTAGGGGAGCATTACTCCTTTAGATGAGCTGGTAGTTCCGGAGGTGTAATTTATCAGGGCGAGGTCTTCCAGATTGTCGTATTGATAATGTACATCTTCCGGCCGGAAACGTTCGGGGAATTTTTTTCCGAACAATTCGTTTAATTTAGCCCTGGCTTCTGTCAGTTTTTTTTCCCGGGAAAAGCGGAGTGAGTAATCTTCCATCCGGATAACTCCGTCAAGGCCGGGCATTGCTGTTTCGTCCAGGTTTTCCCACACGATATCACCGGCAAAAAATATCCGGGCTTCTGAGTGGTTGACTATGTGGTGGACGTTATCGGGTTTGAATTCGTTCAGAATGGGTACGGCAACGGCACCATAAGAGAGAGTTGCCAGGAAAGCAATTCCCCAGTTGCTGGTGTTACGGCTGCACAGTGCTATTTTATCTCCTCTCCGGATTCCGCATTGTTCAAATAGTAAATGTAATTTTTCAATTTTGCGGGCAACATCTTTATACGAGCTGGTAGTTCCCTTAAAGTCTGTTAAGGCAGGACGGTCCCAGTTGGTTTTGATGCTTTCTTCTATGTATTTTAAGAAATTTTCTTCCATGATTATCGGTTTGAGACTGGGCAAAGATAAATTTTTCCGTTATAAATTTGAAAAAAACAGGGTGAAATTGCCGGACTGCTGATTTCCCCGATGTTTTTTATTCCTGGTAGAGATAGCGTTTTATGCTTCGTTTGGGTGTTTTTTCGAATTCTGTTTCCCGGATTTTTAACCGGGCGATCTGACTGTATGCCGGGAGCATTGTGTTGGCTAATTTCCGGTTGTCACTCATGATTTTTTTTAATTGTTCTGCGGAGATTTTGTCTTTTTTTGTTTGTTCGTAGTCCGGATATACCAGAGCCAGTAATTTTCCGTTGTGTTCAATAACTAAGGATTCAGAGACATAGGGCAGTGAGTTTAGTCTGTCTTCGATTTCTTCCGGGTAGATGTTTTGTCCGCTGGGGCCCAGAATCATATTTTTACTTCTTCCTTTGATAAATAGATAGCCATTTTTATCGATGATACCCAGGTCTCCGGTATGTAACCATTCTTCGGGGCCGATGGCGGTGCGGGTGGCTTCCGGATTTTTGAAATAACCATTCATAACATTTTCTCCTCTGACTAAGATTTCGCCGACAATGTGTTCCGGGTCAGGAGAGTCGATTTTTATTTCCATCCGGTCCACTGCTTTTCCGCATGAACCGGCTTTGAAAGTGTGCCAGTCGTCGTAAGAAATAGCCGGTCCGCATTCAGTCATTCCATAACCGACAGTATAGGGAAACCGGACGGAGGACAGGAATTTTTCTACTTCATAATTGAGTGCTGCGCCGCCTATAGCAATTAGTTTAAAACGGCCGCCGAAGGCACTGACGATTTTGTTGCGTATAGAGGTTTTTAATTTCCGGCTGATATAGGGAATTTTCAGAAATAGTTTGATGTGAAATTTTTCCAGTTGCGGCAGAACCTGATGTTTAATAATTTTTTCAATAATCAGCGGAACAGCGACGATAAGGTGAGGTTTTACTGTATTGAATATTTCGTTGATGATTTTTGGGGACGGGGTTTTGGAGATGAAGTAGATATGGGTACCGCTGGCAAACGGGTAGATTAATTCAAATGCCAGGCCGTACATATGTGCCATGGTAAGTATGGATACGATTCTTTCTCCCGGGTTGTATCCCATTTTGTCCAGTGCATATTTGAGGTTTGACCACATGCTATGGTAGGGGAGCATTACTCCTTTTGGGGCACTGGTTGTTCCGGATGTATAATTAATCATGGCCAGTTGTTCTGGACTATCCGGTTTGTAATGAATGTGTTCCGGGGTGAAACTATCCGGATATTTTTCCTTGAAAAGTTCGCACAGATGTTTTTTTGCTTCTGTTATATGTAAGTTGGTGTTATGCAGTATATCATAGTTTTCCAGTTGTATGACAGTTTCCAGTTGCGGCATATTTGTTTTGTCGAGTTCTTCCCAGACGGGAGTTCCGGCAAACAGGATGCGTGCTTCCGAATGGTTGACGATGTGGTGGATTGTGTCGGGAGTAAATTCGTGGAGGATGGGGACGGCGACAGCTCCGTAGGACAATATGGCGAGAAATGCAATGCCCCAGTGGGACATGTTTCTGCTACAGAGTGCAATTTTGTCGCCTTTCCGGATGTTTCCTTTTTCAAAGAGGATATGTAGTTCTTCAATGATTTTGGCAACTTCTTTGTAGGTATATGTGGTTCCTTTATAATCGGAGAGAGCCTGGTGGTTCCAATGGATTTTTATGCTGTGTTCGATGTAATATATAAAACTATTTTTCATGATAATGGATTTGATTTTCAGGGATTATACCGATTATAGCGGAGAAAGGTTTGACAATTTCTGTGAAGTCGTGTTTTCTTTTCTGTTGTGCGGGTGATGCAGGCAGAGGGGATTGTATTATTATTCGTTTTAGCGGAGTACGGGGGTGGGATTGTTTACCGTTAGTAGTTTCTTTTTGTTTAGTGTTGAAATCCTTGGAATGTTATTGTTTTGATTAAATGTAGCATAGATTTTTTCAATTTTTTTGAATTTGTATTATGATTTTATAATTTTGTAAAACGATGTGGAAGTTTCGGTTAAATTTATCTCTGTAGATATATTTTTTGTTATTTATGAGAATAGAAAAAATAGCAGGTTCGGAAGAACGTTTGTGTCATCTTGTTGCTCCCTTGGTTATGAATCCGGGTGTTATTCGTCAGAATAATAATTATCCTTTCAAGACTTCTGCACGGTATATTTGGTTTGTTGCTATTGAGGATGAACGGGTTTTGGGATTTATTCCGGTGGAAATGAAGGATAACTGTTATGTGATTAATAATTATTATGTGTCCGGGGATGACCCTGCCTTGCTGGCTGCTTTGCTGGGTGAAGCAGTTTGTCATTTTCCGGGGAAATGTCCGTTACAGTCTGTTACCCACACTCGTCATCTGTCTGTTTTTGAAGAAAATGGTTTTGTTGTAATCAGGACATGGAAATTGTATGTAAAAATGGAGTACCGGAGACGACAGGACAGCCTCTGAATGTATATGAGCAGACGCAAAATCGCCTGGAAAAGGTTTTCAGTAGTTTTGATAATATATATGTTTCTTTTTCGGGAGGAAAAGATAGTGGTGTGTTGTTGCAATTGTGTATCGAATATATCCGTAAATTTTGTCCGGGGCGCAGGATAGGTGTGTTTCATTTGGATTATGAGGTACAATACGGAGAAACTGTCCGGTATGTTGATGAGGTTTTGGCGTCTAATTCTGATGTTTTGGATGTTTACCGGATATGTGTGCCTTTTAAGGTCCCGACGTGTACTTCTATGTTTCAGAAATATTGGCGTCCCTGGGAGGAGGAAAAGAAGGACTGTTGGGTGCGGGAGATGCCGGCGGGGGCTTATACTTACCGGGATTTTCCTTTTTTTTCGCGGCGGATGTGGGATTATGATTTTCAGCGTTCTTTTGGTCGTTGGTTGCATCGGTTGAAAAAGGCAAAGCGGACGTGTTGTCTGGTGGGGATACGTACTCAGGAGAGTCTGAACAGATGGCGTACACTTCATTTGGAGAAGGCGCGTTGTTTCAAGAGGACAAAGTGGATAAAATCGTGGGATACCAGTATTTATAATGCTTATCCGATTTATGACTGGCTGACTACGGACGTATGGACGGCTAACGGTAAATTTCATTGGCCTTATAATCATCTTTATGATCTTTATTATCAAGCCGGAGTACCTTTGGAGAAACAGCGGGTGGCCAGTCCGTTTATTTCAGAAGCCCGTACCGGACTGAGTTTGTACCGGGCTATTGATCCTGACATGTGGGGGCGTATGATTGGCCGGGTGAACGGGGTTAATTTTACGGCAATTTACGGTAATACTTCTGCAGTGGGTTGTCGTCAGAAGATACAGTTGCCGACCGGGTATACGTGGGCGGATTATATGCGTTTTTTATTGGGTACGTTGCCTGAGAATGTCCGTCAGAATTATTTGAATAAACTGGAAGTCAGTATTCAATTCTGGCGAGAGAAGGGAGGATGTCTGGCGGACGAGACTATAGAGAAATTACGTGCAGCGGGCATACCGATTGTGATAGGTGAGAAAAGTAATTATAAAACGGATAAAAAGCCTGTGAGAATGGAATATATGGATGACAGTGATTTGTCTGAGTTTAAGGAATTACCCACTTTCAAACGGATTTGTATTTGTATATTGAAAAATGATCATACCTGTAAATATATGGGGTTTGCCCCTTCGAAGATGGAGAAAGAAAAACGCAGGCTGGTGATGGAAAAATATAGTAAATTAATGTTATGATTGAATATCAGAGTCCTGTATATAAAATAAAGGCGGTTCCTGTGGAAAAAATTGTCACTAATCATTATAATCCGAATATTGTAGCTCCGCCGGAGATGAAGTTGTTGGAACTTTCAATTTGGGAGGATGGTTATACGATGCCTTGTGTTTGTTATTATCTGCCTGCTGAAGATCAGTATGAACTGGTTGACGGGTATCACCGTTATCTGGTTTTGAAAAATTCTTCCCGTATTTACGAACGGGAAAAGGGGTTGTTGCCGGTGGCTGTTATTGAAAAAGATATTGCTAACCGGATGGCGTCGACGATACGGCACAACCGTGCCCGTGGTACGCATAGTGTTGAGCTGATGAGTAATATTGTTGCTGAATTGACAAAGGCCGGAATGTCAGATTCGTGGATATTGAAAAATATAGGGATGGATAAAGATGAATTGTTGCGTTTGAAACAGATTTCCGGTTTGGCAGAATTATTTGCAGATAAAGATTTTAGTGTTTCTGATGAAGCGTAAACGTTTGCCGTAATTCTTTATTCCTGTATTTTTTTCAGGTAAAGTTCGCGGAGTTTTTGGTTTTCAATGGGGCTTCCGATGAGTATGACCCGGTTCAGGCTGTCTAATAAAAAAGTTTGCATCCGGGGGTAGGGGGGAAATTGGTTGAGGCGGCTCAGTTCTCCGGTGTTATCGTACAGGCAGGGGATTGTACAGCGATTGATTTGCTGGAGGATTTCCAGTTCTTCGTATTCTTTCACCCATGCAATGAAAAAGTAGGCGACGTTGAGGTTCAGGCTGTCTGTTTGTTTTTGCATCAGGTTCCAGTCATAAAAACGGGTCCGGCAGGAGGTGCATCCGCTGGTGTCAATGTAGTTCAGGATTTTATAGCGGGCATAGGACAGGTGGGGACAGACGGTGTCTCTGCCCTGGACTTTGAAAGAGAGGGTATCTGGCAGTATGATTTCTTTGCCTTGCCAGGTTTTTACCAATGCGGCAATTTCCCGTTTTCCGGAATTGCAGGAGAACAGGAGCACCAATAGTGCGGAAATGCTTAAAAAACGAATGGTGTTCATATTCATTGTGATGTTTCAGGGTTCAAAGGTATTTAATTTTTCTTTCATTTCCGCTTTCATTTCTTCGATAGCCGATGATGTGATTTTGGGTTGCCGGGTGATGACCATCCGGGCGGTGGCAATGCCTTTTGAGGTTTCTCCGCTGTCAAAATAGAGATTGGCTAACAGATAAAGCGGGTAAAGGCGGTGGGGAATCATATTGCAGGCATGGAGAAAGCATTTTTCGGCTTCCTGATATTGTTTGAGTGCCTGGTAATTTTTACCCATGATGTTCCAAAACATGGGGTCCGAGCTGATTTGTGCGCCTTCCCGGAGAATTTGATTACTTTCTTCGTATAATCCGGTTTTGGAGAGGCATTGTCCCCATTCGAACAGATAGGCAGGTTCGTCTTTCAGAGCGGGATACAGTTTCCGGTAATTGTCTGTGGTGCTTTCGTAAATTTGCATGTTGTAGTAAGTTTGTTCTTCTTTCCAGGTATTTATGGCCTTTTGTCGTGTTTTCCATTGTTTTCCTGTTTGGAAAAGGGGAAAGAGAAAGCAGAGCAGGACAATACCCGTGAAAAGAAGTTGTCTTTTCGGGAAGGCTGCCGGACTGCTCCGGAGGTCGCTGTTGGCGATGCCCAATAACAGGGGAAACAGAATGTTCAGTTGCGGCACGCTGAAAGGATAGGAAAAGCAGGCAAATGTCAAAAAGGCGGTCAGGCTTCCTGTTATTCCGGCTTGTCCGTTTTTCCAGGCTTTCCGGAATGCAAAAATGAGTACTATACAAAAAAGAATCAGACCGGGTATTCCGTATTCGGCTGCAATTTGCAGAAATTCGTTAAAGCCATATTCAGGACTTCCTGCAACGAGTTTTTCTTGGGGAGTGGCTTTGCCTTCTGCAAAATATGCGGCTTGTTTTTTTCCGTAGGCTCCGGCAAAATTTCCGGCTCCGATGCCTGTTGCCGGATGTTCGGCAATGATGCGGGCGGTTATTTTCCAAATCAGCAATCTGCCGTCTGCTGAATCTTTTTTCAGGTAATAGGTGCTGATGCCGGCAGTAAACAGGAAGATTAATAATCCGGATAATCCGTATAAGATTTTTCTTTTGTGGCGGATGTAATATTGTCTGAAAAATTTCAGGGGGGAATAGTGATGACAGAGTACTACCAGGCTACCGGTAATGACTGCCAGCCAAGCGGCCCGGCTCATGCCTGCCGGAAGCAGGGAGAGGGTCAGAAACAGGCACAGCCATGCAGTATTCCGGAGGATTCCGATGTTTTTTTTGGGGGGGGCTGCGGGCTGTGATATGCAGGCGAGAGCTAACGGGAAAATACAAGAGAGAAAGCCGGAGAAAGGACCGGGATTCAGAAAAGAACCGGTAAACCGATACAAGCCATTGTTTGATGGATAATGGCCATATAACTGGAGATTACCGTAAATGGCTTCGCTGATACCCCATATCAGTAATAACCAACAAATTGAAGCATACAGGTTGTTTTTCAGAGTCAGAACGAACCGTATCAGGAAATAGATGCAGGTGCATCCCAATATTCCTGTTATCCGGTTGTTGCCCGGAGAGAGATGGGCAGATTGATTGAAAATCAGATAACCAATTAGTATCAGAATTCGTATATCACCGTATGTAAATGCCAATTGCATGTTTTCATGTTTTATTCTGCCTTTGTATAAATCAAGAAGGGCCGCCGACGGAGGCTGGCTGACTTGGGAGGTCCTCCACCAGCTTTCCGTCTTTGGCCCCAGCTTGGTTAGGTTATCACTATAAAAATAGTTTGTCTATCACATTCCGGAATTTATTCAATAACACTACCGTATAGTTTCAGGTTGATTACCTTTTCTTTGACGTTGCACAGCACTTTGATGGTTTTGGTGAAACGGCCGAGTGAATTGGGGTCAAAGACGATTGAAATTTCTCCTGATTCTCCTGGTTTCACCGGATATTTATCCCATTTGACCGAAGTACAGCCACAGGCGGATTTTACATCGCGTATAATCAAGGGGGATGTTCCGGTATTGATGAAACGAAATACTGCTTTCCGGCTTGTTCCGTATTTTACGAATCCCAATTGCAGTGAGTCCCGGTCAAAACGAACCGTTGTAGGTGCTGCTATCAGTGCTTCCATGTCGTAGCCGGAATAACCGAATGCATACCAGACAGTGATTGAACAGAGTGTTACTGCTGAAACGGTGAGGAGTATTTCGATTTTTTTCATAAATTCAGGGTGATGATTTCTGCTTTTCCTTTTTCTTGCGATAAAGCATAGATGGAATTTGTCGTTTTATCGTAGCTGATGGAAGAACAAGTATTGGGTAAATGATAGGTCCGGACATGTGTTCCGTTCCAGTCAAACACCAGGATAATGCGTCCTTTATCCATTTCGCCTTTGTATTGCCGGTAAGTACGGCCGGAATACAGGGCGAATATATAGTCGTCGGAAGTGGTCAGGTCGCAAAAGCCGAATAGGTTGTGTTTGGTGTAGGCTATGGGATACCATATTCCTGTACTGCGGGGACGTTTGTGCTGGACAGTGATGCCCGGTCGGTTGAGGTGTATCTCGTTTACCCGGTTGAGTGTATTTCCTTCAATGTCGCATAGGTCCAGACATCCGTATTGCATGTTGGCACAGGCCAGGCGTGTGTTGGATGAATTGACCACCATGCAATTGCTGGCATAGAATATGCTTTTTAAAGAATCGCTCATGCTAGTGCCTGCACATTCCGGATAAGGGACACTAAAGTATTCATCGCCGGTGGCAGGGTTGGTACACCGGTAACGTCCCTCGGTATAAATTCCGGTAGAAATCAGTTGATTCCCGGCCCGCAGAGCACCTAGAGGATTTTTGCCGTTTGTTGCCAGTGGGGTAAACTCAGGGGTATATCCTTCGGTGGCATACCGGGTCAGGTCCAGTTCTACCAGACGTCCTGTTCCGAAGTCGAAAGAAGAGACCGTATTGCCGTTTAAATTCATTGTCAGGAAATAAAGTCCTTCATTTTCTCCGCTTCCTGCAGGCACAAAACGTTTTAACTTTCCGGTGTTGTTGTTGTAGATTGCAAAACAGTATTTGCTTTTCGGGGTGAGAATAATGTAGAGGGAATCTTTCCGGATGAGTTTACTTGGACGGATGATTCCTAATTCTTTCAGGTTGATATTCTCTGTTTGAGTAAATTGTAATGAACTGGCCCGGGTGTGTACCAAGGGTGTGATTTCTTCTATCATTTCCGGCTCTGCATGGCAGGCGGCGAAGAATAAGGCGATTATTGTATATTTGATGAATTTCATAGTTTTGGGTTTAATTGTAATCCGGGATGTCTATTCCATAGGTGATATTTATCAAATCCTATACATATTGTGCCAGATTCAATACATTGAATTATTTCAGAGCTTTCTTCTTCTGCCAATGCATCCATATTTAAAAATGTCAAATCAGTATTTTCTAAATCTTCAGAAAAAATGACATTGACAAATAAAGTTGCCAATATGACAATGACACCTATTATTAGTGCAGTTTTTTTGTTCATAATTAATATTTGTTTACTTTCACGGTGCAAACTTAGGAAAGATTTCTATTTTTGTACAAAGTTCAATATTCTATAATATACCCTAAAGTAAAAAAGTAATGAATGGAGGCTACAGAATCATCGGAATAGTATCTGTAATGCTATTGATTTGTGTGTTGATTGGGCAGGCAATTTGGTTTTATAAGGTTAGGGAAATCAAACAGGAAGAATTCCGGCATACCGCAACTTTTGTTTTAAGGGAAACATTAAATAGTTTTCTTGATCAAGAACTTTTATATACGGATTATCAATTTAATTGTGGATTGGCTGAAGATGGTAAAACTCTTCGTTGGAGAGATAATAAATCCATACAAATTACTTCTTCTAAGATGTTTTATGAAATTTCTAGGGGTATTTTTTATGATTATTTATATCAGAATCAATATTTGAATTTGGCTAAAATTGATTCAATATATCAAACGGAATTGTATGAAAAAGGAATTGGAGAAAAGTTTGTATTCATGGTTTGGAATAAGGATTCAGGGGAGAGTCTAATTTGTACTGATACTATGAGTACTTATAGGGGGCGGATTTTTACCCAACCTGTCGATGTCGGATATGAAAACAAACATCAGGTTGTAGCAGGATTTCCTGAGCCTTGGTTGTTTCATTCTTTAGGCTGGCATTTAATGTGGGAAGGGGTGTTTATGTTGGGTTTTGTGATTAGTTTAGTTTGGCAGTGGAGGTCCATCCGGACAACTTGGCAGAGTGCCAAAGTGCAGACTTTGGGAATGGCTCATCTGGAACATGAATTGAGAAAACCTTTGGCTACGATGATTTCGATGTTGGATGGTATTCTGACCGACAACAAACGGGAACTAACGGATATGAAAATCAGGAAACTCGGTATGATGAAAGCGCGTTTGCTGAAAATGTCTGATGTTACGGATACGATGCTGGCAACGATGAAGACTGCCCGGTTGGAGATAGAACGGGAACCTTTGAATATCCGGGAAGAAATGGAGCAGGTGGCAGAAATGTTTGAAGTTATACGTTCTCACGCTAAAGTGAATTTCCGCATAGAGGAAAGTTTGAAATATCCTTTGCTGGATAAGGTTTATTTTAATTATCTGGTGATTAATTTGGTGGATAACGGTATAAAATATGCCGGTAAAAATCCGGTTATTCAGGTAGAAATCCGGGAAGAGCAGTCGGAATATGTGTTGGTTGTGTCAGATAATGGAATGGGAATGCCAAAGAAAGTACTCCGGCGGATATTCGGTCAGTTTTACAGGGTGAAAGATGAGCGTGTAACAAAATTGTCGGGTTTTGGGTTGGGACTGGCTTTTGTCCGGAAAGTGGTGACAGCTTACGGTGGAAGAATCAAGGTAGAAAGTGAAGTGGGCGTCGGTAGTTGTTTTACTATTTTTATTCCTTCTCATCAAAAAACTGAAATAGAATTGTAAATTTGTATGTTGTATGTGAATTTTTTGCACAGGTCTCTATTTACGGAAAGCTTGGAAAATAAAAAATAATGGAGAAAGTACAAATATTGTTTGCGGAAGATGATACTTTAACCCGGCTGGAGGTTAAGGAGAAAATGGAAGAAAAAGGGTGGGAGGTGATAGAGGCTGAAGATGGAATCAAGGCTTTTGAAAGGTATGAAGATTATAAACCCAGTCTGGTGATTCTGGATGTTGATATGCCTGGCCGCACAGGGTTGGAGGTGTTGCAATTGATTCGTACCAGGGATCAGGATACTCCTGTGATTATCTACAGTTCATTGACCAGTGAAAAAGATTTACTGGCAGGTCTCCGGTGCGGAGCGAAAGTGTATCTGGTTAAAAATTATAGTGTTGCAATTTTAATTGCACAGGCAGAGAGTCTGCTGAGTGATAAGCAGGAAGCGGAAACTATTTCTTTGGCAAAAAATGTGACTTATAATCTGATATCGTCCGTATTGATAGTTGGAGAGCAGGCCATAAAGTTAACTATGCTGGAAAATAAGATTTTCACTTTGTTGTGTAAGAATCCGAACAAACTGATTAAAAGAGAATTGCTGTTGAAAGCCGGTTGGGATAGTGATGAAGCACGTTTTGAGTTGCAGTTGAACAAAGTGATACGCAGATTACGTTTTGTATTGTCCCCGGTTGCTTCTATTGAAATTGTTACCGATAAGGGGAATGGGTATTGGTTTATGTGCTGATAAAAAGATACCGGCACATAAACCCATATAGTCAGTTTTTCTTTTTTAATCCGCTGCGTTCGAGCAGGGCATCAATAGTCGGTTCTTGTCCGCGGAAGCGTTTATACAGTTCCATCGGATGTTCGGAGCCTCCTTTTTCAAGGATATTCTGCCGGAAAGCATTTGCTGTAGACTGGTCAAAAATGCCTTTTTCCCTGAATACAGAAAAGGCGTCTGCGTCGAGTACTTCTGCCCATTTATAGCTGTAATATCCAGCAGCATATCCGCCACCGAATATGTGTCCGAAACCTGTGGAAAAACAACTGCTGTCGACGGCGGGAAAAGTTTCGGTTGATTTCATCGCCTGGGATTCGAATTCCTGCACAGAACCGGAGACCGGCGAGGTGATGGAATGCCAGGCCATGTCTACTATGCCGAAACTAAGTTGCCGGTCGCTTTGATATCCGCTCTGGAAATTTGCTGCTTCGCGGATGCGGGTAATGTATTCCTGCGGAATTTTTTCACCGGTTTGATAGTGTACGGCCCAGGTGTCCAGCCATTCTTTTTCCAGGGCCCAGTTTTCCATCAGTTGTGAGGGAAGTTCTACAAAATCCCTGTATACATTGGTACCTCCGGTGGAGTTGTAAGTACATTGTGACAGCATGCCATGCAGGGAATGTCCGAATTCATGCAGAAAAGTGGTAACCTCGTCAAAGGTGAGCAAGGAAGGTTTGCTTGCAGTGGGTTTGGTGAAGTTCATTACAATGGATACCAGCGGACGTATGTTCAGGCCGTTGATTTTGTGCTGTCCCCGGAATTCTGTCATCCAGGCTCCTCCGCTTTTGCTTTCCCTGGGGAAAAAGTCGGCATAGAGAATAGCCAGAAACTCACCGTTTCGGTCGTGTACTTCAAAAGTTCTGACATCTTCGTGGTATTTAGGAATATTATTGACTTCTCTGAAAGTTATGCCATATAATTTATGGGCTAATCCGAATACTCCCTGTTGTACGTTTTCCAGTTTAAAGTAGGGTTTTAGCATTTCATCGTCGAGGTTGTATTTTTCCTGTTTCAATTTATTGGAATAATACGTCCAGTCCCATCGTTGTAATTCTCCTTTGAAGCCATTACGGCAGGCAAATGTTTCTACTTCTTTTTTTTCTGCCAGAGCATAGGGGTGGGAGGCTTCGAGCAATTTGTTCAGGAATTGGGTGACATTTCCGGGTGTTTGTGCCATACGGTTGTCGAGTACGTATGCGGCATAGGTGGGGTAGCCCAGCAGACGGGCTTTTTCGAGGCGCAGGGCGGTCATTTGGCGGATGATGTCATTGTTGTCATATTGGTTTCCCCGGTTTCCTCTGGAGCTGTATGCCCGGTACATTTTTTCCCGTAATTCTCGGTTGTCGGCGTATTTCATAAATGGGATATAACTTGGGGCATGAAGTGTAAAGAGCCAGCCTTCCAGTCCTTTTTCCTTTGCGTTTTGTGCGGCCATTTCCAATGTTCCTTCAGGAATGCCTGACAATTGTTGTTTGTCGGTGATGTGGAGGGAGTATTCATTGGTTTCTGCCAGTATGTTTTCTTCAAATTTCAGACTGAGCCGTGCGAGTTCCATTGTGATTTCCTGGAAGCGTTTTCGTGCTTTTCCTGTGAGATTTGCTCCTCCTTTGACAAAAGCTTTCCAGGTGTCCTGGAGCAGGGTGGTTTGTTCGGGCGTCAGCCGGAGGTTGTTTTTGTGGTCGTATACTTGTTTTACCCGTTGAAAAAGTCCGGGGTTCATATATATGTTATTACTGTATTCGGTCAGTTTCGGGGATATGCGTTGTGCTATCTGCTGCATCTCTTCGTTTGTACAGGCTGAGTTGAGGTTAAAAAAGACAGAGGAAATGGTATTGAGTTGTTCTCCGGCCTGGTCCAAAGCTGCTATGGTATTTTCAAATCCGGGTTCTTGGGTTGAAGCAGCGATGTCTGTTATTTCTTTTTGTGCTTCTGCGATTGCTTTGTCAAAGGCAGGTTCGTAGTGAGCAATTTGAATCCGGTCAAAAGGCGGAGTTTGGTACGGTGTATGAAATTCGGATAGTAAAGGATTATCTTCTTTCTGGTTTTTGCAGGCAGATAATAAAAGAATCAGTGCACTTGTCATACATAGGGTTGTTTTCATGGTTAATATAATAGGGTTGTATTTTTACATCGGATAAGAAAAATGTAAGTTTCCGGTTACGTTTGGGAGAGTGTCCGACTGTAATAAAGGCAGTAGTTTTTGTCTCTGTCAAACGTTTCTAATGCAAAAGTAGCCCAAATTTCTGAATCTGCAAAAGGGAGGTGCAGCAGTTTTTATGTGGTTGGTATTGTCATGTTGTTTTTGTTCCGATATCATAGTTGGGCGTGGTTTTTAGAATGGAAATACGGGGAGAGGTAGCTTCTTGTTAAAATGTTTTCTTAATTTTTCTGAATTTTAAGTATTGTTTTTGGTGGCGGAAAAATGGAAACGTTTTAAGTTGCATATTTATACTAAAACGGTGTATAAAATTGCAGTTTGTTGCTTTGATTTGTAAAATCTGTTAAATTGTAAGTTAAAATTGCTTTTTAGTTCACTCATTTTGTGTTTGTAAGCGTTTTATAGATGTGAATTTAAAATAAAATTGACAGTCGAAATGAAGGGCAGATTTTTATTTATTTTGGGATTGATTTTCTGGGGCAGTTGTGGTATTTGTGCTGCCGACCGGGGAACATCTGAATTGGATGAGCTTGTAAAAGTTTTTGAGCAGAATCCTGGTAATCCTGAGTCTACACTCCGATTATTAAAGGAGTTGGACAGGGCCGGCAAGCCGGGTCAGGAAGTCATTGACCGTTATTTTCTTACTCAGAAGGAGGCTGATTATTGCAAAGAATATAATTGGATTATCGTCCGTGATTTTGTAAATGATATTAATGCTCCGCAATTAAAATATGTTTTTGAACATCAGGATAAATTTATCCAGTATTTTTCTAAAGATGATGTGTTTCAGAAACTGGATAATGTGTTGGTGAATCATTTGGATAAACTTTATCAGCAGAATAAAACAGATTATGAGAAAATGTTGCAACAGATCAAGGATTATGGGTATGAGCATTATGATGTGGTATATGATTATTTTCATATCCGGAATCTGAGGGTGAGCGGGAATGCGGAAGATTATTTTTATAAAGCCCGGAAGCTTTTTCGCTATTTTCCGGAGAATCGTCAGATGATTAAAGAAATTACGGCCGGAGCTTTAGAAATCATGAGTGATGTTTCCCGTCTGAAAGTTATCCAGTTGTGGGCAGGTAAGACGGTGGAGTCTCAATCTGATTTTGATGCTATTTATAATTATGTGAAGATATCCCAGAGGTGCGGATACAACGATGTGGCCAGAAAATATGCGGCAATAGCTAATCATCTGGCTGCTAAATCCGGCAGTCAGCCTCTGAAGCAACAGGCCGGGGAATTATTGAAGTTGCTGAATTGAGCAATTTATATTGATTAATGGAACTAAATTACTGATTATTTTGTTGTAGGTATTGTCCGTGGCGGAAAACCGCGGATTTTGTATGTGAAGGTGGACTATAACGAACTTCCGGGAGATTGGAGACACAAACGTCCCGTCCCTGTGTATCTACTCTGCTTATATCGATTGCGATGTTTTGGATGCAATCGGCTTCTTTTCTGCAAATAAATTTTTGAAATTTATTATATCTTTGTGCGACTTATAACATGGAGGAACGAGAAATTATGATAGTTGCGGTTGATGGTTATTCTTCGACGGGAAAAAGTACTGTGGCAAAGTTGATTGCGGCAAAGTTGGGGTTGACATACATTGATACCGGTGCTATGTACCGGGCGGTTACTCTTGCGGCTATGCGTGGGGGATTGATTGCGGACGGAGTGATTGACCGGGAAAAATTGAGAGAAGTGTTGAAGGGGATAAAAATCGGTTTTAAATACAATCGGATACTTGACCGTTATGAAACTTACCTGAACGGAGAATATGTGGAGGAACAGATTCGTGGAATGGAAGTGTCGGACCGGGTGAGCGGTATTGCAGCCCTTGATTTTGTCCGTGAATTTTTGGTTGACCGTCAACGGGAAATGGGAAGAGAAGAGGATGTCATTATGGATGGCCGGGACATAGGTACTGTGGTGTTTCCTCAGGCTGATGTGAAGTTTTTCATGACGGCTTCTCCGGAAGTCAGAGCGCAACGTCGTTACAGGGAATTGCAGAATAAGGGGGTAGAAGTCAGTTATGAAGAGGTGGAAGCCAATGTAAGGAAAAGAGATTATATTGATTCCCACCGGGAAGTCAGTCCTTTGGTACAGGCAGAGGATGCTATTGTCATCGACAATGGTGATATGACGATAGCGGAAGAAGTGGAACAAATGGTAAGGGAAATCAGGCGTATGTCGGGGGGAATAGCTTAAAGCATAGAGATATGAAAGTGGAGATTGACGGGCATTCGGGGTTTTGTTTCGGAGTGGTGAATGCGATTCGTAAGGCTGAACAGGAACTGGAGAAAGGCGAATTGTATTGCATCGGTGACATTGTTCACAATAATCTTGAGGTGGAGCGTTTGAAGCAAAAGGGATTATGTACTATCGACCATGAGGCATTTGCATGTTTGCGGGATTGCCGTGTGTTGTTCAGGGCTCACGGTGAACCTCCGTTTTCTTATGAAACGGCCCGGAGGAATGGTGTAGAGGTAATAGACGCTTCGTGTCCGGTGGTGCTGAATTTGCAGAAGATGATCCGGAAGGCTTATGAGGAAGTGCAGGAGAGGGGCGGTCAGGTTGTGATATATGGGAAGCGGGGACATGCAGAGGTAATTGGGTTGGTTGGCCAGACAAATGGGGAAGCTATTGTGATAGAGCAGGAGGAGGATGTACAGCAAATTGATTTTTCGCGGCCTGTGGTAGTGTTTTCGCAGACGACAAAGAGTTTGGAAGGTTTCCGTAAGATGGCCGGACTTTTGAAGGCAAGAGGGGGGGAGTTGGTGGTGGTGCATGATACGATTTGCCGGAAAGTGGCTAACCGGATACCACAATTGCGTGAATTTGCAGGGTTGCATGACGTCATTCTGTTTGTGAGCAGTGAAAAAAGTTCTAACGGAAAGCAATTATTTGCTGTGTGCCAAAGTGTGAATCCCCGCACTTATTTTGTGCAGGGGGCATCGGATGTGACGTCCGATTTACTGAAAAATGCCGGGAGTGTGGGCATCAGTGGTGCAACTTCCACACCCCGTTGGATTATGGAAGAGATTAAGAAGAAGATAGAACAACAGTAAATAAATTACATTGATTAATTATGGGAAAAATTAAAAGAATCGGAGTTTTGACCTCTGGTGGGGATGCCCCGGGCATGAATGCAGCAATCCGAGCTGTAGTCCGGACTTCTATTTATAACGGTTGTGAGGCTTATGGAATTTATGGCGGTTATCAGGGATTGATAGAGGGAGATATTAAAAGATTAAAATCCGGTGATGTAAGTAATATTATTCAGCGGGGAGGAACCATTCTGAAATCTGCACGGAGTACTGAATTCCGTACTCCGGAAGGGCGGACGAAGGCGGCTCAGGTGTTGGCAGAGCATAAGATTGATGCTTTGGTGGTGATTGGCGGGGACGGTTCATTTACCGGGGCTAAATTATTGATTCAGGAGCATGATATTCCGGTGGTAGGTATACCGGGAACCATTGACAATGATCTTTACGGTACGGATTCCACCATTGGTTATGATACGGCGGTGAATACTGCTGTTGAGGCTGTAGATAAGATTAAAGATACGGCCAGTGCCCATAATCGTCTGTTTTTTGTTGAGGTAATGGGCCGGGATGCCGGGTTTATTGCTTTGCGTACTGCTATTGCGACCGGAGCAGAGGCGGTATTGGTGCCTGAAGTTGAAACGGATTTGGGGGATTTGGAACGTTTTATAGAAAAGGATTACAATCCGAAGACTTCAAGCGGTATTGTGATTGTGGCGGAGGGTGAAAAATCGGGCGGAGCTTACAGTATTGCTGAAAAAGTGGCTCAGAAGCATCCGGAGTATGATATCCGTGTGTCTGTACTGGGACATATGCAGCGGGGCGGTTCGCCTTCGCAGTTTGACCGGGTTTTGGCCAGTCAGTTGGGAGCTGCTGCCGTGGATGCTCTGATGGACGACCAAAAGAGTATTATGTTGGGTATTATGAATAAAGAAATTGTTCATGTACCGTTTAATAAGACGATAAAACATACCAAAAATCTGAATCCTGAGTTGTTGGGATTAGTGAGAGTATTGTCGATTTAATCCGGCCGGGATTGTTTTGGAAAATGCTTGGGCTTATTGGGTTCAGGCATTTTTTATTGGGGTATGATTGCCGGAATAATAAGTGGCCGCATTTGCCGTATTTGCCGGAGATTTTGTATTTTTGATTTCCAAATCTGATGAAATGAGATATGCTGACGTCATAGTGCCTCTTGCAGTGGAGGGGATGTATACTTATGCTATACCTGATGAACTGGAAAGTGTTGTCGGGCGGGGTACGTTGGTGTTGGTGTCTTTTGCGGGGAATAAAAAATATACGGCACTTGTGGTTGAAGTGCACGGGCAAAAACCGGAAGGTTATGATGTAAAAGAGGTTGAGGGGGTAGCTGAAGAACAGATAAGATTTTCCGCTTTGCATTTGAAGTTTCTTTTGTGGATGAGCAGTTATTATATGGCAACTCCCGGGGAAGTTATGAAAGCGGCGTTGCCTGTAATGTTCCGGTTGGAGAGTTTTACTTCGGTGACCCGGACGGAAGAAGAAATTGATTATATCGGTTTGACGAATGGTGAACGTGCTTTACTGATTTTTTTGCAGCCTGGCGAATATGTGTCTTTGAAAGAGGCAGAAAAATACCTGAAAATCAGAAACGGGATGCCTCTTGTGAAGAGTTTGCTGGCTAAAGGATATATCCGGGTTAAGGAGGTTGTGGATGAGTTGTTTCATGGAAAATCGGTTCATGTGGTTACCCAGACGAGGGTTTATTCCGGGGAGGAATGGGGGGGGGTGCTGGATGGTTTGAAAAGGGCACCTGTGCAGTACCGGACGTTGTGCCGGTGGATAGAAAGCGGACGGCAAGAGTGTGAAAGGAGTGAATTTTTCCGTCAGACGGGCAGTAACGCGACCGTATTGAAAAGTTTGTGTGAGCGGGGGATTCTGAAAGTGGAAAGGCGGTCTTGCCGTGTTTTGCCTGAAGAATTGGAATGGCAAGGGGATTCCAGCAGACTGACACCGGAGCAGGAGAGGGCTTACGAGGGGATTAAAGCCGGTTTTGAGGGGAAAGATTGTATTTTATTGCAAGGGGTGACTTCTTCCGGTAAAACAGAAGTATATATTCATTTGATAAAGTCGTTTTTGGAAGGTGGCCGGCAGGTGCTGTACATGTTGCCTGAGATAGCCCTTACCGTACAAATTGTCCGGAGATTGCAGAGGGTGTTTGGTAACAATATTGGTATTTATCATTCGGGGATGTCGGATCAGGCACGTGCCGAGTTGTGGCGGAAACAATGTAGTGAACATCCCTATCCGTTGATTTTAGGAGTTCGTTCTGCTGTTTTTTTGCCTTTTGCCTCTTTGGGATTAATCATAGTAGATGAAGAACATGATGCTTCCTATAAGCAGAAGGAGCCGTCCCCGCGGTATAACGGCCGGGATGCGGCTATTATGCTTGGGAAGATGGCGGGAGCCCGGATTTTGCTGGGTTCTGCGACTCCTTCGTTTGAGTCGTATCAGAATGCTGTAAGTGGAAAATACGGATTGGTGGAGTTGCAACAGCGTTACGGAGGGGTACAGATGCCTGAACTGATGTTGGCAGACTTAGGGGAATTCCGGCGTAAAAAGTTAATGCAGGGTAGTTTTTCTCCTTTGCTGATCCGTGAAATGCGTGCAGTGTTGTCGGAGGGAAAGCAGGTTATTTTATTTCAGAACCGCCGGGGCTATTCGTCGTATGTGCAGTGCGAGTGTTGCGGAGCGATACCTAAGTGCCGGTATTGTGATGTCAGTCTGACTTATTACAAGGAGAGAAATTTGCTGGTTTGCCGGTATTGCGGGGCCATTGTTCCGGTGAGTGATTGTTGTTCGGGTTGCGGAGGACATTACAAAGAAAGGATTCCGGGGACAGAACGGGTGGAGGAAGAGGTTGGCAGGTTGTTTCCGGGCAGTCGTGTAGCCAGGATGGATGTCGATGTAATGAGCAGTAAAGCCCGGTTCCGTCGTGTTATTGAAGATTTCGAGCAGGGAAAGACTGATATTCTGATAGGGACTCAGATGGTGACAAAAGGGCTTGATTTTGAGAATGTGAAATTGGTGGGGGTTATGGATGCTGACAGTATGATAAATTTTCCGGATTTCCGGGCGGAGGAGAGGGCTTACTGTATGCTGATGCAGGTCAGTGGGAGATGCGGGCGGAGGGGGGAACGCGGAAAGGTTGTAATTCAGGCTGCCGATTTGAAGAACCGGGTGTATACGATGCTGACGGAGGGGGATTATCCGGCTTTTTTTGCCGGTTTGCTTGCGGAGCGGCAATTATTTGTCTATCCGCCTGCCGGCAGGATGATACAGGTGGAAATGCGGCATAAGGATGTGGTTGTGCTCCGGAATGCGGCTAATGTGCTGGCCGGAAGGTTAAGGGAAAAATTGGGGAAAAGGATTTGCGGACCGGCGGTTCCGGAAATCAGCCGGATTGGAGGGCAAAACCGTTTGATATTGCTTGTAAAGATTGAACCTGTTGCTTCCTGTTCCCGGATAAAGACTTTGCTGAAAAGTGAATTTGTGCATTTGCGGGGAGATAAGGTTTTCGGGAGTGTCCGGATATTTTGTGATGTAGACCCCTGAAATTATATTTTTTGTTTTTTTCATAAAAATAAGATATAGTAAGGATAACTTAGTTGTCTGATTTTAATAAAGTGATATTATGGAGAGAGATGAAGTTATATTGGGAGCCTTTTGTCTTTTTGTTCTTTTGCTTGGAATCAGGCAGAGATTGCATAGAACTGGACAGGGACAAGATCAAACAGAAGACGGTTCCCGTTTCAGATTGGTTTTCAGAATTGCCGGATTGGTTGTGTTGGGAGGTTTGATTATTTATATGGTGCCTGTTTTATGGAGGGATTTTCGTATGTTTGGACAAGGCAGATTGATAGAATTCTTTTTACGTTGTTTGATTTTTGTATTCACAATTTATATATTCGGTTCCGGAGTAAGGATATTGTTACAACGAAGAAATAAAGAAAATAGCGGGAAATAAGATATCGGAGATAAACAGGCTGTCGTCAGATGGCCTGATTTTTTTGTAAAACCTTAAACGCTGACTTAACTTTTTTTAACGGATTAAAATTTAACATTTGAGGTCTGATTGAGTAATTTTGGTGTATTCAAAATTTTAACATTTCGTATCGTGATGCGGATGCTAAAAAAGGTTTGCAGAACTGGAACCGATTTTGATAACTTACGTAGAGATTTTTACAAGATATAATAATTTTAAATTTAAGTATGATGGATACTGTTGATATTAAGGCATTGAATGAGCGCATACAGCAGGAAAGCTCCTTTGTAGACATGATTAACATGGAGATGAACAAAGTGATTGTCGGTCAGAAACACCTGGTAGAAGGTTTGCTGATAGGTATGCTTTCAAACGGCCATATTTTGCTGGAAGGTGTTCCCGGTCTGGCCAAGACGTTAGCAATTAATACGCTGGCAACTACGATTGATGCTAAGTTCAGCCGTATACAGTTTACTCCGGACCTTTTGCCTGCCGATGTATTGGGTACAATGATTTATTCTCAGAAGCGGGAAGAATTTGTTGTAAAGCAAGGTCCTATTTTTGCCAATTTTATTCTGGCGGATGAAATTAACCGTGCTCCGGCCAAAGTGCAGTCCGCTTTGCTGGAAGCCATGCAGGAACGTCAGGTGACTATCGGAGATATGACCTATCCTTTACAGGAACCTTTTTTGGTGATGGCCACCCAGAACCCGATAGAGCAGGAAGGTACTTATCCGTTGCCGGAAGCGCAGGTAGACCGTTTTATGCTGAAAGTTGTTATTGATTATCCGAAGAAGGAGGAAGAAAAACTTATCGTGCGTCAGAATATGGAAAAATCTTTTCCCCGGGCTAATACAATCCTGAAGCCGGCGGACATCGTCCGTGCCCGTGATGTGGTGAAGGATGTATATATGGACGAGAAGATTGAAAAGTATATTATTGATATTGTTTTTGCCACCCGTTTTCCTCAGGAAGCCGGATTGGATAAATTTGTAACCATGATTGCTTACGGAGGTTCTCCCCGGGCCAGTATTTCTTTGGCGAAAGCAGCGAAAGCATATGCTTTTATCAAGCGGAGAGGTTATGTGATACCGGAAGACGTGCGGGCTGTGTGTCCTGATGTCCTGCGTCACCGTATAGGTTTGACCTATGAAGCTGAGGCTAATAATATCACCAGTGAGGATATTATCAATGAAATACTGAACCAGGTGGAGGTACCTTAAACGGCATCCGGTGTCTGGAGCTGAGAATTGATATTTTGTTTGGATTGTGAGTTTTGAATGAGCCGGAGAAGTTGTTTTCCGGGGGAATTCATAAATCGGAAATTTGCAGTTAAAAAGTGCCTTTACTATGGAGACTTCTGAACTATTAAAACGGGTCCGGAGGATTGAGATAAAAACCCGGGGTTTGTCCAGTAATATTTTTGCCGGAGAATATCATTCTGCTTTTAAAGGGCGGGGAATGATGTTTAGTGAGGTACGTGAATATCAGTATGGGGATGACATCCGGAATATTGACTGGAATGTAACGGCCCGTCATAATCATCCTTATGTAAAAGTTTTTGAAGAAGAGCGGGAATTGACGGTGATGCTGATGATAGATGTGAGTGCATCGCGTAATTTCGGTACGGTTTCTAAGTTAAAAAAGAATCAGATTACGGAAATTGCGGCTGTCATTGCTTTTTCTGCGATTCAAAATAATGATAAAATCGGAGTAATTTTTTTCTCGGATAAAATTGAGAAGTTTATTCCTCCCAAAAAGGGACGTACTCATATTTTACACATTATCCGTGAGTTGATTGATTTTCATCCGGAAGATAGCCGGACCAATATTGAGCAGGCATTGCAGTATGTCACGAATTCTATAAAAAAACGGTGTACGTGTTTTTTAATTTCTGATTTTATTGACGACCATGAGTTTGCTCATGCTTTGTCCATTGCGAACCGGAAACATGATGTTGTAGCTTTGAGGATATATGACCAGCGGGAAAATGTTTTGCCACCGGTGGGGATGATGTTTTTGAGGGATGCGGAGACCGGCGAGCAGATGTGGGTGGATACTTCAGATAAGAGGTTGAGGGAAGCTTTTGAGAAAGATGCTTTTCTCCGGGAAAAAGAACTGGATGCTGTTTTTAAGAAAGCCGGCGTGGATGTGGCCAATATCCGCTCGGATGAAGATTATGTCAGGGCGTTGATAGCCTTGTTCAAGAAAAGAGCTTAATCGTTTTAAATATGAGGTTAAAATACATATTGTTATTCCTGTTTCTGTTACCGTTTGCAGGGGTATTGAAAGCACAAAATATTGAATACGGAGTGATGGTGGACACCACTTATATGTTGATTGGCGACCAGCAGCACCTTACATTCAGGGTGAAAGGTGAACCCGGAATGCGGATTCGTTTTCCTGAGTTGAAAGATACGGTTGTCCGCGGGGTAGAGATTATTTCGGGGCCTGTGACAGATTCCGTCAGGGAGGCGGACGGTCAGTGGTTGTATGAAGAAACGTATGTGATTACGGCTTTCGATACGGGTATTTATGTGATTCCTCCCATGCCGATCACGGTGGAAGGGAAAGAATATAACAATGTGTTGCGTACTGATGCTGTGGCGTTTGCAGTGAATACTTACCAGGTAGACCCGCAAAAAGGTAACTATGATATTGTCATGCCGTATGCTGCTCCGTGGACTTTTGCAGAAATATTGCCTTATGTTCTGTGGAGTTTGCTGGGGCTGGCGTTTTTGGGAATTGCCTGGTGGTTATGGCGGAGGCATAAAAAGAACCGGCCTTTGTTTACTCCCAAAAAAGAGGAAGTTCCTCCTTATGTGATTGCTATCCGGTCGTTGGATGAAATCAAAGGAAATAAATTGTGGCAGGCGGGCTATGAGAAAGAGTATTATACCCGTCTGACAGATACCGTAAGGCAATATCTGGATGATGAGTTGGGTATTCCGGCCATGGAGCAAACGTCGGGAGAGACCTTGCGCAGTCTGGAACAGTGCCCGGAAGTAGAGAGCAGAGAAAGGGAGAGGATGGCAGAGATGCTGACAACTTCTGATTATGTAAAGTTTGCGAAATATACTCCTTTACAGGATGAAAATGCCCGTTATCTGGATTTGGCATATGATTTTGTAAATGTCACTCATCAACGGATTCAGGCTGAGAAGGCGGAGCAACAGAAGCAGGCGGAAGAAGAAGCCCGCAGGAAAGAAGAGGAAGAGAAAGCCCGGGCAGAAGCTGAAATAAAAGAACAGGAAAAAGATAATTAGATGATGTACCGATGTGCGGACCGGAATCCGTGTATCCGTTTCCGGGAGGCATGTTAATAATTTGGATAAGATGTTTGGATTCGAATTTGCAAACCCGAAATATTTTTTATTGTTGGTATTGCTGATACCAATGATATTGTGGTATATTTTCCGGGAGAAGAAGTCGCATGCCGATTTGCAGTTTTCTTCGTTGAGGGCGTTTAAAGGGATGAAACATGCCGGGAGGATTTGGATGAGGCATGTGTTGTTTGCGTTAGAGGTTTTGGCCATAGTTTTGCTTGTGGTTGCTTTGGCGCGCCCCCAGTCGAGTAACAGTTGGCAGACTTATACCAGTGAGGGGATAGATATTGTGCTGGCGTTGGACGTTTCGGGCAGTATGCTGGCACGGGACTTTACGCCCGACCGTTTGGAGGCGGCTAAAGAGGTAGCCACTAAGTTTATTCTGGAGCGTCCTCAGGATAAAATCGGATTGGTAATATTTGCCGGGGAGAGTTTTACCCAGTGTCCTTTGACGACGGATCAGGCTGTGCTGGTGAATTTATTGCGCGATGTGAAAAGCGGGATGATAGAGGATGGTACAGCTATCGGTTTGGGTTTGGCGAATGCAGTGAATCGTTTGAAAGATAGTCCTGCCAAGTCGAAGGTGGTAATTTTGTTAACGGATGGAGTGAATAACCGGGGTGCTGTTGCTCCGGCGACGGCTGCGGAGCTGGCCAGAACCTATGGCATCCGGGTGTATACGATAGGGGTGGGAACGTATGGGGAGGCTCCTTATCCGGTGCCGACTCCTTTTGGTGTTCAGTTGCAGAATGTCCCGGTGGAGATTGATGAAGAGGTGTTGCAGCAAATAGCGGCACTGACGGGAGGAAAATATTTCCGGGCTACTGATAATGATAAGTTGAAACAGATTTATCAGGAGATTGACCAATTGGAGAAAAGTAAAATAGAGGTAAAGCATTTCAGTAAGAAGAATGAACAGTATTTCGTTTTCGGGTTGGCGGGTTTGTGTCTGTTAATTGTTCAGGTGCTGTTACGTTATACTTTGTTGCGAAAGATACCATAGATTAGAGATTTGCGGTTTTGCCGGGAATGCACAGTGTATCGTGAATCAGGAATTATAAATTATTTTATTATGTTTAGATTTGCACATCCGGAATTGTTATATCTTTTGATTATTCTCCCTCTGTTGATCGTGTTTTATGTACTGATGACGGGGAAGAAGAAGAAGGCCATTGCAGCGTTTGGCAATCCGGAATTGTTGAAGCCTTTGATGCCTTTGTTGTCTTTTAAACGCGGGGCGTATAAGTTTATTATGTGGCTGATTGCTTTGGCTTTTGTGATTGTGGGGGTAGCGGGTCCGCAGTTTGGTTCCAAATTGCAACAGGTGAAAAAGAAAGGGGTGGAATTAATGATTGCCCTGGATGTTTCTAATTCGATGATGGCGCAGGATATTAAGCCGAGTCGTTTGGAGAAAGCGAAGATGGCTATAGCCCGGATGGTGGAAAAACTTTCTGATGATAAGGTAGGGCTGATTGTGTTTGCGGGAGATGCTTATGTGCAGTTGCCTATTACGACGGATTATTCTTCTGCCAAGCTGTTTTTGTCGAATATCAGTACGGATGTTGTTCCTGTTCAGGGAACTGCTATTGGTTCTGCTATTGATTTGGCGGCTAAATCTTTTACTCCGGAGACGGAGACTTCTAAAGCGATTATTGTGATTACGGACGGAGAGAATCACCAGGATGATGCTGTGGCTGCTGCCGGACGGGCTCGTGGGAATGGAATTACAGTACATACTATTGGAATGGGTTTGGAACAAGGCGGACCCATACCGGAGAAGGGGCAGTCCGGGCAATTTATGAAAGACGGGAATGGGGCTATTGTTGTGTCTAAATTGGATGAGCAAATGTTGAAAGATATTGCTAAAGCCGGTGAGGGGTTGTATGTGCGTGCCAGTAATACGGATGTGGGGCTGAGTCAGTTGCTGGATGAAGTGAACCGGATGGAAAAGACTTTATTAGAGGAGCGGGTATATGCGGATTATGCAGAGAAATATCAGTATTTTTTGTTGGCGGGATTATTTTTCATTTTTGTCGAATTTATGATTTTGGGCAGGAAAAACAAGCGTCTACTGAAAATCAATTTGTTTAAAACGAAGGAGTAAGTTGTTAAAAGTTAAGGAATAAAGGATATGGTGAAGGGTATATTGTTCATGATATTGGGATGTTTTGCGGGATTATCTGTGACAGCCCAACAGGAAAGAAAGTTTATCCGGGAAGGGAATGATCTTTTCCAGAATCAGGATTTTGAAAAGGCAGAGGTGGAGTACCGGAAAGCTGCGGATAAGAAAAGTGATTCGTTTGAAGCTGTTTTTAATATGGCGGATGCTTTGTATAAGCAAAAGAAATTTGATGAGGCCTTGCAGCAGTTTACGGAATTGGCTAAACAGGAAACCGATAAGGAACGATTGGGTGAAATTTATCATAATATCGGGAATACGTTGCTTTCTTTGGAGAAAACCGAAGAGAGTATTGAGGCGTATAAAGAATCGTTGAGAAATCGTCCGGCTTCTGAGGCGACTAAGTATAATCTGGAATTTGCCCGTCACAAGCAGCAGCAGGACCAGCAAAATCAGGATAAGAATCAGCAGGACCAAAACAAGGATCAGAAGGAACAAGACAAGAATCAGCAAGACCAGAACAAAGAGCAGAATCAGGACCAAAATAAAGACCAAAGTCAGGATAAGAACCAACAGGATCAAAAAGAGCAAGATAAGAAACAGCAAGACCAAAACAAAGACCAAAACCAGGACCAGCAAAATAAACAGGATAAGAACGATAAGCAGCAGCAACAATCTCAGGAAGGAAAGATTTCCAGAGAGGATGCGGAACGTTTGTTAGAGGCATTGCAGAATGATGAAAAGGAGGTGCAGGAGAAAGTGCAGAAACAGAAGGCTCAGGAACAGAAAGCCAGGAGGATGAAAATTGATAAAAATTGGTAATTTTGCGGCTTGGAATAGATAAAAACAGATACGGATGAAGAAAATAGGAATATTCATATTATTGTTTGTCACGGGCCTGGTTTCTGCTCAGCAGGTTGAATTTAAGGCTTCAGCTCCTTCGGTTGTAGCTACGGGTGAGCAATTCAGGCTTTCCTATACACTGAATAAGGAGGGGACAGATTTGAGAATACCTGATTTGAAAGGTTTTGATAAGCTGATGGGTCCCCGTGTCAGTCAGTCTACTTCCTTTTCAATGATAAACGGTAAAACCACTCAGAGTGCGTCGTATACCTATACTTATATTCTGGAGGGAGTAAAAGAGGGTGTTTATCAGATTGCTCCGGCAACAGTGATGGTGGATGGCAGGCAATATACTTCGAATGCTTTGAAGATTGAGGTGGTGAAAGGTACTTCCGGCAATTCCGGTAGTGACCGGCGGGGGGAAAACCGGGCCATCCAGCGGGATGCTTCGGCAGCTATTAATGAAAATAATCTGTTTGTAAAAGTGGATGTTTCCCGGCGTAGTCTTTATTTGGGAGAAAGTTTGGTGGCTACAATCAAAGTTTATTCCAAGGTTGATTTGACCCGGTTGGGGCGCAGTAAATTTCCTGCTTTTACCGGTTTTTTAGCAGAGGAAGTGCCTACTCCCCAGCAAATTGAATTGTCGCGTGAAAATTACAATGGCGATATTTATAATGTCGGGGTTATCCGCAAGATGCTTTTGTTTCCCCAGCATACGGGAGAGATTACAATAGAGCCTTTTGAGCTGGAGTGTATTGTACGTCAACGTTTGACGAGCGGGGGACGGAGTTTTTTTGATGATTTTTTCGGAAATTATCAGGATGTCCGGGCTATGCGGCGAAGCAAGCCTGTGACTGTTACGGTAAAGGAATTGCCTTTGGCAAACAAGCCTGCTGGTTTTTCGGGCACTGTCGGTACGGTAAGAATGGCGACATCATTGTCGGCAGATTCGGTGAATGCGAATGATGCAATTACTTATAAAGTGACTTTTTCGGGTAGCGGGAACCTGAAATTATTACGGGCTCCTTCTGTCGGTTTTCCTTTGGATTTTGAGTCTTACGACCCGAAAGAAACCCGGGATATCCGGGTCACAGAAAACGGTATGGCCGGTACGGTTAGTTTTGAGTATGTGTTGATTCCCCGTTATTCCGGTGAATATAAGATACCTGCTCTTCGTTTTTCTTATTTCGATTCTCAATCCAATACCTATAAAACCATTTTAGGGAGAGAATACAATGTATTTGTGCGTAAAGGTACTGAAAAGGGGAACGGACAGGTGGTTGCCGGAAATCCGGTTCAGTCGTTTAAAAAAGAAGACATTCGCCAGGTGGGGGAAGATATTCGTTATCTGAAAACCGGAAAGCTCGGTTTACGGACGGCGGGAGTGCGTTTTTTCGGTACCATTGCTTATTGGTTGGCTTTTCTGATTCCTTTGTTTCTCTTTATTTTGGGTGCAGTCCTGAATCGCCGGAGAATCAAAGCAAATGCTGATATTGCGCGGGTGAAGAATAAAGCGGCCAACAAGATGGCTCGTAAGCGTCTGAAAGTGGCAGCCACTGCAATGAAAAATCATAATGCAGAGCTATTCTACGATGAAGTTTTGAAAGCTTTGTGGGGTTATATGAGCTATAAACTGAATATTGACCGGGCGGAGTTGAATCGGGATAATATCAGTGATGTGCTGACCCGGAAGAATGTTTCTGAAGATTTGCAAAAGGAGTTTATCCGGATATTGGATACTTGCGAATATGCCCGTTATGCTCCCGGAAGCAATTCAGACCAGGAGATGGATAAAGTGTATACGGATAGTATTGATGTGATTACCAAGCTGGATAAAGCAATCCGATGATTAAAGATTAGAAACTATGAAAAAAATATTGTTGATATTGCCGGTATTACTGATGAGTTTGTGGACGGTGGGTGCTACCGACCCGCAATGGGAAAAACAGGCAGAAGAATTTTACCGGGAAGGGAAATATAATGAGGCTGTAGAAATATATCGGAAATTGAGAGCCGGGGGTATGGAATCGGCTGCTTTATATTATAATCTGGGTAATTGTTATTACAGGCTGGGAGAGAATACGCAGGCCATATTGAATTACGAGCGTGCTTTGTTACTGGAACCTTCAGATGCTTCTGCCCGCTATAACCTGCATATGGCTCAGCAGGCTATTGTAGATAAAATCGAGGTGTTGCCGGAATTATTTTTAGTGAGATGGTACAAAGGGTTAGTGGGTTATTTCTCTGCCGATCAGTGGGGATATATCTCAGTAGCTCTCTTTATCCTCTTTTTGGTGATGGCGGCTTTATTTTTTTATTCTCCTTCGACTGGTGTCAAAAAGGCAGGTTTTGTGGTGGGGATTATTGTTTTTTTACTGACTATGGGGACGATATTTTTTGCTATGCAGCAGGATAAGAAAATTACTGACAGGGAGTATGCGATTATCACGACTCCAAGTGTGACGGTGAAAGGTGCTCCGGATAATAGTGGTACGAGTCTGTTTTTGATTCACGAAGGACTGAAAGTCCGGGTGGTGGAGCAATTGGGGAATTGGTACAATATCCGGATGGCAGACGGCAATGAAGGGTGGGTGGCAAAAGGAGATTTGGAAATAATCTGACAAGAGGGACACGATTGTTTTTCCTCTTGCCAGATTTGTTATTGTCATTGATTGGATAATAAAGTGGTCAGTCTTTCCATTGTTTTGGTGTCCGAAGGACGTGACATATTTGCATCGAGTATATTTCCCTCCCGGTCTATCAATAGAAATCGGGGAATCAATGAAATCTTATAATCGTTTGCAAAAGAATCTTCTCCGTTTGCCCTTAATTGGATACCCTTCAGACCGTCTTTTTCTATCTTTGCTCGCCAGGCGGCCTCGTCTGCATCTATAGAGATACTTACAAAACAAATGGGCTTATCCTTAAATTCTTCTTTCAGTTTATGAAATGCCGGGAGTTCTCGGCAACACGGCCCGCACCAGGTGGCCCAGACGTCGATATAAACGTAATGTCCCAGCCAGTCAGATAAATTCCTCCGTTTACCGTCTTTATCTGAAAGGGAAAAATGGGGTGCCTTTTTGCCTTTTTCCAGACGGGTGTATTGTTCATACGACCGGAAGAATGCCGCTTTTTGTTTCTCATCTTTCACTTTTTCCCGATAAAGGGATAAAAATTCTTCCATTCCTTCTGCTCCGGAATACATAATATAGCCGGACATGCTGGCATCGACCAGGTAACCCGCCAGTTTTTCGTCTTGTATGTTCCGGCATATGTAGTCCAGTTCGTACCTTAATTTGTCCAAAGGTTTGCCTGTTGCTGATTTTTCTTTTCCCGCCAACGATTGTATTCCATCCTTGAAAAACCGGCGGTATTCCCCGAATTCATAGGCAGAAGGGTCCTCCTGGAGCAGTTCCGATAATTTCCGGTAATACTTTTCTCCTGGAGTATACCTTTGCAGACGTAATAGTCTGGCATGTCGGGAAGGATAGTCCAATAATAAATTGCAAGCTACGTAGTGTAGTCGTCTACGTTCCGATTTCTTAAAATCTGCGGGCAGGGGTAAAGAATCGAGGTAGGACAGCAACTTGCCCGGAAGCAGCTCCCACGCTTCCAGGAATTCTTCTTCACTTTTTTCATATCCCGGGTGCCGGTCGTTTAAAAACGAACTGTTCAAATATATGTTGATTGCTTTGGCTGCTCCGGCAAATTCAATTTTTTGGTCGCTCAACTTAGTAATTTCCTGCTGTTGTCCCGGTACGAGATAAAACGAAGAAATGCTGCGCGGACCATATAAAACAGCATGTCCGGGTGCCAAAGAAGCCGGAATATTTATCATTCCTGCGCCTAGTTCATCCAATTTTATCTTATAAACCTGTTCCCGGAACCCGACTTGAATTTCTTCTTGCCTGCAAGTTTCGCCGAAACGGATTTTCACCTGTGAAAAAGCTTGTGCTTCCCACCAAACGCAGCAGGAGAGCACCAAGCCTATTTTTAAATATCTATTCATTTATACACCGTATTTCGGATAATTGTATTCCATGTCCAGGATTTCGCCGAAACCTTCGAATGTCTTTTCTGAGGAAATATCGATAGTTCCGTTCGTTTCATTGATATGGTACATATAGATTTTCCCTTCTTTTTTACTTGTATTATAAGTAGAAATAATCAGAATTTTATTGTTGTATGGATGGCTCGGAATATAAAGGTCGATACAAGGTTTGAATATTTTCATTCCCGTTATTTTTTCATCGGGATTGGCCAGCGTATAAATCTTTTCTCCTGTGTTTGTGCCGTTGTAATCATACCGGTATATGTTCCGGTCTGTAGCATATAAAAATACTGGTCCCAACGAACCGACTGCATAATATCGGGCATCCTGCAATTCCGGGCAATTATCTGCGGTATATTTTCCGACACCGATATTGGGTGTGGCCATAAAATTGAACACACATAGTGTCAATTTATGTGTCGTCCAATCTTCAAATAATCCATATTCGTGGTTATTATATCCGGTTTCCATATAACGGAGAGTGGCATGCATGTTCCCCCAGTCGAACGGTTGTATTTCCGTAGCGACCGGCAGCTCCTGCAAAACCCATGTATTTCCGTTGAAACTCAAGAAACGGCCGTTTTCTTCGTCATAAATAACTCCTTGATAACGCCAGATAGGATAGTGTTTTGGAACATAGGGCGAAGCTTTATAGGTCCCGTCTTTTAAGATGGGTTCGGTATAAATCGGAAAATCGCTCGATGGCATAGATTGATATTCATAAATACGCCCATTGGAAATTATTCCGTCAAAAGCATACGTACACGGACTTGACCCATATTTCCAGGCAATATAATTTTCCGGTTTCCAGGAAGACATATCATACATCAAGGTAGAAATGTCATACGTTTTTTGCATGGTAACCGCAGATAAGCGCACTCCGTCTTTATCTGTCAGCACAATGACTTCCTGATAACGTCCTAAAGCAAAAAAACTGCCGATTTTAACTCCGCGTCCCACTAAGGGTTCGCCATTGATAGCTTCATAACAGTTGTGCAGAATTTCATCCGTGCTTACCCGGTTGGAAAAATACGGACTCATAATCAAATCAAAATCGCTTTTCCCGTCTTTTTCCTGCAAGACCATCCAGCCTTCGGTAATGCTGCCTGATATGACCAGATGAATTTGCTTATAGCTTTTTACATCCGTAATTTTGTTACGGACAGTCAATACCAGGGTATAAGTTCCCGGGACCTCCGTTACTTTATAAGTCAAATTCCGGGTGTTTCCGATGATTTTTTGTTGGTCGATTCCTCCGATGTTGTTTGACCAAATCCGCCAACTGAATTCATAGTCGGTTTCTGCTTCACCATTCAAATTTACATCTGCGGGAATTTCTAAGGTATGAAGTTGGGTTACATTCACCGTATCTTTTGCTTTTATAGCGATATCAGGCAAATTTATATAATCATAATTCCCCTTGTCCTCATAGCAGGAAGCCAGAGTAACTAAAAGAGGAATGATAAATAATAAATTTATAATCTTTTTCATGGTATGATTTTTTATCATTAGTATATTGTCAGAAACTTACAAGCAGTCCGTTTTCATCGGTCAGGGGATTTCCCGGATGCGCCTTGTTGTATTTATACAAGGCGTCCACCATGATGCTTGTGTAATGAATCTTTTCACTTTGCGTCCATTTATCGTAATCGGTTGCAATTCCCAGAATCTGAATCACAAACTGATGTTTTACACGACTATATTCACCGAAAGGCCATCCTTTGGGGTTTGCCAGACGATTAGTCAACACAATCCGGTACATATTCTCATCAACGGGAGCTGCCGCAAAATAATCATTACTGCCGAGACGAAACTTCACGTCCAAATCATGATTTTCCAAATCCGGTGTTTTTTTCACTCTTATTTTCAGGGTTGATTTTATCGAGTCGGCCGGAAGTTCGTTGGTTTCGACGATAAAGTTGTCGTTTTCTTTGGCTGTAGTTTCTTCTTTTACGACTTCGATTTTTACTTCACGGGTTTGGCCGGACGCTAAGCCGATAAGTTTAAAAGGTATCTCCACAATACCTTCTTCCTTATCCGGATACAGGGCAAATGAATAAACGATGCTGTCGTTTCCCGGGGCGGTGTAGATAAAGCGCAGGGAAGCATAGTCCTCATCGTATTGTACATACCCGTCTTTTGAGCAACTGCCAAACCATATAGCTGCCACACCAAAGCACAATAAACTGTATTTATGTATAAATCGTTTCATCACTTTTTCTTTTTAATTTCTGTTTCCGTATTCTTTTTCCTGCTCCGGGATGGGAAGGATATAATAAGCCTTGCTGAAAGGAACCGTTATATTGGGCAGAACATCTTGGTCCGTGCGTTTGCAATAATAAAACCATTGTCCTTCGCCGATGAATTCCTTCCGGTATTCTTTTCCGATAGCTGTCTGCAAATTTTCATCCGTCACATCTTCTTTCAGGTTCTGGGCTTCTTCAAAGCCTCTGTGCTGGCGTAGGGTATTAAGATATTCCACTGCTTCTTTTTTAGATTCGGCACATTCTGCTGCAATTAGGTACATTTCGCTGAGCCGCAACAGGGGTTGACGGTTGTTATAAGCGGAGGAATACTGATATAATTTATTGCTAAGCCAGTACCAGGAGGGACGCTCAAAATAATAAATATATCTCCAGTCCAGACCGCCATATAACTGGCTTTCAAAAATTTCGTCGATAACAACATCTTTACAATACAGCGTATAGTCACTCTCTTTTAAATAAGTATCTGTCAGTGTACTCAATTTGGTATTATTCAACATCCATATACATTCCGGTAAAAAGATTCCGTCGCGGTTTTTGCGGTCGGTGGTAGCCACCGCTCCTTTGCTCACCCATGGATATTTTTCTGAAAGCATCACTTCCCGTGCATTTTTCAATGCATTCACTTTATCGTTCTTATACAGATAAACACGTGCCATCAAAGCCCGGACTGCATAATAGTTGAGATGAAAACTGCGGGTACCCAGAAAAGACGTCGTAGCCTGACCGGTCTTTATAGGATCTTCTTCCAGCAAAGTTGCCGCTTTTTCCAAATCTTCGGTGACTAAATCGAGGACTTCCGAAACGGTAGACAATGGAGTCACTTTTTTTGAAATCGATTTTACATAAGGAATTGCTTTTTCGTCAGCTCCGATAACATAGCTTTTACCAAACAGACGAAGCAGGTCGAAATGCAGAAAAGCACGCAGAGCATAAGCCTCTCCTTCGTAAATTTTTTCTTCATCTTCTGCAAGTACGCCGCGATGTTCTTCTATGCCCTGCAACAGTATATTGACATTGGCGACAGTGTTATACATATTTGTCCAAATCGAATTAATGATAGTTTCGCATTTTGAATTATCATATTCGAAACGGTGCATGTTATAATAAGACCCGTTAGCGGTAGCAGACCAGAGATAATATTGTTGTCCCAATACATCGAGCATGCCGAAGCCCAGTTCTACCCCATAAAGATTTTCTGAACATAAAGTTGTGTATATACCGGTCAATTGGTCTTTGAAACCGTTTTTATAACTAAATAAATCATCATATTTTATTTCCGTACTCGGACTGACATCCAGCCATTCCTGGCAGGATACACTCAGCAAGGAAAAGCATAAAATGCCGAGTATATTTTTTATTTTTTTGATTCGTTTCATTGTATTCATCGATTAAAAGGTTGCTTGTAAAGAAAACGAGAAAGTACGTGCAAACGGATAAGTCAACCCGCGTTCGGTTTTTACGGTGGAAGCCCGGAATACATCATCCATATAAAAACTGGCCTTTAATTGTTGCAGCCGGCTCTTTTTCAGGAAAGTACAATGCCGGAAATCATACCCGACATTCAAAGACGACAAACGCAATTCATTCAAATCCTGCACAAAGCGGGAACTGGGTTTAGTCAGCCTGGAAGGATTATAGGAAAAATCGACCCGGTCTCCCGGTTTTTTCCATACCGCATTATAAATTCGTTTGTCTACATTTAAGCTGACATTTGCATTTTCTACCCGGTCAACCAAGGTCTGGTTGTAAATCTGACCGCCGAATTGATAATAAAAGGACATATTCAGGAAAATACCCCGGTAATCCATATTTATTCCAAAAGTACCCGAACATTTGGGCATGGCGTCCCCACATACTACTTGGTCTTCGGCTTTCCATTCTGTCGTTGTTTCTCCGTCTTTTGTCAGGAAAATTTCATCTCCCGTAGCCGGATCAATACCCAAGGAACGTACGGCCCAAATGGCATTCATAGACGAACCTTCGATAAAACGGGTTTGGGGCCTGTTGGTATTCCCATCCAATATTTCTTTATCTACCTCATCGTTATAACTTCTTAATGCATTCGATATTTTCTTGAGTTTATTCGTATTTTTGGCAATAGAGAAAGATGTACTTAAATAACGGTCGTTTTCCACATCATACAGCAGATGGGCATTTAATTTCAGTTCCATCCCTTTGTTTTCCGTACTTCCGATATTTTCCATGTAACTGGTAAATCCCATTGAAGGCGGGATAGTCAAGGCCAGTAACTGGTCCTTGGTTTGCTGTACGTAATAGTCGTATACAATCATAAGGCGTCCCCAAAGATTCAGGTCGAATCCTATATTGTAATCCTGGGTTTTCTGCCATTTCAGGTCATCGTTAGGCAAAGCCATTAAATAAGAACCGAGCCAGTTGTCGTAGGCTTGGGTCTGATGATAACCAAACATAGCCAATGCCTGATACGGATTGAAATTCTGTGCTCCGGTATAACCGGTTGAGGCTCGCAATTTAAATTGTTTCAGCCATTCTGCCTGTTCCATGAAATGTTCTTTGTGGAAGTTCCATCCGATACCTGCCGACCAAAATTGTCCCCACCGTTTATCTTGTCCGAAGCGGGAAGAAGCACTGGCGCGATACGACAAATCAGCCAAGTAACGATCGTCGTAGGAATAGTTTAAAGCGGACAAAACACCTATTTCCCGGCTAATGGCCTCGTTTCCGAACGGAGGATAATCACTCTTGTTGAATCCCAGGCCTGAAGTGATAAAACCGCTCTGGTCATTCGGGAAACCGACCATAGTAAAAGTAACTTCTTCCGAACGGCTTTGTTCCATTTTGTAATTCAGATTCAGGAAAAGTTGATGCTTATCCAGCAACAAAGAGTAATTTGCCGTCATATCCAGATTAATATGGCTGCTTTCTCCTTCCAGTTTGCTGTATAAACCTTTTTCAAAAAATTTGTCTTCCGGATACCCCAGGAATCTGGTGTGTGCTGCCGGGTAAAAATCTTCCCGGGCATTGAGTGTTTTCGATAATCCCAGACGTCCGATAAACTTCAACGAGGTCAATGCCTGCCATTCAATGTAAAAATTATTGGTAATACCGGTATATTTACTGAAATTTTTAGTACCGATAGAAGCATTCCATAACGGATTTCCGCAGGTGGTCCCGACCCGGCCGCCGCCGCCAGTAGAACCTGCAATCTGCTTTAACTCCCCGTTTTCATCATAAGGTGTCCAGTAAGGATTCAATTCCGCATATTCGGCAAAAGAGCCATAGGGAGAGTCATTGGCACGGTTCAGGGTGGTGCTCAACTGATTTCGGAACAGCAGGTCTTTATAACGGTAAGCCAGGGTAATTCCTCCTGTGAATGTTTTCCGGTCGGACTCTTTCATGACACCTTTAATTTCATTATAGAGCAAATCCACGCCATAGCGTAAATGCTTGTCTCCGCCGTCCAGATACAGAGAATGCCGATGGCCCACTCCCGTACGTAAAGGTTGTGCCAGCCAATCTGTGTTAACTCCGCGTTCTATTTCCGAGTTGATATTGTTCAGGTACTGTTCCCAAAACCAAGGGTCTGAATAACGTCCGTGCACTTTGTCCACCTCGTATTTTTCGCGTGCATCACAAAGATTATAGCCTGTTAAATCGGGAACCGTTAAATTCAAATCTCCTTTGTATGAAATTCTCATTTTCCCGGCTTTGGGTTGGCGGGTTTCGATGACCACTACGCCGTTGGCCGCTTTTGCTCCGTAAATGGCTTTTGCTGCGGCATCTTTCAGCAATACAATAGTTTCCACCCGATTCATATCCAAATCGTAAATGGTTGTAATGTCCGTTTCGAAACCATCCAGAATAAAAAGCGGTTGATTGGGATTTCCATTGTAGGTCCCTTTTATATCGGGCATGGATTGTTGACCACGCAATTGAATTTGGGGAGCTTTGTTCGGGTCCGAACCGAAATCATTATTTTCTATAATATGAAAGGCCGGGTCTAAACTTTTCAAAGATTGTAAGACATTTTGGTTTCCCATTTTCTGTAATTCCTCTTTCTTTATGGTTGTCGCAGCACCCGTATAACTTTCTGCCTTGCGGGTAAAAATACCGGTGACTACGACCTGTTCCATTTCAGTCACATTGGTTTCCAGGAGTACTTTCATTTCGGCTTCTCCTTTATAAGGAACTTCTTTTGTTTGCATGCCGACAAACGAAAATACCAGGACTATGTTTTCTTGGGAGGAAAGTGACAATTTAAATTTTCCCTCTGTATCGGTTGCACTTCCTAAGGAAGTGCCTTTTACCAAAACGGTCACTCCCGGCAATGGTATTCCATCCGGTCCGACCACCACACCGGAGATGGATAAAGGCTCTGCGGACGGTATGATTTTTTCTGTGCTTTTTTTAATGACATATACTCCGTCCACTTTCGAAAATTCAAAACCTGTCCCTTCCAGAATTTTACTCAGTACTATTTCGACAGGTTGATTTACAATTTCAAAATCGTTGCATTTCCGGTTTCCGATAAGCTGTTTGTTAAATAAAATATCTATTCCGGTTTGATCTTTGAACTTTATCAGGACATCATTTAAACTCTCGGACTTCACTGCAAACGTTACCAGTTTTGTATCATTATCCGTTGCTGCATAGGACAGCGAAAAAATGAACAACAAGTGCGCAACCGTTAACATTTTTCTTAAAAATTCAGGCAATACATACCTGTCAGGTGCTTTTTTTTTCATACATTTGTTTATAATTCGTTAATATTAATGAATGTGTAGAGAATGTTCTCTAAAGTTTGCCGGCTTGCAGAGACATTCTCTATTTTTTATTTTCTTTTCACTGTAATTGTATGGTTGTCGACTGAAAATCGGATATCCGCACTTTCTTCAAAAAAACGCAGTAAGGTTTCTATCTCACCGTACCGGCTCAAAGAACCTGAAAATTGCAGTTGTTTTAATGAGGGACTTTCGAAAACAATCTTGACGTTATACCATCTTTCAATATCCTGGACTATCGATTCTAAGGTTCTGTTTTCAAAACAAAAACGTTGATTTTTCCAGGCTATTTCATTATAAATCTTTACTTTTTCCACAATCGGTTCACTTTTCCCTTCCAGGAGGCTTAACTGGTAGCCGGGCTGGAGTTTCCACTCTGTCGTCTTATCGGTGCTAAATCCTATACTACCTTCAACTAAAGTTGCTTTCAATTGCCTGTCGCCGGAATAACGTTTTACATTAAATACCGTTCCGTAAACTTTTATATTTCCCAAATCCGTTTCGACAATAAAAGGCTTACGGTCATTTTTCACTACGTCGAAATAAGCTTCTCCCGACAAAAAGACCCTTCTTTCATTTCCCACGAAAGAGGTCGGAATTTTCAATTTCGAATCTGAATTCAGCCAAACCCTTGTTCCATCGCTTAACTTCACCTGATATTCTCCTCCTCTCGGTATAACAATGGTGTGATAATCAGAATCGGACTGCTGTTGTTCTGTGTATTTGATTATTCCGGAATCCTTTTCAACACTCAACCCTGCTGTCTGATAAGGGAGAGAGTCGGCTAACCAATCAATATCTACTTTTTCGCCGTTCGGTAAAAGGATAATGGCTTTTCCTGTGCCCGGAAAAATGGCACCGGCGAGCTGATTATCGTTTTCCTGTCCCTGTTTTTCTTTCTGCAGCAACATTATTCCTCCACCCACAGTGAGCAGCAACAACAGACAAGCTACCGAACGATATACATATCCCAATATTTTCCGTTGTTTTACTTTCCGTTCGTTCCGGACATAATCGTCAAAACGGGTTATCATTTGAGCCACATCGGTGTACAAATCATAAGTAGTATCCTCCGACGACCAAATCCGGTACATTTTCTCATAATATTCTTTATGCCGTATATCCCGGGCCAACCACTTCTGAAAAATGACTTCTTCTTCAGAAGATAATGTTTGCCGGATACTTTTCAATAAAATCTCCCAGCTAATAGAATTTGTTTCCATAAACCACGCTTTCTTTTATATTATTTACATTGAATCAAAAAATGGAGGACACCGTATATTAGAAAAAAGTATCTTTGCTGAAAATTTCATGGCAAGAATAAATAAATTCATAGGGGAAGATAAGTTAGGGGTCCGGATAAAAAAAAGGAACTTGGACGCTTTTCATGAATTGTATGAAACTTCATTTCTTCCTTTGCAACGTTATGCCATGCGTTATCTTTACGATTGGAAACAAGCGGAAGATTTAGTGCAGGATGCTTTTCTTTCCTTGTGGTCTCATCCGGAAAGATATGATGAAAAAAAGTCCATATTTTATTACATGCTCGGTATTATCCGGAACAATTGTTTGAATTACTTGCGGGACCTGGAGATTCAATGTAAACATCAGGACAAAATCATTGAGGCTATGTTGTTTTCCGGTATCGCAGAACCGGAAACCGATGACGATATTTATGGACGTCTGAAAGCTATCCTGGATACATTGCCTGAAAAACAAAAAGAAGTCGTGTTACTCCATATTGTCGAGAAGAAAAAAATCAAAGAAATTGCAGTCCGGATGAATATAGCAGAAACTACGGTAAAGACTCATTTTAAGCGCGCCATGGCGATACTGAGGGGTAATCTCAGGTTTATACTCTTTGGTATATAATGCAATTGAAAAAATTTTGTCCGGCAGAACAATAATTCTTTTAGTTTTCCTTTCAATACCTGTTTCCCCCGTTTTTTGTGAGCTTTGACGGAATCGACGGATAGGCCGAGCTGTTCGGCAATTTCTTCATTGGAAAGTTCCTGTAAAGTCAGTTCATATATTTTTCGGACCGGTTCAGAGAGTTCTCCAATCATTTTTTGCAGATGATAATATACTTCCTCGCGGATGATATTGTTCAGGAAAAAACTCTCTTCTTCCGTTTTATAATTCAGGTAGCGTTCTTGTGCCTGACGGTGGCGCAGGAAATTGAGGGCTCTGTTTTTTACGGACAGAAACAAAAACGATTTGAGGGCAAGGAGGGAGTTGAACAGGAGCCGGCGGTTGTATAATTCCAGAATGACATCCTGTACAATGTCTTCGGCAACCTCTTTGTCTCTTACATATTTCATGGCAAACACACCCAGAATCTGATAGTATTCATCAAAAAGAATCCGGTAGGCTTCTTCTTTCCCGGCATGCAATTGTTCAAGCCATAGAGGGGATGGGTGTTGTGATAACATCAAATTTATTGTTTCAATTTCCATACAAAAATATGAAATAAAAACAGATGAAAGAATTCTCTTAAAGGAATATTCATTCTATAAAATATTTTCTCTTTTTTTGACACTTTTGGCCTGAGGTTATGTTTTAATAAAAACAAAAAAAAGAGAAATGACGGATTATCCTTTTCAAATAGCGGTCTTGATACAAAAATCGATTGTCGGTGTTCTTACTGACGAAGAGCAGAGACAGTTAACTCAATGGGTGGCTGAAAGTGATGAGCATGCGCGGATGTATCAGGAGTTTGTCCGGGCGGGATTTCTGGAAAAGGCCCGGAGCGAACATCATCAGTTTCAGGTGGAGGAAGGATATTGCCGTTTTTTGTCCGGTAAACAGAAGTCTGACCGTTTGCGTATCGGGAAACGCTGGGGGAGTGCGGCTGCTATGGGGGCATTGATTATCGGTGTGGCACTGGCTTTTTTATTTCGTACACAGGATGGAGTGGACACGAATCTGCCGGTTGGAGGTATGATTAAACCGGGAAAAACAGGTGCTGTGTTGACTTTGTCGGACGGACAGCAGGTGGTGTTGTCGGATAGTCTGGAAACCCGGTTAAAAGAGCGGAATGCAGATATTTGTGTTCGGGGAAAAAGATTGGATTATTCTTCAGGCGATACTGTTTTTTGGGGGGGATATAATACCATTACGGTTCCGCGGGGGGGAGAATACCAGTTAATCCTGGCTGACGGTACACGTGTGTGGCTGAATGCTGAAACGGAATTGAAATATCCGGTAGCTTTTACCGGCGAGGTGAGGGAGGTCATGTTGGAAGGGGAGGCTTATTTTGAGGTTGCGAAAAATGTTTCCCGGCCTTTTGTTGTGAAAGCAGGACAATTGGACATCAAAGTATTAGGGACTTCTTTTAATGTAAAAGCTTATCCTTCGGAAACTCAGCAGGCTACTTTGGTACGAGGGAAAGTGGAGGTGCGTGCGGAGAATTATTTCCGGGAATTGCAACCCGGTGAGCAGTTGAATTATAGTTCCGAAGGCCCGGAAATCCGGAAAGTGGATGTGAAAGCTTATACTTCCTGGAAAGACCAGCGTTTTGTATTTAATGACGATTTGCTGGAGGAGGTAATTCATAAAATAGGACGTTGGTATGATGTTGAATTTATTCTCCGTAATCCGGAGGTTCGGGAAATCCGTTTTACCGGGAATTTACCGAAGTACCGGGAATTGGAGCAGGTATTAAATAAACTGGAACTCACGACGCATATCCGTTTTGTGCAGGACGGACGTGTGATTGAAGTATTTGCTGAATAATAAAAACAGGAAGATGTGTGCAGCATCTTCCCGGGAAAGAATTATTAACGCCATTGTGCAAATGGCAATTATTAATTTTAACAAAACAAATTTATGAAAAAAAATCGAGATTTAGATGTCGGGTCGTGGCCTGATATTGTTCGGAAAATGTATTTAACTATGAAAATTTGTATTTGTTTGCTGATTCTGGGATTGTCAACGGTTTCAGCCCGGACGCATTCGCAGACCCGTTTCAGCCTGGAAGCGAAAAATAAGACTTTGCCGGAAATTTTTCAGGAGATAACCCGGTTGTCCGGTTATGAGTTCATGTATAGCAGCAATGAGCTCCGGCATGTAGGCAAGGTTAGCGTAGAGGCTGAAGACCGGGATTTGAATGATATTCTGGGAGTGTGTTTGAAAAATACCGGTTTATGGTATCGGCTGGAGGATGACGTCATTGTTATTTCTCCGAAATTGTCTTTTCCCGGAATGGCAGGTAAGGAACTTACGTTGACCGGCATTGTAACGGATAAGGGCGGAATGCCTTTGCCCGGAGTGACGATTTTATTGAAAGGAACTCAATTAGGGGTTGTGACCGGAGCGGATGGACATTTTCAGTTGACTTTGCCGGAAAATATGGAACATATTCTGGTTTTTTCGTTTGTTGGAATGAAAACCAAAGAAATCAAAGTGAATGACGCGAAATCTTTGACGGTGATTATGGAAGAAGATGCCACAGAAATGGACGAAGTGGTGGTAACGGGTATCTTTAAAAAGGCCAAAGAGAGTTATACCGGTGCTGTGACTTCTGTGTCTAAAGAAGACCTGAAAGTGTACAAAGGGCAAAATTTGTTGCAAACATTGAAAAATATAGATGTATCTATCAACATGGCGGTGGACAATCTGAACGGAAGTAATCCGAACAATTTGCCGCAAATCAATATCCGGGGTAATTCTTCCCTGCCGATGGATGTGGCGGAGTATAATCAGGATGCCAATAATTCTGTAAATACACCGTTGATTATTCTGGACGGTTTTGAAATTGCTTTGGAACGTTTGATGGACTACAATGACGAGGAGATAGAATCCATTAATATTCTGAAAGATGCGGCAGCTACGGCTATTTACGGGTCGCGTGGTTCCAATGGGGTTATTGTCGTGGTGACCAGACAGCCGGAAGTGGGAAAGTTGCGGGTGAGTGCCGAGGTTGGGATGGACCTTGAAATTCCGGACCTGACTTCGTACAACATGCTCAATGCTGCCGAGAAGTTACAGTTGGAATGGGATTTTGGTTTGTATAAAAGTGAGTCGCCGAGTAATGATGTCTGGTTTAAGGAGGCTTATTCCAAGCGTTTGAGGGAAATTGCTGCCGGAACGGATACCGATTGGTTGGGAAAACCTTTGCAGACAGGTGTAGGTTCTCATTACAATTTGCGTTTGGAAGGGGGTTGTGAAGAATTCCGCTGGAGTGCCACTGCCGGTTACAAAGATACACGCGGTGCCATGAAAGATTCCTGGCGAAAGGCATTCAACGGTTCTTTGACATTGATGTATAAGGTGAAAAACATCACTTTCAAGAATTATGCTTCTTACGGAGTGACTAAAAGCCGGGAGAGTAAATACGGCAATTTCAGCGATTATGTGAAACAACAGCCCTATAACGCTCCTTATGATGAAAATGGCAAATTGATTCGGATGTTTGATGGTTTTCATGCAAATTATACGGGGTACCAGAATCCATTGTATGATGCTACCCTGAACAGTTTCGACAAGGCTAATTACCGGACATTGACCAACAATTTCTCGATTGAATGGCAACCTTTGACGGGTTTTATTGTTCGCGGACAAGTGGGAATCTCAGCCACTGACAATACGGCCGATAAATTTTTGCCTGCGGAGCATTCCAAATTTACAGATGATGAATATTATCAGTCGGGAGAGGGATTTCTGCGGCGCGGAACGTATGATTATACCACTGGCAGAAGTAACACGTACAGCGGTAATATCACTGTTTCATATTCCAGAACGTTTGCTGACAAGCATCAGGTATATGTAGGAGTGGATTATGCGCTGGAGGGGAAGAGTAGTTATACTTATAATATTGCAGCAGAAGGTTTCACGGAAGAGAAAGTTAATTTCCTGGCAACTGCCCGGCAGTATGCAAAGGACGGAGGTCCTACGGGAAATCAGGCAAAATCCCGTCGTTTAGGACTTACGGGCAACGTGAATTACATTTACAACAATCGTTATTATGCGGATTTTTCAGCGCGTGTTGATGGTAGTTCCACTTTCGGAAGTGAAAAGAAATATGCTCCGTTCTGGAGTTCCGGTATCGGGTGGAATTTGCACAACGAGAATTTTATGGATGGTTTTTTTGCCAACGTCCTGCGTCTGAAAGCTTCCTACGGGCAAACCGGAACTCAGCAAGGTTCTGCCGGTGCGAATACGCTTTATAAATTTCTTACCGATAATTATTATATGAACTGGACAGGGGCCGAATTGCAGGGATTAGGCAATCCCTATCTGACCTGGCAGAAGACGGACGAATTTAATTTCGGAGTGGAATTCGGGTGTTGGAACAATCGTTTCAAGGGAGAATTCAACGTTTACAGCAAAAAGACCAATAATCTGCTTTCTAATATGGATATGCCCCATTCAATGGGATTCCCTTCGTATGTAGACAATGTCGGGGAGGTGAAGAACAAAGGTTGGGAGGCTTCTGCCAGTGTTTATGTCATACGTAATGCGGAACGGGACATTAATTGGTTGGTTAGCGGGCAATTGAGCTATAATAAAAATTATGTCTCTAAATTGTCAGAGGCCATAAAAAAACAGACTGAGTCTTATTTACAGGAAGATGTGGATGTGTCTAACCTTTTTTATGAAGGCCGTCCGCAGAACGGAATTTATGTGGTGCGTTCTTTGGGTATAGACCCGAGTAACGGAAAGGAAATCTTTTTGGATAAAAATGGCAACCGTACCGATATCTGGAAGGCATCGGACAAAGTATATGTCGGGCAATCCGATCCGAGATACCGGGGCATAGCCAGTACGATGTTTATGTGGAAAGGATTGACTTTTAATCTTTCAATGGGTTTCCATTGGGGAGGTAAAGTATATAACCAGACTATTGTTGACCGGGTTGAAGTAGATCGTACCACTCTAATGGGACAGAATGTGGATGCACGGGCTTTGTACGAACGCTGGCAGAAACCCGGCGATATTGTGTCATTCAAAGGGTATAACGGGATAGAAACCCGGGCAACCTCCCGTTTTGTGATGAGCGATAAAGTATTGGAATTACAATCCGCCAGCATACAATGGAAGTGGGACAACGATTGGGTAAGAAAAAGCCTGCGTGCAACTTCCGTTACATTCGGTGTGAATATTTCTGATTTGTGGTATTGGTCGACAGTGAAGATGGAACGGGGTATTACCTATCCGTTTGCCCGTAATGTACAAGGGAGTATTAAGTTCTTATTTTGATAAACCAACAAAACTTGAAAGATATGAGCAAATATAGATTCATATTGTTATATGCGGTTTTGGGAATCCTGTTCATTTCGTGTAACGATTGGTTGGACGTGAATCCTGAAACGGAGCAAAAGGAAAAAGAACAATTTTCTTCTTACCGGGGATTTTGTACGGCCCTGACCGGATGTTATATGGCTATGGGAAATACGGATGTGTACGGACAAAAGCTGACAATGAGCGACATTGAATTGTTGGCCGGTTTGTGGTATGTCAAAGAAGAGTCCTATGGCGACCAATCGGTGAATTATTATTTAAAGATGCATGATTATAAGCAGGATAAGGTGCGGAAAGCGGTACAAACCATTTACTCGAAATTGTTCAATGTTATTGTACAGGCCAATAAAATCATTGCGAATGCCGAGACGAATGCAGAAGCATTTCCCGATGAGGCTACGCGGTCGGTGATTATGGGGGAGGCGTATGCTATCCGTGCCTATTGCCAGTTGGATGTGCTCCGTTTGTTTGGTGACGTACCTAACGGGAATGGCGGGAAAGTCAGTCTGCCTTATTCTGAGGTGACGGCATTTAACGACCGGATTGTGCGGTATGATTTTGACAGTTATGCAGAAAAACTATTGTCTGATTTGAAGAAAGCAGAATCTTTGCTAAAGGATAATGATCCTATTTTCAGTTATGCATTTGAGGATTTGAATAATCCGGCCAATATAGAACTGGACGACACCTATATGGGATACCGCCAGTCTCGCCTGAATTACTGGGCGGTAAAGGCATTGCAGGCGCGGGCTTATCTTTACTTAGGACAGAAAGAGGAGGCATATCTTGCGGCAAAGGCAGTAATCGATGCTACCGATGCCGATGGATTCCCTGTGATGGAGCTGGCCGGCGATGAGGACCGCACTGCCGGTTATCATGCTTGTCCGAATGAATGTCTTTTCTACCTGAGCAAATATGACGTCAAGACAGTTGCCAAAATATTAATCGGCGGAGCTGATGTGGATGCTCGTGCTGATAATTTGTATACTACTTTGGATTGTTTAAATGAACTGTTTCCGGAGAACAAAGATTTGGATACAAGATACACGACCGGATGGAACAAGAATTTGAAAAGTTATGGCAATTCGGGATTTGCTGCCATCAAGAAATATTATTTTGCCGATGATGCAGAAGATTTGGCTTTATATTATCAAATTATTCCGATGTTGCGAATGTCTGAAGTGTATCTGATAGCTATAGAAACGACTGCCGATGTGGAGGAAGCCAACAGTTTGTATGCGGATTATTTGTTATACGGATGTGGTGTAGCATTGAATCATGAGGTGTTTGATGCTCAGACCAACCGGACGGAGGTCTTGCTGCCGGAGTATCGCAGGGAATTTTTTGCCGAAGGGCAAATGTTTTATGCCTATAAGCGTGCCGGAGCTTCGAGAATGTTATGGTGTGATGATGAAATCACCGATGAGGTGTATGTGCTTTGGAGTTGTGTAAATACAGAGTTTAATCCTTAATCCATGAGACGTATTGTTATGAAACTTTCAAATTTATTATATGCGGGAGGTTTGGTGTTGCTGGCAACTGCTTGTGAAAAAGAGCTCCCGAAATTTTCGGATGAGGAGTGTATGCTGACCTTCCATTATGGGGATGGCCTGACAACGGCTGGTGTGAAGGATGGAATGGGAAGAGGAAGCCATTCCTTTAAATTGAATTCTGCGGAAGGACAGATGAGAGATACTGTCTGGCTGAGGGTGAATACTATGGGTAAACTTTCTGCAGATAGCCGGCCGCTTGCTTTGATGCAGGTAGAGGATACGACGCAGGGGGTTGTCAATGCCGTTGCCGGCAAACACTACGTGGCTTTTGATGAGCCATCGCTGGCTGCATTGTACCAGGTCCCGGGCGATTCGGCGGCTGTGAAGGTGCCGGTAGTGGTACTCCGTGATGCATCATTGGAAGCGGAGGGGGATGTTGTGTTGAAAATTACATTCAGGGACAATGGGTGGTTCAAGGCCGGCTATCCGGAGTTTGCGACCTACACGCTGACTATTTCTGACCGTCTCACGAAACCGGAAGCATGGGATAAGTTTTCTTTAAGTTCTTATTTCGGTACTTACGGACCGCAAAAACATGAATTAATGATAAAATGGACGGAGAAACCCTGGGATGATGAATATATCAGTACCCTTTTTTATGAATATTTTCAGGGGTATTTCGCTCCGAAGGATGAAGCTTACATTGCTTACTTGGGCCAATGGTTTGCAGAGCGTTTAGAAGAGGAAAATGAGGAACGTTTGGCAAATCCGGAAATTGGAAAAGTCTGGGAAGAAGCAGACGGTCCGGTGGATTTTACTCCGGTGGCGAATGGTTATTAATCGACTTAAAATAGAACGGATATGAGAAAATATATATGGCTTTTATGTTTATGTCTGATGGCATGTTTGAGCGGTTGTTTCGATGACGACAGCACAGTAGCGACAGAGGCGAACCGGGCACATGAGATTAAGGTGGAAGGCTTGCCTCAGGACACTTCGGCAGTGGCTTTTAGTTCAGTATTGGAACTGACTCCGGTGGTGGAAGGATTTGCAGATGATGAATTGTTGTTTAACTGGTATATTTATGGCGGACAGTTCGGGCAAAAAGGCGAGTACCGGAAGAATAAAATCTGGGAAGGGAAAAAGCTGGCTTACCCTGTCGAACTGAAAATCGGTAAATATTCGGTTATCTGTGAGGCTACACATAAGGAAACGGGCTATTTTGGTTTGGTTGAATTTTCTTTAGACGTGACTTCCGCCTTCTCCAATGGTTTCTATGCGTTGAAAGAAACGGCAGAAGGCAATACTGAATTGGATTTTTATAATTACAGGGACACGGTGACACTGAATGATTTGTTGACTGAAAATTATGGCGCGCCGTTGAACGGGAAGCCGCGTAACATGAATCCGGTGTATAAAAAAATTCATATGGATTCGGAGACGGCAACTTCTACGTATGCTACCGGCATGTTTTTAGCATATGGGGAAAATAATTTTGCCGTATACAATACGGTAGATATGTCGCTGATGTTTGACCGTAGCAGTTTGTTTTATGCTACGATGGAAGAAGATGAAATTCCTTATGCTATGGCAACGACAGGAGAGTATAATCACTATTTTTCCAATAAAGGAATTTGTTATGAAAGTGTTGGCGGTGGTTTTTTTGCCAGTGAGTATGCTACGGGCAAATTGGTTACGCCTGAAGGTTGCGGAGGCAGTACTTTTGTTCAGGCTTTTAACGGAAGGGAATTGTCTTATTGGAGTGAAAGTAAACATTGTCTGATGTGTACAGACGGACGTGAAATCGGATATAAAGATGGTTATGCCGGAGTACGCGTTCCTTTTGAGAAGGCTGAGGCAATTGCTACCGGCTGGAACTGGAATTCAGGGGATAATGCTGTCTGGTATCTGTTTGATGTGAAAGATGACGGACGTTATTTGGTAATTTTGGGAAAGGAGACCATTTCCGAAGTCCGCCGGCTGGATGCCGAGAAACTTGCTTCGGCTGCTGTCATTGCCGGTAAAGGATTGAGAGGGAGTTTTATTTATTCGGTGAAGGATAACCAATTGTATCGCTATAGTATGAAGGAAAAAGTGGAAACTGCTTTGTCGGTGGCTTCCCTGCCGGCCGGAACGGTTACTTATATGTCCAATCTTTTTTATGAAGCAGCTTTTGATTATTTAGTAATAGGAGTTCAGAATGGAGGAAAATACACCGTAGTGATGTATGAAATGCAGGGGGGGAAGCCTTTCGGAGAACCCAAGCATACATTTGAAGGAACAGGAATTTTGAAAAAGTTATGCTATGCCGTTCCGATGTCGGATTATTCTCCGATGTCTCCTAATTTATACGCATTTTTATATCCGGATTCGATGTCTCCGACTTTCCCTTATTGATAAAGGGCGGTTTAGAATGATTAAATTATTGTAAGATGAAAAGAATAGTTTTGTTTGTATTGGTAATTGTCATGGCTTTGCCTCTTGTGGCACAGATTAACTTCCGTGAAGGCGGTTTTATCAAAGCACTGACGGCTGCCAAAGCTGAAAACAAATTGGTATTTATGGACTGTTACACCAGTTGGTGCGGTCCTTGCAAATTGATGGCGTCCAAAGAATTTGTTCAGGAGAAAGCGGGCAATTATTTCAATCCCCGTTTCGTATCGGTGAAAATAGACATGGAGAAAGGGGAAGGCGTAGAAATACGGAAAAAGTATGATGTGAACGCTTACCCTACCTTGCTGGTGTTGAATGCGGCGGGTGAGTTGTTGTGCCGCCATGCCGGTTATCTGAGTGTGGATGAATTGATAGACTTTGCAGAGAACGGTGTGAAAGGAGACGGTCTGACGGATATGAACAAACGCTATGCGGCAGGAGAACGCTCTTTGGAGTTTATCCGCGATTACCTATCGTTGCTGGACGATGCTGCCATGTCGGGAACTGTGCGTACTGTAGCTGACGATTTTTTGAAAGATAAAACGGACGCTGTGTTTACGGATACCAATGTATATCGGATGTTTTGTACTTACGTTACTCCTGATTATGTTGTGTTCCGTCCTGTATATGCCCGTAAGGCGGAATTAGTGAAACGTTACGGCGAGAAAGCCGGCCTGCATTTGGAGAAAGTGTGGGAGGCAGGGACCAGGAAATTTCTCAAGCGGGAAGCCAAGAAAATTGCAGGATATGATGCTGCCGGTCTGGAAGCCTATTATGCCCTTATGAAAAAATGCGGAGTGCCGGAGGCGGATGGTATTCGCGCCGCAGCCTTAGTAGACGGAACAATCGGTACTAAAGAATGGGCATCGCTTTTGGAAGCTTTGGTGACGTACAGTCATTTCAGCCGTATGATAGAAGATCAGGTATATTATGCATGTAGTTCATTGTTTTACGGACAGGGTAAGGAGGGATGGAATAATATCGGTGACCGCAAGAAATTTGCTGCTCTTTTGCAAGAGCGTGTAAAGGTGTTGAAAGGTAAAAAAGATACTTCCGGCAGAACAATGACGGTGGGCGACAAAACAATGCCTATCATGGAATATTACTGCCAGTCGTATGAAGAGATGCTGGAGAAAGTGAAATAGTTTACAATATAATTTGAGACTGAAAAAGTCCGGCTACAACCGCAGCCGGACTTTTCATTTTGGATACTCAGTATAGTTATTCATAGTGTTGTTTTGCTATTTCTGTCGGCTTTTTGGTAAGAAAATCCACAAAAATGGAATGAAGAATTTGCGAATACGCTCAAAGCTTGCTATTTTTACAGTCCGGACGGAACAACTCCGTCGTTTAGGTATATCATTGATTGTTTATGGAGAATTTTATTGTTTCGGCGCGAAAATACAGACCTGCAAGTTTTGATACGGTGGTGGGGCAGTTGGCCATTACCTCTACACTGAGGAATGCCATTGTGAATCATCAGTTGGCTCAGGCTTATTTGTTTACCGGTCCGCGAGGAGTAGGTAAAACCACTTGTGCCCGTATTTTTGCGAAGACAATCAATTGTATGAATTTACAACCGAATGCGGAACCTTGCAATGAATGTGAGTCGTGCAAGGCTTTTAATGCCGGTCGTTCGCTGAACATTCATGAGTTGGATGCGGCATCGAATAACAGTGTGGATGATATCCGGGGATTGGTGGAACAGGTGCGGATATTGCCTCAGATTGGGAAATACAGTGTATACATCATTGATGAGGTGCATATGCTGAGTACGTCGGCTTTCAATGCTTTTCTGAAAACATTGGAGGAACCGCCGGCGCATGCCATTTTTATTCTGGCCACTACGGAGAAGCATAAGATTCTGCCTACGATATTGTCCCGGTGTCAGATTTACGATTTTAACCGGATGAAAGTGGGGGATACCGTAGAGCATTTGAAATATATTTCTGCCAAGGAAGGTATTACGGCTGAAGAGACGGCATTGGATGTAATTGCCCAAAAGGCTGATGGTGCCATGCGGGATGCCCTTTCGATTTTTGACCAGGTGGTCAGTTTTTGCGGAAAGAACCTGACTTATGATAAGGTAATCGAGAATCTGAACGTATTGGATTATGATTATTATTTCCGGTTGACCGATTTGTTTTTTCAGGGCAAGGTGAGTGATTCGCTATTGGTGCTGAATGAAATCATAGAAAAGGGATTTGATTGTGGTAATTTGGTTTCCGGTTTGGGTAAACATTTCCGGGATGTATTAGTTTCGAAAGATCCGGCAACTGTGCAGTTATTGGAAGTGAGTGCCACCATCAAGGCGCGTTATGCCAGGCAGGCAGAAGTGTGTAGTGTGGATTTTCTTTATGAGGCCCTGAGGGTGGTGGAACAATGTGAGATGCAGTATAAGGTGCGGATGGAGAAGCGTCTTTGCGTAGAACTGGCTTTTATTAAGCTTTGCCAGCTCAATGAATTAAAAAAAAAAATCTGAGGGCTTCTGATTTCGAAGCTTTGTTGAAAATAGCCGGTTTCAATGGTAAATTCCGGGAGCCGGAGGCTGAGCCGGAATCTGTTGTAGAAAATGTTCCGGTGGTTAAACGTCCGGCAGATGTTAACCGTCCCCGTCCGGATTCTTCCTTTAAAATCAAAGATTCTTTTCGTCAGGAGAGTCAGGTGCAACCTGTTGTTAAGGTGCAACCGGTTATTCATCAGCAGGAAAAACCCGATACGCGTGAATCTTTTGACGAGGCGAAGGTTGTGGCTGCTCTGGAGAAATATATTACAGAGCATACGCCCGAACAGACCGTTAGTATTGCTCTGAAAACTCACCGTCCTGTGATTGAAGGAGAGAAGATAGTTCTTTTGGTGGATAACCAGATTCAATTGGAAAAGGTGGAAGCTATAAGAATGCATTTGCAGAATATGCTGATGAAAAATCTGAAAAATGGTTATGTGACTTTTGAGTTTAAATTATTCGATTCAAATACAACTCAGGAAGAAAAAAAACTATTTACAGCCAGTGAGAAATTTGAACATTTCATGAAATTGAATCCGGTGGTGGCGGACCTGAAGAATATTTTCGGACTGGAATTGGAGTGAGCGGGAGAGCGTAATTACTCAATGGTATTGTATCTGAAACGGATTAAAAAGAAAAAAGTCAGGTATCATGCCTGACTTTTTTGTCTGTTATTTTTTATATTTTGTTCACATCCCTGGAGTTAGCCTGGGCTGTCGGCATGATGACGATGTCGTTCAGGCAGACATGGGGAGGACGGGTGATGGCGAAAAGGATGGTGTCGGCAATGTCTTCGTTGGTCAGGGGTGTCATTCCTTTGTATACATTTCTGGCAGCTTCTTCATCACCTTTGTAGCGAACAATGGAAAATTCGGTTTCCACCATGCCCGGTGCGATATTCGTCACTTTTATATTGTGTTTCAGCATATCTGTGCGCATGGCTTTGGAGAGTGCATCGACAGCATGTTTGGTGGCGCAATATACGTTTCCGCCTGGATAAACTTCTTTGCCGGCAATGGATGCCAGATTGACAATGTGTCCGGCATTGTTGGCTATCATCAGAGGAGCAACTGCCCTTGTGATGTATAGCAGTCCTTTGATGTTGGTGTCAATCATGCGTTCCCAGTCATCCAGAACTCCTTCCTGAATGGGAGATACACCGACAGCCAGACCCGCGTTATTGACGAGTACGGCGATGTTGCGCCAATTGCCGGTAAGGTTTTCTATGGCTTGCTGGACGGCAGTCTGCTGGCGGATGTCAAAATGCAGGGGTAAGACTTCTACACCTTTTTCCTGGATTTCCCGGGCAAGTTGTTCCAACCGGTCCGAACGACGGCCTGTGATAATAATATTGAAACCGGCTTCGGCAGCTTTTAAAGCCGTTGCCTTTCCGATACCGGAGGTAGCTCCGGTGATAAGTGCTACTTTATTCATGAGATTCAGATATATGTTATAATAATTCCGTGTCGGAATCTTTATTGCAAAAATATATAAAATAAAAGTGTTTGCTAAAGGATTTGTGGAAACGGATGAAAATAATTATTTTCGCCCTTGAATGCAGTAGAGGACAGGGTGTTTCATTTTTTTAATTGCCGCTGTGTGTTGATTATGTTTAAGAGAATGATTTATATGGTGTTGTTACTGGCATTGACAGAGGGTGCCGGTGCGCAAAAAGTCATGCGGAATACCAGTATTCTCAACTATCAGCGTGGAGACCGGACGTGGTTGCATTTCGGATTTTCCCTTGGCATCAATTATATGGATTATAAAGCTTATTTGTCGGGAGCAAGTCCGTGGCGTGCGGAAACCGGACATTTGAGTATGGGTTTTCTGGTTGGAATTATCTCTGAGTTGCGTATCTGTGATGATTTGGGATTGCGTTTTTTGCCCGGTTTGGAGTTTGCCCATCGTTCGTTGGTGTATACTCATGTGCCGGAGGTGGAAGATAACAAGCAATTTGCTTATAATGAATCTGTATATGTTTCTATGCCTTTGATGCTTAGGTACAAAGCTAAACGTATCAATAATTTTCGTCCTTTTATAGGTGCAGGAGGAAGTTATAAGTATGATTTTCAGAGACATACAAAAATAAATCCGGATAATTCTGTTTTTTTCCGGACTAACCGCGGAGATTTCTTTTTGGAGATGGGGGGAGGAAGTGATTTTTATCTTCCTTATTTTAAGTTTGGGGTGGAACTGCGTTTTTCTTTGGGTATGACCGATGTGTTGGTGCATAATCCGGATGCTGCAAATCCGGGATATGAGGAATATACCACTGCTTTGAAAAAGTTGAGGGCCCGGATTTTTACGGTATGTTTTAATTTTGAGTAGTTTGTAAAGTTGGGGAGGAAGGATTATTGTATGTTGAAGAGTTTTGGGTATGTATAAAGAAATTCAGGTCAGAGTAAGGCCGGAGGAGGCTGGGAATGAGTGCGTTTTGAAATGTTTGGCTGCCAGAATGGAAAAAATCAGCGAGGAAAGAATTGTGCGGGTAGAAGTGGTCCGCCGTTCTATTGATGCGCGGCAGAAAGAGGTTTTGTTTAATTTAACGATAGGAATTCATATAGACCGTTGTGAGGAGCGGGAAAAAGTGTTTATTCCGGCTTATCGGGATGTCCGGGGCCGGGAGGAAGTTGTGATTGTGGGATCTGGTCCGGCCGGACTTTTTGCTGCTTTGCGTCTGATAGAACGGGGATTCAGGCCGATTGTCCTGGAACGGGGGAAAGCTGTTGAGGACCGGAAAAAAGATTTGAACCGTTTATACAAGACGGGGATTGTGGATGAGGATTCCAATTTCGGTTTCGGAGAAGGAGGTGCGGGTACTTTTTCGGACGGTAAATTATATACCCGTTCTAAAAAACGCGGCGATATCCGGCGAATCATGGAGATTCTGGTGTTTCACGGAGCCAATCCAACTATATTGACGGATGCTCATCCGCATGTGGGGACTGATAAATTGCCGGATGTGATTGTCCGTATCCGGAAAACGATAGAAAAGTATGGCGGAGAGGTTCATTTTAGTACCCGGGTAACCGACCTTGTGTTGCGTGGGCATCGGATTGGAGGAGTGGTTGCGGGAGAGCGGGAATATGCGGCCCGTCATGTTATTCTGGCTACGGGACATTCGGCCCGGGATATTTACCGGATGTTGCAGAACCGTTCGGTATTGCTGGAGGCGAAAGATTTCGCAGTCGGGTTGCGGTTGGAGCATCCCCAGCATGATATAGATTGTATGCAATATCATTCTAAAGAGGGACGCGGGCCTTGGTTGCCGGCGGCGGAGTATAATTTTGTCACCAATATAGAAGGGCGCGGGGTTTATACTTTTTGTATGTGTCCCGGTGGTGTTGTTGTTCCGGCAGCTACGGGAGCAGAACAACAGGTAGTGAATGGAATGTCCTCTTCTTCGCGCAACACTCCGTGGGCTAATTCGGCCGTGGTGACTGCTGTCGGTCCTGCCGAGTTGCGGGAAATGCATTATACAGGTTTGTTTGCCGGATTGGAATTGCAGGAGGCTTTGGAGAAGCGGGCCTGGATAGAGGGTGGTGGAGGTTTATGCGCTCCGGTGCAGGTTTTGCCTGATTTTTTAGCCGGCCGGGAAAGTCGTTTTTTGCCGTCTGCTTCTTATAAGCCTGGTGTAAAGAGTTCGTTGATAAGTGCCTGGTTGCCGGAATTGTTATATAAGCGTCTTGCTGCCGGTTTGCGGTATTTTGGCCGGAAGGCTCCGGGTTTTGTTTCGGACAAGGCTCTTTTGCTGGGTGTGGAAACCCGGACATCCTCGCCGTTGAGGATTCCCCGGAATGCCGGCTTTATGCATCCGGATGTTGTTGGTTTGTATCCTTGCGGGGAAGGGGCCGGGTATGCCGGGGGGATTATTTCTGCGGCTATGGATGGTGAAAAGTGTGCGGAACATATTGTTGATTTTCTATGATTTACCCGAAATAGCGATAAAATGGGAATAAATTTTTCTTTGGTTGGAAAAAAATAGTCCGGAAATGGATTTTTTTCCGGAAAAATGTTGACAACTTCAATAAAATCCCTACATTTGCCTCGAGAGAAAAAGGTTTAAAATTCTAACCCTAAAAATTTATATTATGAATAAAGCTCAATTAATCGATGCTATTGCTGAAAAAGCAGGTTTGACAAAAGCAGATTCTAAAAAAGCTCTGGAAGCTTTTGTTGCTACAGTTGGTGAAGCTCTGAAAGGTGGAGATAAAGTTGCTTTGATTGGATTCGGCTCTTTCTCTGTATCTGAAAGAAGTGCAAGAAGCGGAAGAAATCCTCAGACTGGTAAAACGATTACTATCCCGGCTAAGAAAGTTGTTAAATTCAAGGCAGGTGCTGAATTGGCAGAGCAGTTTTAATCGAAAAACAAGATAAAGGAAGGGGTGTTGGTTTTCTGACACCCCTTCTTTTGCTTTTATTTTTCCGTGATTTTACAGCTAAAGAACGGGCCGGATGCAATTCGGGTATGGCCCATATGAAAAGAAGATGAAAAAGCAAGAAATAAAAAACTGGACAGTACTTTCGTCAGCGTATATTGCCCGTGAGCCTTGGTTCACTGTCCGTAGGGAAAAGGTACAATTGCCTAACGGCAGTATTATTCCTTCTTATTATGTGATGGAGTATCCTGCCTGGATTAATGTCATTGCGATTACTAAAGAAGGTAAAATGGTTATGGAACGTCAGTATAGGCATGGGTTGGCACGTGCGGATTATGAATTGTGTGCCGGCGTGGTGGACCCGACGGATGCAACGCCTCTGGATGCTGCTCAACGTGAGCTTCTGGAAGAGACCGGATATGGAAACGGGACCTGGAAACAGTTGATGGTGACCAGTGTGAATCCGGGGACTCATACGAATCTTACTTATTGTTTTGTGGCCACAGGAGTGGAAAAGGTGACGGAACGGCACCTGGAACCGACGGAGGATATTGCTGTAGAGTTATTGTCTCCCGGGGAGGTCAGGAAATTGCTGGAGCAAGACCGGATTATGCAAGCCTTGCATGTGGCTCCGTTATGGCGGTATTTTGCGGAAGCAGGGGGTAAATAGTTGATAGCATGTTGCCTTGAAATGGATTTTAAAGGAATGAAAACGATAGAGGAACAGGTAAAATATTTGAGAGAGTTTGTGGTGGACGACAAAAATGCTTTGTTTGAACGTTTGATACAGGAGCGGACGGATTATGTGACGATTGTTATGGAAGATTTGTATCAGTCGCATAATCAAAGTGCAGTGATGCGTTCTGCGGATTGTTACGGCATTCAAAATGTTCATTTGATAGAGAATCGCAACCGTTATGATTCCACTTCTACTGTTTCGCAGGGTGCCCGGGAGTGGCTGACCATACACCGGCACAGGAAATCGGGGAATAATACTCCGGAGGCTCTTGCGGAATTGAAGTCGGCCGGTTACCGGATTATTGCAACAACTCCGCATACCAATGATGTATTGGTGGATGAGCTGGATTTGGCAAAAGGTAAGATGGCTTTTATTTTGGGAACGGAGTTAACGGGGGTGTCTGACACTGTATTTGAACAGGCGGATGAATTTGTAAAGGTTCCTATGTATGGTTTTACGGAAAGCCTGAATGTCAGTGTATGTGGCGCAATCATTATGTATAGTGTTATGCAACGTTTGCGGAGGAGCGGGATTGACTGGCATTTGACGGATAAGAGGAAGAGTGAGGTGTTGTTTCAGTGGTATAAAAATGCAATTAAAGCATCGGATGAGATACTGGAGAGGTTTAACCGGTGAAAATTGTTTTGCAGATTCATAAATAAGTTTATAAACAGATAAGGATTCAGATATGGCGTGGAGAATCATATTGTTTTTTCTTGGATTATGCGGGGTTGAGACGGTTTTCGGTCAGACAGACAGTGTAGCTGTTCGCTTGCAGCAGGTGAAGCTTGCAGAGAACGATAGTGTCCGTCTGAAATATGCGGATGAGATTTCCGGTTATCTGGAAAAGATACCTTATGGGCAGTATGCGCAATTGCCTGCCGTACAATTTCTGGGATACCGGAAATGTGTGAATGACGATGCCGAGCTTTTTTCCTGGACAGTTCCTTTGCAGCAGGGACAAATGTTTTACAATTGGTTCAGGTTTAAGGAAGGTAACCGGTCTTATTATCTGAAGTCTTTGTCAACGGCAGAGTGTGAACGGCCTGCCTGGCTTTATTATGACTTTATCAGGTTTGAAAATCAAAAAACGGTCTATTTTGTGCTGTTGGGGTGGAACAGGACCCGGAACAGCAATCGGAAAATAGTGCAGATTTGCCGTTTTCAGCCGGATGGCAGTATCAGTTTTGACCATAAACTTATGCGTCGTAAAAACAGCCGGAGTGCTTCACTGAGTTTTGAATATGCATTGGATGGCAGTATGATGCTGAAACAGGATAAGAAAGGAAAACGTATTATTTTTGACCATCTTGCACCGATTGATAAGAAGTATGAGGGATATTATATGTTTTACGGTCCGGATGCTTCTTACGATGCTTTGCTGCTGAAAGGAGAGGAATGGTGGTATCAGGAGAATGTAAAACAGTGAATATGTCAGATTGAGGGGGCCTAAAGCAGATGAGCGGCTCAGTGGGCCTGATAAAAGAAATCTTACTGATTTCTGATTAGTGAACTAAAGTTCTGATTGAAAAATTATTTTAGACGAATCCGGAAAAATTCAAGTTATGAAAAAAGAATTTGTTTGGCAGACGGAACAGTTTGATGATATAAAAATATTGAGGTATCAGGTACCTGCTTTTGAAACGCTGAGTGCCCGGGAACGGATTTTTATATATTATCTGAGTCGTGCGGCATTGGCCGGGCGGGATATTCTTTGGGACCAGAATAATAAATACAACCTGAAAGTCCGGGAGGCTTTGGAACGGATTATCAGGGATTATCCGGGTGACAGGCTGGTTCCGGAATTTCAGCATTTTATGATTTATGCCAAGAAGGTGTTTTTTGCCAACGGCGTCCATCACCATTATTCTATGGATAAATTCCGGCCGGGTTTTTCCCAAACGTATTTCCGGAGTCTGTTGACGGCTGTGAACGCACCGGAACTTTATGCGGAAACGGAGCGGATTATATTTGAACCCGGTTATATGGCGAAAAGGGTGGTATTGGACGAGGGGGTGGATTTAATACAGGCTTCTGCCAATAATTATTATTCCGGAGTTACTCAGGCAGAGGTGGAGCAGTTTTATCAGGTTCCCGAAGGTACAGGCGGAGAGGCTATGGAGTCCAGGGGACTGAATTCGACTTTGATAAAAGAGAACGGTCGTATTGTTGAAGATGTCTGGAAAGTCGGAGGGAAGTACGGAGACTGTCTTGAGCGGATTGTTTTTTGGCTGGAACAGGCTTTACCGTATGCCTGTAACGAACAGCAACGGAAAGCGATGCGTTTGTTGACAGATTATTATAAAACCGGTGATTTAAAGCTATTTGACGCTTATTCGATAGCATGGCTTCAGGATACGGAGTCTTCCGTTGATTTTATAAACGGATTTATAGAGGTATACGGGGACCCTCTGGCATATAAGGCCAGTTGGGAATCGGTAGTGGAAATTGTCGACCGGGAGGCGGGAGAACGGACCCGGAAACTGGCGGAAAACGCTTTATGGTTTGAGCAGCATGCTCCTGTTGACGGTCGCTTTAAGAAAAGCGAGGTAAAAGGAGTGACTGCCCGGGTTATGCAGGTGGCTATGCTGGGCGGGGATTGTCACCCGGCTACGCCCATCGGCATCAATTTACCCAATGCGGAGTGGATACGGGAGCGTTACGGCAGTAAGTCGGTGACTTTGGATAATATTACATATGCTTATGACCAGGCTGCCAGTACTTCTGGTGTGCTGGACGAATTTGCAGGCAGTGAGGAAGAAAAGAAATTAGTCCGGGAGTTCGGTTCGTTGGGGAGCAGTGTTCATACCGATTTGCATGAATGTCTGGGGCATGGTTCCGGGAAGATGTTGCCCGGGGTTACTACGGAGGCGTTGCGTAACTATTATTCTACGATAGAAGAGGCCAGGGCCGATTTGTTTGCCCTGTATTATATCATGGACCCCAAGTTGGTGGAATTGGGAATCATTCCTGCAGCGGAGGTGGGCAAGGCGGAGTATTGCAGTTATATCCGGAACGGGTTGATGGTGCAGCTTACGCGGCTGAAATTGGGGGATAAGCTGGAAGAATCGCACATGCGCAACCGACAGACCATAGCGGCCTGGGTGTATGAGCATGGCAAGGAAGACGGGGTGATAGAACGGATTAGCCGTGAAGGGAAGACTTATTTTGTCATCCGTGATTTTGAAGCCTTAAGAGGATTGTTCGGGCAGTTGCTGGCAGAGGTGCAGCGCATCAAATCGGAAGGGGATTATGACGGGGCACGTTGTCTGATAGAGACGTACGGGGTGAAAGTGGATGACCGTTTACATCGGGAAGTGCTTAGCCGTTATGAAGCTTTGGGAGTGGCTCCTTATGCCGGATTTATTAATCCTGAATACAAACCTGTTGAGAAAGACGGAAAAATAGTAGATGTTGAAATTGTTTATCCGGGAGATTTTCTGACGCAGATGATGGAGTACGGGGAGAAGTGTCAAAAGTTGACTTTTGACAGGTAAACGGCTCTTTGAGCCGGAAGAAAAATTGCAGATTTTTAGGTTTTGTTAATTGTTAGCCGGGTTGGTCATGACTGATGAAGAAAAGCTAATGCAGGATGATTTTTGAATTTTATTTACAAAAAATTGCATTTTTGAGATAAACAATTATATTTGTAAAATAGTTGTTGCTGACATATTCAGGAAGAATTTATCTATATTTACGCTAATACGGATTCTTTGGCACATCTGTTGAAAATCAAAGCATTTATTCACGAATGACAAATTACATTGACATGATTAAAAATAGCGTATTCCTTTTGTTTTTCCTGTTATTTCACTTGTTGGGATATGGACAGAAATATAGTATTCACGGGGTATTGCCTGATGATTCGTTTAATGGAAAGTATGTTGTGCTGGTCAAGGCCTATTTTAAATTTTTTGAGGAGCCTGTTATCATAGACAGCGTTAAGATTAAAAACAGGGAATTTACTTTTAAGGGGAAAGTGAATGAGGAACCATTTTTAGCTAACTTGTTTGCAGGTCATACAGAGTTGGGTGAATTTGTTATGGAACCGGGTCATATCCATATTACTCTCCGAAATGACACTTACTTATATCAAATATACCAATCATACATATACAATGTATCCGGTACACCTTTAAATGAGGAATATAACCGTGAAATGCTTCTCCCGTTTCAGGCTTGTTGTCTGGCGGACAGTTTAGGGCATAAAAAACACATGGTATATTCGAAGGGAGGCGTTTGGACGGAAGATGACGAATTAAACTATCGAAGGGCTTATCCCAATGAATTATCCCGAATCTCTACAGATAAACATTGGGCTTATTTAGAGAATCATGTTCAATATCCCGAAATTATTTTTAGATTTTTATCGGGAAAACATTTTTCTCCCTACGCTGAAAAACAAAAAAAGATTTTGGCGCAGTTGCCTGAGAAAACGGTACAGAGAATCCGGAAATATAAAGATTCTTTACAAACACTTACCGACCAATACCTGAAAGAGGGTAGGGTAACCTTACCTAAAGTGGAGTATGTTGAAAATACTCCGGAAGCAGTACGGGTGGGGCAATCTTTTACCGATTTTACCGGGGAAACGCCGGACGGGAAGTTGATTTCTCTTTCGGAGGTTGTAAAAAACAATAAGTTGGTGATGTTGGACTTCTGGGCATCCTGATGTGCGCCTTGTTTGCAAGCTATGCCTGAAATTGCCGGAATTTATAAAGAGTACAAAGAGAAAGGCCTCGAAATTATCGGTATTTCATCTGATGAGAATGTGGAACGCTGGAAAAATGCCATCCAAAAACAAGGCATGAATTGGCTGCAAATCCGGAGTGCCGGGGAAGACCGGATCGGACGGGTCTATTCTGTTAAATTCATTCCTTGTATTATCCTGATTGGTCAGGACGGTAAAATCGTAGCCAGACGGTTGGATGGTGATGAACTTCGGGAAAAGATAAAAGAAATATTGGATTAGATATTCCGGGCGGATGGGCATTTGCCGGATTGTCCGGTGTGAGGGGAGGGGATTGAATTCAACTTTAATGAAAGAGGACGGAAAATAGTTGGGTAGGTTATTTTTCAAAGATAATGTCGGCATAACGATTGGAAATCGTGATTTTTGCTTCGGGAGAAGAAGAAATGCCGACCGTTGCAGTGATATTTTTGGCATACCGGTCTTTTTCGTCGTCGAAGTTGACGTGGTGGAATGTCAGTCCGTTGGTTTTTATGTCTCCGTAACGGTTGTATAGCTTCGCCTGGAAATTGTGTCGGGAGGTAATGCCCAAATGTATGGGTGTATAGGAAGCTCCGATGTTGATTTCGTTGAAACCGGCAGCAATTTTTTCTATTTTTACTTTTCCGTAGCGTATGGCAGGTGCGATGAAACTCTCTTTTAGTTCACCGATATCGAACTTGGAATAGTCGCTGGTCATGTTCAGCTTGCCTAAGCTCCTGATTTTAAAGCTATCGTATTTGGATACAAGGTTTATTTTGTTGGCACTGCCGATTTTGTTGTTTGAATAGCCGCTGGTGAATTTTAATGTTCCCACTTTTTCGAGTGTCAGATTACCGTATTTTATATCCAGATTGAGCGTGGGAGTTTCGTTTATATTGACATTACCGTATTTGACATCTACGGAGTTGGATTCTCCCGATAGTCGGGTGGCGGTGAGGTTACCGTATTTCAGATTGCACCGGAAGGAGCGATTGGTTTTGCTTAATACGATATTGCCGTATTTGTTTGTTAAATTCAGATAGACGTCTGTGGGTACGTTGATGGTGTAATTTACCGTTGTACCGCAGTTGTTGCAATTGAATTTTATTTCCTGGAAAATGGTTTCGGCTGAAATATTCTTGTTCTTTTTATTGAAATCGACAGATACCCGGTCTGCCATTTTCTGAGCTATTTGTGTTTTTTCTCCCCGTCCGGTAATTTCAACGATAAAAGAGACTTTGTTTTTTTCCCATTCGGCGATGGTCAGGTTGCCGTATTTGTTGATAACGATTATTTCATCGTCGGCAGAGACTGAAAATTCTTTCGAGATGGTGCGCTTCACTTCTTCTATGGCTCGGGCGGAAACGGACAGCAGAAAGAAAATCGTTGTAAGTACAAGGGTTTTTGTTTTCATGACTTTTCATTTGGTACAAAATAAAAATCCGGCAAACGGAAGCATGCCGGATAACTCTTTGTTAGTCTCAATGTTTTGCCCGGGCAACGATGATGGTGCTGAAATCTTCGGCTTTCAGTGAAGCTCCGCCGATGAGTCCGCCGTCTACGTCGGGTTGAGAGAACAGCTCGTCTGCATTTTTGGCATTGCAGCTGCCGCCATAGAGGATGGAAGTGTTATCGGCTACTTGCTGGTTATATTTTCCGGCAATGGTTTTGCGGATGAAAGCGTGCATTTCTTCGGCTTGTGCCGAGGTTGCTGTTTTACCGGTACCGATAGCCCAGACGGGTTCGTAGGCCACTATTACATGGGCGAATTGGTCTGCCGGCAGGTTGAACAGACCGTTTTCCAACTGTGATTTTACTACTTCAAAGTGTTTTCCGGATTCTCTTTCGGCCAGTACTTCTCCCACACAGAAGATAATTTCCAGGTTGTTTTCTAAGGCGCGCTGTACCTTTTTGACCAAAATTTCATCGGTTTCTCCGTAATAGCTTCTTCTTTCCGAGTGTCCCAGAATAACGTATTTGCTTCCGGTTGAAGCGACCATGGCGGCTGAGATTTCACCGGTGTATGCTCCGGAGGCTTCAGTTGCGCAATTTTGTGCGGCTACCGCTACAACAGTCGGGTCTACTATTTTATTTACTTCAGACAGGTGAATGAATGGCGTACCGATGATTACGGTAACTTCTTTTGTGCCGGCAGCTTTTACTTTGCTGTTTACTTCTTTGGCCAATTCTATCCCTTCCTGAAGGTTTTTGTTCATTTTCCAGTTTCCTGCAACGACTTTTTTTCTCATGGTTTATTGTTTTTTAAGTGTAATATTGATGTGATGTTTTTATTTGGATAGTCTTTTGTATTTCCGTGCCAGGTAAACAAACAGGCAGCCTGCATAGAGCAGAATCAGCGTCCAGACCATGTATTTGTCGGTTGTGGCTTGTTGCCCGTTGAGGCTGTAGGCTGTTAAATCTTTGTCTTTTATTTCGTCTACTTCCGGCAGGTCCCGGTGTCCCCATTTGTTCAGAATGGTGCCTTCCCGGAGCAGTACTAATCCCGGATTGGAACGTACAATTGTTTTCAGTTGAATTTCGTCAGTGGAACAGAAATCATAATTGGTGTGGTGAGTTTCTGCGTATTTTCGGGTATCGTCGCCTACGGAAGCCGACAGGCAGTAAAAACGGTAGCCTTTGTCTTGTGCGTAAGCTGCCAGTCGGTTTAGCTTTTCCTGATTTGCCGTATTGGTTTTGTTGATATTATATGCAACTACCAGGAAAGTATAACCGTTGTCTTGCAATACATCCTGAGTGATGTCGCCCATTTCCGGGTGTTCAATCACGAAATCGTGTATAGGTGCTTTAAAGCCTTCTTTGATTAATTTTTCCGAAGAACTGACGTATTCCCAGTTGACGGTATCCTGCCACGGATAGTTTTGTTCATTGAATTCTTTGACTTCTCCGGTTTGTTTGTTTTTGTATTTTAGTGTGATTGCATATTCGTCGTGCGGTGCGCCTTCCGGTATGGTCATACCTTCGGTAATGTTTTTTCCGATGGCATAGGGCCTGAAATCCAAAATGGGTAAATGGCGGTAACAATAAAATTCAATGCACAGCATAAAGATAAGAGTGCATATTAAAATGGCTGTCTGTTCAAGGAAATTAAATATAGACCTGAATTTTTGTTTGTTGTAGAAGATAACCAGCGTCATGGCTAACAAGACCACATTTTTCCAGAAAGTTTCCCAATTTGTCAGTACCATCGCATCACCAAAGCAGCCGCAATCCGTTACCGGATTTTTGATTGCAAGAATCAGTGTCAATGGGGTAAAGAATCCCATGAATAGCAAGGCTCCCCATGCCGCCCATTTGGTTTTGATGTTCAGAAACAAAGCGATACCGATTAAAAATTCGGCCAAAGACAATATAAATGAGAAGAAAATGGCACTGCCGTCCATCCAACTCAGATGAAATGCGTTGAAATAGTCTATAAATTTATAGTTTGATCCCAGGGGATCCACTCCTTTGACAAAACCGGAATAAATAAATAATAATCCGACTAAAATTCTGCAGGTATTTCTTAGTAATTTCATGATATTTTGTTCGTTTAGCACATTTGTCCGAATGAGGATTTGATTTTTAATCATTGAATCCGGAACTTTGGTTTATATTTCTTTTTTATTTTCAATAGTAAGCCGAATCAAAGCGAATACGGCATAATTAATCATGTCGTAGTAGTTAGCGTCAATGCCTTCTGAAATCAGAGTGTTTCCCTGATTGTCCTCAATTTGTTTGGTCCGGTTGATTTTCATGAGAATCAGGTCTGTATAAGAACTAATCCGCATGTTGCGCCATGCTTCTCCGTAATCGTGGTTTTTATCCATCATCAGCATTTTGGCTTTCTGGAAGTAATCTTTATAAAGGGAAACTATTTTTTCCTGTCCGGCATGGGTATCTTCTCCCGGACCTAATTCCAGTTGAATCAGTCCCATGATGGAATAATTGATGATTCCGATGAATTCCGGTACAACGCCTTCGTTGATTTTGCAAACCCCTTTTTCTTCAAGGCTCCGTATGCGATTGGCTTTGATGAAAATCTGGTCTGTAATGGAGGTGGTACGCAGAATGCGCCACGCCGTACCGTAGTCGTGCATTTTCTTCAGGAAAATGTCCCGGCAGGTATCTATTATAATATCATATTCTTGTGCAGTTTCGGGCATATCTAAAAAAATAAAAACTAATTGTAATTTTGAAGCGGTAAATTTAGCAAAAAAAGATAATATTATAAGGTTATGAAAGTAATAAAGTTCGGGGACAGGGATATGGATTTTTGCCGTCCCCTGGTGATGGGAATTCTGAATGTCACACCGGATTCGTTTTATGACGGAGGTAAGTATCTCAGTGAGGTCCGGCTTATTGAACGTATTCACCGGATAGTAGAGGAGGGGGCTGATATCATTGATGTGGGGGCATATTCCACTCGTCCCGGAGCAGCTTTTGTTGATGAGAAAGAGGAAATCGGGCGTTTATCGTTGGCGGTGGAGCTGATTCGTAAGTATTATCCCCGGGCGTTGGTATCCATTGATACGTTCCGGGCGAAGGTGGCTGAGGAGATTATAACTTGTCTCGGTCCGGTGATGGTGAATGATATTTCGGGAGGGACAATGGATGAGGGGATGTTTGAATATGTGGCAAAAGCAGGGGTTCCGTATGTGTTGATGCATATCCAGGGGACGCCACAGACGATGCAGAAAAATCCGGTGTATGGGGATGTGGTGCAAGAAGTCCGTGATTTTTTTGTGGAACGGATAGTCCGGTTAAACGGTCTGGGGTTTGATAATATTGTCCTGGATCCCGGATTCGGTTTCGGGAAAACACTGGAACATAATTATAAGTTGATGAATGGGATGGACAGTTATTCGGAATTGGGGTATCCCTTGTTGGTGGGAATTTCCCGGAAGTCGATGATTTATAAGTTACTGGGTGGTACGCCTGATGATGCTTTGAACGGAACCACTGTTTTAAATACGATAGCCTTGATGAAGGGGGCAGTTATTTTGCGGGTACATGATGTAAAGGAAGCGGTGGAGGCTGTCCGGATATATTGTGCGGGAAACGAGGAATGATGAGTGAGGGGAGTAGAGTAAATATTATTATTTTTGTGGTACTGAATTAAAAAAAATAATGGATATGAAAAAGTGGATATTATTGGTATTGGTGTTAACCGGAGGTATTGTGGCCGGACAGGCACAAATAAAAATCGGTAACCGGACTATCAATACAAAGAAAGTGTTAAGTGCGGCTTCGGATGTTGCTTCGGCTGTTACTTTGTCGGACGAGGATGTTGCTAAGTTGTGCCGTGAATCGGTAAAGTGGATGGACGAGCATAATCCGGTTTCTGCTCCGGAGTCGGCATATTCAAAGCGTCTGGATTCATTGATGAAGAAAGTGGGAGATGTGGAGGGATTGGATTTGAATTATAAAGTGTATGAGGTGGTAGATATTAATGCTTTTGCTTGTGGCGACGGGAGTATCCGTGTTTTTTCGGCTTTAATGGATCTGATGAATGATGATGAACTAATGGCTGTGATCGGACACGAGATCGGACATGTGGTTCATACGGATAGTAAGGATGCCATGAAAAATGCCTATATGGCTTCTGCTGCCAAGAATGCAGCCGGGGCTGCCGGAGGGGTGTTGGAAAAGTTGTCTGATTCGCAGTTGGGAAGTATTGCCCAGGCTTTGTCGGGTGCCCAGTTTTCTCAAAAGCAGGAATTGGAAGCTGATGATTACGGATTTGAGTTTTGTCTGAAACATGGATTTGATGCTTACGGGATGGCCAATGCCCTTGAGAAACTGAATAATTTGTCGGAAGGGCAAAAGTCAACCATGTTTCAGAAGATGTTTTCCAGTCATCCGGACAGTGCCAAGCGTGCTCAACGGGTCCGGGAAAAGGCAGCCGCTCATGTAAAAAAATAGTTGGCGGTTAGTGTAAACGGGAAACGTGGAATTTTTGTCTTACATATTGACGAACGGATTACTCACCGACAGAGCAACGGTGTAATTTAATTTTGTCCAAGGCTACGCCGGAGTTGCCTTGCAGGTTAAAAATGATGCCTACGGACACCTCTGTTTCTTCGGTCAGGATGAACGACAGCCAGCCGTTTGAAAGGGGACCGGAAGAGATGGCTGAATTTAATTTATCCGTGTCGGGTAATCCTTTCCCGGCTGCAACAACCAGATACGAGCCCTCGGATGGGACGTCGTTTAATGCTATTGCTTCCAGTTCATATTTTCCGGCAGATAACTTTACCGTACAGTAGAGTTTATGATTGGTCAGTTCCGGGGCAAATCCGTCCCAACCGGTGTAGACACAGAGGGCGTCGTCTTTGTTCTTATCTACGTAGATTCCGGTACGGATGCTGTCATTAGATATAAAGTTTTCCACATGCCATCCGTTTTCGCTTTGGGAGGTTTTGAATTCCTGAAAACGTTTGGCATTTTTCTGATTTACGGTTTCTCCGGTTGTTATGAAGGGACGGGAAGAGGGTGGAAGCAGAGTAGTCAAATCAGTCAAAGGAGTTGTAAAGTTCAGGTTGAATACACCTGCCGATGTTCCCCAGGCGTCACCGTCCGGGCCGAAATTTTTGCGTTGTCCGTGGCATTGGCGGGAGGATAAATCCTGTACGTCGCCTCCGTTCTGATTAAAAGAGTAATAAAGCATAAGTGAATCTTTGTTTTCTGCCTGGGCTATATTTTCAATCGGAGCGTTACAATAGCGTTGTAAAACTGTATCGGAAAGTGCTTTTTTCCAAATGCGGAATTCGTCAATAACAGCATTCATGGGTTGTTTTTCTCCGCCCAGTTGTAAATTTCCGAAAGCCGGTATTTGATTGACTGCACGTTTTTTGTCTTTTAGCCGGTTTGTTTTGAATATTTCACCATCACGTAAAAAGTTTACTTCTCCCTGTTTAAAGGTTACTGCATAATGGTGCCATTGGCCGGGGATGACGAAATTATCGCCTGAACTGACGGAAAGACTATCGGCAAATAAGGTCATTTTTCCTTTGGCATTTGTAATCAGTTGCCATGTGGCCAGGGTATCTCCGATAGCACCGGAATGGTCTGTAGCCGCCGGATTCATCCACCAGTCTACGGTCATCTCGTCCGTTGCTTTGCTCCATAAGGTTTTAGTTGTTATAACCATTGCCTGCGGGTTGCTGAAATTCAGTCCGTTTTTACTGTCGGCATTGCAAACCACGAGGGCCTGTTTTTGTGTTGTAGTACGCATGCCCATTTCGTTTGAAGCTGCCAGGGTGACATCATATACACCGGGGACTTCCATTTTTACAGTGGGATTCTTCCCTTTTGCGAAAAGGGTAAAGCGTCGGCTGTCAAGCTGCCATTTCCAATCGGTGGGGATATACCGGCTACCGTCGGTAAGGGTTACTTCCTGGCCTTTTAGTATGATGCGGGGTGAGAGTTCGAATTGTACCTCCGGAGCTACATTTTTGACATGGAATTTGTAAATTTCTGATTTCGATTTATTTTTGAATGGATGGCTTACCCGTAGTTTTATCCGGTAATCTCCTGCCGAAGCATAGGTGACTGCTGCACTCTGAGTAAAAGATTTTTCCTTGTCAGCCCCCGGCATGGTCCATTCGTAACGATAACCCGGCATGGGCGACACGGGATGGAAACTGATGCGTTCGCCTGCCGAACCGGTTGGTTGTACCGGTTGGAAGCCGGCACTGAGACGGACGGGAAGAATTGCAATGTCTTTCCCGACTGTTATTGTTTTCCCATCGGTGGTCTTTCCGATTAATTTCACTGTTTGCCTGCCTGCTTCCGGAAACAGTAGTATCGGATTTTTTATGTTGAGTTTTCGGTTTTCTGTACCGGATGTTTCCCAATAAACCGAAGCGATAGAAGGAGTACAAATGGCTTGCAATTGAAATGTTTGACCGGCATAAACCGGGCCTTCCGGGAGTGTGAAATCAATATCCGGTTCTGTTACGGATTGTGGTTGCGGTATTATTTCCTTTTCTTCATAGTGCCCGCAGCCACTGAATTCGGCATGATGCGAACCGGCAAAGTCCCGCCATTTTTTTATTCCGTTTTCTTCGATTACCTGACCTTTGTAATAGGCCAGCAGGGTGGACGGGATGCCTGCAAGGGCGAAGGTATGATACATCATTTCCCGGATTTGTTGTGCTGTGCGTGCTTCTTTCCAAATGCGTAATTCAGACAAATCTCCGCTTATATCTCCGTCTTTGTCTGAACCGAATGACAGTTTACCAAACCCACCGATACCTGAACGGGTCCGGCTGATTAGGGTATCAACCGGTTCTCCGTTGACATAAACTGTGAGTGTGTCCCTGGTTATCACAAAGGCGAAATGATACCATTTGTCCGGCGTTATCAGTCCTTTACGGGTGTCTATGCGATTTTCTCCGTCCCAACCTGCGGTGAGTGCTCCGTCGTCATTGGCATGGATCAGAAAGTTTCCCCATCCCGGTCCTATTTTCTGATTCCAGCTATACCAGGATTGTGGTTTCAGCCAATACTCAATAGTGGCCTGTTCGTGGTTGCTGTCAAATATTCCGGGAATAGTAAAACTGCTTTTCTGTAAATGCAAAATATGGAAAATCCCCTGACGGGTAAAATCCGGACGGACTTGTTGTGTTTTTGCAGATAGTGCGGATGTGATTGTACCGGTCTTGGACGGATATTCATAAAGGGCTGCCACGGCATAGACTGCCGTTGTATCGTTGCAGGGATAGTCATGCCGGGAGGGTGTGATGGTATCAGCAGGTTTGTTGTTTTTAAATAACACATAGGACTTTAGCGGATAATGGGTGGGTTGCGGTGTATCCCATACCAGTTTTTTTCCGTCCGGACATTGAAGATTGCGGGGAGCAAAGAAAGGTTCTCCCTGCACTATAGCGGATACCACGGTACGTTTTCCCTGATTTTCAATTTGCAATTCGTTCCCAATGGGAAACAGGGTTTCGATACCATACTGGTCAAATTCATAATCAAGCAAAGAACAATGGTATAGTTTTCCGCTACCTGTACTTTGGTTTTTGCTTTCTATGATGAAAAAATATTTTAACGGTTGGCGTGTATCGAAGCCGGAGGAGAGGTCTGTCAGGTCGTAGCCAAATTCCATCGGTTCGTCGTGCAGTATTCCGTCTGCCCATTTCCCTAACATCGGGGTAGGAGCTTCCATGCCTTGTTTTGTTTTTTCGGAACGTCCGTCACCGGCATTTTTAAAATGTTCCATTTCAATCGTAACATCCGGTTTCCGGGCATTTATATCAGCAGATATGCCGGCCAATAGTTTAAGTTCGCTACGATGTGTATAATCCATCCGTACTTTCAGTGTGCGCAACGGACGATAATTTTTCCGGACATGATAAAACTCGGGTTTCCAGGCACCTCCTTCGTGCTGCCGGACGGGAAAACCGTATTTGTAGGGGCAATAAATGAAGCCTTTATTGGCCCAGCCGTTTCCCCATGAATTAACAATAATCCATGCTCCGCATTCGTCTTTGTCTTTTTCACCGTATATGTTATTACTATCCAGGTCAAAAACAATCCGGTCGTCATACCCGACGATGGTCAGTGCATGGTCGACTCCATCTCCCCACCGAGTGACGTATTTTTGTCCCACGACGCCGGCGGCGGCATTCCTGCCTTCCGGGTCGTCTGCGATGGGGGCCGGTTTGCAGGCACTGGCTACCCCGATGCCGCAGATGCCTCCCACGGCAAAGTCTTTGTCTCCCTGATGATTCCACAACCAGTTTTTAACAAACTCGCGTCCCTTCTCTGTGTCTAATCCGTCCGGAGAAAACGAATTGTGAGAAATCCGGTTGAACATGGCTGAATACCATTTGTCGTAACCTTGCATCCAGCCGAAATTGGCATTGGAGCAGTCCTGGTTGCCGAACACTTTGGAGTAAGTTGTTCCGCCATATACCACTGCATTAGGTATTCCGTTGGCTTTTGCCATTCCTTCCTTTCCTGAATGACTGTTCGTCAATAGCCAGGTGAAATGGGTGGGATAAATGTTTTCCGGTTTGGATGCGTCTGTGTGACGGAAAGCATTTATTTCGTGCGTAAACATATAACCTATCCGTGAAGCTGAGCCGCATGAGCCTCCGTCCTGATTGAACACTGGCGGAAAATAGCGGCTTTCGGCATTGTTTATGTGGTCTGGCCGGATAGGCAAACTATCTGTTGTTTGTACTAACGGCGTTATTGACCCCAGAACGGCGTAGGCAGAGGATAAATGACACACCAAAAGTAAGCTCCTCAATAGAAGTTTGTTAATCAAGGACATAATCTCAGAAATATAGACAATTGTATATTTTTGACGCGGCATAAAACTTAATCCGCTATTGGAAGCAAGGATTAAGCTGTACGTTTAATTGTTGTTTTTATCAGAGACAAAGATAATATAATTCATAAATATCCGGTTATACGGCGGGGAGTATCTTATTTACCGGAAATACCGTTTGTGCATGGTATCTGTTATTATTGTATATTCCGGGGCTAAACGATCCTGTGAGAGGTTACTCGGCTGGTTCTTGTATTCCTTTTCTTTTGTTTTGGAATTTGGTGGTTACATATGCAGTGAAAATCGGGAAGAAAATCATGCCTGCGGCGGCCAGAACGACAGCCAGGGACTGACCGAGTTTTGTGACGCCGAAAATATTGGAACCCACGGTGGTGACGTTCATGAGCGACCAGTTGAAAGCATCCCAGTAATTTTTAACCAATGGATTGGGGCCGTGTTCGACGAAATAGAACATAATGCTGCAGAAATAAATGGTCGTGAAAAGAATGACCAGGTAGGTTGTAAACAGGTTTGTCATTTTACTCCGGGTCATCCAACTGACAATCATGGAAACTCCGTACATACCCCGGGCTATGGGTATGAGGCGCAGCAGGACCCAGGCGGTGTGGGAGAGATGTGCGGAAGTAGCATGAACGATGTTCAGGTAGGGGATGGCTACCAACAGAAGAAAAATGTTTTTAACCAGGAAATGCCAGCCTTCGTGACTGTAATACCAACGGACAAAAAAATCAGTTAGAAAGAATGAGCAGACAACCAGATGAAAATTCAGAATAAAGCGTTCCGAGGGGAAATTGTTGGAAGAAAGCAGTTCAATAGAGATAACTACTAAGATTGCAATGCTGCTGATCAGGACCAGTATATTCAGGAATTTTATCAAAGGATTGTCGTTTTGTAGTATCATGGTTTTAAAAATTTGAGGTTAACGAAATGATTTACGAACGGAATGTTTTTTTGTTTTGCTGTATGTCCAAAAGTTATAAATTTAGTGATAGTAAAGAAGAAAAACAGGCTTGGGAATAGTTATGTTTTTCCGTAATTTTGCAGGGTTTTTGTAAATGTAATGTGATGAATGTAGCAGAAGCTCAAAGACTTTGTTTGCTTTGGAATGTACCTTTTTATTCTTATCGTTTGCCTGGAGAAAAGGATTTTTTCTGGGGAGCGCAGTCAGGGGGGGAAGTATTGCCTTTCAGGGGAATGTCGGATGTACAAGGAGAGGAAGGGTTTGTTGCTGTGCCGTTCCGGGAGACGGAGAACAGTCCTGCTTTATTCATCAGGAAAGATGTTTCGTTTGTGAATGAGACTGAAAATTCCGGGATTGAAGATGGATTACGGAATTATCGGCGGGGAATTGATAAGATGCGTATGCCTTTGCCGGGTGTCAGTAAGGAAGAATATGACAAACAGATAATTGCAGTGATTGCTGCCTTGAAGCGGAGAACGGTTTCAAAGGTAGTTTTGTCCCGGAGTTTGGTAGTGGAGTGTGATGCTTTAGAGCGGGCCCCGGAGTGGTTTGTGAAATTGGCGGATTCTTACCCGGAGGCATTTGTGTTTCTGATATCTGTGCCGGGAGTGATGACCTGGATGGGGGCAACTCCGGAAATCTTTTTAAGGCAGGCGGGCGGTTTGGCGGAAACTATGGCCTTGGCCGGGACCCGGTATGCCGGTGAAAAAGAAGTATGGGGGGATAAGGAGATTGAAGAGCAGCAGATTGTCAGCCGGTATGTGGAGGATTTACTGAACGGCAGTGGGGAATGGAAAAAGAAAGGTCCTTTTTCGAAACAGGCGGGGAAAGTGGAACATTTGTGTACTTCGTTTTTGCATTCCGGATATTTATCTTGTGCCCGGGTAGATGAGCTGCGAAGGAAATTGCATCCAACGCCGGCAGTAGGAGGATTTCCGACCCGTAAGGCTATGGCATTGCTTGAACAAACGGAAAGATATGAACGAAGGTATTATGCCGGCTATTTAGGCCCTATCGGACCGGACTCGGTTTTCCAATGGTTTGTAAATCTGAGGTGTATGGAATTGTTTCCGCGTGCAGCTTGTCTGTATGCCGGAGGAGGGATTACAGCGTTGTCGGACCCGGAGAAAGAATGGGAAGAAACGGAGATGAAGTCCCGGACTTTGCTGGATATTATGGCCTGACGGACCGGACTGTTTTAGTTTATTATTCCCGGAGAAAAATGAGATAAACTTTTTTTTAATTTTGTCTGATTATTAAAAATATGAACTTAAGTTGCCGTTTATGAAAGTGTTCCGGATTGTGTTATTGGGGATGGCCATGGCTTTGTTTGCCGTTAATTTCTGGGCTATTGATTATCAGAATTTCTGGGCAAAACAGAGTGTATGGGCTTATTTCCGCATTGTTGCGGCTTTTGTGTTGGTTCTGGTGTTGGTTTTGGCTATTCGCCGGGATTTTAAACGAAAGAAATAAGATGATTGTAAACGATTTATTGAGTAGTTATGCCTGACTATACTTCAGATAAAGACGGAGTGCGGATATTGGTAGAGATATTGGTACGGAAAGGGGTAAAGAGGATTATACTTTCTCCGGGTTCCCGGAATGCTCCGTTGTTGATTGCTTTTGCCAGAGAGAAGAGAATGCAGCATTATGTTGTGTTGGATGAGCGGAGTGCTGCTTTTATGGCGTTGGGGATGGCACAGCATTCGGGTGAGCCGGTTGCTTTGGCCTGTACTTCCGGTACTGCTCCTTTGAATTATGGTCCGGCAATAGCAGAGGCTTATTATCAACGGTTGCCTTTGATAGTGGTTACGGCGGATCGGCCTGTGGAATGGATAGACCAGGAGGATTGCCAGACTATCCGGCAGAATGGTTTGTTTGCCAATATTGTAAAGGCTTCGTGGCAGTTGCCGGCAGAGCTTCGGGATGAAGATGAACGTTGGTATGCCAACCGATTGGTGAATGATGCAGTGAATTGTGCTATGCGAGGTCGTAGGGGACCGGTTCATATTAATATACCTTTGCGGGAACCTCTTTACGGATTGCGTTCATATCCGGAGGAGCATCCTCGTGTGGTTGAATTGGTGGAGGCGGCTCCGTTTTTGTCTTCGGAGGTTTCGGACCGTTTGGTGAGCCGGTTAAATAGTTGCCGGAAAATAATGATATTGGCCGGTTTTCAATTGCCTGACCGACAACTGAGGGATTGTTTGTACCGACTTGCGGTTCTGGACCAGGTGGTGGTTTTGACTGAAACACCGTCCAATCTTGGTTCTGAACGCCATATCGGGATGATAGACAGAGTATTGGCGACAATTCAGGAAGAAGAGAAACCTGATTTTGCGCCGGATTTGTTGATTACTTTCGGCGGAGCTTTAATTTCCCGGCAAGTGAAAGCATTTTTACGTCAGTACCGGCCCCGTGAACATTGGTATGTGGAGCAGAATGAACACCCTGCAGATACTTTTAAAGTGTTGACCACTCAAATTAATCTGAAAGCGGTTGATTTTTTTAATTCGGTGATTGAAAGGGTGGTTCCTGTCTTTTCGGATTATGCGGTCCGGTGGCGGCAGAAGAAAAAATTGGCTGCGGTTTGTCACAATGAATTTTCAAGGCGGACCGTTTGGTGCGATTGGAAAGCGTTTTCATTGATATGGCCTACTATTCCGGAAGGTGCAGCCTTGCAGTTGGCTAATAGTACTCCGGTACGTTATGCTCAATTGTTTGAATGTCCTCAGGTATTACGAGTGGATAGTAACCGGGGTACCAGTGGTATTGACGGTTCGACTTCGACGGCAGTGGGTGCGGCTGTATTGTATACCGGACTGACGGTATTGGTGACAGGGGATATGAGTTTTCTTTATGACAGTAATGCCTTGTGGAACAAGTACATTCATCCGCGTTTAAAAATTATTGTAATGAAAAACGGAGGGGGTGGTATTTTTCGTTTTATTCCGGGGCCATCGGAATTGCCGGAGTTGGAGGAATGCTTTGAAATGTCTTGTGATGCGGATGTGAAAGGATTTGCCTGGTTGCATCATTTCCGTTATTTTCAGGCTGTATCGGAGGAGGAATTACAGGCTGTCCTGCCGTCTTTTTGGGCAGAAAGTCAGGCTCCTGCTATTTTAGCTGTCGAAACGCCCGGTTTAATTAATGCCGGAGTCCTGAAGGAGTATTTCAGACAACTGGCCATAGCTGGTAAAAACAGAGAGTAATATTCCGGGAGATTTGATTATTGAGTTATAAATTATAAAAATTCTGTTTATGAGAGAGTGGAAAACGATTAAAGAGTACGAGGATATTAAGTTTGATTTTTTTGAGGGAATAGCGAAGATTACTATAAACCGTCCCAAGGTGTATAACGCTTTCCGTCCGCAGACGAATAAAGAGATGCTGGATGCAATGGTTATTTGCCGGGAGCGGAATGATATTGGCGTGGTGGTGTTGACCGGTGCGGGGGATAAGGCTTTTTGTTCCGGCGGGGATCAGAATGTGAAGGGTGTGGGCGGATATTTGGATGAGAACGGAGTGCCGCGCCTGAATGTACTGGATTTACATAAAGCTATCCGTTCGTTGCCCAAGCCGGTTATTGCGATGGTAAACGGTTATGCTATTGGCGGAGGACATGTGTTGCATGTGGTTTGTGATTTAACGATAGCTTCTGAAAATGCCCGTTTTGGTCAGACGGGTCCCAAGGTGGGAAGTTTTGACGGAGGTTTTGGATCGTCTTATCTGGCCCGTTGTGTAGGTCAGAAAAAAGCCCGTGAGATTTGGTTTTTATGCCGGCAATATAATGCCCGTGAGGCGGAAGAGATGGGGATGGTGAATAAGGTGGTTCCGTTGGAACGGTTGGAAGATGAGACAGTGGATTGGTGTAAGACAATTATGAAGCGTAGTCCTATGGCTATCCGGATGCTCAAGCGGGCGTTGAATGCTGAGTTGGACGGGCAGCACGGGCTTATGGAGTTTGCCGGCGATGCAACACTAATGTATTATCTGATGGCTGAAGCCCAGGAAGGGAAGAATGCTTTTTTAGAAAAGCGTGAGCCGGATTTTGACCAGTTTCCTAAATTTCCTTAAGTAATTAGTCATTTCTTATTCGTTTATGTTAAAGGCATCTTATCAGAAATATGTGCTTCATTTCAAGGAGCCTTCCGGTACTTCCCGGGGTATTCTGACGGATAAAGAAACTTATTTTATCCGGGTATGGGACGATGTACGGCCTGGGGTGACAGGTTTGGGAGAATGTGCGTTGTTCCGGGGATTGAGTGCGGAAGATGTGCCGGGTTATGAAGAAAAACTGAAGGAGGTGTGCCGGGACATTGTATCTGTGCGTCCTGCCGATTTGCGGGAATGGAGTTCTATCCGGTTCGGATTGGAAATGGCTTTGCAGGAGCTGGCTCATGGCGGTCGGGGGATATATTTCCCGTCGTCTTTTACTGAAGGAAAGCAGGCTATTGAGATTAATGGTTTGATTTGGATGGGCGACCGGGCAACTATGTTGCAACGGATTGAAGAAAAGCTGACAGCCGGTTTCCGTTGCATAAAATTGAAAATCGGGGCTCTTGATTTTGAATCTGAGCTTTCTTTGTTGCGGTACATCCGGCAACGTTTTACTTCGTCAGAGGTTGAATTACGGGTAGATGCAAACGGAGCTTTTACTCCTGAAGAAGCGATGACGAAGTTGGAGGTTCTGGCTGCTTTTGATTTGCATTCTATTGAACAGCCTATCCGGCGAGGTCAGTGGGAGGAGATGGCTTATTTGTGCCGGAATACTCCCTTGCCTATAGCTTTAGATGAAGAATTGGCAGGAATCAATGATTTTTCACAGAAGCAATTGCTATTGGATACGCTCCGGCCTCAGTATGTTATTCTGAAACCTGCTTTATGCGGAGGTTTTGGCGGGGCGGAAGAATGGATAGAATTGGCCCGGGGATTGGGTGTAGGGTGGTGGGTGACTTCTGCTCTGGAATCAAATGTAGGTTTAAATGCTTTGGCACAATGGGTGGCGACTTTAGGTGTAGGTATGCCCCAGGGGTTGGGAACGGGACAGTTGTATACCAACAACCTGGCTTCTCCTTTAAAACAACAAGGCGAAAAATTAAGTTATGATTTATTCTGTTTCGACTCGTCAATTTAATTCTTTGGCTGATTTGGATTGTCTGCCAGAGGGGGAGGTGCTGGAGTTTCTGAAAGAGTGGTTTAATGATAAGGATTATATATATGGCCATACTTCCGGTTCCACCGGTACACCGAAAGAAATCAGGCTGAATAAAGCGGATATGCGGGCTTCTGCCCGGGTGACAAATGATTTTTTAGGTATCCGTGAGGATTCCGTGCTGCTGTTGTGCTTGTCCGTGTCGTATATTGCCGGAAAAATGATGGTTGTCAGGGCTTTGGAAGCGGGGGCAGAATTGCTTGTTTGCAGAGTGTCTTCCCGTCCTTTGAAGGAGTGGCCGGGGGATAGCAGGATAGATCTGGCAGCAATGGTTCCGATGCAGGCAGAGGAGTCTCTGGGACATCCGGAAGAAAAGACAAAATTATGTAATATCCGGCAATTGCTGATTGGCGGAGCACCTGTTTCGTCTGTTTTGGAAAAACAATTGCAAACTGTTCCTGTGCGGTGTTATGCTACTTATGGTATGACAGAGACGGTTTCTCATGTCGCTTTAAGAAAGTTAGGGGAGGCGGGTGTATATTTTGCGTTGGGAGGAGTGACTTTTTCTTTGGACAACCGGGGATGTCTGGTGGTTCATGTTCCTTATTTACAGGCCCGGAAATTTGTTACCAATGATTTGGCAGAAGTGATTGATTCGCGGCATTTCAGGTGGTTGGGGCGTTATGATTATGTGATTAATTCCGGTGGCATTAAATTTTCCCCGGAGGTGATAGAGTCAAAAATAAGTGCTTGTATATCTTGTCGTTATTTTATAACCTCTTTGCCGGATGAACGTTTGGGACAACGGATTGTTTTGGTGATTGAAGGAGAAAAAAAGGAGGAAGAAGAGAAGCTATTATTGGAGGCTATGCGGAAGGTGTTGACTCCTTATGAATTTCCCCGTGAGATTATCTATTTATTTCATTTTTATGAAACGGCATCCGGAAAAATTGTCCGTAAATTGAAATGTTCCTGATAACCTGCTGTTGTGTTTGTATTGTTATGATGTGACGACGAAACCGGAAAAAAGTTAAATGTATCTTTTGTTTTGTGGTAAGAAGAAACTTTCCGAAACTTATTCATTTGTTCACCGTTACTAAGTGAAATCACAAAACAGAGAGAAAATGAGAACATTTAAAAATCAAATGCAGGTTTTTGCTATCCGGCAATTGCTGAAATATGTGGAGAAAGATCCGGAGGCTAATGCTTCGAAGGCGTTGAAAATTATCCGGAAAATAGATATAGACGGCACTTATGGTTCTTCCTGGAATGAATTGGAGAAGTGTTTGGAGGATCCTCACAACAATTGGACTCTTTTGATAAAGAAAGCTTATACGGAATGGGATCCGCATGTCCGGAAGAAATTGTTTGAGAGTCTGATTTGTAATGCAGCTTTGATCGGGAACAGTGCTATAAAAGAAACCAGTAAAAAACATGGCGTGAATGTGCCCTGGACTATTTTGATGGACCCGACCTCGGCTTGTAATCTGAAATGTACAGGTTGCTGGGCTGCGGAGTACGGGCACCGGATGTCTATGGATTTTGAGACTTTAGACCGTATTATTACGGAAGGTAAAGAGTTGGGTATTTACATGTATATTTTTTCCGGTGGCGAACCTTTGGTGCGGAAAAAAGATATTATTCGTTTGTGTGAAAAGCATCCGGATTGTTATTTTCTGGCATTTACGAACGGTACGTTGATTGATGAGGCTTTTGCTGACGAAATGTTGCGTGTCGGAAATTTTGCTCCTGCAATCAGTGTAGAGGGATATGAGGCTGAAACAGATATGCGCCGGGGAAAAGGTACTTTTCAGGCAGTGATGAAAGCGATGGAGATTTTAAAAAGAAAGCGTTTATTGTTTGGCATGTCTACTTGCTATCACCGGAAAAATGTGGATGTGGTGGGTTCTTCTGAGTATCTTGATTTTATGATTGATAAAGGAGCTGCTTTTGTTTGGTATTTTACGTACATGCCTGTCGGTAATGATGCAGTTCCGGAACTGATGGTGACTCCGCAGCAACGTAAATTTATGTATGAACAAGTCCGGATGTTCCGGAAAACCAAATCTATTTTTGCGATGGATTTCTGGAATGACGGGGAATATGTCCGGGGATGTATAGCAGGAGGCCGTTATTATTTTCATATTAATGCCAACGGGGATGTAGAACCTTGTGCTTTTATCCATTATTCTACTGTGAATATAAAAAATGTTTCGCTTTTGGAGGCTTTGAAATCTCCTTTATTTAAAGCTTATCAGCGGCATCAGCCTTTTAATAATAATCATTTGCGGCCATGTCCTCTACTGGATAATCCGGATAGTCTGAAAGAAGTGGTACATACTTCGGGAGCCTATTCAACGGATATGCTGAAACCTGAGAAAGTGGATGATTTGACAGGAAAATGTGTTTCTACTGCTGAGAAATGGGCAGTTGTTGCTGACCATATCTGGTACTCCAGGCCGGATAATCAGGGGCAGGTGTCCGGCGTGGTAAATCAGGATGGCCGGAATAATGAAAAATTTGAAAAAGAACGGAAAAACAAGGAAGTCCGGCAGGCAGAAAAAAGCAAGGAACGTGAAGGTATTGAAAGGAAACGGGAACAAGAGGAACGGGAGAAAGAAAAAATAAAGGAAGAAGAGAGTGCTTTAACGCTATAAAAATTTATGTTCCGGTTTTGGACTCTGAATTTATTTTTTTACGTGTTTTGACGATAACTTTTTGATTGTTAGCTAATGTGGTGGCGAATAAATATATTTCGCCACCTTCTTTTATCCCCGAACGTTTCCGGAGTTCTGCCACTGAAAGCGGAAAATTGCGCGTGGTCAGGTTGGCTTGAGGAATCTGTTTGTTTAATTGTTTGAGGAGTTTTCCTGAAAATCCGAACGTTTCTTCTACGATGAAACAACGGCCCGGAAAATCTGAAAGATAGCCGGATGAAGTATAAAGATGACTATGCTGGTGTAATTTTTGAAGTCCGTACCGGACGGCAATTAGTTTGAAAGCTCCGCTTTTCAGCAAGGCAGCGTTGGGTTCGTACAGATATTTGCCGATGGAATCCGTTGTTTGTAAGGGAGTGTTTTTTTCTTCTTGCAAGTCGAATGCAAAAACGGGTATCTGATTATCCGCAGGCAGGTTGAGGGCGTAAATTTTTACTTTTTCCGATGAGTATTCCGATGGAATATTTTCAAGCAGAAAGAGTAATTCTTTACATTCATTTTTAACTGAGAGGATGTGAATTTCGCGGGTTTCCGGCAGTAGTCTTAAAGTTTCTTCCAAGTCTGCCATCGGGGATATTTTGATAATCAGTCTTTGTGCATTTTCCAATAAGATGTTTTTCAGTTGCAAAATATCCGGTTCACAGTCTGTAAGTGCGAATGCTCTTTTGTTGTCCTTGTTGCGGCGTGCCGGGTCGATGTAAAAAGTATCGGCTTTTAAAGAAGCGGCTATTTCGCGGACATCGGTATTGATAACCCGAATGAAAGGCGTTTGCAGAATGGCAAAATTATGCCGGGCGGCTTCGCAGTATTCCGGGAAACGTTCAATGTAAACTACTGTTTCAGTCTGGCGGGCAAAGTAGTAAGAGTCTACCCCCAGTCCTCCGGTCAGGTCGTACAGACTGTTTCCTTTTAATAATTTCTGTTTGTAGAGAGCCGTGTATTCGGATGAACATTGTTCTGCAGATATACGCGACGGATAAATCAGGTCTTCGTGTGCATACCAGGAAGGGAGCTTGTCTTTGATTTGCCGGCGTGCCAGTATCTGATTTACGGCGAAAGGAATATCTATACCGGGAAAACGGGATGCTTGCAATAATAATTTGTCCGTATTGTCTGAAGCGTGTTCGTATATAAAGGATTTTAATTCCGGTGATAGCTGCATAAACCTCCGATTTTCGGACAAAAGTACATATAAATTGCCGTTTTAAAAAAGGAGAATCAAAAGATTAATTTGTTTTGTGAAAACTCAATTTAGAGCTTGAATGGCGTTTATCTGTCTGAGGTGAATTTTGATGTTTTGGATTCAGGAGATGAGATAATATATTCCTATTCCGGAGATAAAGCCAAGCAAAGCCATCCAGGTGATGTGTTTCATGTACCAGATAAAATTAATTTTCTCCAGTCCCATGACGACGACTCCGGCGGCAGAACCAATAATCAGGATACTTCCTCCGGTTCCTGTACAATAGGCCAGCAGGTTCCAAAAATCGCCGTCCCGGACAAAATTCAGGAGGTAGTGTGCTTCAGGTGTTGCCGGCAGGATGGTTTCTGCCGACAGGGGGTACATTCCCATAGCTGCAGCAACAAGCGGGACATTGTCTATGACAGAGGAGAGCAGACCGATGCTCAGATTAATCAGGTATATGTTGTGCAGGCGGGTGTTCAGCCAACCTGATAAAGCATGTAGTATTCCCATCGCTTCGAGTGCGGCTACAGCCAGCAGGATACCTAAAAAGAAGAGTATGGTGGAAAAATCCACTTTGGACAGAAGGTTTGTAATCCGGTAGTCAGCAGCCGGAATTCCTTGTATTTTCTTATTGTTGATTATGTCCGTATAGATCCAGAATATACCCAGTGTGAGCATAATGCCTGCAAAGGGAGGGAGTTGGGTGACGGATTTGAATACAGGGACGGCCAACAGGCAGAGAATGCCTGTGAAGAGAATGCTGTTCCGGACAGATTTGCTGAACGGTAGCTTCGGGGTTGTCGCACTGCCGGATATAGAAGTTGTCAGTTGTCCTTTCAGAGACAGGGAAGTCAGAAATACGGGGATACATAATGCCATAACGCTGGGAAGAAAAATACTTTTCATTATTCCTCCGGAAGAGATATTATCATTAATCCACAGCATGATGGTAGTGACATCCCCTATGGGTGTCCAGGCTCCTCCTGCGTTGGCGGCGATGATGATGATACTGCCGAAAATCCATCGTTCTTTTTGTTCGGTCAGCAGTTTCCGGATGAGTAGCATCATAACTATTGCCGAGGTCATATTATCCAGGATTGAGGACATGAAGAAGGTAATAAAGGCAATCAGCCATAATAATTTCCGTTTGCTTTTGGTGGTTATCCGGTTGGTAATAATATCAAAACCGTGGTAATTGTCGATTGCTTCGACAATAGTCATGGCTCCCAGCAGATAAAAAAGGATTTCAGCAATGTTTCCTAATTGCTCTATTATTTGCAGATTGATGATGTATTTTTGTACTTGTGATTTCAGGGGAAGATGGGTATAATCCGGATGGGCATTTATGAAATTGTGAAAAGCGGACGGGTCGGCACTGATAATGTGTGGTGCTCCTGAAAAAATGTAAAGTGTCCATAGAATGACCCCCAGGGTTAATGCTATTGCCGTTTTATTGATTTGAATTTTGTGTTCGAGAGCTATCAAGGTATATCCGAGCATGAACACAATGAGCATGGCGATGGTCATAGGTTTTGTTTTTTTTCGTTTTACGTCGGGAGGAAGAAAGATGTTTCTGATATTTTTAAGTAAAAAAGGTATCCAACTGTGCGGAATATCGTATATTTGCGTGGTAAACCGGAACGGATGAAGCGTATTATTTTGAATATATTATTTCTTTGGGCTATCGTATGGGGTTGGAATACGGTGGCAGAAGATATTGTTCCGGTTGAAGCGATAAAAGTAACGGAGCAGAAAGCCGGAGGGGAAGCGCGGCAGTATATGGATCAGATGGTTCGTGTGTTGGCCGAAGCCAATAGTTGTGCGGATGTGGCTGTACGTCCCGTATTTCCTTTGCCGAGTAATCTGGTCAGGCGTTATCGTTCCGTTTTTTTTTCTTTCGGTAATTTATTTAGTAGCCTGAAGACAGAGGCTGGTATTGTTTCTAATTCTATTTTAAAATTTTCCCTTGAGTTTTCGCAGTTATATGCGGCCCAATTAAAAGACCGGGGCCATTATGTCTATGCGCTGCGAAGGATTATTGTTTAGTGGTATGTTTCAGCGGGGGAGTATGCCGGAGCGGGATATAAATTTGGCCGGATAAGCATCCACTGTGCCCTGTTGCTTTGGTTTTCCAGATTTTTATGTGTAAGGCTGTCTGGAAAGTTTTCCGGGACAGATGAGCAATTCGTTGTGTTTGTTGCTTAAAGTTTGCCGGACTTCTGACAGGCGGATGAAAGTTTCGTTAATCCGCGAAATGCCTGATTATTTTTGAAAGGAATGCTTATCCGCCGGAATCGAAATATTGATTCTGACCTGTTGGCCTTTATAATTGATTTTGTTTGATAGCTGTAGTTATCATCAGTTTTATTTTATTTACAGTAAATATTCATGTTATGGAAAAGTATAAAACAATTTCAGAGGATATAGAAAATGTTTCTAATCGTGATGTAGTAAAACATAGCCGTATTTCGGGAATCGGAGTGGGTATGATTGTTGCGGCTGTTGTGTGTGCAATTGCCGGGAAAAGTTTTGAAGACCCTAATTCTTCGTTGCCTGCTTTTTTCTTTACTGTGTCTGCTTTATTGTTGTTGGCGGGGATTGTTAAGGTGTTTGTGGGGCGTACTTGTTATACTTTTAAGCCTACAAAAAGCAGGTTGCAACCGTTTACCCTTTATTTTGATGTTCATGAGAGTGTTGCTTTGCAAAATTGTGTAGAAATGAAGCGTTTTGATGAATTGAATCGTCTGAAGAGGGAGAAGGATACCGGCATTAAACTGGAGGCTATGGTGACAGGTGACGGAACATTTGCTGCTTTGCAGATTTCGGAATATGTTCCTTATACTTATGAGGCGATTACTCCTGTGAGGTGTTATTATGGAGATGATGCACGCACGTTGTTTTCGTATTTCAGAGATTCAATATAGAATTGACGCTGCGCCTCGGTATAATCCGACGAGTTTGGTTTTTTTTACGGGGCTTGCAGTTTATTTCAGAAGCTGAACGTTGTTTTCAGGATAGGGTAATGATGTGCTGGTATGTGAATTATAATTAGCATGCCAGTACATCATTTTCATTTTATTTTTTGTTATTTGTTTTGAGTTGTTGTACGTTTTCTGCCAGGATGCTCAGATTTCTGGAGATGGTCGTGATGTTTTCCCGGATTAGAAATATGTCTTTGCGCAGGGAGCTGTATTGGTCGTCTTTTCCGTCCAGTTTTAATAAGATTTGTTTGAACAGTTGTTCCGGATTTTCATTTTTCGGTTCTGTTTCTTTTGGATGCTGGAGTGTATCAAGTCCTGTTTCCAGCCATTCCATGTCTATTCCCCACAGGTCGCACATGGCTTTGAGTTTTGTGTTGTCGGCTTTGGTGATTTTACCATTCAGATAATTACCTATGGTTGTTGCTGAGATACCCAATTTTCTATTTAATGTGTAACCTGTTTCATTTTTACTTTCCATGAGTGTTTTCAGGCGTTGCCGGATTTCTGGTGTAAGTTCCATAAATAATTTTTTGAATTTTACAGAAAAAATCAATATTTGTTTGCTATCAATACAAAATTGTATTAATTTTGCAAACTATTTATATCAAATATAATGAAAAATCCTGATGTTTTTCAGATTTTTCAGCCAATTCGCAGGAGTTTTTTAATGAAATCCTGATTTTTAATTGATTGAAAAGTTTAACAATGGTATTTGGTTATTTTATACGTGATTTTCTTCAGTTGTGTCTTGTAAAAAATGTTAAAAATATAGTTATATAAACTTGTTTTTCTTCTCTTTTTCTGTCAAAATTGGATGAGTGTGGGGCATCTGTTTTTTTTGTAAGGAGTTATTTTATATGTGAAATTATGTTTAACTTTTTTTTAACTGCCTGCCCTACAGGAAAATATTGTAATCCATAGTTTAAATTAATAGTTTTGTGACGATTGAAAAATGTATAATATTAAACTCAGATAATTATGTCAGAAGAAAATTCAATGGAAAGGGTGAAGTGTTTGATTGTAGGTTCGGGACCTGCAGGTTATACGGCGGCTATTTATGCAGCGCGTGCAAATTTGAAGCCGGTTTTATATACCGGGTTGCAAATGGGGGGCCAGTTGACTACAACGACGGAGGTGGAAAATTTTCCGGGTTATCCGGAAGGTGTGACAGGTCCGGTGATGATGGAGGATATGCGTAAACAGGCGGAGCGTTTCGGTACCGATATTCGTTTTGGTATAGTAACGGATGTGGATTTTTCCGGTTGTCCTCACAAACTGACTATTGACGGGGAGAAACAGATTGAGGCGGATGCTGTTATTATTGCAACGGGAGCTTCTGCGAAATATTTGGGTTTGCCTTCTGAAGAGAAGTTCAGAGGTATGGGTGTAAGTGCCTGTGCAACGTGTGATGGGTTTTTCTATCGTGGGAAGGATGTGGCTGTTGTCGGCGGAGGCGATACAGCCTGTGAGGAGGCTACTTATTTGGCCGGTTTGTGCCGGAAAGTATATCTGATTGTGCGGAAACCTTACTTGCGGGCTTCCAAAGCGATGCAGCAACGGGTGTTTAATACTTCTAACATAGAGGTGTTGTTTGAGCACAATACACTTGAACTTTACGGTTCGGATATGGGAGTAGAGGGAGCGCGTCTGGTGTACCGGAAGGGTGAACCGGATGAGTCTGAGAAGGATATAAAGATTGACGGTTTCTTTTTGGCGATAGGTCATCATCCGAATTCGGAGGTTTTCAGCAAATATGTGCATGTGGATGAGCAAGGGTATATTATTACGGAAGGTGCTTCTACCCGTACCAATATTCCGGGTGTGTTTGCTGCCGGGGATATTATGGATCCGGTTTATCGTCAGGGGATTTCTGCCGCAGGCATGGGTTGTCGCTCTGCTATTGATGCAGAACGTTATATCGGAGAGTTGGAAAGTAAATAATTAGTGACTTTTCAGACCGACAGGGGACATTGTGGGTTGGCTATCTGAAACTCCTTTTAAGAGAAATAAAATGATATTAAATCCCTGAATTTCAAAGAAGTTCAGGGATTTTTCTTTGTCTGTTCCGGCAAAGAAAAAGCAGACTATATTCTGGATATTTTAAATGAGGTGTAATTTGCCGGACATTATTTGATGGTGACCATTGTGGCTCCGTAGCCGTATTGTTTAAAGGAGGCATCCTGGTGGTTGTGGCGTTTGTATTTGGTTTGAAGTTCCCAAATAAGCCGTTGCCGGAGAATGCCGTCACCTTTGCCGTGGATGAATACGATTTTCTGACCTTTCCGTAATTTGTATTCGTCCATGGTTTTCCGGAATACATCTAATTGGTATTCCAGAATGTCTTTGTTGTCCATGCCTGCTGTTGTTTCGAGCACCTCATTGCTGTGGAGGTCAATTTCTATGATGTTGCCCGTAATTTGTTTCTGAGGCCGGCGGGGTGTATATTCTCCGGAAGTTTGCTTTTCTTTCATTGCTTCCCGAAGTTGTTTTCCGTCGATTTCTTTTGTGGTTATGAGGTTTTCTTTGTCCAGAGGATATAAAACGGATATAGAATTAAACCAGCGTGTGTGTTTGTATGCTCCTGTTTTGCATAGGTTGACAGCATTGAGTTTCAGTTCCGCTTCTACGGCCTTTTTCAATAAGGTGATTCCTTTTTGGAAAAATATGGCTTGTATGCTGATTGCCTGAATGTTGGTGTCAATTTCTTTTAATGTATATAAACCGATGGAACTAACATTGCCGGGGCTGCAATTTCCGGCAAGGATGCCTGTGTATTGGTTGTTTTTGCGGAAAGCGACGGAGTAAAGACAAGTCTGGGCAGTATCATTGACAATGAATAATTCATACCGGGAATCTGGCAGGTTATTGAAATTATCCGGTACGATGGCCAGATAGACGGTGTTTGCGGATTCTATAGTAACCGTTTTTTGTGCCGGATGTATTTTTGTATCTGAGGCAGGAAGTTTGTCTGATTGGGTGAAATCCGAACGGATGACAACCAAATCATGGATAGAAGCAGGTATTTCGAATCCGTACTCGTCAATATATACCTGAACTGTCTTGTTATCTGTAATCCCGGTTACTTTGCCTTCCAATTTTTCGGTCAGAAATCTGACTATATCACCGATTCTGATATTCATCATTTGCTGTATTTGTTTACTTATAGCACTTTGAATGTTAATGGTTCTGTGCTGTGGTGTGAGTTGCATTCGTGGTGGTTGCAGGTGTCTCCGGAGTCATTTATTTTACCCTGAAGCCAGGCATTGGCCACCGCTTCAACAGGACCTGAACATCCCCGGATAACCTGAATGTGGTGGGCTTCCAGTGTATTCTTGGCTCCTTCGCCCATGTTTCCAGCCAACATGAGTGTTATTCCTTTTTCTTCCAGTACGGAAGCGATGTTGGATTTACAACCACAGCCTTCCGGGGAAGCTTGTGTTTCTGTACCAATAATTTGTTTGTTTTCGTCAATCGTGAAAATCGTATAATATTCGCAATGGCCAAAGTGGTCATCTACGATGTTGTTACGGGTAGGGATTGCTATTTTCATTGTAAAACAGTTTATTTGCAAAGGTACGTATTAATTGTAGATAAACAAGCGGAGAAAAGGATGTAGTTTATGTGCTGAATAAATGTAAATACGGAATAGGGTTTATTGTGAATTATTTGTGAAAGATAAGGTTGTAACCTATTGTTAAATTGTGCGTAAAATGGCCTGAAATTCAATCTTTTTTCAGGCTTATGAAAGGGAAATACCTGTTGTTTTTTTTATTGTTATCTGTGAAAGTTTTACCGGCTCAGATCAATCAGGCGGAGGGGGTTCCGGAAAGCCAGCAGGAAGATAGTCTGATGCAGGCATTGGAAAATATTCCCGCATTTACTATTTATAAAGACAATTATATTATTACCGGAACGAATTTTGAAAAAGGGAAAGTTACGAAATACAATTCTGATGCAAAATTTCAGCTTAGTTTGCGTCACCGGCTTTTCCGGAAATTATTTCCTTATCATCTTTATATGTTTTTGACTTACACACAGAAATCTTTTTGGGATATATACCGGAAATCGGCTCCTTTTACAGAGACATCTTATAATCCGACACTGGGTTTCGGACGCAACTTTGTCCGGAATAAAAGGATTGAGTGGATTGGGATGGTCCAGTTTGAACACGAGTCGAACGGGCGGGATGGGATTTACTCCCGGAGCTGGAATTGTATATCTTTTACCGGTATTTATATACCCGGCAAGCATTTCAATCTTCAGGCTAAAGCATGGATTGCTATGATGGTTGCCAAACAGAACAGGCATATGACCCGGTATGCCGGAATCGGGCATTTTTCTGCAACTTATACCAGTGATAACAAGCGTTTCAATTGTTCTGCACTGATGATAAAACGTGGCGGGTGGAATTTAAATGCCAATTGGCAGTTAGGAATTGCTTATCGTTTGTTTCGGGAAGATAATCAATTTTTATATTTACAGTTTTACAACGGTTATGGCGAGAGTATGATTGATTATAATCATTTTCAGCGTTGTTTGCGTGTGGGGTTTGTTATTAAACCCAATTCGGTCTGTATTTTCTGATAGACCAGAAGTTTCGTTATAGTCGGGATTTTTTGTTTTCAGGCAGGATTTCAATTAAATTGAAATATTTTTATACGGAATCGTTTGAAAATATTAAATTAGCAGGGTCAAAAAGTACGAAATGAGCATGTGCTGACGAAATTGGTGGGATAATTGCGGATTATAAATGAAGGAATCGTAGTTTAAAATTCTGATTTTGTTGTTTTTTGTGCTTTGCGTGTCAGTGATAAATATTTGTATATTAAAATGATAAAATCTATGACTTTACAGGAATTTCAAAAATCTGTCTGTGAGGGTATTCCGGCAGAATTGCCTGCTCCCCGGCCTTATGCTCCGGAGGTAAATCATGCTCCGAAGCGGAAGGATATTCTGACCAAGGAGGAAAAAAAACTGGCTATCCGGAACGCGTTGCGTTATTTTGAACCCCGTCATCATGCTGTGTTGGCCCGGGAGTTTGCAGAGGAACTGGAAAAATACGGACGTATTTATATGTACCGTTTTCGTCCGGATTACGAAATGTATGCCCGCAATATATATGATTATCCTCATCGTAGTTTGCAGGCTGCTGCCATTATGCTGATGATTAACAATAATCTGGATAAAGCGGTGGCACAACATCCGCATGAGTTGATTACCTATGGTGGTAACGGAGCTGTATTTCAGAATTGGGCCCAGTACCGGTTGACTATGAAGTATTTGTCAGAGATGACAGATGAACAGACTTTGGTTATGTATTCCGGTCATCCTATGGGTTTATTCCCGTCTCATAAAGATGCACCGAGGGTTGTTGTGACCAACGGTATGGTAATTCCGAACTATTCTAAGCCGGATGACTGGGAACGTTTTAATGCGTTGGGAGTATCCCAGTATGGTCAGATGACGGCCGGTTCCTATATGTATATCGGACCGCAAGGGATTGTTCATGGTACTACAATTACTGTATTGAATGCCGGGCGTAAGATTTCGAGACAAGGTGAAGGGCTTGCCGGAAAACTTTTTGTGACAGCAGGATTGGGCGGAATGTCGGGGGCTCAGCCCAAAGCCGGCAATATTGCCGGGTGTGTCAGTGTTACTGCTGAAATAAATCCGAAAGCAACCCAGACACGTTATTCTCAGGGGTGGGTGGATGAAGTGATTGATGACCTGGATGTTTTGACGGAACGAATCCGGAAGGCCAAGTCGGCAAAGGAGGTTGTTTCCATTGCTTATCAGGGGAATGTTGTGGATTTGTGGGAGCGTTTGGCGAAAGACGATATTGCGGTTGAACTGGGTTCTGACCAGACTTCGTTACATAATCCGTGGGCAGGGGGGTATTATCCGGCCGGCCTTGATTTTGAAGAGAGTAAACGATTGATGGCAGAGCAACCGGATTTGTTTAAACAAAAGGTGCAGGAATCTTTGCGTCGCCATGTTGCAGCTATCAATACCTGTGTGGAGCGGTTCGGTACGTATTTCTTTGATTATGGAAATGCCTTTTTGCTGGAGTCGTCCCGTGCCGGAGCTGATATATTGAAACCGGACGGTGATTTTAAATATCCGTCGTATGTGCAGGATATTATGGGACCTATGTGTTTTGATTACGGTTTCGGTCCTTTCCGGTGGGTTTGTACCAGCGGTAAGGCTGAGGATTTGGCTAAGACGGATGAATTGGCTTGTAAAGTTCTGGAAGAATTGGCGGCTGACTCGCCCCGGGAAATTCAGCAGCAGATGCATGATAATATTCGCTGGATTAAGGCTGCGGGTGAAAATCATCTGGTGGTGGGTTCGCAAGCCCGTATTTTGTACGCTGATGCGGAAGGACGTATGCGTATTGCAGAGGCATTTAATAAAGCCATTGAATGGGGAGAAATTTCGGCTCCGGTGGTATTGGGACGCGACCACCATGATGTATCGGGAACGGATTCTCCTTATCGTGAAACTTCTAATATATACGACGGCTCCAGGTTTACTGCGGATATGGCAGTACAAAATGTGATTGGTGATTCTTTCCGGGGAGCAACGTGGGTTTCTTTGCATAATGGCGGAGGTGTAGGTTGGGGGGAAGTGATTAACGGTGGCTTCGGAATGTTATTGGATGGTTCGGCTGATGCAGAAAGACGGCTGAAATGTATGCTATTCTGGGATGTTAATAACGGGATAGCCCGCCGGAGCTGGGCACGCAATGAAGGTGCTGTTTCTGCCATTAAGCGGGCGATGGAAAATAATCCGGGATTGAAAGTAACTGTTCCGAATTTTGCAGAAGACCATTTGATTGACAGCCTGTTTTAAATATTTATGATTTAAGAATTACGGTCTGTTTGTTAGGATTTTTTTTCGGACAGACTGTAATTCCTGAATCATAAGTGATTCTATTCTTTTCCGTGTTGCGCCTGAAACGATATTCAGAACTGGCACCTGTCAGTGTTTTTGTAATTTTTACCGTTTATTAACCGGAGAGACCGGGACTTTGCTCTCAGGTGTCCCACCGGTTGTCCGTTCCGGCCGAAAATTTTCTTTCATAATAGTAGCTGTAAATGAGATTGTATTTCCGTAATAAATTATTTATTACGGGTAAAGCAGAGTTAACTATAATTATTATGTGAAATTTTAATAAATTTTGTTGTTTTGATTGGTATAGACTATTTTTGTGTTGAAAAATAAGAAATTTCCATTGCACTGAGATGCGGAGGATGGGGCGGTAAGATGGAAATCGGTGGGCTTATGAATCTATTAATTTCTAGTTGTGGCTAAAAAGAAATTGAAAAAGCAGGATGAACCGGGATTTATTCCGGGAATTTATAATTATTGTGACCGATGGTGTGAAAAATGCAGACTTCAGTTACAATGTGTGAGTTTTGTCATGGGAAAGAAAATAGAAGAAAGGGGAGTATTTAATTTGGAGTGCAATGAGGTAAAAGAAAATGACAGTTTGTGGGAACGTTTGAAGAGTATTTTTGAATCTACTTGTGAGGTTTTGCAGGAGGTGGCAGAAGAACGGGGAATGAAAGTGGAGGATGTTTATGCTTTGGAACAAATAGACAGGGGATTTTTTGAAGAAGAAATGGGGCATGTGCTCAAGGAGGGAAAAATGTATCCCATGGTAGAAAATTCAGATATTCTTAAAATTTGTCAGGTTTATGAACACTGGGCGGACCGGTGTCTTGAAAAAATTCTGAAGTTTCCAAGTGAAAAGGGTGTCAGTCCGGGAGAAGATATAGAGATTGTGAGTTGGTATCTGGATTTAATGCAGGCAAAAATGCGGCGGGCTTTACATACTTATTATGTGCAGGAAGAAGCGGAAATGTGTGGGGCGGATGACTATAACGGATGGGTTAAAGTGGTTCTGATTTCTATTGAACGTTCAGATATAAGCTGGAAAAATATTCAAAAAAGTTATGCGGAATATGCAACAGAAATCGGACACCTGCGGGCTATGCTGGGGCAATTGAAAACAGATATTGAACGCCAGTTTCCATATGCCCGGAAATTTTTGCGTCCCGGTTTTGAAAAGTGTGTAAATTAATATTTTTCAGATAACTTCTGCTACGACGAATGTGCTTCCTCCGATGTATATCATATCTTCGGGTGCGGCATTTTGCCGGGCAGCCTGATATGCTTCGGCAACGGTTGGATAGCATGTACCCCGTAGTCCGTTTTTTTCTGCTTTTTCTGCCAGTATTTTTTCATTTAAGGCCCGTGGAATAGATGCTTTGCAGAAATAATAAGTAGCTTCCCGGGGCAGAATTTGCAAAACACTTTCTATATCTTTATCATTTACCATACCTATTACGAAGTGTAGCCGGCGGTATGTACAATTTTTCAGTTGTTTGGTAATTTCCGTAATACCGTCAATATTATGACCGGTGTCACAGATGGTTAACGGATGTTCTGCCAGTGTTTGCCAACGGCCGTATAAACCGGTGTTAGTAATTGTTTTTGCGATTCCTTGGCGGATGTGTTCGTCGGTTAATGAAAGTTCTTTATCCCGGAGTCTGTGAATGACTTCCAGTACATTGGGGATGTTTTTCCGTTGATAAATACCTTTAAGTTCGCTTTGTAAACGTTCAATACGCCATCCGGAGCGGTGATGTAAATTGTAACTGCCGTCTTCATTGCAGTATAGGTCCCAGCAATCGCTTGCAAAAGTCAGGGGTGCCTGGTATTCCATTGCTTTTTTTTCGAATACAAAATCATAATTTTTATCGCGTGTACCGATGATAGTCGGTATTCCGGGTTTTATAATTCCTGCTTTTTCGCTGGCAATGGCTTCCAGGGTATTACCTAATAATGCCATGTGGTCGAATGAAATATTAGTAATTACGGATGCCAGGGGAGTAATAATATTGGTGGAATCCAGACGTCCTCCCAGACCTACCTCAACAATGGCAATATCCACTTGCTGGTCTGCAAAATATTTGAATGCCATAGCTACAGTCATTTCAAAGAAAGACGGACGTAGCCGGGTAAAAAGTTCCTGGTTGTTTTGAATAAAATCGACGACATATTGTTTGCTGACCATTTTTCCGTTGATTTTGATTCTTTCCCGGAAGTCTTTTAAATGCGGGGAAGTATAAAGTCCTGTTTTATAACCTGCTTCTTGCAGAACAGAAGCCAGCATATGAGAAACAGAACCTTTTCCGTTTGTGCCGGCCACATGAATGGTTTTAAAATGGGTATGAGGATGGTTGAAATATTCGTCCAGAGCCAGTGTATTGTCTAGATTGGCTTTATAAGCTGCCTGTCCCTGGCGTTGATACATAGGAAGTTGGGCAAAAAGCCAGTCCAGGGTTTCCTGATAGTTCATAAATCTGTTTTTGTTTTAGATTTCAGTTTTCCACTTTGTACTGTGGATTATTGTGTTATACGGGGCAAAAATACGAAACAATTAAATATTGAAAATTTAAATTTGGAAAATTTATTATGCTGAGGATGAAAAGTTCGAAATTCTTTTTTTATAAGCTGTAAAAAAATGATTATTTTTGCAAGTTATAAAACGACACTGTAATCAGGATAAAAATTGATTCCGGTGCTGCCAGAGATTAAAGGAGATTTTTTTATGAAAGCTGATAATAATGTGCCTATACCTGTTTTGAGACGTATGCCTTCGTATTTGTCTTTTGTAAAAACGTTACAAAAACAGGGTGAAAAATATGTTTCTTCTACCCGTATTGCTGAATACATGGAGATCGATTCAACTCAGGTGACCAAGGATTTGTCTCATACCGGAATTTCCGGAAAGACGAGGGTGGGATATGAGGTGGATAGTTTTGTTCAGGTGCTGGAAGATTTTTTAGGATTCAGCCGGGTGGACAGTGCTTTTTTGGTGGGGGCCGGTTCGTTGGGGGGAGCTTTGTTGCAGGATAAAGGTTTGTCGGCTTTTGGTTTACGGATAGAAGCGGCTTTTGATGTTGATAAGACTAAAATCGGTACAAAAGTTAATGATATAGGAATCTATCACATTGACCAGTTCAGGGCAATGGCTGCAGAGCGGAGTATCGTGATAGGTATTATTACGGTGCCTGCGGAGAATGCTCAGAACGTGGCTGATTTGATGGTGGCGTGGGGGATAAAAGCGATATGGAATTTCACGCCTGCCCGGATAAAAGTACCTTCCCATATTGTAGTACAAAATACAACTATTTATATGAATCTGGCGATATTATTTAATAAATTGTATCATCAGGAGTAAATGAGTTTTTAGTTTATTTATTATCTTTGCACTTTATTAAAAATAAGCTGCGTACGTAGCGTAGTAAAAAATAAAAAAGACTATGATAAAGATTAAATTTCCGGATGGAAATATCAAAGAGTTTGAGTCGGGTGTGACCGGACTTGATATTGCCAAATCCATCAGTCCTCAATTGGCTAAAGAAGTTTTGGCGATTAGTGTAAATGGAGAACTCCGGGATCTGATGCGTTCCATTACGGAAGATGCAGAAATTAAATTACATACCTGGGATGATGAGGAAGGTAAGCATGCTTTTTGGCATTCTTCTGCACATTTAATGGCAGAAGCATTACAGCAGTTGTATCCTAATACCAAGTTTGGCATTGGGCCGGCTATTGATAACGGTTTTTATTATGATGTAGAACCAGGAGAAGGGGTTGTATTGACGGATAAGGATTTGGAAGTTATTGAGAAAAAGATGCTGGAACTGGCCCGTCAGAAGGAGGAATATTGCCGTATTAATGTCAGTAAACAAGAGGCATTGGAACATTTTAGCTCAATCAATGAAACTTATAAAGTGGAGTTGATCCGCGATTTGGAAGACGGAAAGATTACTTATTATCGTCAGGGGTCTTTTACGGACCTTTGCCGTGGCCCGCATTTACCGGATACTTCTTACATAAAGGCCATAAAATTGACCAGTCTGGCCGGTGCTTATTGGAGAGGTAATGAGCACAACAAGATGTTGACCCGTATTTACGGTATCACTTTCCCGAAACAGAAGATGCTGGATGAATGGTTGGTGTTGATGGAAGAGGCAAAACAACGTGACCACCGGAAAATAGGTAAGGAAATGGAATTATTTACTTTTTCCCAATCTGTAGGTGCAGGTTTGCCGATGTGGTTACCCAAAGGAGCTATGTTGCGTGACCGTTTGGAAGGTTTCCTGCGCAAAGTGCAGAAAAAATACGGTTACCAGCAGGTGATTACTCCGCATATCGGAAATGTGAATTTGTACAAGACTTCCGGGCATTTTCAGAAGTACGGAAAAGATAGTTTCCAGGTGATTACCACTCCGCAGGAGGGGGAAGAATTTATGCTGAAGCCGATGAACTGTCCTCACCATTGTGAGATTTATAAGTTCAAACCGCGTTCGTATAAAGACCTGCCTTTGCGTTTTGCCGAATTCGGTACGGTGTATCGTTACGAACAGAGCGGTGAATTGCACGGTTTGACCCGTGTACGCGGTTTTACGCAGGACGATGCCCACTTATTCTGTACGCCCGACCAGTTGAAAGAGGAATTTAAAAAGGTTATAGATATTATCTTTACTATTTTCAAGGCTTTGGATTTTGAAGATTTTACGGCTCAGGTGTCTTTGCGCGACCCGAATAATCGTGAAAAGTACATCGGTACCGATGAAAATTGGGAAAAAGCGGAACGGGCTATTATTGAAGCTGCCGAAGAAAAGGGATTAAAAACGACGGTGGAATTGGGTGAAGCTGCTTTTTACGGACCCAAGTTGGATTTTATGGTGAAGGACGCTATCGGCCGGAAATGGCAGTTGGGGACGATTCAGGTGGATTACAACCTGCCCGAACGTTTTGAATTGGAATATACCGGTGCGGACAATCTGAAACATCGTCCTGTTATGATTCACCGGGCTCCGTTTGGTAGTATGGAACGTTTTGTGGCTGTACTGATTGAGCATACCGGAGGAAAATTTCCGTTGTGGTTAGCACCGGACCAGGTGGTTATCTTGCCTATTAGTGAAAAATTCAATGATTATGCCCAAAAACTTTCGGATTTGTTAAATAATTCCGATATTCGCGCCGTTTTAGATGACCGGAACGAGAAGATTGGCCGTAAAATTCGTGATAATGAATTGAAAAAGATTCCTTATCTGTTGATTGTCGGGGAGAATGAGATGAACAGCAACACGGTTTCCGTTCGTCGCCAAGGACAAGGAGACATGGGAACCATGCCGGCAGGGGAGTTTATTCAGAAGATAAAAGCAGAAGTGGACAGTCAGTTACAGACTATTTACAGTTATTAATAAACAAACTAAGGAGGATTTAATTATAGCAACAAGAATGGAATTCAGAGGCTCAAGAAATCAGGTTAATAAAGAACCTCAGCACAGAATTAATGAGTCAATCCGTGCAGCTCAGGTACGAGTTGTGGGAGAAAATATCGAAACGGGCGTATACCCTTTGCGTGAAGCTTTGGCTATGGCGGATGAGGCCGGATTGGATTTGGTGGAAATTTCCCCGAATGCGGAACCGCCTGTATGCCGTATTATTGATTACAGTAAGTTTTTGTATCAGTTAAAGAAGAAACAGAAAGAAATCAAGGCAAAGAGTGTTAAAGTGGTTGTGAAGGAGATTCGCTTCGGTCCGCAGACGGATGACCATGACTTTAATTTTAAATTGAAGCATGCGAAAGAATTTTTGCAGGAAGGTGCAAAGGTGAGGGCATACGTTTTCTTTAAAGGTCGTTCCATCTTGTTTAAAGACCAGGGGAGTGATATTTTATCTCGTTTTATCACCGAATTGGAGGATTACGGGAAGGTTGAAGCTGCTCCCAAGCTGGAGGGTAAGAAAATGATTGTGGTGCTGGCACCGAAGAAATAAAAAGCCGTCGCTTTTATTGAAATGCTCAGGATACCGGCGTGAGCCGGGTAATTATATTTTTCTGAAACACAATTAAAATTTGAGAAGATGCCAAAGATGAAGACAGTGAGTAGCGCGAAAAAGAGATTTACTCTGACCGCTACGGGGAAGATTAAGAGAAAACATGCTTTCAAAAGTCATATTCTGACCAAGAAAACAACAAAACAAAAAAGAAATCTGACACACGCAACTACCGTGGACGGACACAATCTGGCTGCAGTGCGCAAGATGCTTGTGATGTAAGAGACTATTTTTTAAGAAATTTATTTTATTAACCGGAATGTTATGCCGTAAGTTTCTTCCATAGAGGAACGCTGACATTCAAAAAACGAAAATTATGCCAAGAGCTAAAAATGCCGTTGCTTCAAGAGCACGTAGAAAAAAGGTTTTGAAACAAACCAAAGGAAACTTTGGTGCAAGAAAAAATGTTTGGACGGTTGCCAAAAACACATATGAAAAAGGTTTGACATATGCGTTCCGTGACAGACGTAAAAAGAAATCAGAGTTCAGAGCATTGTGGATTCAGAGAATTAATGCAGCTGTCCGCCTGGAAGGATTGTCTTATTCCAAATTTATGGGCTTGATTCATAAAGCGGAAGTAGACATCAACCGCAAGGTTTTGGCCGATTTAGCCATGAACCACCCGGAAGCTTTCAAAGCTGTGGTTGCCAAAGTAAAAGAATTTGCGAAATAATTATACAAAATATCCTGAGGAAAAGGGCCGTCTGACATGTTTCAGACGGCTCTTTTTTGCATATTTATTTTTTTAATAAAAATTTGTTATATTTGTTGAAATCTGAATTTTTCGTGTTATGAAAAGAATGTCAACTTATTTAAATGGTATGAAATCTATGTATTTTATGCTGTTGGCGTGTGTAACCCTGTTGATGGGAGTAACTTCATGCAGCCAGGACGAGTTCGAAAACTATGAACCTGAGAAACAACAAAAGTATTCAAAAGCCGAATTAATTGAGCAGGCACTGAGTCGGATGCCGCAGACGAGGGCGAATAATGTACGTATCGAAATGGTTACAATCAAGGATTCAATAAATATTTCGTATCGGGTCAGTGAAGAGATGGAAATTGTGTGGGAAGACGGAAAAATAACCAAAATGAACGGTTTCGGTTTGCAACCTTGGAAATTTTCTGATGGCAAGCCTTCGCATTGCATACGTATATTGGGACCAGAAGAGGCGTTAAAGGAGTTGAGGGTTGGAGACAATGGACTTATTTCGTTTGACATACATTCTAATCCAAATCTGACAAACCTGTCTTGTTATAATAATCATTTAGATGAAATCGATTTGACCAATTGTTCGAATTTGCAAACACTATACGTTGCAAACAATGAACTCTCTTCTATTGATGTGACCGGGCTATCCAAGCTGGAATCATTTGAAGCAAGCAATAATTATTTGACAAACGTGTATTTCAATCAACACCCATATATGTATGAATTATTCGTTGAAAACAACCAATTGACCGACCTTGATTTATCGGGAAGCCCCGACCTTTATATGCTGACGGCTCAAAACAATCCTTTGGAAACTCTGAATTTGAAAGAATGTATCTATTTGTGGTATCTTGATATTTCTTCCACTCCGATAACCGTGCTCGATTTAAGCCGCAATACGAAACTATGGGAGTTAAATCTTAATAACACCTCCATAAAAGTGCTGAATAATCAGATTGTCTGTGATACGAGTTTTTTTATTTTCAAGGAACTGGATCAACTGAAAGTAGCTAATACTCGTTATTCTATTTCATTGGATTTATCTCATAATCCGAATCTTTATTTACTTGATATCTCCGGTTCTGCAATAACTCGGGTGAATCTGGCCAATAATCCATTTATGAGTGACTTGTATGCGACCCGTTCTAAATTGACTGATTTGATTTTTGGAGAGAATGATTTAAAATATTTGATTGAAGTGCGAATAGAAAACACCCCCCTGGAAAAGGATTTTGATCGTGCAGAGGCATTTGCAGACGCATTGCCTGACAGGAGAGGTGAAGTGGCTTCCGGTCATTTGTATACCTATTCGCGATATATTACTAATATAGCAGAATGGGTTACGTATAAGAATTGGTTAATCAATCGATAATAAGTGGGAAGCAGCAGGTTTTGTATATTATTTTGTTGTTATATTCTTTTTTTTTGGGAAAGGACAGGTGTTTTCACAGGGGCAGTTTATCTCCAAGCCTTGCCCTGACGTATTGATTAACGGTGTTTGCTGGGCGAAGTCAACGTGGATGAGCCGGGACGTTTCGCCAATCCCGGGAACTCATACGGAAATACATCAGGATATTAATGCAATGGGGAATATTGTTGTGGAGCGAACTGATGATAACCTGATTTTCAGAAATCCGGGTATGATGTTGGTTTCCAAACAGCAATATTTCGAGGGAGGACACAGCATTTGCTACAATCCGATACTGCAAAAGATGTTCATGTGGCTTGGGCGTGCCAAGAAAGCCGGTAGCGGTGTGGATAAGATTGTAAGCGGCTGGCAATCGTTGGGCTGGCCGCTTCCTATTGTTGCCGAGGAGATACGCCCGGACTATGTAGTACTGACGACAGAACCGGACAACCCTACAAGCCGCAACCAGAAGTATGTAACGGTAAAATCTTAATTTTTGAATCATATTTGACCGTTGATTTACTTACAAACTGAAGGAATATTGCTAACTTTGTGTGTTAATTTTAGAAATGAGTTATGCATATAGCTTTGTTAGGATACGGTAAGATGGGAAAAATGATTGAACACATTGCCGTGGAAAGAGGGCACGAGGTGGTATTGACGGTAGATGAAAACAATCGTTCGACGGTGACGGGAGAGCAATTGCGCCAGGCAGACGTGGCTATTGAATTTTCTGCACCTGCTGTGGCTGTGGACAATTATAAATGGTGTTTTGAAAATGGTGTACCGGTGGTTTCCGGAACAACGGGATGGTTGGAACGTTGGGAAGAAGTGGTGGAGGATTGTCGCCAGCGGAACGGCGGATTTTTTTATGCCTCCAATTTCAGTATCGGTGTCAATATTTTTTTTCAATTGAATAAATACTTAGCCAAGTTGATGAATGGCTTTGATAATTATAAGGTTTTTATAGAGGAGACCCACCATATCCATAAATTGGATGCTCCCAGCGGAACAGCGATAACCATTGCCGAAGAGATTCTGAACAATCATGGGGGATATACCTCCTGGCAGTTGGAACACGGTTCGGAAATGCCTCAAGGGGTTTTGCCGGTTACTGCCAAGCGGATAGGGGAAGTGCCCGGAATCCATTCTGTTTTATATAAATCGGAGGTGGATGAAATAGAAATCCGTCATGCTGCTTTTTCCCGGGAAGGATTTGCTATGGGGGCGGTGTTGGCTGCCGAGTTTTTAAAAGGGAAAAACGGAGTTTTCAGTATGGAAGACATGCTGAAATTGGAAAATGCATAATCAGTGATTAAAAATAATGAATTTATGAGAGGGATATTGATGAATAAGTGGGTGAAATTCGGAGTGGTTTTGGTGATTTATTTGCTTTGGGCCTATTGGGTAGGTAGTTGGTGGCTGTTGATATTAGTGCCTGTCATTTTTGATGTATACATCACTAAGCGAGTACATTGGGCGTTCTGGAAAAAGAAAGGGGTAAAGAAACAGACCAAAGCGGTGGAGTGGATTGATGCCTTGATATTTGCTGTTATTGCTGCTACTTTGATTCGTATGTTCTTTTTTGAAGCTTATACCATACCGACCTCTTCCATGGAGAAAAGTATGCTGGTGGGCGATTATCTTTTTGTGAGTAAGGTGGCTTACGGACCGAAATTGCCCAATACGCCTTTAGCGGTGCCTTTTACTCACCACACATTGCCTTTCACAAAGAGTACGAAGGCCTATTCAGAGGCGGTAAAATGGCCTTATAAGCGTATTGCCGGTACTTCGAAAATTAAGCGGAATGACATTATAGTTTTTAATTTTCCTGCCGGTGATACGGTGGTGGTAGGCAGAGAGAATCCGGACTATTATAGCCAGGTGCGTTCGAATGTGGATTATTTTCTTTCTCAGAGTCCGTCTCTTTCCAGAGCTGATGCGGAAAAAATGGTTCGGGAAAGAATGGCAGAGCGTTTTGAGATTATAGCCCGTCCGGTGGATAAAAGAGAGAATTATATCAAGCGAGGTGTAGGAATGCCCGGAGATATGATAGAGTTGAAGCACGGGCAGTTGTATGTGAATGGGGAGATAGCAGATAATCCGGAACAATTGCAATACAAGTACCGGGTAAAAACGAATGGTATTCCACTGAACCGGATGAAATTGCAGGATTTGGGAATTGCTTTGGATGATATCAGTATGGGTGCTTCTGATTATGAGTTGCCTTTGACTCTGGATATGGTGGAAGAGTTGAAAAAGTTTCCGAATGTAAAGGAAATAGTAAAAGTGGAGGAAACGGGAAATAATGCTGATATTTTCCCGTTTGACCCTGAGAATTATCCCTGGAATGTTGATAATTTCGGTCCGTTGTATATACCGAAGAAAGGGGATGTGGTAGAATTGAATATGGAAACTTTACCTTTGTATGAGCGGGTTATCGGGGCTTATGAAGGCAATGATTTGCAAGTAAGAGATTCGGTTATTTATATCAATGGGCAACCGGCAGATACTTATACCTTTAAGATGGATTATTACTGGATGATGGGAGATAACCGTCATTGTTCTGCGGATTCCCGTTTTTGGGGATTTGTACCTGAAGACCATATTGTCGGAAAGGCTTATTTTATCTGGTTGTCGTTGGATAAAGACAAGTCGTTTTTGAGTAAAATCCGGTGGAACCGCCTGTTCAGGTTTATTCATTAAGTGCCGGAGAAATTTGGGTATTGCGGGTTCTTTCTGTAAATTTACGGAAAGAACCGTATTTTTTTCTTTAAAAAACTGTTTTTCAGGAAACCTTTGTGGTATAATATTTGTATCATATCCCAAAGCAAGCTAATTCATGCTATTATGACTAAGAATGAAAAAAAGACTTTTGTGCTGGATACGAATGTGATTTTGCACGATTATCGTTCCATTTATAATTTTGCCAATAACGATATTGTTATTCCGATTGTAGTATTGGAAGAATTGGATAAATTTAAAAAAGGGAATGATTTGATTAATTTCCATGCCCGTGAGTTTGCCCGTGAGCTGGATAAAATTTCAGATAAGGATTTTTTTGATAAGGGAGCTGCTTTGGGAAAGGGCCGTGGGCGTTTGTTTATTCAGCCCGGAGTAAAATTTTCACAAAGAATGCGGGATTCTTTCAGTGATGATACTCCGGATCACCGTATCCTGGCTGTCACTGAGTTTATCAGTGAAAAGCTGAAAGGACGGCCGGTGATTTTGGTTACGAAGGATATGAATCTGCGTATGAAGGCCCGTTCTTTGGGGTTACAGGCGGAAGATTATAAAACAGACCAGGTGGAGAATCTGGATTTTGCAATTAATCGCAGTGTGAGGGAGATAGAGCATTTTGATGTAGATTTAATCAATAGTATTTATGAGAATGTGGGTGGAGTTGATGCAGAAAAGATATTTCCGAATCAGGAGATAAAGGGGAATAATTATTATGTACTTAAGAATGAAAATGCTTCTGTGTTAGCTTGTTATGATCCTGTGAAGAGGGTTATCCGCAGGGTGGATAAGCCGAATGTTTTTGGTATTTATCCTAAAAATGCTGAGCAGGCTTTTGCTGTGGATGCTTTACTGAATCCTGATATCCAGCTTGTTGCTATCAGCGGAAAGGCTGGCACTGGCAAGACTTTATTGGCATTGGCTTCGGCTTTGCAGCAAAATAAACAATATGAGTTTATTTATTTGGCTCGTCCTATAGTTGCTTTATCAAGTAAAGACCTGGGATATTTACCGGGAGATGTGAATGAAAAAGTAGATCCTTATATGCAGCCTTTGTATGATAATCTGGGATTTATCAAACGGAGATTTAATCTGCATAGTGCAGAGAATCGTTTGATTGATGAGTTGCAGAAAGACCAGAAATTGCTGATTTCGGCGTTGGCTTATATCCGTGGACGCAGTCTTTCCGATGTTTATTTTATTGTTGACGAAGCACAGAACCTGACACCTCATGAGATTAAGACGATTATAACCCGTGCAGGTGAGGGAACAAAAATGATATTTACAGGAGATATTGAGCAGATAGATTCTCCTTATCTGGATAAAAATTCGAATGGTCTTTCACATCTTTTCGATAAGATGCAGGGCCAGAATATTTTTGCCCATGTTCATCTTGAAAAGGGGGAACGCAGTCGTTTGGCAGACCTGGCCAGTGATTTATTATAGTGCAACAGGAACGGGAACATTCCTTACTTCTTCAGTCCCGAATAAAATATTTTCCAAAGTGAATCATTTAACGGGGGAGTGGCTGTTATCGTAATTGTTTCCTGACTCACCGGATGTTTGAAGCTGATGGACCGGGCATGTAAACTGATTCCTCCTTTTTCATTTGACCGGGGAAATCCATATTTCAGGTCTCCTTTAATCGGGCAACCGATTTTTGCAAGCTGACACCGGATTTGATGGTGACGTCCTGTATATAGTTTTATTTCCAGAAGGTAGTATTTTTGAGAGGAGCCCAGTAATTTGTATTCCAGTTTGGCTTCTTTTGCACCGGCTTTAGGCTGATTATAAGCATGAGATTTATTTTTTTCTGCATTTCGGACCAGATAGTGAGTTAAAACCGCATGGTCTTCTTGCGGGAGATTGCCTACAATGGCCCAGTATATTTTGGTGATTTCTTTTTCGTGTTCCTGAAACATTTTATTCAGGCGTGTCAGTGCTTTACTGGTGCGGGCAAAAATAACAACTCCGCTGACCGGGCGGTCGATCCGGTGGGGAATGCCCAGATAAACATCTCCCGGTTTGTTGTACTTTTGTTTGATGTATGCCTTCACTTCGTCGCTTAGTGGGACATCTCCGGTTTTATCTGCTTGTACAATATCTGAAATTTTTTTATTGACGGCAATGATATGATTATCTTCGTATAAAACTTCTAACATAAGGAAATAATCTCTTAATATTGTTCTCTTTCATTCGGAAAATCTCCGCTTTTGACATCTGTAATGTAGTTGCTGACAGCTCCGGTTATTTCAGCAAACAGATTGTGGTAGCGGCGGAGAAAGCGGGGAGAGAACTCCTGATTAATTCCCAGCATATCATGAATCACCAATACCTGACCGTCCACACCGCCACCGGCTCCGATGCCGATGATGGGAATGCTTACTTCCCGGGCGACGCGGCTGGCTAAGGCTGCCGGAATTTTTTCGAGTACGATGGCAAAACAACCGGCATTTTCCAGCAGGTGTGCATCCCGGACCAGTTTTTGAGCTTCTTCTTCTTTTTTCGCCCGTATAGCATATGTTCCGAATTTGTGGATGCTTTGTGGGGTAAGCCCCAGATGGCCCATCACAGGGATGCCGGCAGATAAAATCCGTTGGACAGATTCGAGTATTTCCTCGCCTCCTTCAAGTTTTATAGCATCTGCAGCCGTTTCTTTCATGATACGGATGGCAGAATTTAAAGCTTCTTTGCTGTTTCCCTGATAGCTGCCAAACGGCATATCCACTACTACGAGTGCTCTATGAACGCCCCTGACAACGGAAGCCGCATGGTAAATCATCTGGTCCAGGGTAATGGGAAGGGTTGTTTCGTGTCCTGCCATGACATTGGAAGCCGAATCGCCTACCAGTATAATGTCAATACCGGCCTGGTCAACAATACGGGCCATGGAATAATCATAGGAAGTTAGCATGCTGATTTTTTCACCCTTGAGTTTCATTTCGGATAAAACATGAGTGGTAACCACCTTTACTGCCGATTGTGTAGACATGATTTAGTAATTTGAAATTTATTTGAACGTTCCAATGATGGTTTGTGAACCTATTGTTTTCTGACCTAATTTCACTTCAATTTTAGTATCCAAGGGTAGAAAGAGGTCTACCCGTGAACCGAATTTAATAAATCCGGCGTGCTGGTCCTGACGTGCTTTGCCTCCGACGGGTGTGTATGATACGATACGTTTTGCTATGGCTCCTGCAATCTGACGCATGAGTATGGTCTGACCATTATTGCATTCTATTGCAATGGAAGTTCTTTCGTTTTCCGTAGAAGATTTCGGGAGATAGGCTGCAGCATAATTTCCTTTATGGTATTTGAAATATTTGATGATACCGTTAACGGGAAACCAGTTGATGTGTACATTGAAGATATTCATAAAAATAGAGACCTGTATTCTCCGGTCTTTAAAATATTCCGGTTCTTCAGTCTCCTCAATAACAACAATTTTTCCGTCTGCCGGAGCTAATATTGTGTTGTCATCCTGAATAATCACCCGGTTGGGAAAACGGAAAAAGTTGACGATTAACAGGTATATGACGATACTGGTTATTAGAATAGTATAAACTATAACAATATTATTAATGAAATAGTACGATGCCAGATTGAGAAGTATCCCAACGCCCAGTATTTTCAATAATAATTTGTAACCAGCCTTATGTAATGTCATAATTTTTACTTTTATTTGGTATGATTTTCAGTTTGCAAAGGTATTATAAAATTGAAAATGGTGAACTGAAAATTGAAAAATTATAGATTTGTAGCAAATGCCAGATACACAAAGATGGCAGGCAAAGCAAACAGGATAGAGTCTAAACGGTCAAGCACACCTCCGTGTCCCGGCATAATATGCCCTGAGTCTTTAATTTCTATACATCGTTTGAACATGGATTCGATAAGGTCTCCAAAATTGCCGAATAAAACTACAATGCCTGAAATGATTGTTGCATGAATCAGGTTGATACCATCGATATAAGGAGCCAGTAACAAACCGGCCAGGATGGTGGTTAGCCCCCCGCCGATAGCTCCTTCCCAGGATTTTTTTGGAGATATGCGGGGAAATAATTTGTGTTTTCCGAATTTAGAGCCAAACAGGTAAGCGAAAGTATCATTGAACCATACCAGCAGAAAAGGGAAAAAGATGATATCTGGTTGCCAGCGTCCGCTACACATATAGGGAAAATAAATTAATAGGGTAAAAGGAAGGGAAATATAGAATAATACATAAATTCCGAAAGCCAAATTTTGAAAAGCATGTGTGTGTTTGCGATATAATTCACAGATACTGAGTATGAATATTGCCAGGAATGCAATCAGGTATCCGTTCCGGTAACTGATGTAATTATGTAAAAAGCCGGCCGTAAAAAGCAGGCAACCACAAAGCACACAGACAGGGCGGTTGATTCGGATGTTCATTCTTTGGGCCATGTGTGCAAATTCGAGTATTCCGATGATATTAATGATAAGGAAAAGGGCAAAAAAACACAGTGGGTCTGTAAATATGCATGCCGTTAAAATCCCTACAAAGAGCAATCCGCTGATTGCACGTTTCATAAAATTATTCACAATCTGCTAATTTTAATATTTCTGTTGCTTTTTCCTTATCTTTGAGATTAATCATTACTGTGATTGATCCGAAATGATAAGAAGAATCTTTTTGATTCAAGATGACTGCTTCAATGTTGTTGATCCCAAGCGTTTCTTTTATAAATTCGGCCTGATAGGATTGTTCTGTTGTGAATATGGGTATCCAGTCGTCTTGCATGATTCAATTTTATTATTGATTTTCTTCTTCTCCCGGAGTTTCTGCAGTATTTTCTTTTTCGTCCTGGCTTTCAGTTTCTTCTTCTTCTTTCCACGGACGTTTACCCAGGATGCGTTCCAAGTCGTCGCTAAAAATCACCTCTCTTTCCAGCAAAAGTTCTGCCACTTCTCTGTGTTGGTCCTGATAACTTTTTAAAAGTTCCTTAGCGCGGCTATAAGAGCTTTCAACCAGGTCTTTCACTTCGGCGTCGATAAGTTCTGCTGTTTTCTCAGAATAAGGTTTAGTAAAGCTAAAATCACTTTGTCCTGTAGAATCATAATAGCTTAAGTTTCCGATTTTCTCGCTCATACCGAAGATACTTACCATAGCATAGGCTTGTTTAGTTGCTTTTTCGAGGTCGTTTTGCGCTCCGGTAGAAATCTGTCCGAAAGTCAGTTCTTCGGCAGCCCGTCCTCCGAGCACGGAACACATTTGATCCAATAATTGTTCCTTGGTCGTAATTTGGCGTTCCTGGGGCAGGTACCAGGCAGCTCCCAGTGCTTTCCCGCGTGGGACAATGGTTACTTTTAGCAGAGGGTGTGCATGTTCCAGTAGCCAGGAGACAGTGGCGTGGCCGGCTTCGTGGTAAGCGATTGCTTTTTTCTCATTGGCTTTGATTACTTTACTGCGATTTTCAAGTCCTCCGACAATGCGGTCGATAGCATCCAGAAAATCTTGTTTTTCCACTTCGTTTTTATCTTTACGTGCGGCGATTAAGGCAGCTTCGTTGGCAACATTGGCAATATCTGCTCCCGAAAATCCGGGTGTTTGTTTGGCCAGAAAAGAGATATCTACATTGTCTGCCAGTTTCAAAGGCTTCAGATGTACTTTGAAAATTTCTTCCCTATCTTTTAATTCCGGAAGGTCTACATAAATTTGTCTGTCAAAACGTCCGGCGCGTAATAAAGCACTGTCCAGAATATCGGCCCGGTTTGTGGCAGCCAGAATGATTACTCCGGAATTGGTTTCAAAACCGTCCATTTCTGTCAGTAATTGATTCAGTGTGTTTTCCCGTTCGTCGTTGGAACCTATATTGGGATTCTTTCCTCTGGCTCGTCCGATGGCATCAATTTCATCAATAAAAATGATACACGGTGCTTTTTCTTTGGCTTGTTTGAATAAATCCCGTACACGCGATGCTCCCACTCCCACGAACATTTCTACAAAATCCGAACCCGACATGGAAAAGAAAGGTACATTTGCTTCGCCTGCCATTGCTTTTGCCATTAAAGTCTTTCCGGTCCCCGGAGGGCCAACCAATAAGGCACCTTTAGGTATTTTTCCTCCTAATTTGGTGTATTTATCAGGACTTTTCAGGAAAGAAACAATTTCTTCAACTTCTTGTTTTGCTTCTGCCAGTCCGGCCACATCTTTGAAAGTCACTTTTGTGTTGGTATCTTTATCGAAAAGCTTTGCCTGGGATTTTCCGACATTAAAAACTCCGCCAGGTCCGCCGGGGCCTTTACTCATCCGTCGGAAAAAGAAAATCCAGATGAATATCAGGAGGGCAACGGGAAAAAGAAACGAAAAGATATTTCCCCAACCGTCGTACTCGTCGGTGTAATCTACTTTTGTACCGGAAGTTTCCGGTATATTTTTTTGTATATCGCTTAATTCTGCTGAAAAGCTTTCAACAGGGGGTGTGGTGAAAAAGAAATGAGGTCCCCGGCTTGATTTTTTGAAACCTTTTGCTTTTAATTGTGAGTAGTTTTCTATCCTGTCCGGTTTCAGGAATATGTTTGCCTGGCCTTTATTTTTGATGACTGATATTTCGGCAATATCTCCTTTTTCCAGCATTTTGCTTTTCACTTCCTGCCAGGTTGTGCGTACCGGCTCGGATTGGGTATTGATGAATTGGAAGCCTATAATGGCGATTGCCAGTATAATATATAACCAATAGCCATTGAATTTCGGAGTTTTTATGGTTTTATTGCTGCCCACAGGAGGAAAGTTAAATCCGCCATCTTTCTTATTTTCTTTATTTTCTGCCATATAAATGAAGTAGGTTTGTTTTAATTTACGATTTATGTTGAAGTTGCGGTCTGGCATTTTAACATTTATCGTTGTATTGGAATAAGTCTAACAAATTATTTTGTATTTTGCTTTAGTGTTTACTTTTGGGTTGTTGTATTTTATCTTTTATTTTCTGATGGTTCTTCCGGAATTTCTTCTGATATTCCGTCTCCCCAGAATTCTTCCAGTTGGTAATAATCTCTCAATTCTTTATCAAAAATATGTACGACAACATCTCCGTAGTCGAGAACTGTCCACCGTGAAGTGTTCAGACCTTCCGCATGGAAGGGAGAATCTCCGAGTTCCTTTTTGACTTTTTCTTCAACAGCGTCTGTTAATCCGGCAATATGTGTGCCGGAAGTTCCATGACATATTACGAAAAAACTACAAAAACAGTTTTCAATCTGCCTGAGGTCAATTTTTATAATTTGGTGTGCTTTATTATCCTCCAGAGCTTCAATAATTTTATTTACCAGTTCTTCTGTTTTTAACATTTTTAGTTCTTCCTTTTTCGAGCTACAAATATATATTATTTATTAACGAAAAGCTAAAAACGGGTAATAAAACCCGTAAAACCTGTCTGAGTAGTACAAGCGGCTGACCTTAAAATAGGCACAAGGCTTTTTCTGTTTTGCAATACGGTGACAGGGGGAGTAAAATCATATAGAGTAATTTGTGCATTTTATTACGTATAAATCGGTTAAAAAGATATTTTTGCAGTGTAAAATTACATTGTATGAAAACATATCAAATACCTATGGTACCGGGGCCTGTTTCTGTATCCCGGGAAGTGCTTGAAGCCGGACAGGTGAATTTTGGTTCTGCTGATTTGGAGAAAGATTATCTGGAGTTATACAAGGCAACAGAGAAAGCTTTACGCAAGATAATGTGTACGAAAAACAGAGTTGTCATTCAGACGGGCGAAGGGATGCTGGCTTTATGGGGTGCATTAAAGAGTTGTCTGTTGCCGGGAGATAAGGTATTGGTCTTGTCTACCGGGCTTTTCGGATATGGGATAGGGGATATGGCGGAAGCTATCGGATGTGAGGTCAGGACACTGGGATTTGGTTTTGATGAGACCTTGGCGGATTTTGATTTGATAGAGAAAGTAATCCGGGAATTTCAGCCTAAAATGATAACAATGGTACAGAATGAAACTCCTAGTGGGACGATGAATCCCGTGGCGGAGATAGGGGCATTGAAACTGAAATACAATGTACCTTTGCTTTATGTGGATGCTGTATCGGGTATTGGAGGGAGTGTAGTTAAGACAGATGAGTGGCAGGTGGATTTGTGTTTGGGAGGTTCCCAGAAATGTTTGTCTGCACCGGCTTCCATGTCCTTTTTATCTGTCAGTGATAAGGCATGGGAAATTATTGAAGAAGTTGGGTATGTGGGATACGATGCTTTGGCACCTTTCCGGGATGCCATCAGGAATGCTTATTTTCCATATACACCCTATTGGCAGGGGACGGCTCAATTATACCGTGCTTGTGAGTTGTTGTTGGAGGAAGGATTGCCCCGGGTGATAGCCCGTCATCGTAAAGTGGCAGAATATTGCCGTAAAAGAATTTTGTCGATGGGGTTGAAGCTCTTTCCGGTTTATGATGCGGTGCCTTCTCCTACTGTGACTGCTGTTTATGTACCGGAAAAGATGTTGTGGAAAAAGCTGGATGCCGGTTTGAGAGAGGAAGGGGTGGTTTTTGGGGGAAATTATGGGTGTCTTGCAGGGAAAGTGTTCCGGATTGGTCATATGGGTACTCAGGCAAACCTCGATTTGGTGAAGCAAGCTATGGATATATTGGAACTGAGGGTGAAGAAATAAGAAAGAGTAACTTTGTTACTCCGGCACCGTATGTTAAGCTCGAATGGCTGGAAATACATCCGTGGTCTTGTTTGTTCAAGTCTGCTTACCGGTCGGAATATTCAGGTTATGGTTTTCGAAAAGCACTGATATTTCTGTTGAAGGGACAGATTGTCGTCTCAGGATGGCCGGATTGATTGCTTTTTTCAGGAAATCATTGTTTTTTGAGCGGGGCAGCAGGGATGAAAAAAAACGGGTTTTGTTTGTTTGATAATAATATTAATTTCATATTTGTTGAAATTAATTTTGATGTATTTAACAGATTATTTAGCATTTATTTATATTGGTGATATTAACAATGTTATTGTTGTTGCGATAAGATAAAAACAAATAAAATTATGGATTATAGATTTGAAATCAGTAAACCGGATAGTAATGATTTTCGGTGTGAAATTGCTATTAATGGTGAACAGACTTTTCAACAATTTCATGATAAGATTGTAGAAACTTTAGGGTTTGACGGGTCGCAGATGGCCTCTTTTTTTACACTTGACAAATTGGGGAACCGGGGCAGGGAGATTGCTCTCATGGAGATGTCTGCAGAGGATGATGAGGAGAATGGCACTTTGGTTATGGATGTGACAACTATCCGGGAAGTGATAAATGCTTCTTGTATCGAATTGGAATATGTGTATGATTTTTTTGCCAATCAATGCCTGAAAGTAGAGTATGCAGGCGAATATATCGGAGATTCCGCAGATATTTTGCCGTTGTGTGTTTATTGTGAGGGAAATGTGCCGCATCAGACGGAGTTTGAGTCCAATGAAGATTGGTCATACGATAAGGAAGATGATGAGTATGATGACCGTTTCATGGAAGAATTCGGAGGCAGCGGACATCGTAGTCGTGGTGGTAATTTTGATGATGATGAAGATTACAGGTTTGGTGAAGACGAAGACGATTATAAAGATGATTATGGGGACGACGGCGGAGAATATGATGACCGTTATGAGAGTCTTGATGATTATATAGACAAATTGTGATGGACAGGAACAATTTGTAAATGTGTAAATATGTTGATGTACCAATGAAAGTTTTGGTATAGTTTTCTGTCAGCGTGATTTTTTGATATACAGGTACATCTGATTTATACATTTATGTATGAAGACATTGCTTGTTTTACTTGGGCCGACCGGAGTCGGAAAGACGGATTTAAGTATAGAAATTGCCCGATATTTTGATACTTCTGTTATTTCGTGCGATTCGCGGCAAATTTATAAAGAGATGCGAATAGGTACGGCGGTTCCTTCTGCGGAACAGTTGGCTGCCGTACAGCATTTTTTTATACAGACTATATCTGTACAGGATTATTACAATTCCTGGCAATTCGAGGTGGAGGCTTTGTCCAGAATCAGAGAATTGTTTGAAACCCGTGATGTTGTGTTGATGACGGGTGGTTCCATGTTGTATATCGATGCTGTGTGTAAAGGAATTGACGATATACCGACCATTGCTCCGGAATTGCGGGCAGAGTTGATGGAAATATTTAAAAGAGAGGGCCTGGAACCTATTCAGGCGATGTTGAAAGAATTGGATCCTGTTTTCTACGGGCAGGTGGATTTAAATAATGGGAAACGGGTATTGCATGCTGTTGAAGTGTGTAAGATGGCTGGTGTTCCTTATTCTTCTCTTAGAACGAATACTCCGAAAGACAGGGGATTCAATATTCTCCGGATAGGATTAAATCGTGAACGGGAGGAGTTGTATGACCGGATTGACCGCCGGGTGGATATGATGTTGGAAGAGGGGTTGGAAGAAGAAGTCCGGCAATTATGTCCTTTCCGTCATTTAAATGCCTTAAATACAGTAGGGTATAAGGAGTTTTTTGATTATTTTGAGAATAAAACGGATTATAACGAAGCTATACGTTTAATAAAACGGGATACCCGTCGTTATGCCCGTAAACAACTATCGTGGTTCCGGAGAGATCCGGATATTTATTGGTTTCACCCTGACCACCGGACCGAGCTCATGGCTTTTCTCAAGTCCAAAATTTCCTTTTTGAGATGATGAAATTTACCCTGAGGAAGTCAAAAACATTTTTCAGATAACCTCAGGGTAAATTTAATTCATACTTTTTAATGTGCCCATTCGGCAAAAAAGTCATTTCCTTTATCATCTACAATAATGAAAGCGGGGAAATTTTCGACCCGTATTTTGCGTACAGCTTCCATGCCAAGTTCTTCAAAATCGACTACTTCAACTGATTTTATACTGTTTTTAGCCAGTATTGCAGCAGGTCCGCCGATAGAGCCCAGATAGAAGCCTCCGTGTTTTTTACATGCATTGGTTACGTCGACAGAACGGTTGCCTTTAGCTACCATAATCATTGAACCTCCCAATGACTGAAACAGGTCGACATAGGGGTCCATGCGTCCAGCTGTGGTCGGACCAAAACTACCGGAAGCCATTCCTTGTGGTGTTTTGGCAGGACCTGCATAATAAACCGGATGTTTTTTTAAGTATTCCGGCATCGGTTTGCCTTCGTCAATCATTTGCTTGATGCGGGCGTGGGCAATATCCCGGGCAACGATTAAAGTACCTGACAGATTCAAACGGGTTTTCACCGGATATTTGGTTAATTCTTTCAGGACATTTTCCATTGGCTGGTCCAGGTCGATGTTGACGGCAGGAGTTAATGCCGGGTTTTCTGCAGGTAAGAAGCGTGCCGGATTCTTTTCCAGTTGTTCCAGGAAAATACCGTCTTCTGTGATTTTGGCTTTGATGTTCCGGTCTGCGCTACAGCTTACGCCGATTCCAACCGGACAAGAGGCTGCATGACGGGGTAAACGGATAACCCGGACATCATGTACCCAATATTTTCCGCCAAATTGTGCTCCTATTCCTTTTTCCCGGCAGATTTTCAGGATTTTTTCTTCCCATTCAAGGTCCCGGAAAGCACGTCCGCCTTCATTGCCGGAGGTCGGAAGATTGTCGTAGTAACCTGCTGAGGCTTTCTTTACGGTAGTCAGATTGGCTTCGGCAGATGTTCCGCCGATAACTACGGCTAAATGATAAGGAGGGCAGGCAGAAGTTCCTAAATCCAGCACTTTTTGTGAAATAAATTTAGTCAGGGTTTCTTCATTTAACAAAGCTTTGGTTTGCTGATACAGGAAAGTCTTGTTGGCAGAGCCTCCTCCTTTGGTAATGAACAGGAATTCATATTTATTACCCTGGGTGGCGTACAAATCAATTTGTGCGGGCAAATTGCAACCGCTGTTTTTCTCTTCGGTCATGGTGAAAGGTACCACCTGAGAATAGCGTAAATTCCGGTCGCGATAGGTTTCAAAAACTCCTTTACTAATGGCTTCTGCATCGTTGCAGTCTGTCCATACATTTTCGCCTTTTTTGCCGATGCAGATGGCTGTGCCGGTATCCTGGCAAGTAGGAAGTTCGCCTTCGGCTGAAACGACCTGGTTCATTAACATGGTATGAGCTACGAATTTATCGTTGTCGCTGGCTTCGGGGTCTTGCAGGATGTCTGCTAATTTCTGCAAGTGAGAAGCCCGTAAATAAAAAGATACATCGGCATATGCCTCACGGGCTAATAGTTCCAGCCCTTCTTTTTCAATTTTTAGTATTTTTCGTCCTTCACATTCAATTGTTTTTACATAATTTTTAGTGAGAAGGCGGTATTCGGTTGTGTCTTTTTCGATAGGAAAAGGTTCCTGGTATTTAAATTCTGCCATACTATATTAGTTTAGAATATTTAAAAATTATAAATACTGTAAGTCTTCAAAAAATGTATTTATTAATTACGCAACGAAATTAGGATTAATAAATGAAAAAGCCGAAAGTTTTACAGAAATTTTTCTGTAATTCCGGGGAAATGAAACTGGTTGCCTTTCATCATTAAAGAATTTATTACATTTGTACATGGATTTAGAATAAAATACTGTCTGATGAACTCAGGGAGTAGCGGAATATTTAGAAATTGTTTTATGAATAGCGGGGTCGTTTTTATTGTCATTGTTGTTTTGCTGTGTGCAGAGTTTGTTTTAGAGAGAATTCTGGAAATTTTGAACAGGCGTGCAATGTCGCAGACTTTACCGGAAAGTCTGAAAGGTATCTACGATGAAAAAGAATACAGACGTTTCCGGAATTACAGATGTGAAAATAATCGTTTTGAGTTGCTCAGTTCTTCTTTGTCCTTTGTTGTGATGCTGGTGTTTTTGTGTTTGGGTGGTTTCGGGTGGTGGAATGCAATTGTGGTAGCCGGAACAGATAATACTATTTTGCAGACATTAATTTTTATGTTGGGTCTTTCTCTGGTTTCAGGAATACTCAATATGCCTTTTGACTGGTATGCTACTTTTCATATTGAGGGGAAATACGGGTTTAACAAAATGACCAAAAGAACCTATGTATCTGATTTGTTGAAGGGCATGTTCCTGTCGGGAATAATTGGCGGCTTGCTTTTAACCGGGGTGGTGTGGTTTTATGAATGGGCCGGGTCTTTATTTTGGTTGTATGCCTGGTGTGGTTTTACTTTATTTTTGGTGTTTATGACTCTGTTTTATTCGCAGTTGATTGTACCTTTATTTAATAAACAGGTTCCTTTGGAAGAAGGGAGTTTGAGGAATAAAATCAGTGGATTTGCCCGGCAAGTTGGATTTAAACTGGCTGATATTTATGTGATAGACGGTTCCAGGCGGACTACAAAAGCCAATGCTTATTTTACAGGTTTCGGACCTAAAAAGCGGATTGTATTGTATGATACTTTGCTTACAGAATTGAGTGAAGAGGAAATTGTGGCAGTTTTGGCTCATGAGGTGGGGCATTATAAAAGGAAACATACTATAAAATTTATGTTGGCATCTGTATTGCAAGTGGGGATTATGTTGTGGTTGTTTTCATTATTTGTGAACCAACCGGCATTGTCTGAAGCGTTGGGAGGGGATAGGATGTATTTTCAATTGGGATTAGTGGCATTTACTATACTATATGCTCCGATAAGTATGATACTGGGATTATTTATGAATGTATGGTCCAGAAAGAATGAATATGAGGCAGACTGTTTTGCTGCACAGTATTACAATGGAGAGTATCTGATTTCGGGGTTGAAGAAAATTTCAGTAAAAGCTTTGAGTAATCTGACTCCGCATCCTGTTTATGAATGGGTGTATTACTCACATCCTTCTTTGCTGAAACGGATGAAAGCGGTAAGAGATAGAGTAAGGGTTAACGAATAACGATTAATGAAATGAACGCAATTATTATTACTATCGGAGATGAAATTTTATTGGGACAGATTTTGGATACCAATTCCCAGTATATAGCCCGGCGGTTAACGGAGATAGGTGTTGAGGTAACAGAGGAGATTTCCATTCCGGACAAAAGGGATGAAATCTATGAGACTATAGACTATGCGATGCAGAAGGCGGATATTATTCTGGTAACGGGAGGACTGGGACCCACTAAAGATGATGTAACGAAAAAAGTGCTGGCAGAATATTTTGGTTCTTGTCTGGTATTCCATCCGCAGGTCATGGAATGGCTGGAAGAGTTACTCCGGAATCGTAATTTGCCGATGAACGAGAATAATAAGTCCCAGGCTTATTTACCTGATAATTGCCGTATATTGCGGAATTATAAGGGTACGGCTTCCGGAATGTGGTTTGAGCGTGGGTGGAAGTCTTTGATATCTTTGCCGGGAGTTCCTTTTGAAATGGAACATTTGATGGATACTTATGTCATTCCGGATTTGAAAGTCCGATATCCGCATTTACAGTTGGAATACCGGATGTTGAAAGTGTATGATGTACCTGAATCTCAATTGGCACAACATTTGGAAAGTTGGGAGGATGCATTGGGGGATGGGCTGGGTCTGGCTTATTTGCCTGCGCCGGGTTGGGTCCGGCTGCGGATTACAGCCAAGGGGGAAGCTGTGCAACATTTGGAGACTGCCTATGAGGCACTCAAAAAGGTGTTAACCGGAATGAGGTATACGGAGGGAGAGGATGCTTTAGAGAAACAAATCGGGAGTGCCTTACGTAAACAAGGGGGTACTATAGCGACGGCAGAAAGTTGTACGGGAGGAGAAATTGCCCGTTTGATAACCTCCGTACCGGGAAGTTCTGATTATTTTAAAGGTGCTGTTGTTTCTTATGCCAATGAGGTGAAGATAGGTGTGTTGGGAGTTGATGAAAAGGATATAGAAAGGGAAGGAGCAGTAAGTGAGGCTGTTGTATTACAAATGGTTCAGGGAGTGAAGAGGTTGATGAATACGGATTATGCTGTTTCGACTTCCGGAGTAGCAGGGCCGGATGGCGGAACACCGGAGAAACCAGTTGGAACTATTTGGATTGGGGTGGCGACACCGGAGAAAGTTTTTGCGCGGAAATTTGTTTTTTCTTTTACCCGTGAGCGTAATATAGCCAAGGCCGCTGCCAAAGCTTTGGAGCTAGTGATGTCCGAGATAGAATTATAACCTGTATTTTACAAACTATTGAAACTATGAAAAGACGCTATATGCTTCCTTTACTTATTGTCATTGTCGGGATGATTGTTTATTGGCTGGGACCCAAATTGCCTGTTATTCCCGTCAATACGGTTTTGCCTGTCATTCCTGCAGGTATAGCCGATATAGAGGAGTATGTTGCGGGGCAAGAAAGAGGACAAGTTATAAAGCCAGGGAATGAGAGTATTATTTTATGGGGAGACACCCTTCATCGTTCCACGCCTTATGTTCTGCTCTATTTGCATGGTTTTTCTGCCAGCCGGTATGAAGGATATCCGATGACACATGATTTTGTCCGGGAATTCAGGGTGAATGCTTATTTGCCGCGTTTGGCCGGCCATGGGTTGATGAATGAAGAGCCTTTGCTGGAGATGACGCCTTGTCGTTTGTATGATTCGGCAAAAGACGCCTTGGTGATAGCTCATAAACTGGGACAAAAAGTGGTCATTATGGCTACTTCAACAGGGTGTACGTTAGCTTTGATGTTGGCGGCAGATTATCCGGAACTGGTAGACGGGTTGATATTGTATTCTCCCAATATCAAGATTAAAAATCCCATGGCTCCATTGCTGAGCGGGCCATGGGGATTACAGATTTCCCGTGTTATCCACGGAGGAAAGTATGCGGTTTCAAAGTCCCCTGCGGATAGTGACGAGTGTAAATATTGGTATTGCCGCTATCGGGTGGAGGCACAGGTATATTTGCAGCAATTGCTTGATATGCGAATGAACCGGAAAGAGTTTCAGAAAGTTTTTCAACCTGTATTTTTGGGTTATTATTACAAGGATGAAAAGCATCAGGATGAGACAATAGAAGTAAAAGCTGCGTTGAAAATGTTTGGTGAATTGGGAACTCCAGCCTCTGAGAAAGTGAGAGTTGCCTTTCCGGACGCAGGTGCACATGTTATTGCTTGTGAATTAACATCCGAATCGTTGGCTGAGGTGCGGCAACAGACTTTTGAGTTTGCCCGGAAGATTTTAAAAATGGAATAAAAAAATTTTCTGTAAGAGTGCGGCTCTTTCAAAAGCCGGTGCATTGACTATTGAAAGAGCGCGTTGGTTTATAGATTTGTGCGGTTGACTGGCATTGTCATACAACGGGCACCTCCGCCGCCACGGGGCAGTTCGGAACCGTCAATGGTAATTACATATTTACCGTAATTTCCCAGGTTGATTTTGTCGCTGAGTACATCATTGGCTTTAATAATTTCAAAGCCTGCATTGTTCATGGCCTCCATTGTGTAATTGTTCCGGGCATATCCTAATACCTGACCGGGACCCACAGCGAAGAAATTAGCTCCGCTATGCCATTGTTCGCGTTCCTGATTCCAGTCGTCGGAGCCTCCGCAAAGAACGGGTTCCATATCCATGCCTAATTTTTTCAATGCAGTCAGAAGATTTTTTTCATTCCGGATACTCTGAAGTTTACCGTTTTGAATTTTGATGTGAACTGTTTGGTAGCTACCCGGGTTCAGTATCAAAGGTTCGAATACCATACATTTGTCCCGGTCTAACAGTGTAAACACCATGTCGAGGTGGATAAACGATTCCGGGGAATGAGGCAATTGTTGTACAATAATGTGTTGTGCTTTTTCACTTTTCCGGCGGATGAATTCATAGATTAGCATATCGATAGCTTCGGTGCTGGTACGTGCTCCATTCCCGATAATCAGGATATCATCCCGGGCTATTAATACGTCTCCGCCTTCAATTGTCCGGATGCGTTGAGTAGCTCCGGTTGGGGGTATAGTCAGCGTTTGGGTTTTGAATTCGGGAGTAAAGTCAAAGATAGACTGCATGATGACAGATTCACGATCCCGGATAGAATTGGCCATCCGGCCAATGAGTACTTCATTGTACATACTCATAGAGGCATCCCGTGTGAAAAAAAAGTTGTGCATCGGACGAAGGGCATACCAGTCCTTACTTAAAAACTTGGTCAGATTGTCTTTGACCATTTCTACGCCCTCGATTAGTAAACGGGATAAGTCTTCGGCACTTTCATTCAGTAAGTGTTCTTTCAGGCTTCCTTTCGGAGATTCTTCTCCAATGAAAGGTTCTATGCGTTCAATGCGATTGAGGACTTCCTGTTTGATTTTTTCATCTTTCAATATATTGCACAGGAGTTCTTTTACCTCGTAAGTTTTGGTCAATTTTGACAAAACTCCGGATATTTGTTTGTATTCCTCCCGTGCTATGGATAGATTGATAATGTCACTGTATAAAGCCCGCTCTGCATTTTCAGGGGTCATATTTTCGACCTCTTCTCCGGGAGTATGGATGATAACACCGTTTAATTTGCCGATTTCTGACTGGACGTTGACTTCTATAATTGGATTCATAAAATAATGTAGTATGATTAGCTTACTTAAAGTTTCGATACAAAAATACTACTTAAGCAGTTAATTTCCTTATAATTACCGCTTATAATTATGCAAAACACGAAAATAAATATGCAAAAGATTTTATGCAAAAGTTTACATTCCTAATTGTCCCAGTATGATACGACCTGTAACCAAATAAATGTTCAGGCCTATAATGTCGTTTGTTAATGTAATGAAAGGACCTGTGGCCAATGCAGGGTCAATTTTCATTTTATTGAGTAATAACGGGAAAGCTGTTCCGAAAATGGAAGCAAAAATGATCACTACGAATAAGGCAATGGTAACGGTAATGGGCATAGCTAATGTAGGCATACCAAAAGCCAGGGTCAGCAAGAATATGATGGAAGAGCAAATGGTGGCGTTGATGAGTGCACCTCCGAGTTCTTTCATGAGGTTACCAAAACCATTTTTCAGGCTCAGCGAGTTGGAGGCCAACCCTTTGACTACGATAGCAGAAGATTGTATTCCCACGTTTCCTCCCATAGCGGTAATGACAGGAATAAACATGGCAGTAACCGGAAACAGGGCAATTTCTGTTTCATACCGGGAAATCATCCAGGCTGAAACCATACCTCCGAACAGGGCGATAACCAGCCATGGAAGCCTCGCTTTTGTTTGAGCCCATATACTATCGGAGGATTCTACATCCTGTGAGATACCGGACATCATCTGATAATCTTTGTCTGCTTCGTCTTTTATAAAATCGACTACATCGTCGATTGTAATCCGTCCCACCAGACGGCCTACCTGGTCGGTTACGGGGATAGCGACCAAATCGTATTTTTGCATGATTAATGCTACGGATTCGGCTGATTCATCTGTTTTTACCGAAATGATATCCGGATAATATAAATTAATGATTTTTGCGGAAGTAGGAGCGGTTATCATCTTTTTCAGAGATAGCCTGCCTTTTAGTTTATTATCGTCGTCAACGACATAAATGTTATAGATTTCATCCAGGTTTTCAGCTTGCCGGCTCACTTCCCTCAAACAGGTAAGAACCGTCCAGTTCTCGTTAACCATGACCAGTTCCTTTGCCATCAGACCACCTGCCGTGTCTTCGTCGTAGTGCAACAAATCTACGATATCCCCGGCTTGTTCCAGGTCTTCCATATGAGAAAGCACTTCGTGTTGTTGTTCATTAGGCATGCTGGCAACCAAGTCCGCCGCGTCATCAGAATCCATGTTGTCGATGAATCGGCGGGCAATGATTTCGGCCGGGAAGGATTCAATAAAATGTACCCGTTCTTCTTCGTCTATTTCTGCCAGAACATCACTGGCTTTTTCGTTGTCGAGAAGCAAGAAAACGAATTGTGCCCGCTCATTGTTCAATTCTTCCAGTATCTCTGCAATATCTGCGGGATGGAGGTCTGCAAGCTGTTGTGTAACTTGTGTTTTATTACCTGCATCTATCAGCTCTTCCAGTTGACTTAGAAATTCATGAGTAAGTTCAAATTGTTGCATAACTTGGTATTAACTGGTTTTTCCTTCTTTTTCAATCTCCTGACAAAGCTGTATGAAGTCTGGGATATTTAATTGTTCCGGACGCATGTTCAGGTAGTCCGAGTCAAATCCCGGAGGTAATAAACTACGGATTGAGTTGCGCAGGGTTTTCCGGCGTTGGTTAAAACCGTTTTTGACTATATTGAAAAAAAGTTTTTCGGAACATCCTAAATCCTCACGTTTATTGCGGGTTAGACGGATGACTGCAGATTTTACTTTTGGCGGAGGGTCGAAAACTTTTTCTCCGACTGTAAACAAATATTCAATGTCATAGAATGTTTGCAGGAAAACGCTTAATATTCCATAAGTCTTGTTACCGAATGGGGTTGAAATTCTTTCGGCAACTTCTTTTTGAATCATGCAAACCGCTTGCTGAACAAGGGCACGGTTTTCAATGATCCGGAAGAATATTTGTGAGGAAATATTGTAAGGGAGATTTCCGACGATCGAGAAAGGAGTATGGAATAAATCGGTGATATTCATTTTTAAGAAATCCCCGTAAAGAATCCGTTTCTGATATTCGGGAAACTCTGCATGTAAATATTCAATGGATTCCCGGTCAATGTCGATGGCCCAGACCGAAAACGCCGGATTTACCAGTAAATGCCGGGTTAAAACTCCCATTCCGGGACCTATTTCCAATACATCCCGGGTGACAGGCAATAAACTATCTGTAATTTTTCGTGCAATATTCTGGTCCTTTAAAAAGTGTTGGCCCAGGCTTTTTTTTGCTCTGACTAAACTCATGTTACAAAAGTATATAAATTAGCTGAAAACAGGTAAAGTTTTTGCAGACATTTGTGTAAACTTTGTTCCGTATCGGTGGCTTTGCCAGAAAAATCAGCTTTTCGTTGATACATTAGTAAATTAGTATATTTTATTTTTATCTTTGCCAAACAATAAATTTTAACTGAACTTGTTGAAGTTTGTATGCGTCCTGTAATCAAGAATACAATTAAGTTTTTTCTGTTTCTGGGTATTTCCGTGCTTTTATTTTGGTTGGTATACCGGGATCAGAATTGGGGGGATTTATTGAAAGTATTAAAGGAAGATGTAAATTATACCTGGGTAGTTGTAGCGTGTATCATGGGTATTGCCAGTCATGTGAGTCGTGCAATGCGTTGGCAGTTGCTGACTGCGTCCATGGGATATAAAATCCGTTTCTGGAATGGTTTTATGGGGGTGATGATAGGTTATTTTGCTAATCTTGCGATACCCCGGATGGGAGAATTTACCCGTTGCGGTGTGGTGAGTAAATATGAAAAAGTACCTTTTTCTAATTTGCTGGGAACTGTTGTAACGGAACGGGTAATCGATATGATGATATTATTGGCCCTTACGGTGGTTGTTGTGGTGACGCAATTTAAACAGGTAGGTATTTTTCTGGATAATTATCCGGAAATCCGGGAAAAACTAAATTATATGTTTCATTCAGCCTGGATGCTTTTTATTGTTGTGGCAGTGTTGGTGGTTGTCGCATTGTGCTGGAAATTTTTTCTCCGGGACAGATTGCAGGGGCGTATCCGTTCTTTTTTCCATGGTTTGAAAGAGGGAGTTCTGACGATAAAAAATGTGGAGCATAAATGGTTGTTTATTGCTCATTCGCTTTTTATCTGGTTGATGTATTTCCTGATGTTTTATGTTTGTTTTTTTTGTTTTGAATTTACTTCACATTTAAGTATATTGGTCGGGTTGGCTATTTTTGTTTTAAGTAGCTACGGAATGGTTGCTCCTGTTCAGGGAGGTGTCGGGGCGTGGCATTTTATGGTTATAGCTGCCTTAATGCTTTATTTGCCGCATATGCCTGATATTGAGAATATGGCAAAAGTTTTTGCTTTGCTTACCCATGGTTCCATGACATTATTGTATGTTGTTGTTGGTATCATTTGTGTCGTGATGTTTCCGCTTTACAACCGGGATTTTTTTGAGAATAAATAAAAGATTATGGAATCTGCCGAACTGATTTTTTCTTATTTTCCTGATTTAACTGATGTTCAGAGAGATAAATTTTCTTGTTTGGAAGGATTGTACCGGGAGTGGAATGCAAAGATCAATGTGATATCGCGGAAGGATATGGATGCGTTTTGGGTGCATCATGTATTGCATTCGCTGGCGATTGCAAAAGTGCTTCAATTCCGGGCCGGAACAAAAGTTATGGATGTCGGGACGGGAGGTGGTTTTCCGGGAATCCCTCTGGCAATTTTGTTTCCTGAATCCGAATTTTATCTGGTGGATTCGATTGGTAAAAAAATAAAGGTTGTAGAAGGGGTGAAAGAAGCATTGGGATTAAAAAATGTAAGGGCTGAACAAATCCGGGTGGAGAATGTACGGGAAAAGCAGGATTTTATTGTAAGCCGGGGGGTAACTGCTTTTCCTGCATTTGTGTCTTGGGTAAAGGATAAGGTCAACCGGTCTTCGCAAAATGAGTTGAATAACGGGATTTTATATCTGAAGGGAGGAGATTTTAGTGAAGAGTTGCAGCCTTTTGCCGGACGTGTTACAATATATGAGATTCCTGCTTTTTTTACTGAGGATTTTTTTGAAACTAAAAAGGTGATTCATTTGTCTTTTTAGAGAGTTTTCTGAAGTGGGGAGGTTGTTTTTATAGTTTATATCGTTTGTGTAAGTTGAAGCTTTAAATATATGGTGACAAGAAGAGAATTTATCAAGAAAAGTGGTTTGGCTATTGCGGCGGCAGCAATGAGTGGTTCGCCTTTGAAAGCGATGATGAATGTCGGGCAGAAGGAAGGAAAGGTGGGGGGGGCAAAAGAGTATGTAACTCATCGTCCGGGACCTGAAAACCGTAATTTTACTTCCAAAGCGGTGGAAGAAGTGATTGTTTCTGTGAAAAAGCAGTTAAAAGATCCGAAACTGGCCTGGATGTTTGAAAATTGTTTTCCGAATACATTGGATACAACCGTTGATTTCAATATGGTTGACGGGAAACCTGATACTTTTGTGATTACGGGGGACATTAATGCGATGTGGTTAAGGGATTCCGGGGCTCAGGTATGGCCTTATGTCAATTTGTGTAAAAAGGATGAACAATTGCGGTTATTGATAGCCGGGGTGATAAACCGTCAGACGAAATGTATATTGCTTGATCCTTATGCCAATGCTTTCACGCATGGTGCGGAATCCAGCGAGTGGGCCAGGGACTATACTCAGATGAAGCCCTATATCCATGAGCGGAAATGGGAGATTGATTCCTTGTGTTATCCGATCCGGTTGGCTCATCATTATTGGAAAGTGACAGGTGATACCAGTGTATTTGATGCAGATTGGAAGAGAGCTATGGCTTTGGTGTTACAAACGTTTAAAGAGCAACAACGTAAGGAAAATAAAGGACCTTACCGGTTTCAGAGAAATACTCCCCGTGCTTCGGATACACTGAATGTGGATGGCTGGAATAATCCTGTCAACCCTGTCGGGATGATTGTTTCCTGTTTCCGTCCGTCGGATGATGCTACGATTTTTGGTTTTTTGGTGCCTTCCAATTTATTTGCCATTCATTCCCTGCGTCAATTGGCTGAGATTTCCCGGAAGGTGACCGGAGATGCGGATTTTGCTGCGAAATGTACGGTTTTGGCTGATGAAGTACAGGCTGCAGTGAATAAATATGCTATTGTTAATCATCCGAAATATGGAAAGATTTATGCGTTTGAAGTAGATGGGTTTGGTAGTGCTTATCTGATGGATGATGCCAATGTACCGAGTCTGCTGGCTATGCCTTATTTAAATTCAATATCTGTCAATGACCCGATTTACCAAAATACCCGCAGATTCGTGTGGAGTCCGGATAATCCGTTTTTCTTTCGTGGGAAAGCAGGGGAGGGAATCGGCGGACCGCATATCGGATATGATATGGTTTGGCCGATGAGTTTGATTATGCGTGCTTTTACGTCCCGTGATAATGGAGAGCTCAGGCAGTGTATGAAAATGTTAAGGGATAATGATGGGGGAACAGGTTTTATGCATGAGGCTTTTCATAAGGATAATGCAGATAAATTTACACGGAAATGGTTTGCCTGGGCAAATACTTTATTTGGCGAATTGATCATTCATCTGATGAATGAAAAGAAAATATCATTGTTGAATAATTTGTAATTTATACGTGCGAACAGGAGTCGTATATCACAAGATAAATGCATTAGCATATTAATTCAGTTGATTCTACAATTAATTTTATATTATGGAAAATAAGAAAAATAGTGTGTATCCGATATTTCTGGCTTTCTTATGTATGGGATTCGGAGATGTAGTCGGACCGATGGTGTCCTTAGCTAAAGAGAGTTTCGGGCTTTCTAATTTTATGGCTCAGTTGCTGGCTTTTTCGGGTTTTCTCATGTTTGGTATTTTGTCTGTGCCAATGGGAATTTTTCAGGCCCGCCGGGGAAAGAAAGTGGCTTTGGTTTTAGGTTTGGCTATTGCCTGTGCAGGGTTGATACTACCTATTTTAGGAGGAATGTATGGCGGAGAGATTGATTTTCAGTCGGAAGGAAGTTTAAAATATTATTTGGTGCTTTTATCTGTGCTTTTGTTGGGAGCAGGGGCTACTATCATGCAGGTATCCGGAAATCCCATTATGCGTGATGTAAGTGCAGAAGGCCGTTTTGCTTCCAATTTATCACTGGCACAATCCATCAAAGCCATTGGTTCTTCGTTGGGTTTCTTATTACCTCCGTTTTTTATCTGGGCATTCGGATTAAATTGGACCGTTTTATTTCCTATTTATGCTGTGCTGGTTTTAATAACCTGTTTGTGGGTGCGGTCTACGAGGATTCAGGAAGGGGGCAGAACTGATGCGGTTAGTTTTTCTTCTTGTTTTGCCTTATTGAAAAACGGGTATGTGGTGTTGATGGTCTTGGGGATTTTTTTATATGTAGGTGCTGAGTGTTGTATGAATTCCGGTGTTCCTTTATTACTTTCGGAAGAATTTAATTTCGATGCTCAGAAAGAAGGATTGCTGATTTCATGGAGTTTGTTCTTTTTACCTGTTTTGGTGGGCAGGTTTGTCGGAGCTGCCGTTTTGCGGAAAATGCCGGCTAATCGTTTCCTTTTGATTACTGTACTGCTTTCTTTGGCCGGAGTACTTCTTGTATTTACAGGTCATATTGTTTCTACGATGGCTGGAGTTATTTTGGTAGGATTGGGTTTTGCCAACATTTTCCCATTGATTTTTTCTATTGCTGTGGATAGGATGCCGCAATATTCCAATGAATTATCCGGTTTGATGATTACGGCAATTCTTGGCGGAGCTATTGTGCCTTTATTTTGGGGATATGTGGCTGACGCAGGTTCTATTATTACGGCTTTTGTTGTTCCTTTGGTATGTTTGGTTTATATTTTGTTTGTGGGATTAAGGGTACAGAAAAGTTAAGTAAATAAGAAATAAAATTCACAGGCCGGAACTGATGGTTTAAAATTGTCGGGTCCGGTCTGTTTTTTTCAAATGGCGTTTATTATTTCCCAGGAATGTTTTTTCAAATCCACACATCCGTTAGGTTTAAAATGTATCCCTTCTTGTTCTAATAAAAACTGTTGTTCTGTCCAATGGGGAGCAGGACGTCCCTGGCTGTTGACTACGCGGTGGCAGGGAAGGCAAGAAGATTCCGGAGATTGTGCCAGAACCTGACCTACTAAACGGGAGTATTGCGGGAATCCTGCCAGACGGGCTATTTGCCCGTAAGTTAACACCCGTCCGGCAGGGATTTCTTTTATGATATTACAGACTTCATTACAGAAATCTTTACGGTTGAAACTATTTTCACTTGACCCAAACATTGATAATTTCACCGATAAACATTTTGTGTAAATTTTTGCCCCATTGAGCTTTTGCTTCCGGGCTATAGATGGCTTCCGGATTGAACTGTTGTGCTACCAGTTTTTTGCATTCTATAATCATCCATGCCTCTGAGAAAGCCACACTTCCCGAGGGGGTGAAAATGGGGGTCAGGCCGGAACCTTGTACTTTATCTTCGTTTTTACCGGAGTGAGTGCCACAGTAGTTCAAAGCCTCCCGATAAGCTTCCGTAAAGAAACATAAAGTATAAGTATTTTTATTTTCCAATAGCTGGTAGGTGTGCCGGGTGGGATTTATGAAACAAAAAGCCACAGGTTTGTTATACAAATGTCCCAGACCTCCCCAACTGGCTGTCATCATATTAAATTGAGTATTGCTTCCGCCTGTGACAAGCATCCAATTTTCTGAAAGCATTTTATAAATGTTTCCCGGGATTTTATCCGGTGCGATTTGTTTGTAACCGGTCAGGGCACTGATTCCGGCAGAAGGGATGGCAGAAGCGGTCTTTTCCGGAGCGACAGTTACCTGAGAAATAACTGGTGCCGGATTCGGATTGCCGCCCAAAGCTTTTTCAGCACTGTCAAATAAAGTTGCAACGAGATCAATGGTATGGGTACGGAATTTTCCGGTAGATTTAATCATTTTGTCTTTTTTCTTGTTAAATACATATTCATCAGTGATTTGTTCTTCAGCCGGCAGTTTTTCATTTTTACCAGCAATATTGTAAATATAGTAAATAGCGGAGATTTTCAGATTACATTTTTCCGGATGGCATTCTATATACATTTGATAAGTAACCAGAGCTCTGTCCAAAGAGAGTGCTTTATTGGTAAATACCAGATATTGTTGGCCGAGACAGGCTATCTGACCGTTTTCTTTTGTTGAAAATAGAATGCGGCTTTTAAATTCATTGTTTGGGATAAAAGTTTCGCTTGCCCATTTGAGAGCTGTAGCATGGATTTGTTCCTGGGTTTGGCCGGGAAGTCTGAGTTCCCGGGTAAAAGTGACTTTTCCATCTACTACAGGTACAGTGCCTTCGCCATATTTAGGGTCTATTTGAGCATAAAGTATCGAGGGTAGTAAATAAAGAAATAAAAGTAATTGTTTCATAGTATGATTTTTTATGATTTTAGCAAAGATAATGGCTGTGTTTGAATTTTTACCTAAATTAAAGGTAAAAATCTTCAAAAATTGGATTTTAACTGGGGCTGGCCAAAAGTATTTCAGAACTGATATTTGGCTTCCCGGACCGAATTCCAAAAGTCTGGAAGACTTTTGGGTTGTAAGTTATAGTTTTTTAGTGTGTACGTAGCCAGTTCACAATGTCTTCCAATACTTTCGGGCAGATGGTTTCTTCGATGTCGGAGTATTCAACGGGTAGTCCTTTACTTGCGGTTTGGAACATGTGATTCAGGCCGGGATAGGCAATTGTGGTGACTTGTGAATTACCATTTGCGGTGATGCCTTTATGGATATAGGTGAGATTTTCGACAAGCACCTGGCAATCTTTGTCTCCGTTCAAAGCCAGTACAGGGCAAGTGATTTCAGGAAAATCCCATTCGGGATCGTATTTCAGCAATTCGATTTTTCCGGGATTATAGAGTTGGCGGGTAGTTGCAGTTGCCTCACCTGCCAAAGGAGTTCCGGCAAAAAGTTCGGTTAGTTTGCGTTCGCAGGTTTGTGCATCCGCTGTTTGCAGAACAATTTCCTGGGCTTGTCGCATGTATTGATTGTATGTATTGATAAATTCCTCTTTGGCACCGTTAGCCTGCAGGAGAGCAGCCCGTTGCCGGAGCAGCAGTTCGCTTCCGTTGACGCCTCCTCCGGCTAAAGTGATGATAAAAGGTACTTCTTTGCGGGCGGCTAAGGTAAAGGCTATAAAAGCTCCTTCGCTATGGCCAATTACACCGATACTATCGGGATGGATTCCCTGACGATGTTTCAGGTATTGCAGAGCTGCCCGGGTATCAGTTTCAAAATCCGGAAGTCCCGAAGCATTAAAATCGCCTGTAGAAGTTCCGGTACCCCGGTCATCTACCCGCAGGCTGGCAATCCCATGCCGTGCGAGGTAATCAGCAATAACCAGAAAAGTTTTATGTTCGAAGAAAGTATTATCGCGGTCCTGGGCTCCGCTGCCGGAGATGAAAAGTATTGTCTTTCGGGTGGACGGAGTATTGGGGAGAGTCAAGGTTCCCGCCAGCGTAATTCCGGCTTCTTCGTTGCGGAAAGTGACTTCTTCCGATTGATAGGGAAAAGGGGGATGCGGTGTTTGCGGACGGTGGAATATGACAGCTTGTCTGCTTAGTATTAAAGGAAAGGTGTAGCCGTCTTGTTGTATATTGCCGTTGATTTGTCCGTTGGATTGCAGTTTTCCCTGGCAAGAAATGCCGGCATCCGGAAATTCCAGGGTCAGCAGGTTATTTATAAAATTCACTTTTGTATCTGAATAGATACGGTCCGATTGGTCCGGAATTTTTAAAGTAGCCGAATAAGCACCTTTTTGCTCTTGCAACTCTATGGTTAAGCGAAGCCGGTGGGTTCTGAGGTCCGGATAACCGTACCATATGCCCGTTATATCTTGTGAAAAAAGCGGGAGTGTACAAAAAAGCCCAATGAGAAATAAATAGGTTTTCATCATGTTCAATATTTGTTTTAAAACGCTTAAAAGTAAAAAAAGGGGGGGAAGTAGTTCTAAAAATTTAGGTTAACTTATATCTTTGTCATTATAAAATCGAAAATAAATGCTGATTTCAGACACTGAACTTTTGCTAAAATATCTGTCACAGAAAGATAACAGAGCTTATCGTCATTTATACAGTGTATATTATACGGCACTGAAATCGTTGGCTTATTATTATGTGAAAGATGAACATGTGGCAGCTGATTTGGTACAAGAGGTATTTGTTTCTTTACTGGAAGTTTCTTATCGTTTTACAACTGCCGATGAAGTGAAATATTTTCTTTACAGTGCTTTAAAAAACAAATGTATCAGTTATTACCGTAAACAGAAAGTACGGGATAAATATAAACTGTCAGTATTGCGTTCCAATAATCAATTGGAGCATTTTTGGGAAAAAGTTCTGGAGGAGGATGTGTATGCTCATCTGATGGCGGCTATTGATACTTTGCCGCCTCAATGCCGCTTGGTGATGCAACTTTCGCTGGAAGGACTGAAAATTTCTGAAATTGCTGCTCAGCTTCATATTTCAGAGGAAACAGTAAAGGATCATAAAAAAAACGGGAAACGCAAACTATTACAATTGCTTGATAATCCTTTCCTCTGTGTTTTAATATCTTTTTTATAAAATCTTTGGGTATTTATATATATTCCAAATATCATTTCAATAACTGTCTGTCCTCGGATTTGCTTTTGGTGGAAGCGGGTAATTGGTATTTAACTCACTAATCTGTAGTGTATGATTTACCGTAGTGCAATGTGTCAAGACAGTGATTACATCTTATTCAACTCCAATTCATATCTTACATAAAGATATATAAATGCCAATCTTTTTGTTTTTACTACCCCCCTTTTTTGTAAAGTGGTGCGTATTATTTATAGTCTTTGAAAAATTGTGAAGATGCAAGATTTGTGTAATCATAAAAGATTTTTTGAATTGTCCGGATTAATATCCGGTTTTTTGTCCGGGACGCTATCGCAAAAGCAGCATGAAGAGTTAGATTCCTGGTTGTCCGGTAGCGAGGAACACCGGGCCTTGTTCAGCCGGATTTGTGCAGAACAAACAATGCGGGATAAAATTCATAATTACCGTCAGGAAGAAGTACAGTCTGCTTTTCATGATTTTTTGCAGAGACGCCGGCAATTGACTTTTAGGCGGAGAATTTACCGATGGGTAGCTTGTGCTGTATTGATATTGTTGGTGGGAGGTGGTTGGTTACAATGGCAGGCGATAAAACCGGATTTGTTGCCTGATAGCGTGTTGTCTCAAGAGGCGGAAGTGCCTGATAGCAGCAGGCGACCTGTTTTGACTCTGGCTTCCGGAGTACGGATTGTAATACCGGAAGGAGGATTACTGTCAGAGGATACAGTATCGGGGCAACAAATGATAGCAGCAAATGTTTTTTCAGAGTCCGGTGCAGGTGCTTTTTCAACCTCTGAATTGACTCATAATACAGTGAGTGTACCGCCGATGTGTGATTTTCAGTTTATTCTCAGCGATGGAACGAAAGTATGGATGAATGCGGCTTCTTCTTTGCGTTATCCTGTAAAATTTGCTGCGGATTCCCGGACCATATATGTCAGCGGAGAAGTTTATCTGGAGGTAGCAAAAGATACCTGCCGTCCTTTTTCGGTGGTGACGGACGGTATGCGTATAGAAGTTTTAGGCACTTGTTTTAATGTGCGCGCTTATCCGCATGAGCAGGAAACGAGAATCACTTTAGCAGAAGGAAGAGTAGCAGCCCGGGTAGGAGAGAAAAAGTATACCCTTATTCCCGGAAATCAGTTGTCTTTGGAGGAAAGTTCCGAAAAGATAAATATCCGGTCGGTGGATGTTGACGAAGTGCTATCCTGGAAACGGGGATTCTATGTGTTTAAAAAATGCAATTTGGCAGAGGTGGCTTCAACTTTACAATGTTGGTACGATGTGGAAATTGTATTGAAGGGAGAAGTGGCCGCCCGTACAACTTATACAGGTGTGGTGAATAAAGAAGAAACGATAGAAGTATTTCTGGCCCGTTTGGAAAAAGTGTCGGATGTAAAATACTCCCGGGTGGGGAATGTGGTGATGATTCAATAGATAATTATACAATATCAATTAAAAACCAAACTAATGAAAAAGTGGATAATCTTAGGATGTTGCCTATTGGTGGCAGAGTGGACGTTCGGACAACAGAACGGGAAAACGGCATCCGGAAATGCGAAAGCGTATGAAATCAACGGTGGTATCAGTGGTGAATACCGTGGAAAAGTGTATTTGGTGAAGGAGGAGCGTATACACGGACCTCAGACGCGTATTGACAGTTGTGAGGTTGTGGATGGGCGTTTCCGTTTTACCGGTGAGGCACCGGAGCATTCTGTTATCCATTTTATCCAGAGTGCAGACGGACAATTGGCACCGATATTCCTGGAGCCGGGAAACATCCGGATGCGCATGCGTGCTGACTATTTCTTAGGAGCCAGGAGTGAAGGTTCTGTCAACAATAATTTATGGAATTTGCATCAGTTGTTTGTTGAATATAAAAAAGACAGTATCCGGCTGGCAGCTATTACAGACTGGGCGCGTTTTGGAATGGGGACTCCCGAACAGCAGGCTGAGAATTTCAATTACCGAACCCGTTTCCAGAACGAAAGCAAGCTGGAGATGGAAAAAGGCATGGTGAAGTATTATAAAGAATTGGCTTTTGCGCCTTTCATTCTTTTGTTTGAGATGACCGGCGAGCTGTCGTTGGATGAGTTGAAAGCCTTGCGCGGTCAATTGGACACTTGCCTGAATAACCATCCTTACACCAAAGAGTTGGACGAGGTGATAGCCAATAAAGAGTTCAAGGTTGGCTGTGAAGCACCGGCTTTTGTCATTCGCAGTATGAACGGTGAAGAAATAGAATTGAAAAATTATGCCGGAAAATATGTTTTGTTGGATTTCTGGGCTTCCTGGTGTGGTCCCTGTCGTCGGGAAATGCCGAATGTGGTGAAGCTTTACAAGGAATGTAAAGGAAAAGGTCTGGAGATTATCGGTATATCCCTGGACAAAAAAGAAGCCGATTGGAAAAAAGCAGTGAAGGATTTGGGTATGACCTGGCCGCAGGCCTGTGATTTTTTAGTGTGGGAAGGTCCGGTGGCCCGGAAATATAATCTGAGCGCGGTGCCTTATACCGTATTGATTAATCCGGAAGGGAAAGTGGAAGCACTTAACTTGCGTGGACAGCAATTGGTGGATACTGTCAAATCTTTGTTGAAAAAGAAAAAATAGATTGTTATGAAAAAATGGTTTTTAGGGGTGTGCGGTTGTTTGCTCGTCATAGGGTTGCAAGCACAGAAAATAACTAAAATCAGTGCTGTTGCCGATGGTTATAATGGTAAGGTAATTGACTTTGAATTTATTGATAATCCGGACAATAATATGCAATTTCCTTATGTTTCGGGGCAGCGTATGGAATTTGAAGTGGAATTGCAAGAACCGGCGTTGGTCAAAATCAATCTGTGGCTGTGGCTGATAGTGTGTCCGGGTGACGAGATTCATGCAGATATTCATTATAGCGGAAAAAATTACCGGACAGCGGAGTTTAGCGGAACCCCTTCGGCGGTGGCCCTCAATGAAGCCATTCGTGACGGACGTAATCACCGGATTGCCGGACGTTATAAGACTAATCCGCTTGCGGCAGTAGTGACGCAGGTGCCGGCAGACAAATATTATGCAGAGACGCAGGCCAACTGGAAGAAGGAGCAGGAGTTGCTGGAGGCGGTGCGTTCCCGCGTAAATCCTTTTGCTTATGAATATGTTTATGCGGAGTTGGAAGGCATGTATCTTTCCAATTTAGTGAAATATCCTTATATCGTGTCGGATGTGGCGAAAAAGCATATCGGTGATTGTATTCCCGCCGGTTATTGGAATGTGCTGGATGGTTATCGGGTGAAAGATTCCAAAGCTGCGTTGAAAAGTTTTACTTATAAAAGCTGGTTGCTTGATTATAAGGAGTATACCGACAAACTGAAAGCCCGGAATGCCGGACAAGAGTGGAAGTATGTCAGGGATTTACAGAAGTCCTATGACGGCTTGGTGGCTTTTTATGACGGGGATGTCCGGGATGCCGCTTTGTATATTCTGTTTTACAATGCACTGACCTCCCAACGGGATGATTTTGACCTGATTGCCAAACTCAGCAAAGAGTATTTCAAAAAATACAATAAAGACAAAACTTATAGAAAAGAATTGACTGAAATGCAGAAATAGGCCTGTGTGTAAGTCGATGTGCGTTTACTAACTTAAATATTTAAATTATGTGGAAAAAAAGACTATTACAAGGTATGTCAGGATACCGATTCCTTGTTTTTGCCTTGTTTATGCTGGTTTTTTCCGGAGGATTGAGGGCTGCCGGAGAGGATGAGTACCAGAAAAAGAAAATTTCACTGCAGGCAACCAATGAAACAGTGGAGGAGGTATTGAATAAAATCGGTAAAGCGGCGGATATTCGTTTCTTTTACAATCATTCAGCTTTTGATTTTTCGAAAAAGATTACTATCGATATCAAGGATCAGGAATTGCGTAATATAGTGTTACAAGTGTTGTCAGATTATTCCGTGGATATAGAATATCAACTGAATCACACGGTTGTGTTGCGTCCGAAAACCCCAATGTCTTCTATCGGCGTGCAGAAAGTGAACGGTACGGTCATTGATGCTAAAAACGGGGAGGCTTTGGTCGGAGCGAGTATTGTTTTGAAAGAACAGCGGGGTGTGGGAGTTGTAACGGATGTGGACGGAAAATTTCATGTCGAATTGATAGCGGGTGGTGCGACGGCATTGGTTGTTAGTTTTATCGGTTATCAGACCGAAGAGGTGAAATTGCCGACAACCGGCAATCTGGAAAATGTGACGGTGAAAATGACTCCCGTAGCTGCCGAGTTGGAAGGTGTGGTGGTGACGGGTATGGCACCCAGGAAAGTTTCCGGTTTTACCGGCCGTTACGTTACGGTGAAGGGAGAAGAGTTAAAACGACTCAACCCGAATAATTTGTTGCAGGCATTGTCTATATTCGATCCGAGTTTTCATGTTATAGAGAACAATCAGTATGGTTCGGACCCGAATAAATTGCCGGAATTTCGGTTGCGTGGAGATGTGCAATTGGGGGCCAGCGACCCGACTAATTTCCAGATGATGATGGGAGATTATTCCAATCGTCCCAATATGCCCTTGTTTATTTTGGATGGTTTTGAAACTTCCTTGCAGCGGATTGTCGATTTGGATCCGGAGCGAGTGGAGTCCATCACGATATTGAAAGATGCTGCCGGTACGGCGATGTATGGTTCGAAGGCCTCCAACGGGGTGATTGTATTCGAGACCAAGAAACCGAAACCGGGTGCGCTGACCTTGAATTACAGCGGGAATGTCGGTGTTTCCGTGCCGGACCTTTCGGATTATAATCTGATGAATGCTTCCGAGAAATTGGAATATGAACGCCGTGCCGGATTGTTTTCCACTACTGATATGTTGAATTACTACAACAGGTACAAAGAGGAGGTTTTGCGCGGAGTCAATACGTATTGGTTGTCGCAACCGTTGCGTACTGCTGTTACCCACCGTCATACATTGGGCATTGAAGGCGGAGACGAGGCTATCCGTTATTCTTTGGGCCTGAATTACGGCAGTGAATACGGAGTCATGAAGGGTTCGGACCGTACCAATGTGGGATTAAATTTAGTATTGTCCTATCGCCGGAAGAAATGGAATATCAGCAACTCATTGAATATGACGAATACGGATGCAAACAATTCGCCTTACGGTTCATTTTCAGAGTATACGAAGTTGAATCCTTATTACCGTCTGACGGATGAAAACGGACAATACCAGAACGTCATTGAAATGAAACCGATGGCTGCCGGAAGTAATCGGGTAACGATTACCAATCCGTTGTATAATACGCAGTTTCCGTATAAAGATTTGACGAAAAATTTCAGCGTAGTGGATAATTTTTCTTTGGAGTATGCGATTTTGGATAATTTGCGTGTAAACGGCCAGGTATCGTTTACCAAGAGCCATGCAAGGTCTGAGCAATTCAAATCATCACATCATACAGATTTTGCACCTGAAAAAGTAGAAGATATCACCCAACGCGGTACTTATGCAAAAAGCATAGGTGAGTCGATAGGATGGAGTGCAAATGCTTCATTGAATTATAATTACGTAAAAGGCAAGCATGGGTTATTTGCGTTGGCACGATGGAATGTTGAATCATCTAAAAGCGATGGTGTCAATCTGTCTGCCAAAGGTTTTCCGGACGATAACATGACGGATTTCCTGTTTGCTTTTGAGATGGACCGGGATGTGAATGGTAATGAATCTACGAATCGGTCGGTGGGTGTCTTGGGTAGTTTGAACTATATGTATGACCAACGCTATTCTGTGGATTTCAATGTTCATGGTGATATTTCTTCGCAGTTTGGTTCGGATACCAAGATGGCACCTTTCTGGTCGGTGGGTGTCCGCTGGAACATGCAGCGGGAAAAATGGCTGGCCGGAACAATTATTTCCAACCTGACGCTGACAGCCAACATGGGTGTTACCGGTTCGCAGAGTTATTCTCCTTATCAGGCAAAAGAAACTTATTCTTTTACTGACCTGATGTTTCCTTATCCGGGAGCGGATGTTTTGGGGGCGCAGTTGATGGGAATCGGTAATCCTGCGTTGAAATGGTCGAAGACAAAAGCGAAATCGGTGAATTTGGAGGTCGGTTTATGGAACAGCCGTTTGAATTTATCCGCTTCTTATTATCACAATTATACAGACCAGATGTTACTGTCGACAAACATTCAGCCTTCAACAGGTTTTCCGACATTGACGCGGAATGTCGGCGCGGTGTTGAATGAGGGTATTGACGTTACTTTAAACGGTTTGTTGATCAGTGATTATGAGCGGCAAATCCAATGGTCCTTAGGTGTGAACTTTACCCATAACCGGAACGTGATCAAGAAACTTTCCAATGAATTGAAGGAAATGAACCAGAATAATCTGAACAATCGGAATGAGATTTTGCCGATTTATGAGGAAGGCGAATCCACTTCGGTAATCAAATTAGTGCCTTCGTTAGGAATTGATCCTGCTACAGGAGAGGAACTATTCCGGAAATTGAACGGAGAGAAAACCTTTGTCTGGGATGCTGCCGACAAAATACCGGTGGGTGATACAGAGCCCAAGGTGCGTGGAACCATTCCTTCCTCGTTTATGTGGAAGAATCTGAGTGTAAACTTAGGATTTTCTTTCCAATGGGGAGCTGACCGTTTCAATCAGACTTTATTGGATAAGATTGAAAATTCGAATATTTCCGGAAATGTGGATAAACGGGCCGGTGGTGCCGACCGTTGGAGTCCGACGAACCGTTATGCGAAGTATAAGAAAATCAGTATTGAAGACCAGCATACTCCGACAAGTACCCGTTTCTTGCAGCGTTACAATGAGTTTGCATTCACTTCAGTAGCTATCGGCTACCGTTTCGAACCGAAGTATTTCAAGTTCCTGGAAACGTGTAAAATCGCCAGTCTGTCGCTGAATGCTTCCATGCAGGATATCGGCCGGATTTCCACAGTGAAACAGGAACGGGGATTGGATTATCCGTTTGCCCGGAGTTTCAATCTTTCTGTGTCTGTGTTGTTTAATTAATAAGAGGGAGGTTATGATGAAAAAAGCAATAATAATCACAGGAATGGCATTGGCTGCATTGTTGACCGCTTGTTCGGATTGGGTGAATGTTTCTCCCAAACAAGAGGTGGAATCCGATAAATTGTTTACATCGGAAAACGGTTATAAAAGTGCTTTGATTGGAGTATATGCGCGAATGACGTTAACTGAGAATTACGGGAAAAATCTTTCCTACGGTTATTTGGAGGAGCTGGTACAACGTTATGACAATTACGACCCGTCTTTGGCTCCGACGGATGCCAAACGTGCGGAACGTTATGATTACAAGAATAATACCGGAGCCAAAGGATATGTAAATACTGTCTGGCAGGAATTATTCCGGACGATAGCCAATTTGAATAATCTGTTGAGACGGTTGGATGATAACGGCAAAAATGTTTTGGTGACTGACGGACTTTGGGAGCAGATGAAAGGTGAGGCGTTGGGGTTGCGTGCATTCCATTATTTCGACTTGTTGCGTTTGTACGGACCTGTTTATTCTAAGGACCCGGAGATGAAGTGTTTGCCCTGGCGTACGGAGTTGAATGCCGATCAGAAAGATTTACTGCCGGCGAGTGAGATAGCAGGTCATATTATTGATGATTTGAAAGAAGCAGAAAGTCTGTTGCAAGGGGATAATTTGGAAAATAATCGGCAACATCGGATGAATCTATTTGCTGTTAAAGGATTATTGGCCAGGGTTTATTTGTGGATTGGGGACAAGGAGCATGCAGCTGTTAAAGCCCGTGAAGTGATTGATGAGTGCGGTTTGGAATTGGTCGTGAACAATAGTCAGGATGTTTCCATGTTTGATGAGACGCTTTTTGCTCTTGGAATGGATGATATGGAAGAAAAACTTCGGAGCGATTGGGCGGATTTGACGGTTTACGGTAATGAATTGTACATTTCGCGTGAGAATGCGGAAACGGTATTCGAGGCTTTGCGCGGTATCGGACTGAATGATATCCGTTATCGGAACGGTTACGGATTCATACACGGAGTAAACGGAAGAATGTGCAGAAAGTATTTGGGTAAAAATGTGTTGTATTGGGAAAAGATCCCTTTGATTCGTTTGTCTGAAATGTATTACATTTTGGCAGAGTCGGTTTCTTTGTCGGAAAGTGTGACTTATATCAATCGGGTACGGAATATTCGTGGTATTTCCCGGGTGAATAATTACCAGGCAGATGATTCTTATGATGAGGATGCCCGTATAGAAGCTTTGAAGTTGGAATACAGTAAGGATTTCTTTGCAGAAGGACAGTATTTCTATTTTTTAAAACGTCACAATTGTCAGAGTTTTTATCGTTGTCCGGTGGATGATATGACACTTTATTATGTGTTGCCCACGCCTGATGATGAAATTGCCTATGGCACAGGAAATGAGTAATTATACCATAAAAACGACAAGAAGATGAATAAAGTATACATATATATAATATTCTTTTGCGGGATAATGGCTTGTCAGGAGGATGACCTTGTGCAGTATTCCCAGGAGAAAGATGCCATACAGTTCGATCGGAATTATGAGAGAACCCGCGACTTTAATTTTGCGACGGCCTATGAAGTCCGGAAAGATTCGAATTATTACTGGGGAGATTCGCTGCAAGAGATCCAGATGACTGCCATTTTGCAACTGCAGGGTTTTCCTGTACCTGACGAACGGCCTTATAAATTGAAATCTGTCTTGGTGGAAGGTCAAGATTCGTCCAAGGTGGCAGAGGTCCGTTTTGAGCCTTATTATAGTCTGGCTCCCAATCAGTTGATTGATACGGTCGTGTTTACCGTTTTGCGTCCGAAAGGCAGGGGAAATTACACCATAGGTGTAGCGATAGATACGGAGGGAGACGATGCGTTCTTTGAGAAAGGAGCGGAAGAGTGTTCTGTATATCGGTTGAATATATCGGACCGTTATGATGAACCTGCCGATTGGCGTTACCGGGAAGAATGGTTAGGGGAATTCGATCCGGAAAAATATGCCTTTATGGTAACTATTGGCAACAAATTGTTCAGCCGGGCAAATTATCGCATGTGGTCGCGGACGGATTTGTACAATGCCGATTTGCGGGCTGCGTTGGAGGCGTTTAATGCCTCTGTTCCGGAAGAAGAGCAGAAGAAATTCAGTTTTCCCAATATGCCGAAATACGTGTGGTGGGATGACCAAGACAAATGGTTAGGAGAATTTTCCATAGAGAAATATGGGTTTATTCAGGAGATGATAGAAAATTACGGGGATAAAGAGGAAGAGTTGCTGGCAAATTCGAAATTGGAATGGTGGAATTTACGGTTTCGCGAAGAGTTGGCCGAAACGGAACGACCTGGGGTTACTTTCCCGAGAAATACAGAACGTTCATTTTGGTGGAGGGAATCTTTTTTAGGAGATTGGACGTTGGATAAACAGGAGTTTGTGATACTGAATCTTTTCCCAAGGAGTAAGTATCAAATCGGGGAAACGACTTGGGATTACGCATCACCCGTATTGCGCAGAATTCTCGACAGGCATAATATTGAAAATCCCAATGAACTTTTGAACTATGAGTTTATAGATGAGGGCAAACCGGACTGGTGGGGGTATTTTGAAGACTTGTTCGGACCCTATTCGTCGGTGAAACGGGATATTGTGGTGGAAGCCGTGCTGAATAATAATATGCAATGGGGAGAGTACAACATAAATATCTTGAAAGACGGAAACAGTTCCGTGGTTCTCAATATTGTACCGCGGATAGCAGCCGAGATTAAAAGTTACAATGCAAGCCACCCGGGTAATGAGATTACCGATTTTCCTTCTAAACCGGCTTGGTGGGATGTTAATTTGTTAGGTGAGTACTCGGAAGAGAAAGAGGCATATTGCGAGTATGTCATTAATGAATTTCAAGGAGGTCAATGGTGGACGGGTAAAATAAGAGAACATTGGGCTACTGTATTCCGTTGTTGTGTTGGGTGGTATAATCAGAATACGGGTGAAACACTGGTGAATGATTTCCCGGTTACCGATGGCAAATGGTATTATTGGGACAAGTATTCAGATGTTTGGGGTGAATATTCCGATGCGAAAAAGACGTTTGTTTTGTGGGTTTTGTTCCGAAATATTCCCGGATTTGGTGATTCTTGGGATTATATGATGGGGAAAAGCCAAGCCCAAAAATTGTTAACCGATGCTTTGAAGGAATACAACGAAAAGAATGACCCCGATTTGCCTTTTAATTTTAACTGATAAAATTTCACAATATGAAAAATATATTTTTGATATTGATTTTTCTTCTTTTGGGTGGATTGCTCGGATGTTATGACGACAAAGGCAACTATGACTACAAGGATATCAATACGGTAAGTTTCGTGATACAGCCTGAAAGTGATAATGGTTCTTATCGTTTTAAGGTACGAACAACTGATTTTGATGTTGTCTTTTCTCCTGTCGTGACCCAAACTCTGCTGAATAATGAGGATGCTTTGGAGTATTTGTGGGTAGTTTCACATAGTGAAGACGGAGAGATGATAGTCGATTCGGTCACTACGAAAGAACTGACTCTCACTTTTCCTGCCCAAAAGACAAAGACTTATGCTGTTCGTTTTTGTCTGACAGATGCGACTACGAATGTGAGTACTTATGCGGCATTAACTATGCGGACAGTGAATCCCTATATAGATAGCTGGCTTGTATTAAACGGTGAGGAATCGGAGCGGCGTATTTCGGCTGTGGAAGATCCGGATTCACTTCATTATGTTTATACGGAGAATGCCTGGACTGATATGGGAAATGCTCCTCGTTTCCAGGATGCTGTCGGATTGATTTATTCTCCGCTGGGATTGAAGAATAATACGGCTCCGGAATGTATGTATGTAATTACTGCAGACAGTTTATTGGCACTGGATCCTTTTGCCATGCAGGTAAAAAGAACTAATAAGGAACTTTTCTCACAGAAGTTACAGAACGAGGACCATGAGTTGTGGTATGGTATGGATGGGAGTCCTATGGGTGGAATACCTTTATTGGTGGATAAAGATTATAATTTTTATTATACCACAACTAATAATGACGGAGTATTTCTCGACCCTTATCTGGGGTTAGTCAAGGGAGGATGCCGTGCTTCCAAGCTGGTTATGTCGTCAGAATCGAATGTAGTTTGTATTTGGGATGATGAACAGAAGAAGTTCATGTATCTTCCGGGAGGTGATGGTGCGGTTTATGAGGTGGAGGATAAAGAGTATGATTGGACGGACAAAGAAGTGGTTTGGTTAGGTTTGGATAATGTGTTACCGGAAGGAGATAATAAAGGAAGAGTGGCCTTGGCCTTGGTCAGGGAACAGTCAACGGGTTATTATTGGACTTATCATTATGATTCTGACGGAAATAAGTTTACGCGGGATTCTATCGGGGAATTAACCATTGATAAAACTACGAAGTTCGCAACGACGCAGGCTTTTGAGAATCAATTTTTTTATACAGTGGGTTCTAAAGTGTACCGTTATAATGTGGCCGGACGCGAGACTGAGGAGTTATACGACGCAGGTGCACCGATTACCCGTTTGAAATTCCGGATTAATGAAAGGTCGAATGTCGGAAAGGATGATTTTATGCGTTTCTTGGGTGTTGTCGTTGATAAGGGAACAGAAGGTGAATTACATGAAATTGTGCTGAGCAATGCCGGTGATGTGGAGGATGTTCACGTATTTACGGGTTTTGGTCCGATCCAGGATATTTGTTTTACTTTAATTAATCGTATTATGTTATGATAAAGAGTAAGTTAATATATACGTTGGTGGTTCTGCTGGTTGTAGCTTGCCAGAAAGAGGAACTTAATGTGACGGTACCGCGGGATGATTTTTCGGTTGTTCCTGGTTATGCAGATAATGTAAAAGGCCAGTTGCAAGTCAGATTCCGTGAGTTGTCGCAAGATTTGGAGGTAACGCCTACTGCTGCCGGGTTGGAGACGGATAACGACGAATTGACAGAGGCTGTCAATCGTATAGGGGGTATGCGTGTGGAACGTTTGTTCCCTTATGCCGGGAAATTTGAAGCACGTACGCGGAAGGCCGGCTTGCATTTATGGTACAAAATCTATTTTGATGAGGAAGTCAATTTGGATTTGGCTGCTCGTGTTTTGTCAGACGTTTCTGAAATAACGGATGTGGAACCGGTGTGTCTGCCTACAGCTGATGCCGCACAATTTCCTTACAGTGACATTTGGTTTGGCCGGCAGTGGTTTTTGCAGTATGCAGGTTCTGACCTGGAGCGTGAACTCGGACCGTTGGCGGTATCTTCGGATATTGATGTGGTTGAGGCTTGGGAAATTGAGAAGGGGAGAAAAGAGGTGATTGTCGCCGTTGTGGATACGAAAGTGGATATAGGGCATCCAGAATTGCGTGCTAATTTATGGATGAATAATAATGAATGGCCTGACGGAGTGGATAATGATAATAACGGATATGTAGACGATGTGTATGGTTATGGCGTGTCAAGTCAGGAGGATGCTGATGGTCACGGTACGCATGTGGCAGGAATTATTGCGGCAAAAAATAATAATGGTTGGCCGATTTGCGGTATCGCGGGGGGAGGCAATAATCAAGAAGGGATTCGGTTGATGACTTGTCTTAGTAGTGGTGGGCCAACGGCTATAAAATATGCCGCTGATAATGGTGCTGTGATTTGTAATAACAGTTGGAGTGTAAAAGTCAATAAAAATAACCGGAAGGCGTTGCAGGATGCTATAAATTACTTTGTGGCCTATGCGGGGGTGGATGAAAACGGAAATCAGACGGGGCCGATGCGTGGAGGTCTTGTATTGGCTTCTGCCGGTAATGATGGACAGGAATTTGAAGAATATTATCCGGCTTCTTTGGATAATGTGATGGCTGTGGCGGCACTGCGTTATGATATGAAGAAGGCAGCTTATTCCAATTATGGTTCCTGGGTGGATATTTCCGCTCCGGGTGGAGAAGGAGGCAACACAGGCATTTTCAGTACGTTGGAAGCTAAGAATTGGATGTATAACAGTTCGTTCGGATATCAAGCGGGAACTTCTATGGCGACACCTGTTGTGGCCGGTGTTGCAGCATTGATTGTATCTAAATACGGAGGACCGGGTTTTACTCCTTATGATGTTGAATATCGCCTGCTGCATGGAGTGAAACCGGTGTATGAACATAATCCCGGATATGAAGGTAAACTGGGGGTAGGATGTGTAAATGCGTTGTTGGCTTTGCAGATTACACCGGAGCAGGTGAATTATCCGCCTTTTGTTTCTTATGACAAAGATTTTTCGCAAACAGGTATCTATTATTACGGGGACAGGGATGAGTATGAATTCACCGTTGAGGAACGCAATGGTGAAGAGATGACCTATATGGTGGACGACCCTACCGGTTCGGTTACTCACAGCCGGAATGGCGATAAGATCGTGCTTTCATTGATTAATAGGAATTGTAAAGCAGGGGATCATGTTATCGTGCTGACGGTGACAGATGGGTCGAATCTTTCGACGTCCGTACAGATACCTGTGAAACTTTTGCCGGAATTATTCAAAGAGGTGGAAATAGAAACGAATGTGGTGGACAAATTGACTGTTCGTGCCAGTATGACGTTCAGTGGTGCGGTAAAGGCAGAGTTGTTTGATACATCCGGTAATTTGGTTCTTCGGGATAATATAACGATCTCATTGGGTGAGCCGGGCATTCTTGATCTTTCGGGAGTGGATGGAGGAAACTATGTCTTGAAACTGACCTGCAATAATAAAACGATAACCAAGAATATTATAAAATTGTAATACCATGAATAAATTGAGATATAGTTTATTTTCATTGTTTGTTCTGGGTGCCCTTACGGTGTCCGGACAAAACAATGCGGGGGCTGTGCAGTTTCCGGATCTGACGCCGGATGTGCGGGGTGTCGGCATGGGAAATACGGGTGTTGCCTCTTCGGCCAATGCTTTCTCTGTGTGGCGTAATGCTGCCAAGAGTGTATTTTCGGACAAGAAAGCTGAAATCGGATACAGTTTTACTCCCTGGATGCGTGAATTGACGGGAGGTAACGACCTTCATGGTGTGGGCGGATATTATAATATTGATGATAAACAAGGGATTACTGCTGGTTTTCGCTATTTTAAACACGCAGAGATTGATCTTTTGGAAAACAATGGAACGTTCACCCCTAAGGATTGGAGTGTAGAGGCTGGTTATGCCCGTCAGTTGGTAAAAGGATTATCGGTTGGCGCAACAGTCCGTTTTGTGCATTCCGATTTAAGCGGCGTGGAAAAGGAGGCCATAGCGAATGCCGCAGCTTTTGATTTGGGTGTGTATTACCGTCATTCGTTGGCTGGTTCGGAGAAATCGTTGTGGGCAGTAGGATTGCAGGCCGCTAATTTTGGTACTAAAATCGACTACGGACATGGAAAATACGATCAGCCGGCTAAAGTGAGTGTGGGCGGAATGATAAATCATGCCTTTGATAAACATCGGTTGCAGGGCACATTGGATGCCGGTTGTCGTGTGTTGCCCAACACCTGTTGGGAATGGGCTGCCGGCTTGGAGTATGCGGCCTGTGATAAGGTATTTGTGCGTGGCGGTTATCATTGGGGAGAGGAGAACAACCGGATGCAGCGTTACGGAACGGTGGGATGCGGCGTGAATCTTTGTCATGTCCGTGCTGATTTTGCTTATTTGCTTCCGGAGACCAACAGTTTTCTGAAAAATACCTGGCAGGTGGCTGTTGCCATTGATTTGGATTGGTTTATACGATAGAGCAGGAGGGTGCCTTCGGGCACTCCCTGTATTTAATTTTGAAATGATGATGAAAAATACCTTGAAATATTTATTTCCTTTTTTGTTTCTGGCTTTGCCGGTATGCGGACAACAGTTCACTATCGGGGGAAAAATTGAACTGGACAGGGGCTGTCTGTTGGTGCTTACACAGACACCGGAGGGTATGGATACTTTGTCCCGCACAGCATTTTCGGGAGAAACTTTTTCCCTTGCCGGAGAATTGGCGGAACCGGTGATTGCACATCTTGTCGTAGAAGGTTACGAGGGGGGATTCGTGATGATACTTGAGCCGGGAGAAAATTATACCGCTACCCTTACCCGCAATGGTCAGGGAGATATTTCTGGCGGGAAGTTGCAACAGACGTATCTGGATTATCAGGCTATTGTTCTGCGGGCGAACGGCGAAATGCGTGCCTTAAAGCAGAAGATGGCGGAAGCTGGTGCGCAGAAGCATTTTAAAACGGTGAAGGAGTTGCAGGAGAAGGCGAACAAAGTACAACAGGAGGCCAAAGGTAAAATGGATGCCCTTATCCGCCGGAATGCCGATAATGTATTGGCTGCCTATTTGCAGACTGTCGGAATGGAACGCATCAACGAGCTGGCACCTTTGAAACAGATGTATGCTTCATTGTCTGAGAAAGCGAAAACAACTGCTCCGGGACGCATTCTGGCAGCCCGTATTGCTGCCATAGAGCAGGTAAGCGTTGCTGCCAAAGCACCGGATTTCACCTTGCCGACGCCCGATGGCGAACAGATATCGTTGTACGGTGTGAAAGGAAAGTTGAAAATCATTGATTTCTGGGCTTCGTGGTGCGGACCTTGCCGGATGGAGAATCCCAATATGGTGAAATTGTACAACGATTTTAAGGATAAAGGTCTGGCCGTTATCAGTGTGTCGCTTGACGAACGCAAAGCCGCCTGGACACAGGCCATCAAAAAGGACGGAATGCCGTGGATTCATGTGTCTGACCTGAAAGGCTGGAAAAGTGAGGTGGTGAAATTGTTCAATGTGGATGCCGTACCGTATATTTTAGTCCTTGATGAAAACAACCGGATTCTAGCCAAGAATATACGGGCGGAAAAATTGCGGGCTTTTGTGGAAGAGCGGTTAGGAAAATAACTTTTCCATGATGTGCTGCTGGTTTTGACCGGAAAATCCGTAGGAAAACATTTCCTGCGGATTTTCTTGTGTTAGTCCGTCGGGGAATTTATTTTGCCCTGTAGTGATGTTCCCGGAGTATGGTAAGTATTTTTTCTTTGATTTCGCCTTGTATGATGATTTCACCGTCTTTAACAGAACCTCCTGTTCCGCATTTGTTTTTTAATAATTTGGCTAATTCTTTCAAGTCTTCTTCTGTACCGATAAATCCTTGTATCAGAGTGACAGTTTTTCCTTTCCGTTGTTTAGAATCCAAAACAACCTTCAGATTTTGTTTTTCCGGGGCTAATGTTTCTTCCTGAAATTCCTGTTCGTATTCGTAATTGAAATCGGGATTGGTGGAATAAACTACATTAATCCTCCCTTTCTTGTCGTTTTTCATGTTAAATGGGTTTCTTAACGAAAGCACAAATATAGGTGTTTTTGTTTAATTTTCTGTTAAAGGGTTGCTTGTGCCAAAATAGAGAGTAATTTTGTAGAATCAAAACAAAAGTAAATGTTTTAAACTGGCTATGAATAAGATTCTGAAAAAAACGTATTTTTCGGAGAAAGTGGTGCAAATGGTGGTGGAAGCTCCTTTGATTGCCCGTTCCCGGAAACCTGGTAATTTTGTAATCGTGCGCGTTGGTGAGAAAGGTGAACGTATGCCGTTGACAATTTCTGATGCTGATGTAGAGAAAGGTACCATTACTCTGGTTATACAGAAAATGGGAGTTTCTTCGACAAAATTATGTGACTTGAATGAGGGGGATTACATCACAGATTTAGTAGGACCTTTAGGAAAACCTACCCACATTGAAAAGGTTGGAACGGTGTTGGCTTGTGGTGGTGGTGTCGGGGTTGCACCGTTGTTGCCGATTATACGGGCTTTTAAAACTGCCGGTAACCGGGTAATTAGTGTATTGGCAGCACGGACTAAAGAGTTGATTATTTTGGAGGATGAGGTGCGGAAAGTTTCAGATGAAGTGATTATTATGACTGATGACGGTAGCTATGGGAAGCAAGGTGTTGTTACGGTGGGAATGGAAGAAGTCATTGCACGTGAGAAAGTGGATTTGTGTGTAACCATCGGACCTGCAATCATGATGAAATTTTGTTCTTTGCTGACTAAAAAACAAGGTATACCCACTATTGCCAGTTTGAATGCAATCATGGTGGATGGTACCGGAATGTGTGGAGCTTGCCGGGTGACTGTCGGAGGAAAAACAAAGTTTACTTGTGTTGATGGTCCGGAGTTTGATGCTCATGAGATTGATTTTGATGAGATGTTAGCTCGTTTGGGTGGTTTCAGGAGTGCTGAAACAGAAAAGATGGAGGCGTTTGTGCATCAGGGAGAATGCGCGTTGAGTGACCGTAATTCGGAATGGAGGAAAGCATTAAGGGATGTTGTAAAGGCTAAGGACCGGACGATGATTGAGCGGGTGATAATGCCTGAACGTGCTCCGGCTGAACGGATTACCAGTCAGCGTCTGGAAGTAAATACCGGGTTGACAAAAGAAATGGCAATGCGTGAAGCTATGCGTTGTCAGGATTGTGTGAATCCGACTTGTATGGAAGGTTGTCCGGTGGGGATAGATATTCCGGGATTCATTAAAAACATAGAACGCGGAGAAATTCTGGAAGCGGCTTCTGTGTTAAAAAAGACTAGTGCATTACCTGCGGTTTGCGGACGGGTATGCCCTCAGGAAAAGCAATGTGAATCGAAATGTTTCTATTTACAGAAAATGAGAAAGGCTCCGGTTGCCATTGGTTATCTGGAGCGTTTTGCTGCTGATTTTGAACGGGAGTCCGGACAGATTGCAGTGCCTGAGGTGGCTGCTCCGAACGGAATCAAGATAGCGGTAATCGGTTCGGGACCTTCCGGATTGTCGTTTGCCGGAGATATGATTAAACGGGGATATGATGTGACTGTATTTGAAGCCTTGCATGAGATTGGCGGTGTACTGAAATACGGTATTCCGGAGTTTCGTTTGCCCAACCGTATTGTCGATGTGGAAATTGACAACCTGCGAAAAATGGGTGTGAAATTTGTCACTAATTTTATTGTAGGAATGACAGAAGGGATTGAAGATTTGAAGAAGGAAGGTTTTCAGGGATTCTATGTTGCTTCGGGGGCAGGTTTACCTAATTTCATGAATATTCCGGGAGAGAATGCGAACGGTGTACTTTCTTCCAATGAGTATCTGACCCGGGTGAATCTGATGGGTGCTGATAACGAATTTTCAGATACTCCGGTATATCGCGGGAAAAATGTTGTGGTTGTTGGTGGCGGTAACACTGCCATGGACTCTGTACGTACTGCAAAACGTTTGGGGGCTGAGCGTGCTATGATTATTTATCGTCGTAGTGAGGAAGAAATGCCTGCACGGCTGGAGGAAGTAAAGCATGCTAAAGAGGAGGGTTGTGAATTTATCACGTTAACTAATCCTGTGGAGTATATTGCTGATGAAAAAGGATATGTGAAGCAAGTACGTGTTCAGAAGATGGAACTGGGAGAGCCTGATGCCAGCGGACGCCGTCGTCCTGTACCAGTTGAAGGAAGCGAATATCTGATTGATGCAGATGTCGTTGTTGTTGCTGTCGGTGTTTCTCCGAATCCGATTGTGCCGCGTTCTGTCAGCGGACTGGAGGTATCGAAGAAAGGAACGATTGTAGTGGATGAGGCGACGATGCAATCTAATCTTGCCGGATTTTATGCCGGAGGGGATATTGTTCGTGGCGGAGCAACGGTTATTCTGGCCATGGGAGATGGCCGCCGGGCTGCTGCTAATATGGATGCCCGGTTTAAAGCAGAAAAATAAAGCCAATCTCAATAATTTAGAAGGGGCTGACTCAAAATAGTTTTTTGAGTTCGGCCTCTTTATTTGTTTTGTCAAGAAAGCACCGGTTTTGATTTCTCCTGATAGGCGTCTTGTCCATTTCCTCAAAATGTTTTTTTGTGTGAACTCTAATATCTATTCCTCATGGCAAGTTATATTCGTTTTGATTGGGCAATGAAACGATTGCTGCGTAATAAGGCAAATCAGAATTAACCGGATTGTCTTTAGAAGATATAGATAGACTTTAAGTTGCTCAAAGTTTATTTAAAAGCTCCCAGTCCGAAGAGGGCAAAATCATACCGGATAGGGTCAACGGGGTCGAATTCCCGAAGGCATGTTGTTAATTCTTGTACAGCCCGGATGTCATTTTGATTGCGGGTTAGTAATCCCAATTGCCGACTGACATTGCCTGTGTGTAAGTCCAAAGGGATTAGTAAAGCTGAAGGAGGAATCTTTTTCCATAGACCAAAATCGATATCGCTGTGGTCTTTTCTGACTAACCATCTTAAATACATATTTACCCGTTTGCAGGCTGAGCCTTTTTCAACACAGGCAATATGGCGTAACACTCTTGGTTCTGCCGGAAGGAATGTAAATATTTTATACCAGTCGCGGAGTACTTCAAGCATGTTATGATGTTTTAGCCAGGCAGTAGTGAAGATGTGTTCCAAACCTCCGTGATGCCGGTAAATATGAGCCAGCGATTGTATAAAATAACGACAGTCGTAACCATTGAAAGTACGGTATACAAAATGCCGGAATCGGTTGAAATCCGTTTCTGATGCATTCATGATGAAATCGTAAGGTGCATAGTCCATCAATTGCATCAGTTCCCTGCATTTTTTTATGATTACAGGACGTTGTCCCCAGGCCAGCGAAGCTGCCATAAATCCGGATATTTCAATGTCTTCTTTTTCCTCAAACATTTTGGGAATCTGGATGGGGTCTGTGTGAATAAAAAAATCTGAATTACAATATTCCCGATATTTTTCATCCAGTAATTGTTTTATCTCTTGCCGGTTCATGATTTGGTACATGTAATTTGCGGGAGAATAAAAAATTAGTTTTTGGTTGCCCGTAACATTTCCCGTTTACCCGGAGGACCCGGGAGGCGTTTTAATGTGAAACCGGCTGTGCGTAATGCCTGTTTAACGATTCCTTTCACACAGTAAGTTACCAATAGACTGTCCGGTCGTAATGCCTGATGGATACGTAAAAAAATGTCAGTTGTCCAGAGGTGCGGCTGGACATCGGGATTGAAAGCATCAAAATAGACCAAGTCGAATTGATGGGAAAATCCGATATTTCTGAAATCGTCCTGATGTTTGTGAATGCTGAAATAGGGAGTGAGTGCTTGTTTGCATTCCCAGGGACATTGGTGTAATTGTCTGAACAACTGTTTGTTCTCCGGTTCAAAGTATTCCGGATAATTCAGAGCCTTTATTTCTTCTGGGCACAAGGGATATTTTTCGATGGTGTGATAATATACCGGAATCTGTAATTCGGTTGCCCGTAGCAGAGTAAGGTAGGCATTCAGTCCAGTACCGAATCCTGCTTCCAGAATGTGCAACGTTTTTTGGGCAGTGATTCTGTCGGGGTGAGTTTCAAGAAAATATTCCATTCCGGCGCAGATAAAAATGTGCCGGGATTCTTGTATTGCCCCATGTATGGAATGATAGTGTTCGTTTAATCCGGGGACATACAGTGTGACACTGCCATCTTCTGTGGGGATGATTTGATGCATATCAGCAGATTTCTTTTCTGAGCAGGTTAACAAATTCAATGACATCATTTTCTGTCGTATCGAAAGAACATACCCAGCGGACCTCGGAGGCATTATTGTCCCAGACATAAAAGAAACATTCTTTTTGGAGCAATTCAATTTTTTCCCGGGGAATGATGACAAAAATTTCATTTCCCTGAACGGCTTGAGTAATCCGGATACCTGGTATTTTAGCGGCTTCGGAGGCAAGTTGCTGAGCCATACGATTGGCATGTCCGGCTGTTTTCAACCACAGACCGTCTTTTAATATGGCTGAAAATTGTGCAGCAATAAATCGGGTTTTAGAATGTAGTTGCATCAATTGTTTCCGGATATAGGGAATTTCGTCTTTTACGCTGGTATTGAAGAAAATTACTGCTTCTCCGAACAACATTCCGTTTTTAGTTCCTCCAAAGCTCAGTACATCAATACCAATGTCCGAAGTGATAGCCTTGGGGTTGCAGTTTAAATAAGCAATAGCATTGGAAAGACGTGCCCCGTCCATGTGTACATACATATTGTGAGCATGTGCAAAGTCGCAAATTTCTTTTAGTTCTTCCGGTGTGTATACCGTCCCTAGTTCCGTGCATTGGGTCAGGGAAATCATTTTAGGTTGTGCATGGTGTGGATCTCCGAAACCGTGCATGTGATTCTGGATGAGACCTATATTTAATTTGCCGTCAAAAGTCGGGACAGTCAGTAATTTACTGCCACTTTGTTTTTCTATGGCTCCGCATTCGTCCACATTGATATGAGCTGTTTCAGCACAAATGATGGCTTGATGCGGACGAGTAAAGGAAGATAAACTTAAAATGTTGGCTCCTGTACCATTATAAACAAAAAATACTTCAATATTTTGTCCGAAAATAGCTTTAAAATCGGCAATTGCTTTTTTTGAATAAATATCTTCGCCATAAGAATGCTGATGCCCGTAATTTACTTCTTCCAGGGCTTTGAACACTTCCGGCAATACACCGGAGAAATTGTCACTTCCGAAACCTCGTATCATGAAATATATTCTAAAAAGTAAAAATTCGTTTCAAAGATAATGAAATAATCCAATTGAAAATACGGAATATCTGTTTGTTGATTAGTAGATGATTAGTCCGGCTATACCTGCAATGCAAATCATTAAGATTGGGTGTATTTTATATTTCCAGGTGAACAGGAAAGCTGCTGCAAAAATCAGGATACTTTTCCAATCGATGAAATTTTCTTTGTTCATCAGCATCAGGGAGGCTGCTCCGATTAGTCCGACAGTCATAGGACGCAAACCTGTAAAAGCTGCTTCCACATATTTGTTATTTTTAAACCTGTTGAAAAAGTAAGAAATCAGTATTACCAGCAGGAAAGGCGGGAAACACACGGCGAAGGTAGCAATGACAGAGCCCCATACACTTCCGGTGGCAGTATAACCGATATAAGTAGCACTATTGATTCCTATAGGACCGGGAGTCATCTGTGAAATAGCGACGACGTCAGTAAATTCCTGCAAAGTCAGCCAATGGTATTTTTCCACCACTTCATGTTGAATCAGGGAAAGCATAGCATATCCTCCGCCAAATCCAAAGATTCCGATTTTCAGATAAACTCCGAGTAATTGCCAGTAAATCATAATTTCTTAGTTACAAAAATTATTTCTCAGGAATGGATGATTTTTATAAACTTTTATTCTTTATCTTTCCTTTTATCCAAAATGAATAAATCAATCCCCCTGCAATGCCGGCCAATACAATGTAAGCTGGGGACACTCCGCATTTCCAGATTAATACAGCTCCTATGGCCGGACATATCAATTGTATCCATTTCAGGTGCATAGAACGGGCTGCGGTAATACAGGGGACAAGAATCAAGGCTACTACAGCCGGACGTATTCCGTTGAATATTTTAACGACCCAGATATTATCCTGAAAATGGTTGAAAAAGAGAGCTATTGCCAGAATAATGATGAAAGAAGGTAAAATAGTACCCAGAGCACAGACAATGCTTCCGGATATTTTTTTTAGTTTATAGCCTACGAAAATAGAGATATTGACAGCAAATATTCCCGGTATGGATTGAGTAACCGCAAACAAGTCCATAAAATCCTGTTTATCCAACCAACCTCTGTTGATTACTTCACGTTCAATCAGCGGAATCATGGCATATCCTCCTCCGATAGTAAACATCCCGATTTTTACAAAAGTAAGAAAAAGAGTCCAATACATTTTATTTTACCGATTTATTTTGCAAAGATATGCTTCCTCTCCCAAATAGAGGGATAATTTTTGTTTTTTTGTTGCAGTCTTCTGTGATTTATAATACTGATAGTGTATGTATTCCCGGAAATTTATTTATGATTTGTTTTGATATTTTGTCATAAATGGTTATATTTGCTGTGCATTTCATATTTCAGGAGCAGAGAAATTTGCCACAATTTGATGGGCATTTCCGGTGCCCATCATTCATGATATGGCGGTTTCGCACCCCCGTGTGATGCGTTAATGCGCACACTGCTCTTGAGTGAAATGCAACGGGACAGGCGGTCCGCCTATTTTTTTACCTCTTTTTTATTTTGTGAAAGTATGGGCAGTACCTCTTTTGTGTGGATTCTCATAAAAGTTGGTGTCTGAATTTTTGTGGCTGGGCGGGAATTCGGAGTGGAAAATTTACGATTAACCCATTTTTCCTTTAAGCAAGGAGTGGGTTAATCGTATTTAAACATTATAAACTAATTTTCAGATAGCATCTTTTTTGGCATATTCGGAGAATTCGCAACCGAAATTTTCAGCCAGGTAGTTGTCCATTTCATCTGCTTTGAAAGCCATATTAGTAATGTTGTTCTGGATTTCGTCTGCAAATTCAGAGAAAATGTCTGAGATGTGAATGCGGTAAGAAAGATAAATCTGATTGCCATCCAGTCCTAACTGATAAGGATAGAGATTTTCTGCACTCAGCAGGTATGTCAATACCGGTTCAAGGTTTTTCTTGGGCAGGATATTCAGCGGAGAAGTACAAAATAGATAGGAACGCTGAAAAACAAACATGCGGATTTCTGAACTTCCTTTGTGAAATACCCAGCTTTCGTACCCCATCCGTGCCACTACCGGATTAATTCCCATGTTTTCAATGGCTTTTTCACAAAAGGCTGCCAGTTCTGTTAAACCTCTTTGCTGGAAAATATTTTCGGGTAATTTTTCACCGCAGCAAGGGCAATATTCATCTTCGTCAGATATAAATTCTTCACAACTATTGCATTGAATGTTGAAGACATTCCGGTTGAGTTTTCCGGTTTGTTCCAGTAAAGTACACAATGAAGCAACGGGGATACCAAAACCCATGTTATCAGCATTATTCAGTTTACTGGTTGTGATGGCAACAACCTCACCTTCCTGATTGAACATAGGGCCACCGCTATTGCCTGGATTTACTGCAGCATCTGTCTGGATATAATAATTATCGCCGATTAGTTGCCGGGGAGAGGATATAGTTCCTTCTGTAGCTGTGAATGGCATACCAAAAGGATATCCGGCTACGTTGATTTTTTGTCCCAGACAGACTTCTGTTCCTGCCAGTGTGATTTCCGGTAAAGCAGAAAAATCACCCTTTGCCGTCAACAAGGCTATGTCGAGGCTGGGGTTAACAAGGATGACCTGGGCCAGGTAACGATTTTTATTGTTGTCTTCAAGTGCAACTTGCCGGAAACCTTCAACCACATGGTAGTTTGTTACAAACAGGTCGTATTTTTTCAGGTAAAAGCAACTGCCTGATCCTCCGGCATGATTGATTTTATATACGGTTTGGAATATATTTTGATTCATGGTAAAATTTTTGATTTATAAGTTTTAATTCCCAAAATTTTTAGCAACCAGTTTTTGTACTTTTGCGGTATATTCTTCTACACTTATTTGTCCGCTTAACATTTGTTGTTGCAGAATCTGTACTTGTTGGAGATAGTCTTGCATGCCCTTGCCCTGCATCATTTGTTGTTGCATTGCCTGTATATTTTGCATGTATTGATTCATATCGACACCATTGCTTTCTTCTTCTTCATCGTCCTCTTCATCGTCTTCCTCATCTGAATCATATTCATCCAGTTCGTCTTCCATAATAGCTTCCATAGCTGCATATAGTATAGGAGCTGCTTTTTCCCAGGGTTGGGCAGAACTTTTTTGCAGAGCATCTGCTGCCACTTTGTTTACATCTTCCTGAAGGTTATTGTAATAATACATTTCATAGAATTTGTAGAGCATCATGATACAGGCTGTCATATAATCCTCTGATTCCATGTAATGGGATATTTTTTTATAACTATCTTCAAAATTTTCCTGGATGTTTTGCAGGTTAGAACGGCGTTTGGCTGGAATAAAGGTTTCTACATAATAGAGATTTTCAGCCAATTCTTCTTTAGACATTTGCTGCAATTTTTCGATAACTGCTTTCCCGTGGGCTACAATTTCAGGCAAAGGAAGGTCTTCCCGGTCCATTGCACATATTGCCTTTTGCATATCATTGAGTAATTGTCCCTGTGGTTGTGCGAAGTACATGAATTTCATCATTGTTGTGTCAATGATGTTCCAGATATAACCATATTTACGGGAAGGTTCAAAATATTTTATCGCCTCCAGGCATTCTTTGCAGCAAATTTGCAAAGCTTTATAAATCCGGTTGATGTCGGCGGCAGAATAAGGTGTAATTTTAGGTTCGTAGATTCGTTGTGCATCGAATTTTGTTTCAAATTCGTCGTCGTATTTGTCGCCCGTATGACAGATTTCTTCCAGGATATAATAGATTTTGTATGGATTGATTAGTTGTATAGGACAGGTATATTCAAAAGTCAGTTGATTATTTTTCAAATAAATCCTTGATAAATCCATAGCATTGAAGTTCAGACCGGCTACTTGACGGAGCAATGGAATACGTCCTTTTTCCGGAAGTGAGACAAAAGGAGCTGTGATGGATAGCTTTTCATTGTCCAGTTTGATATTCACTACTATCGAACCATGTGGAATGTGAAATTCATTGCCTTGTACGTTTCCATATTTGGTTCGGAATTCCCCGTTTATGTAATCGAGCAAGGAATAGAAAGATTTTAAGTATTCCTGGTTTTCAAAAGCCTCTACACTGGTGTCGAAAGCTTCTGTATTCAGTTTACTCTCCGTAGACGCAATCACAGGAGGAATAAAAGTTAAATTTTGTTTCATAATATTATGTAATATTTTATCAGATTTTCAGCACTTTACATACCATATTCGGTTACAAATTGTTTTTACCACTTTTACAAAAATAGTGATATTTCGGGCGAATGCAAAGAAAAATTTATAAAGTTAATCTTTTGTGTAATAAAAGAACAAAGTTGCCTGTTTTTCTTTTAAGAGGTAAGGGGGAATAAGCAAGGACTATTTTAGCAAAGTTATAAAGTCATAGGGTGAGATGTTTTTTGTAGGGTATGCATGGAAATATGTGTTATATTTGCAAGGTATAAAAAAAAGAGAATGGCGGTAAAAGTCGGTAAAACCAATGTTGCACGTTTGCTGGATAAGGCAAAAATCGATTATGAACTGGTGGCTTATGAAGTAGATGAGAATAATCTGGCGGCAGTACATGTTGCGGAGCAGTTGGGGGAAAATATTGCGCAGGTATTTAAAACACTGTTGTTGCGTGGGGATAAAAACGGAGTTTTTGTATGTGTAGTTCCCGGAGATGCAGAAGTGGATTTGAAATTGGCAGCGAAAGTTTCCGGCAATAAAAACGCGGAATTGCTCCATATGAAAGAATTGTTACCGACAACGGGATATATCCGGGGCGGATGCTCGCCTATAGGCATGAAAAAGCCGTTTCCGACTTTTATTCATGCTTCTTGTATGGATTTTGACTATATTTATATTAGTGCAGGGACAAGAGGGTTGCAGATTAAATTAGCTCCGGGAGAATTGGTTGAGTATGTCAAGGCGACGGTGACAGAGTTGATTTTGCAGTGAATTATGGATATTGGAAGGATTTTAATGCATTGGTATGCCGATAATAAACGGCAATTGCCTTGGCGGGAGACAACAGATCCTTACCGGATTTGGATTTCAGAGGTTATATTGCAACAGACACGGGTGATGCAGGGCCTGGGATATTTTAATCGTTTTATGGACCGCTTTCCGGATGTACGGACCTTGGCGGAGGCTTCTGAGGATGAAGTGATGAGATATTGGCAGGGATTGGGGTATTATAGCCGTGCCCGTAATCTGCATGCTGCAGCAAAGGAAATCAGAGACCGGTTTGGCGGTGTGTTTCCACAGAAATATGAAGATGTACTTTCTTTAAAGGGAATTGGTGAATATACGGCATCTGCCATTTGCTCGTTTGCCTGGAGATTGCCTTATGCCGTGGTAGATGGGAATGTTTACCGGGTATTGGGACGGATATTTGGTATAAATACGCCAATAGATAGTGCAGCAGGAAAAAAAGAATTTGCGGAATTGGCACAGCTGCTGTTGGATAAAGAACGGCCGGATCTTTATAACCAGGCTATTATGGATTTCGGAGCGGTGCAATGTACTCCTAAGGTGCCAGGGTGCTTGTATTGTCCATTGCAGGAATGTTGTGTTGCTTTTGCTTCCGGCAGGGCGGATGATTTTCCGGTGAAAACCGGAAAGACAGTAGTGAAGCCTCGTTACTTCAATTACTTCCATATTCATTGTAAGGGGATAAATTTATTAGCGCGTCGGAATGCTAAAGATATTTGGCAGAATCTTTATGAATATCCTTTAATTGAAACGGATGAGGCTGTGGATTTCGGAGATTTGGAGCGGACCGGAGATTATAGCCGGTGGATGGATGGGGTGGATGAAATTCACGTACTTCGTATGATGAAAATGCCAAAGCACTTACTTTCCCACCGGATTATTTATGCTAGTTTCTATGAGCTGGAAATCAGTAATTTTTCTGAGGGGATGAAAGATTATTTGCAAGTTAAGGATGGAGAACTGGAAAAGTATGCTGTTTCCCGTTTGATTGAATTGTATAGAGAAAGATAATTTTGTTATGGCAATTTCATTGTAGTTTGTGCTATGATTGGCTGAGCTTTTATTCGTGGTTTTTTGTCTTCGGGTCACTATAATAATCGTAAGCGGCTTTTGCAATTTTGGCGATGATGGATGCATTGGTTTTATCGTTTTCCATTGAGTCCATTATGAAAACAGCAATAGTGAAGTGCTTCCCGTTGGGAAGCAAAACGAATCCCATGTCGTTGTCGGCTGCTTTTAGTCCATCTGCGTTGCGGTCGGAACTTCCGGTTTTGTGTCCGACAGGAGTAGCAGACGGTAGCAAACCTTTTAACTTATCTGGTCCGGTGGTGGTTTCAAGCATGATTTTTTCCAAAAAATCCTGATAAGGAGCTGATAAAAGGGTTTTGTTTACGAATTTTTCCAGAAGCTTGACAGCAGCAGAAGGATGTGCTTGGTTCAGGTAGGGATTTGTAGTCCGGTGCATCATTTCTTCGGTAGCTATAATAGTTATGCCGGAGATTCCTGAAATTGTCAGATAATTTTGGATGACAGCCGGCCCACCCAGATATTTGATAAGGATGTCGCAGGCATTGTTGTCACTGAGTGATACGGAATATTTCAAAAGTTCATTGATGCCTATTTTAAAATTTCCTTCCGGGCGGACATCTCTTAGAGGACTATAAGTATCGTGGAGCAGGTCTGATGCCGTAACGTAGATTTCTGTATTCAGAGGTAAACCGTTTTTGTCCAGAGTGTTCAGTACTGCCAGTGCCAGGGGAAATTTAAACGTACTTAGCATGGCATACTGGATATGGTCGTTTACTGTGATTGTTTCCTGGTTATCAAACCGGATGGCAACTCCTATTTTGGCGTTGTATTTCCGGATAAGGGTATCGAGCTGATTTTGAAGCGGATTTATTGCGAAAGAAATTTGGGTGAGAGAGAGGAATGTCCAACCGGAGAGTAATTTAAATAATACGGATTTCATTTATATAAGCTGTTGAATAAGTTATGCAAAGGTAGGAAAAGAACAGAAATAGTTTAATGTTTCCGGAAAAATTCAGAAATCAGCTGGTTTCTCCAGTTGTATTTTTTGGCCGGTGGCCGGATGTATAAACTCGATGTATTCTGCATGCAGGTATAAACGTTCCGCCTTTGTTCCGTACAGAGTATCTCCGACGATGGGACAATTCAGACCAAGAGGGTGGGCTGCATGTACCCGTAGTTGGTGGGTGCGTCCTGTTTGCGGATAGAAGGCAATCCGGGTGTGCTGACTGGTTTGTCCGAGTACACGGAAACGGGTGATGGCTGGCTTTCCGGATTTTTCGTTTACCATTTGCCGGGGACGGTCGTAGATGTCCGGGCAAAGCGGCAGGGTGATGTATCCTTCACTTTGGGTGACATGACCTTCCAGGAGTGCTGTATACCGTTTCCGGATGGTTTGCCGGAGGAATTGTTTTTGCAGGTGTTCGTGAGTATTTTTATCTTTGGCGATAATCAGCAAGCCGGATGTTGCCATGTCCAGCCGGTGTACGAGGAGTGGTCCCGTTGCTTCAGGGAAGTGCTGACGAACCATGTCGTAAATTGATAATCGGGTGGTTTTACCGGGGATACTGAGTGTACCTTCCGGTTTATTAAGGATTAACAGCCATTTGTCTTCGTAGATTATTTCGGGGAATGTTGTGATTTCTTGTTTTTCTTCTACTGCAGAAGTTTCTGTATTTAATCCTTGCAACATAAAATTCAGGATGGGGCCACATTTTCCCTGGCATGCAGGGTAATAATTTCCTTGTCGGCGGATTTCTGTTTTCGGGGAACATCCCCACCAGAATTCGGCTATGGCAATCGGATGGAGTTTGTGTGTGTAGGCAAACTGCAGAAGTTTCGGAGCTGCACATTCTCCGGCTCCGGCAGGAGGATTGTTGTGTCCTTGTTCCCGGAAAACAGTAAATAGATTTTTGGTCTCTCCCCGGGCGTTGAGGAATTGAAATTGTTCAAATAATTGTTGCTGAAGTTTGGCAGAGCGTTGTTTGCGTTCTGTTTTCAGGGCATCCATGCGATTAATAAATTCATTTATACAATTTTGAATGATGGCTATCTGTTCTTTCCAGTATTTTTCCAGGCGTTTGTATTCGGCTTTCCGGTGTTGACTCTCACGGTTCAGGTCTGATGCATTGTGGCAGTCCGGATTTTGATTGCGTTGTAAATCGCGGGCTGCTTTGGCTGCTTTTAACTGAAGTTTGGCTATGGACAGGGAGTGATTGGCCTGTATTTTTTTTTCAATCAGGTCCTGTTGCGCCTGCAGATAAGCCGGATTGTTTTCAAGTAACCGGATTTGTCTGTTGATGGCCGAGATTTGTTTTTCTTCCTGCCGGAAAAAACTGTCTGGTTGCTGGAGATTGTATACCGGGGGTACGAAATAAGGATGCAAATAATTCCCGTCCAGTATCCCTGAGAAAGCAGCCAGAAAGCCTGTTTTGCCATCCGGAGTACGGACGACCAGAACTCCGAACATTTTGCCTTCTTCCGGTTTGCGTTTCCACAAATCCATCAGTGAAAGATAGTTTTGTACTTCTTTTGCTGCTTCGATGCACAGGATGTGAGGTGTATAATGGAAAGGATTATTAAATTGCCTGGGTAGGGCTGTGTCGGAAACCGGATGCCGAAAAAAATGAATCATGGGTATAACAGTAATTTCGTACAAAGATAGATAAAACGGTTTTATTTCTGTACTTTTGTTAATATCTAATGGTAGATGGTTGTGTTTTCATGTAAAAAAAGATGAAGGATAAGATTGTTATTGTTGAAGATTATACGATAAGAGAAGCGTTATTGGAGGATGCTTCGGTTATTTGGCAGGCCGTTGATTCTCACAGGGATTATCTGGTATTGTGGTTGCCGTTTGTTGACCGGTTGACTTGTGAAGGAGATGAGGAGGCTTTTCTGGCGGAAGTTCTGTCTGTACCTTATGAGGAAAGGAATCTTGTTTATGTGATAGAGAAGGGAGAGGAATTTTGTGGTTTGGTGGGTTTTGTTGCGACCGATACGGATAATCGCCGTACTGAAATAGGGTATTGGCTTTTGCCTGAATATCAGGGGCAGGGAGTGATGACCCGTTGTGTGCGTTATTTGTGTCGGTGGAGTGTTGAAGCGCGTTCTATAAATCGTGTTCAGATTCGGTGTGCTGTCGGAAACCATTCGAGTAATGCTATTCCGCAGCGTTTGGGATTTCAATTGGAAGGGACGGAACGGGAAGGAGAGTTGTTGGCTTCCGGTAAGTATGCTGATATAAATGTTTATAGTTTATTGAAGGAAGAAATTTTGAAGTAGTTTGTTGAATAAAACAATTGCTGGTTTATTTTATTGAAAATAAAATCCGGAGGAAGGCTTGGGTAAATTGCCAAAAATGAATTAATTTTGCATGAGTCACTTATGAGTCATATCGTTTTAATGTTTTCTGAATTTTGCAGATATTCAGGAGATTATATTGTGTTTTTGTTGGACTGCCGGGGTGACTGGTAGAAAGATTTTCTGGTTTTCAGATGTGAAAGTGCCAGATACAGGTGATATAAATTAATAAACATATTTGTGCAGATGGCAGAGAATTATTCGGAAGATTCGATTAGAACACTGGAGTGGCAGGAACATATCCGTCTCCGTCCTGGGATGTATATCGGTAAGTTAGGAGATGGTGCGGCACCGGATGATGGCATTTATATTTTAGTCAAGGAAGTGGTGGACAATTCCATTGATGAATTTGCTATGGGAGCAGGTTCGGAAATCATTATTACGGTGGAGGACCGGAAAGTAACTGTGCGTGATTTCGGGCGGGGTATTCCTTTGGGAAAATTGGTGGATGCTTCTTCAAAAATGAATACCGGAGCAAAATATGATTCCGAAGCTTTTAAGAAGTCGGTAGGTCTGAATGGTGTTGGTATTAAGGCAGTTAATGCTTTGTCTGAAAGTTTTGAAATCCAGTCTTTCCGGGATGGAGAAACTAAATATGTCCGTTATTCCAAGGCAAAAATTATTGAGGAGAAAGGGATTGAGCCGACTCAGGAGCCGAATGGCACAAAGGTAACTTTTCTGGCGGATAAGGATATTTTTGGGAATTATCATTTTATTGCCGAATATCTGGAAGCCATGGTAAAGAACTATGTGTTTCTGAATACAGGATTAACTATTGTTTTCAACGGACATAAGTTTTTTTCCAAACGTGGGTTATATGACCTTTTGACGGAGAATATGAATGGAGAAGGGTTGTATCCTATTATTCATTTGAAAGGGGAGGATATTGAGATTGCAATGACTCATGGCAGGCAATATGGGGAGGAATATTATTCTTTTGTAAATGGGCAGCATACAACTCAGGGAGGGACGCATTTGAGTGCTTTCCGGGAAGCTATTGCCAAGACTATCCGGGATTTTTACAAAAAAGATTTTGAGATGTCTGATATCCGCACTTCTATTATCGGAGCGATTAGTATAAAAGTGCAGGAACCAGTGTTTGAGTCGCAGACAAAGACTAAATTAGGTTCCAGGGATATTGCTCCGGACGGACCGACGGTGCGTAATTTCATTATGGATTTTGTGACGAAAGAGCTGGATAATTATTTGCATCGTAATCCGGATACGGCCGAGTTGTTACTAAAGAAAATTGTGGAGACGGAGAGAGAGCGTAAAGCTATGTCGGGCATACAAAAGATAGCCCGTGAGCGGGCCAAGCAAGTGAGTCTGCATAACCGGAAACTACGGGATTGCCGGGTACATTTTAATACCAATCATGAACGGAAAACGGAGTCTTCTATTTTTATTACAGAGGGGGATTCTGCCAGCGGGTCCATTACGAAATCCAGAGATGTGAATACACAGGCAGTGTTTAGCTTGCGGGGTAAGCCTTTGAATTCGTTTGGCCTGACCAAGAAAGTGGTTTATGAAAATGAGGAGTTCAATTTGTTGCAGGCAGCTTTGAATATAGAGGATGGTCTGGAAGATTTGCGTTATAACAATGTGATTATTGCAACGGATGCTGATGTGGACGGTATGCATATCCGTTTATTGCTTTTGACTTTCTTTTTGCAGTTTTTCCCGGATTTAGTGCGTTCCGGGCATGTTTATATTTTACAGACTCCGTTGTTCCGGGTCCGGAATAAAAAAGAGACCCGTTATTGTTATACGGATGCAGAAAGGGAAAATGCCATACAGAAACTTGGTCCGAAACCGGAGATAACCCGTTTTAAAGGTTTGGGTGAAATTTCACCGAACGAATTTGTGCATTTTATCGGAAAGGATATTCGTTTGGAGCCTGTGCGGATTTCAAAAGGCGATTCGATAGACCAGGTATTGAGTTATTATATGGGGAAAAATACGCCGGAACGACAGGATTTTATTATTGATAATTTGTACATTGAGAAAGATGAGTTGCGGTAATAAATTTATGATTTATGAGTCAGGACATAATAGATATTGATTTGAATATGGAGGGAGGGCAGAAAGGGGAGGAAAATGATGCACAACAAGCTGTTGCCGGAAATCAGGGAGAGACTCTCCGGAAGGACATTTCTGCAGGCACTATGGCGGATGATGAGACTGAACCTCAGTTGATGATGGATAGTGCCGATGCTGAGAAAGGAAGCATCCGTTCCATTCAGCATTTGGATGGCATGTATCAGAAGTGGTTTTTGGATTATGCTTCTTATGTAATTTTGGAGCGTGCGGTGCCATATATCAATGACGGATTAAAGCCTGTCCAACGCCGCATTTTGCATTCTATGCGTGAGCTGGATGACGGCAGGTACAATAAGGTAGCAAATATTATCGGGAATACGATGAAATATCATCCTCACGGAGATGCTTCCATTGGTGATGCTTTGGTTCAGTTGGGGCAGAAAGATTTGTTGATTGATTGTCAGGGGAACTGGGGTAATATTCTGACAGGAGATTCTGCAGCGGCCCCCCGTTATATAGAAGCCCGTTTGTCAAAGTTTGCTTTGGAGGTGGTATTCAATCCGAAGACCACAACTTGGAAATCTTCATATGACGGGCGTAACCGGGAGCCCGTTACTTTGCCTGTAAAATTTCCTTTGTTGTTGGCACAGGGGGTAGAAGGTATTGCTGTTGGTCTGGCTTCCAAAATATTACCTCACAATTTTATTGAATTGCTTGATGCATGTATTGCTCATTTGAAACATGAAGATTTTGTATTGTATCCTGATTTTCCTACCGGGGGAATGATTGATGTATCCAAATATTGCGATGGAATGCGGGGGGGAGTGGTGAAAATCCGGGCGAAAATAGAGAAAGACAATAATAACAAAGTATTAAAAATTACAGAAATACCGTTCGGACGAACAACGTCTGGGTTGATAGATAGTATTATCAAAGCAAATGATAAAGGTAAGATTAAAATAAAGAAGATTGATGATAATACGGCCCGGGGAGTAGAGATTCTGATTCAGTTGGCTCCGGGTGTTTCTTCTGACAAGACCATAGATGCCTTGTATGCTTTTACAGATTGTGAATTGTCCGTTTCTCCGAATTCCTGTATCATAGAAGACGAAAAACCGAGATTTATGCCAATTTCTGATATTTTACGGCAATCGGCAGATGATACGGTGAAATTGCTGAAGCTGGAGCTTGAAATTCATTTGAATGAATTGCAGGAAGAATGGCATATTTCTTCGCTGGAGAAAATATTTATTGAGCAGCAGATTTATAAGGACAAGGAGTATGAACAGAGTAAATCGGGTGAGGAGGCTATTCCTCATGTCCGTATGCGTTTGAAACCTTTTGTCGGTCATTTTTTCCGGGAAGTTACTGATGAAGATATAATGAAGCTTTTTGAAATCAGGATGAAACGGATTTTCCGTTTTGATTCGGAAGAAGCGGATAAGAAAATAGAAGGACTGGAAAAAGAGATTGCCCGGGTTAAAAATGATATAGAGCATATAATTCCTTATTCGATTGCTTATTATGAACGGATTAAGACGAAGTACGGAAAGGGAAGGGAAAGAAAAACAGAAATCCGGAATTTTGAAAATATAGAGGCTGCAAAGGTTGTGATAGCCAATGAGAAATTGTATATCAACCGGGAGGAAGGCTTTATCGGTACTGCTTTGAAAAAAGATGAGTATATCTGTGATTGTTCGGATATGGATGAGGTGATTATTTTTAGAAAAGATGGTACCTATTATGTAACAAAAGTGGCAGATAAGATTTTTGTGGGGAAGGATGTTTTATATGTCAATGTATTTAAAAAGAATGATAAACGGACTATTTACAATGTAGTGTATCGTGATGGCAAATACGGTATTTCATTTGTAAAGCGTTTTAATGTAACGGGAGTGACCCGGGATAAGGTATATAACCTGACCAAGGGGACTGCCGGTTCTAAAGTGTGGCATTTCAGTGCAAATCCGAATGGTGAAGCGGAAGTCATCAAGGTGTGTCTGAAACCGAAGCCTAACCTGAAAAAATTGGTTTTTGAATACGATTTTGCTACATTAGCCATTAAAGGGCGGGATTCCATGGGAAATACACTGGCTAAGAGCGATATTCATAAAATTAGTGTGGTTCAGAAAGGAGTTTCTACTTTGGGAGGCTGTAAGATTTGGTTGGATGAAGATGTATTTCGTTTGAATGCAGACAATCGCGGAAAATATCTGGGAGAGTTTCAGGGGGAAGACCGTATTCTGGTGGTAAATAAAAACGGTACTTATTATACAACTGATTTTGATTTGAATAATCATTATGAAGACGGTTACCTGGTCTTTGAGAAGTTTGAGGCGGAAAAAGTCTGGTCAGCTGTATTTTTTGATGCAGAACAGAATTATTACTATCTGAAGCGTTTTCGGTTTGAAGATTCTGCCAAATTAAATTCAGTTATCGGTGAAACGGAAGGTTCCCGGTTGATATGTCTGAGTGGTGAACGTTATCCTCGTTTTGAGGTGATGTTTGGCGGTAAATATGAAGCCCGGCCGCCTGAAATAATTCTTGCAGAAGAATTTATCGGGGAAAAATCATATAAGGCACGGGGTAAAAGGATTACGACTTTTGAAGTAAAAGAGATACGTGAGATAGAGCCTTTAGTGAAAGAAGAAGAAATAGAAAGTATAAATACTGAGGTAGAATTTGAAATTACCAATCCGGAAGAATTAGCCGGAGAGGAACAGATGAAGCTGGATTTTGAGTAGGGATTATGAAGTATTTTCTGGTGGGTTATATGGCTTGTGGCAAGACGCGTCGGGGAAAAATAATGGCAGAAGAGTTGGGGGTCCGATTTATAGACCTTGATGTTTACATTACCAAACGGGAACACCGGACAGTTTTTCAGATTTTTTCTGAGGAGGGAGAGCATGGGTTTAGGAAACTGGAAACCCGTTATTTACAGGAAATTTGCGGACTGTACAAGGATTTTGTGCTTTCAACGGGGGGAGGGACGCCTTGTTTTAACGGTAATATGGCATATATGAATAGTCAGGGGCAAACCTTGTTTTTGAATACAGACCTGGAAATTATCATTGAACGTTTGATACGGGGGAAACACAAACGTCCCGTGGTTAGCCGACTAAATGATGCGGAGCTCCGGGTGTTTGTCAGGCGGCATTGGAAAGAACGTTTGCCTTTTTATCAACAAGCTAAGGAAGTGGTCACAGGATGATGCACAGGTGAAAGTGCATTTACATATAGCAATAGATAAAGATATGGGAGAACGAATCACTTTTCGGCGAAATGAGGGATTGATTACAGTAAAACCTTACTGGCGGGGAAATCCTGTGATAAAAGGACGTTTTGTGAATCGTCAGCACCGGGCTAGTCATGGAATCGGGAATGTGATGAAATGGCGTTTCTGCCTGAATCCGCAACGGAAAGAAAAACGGAGGGAGAATTGGGCTCCCCAGGTATTTTCTCTTTATAATTTGGAGCAGGTTGCAGGGGATGCAATGGTGTGGCTGGGGCATAATTCTTTTTTTATGCAGTTAGCAGGAAAAAGAATCATGTTTGATCCGGTGTTCGGTAATATACCTTTTGTGCGGCGGCAGAGTGTATTTCCTGCTGATCCGGATATTTTTCAGGAGATAGATTATTTGTTGCTTAGTCATGATCATTTTGATCATATGGATAAACCCAGTATTGTCCGGTTGTACCGGAATAATCCGTCCATGAAAGTATTTTGTGGGTTAGGTACCGGAGAATTAATCAAGGGATGGTTGCCGGAAATAGAAGTGATAGAAGCCGGTTGGTATCAGCAATTGGATAGCGGGACTTTAAGAATGACTTTTTTACCTGCCCAGCATTGGAGTAAACGTTCTCTGAGCGATGGGGGGCTCCGTTTGTGGGGGGCTTTTATGTTAGAAGGTAATGGTCTGTCTGTGTATTATGGCGGAGATACAGGCTATTCCTCCCATTTTACGGAAATACAGGAATTGTTTGGTGCACCTGATTATGCTTTGCTGGGGATTGGAGCTTATAAACCCCGTTGGTTTATGCAGCCTAATCATATATCGCCTTATGATTCGTTGACGGCTTCCTTGCAGATGCAGGCACGGGTGACGATACCAATGCATTACGGTACTTTTGATTTATCGGATGAACCTTTGAGCGAGCCACCGGCTGTTTTTGCCGATGAGGCCCGTAAAAGAGGTATCCGGGTGATGATTCCGTCACTAGGGGAAGTGGTGAAATTGAAAAAAGTGAATAAAAATTGCAGATAAATGTATGATTATGAAAATGAACAATTTGTTGGTAGTTACTCTAATTTTATTTGTTATGTCGGCTTGTGAATTGAAGAAAGAAGAGAATAAGTTTCAAACGCGGGATGCATTGGAAACCATTTTTGCCCGGAAAAGTGTCCGGAAATATTTACCCAAACCAGTAGAAAAAGAGAAGCTGGATATTCTCCTGAAAGCTGGTATGGCAGCACCCAGCGGGAAGGATGTCCGTCCTTGGGAATTTCTGGTTATCACTGACCGTGTTGTTTTGGACAGTATGGCTGCAGCTTTACCTTATGCTAAAATGCTGAAAGACGCTCCGATGGCTATTGTAGTTTGCGGAGATACGACCCGTTCTTCCTACTGGTATCTGGATTGTTCTGCGGCTACTCAGAATATTCTTTTAGCTGCGGAGGCTTTGGGACTGGGAGCTGTATGGACGGCAACTTATCCTTATCCAGAACGCATGGAAGTGGTTCGGAAATATGTGGTATTGCCGGAGCAGATTAACTCTTTATGTGTTATTCCCGTCGGATATCCTGCTTTGCCGCATAGTCCCAAAAATAAGTGGGATGAAGCAAAAGTACACTATAATAAATGGTAAAGTTTGTATTATCCCTCGTTCTGGGGATTTTTGCGGTAGGATAAATTATTACTGAACATCAGTCGGGAAATCCTTTTTTGAAAGAGAGAAAACGAGTTTCATTTATGGAACTCGTTTTTCTTGTTTAGAAGCTATCTTAAATCAGGCTGTCTCGTTTTTACGGTTGTTTTCATAACTTATTGCTATGCGGGCCGTATAATGAGAAATAATAGCATTTGTTTGTATTGTTTTTATAATTACAATATTTTTTAACACCTTAATCGGTCTGCTGACTTAGCTTTTGTAGATAGGGGCCCAAATTTGCGTACAAAATAAAAAGTTAAAATAAATATTAATCATGAAGCTGAGATTAAGTATTATTTCCGGTTTATGTGTTATTCTGGGATTCTCCTGCGGGGGAAAAAAAAGGAGCTATCAGGATATTGTCAGACCGGTACATATTGTAAAAGTAGAGACGTTGGGGGCTATGCAAAGGATGTATACAGGTGTTGTTGATGCTGAAGAATATAGTAAGTTGGCTTTTAAGGTTGCTGGGCCGTTGGTAGAGATGAACGTAGATGCCGGCCAGAAAGTAAAAAAAGGGATGGTTATTGCTGCTATAGATCCGCTGGATTATAATTTGCAGTATGAAGCTAATAAGGCGGCATACATTACAGCTAAATCGCAAATGGAACGAAATAAGAAATTATTGTCTATGCAGGCTATATCCAGGCAGGATTATGAAATAGGGTATGCAAATTTTATAAAGGCAAAGTCTGCTTATGAGACTTCTGTTAATACGATTTCAGATACAAAACTGAGGGCTCCCTTTGATGGGTTTGTAGAACAGAAATATGTTGAAAATTATCAGAAAGTACAGCCGGGAGAGTCTATTATTAAATTGGTGAATCCGGATAAACTGGAAGTTAGTTTTATACTTCCGGAGATAAATGTGCGTCTGACCCGGGAAACAATGCAGGTGGCTGTTGAATTTGATACTTATAAAGGAAAATGGTTTAAAGCCAAGGTAAAAGAATTTGTGGATGCTTCTCCCGAAGGGAGTGGCATTCCGGTACGTCTGGCTATTACGGATACAGCTTTCAGACGGGATATTTATAATATTTATCCGGGTTTTTCCTGTAAAGTGAGATTGAGTATTGATAACAGTACCGGAGATGGTTATTCTGTGCCTTTGAGTGCAGTATTTAAAGACCTGAAAACAAATGAGACCTCGGTGTGGTTGTATGACAGTGCGGAGGGGACGGTAAAACGGCAGTCTATTGTAGCAGAACAGTTGTTTGGGACTGATAATGTTCAGATTACTTCTGGTTTAAAAGCAGATGATATCATTGTCGTAGCTGGAGTGAATTATATCACCCAGGGACAAAAGGTTAGCGTTATAAATAATTAAATACGGAAATACATGAATATAGCTAAGTATTCCTTAGATAATCCGAAAGTTATTTATTTCTTCCTGGTTGTTATGCTGATAGGGGGAATACTCTCTTTTGGTTCGTTGGGAAAAAAGGAAGATTCTCCGTTTGTGATTAAAACAGCAGTGTTAGTTACTCAATATCCGGGAGCTTCTCCGAAAGAAGTGGAAGAACTGATTACTGAACCCATAGAGCGGGAAATTCAATCCATGCGCCGGGTTTATAAAATCAAATCTGACTCCTATTATGGTATGTCTAAAATTTCCATCGAGTTAGATCCTGCAACTCCGCCGGACGAAATGCCCCAGATGTGGGATGAACTGCGGCGGAAAGTATTGAATGTGCAGTCGCAATTACCTCAGGGAGCTTCTGTCATTAAGGTTTCTGATGATTTTGGAGATGTTTTTGGGATTTATTTTGCTTTGACAGCAGATGATGGTTTTAGTTATCATGACTTGAGAGAATGGGGGCAGAAACTCAAAACGGATTTGGTTACTATTGAGGGAGTCCAGAAGGTAGCTTTGTTTGGGGAACAGACTGAGGTGGTGAATATTTTCATTTCCATGTCTAAACTGGCAAACTCAGGGATTAATCTGAATTCTGTAATGCAAACTATAAAATCGCAAAATTCTTTAATCAACACGGGAGAGAAAAAAGCCGGAAGTATACAGTTGAAAGTGTTGGCCGAAGGAACCTATAAAAATTTGACAGATATCAGAAATCAGTTGATTTCCACCGAGAGCGGACAACAAATTCGTTTTGGGGATATTGCAGTTGTAGAGAAAGGATATTTGGAACCACCCAGTACTCTGATCCGGGTAAACGGAAAAAAAGCCATCGGTATAGGAGTTTCTACAGCTCCTGATTATGATGTTGTGAAAGCCGGAGAATCGGTAAGGATGAGATTGGCCCAAATAGAACAGCAAATACCTGTTGGTATTGAAATGGTGACACTTTATCCGGAAGATCGGATTGCCCGTGAAGCCAACAATGGTTTTATCCTGAATTTGATAGAATCTGTTGTGATTGTGATTTTTATCATTCTGATTGTGATGGGAATAAGAGCCGGACTGCTGATTGGCAGTTCTCTGATATTTTGTATCGGGGGAACTTTACTGATTATGCAGTTTATGGGAGTTGGTCTGAATCGTACATCGCTGGCTGCTTTTATCATTGCAATGGGAATGTTGGTGGATAATGCAATAGTGGTAACCGACAATGCTCAAATTGCTATAAAACGGGGTGTACGTCGCCGTCAGGCTTTGATTAACGGGGCAACAATTCCGCAGTGGGGATTATTGGGGGCTACGATGATTGCGGTGTTCTCATTTTTGCCTTTATATTTGGCTCAGTCTTCTGTAGCCGAAATGGTGAAACCTTTGTTTATTGTGCTGGCTGTTTCATTGATATTAAGTTGGGTATTGGCATTGTCACAGACCACTGTATTCGGAAACTTTATTTTAAAAGAGGGGGATGGGGAAAATGGTAAAGATCCCTATGATAAACCATTTTACCACAAATTCGGTAATTTTCTGCGTTTACTCATTCGTTATAAAGTGGTTACTTTGGTGGTCATGATTGGTTTGTTTATGTTGTCGTTAGTGGTGATGGGTTTATTGCCGCAGAATTTTTTTCCGAATATGGACAAACCTTATTTGCGGGCGGATTGCTTTTTGCCGGAGGGATATAGTATCCGGGAAACAGAAAAGGATATGGGCAGAATTGAAGACTTCCTAATGAGGCAGGATGAAGTGGTGAATGTATCAGGAACGTATGGAAGTTCGCCTTTACGTTATTATCTGGCCAGTACTTCTTTCGGACCAAAGCCCAATTTTGGTAATTTGTTGGTTGAAGTAAAAGATAAAAAATATACAACAACTGTGGAAGCTCGTCTGAATCAGTATGTCCGGGAGAATTTTCCGAATATTCTGATCCGTTCTTCCTTGTTTAAATTGTCTCCTGCCGTTGAGGCTAATATAGAATTTGGTTTTATCGGGGATAATATAGATACTCTGACAATGTTGACAGAACAGGCTATGGCTGTTATGCGGGAGTGTGACATGGCCACTGACGTAAAAAATAGTTGGGGTAATAAAGTTCCGGTTTGGGAACCGGTTTATTCCCAGGAACGGGGACAGCGTCTGGGGATTACCAGGCAGGCAGTTGCTTATGCCTTGAAAATTGCTACTAACGGTCTGGCTTTGGGAGATTACCGGGAAAAAGATTTATTTATGCCTATTTTACTGAAAGAGGATAATATAAAGACTTCCGGTATTGATAATATGAGGACTTTGCCTGTTTTTTCGCAATCCGGGTATGCAGTGCCTTTAGCACAGGTTGTAGACAGTTTTGCCTTTAATTTTAATTATAATGTAATTAAACGGTATAATCGGGAAAAAGTGATGATGGCTCAGTGTGATTCCAAAAGAGGAGCCAATACAATGGCTGCTTTTACTCAGATAAAAAATGCATTGGAAGAAAAAATGGTTCTTCCGCAGGGGTACAGGATGAAAGTGTTTGGCGAGGATGAGAGCCAAGCGGAATCAAATGCTGCAATTGAAGCTAATTTACCTTTAACGTTTATTCTGATGTTTATTGTGTTATTATTTTTGTTTAAGACTTATCGTAAACCGACTATTATATTGTTGATGGTACCATTGATTTTTATCGGTGTTGTATTTGGTTTGGTTGTAACCGGTAAAATGCTTGATTTCTTTGCTTTGCTCGGAGTGTTGGGATTGATAGGGATGAATATAAAGAATGCTATTGTTCTGGTGGACCAGATAGGTATAGAAGAAGAAAAAGGTTTGCCGCGTTTGGAGGCTATTATTGAAGCTACAAAATCCAGAATTGTGCCTGTAAGTATGGCTTCCGGAACTACTATTCTGGGGATGTTGCCATTGCTTTTTGATGCTATGTTCGGTGGCATGGCTGCTTGTATTATGGGCGGATTGCTGGTGGCAAGTCTGCTGACCATTTTTGTACTGCCTGTCACTTATAGTTTATTGTTCAGGGTAAAAGTAACGGATGTTGTTCCACAGATGACAAATGAGGAATGATAAATGGAATAAATTATATGAAAAAAATAGGTTTGATAATTGTAGTTGTGTTTTGGGTAAACGGTATGTTTGCTCAGACATTGTCTGTCGGACAATACCGTGCCAGAGTGCTGGATTATAATCAGGATATCCGGAAATCACAACAGGCAGCAGAGGGAGCCCTTTATTCCTTAAAGAGCATCAGAACCGGATTTTTTCCGAAATTGGATGCTTCCGGTAACTATTCTTATCAGATTGAGACTATTGAGTTTTTTCCCGGTACTGATTTGAAACATGATAATTACGGGATAGAAGCAGATTTGGTTCAGAATATTTATTCAGGTAGTGTGGTGAGGAAACAGTATCATGTAGCTAAATTGCAACATGCTATCGCTCAATTGGCAGTAGAGCATACTATTGACAATATGATTTACGCAGCCGATGTAACTTATTGGACCGTTGCTGCAAATGGGGATTTACTGAGTTTATCGGAACGGTATGTGCAGTTGGTTAGTGAATTGTATCATGTTGTCAGTAAGCGGTTTGAAGAAGGAGCTATCAGCAAGACTGATTTGCTGATGGTGCAAAATCGTTTGAAAGAAGCTGAATTGCAGTTGAATACTTCTTCTACTAATTATAAAATAGCATTACAATCCCTGAATATTATGATGGGTATGGAGCCCGATGCTAAAGTGGTGCTGACGGATTCTATACAAAAAGTTTTGTGGGTTCCCGGGCAAACAACTCTGGATAAAGCATTGGAAAAGCGCGCCGATTATCAGGCTGCTATTATGAATATTGAAATAGCCAGGATGCAGACCGGGTTGGTACGCTCCAGGTTTTTGCCTCAGCTGGTGGTGGGATTGAAAGAAAAATATGGTACAACACTCATTAATATTGATGGAAAATCAAAGTGGACAACTACAGCATATGCTCAGGTGAATATTCCGGTTTTTCATTGGGGGGAAATGCGGCAGAATGTGAGAATGAGCCGGACTCAGGAAGAGACAAGAGAACTGGAAAGAAGTCAATTGAAAGATCAGGTGAGTAAGGAGCTGAATAACGCTTGGGTAAATGTGATTGAAATAGCTGATAAACTGGAGATTGTTTATTCTTCGCTGGATATTGCCAAAGACAATTTGATTTTGAATACATTCAGTTATAATGAAGGAAAGCTGCCAATTCTGGATGTTCTATCTGCACAAGTGAGCTGGTTGCAAGCCTATACCAATGTTGTGTCGGTCAATTATCAGTTTAAAATAGCTTTGGCCGAATATGCAAGAGCGTTGGGTGGCGGAAATTATTAATTTAAGGTATTTTTCAGTTTGTTTGCAGGATAGAATCAGAAGAGGAAAGTCAATATAATTGTAAAAATTCAATAAATATATTTGGAAAATCACGATTATAGCGTATATTTGCACCGCCAAACCGTAAAATGTTGGTTCAGTAGCTCAGCTGGATAGAGCAACGGCCTTCTAAGCCGTAGGTCGTGGGTTCGAATCCCGCCTGAATCACTTAATCGAAAGGGAAAGCAAAACAAGGAGCCGACCGGAAATTTTATTTTTCAGTCGGTTTCTTGTTTTCTTAGTGTTTTTTGACTTTACGGAAATATGTCAGGCTACTAAAACAGATAAAAAATTGGTGGAGATTTATTAACAAATTCCACCAATTTTAAGATATTTGGACTGATTTATAATACTCAATATTCAGGGTATTATCATTGGCACTTTTCAAGTGCTTCTAGAAAGGACTTTATCGAATCAACATTGTCTTTTACGAATTCTTTTGATTTGATGCGCTCCTGTAAAGCAGTACAAACTTCCAATTTGGCAAGGGCATTTTTATTCAACACCTGAATCCAGGTAAACGAAACTGCTTCTTCGGAACCTTTCTTGGCAATTAAATAATCTTCCTTTGTGGTAGCAGTCCGGTCATAATAAAGTGTGTAATGCTCTGTTTCGTAAATTCTTTCGTAGAACATGCGGCTCATGCTGCCTTCAAGAACCCCTAAGGCTTTAATTATTCCGGGATTATATTCTTTTAGAGGGAAGAAATAAATGTTGTCGGCCACGAAATACTGAATCTTGGCAGGTCCAAAACCACGGACTTTACCTTCCTGGGGGTAAACCATAACATGTTTTCCCAGAGAAGTATTCACAATGCCTGAAGCTTTAGGTTCAGTAAACTGCGCATCCAGCTTTCCTTCATATTTATTTCCATTTTCATCTATAACATATCCCTCTTCTTTTTTTATATTTCTTTTATCCAAACGTTCCAGTTCTGCACGATATGCTTCGTCACGGGTAGCCCGTTCCAGTTCCTGTTGTAATTTTTGTTCCATTTGTATCCGGCCTGAAAAGGAGAGGGGCTTTGTGTAATATACAACTTCGTCGGTATTCCGCATGGTTTGACGGGCACAGTAACCGTATCCAAAATCATCCAAGCGCGGATATACAAAGAAGCCAAAGAATTTTTTATATTTCCGGAACAAAGAATCCGCTTGAGGTAAATATTCAGCCATACAATAGCAACATATGGCATTGAAAGCACAACAGGTAGTGACACCTTCCGGAGTTTGTTCGTTTAACAAAGCGGTAAAAGCATTTCCATATTCGGCAAATTTAGTCCGGTAAGTCTCATTACCCGGGTCCGCAATATAAGCAGTAAATGTCTGAGCATATTCTTTTATCAATAGGGTCAATTCCGGATAAACAGGCTGTGCTTTTTTATCCAACTCCATATAGGTGCATTTATAGGGCCATACATAACTGCCGTATCCGAAAGCCATTATTTCCTGTGCAATCTCTATTAGTTTATTTAATTCGATTGTCTCAATATGGGCATATATGTCATTTTTATTTTTTCTGAAAGTTTGTAGTAATATAGCTTCTGTTGAAAAACCAACAATAGAGGGTTTATCGGGAATGCTCATACTTGGCTGAGGTTGAGGTGCCAAAAAAGCTGAATGATAAGTTGTATGTAACATTGTATTTTTATCCTGCAGGATATATTGTCTGATAACTTTACCATCTTTATTATATACCTCAAGACTTCCAGGAAAAGTATAATTAATTTCTCCCAGATAACCGCTGGAAGATTTTTTGGGTAGCAAGGAATCCAAAATACAAATTCCCGGTGTAGCAATCTTAAAAGTGTAATCTGCCAGTTCATCTCCTTGTGTTAGAGCAGCTTTTATTTTAGCCTGATAAATCATAGGAGATGTCATGACATTTCCGCCTTTCTTATCTTTTTGGTAAAACTCTAATTGTTCCGGTATTTTTACAGCAAATGTCTGAGTGGGCTGCAAATAGTCCTGTACTCCGGGAAGCACTAATTTTTCCGGGAGAGTAATTGATTTGTATTTTACTTTTTGAGCAATTGTCATTCCTAATCCGCTATACAGAAAGCATATACACAAGATTACATGTTTTATTTTTTTCTTGTTCATAATTATAATTTTAAATAAAATGCATTAAATTTAACAAGACAAATATAATCATTCTATCGAATTTGTCTGTAAGATTACATTTAACTTTAGAGAGTGAAATACATGTAAAAATTTTAGCCCATGAAATCATATTGTCTGAATGTTTTGAAAATATTTATGTGTTTCAAGAGTATTTATGATAAGATATAACTTTTTTTTCTAAAATCAACTGCTTTTTTTATTAAAATATTTGCAGATTCAAAAAAAGCCCCTACATTTGCACTGCTATTTGATAATAGCTAGTTCTTTTAAAATTGGTGCGGTAGTTCAGCTGGTTAGAATACAGGCCTGTCACGCCTGGGGTCGCGGGTTCGAGTCCCGTCCGCACCGCTTGATGAAGATGAAAAAACAAGAAAAGTCCTGAAGTTTAATACTTTGGGACTTTTTCTTTTTCCACTTACCCCGGCAAAAAGTATCCGAATCCGGCAGTTGCTACGGGCTTAAATCGTTGGACTTTTCAGGATGGGATGGAATTGTTTTCAATAAATGCGGTTACAATTTCGTTACAGAAAAGCCGGGAGAGGAAAATTGTAACGATTTTCTTCTTTGCCCGTTTGTTTATCAAAAGAGAATTATGTGCAACATTTACATCAGGAAAAATTATCTGAATGAGGGGAATTAGGACAAACTTCCGTCTACGCTGCTTAATGAAAACGAAAAAAGCAGATATATATTTTTTAGTTTTGCCAGTTGAAGAAATGAAAAATGAATGAATTTTTGGGATACAAAAAAATCCGATTTAAAATTCGGATTTGTTGTTCAACCTGGATTCGAACCAGGACTAACAGGACCAGAATCTGTTGTGCTGCCATTACACCATTGAACAGTGATGTCTTTTATTTTGACGTCGCAAAAGTAATATTTTCTTTAAATCCAGCAAAGTTGAATTGTGCTTTTTTTGACATTTTTGATTATCTGTTTGTGTTTGAAATAGAAATGAATTGTTCCTTTATGCATTCATAAATACTTTCTGTAAAATGCAGGGAAAAAGAAAAGCCTGGTTTTTGCCAGGCTTTTCTTTAGATATTTAATGTCCGTTTTCGGACTGTATTTTATTTTGTTGCATTTTCCAGACGTTTCATCATCATAAAGATGAACAGGGCTGAAATTACACACAGAACGATAAGGATGGACCACAATGCCCATAATTCCATATGTCCCCATAACATACCGATAATAGATACCAGATAGTTTCCGACTGCAGTAGCCCCAAACCAAAGACCCATCATCAGCCCTTTGTATTTAGGAGGTGCAACTTTTGATACAAATGATATACCCATCGGTGAAAGGAATAATTCTGCGAATGTCAATACAAGATAAGTGTTGATCAATACAGAAGGAGATACCAGTAAATTACTTGTAACGACCGTTGCTCCGTCCGGATTAGGAGTAGGGAGCCCCATTGAAGCGAATGCCATTACTGCAAATCCTAAAGCGGCAATAAGCATACCGATGCCGATTTTTCGGGGTGCAGAGGGTTCTTTTCCGCGTTTGGCTAAGGCTCCGAATACAGCCAGGGATACCGGGGTGAGGGCAACCACAAAGAAAGGGTTAAATTGCTGGAACATTTGGGGAAGGACTTCAATAAATGAACCGGGTTGCAATGCCATGTATTTGTAGACCAGAATACCTGCTGAAAGAATAGCTACAGCAGCTGATATCAGGCGTGATTTGATTTCTTTGGATTGGAACAGTGAAAATAAGCTGTATATCAAGGTAATGACGAATACCAGATTGAATACATTAAAGCTCATTCCTAAAGCACCGGCTGCAGTTCTGGCCGTATAATCACGGGCAAAGAATGTCAGCGTCAGACCATTTTGGTGGAATGCCATCCAGAAGAAAATAACTACTGCAAATACCAGAACTAGGGCTGTGATACGTGATTTTGTCTGCTCTGGTGTCAGCTCGACAATGTTTTCTTGGTTGCCGCTTGCTGCAGCCTGTTTTGTGTTAACATCTGCATGTTTGAATGTTCTCTTGAATACTTGATAGATGAGCATAGAGACGATAAGTGAAAAACAAGCCACTGCGAAACCATAGTGGTAAGAAAGGGATAATTCGTTGATATATTTATTTGCAAATGCTGTCAGGTCGCCATTAAATGCCGTGGCTTGCGATTGAGCAAATTCGGTCAGTGTGTGAAGCGACTCTGCTGCCATTTGCTGTCCTTTTTCCAGGAATTCGTGACAAAGGGCAGGTATATCACCTTGATATTTCAGACCAGCCTGGCCCATAAAGTGTTCGGTAATTTTTGAAGCGGCGGTCGGAGCGAAAAGAGCACCGATGTTAATTGCCATGTAAAATAAACTGAAAGCTGTATCGCGTTTATCTGAATATTTAGGGTCGTCGTAAAGATTACCAACCATTACCTGAAGATTACCTTTGAATAATCCTGTGCCTAATGCAATCAAAAAGAGTGCTCCGAACATGGCTCCAATGCCAAAACTGTCGCCGCCGGTTGGAATTGCAAGGCAGGTGTAACCCGCAAACATGACAATAATACCGGTTGTTACCATTTTTCCGTAGCCGAATTTATCAGCAAGAATACCTCCTAAAATGGGCAGGAAATATACAAGGGCTAAGAAACCAGCAAAGATGTTGGATGTTGCTACTGAACTGAAGCCAAATTTTGCTTGCAAAAAGAGAGTAAAAATGGCAAGCATTGTGTAGTACCCGAAGCGTTCTCCTGTGTTGGCCAGTGCCAGGGCATACAATCCTTTGGGTTGGTTTTTAAACATAGATTTGATTATTTTTAGTTAATATTAATTTTATGCACGGCAGCAAATGTAAGAAATTTTCTGTATTTTTCGTCTTTAAAAGGATAGTGTTGATGTTATGAAAAAGTTAAATAAAGTTTTTTTGACTGCTCAGATTCGGGAAATAGATAAATATACGATTGAACATGAGCCAATAACTTCCATAGAGTTGATGGAACGTGCCAGCCGTGTTTGGTGTGAATATTTTCTGAAAAAATTTGCTTCTGCTTCTTCTGTTGTAGTAATGACAGGTTGTGGTAACAATGGCGGAGATGGTTATGCCATAGCCCGGATGTTAAAACAACAGGGCAAAGAAGTTGTTGTCTGGCAGTTGAAAACAGGTAATTCCGTAACACCAGATTGTGAGGTAAATGCGCTACGGTGGAAGGAGGCTGGTGGAGAAATTTTTGCGGTTCATTTCTCGGAAGAGTTTGAAGTAAAAACAGATGCGGTGATTATTGATGCTATTTTCGGTTCCGGTTTGAACCGGAAGGTAACCGGAATAGTTGCAGAAGTGATCAGGAAACTTAATAGTTTGAATAATATTGTGGTTGCGGTGGATATTCCTTCGGGTTTAATGGGAGAGGACAATTCTGTCAATGACCGGTCGGCTATTGTATGTGCCGATTATACTTTTACTTTTCAATTTCCGAAGTTGTCTTTTTTCTTACCGGAAAATGCTTGTTATGTGGGGGAGTGGTACGTGTTGGATATCGGTTTGCATCCGGTTGTCATGGAGTCTGTTCCTACTGATTGGTATTATACAACAGCGGAGGTGGTTTCCGATTTAATGCCTCGGCCCGGAAAGTTTGACCACAAAGGTACCAATGGATGTGGACTTTTGATTGCCGGGAGCTACGGGATGATGGGAGGGGCTATTTTGGCAGCCCGGTCGGCAATATGTTCCGGTATCGGGTTGTTGTATTGTCATATACCACAACGTGGGAGTGATATTGTACAGATTGCGGTGCCCGAAGCGGTGTTGGATATGGATATATCGTCGTTTTGTTTTTCCGGGGAAAAAAGCAGCAGAGAATATGATGCTGTGGCTGTGGGACCAGCTTTGGGATGCGCCCCCGAAACAGTTTCGGCGTTGAAAGAATTGTTATTGCGACGCAAACAAAAGATAATTATTGATGCTGATGCTCTGAATATTCTGGCAGGGCATCCTGAATTGCTGGACTATTTACACCGGGGGTGTTTGCTGACTCCTCATATGAAAGAATTTGAAAGATTGGCAGGAAAAAGTGCAAATGATTTTGACAGGTTAAATAAATTAAGCATTTTTGCACGTCGGTATAATGTGTATATTATATTGAAAGGGGCTTATTCAGTGATAGCAACTCCGGAAGGACAGCTTTATTTTAATATGAGTGGTAATCCCGGAATGGCCAAAGGTGGTTGTGGTGATGTATTGACAGGAGTATTGCTGGCATTGGCTGCTAATGGTATGGAATTACTGGATGTGGCAAGAATCGGGGTATTTGCACATGGACTGTCCGGAGATTTGTTGGTCAGGGAATACGGGTATCGGGGAGTTACGTCCCATAAAATAGCTGAACAGATGGGAAAAGCCTGGAAGATATTGGAAAATCCGGAGAATAGGAATCAAAATTAGTTTACAAGAAGAGATGAAAAACGTATTAATTATCTTGTTCATGCTGGTGATGTTTTTTACGGCAGGGGCTCAGAAAAAGAAAGAACTCAGCACTTTGGTAAATGTCAATTATTGTTTGCCAAAGGTAGCTTACAATATAGAGGTGACGTTGGAATGTACCCGGTTTATTCCGGGACCTTATAGCAGTTATGCAGAAAAGGAGCTGAGATTGAAACCGGAGATTACTCAGGCCGGGGAGCGTTGGGAAATAAAAAAAATAGATATAAAACCTCAATATATACCGGATGAAAAGGCTGTTTATTCTGTTTCTGCTACTAATGAGTATACACCGGTAATGCTGTCTTTGAGTGCAGAAGGTTTTCTGGCTGGAGTCTCCGGTGGCGGAGCTCCTGAGGTTTGTACTGAATTGAATGAAATGAAATATTCGGAGGATGTCAGGAGTGAAAGTGAGGAGATAGCTATTGTGAAGCTGAATACCTATAATCACCTGAAAGAAGTATTGGATACCAATTATACTTATCAGGAAGTTGACGGGGAAATGAAAAAAATCTGGGATCCGATTATACGTTATATACCCAAGACTGAAACAGATAATGTGAAAGAAGCAGTGAGTGAAATTTTCCGGATTCGTTCCGAAAGAGTAAAATTGCTGGCTGCGGAGAATAGTGTGCCGGACGGTAAGTCTTTAGAGATTATTCTAAAAGAATTTGACAGAATGGAGTCCAATTACTTAAGTTTGTTTATGGGAAAAACGGAAAAACGGCAAGTGAAAAGGGTAGTAACTTGCATACCGGTGAGTGTGGACGAACCGGTAGTTGCATTCCGCTTTTCGGAAAAAGGAGGAATTCAGGATATAAAAAATGTTTCTGCCATAGCCTATTCTTTGAAAGTTTCTGAAGTTACAGTACCTGCTTCCAAGCCGGTTGCCGCGGGGGATAATGCATTGGCTGTATACTATCGTGTTCCGGCTGTCGGTGAGTTGCAATTGATGAAAGGGAAGGAAAAAATTATGAGTTTGCAGACAATTGTTCCGCAATTGGGGGAAATCAAAAGATTTCCGGTGGATGTTATTGTTAATGAAGGGTTGATTTTGGAGTTTTATCCCCGTTTTGGAGCTCTTAAAAGCATCAAAAAGAAATGATGGTTAATGTACCAATGTATAGCTGCTTGCCATATTTGTTAAGGTATGGGTATATCGGGAAGTGAGAGCATTGGTAAATGGTATTATATTATGTCGTGGTGGAATAATTGGTATGTACGCTTTTTAAGTTGGCGTGTACGCCACATTAAGGAAAGAAATTTTATCATTGTCCTGAGCCTGTTGGTAGGTATTATCACAGGACTGGCAGGGGTATTTTTGAAAAATTCTGTTCATTATACTCACCAGTTTATTACTGAACGGCTTCAGATAGATAGCGGGAGTTTGCTATTTTTTATTTTGCCTTTTATTGGTATCTGGTTGACTTCTTTGTTTGTTCGTTATTTTGTAAGAGAGGATATTAGTCACGGGGTAACTAAGGTTTTATATGCGATTTCGCGACAGAATAGCATTATTAAACCTCATAACAATTACTCTTCGATGGTGGCCAGTACCATAACGATTGGTTTTGGTGGTTCGGTGGGAACAGAGGCAACTATTGTATTGACAGGTGCGTCTATTGGTTCGAACCTGGCCCGTTTTTTCCGGATGAATTACAAGGTGATGACTTTAATGATTGGTTGTGGTACAGCAGGAGCAATTGCCGGCATTTTCAAAGCTCCGATTGCCGGCATTGTCTTTACTCTTGAGGTTCTGATGCTGGATTTGACAATGGCTTCACTAGTACCTTTGATGATTTCTGCCATCTCTTCCTATGTGATTGTCTATTTTATGATGGGCAAGGGAGTTGTGCTTGAATTTGCTGTGCGTGAACATTTTGCTTTGGCAAATGTACCTTATTATATTATTCTGGGAATTTTTTGTGGTTTGGTGTCTGTTTATTTTATCCGGTTGAATATCCAGATTGAGAAATGGATTACCGGAATTAAAAGTCAGTTTAAACGGATTTTAACGGGTGGAACTTTGTTGGGATTATTGATTTATATCTTTCCTCCGTTGTATGGTGAAGGTTATTTGTCGCTGGGTGATTTGCTGACTGGTAACGCCGATGCTTTATTGAATAATACTTATTTTTTTGATTTCCGGAATTATGCTTTTGTTTTGGTTTTGTATGTGGTCGGACTTGTTTTTCTGAAAGTATTTGCCACGGCGTTGACCAATGGCAGCGGGGGAGTAGGCGGAGTGTTTGCTCCCAGTTTGTTTACCGGAGGTGTAACCGGGTTTTTAATAGCTACTCTGATCAATATGACAGGCATTATTCAGGTTCCGGTGAGTTATTTTGTATTGGCAGGTATGGCAGGAGTAATGTCGGGAGTAATGAATTCTCCTTTGACTGCCATGTTTCTGATTGCTGAGATTACGAGTGGGTATAGTTTGCTTGTACCTTTGATGATTACTTCTGTGACAGCTCATTTGACCGGACGAGGAATGGAACCTTATTCAATTTATGCCCGTCGGTTGGCAATGAAAGGTGATCTGATTACTCATAATAAAGATAAGGCAGTGCTGACTTTAATGAAGCTGAATAAAGTAATAGAGACTGATTTGCAGACCATATCAGTGGATGCAACTTTGGGCGATCTGGTAAAAAAGGTTTCCCGTTCTTGCCGGAATATCTTTCCGGTTATTGATCAGAATGATGCTTTATTGGGGATTGTCCTGCTGGATGATATTCGTAAAATCATGTTTAATCAGGATTTATACGATAAAACCTTTGTGCGTGATTTTATGACCACGCCTCCTACTATTGTAAATATCAATGATACGATGGATGTGGTGATGAAAAAATTTGAGGATACGCATGCCTGGAACTTGCCGGTTATAGAGGATGAAAGATATATTGGTTTTGTTTCTAAGGCTAAAATTTTTAATACTTACCGCAGGGTTTTACAGCATTTCTCTGATGAGTGATAATACTAAATTGCATTTTGGGTACCGGGAGGGAGTGGTTTCTGTTGTATTGAATTTCCTTCTTTTTGTTTTGAAATATTATGCAGGGATTGTGTCTGCATCAGTAGCTTTAACTGCTGATGCGTGGCATACGTTGTCTGATTCTTTAACATCTGTCGTAGTGATTGTAAGTATCAGACTTTCGTCGCGTAAACCGGATAAAGCGCATCCTTTTGGGCATGGACGCTGGGAGCAGATTTCAGCTTTAATAATTGCTATGTTGCTGGTATTGGCAGGGATTGAATTTGTCAAAGATGCTGTTTCCAAATTGCAGGAGCAGGAAGCAGCTCATTTTGGGTGGTTGGCTTATGTGGTAACTGTTGTTTCTATTGTTTGTAAGGAGGGATTGGCACAATATGCTTTTTATATTGCCCGTTTGACGGGAAATGTTTCTGTAAAAGCGGATGGCTGGCATCATCGGAGCGATGCGTTGTCTTCGGCGGTTGTATTGGCCGGACTGTTTTTGAGCTGTTATTTTTGGTGGATTGATGCTGCTTTGGGAATTGTTGTTTCTCTGATGCTTTTTTATGCTGCTTATGGCATTATCCGCGAAGCAGTGAATAAAATATTGGGTGAGGAGCCTTCGGAGGAAATTGTGTTTGAGGTGAAAGAAATTGTAAGAGTTGTGATGGGAGAACAAGCTTATCCGCATCATTTTCATATTCATAATTATGGGGATCATACGGAATTTACTTTTCATGTGAAAGTTCCGGGAGAAGAGACTGTCCGGACAACTCATGCCAAGGTGACGTTGATAGAACAGGAAATAAAGGTAAAGATGAATATGGATGCTACAATACATATGGAGCCTTTAGAAGTGTAACTTTAGTTTGGTTTATGACGTTGTAAGGAGGAAGAGTTTGAAAAAACGGATGTTAATTTGTTGATTTATTATTGTTTATTTCACTAAAAGATATACTTTTGCGAAAATTTTAAGGAAACGCTAAAAACGCTATACTATGTATTGGACACTGGAACTTGCTTCAAAATTGGAAGATGCACCATGGCCTGCATCCAAAGATGAATTGATTGATTACGCTATTCGTTCGGGAGCACCCATGGAGGTCATTGAAAATCTTCAGGATATAGAAGACGATGAGGAAATCTTCGAGAGTATTGAGGATATTTGGCCGGATTATCCCAGTAAAGATGATTTTTTCTTTAATGAGGATGAGTATTAGTCGGTATTGAATAGATTAAACAATTAAATATCAGCGCGATGAACAAGAATTATTTGTTTGTCGCGCTGGTGTTTTATGGTCTTATATAGTGTGGTTTGTTTGTCTAAATTGTGGTTTTTGTGGCAAAAACCGGAGTTTGTTTGTCTAAAATTCCATATCTTTGCTTCTCCTCAGGAATATCACTAAAAGGAGGAAAAAAGTATGGGAAGACCGAAAAGATTATATCCGTTGGGCAAATACCGCCTTCGTGTTCCGAAGGATGCAGAAAAAGACAAGGCTTATCCTGTCGAGTTGGAATACACTTGGAACAGGCAGATAATCCGTAAGACAACGAATGTCTTTGTCAAGGTTGCGGACTGGAATCAGAACGGAAATCAGGGACGGGGTGAGATTCGTGCAAGTCATGGCAATGAGGCCAAACGGTTGAATCAACTTCTATTGGCTCGTGTTGAACGGATTGACAGTCTGCTTGCGGAGTACAACGAAAAGCATCCGAATCACATAACGGTGGATATTGTTTCCGGTTTTCTTGCTGACAAGCCTCTTGCCCGACGAGACCAGGGAAAAGATTTTGTGGAGTTCACATTGGAACGCCTCGCTTCCGATTATTCAAGGAATAGAATCGGGAGAAGCCGATACGAGAACGGCAAGAGTTGCATGAATATATTCCAGACTTTTCTAAGAGCGACCAGGCAAGGAACTTACCACCCGGATTCCATTTTTGTCGGTGATATGACTCCTGAACTTTTGGACAGTTATATAGAATGGCGCAGGGAAATAAAGCAAAACAGCGATGCTACAATCAATCATGCACTGACTCCGATATTGAAAGCGTGTGCATATGCCAGTGAGATGAACATGATGGATCTAGCCGTCAATGCACGTATTCAGGATATGCGTATCGTGACGAAAGTTTCGCTTTCGGAGGAAGAAGCCGAATTTGACGGCAAGAGCCTGACTAAAGAGCAGATGGCTGCCCTGCTTGAATATTACAGAAACTGTGTTGAACCGCGCAGGAAAGAGTTTCTGGAGATGTTCTTCTTTGCATTTCATGCCTGCGGACTCCGTGTGGTGGATGTTATGACCTTGCAATGGAAGCATATCGACTTTGCCAGACGAGAATTACGGAAAATCATGATAAAGACAAACAAACGTCATGTGATTCCGCTTACCGAACCGGCTCTGCATATCTTGCGGCAATGGCAGGAAAAACGTGAGGGTTGCCGGTATGTATTCAATTTGGTAAAGGAAAGTTTGGATCTTGATGATGCAGAAGCACTCTACAAAGCTCGTAACAACGCGACGAAATGTATCAACCAGTCGCTTGTCGTAGCAGGAGAACAGATAGGACTTCCGTTCAGTTTGTCAATGCACGCAGCCCGGCATTCGTTCGCGGTTTTCGCATTGAACCAAGGGTTGTCGATGTCGGTTGTCAGCCGTCTGCTCGGTCATGGAAGTACGGACGTGACGGAGAAAGTCTATGCACGGTTCCTGCCGGAAACCCTGTCTGCGGAAGTAGCTCGGCTGAAAAACGGCCTCGCTTCGCTTGAAATAATTTGATTTTCAGGTTTTATAGTATTGAGATAAATAGTTTTGTTCGAAAATAATGTGAAATTTGTATGTTACAAATAATATTTTTGGTTATAGGTCTTTGTATCATCGTACTTACATTATCCTTTGTCTTTAAGAGATATGCAAGGACAATTCTTTGGTCAAGTGCAATTGCCTTGTTTGTCGGCACTCTATTGCTTGTCGGAATCGGTGTAATAAATCCTGTCGATGAAGACTATACGGGTTCTACGACATTTTGGGGGACAATCATAACATTGATTTCAGGCGCAGCCTTCGCCTTTTGTGCAGAAATACTAAAAGAGAAAAATAAGGGAAAAACAAATCAAAATGGTAATATCATTGAAACTCCAGTTTCGGAAGAACAGGTAGCAGGTATTGACGCTGCTGTTGTTTTATCAGGAACATTGAATACGGAACTTGCGGAGAAAGTCTTTGCCAAAGCGATAGAGGCTGATTATATAAAGGAAGAGGGTTCCCATTATAAATGGAATGAATCCAAAGTTCTGTTGGCGTATATGTGTGGTCGGATTTATTGTGGCGATTATCCAGAGCGTCTTAAAATGGAAACAAAGACCTATTGGAAATTCGGTATGGAACTCTTTCCCGACACCGAATTGTGCGCTCTTTTTGCTACTTCTGACATAGGGCAGTCCCGTCAAAACAGAAAAGACCTGACCGTGCCGAAAAATTTTCAGAAAATCGACAACTTTTTTGAGTAGCCCATTGGCTACTCTTTTTAGTTATAATCAGACGGTTAAGCGCATATCCTAATATTAGTCTAACATTAGGAATAACCTGTTATATAATCTATGCTAACTTCTTAGGTTCTAAGGACTCTCTACCTTCGCCGCAGTCGTGGGACGATGTGCACAGTCGTGTCATGGCAACATAACCCGGCTTGAAGTCCGAGTGTGCATCAGGATTGGAAAGCCATAATAAGATTTACTATGGCAAAGAAATTAAAGGTAGAGAGTATATGCGAAAGAGAATTGCTTGAAAAGATTCTCCGTATAGTAGAAAGACAGGAAAAACTGCCATCCGCAAATAAGGAGGCAGCGCATTGTCTGTATGACAACAAGTCCTTGATGGCGAAATTGGGAATCAAGGAGAAGTATCTTAAGAAATTACGGGACAACGGATATCTCGGCTATTCCCGTGAAGGTGACAAGTATTGGTACACGCAGGAAGATGTTGACCGTTTCTTACGTCACTTCCATTTTGATGCTTTTGCAATAGGCGTCGACTTACCGAGGCATGAAGGAGGTGGTTATGTTTGATAATCTGCATCTGACCAATATGCTTCGCTCGGAAGTGGAACATATTTCAGAAACTGGATTTCCTTTGGATGTGTTTCCAGACAAGATACAAGACATAATTCTGAATCTCGCCCGATATGAGAATTTCAACATCGAATACACAACATCCATTATTCTTTCTGCTGTGGCAACAGCTGTCGGCAATTCCTGCCAAATCCGCATCAAGGGCGAATGGAAAACAAGTCCTTCCATTTATATGATGCTAATCGGTCGTTCAGGATTGGGAAAGACTCCGCCTTTGGGATTCATATACAAGCCTATCAACGAACAGGATGACAGGATGTTTGAGAAGTACAATGAGGAATGGAAAGAGTATGAATGGGCAATGGCTGTTTCTGGCAACAAACGGGATAAGGAGGAGGATAGCAATCTGCCGAAGAAGCCTCATTTGGTGACTACTGTCATTTCGGATTTTACTCCGGAGGCAATGATGAATACGCATCAGTATAACCTTCGTGGGATAGCGTTGGTGGTTGATGAAATCTTGGCTCTCTTCAATTCTGTAAGAAGATACAGCAATAAAAACAATCTTATCGAGGACTTGCTGACTTCATATAGCGGACAGCCCTTGAAAGTAATTCGAAAATCTGAACTCCGACCTATTTTAATCAAGAAACCTTGTATCAATCTTATAGGTTCGATACAGACTAACCTGTTGCAGGAAGTTTTTCGCACAGAGTTCCTTGCCAATGGATTGCTTGATAGATTCCTGTTTGTCTATCCGAAAGACAGGACAATATCCGTATGGAAGCGGAATACTTTGGCTTCGGTAAGACCTGATATTCTGAATCAATGGAGAACAATCATCGATAAAATACTCGGTATTCCTTGTAATGTTAATGAAAAGGGAAATTCAGTCAATTCTGCCATACTCACAATGACAGCGGAAGCTGAGGAGTATTTCTATGATTGGTACAATAGAATCATTGACTCTGTAAATGCCATTGAAAACGATGCGGAAGTGGAAAGCAGGAAAATGAAACTCAATGGTCATGCTGCGCGTTTGGCTTTGCTGTTCCAAATCATGAAATGGGTTGTTGATGAAGCGGATATGCAATATGTGGAATTGTCTTCTGTGAAAGCTGCAATCAGAATGGTTGATTACTATGAGGAGACTTATAGAAGGATTCAGGAAATCATTGTTTCAGATAGTATTGGTGAAACCAAAGAAGCATGGCTCTCGTTGCTCGGAGAAACCTTCTCAACCGGTGATGCCATTGTTGCCGGTAAAAAGGTTGAAATGTCCCGACGGACTGTCTATTATGCCTTGGAGCAGTTGTGCCGACTTCAGAATCCTCTTATAGAGAAAATTCATCATGGTGTATATCGGAAGACTGTATCGGAAAATACGAATGCATCTTGCACTATTGCACTTTCTTCGGACAAGAATAATGGGCAATCTTCCCAAAGTGCAAAAGTGCAGAGTGCAACTCTAATCAATTCGGATAGCCATGAGTGAGTACAGGTTTCATTTGCAGAAATACAAATACGGCAGCAAGATTAGTTGTCCGAGTTGTGGAAAGCCCCGATGCTTTGTCAAATATGTCGATGCAGAAGGAGATATTGCCTTTCCTGACAATGTCGGTAAGTGTGATCACGAGAATAGGTGTGGCTATCATTATACACCCAAAGAATATTTCAAGGATAATCCTGATGTATTGGTACGAGATCAAAGCGTGGGTGAATCATTCCAAGCTGCTCTATGTAAGTTCGTTGAGAAGAAACCAGTTCTTACAGTTCCTTCATACATACCGTTATCTTATGTGGATAGAAGCCTGTCCCACTATGAAATCAACCCTTTGTATAGGTATCTATGCAATGTGTTTGGCGAGGAAGAAACCATACGCTTGTTCCAGTTATATCGTATTGGGACATCTGCAAAATGGGGTGGTTCAGCGGTGTTCTGGCAGATTGATATTAATGGTTTGGTCAGCACAGGAAAGATAATGTGTTATAATCCCGAAAACGGGCATCGAATAAAAGAACCTCAAGCCTTTGTCAGTTGGGCACATTCGGAATTACATTTGCCGGATTTCCATTTGAAGCAATGCTTGTTTGGAGAGCATTTGCTGAAAGGGTCATCTTCGTCTCCTGTTATGCTTGTTGAGAGTGAGAAGACAGCTGTTATCATGAGCCACTTCATTCCTGATTATATCTGGCTTGCAACCGGCGGAAAGAACGGATGCTTTAATCGTGAGGCAATGCTGGCTCTTCAAGGCAGTGATGTGACTCTTATACCGGATTTGGGTGCGAGCGAACAATGGAAGGCGAAGTCCTCCCTGCTATTAGGAATATGCAAGAAAGTCTCCGTGTCCGACATCTTGGAACGGATAGCGACTGACGAACATCGTAACAAAGGACTGGACATAGCAGACTTCTTTCTTTTTTCGCCATCCAAACGACAGATACTCCAGCAAATGATTCAACGTAACCCTGCTTTACAATTACTTATTGATGAACTTGGGTTGGAACTTATTGAATAACGGAGGAGCTTGTTCCGGGAGTTTATAGAAAGTCCATAACATAATAAGGACTTTTTGCCTGACGACAATAAAATCCGGACACCGCCACACTGCATGATATGGCAAAGGAGCAAGCTCCAATTATTAAAACCACTTTTAAGAAAGACATTATGAATACTGATATAAAACAAGCGATGCACGTTGAAGC